>ERZ779850.1-NODE-1-length-530407-cov-13.678728_pt1 | contig 530407 bp, 465 predicted proteins | sample MGYA00511249_ERZ779850 | MGnify/ENA primary metagenome ERZ779850 (study PRJEB29588, sample SAMEA2162475) | human gut metagenome | biome: human gut; feature: human-associated habitat; material: faeces | place: Denmark | collected 2008/2010 ...
ATAATACAAAAGATATATGGCTGCGGGATTTTATGCCGGTGAAAACAAAGTCGGGCAAATATGTATCATTTCGATACGAGCCGAGCTATCTTGCAGACGATCCGCAATTAAGAACGAATTTCAAAACCGATATTGCACCGCATTTTGTTCTGCCTGTTACATATTTAAATATCAATCTTGACGGCGGAAATGTTGTATTTTCGCCGTCAAAGACAAAAGCCGTTATCACCGACAGGGTGTTTTTAGAAAATCCCGAATATGACAAGAATACTCTTTTATTAGAACTTGAAAAATTGCTCGAAGCAAGTTTAATAATCATTCCATCGCTCAAAAGCGATATGACAGGACATGCCGACGGTATGGTGCGATTGGTCGGTGAAAATACCGCTATCGTTAATGCTCCGCTGTCGCCATATGGATTTGAAACGAAAGTTAAAAAGGTATTGCAAAATCACGAAATTGAGGTTATTGATTTTCCGTATTTTTACTCAAAGGGTGACAGTGCCGTCGGTTGTTATCTTAATTATTTAGAAACGGAGAAATCTATATTCCTGCCGATGTTCGGCGTTGACACGGATAACGAGGCTATAAATAAAGCAAAAAACATTTTTGATAAAACAATTATTCCGGTTAATATAAATGAAATTGCCGAAAAAGGCGGTCTGCTCAATTGTATCAGCTGGGAAGATTAAATCAAGGCAAATGTAAAAAGAGGTTTGCTCCGATTGAAGGGCAAACCTCTTTTATCGTTAGTGATTAATTCATTTCCAATATCTATTAATAAGTCGTTGCATATTTTCTCTGCCGACCGGATTCATTGTGTGCAACTTGACAGGATAATATTGCTCGGTTTCTGCAAGATAGTCAAGCAATTTAATTCCGTCACCGCCGTCAAAAGCATAGTCGCCTAAATCATGATCTAAGTCAAGTTGTTCAATCGGTTCTTTTGCGTTTTTAATCAATTCAATTGCTTCATTAACGCTGTGACAATGAATATAACCGTTTGGAGCAGGTCTTATATCGTCCAGCCAAATTTTCATTATATATACCCTGCTTTCTAATTTTTTGATAAATATTAAATCAGATATTTAGCATACTGTTTTTGTAAATTATAAAGGTCTTTATGAACGAAAAACGGTACAAATGATTTATTAAAGTGTTATTAGAATGAAATGCGGCGGAACTTATGTACTGAAAAAGTCGCATAGCCTATTGCATAATGTGAGCATAAGATATAAAATAAGTTTGAGGTGAATATTATGCTTGGAAGCAGACCAAAGAAAATGATGAATATGTATATTTACGATATACTAAGGCGAAACACCGATGCCGAGCATCCTATGACGCAAAGGGAAATCCAAAAGCGGCTTGAAAGCGAATACGATATGACGGTTGATAGAAAAGCGGTCAAAGCTAATCTTGAAGATTTAATCAATGACGGCTCATACAACATTGAATATTCAACCAAAATTCGTTTTACCCCAAATCGTTCAACGGGAGAAATTGAGAAAAGCGAAATTTTAACCGGCTTTTATTACAACAATGTATTTACAGATTCTGAGCTTCGGCTGCTTATGGACTCGGTTCTGTTCTCAAAAAGCATTCCGATGGCAAATAAAAAGGAACTGCTTGTTAAACTCAAGGATTTATCAAATAAATATTTTAAATTCAGCACGGCAAATATTCGGTTCTATGAAGCAGCCGACAGAGAAATTAACAAAGAATTATTTTACACTATAGAGGTGCTTGACGAGGCGATTTCAAATGGCTTACAGGTTAAGTTTCTCTATAACGAATACGGTGTCGATAAAAAACTTCATCACCGTATAAACAAAAACGGCGATGTCAGAGAATATATAATCAATCCATATACTATGGTGGCAAACGGCGGTAAATATTATCTTATTTGCAATTACGATAAGTACGATAATCTTTCTCATTATCGTATTGACAGAATCAGTAATATTGAAATTTTAGACACACCCAGAAAGCCTAAAAAACAGGTTGAGGGGCTTGTGGGTCTTGATGTTGCAAAGTATATGCAGGAGCATATCTTTATGTTCGGCGGAAAATCAATCAGGGCAAAATTTGAAATGCCTAAATATTTAATTTCAGACGTGCTTGATTCGTTCGGAGCGAATGTTAATTTCGCTGATATCGGCGACGGCAATGTGCTTACAAGCGTTAAGGTTAATGAAAATGACATACGCTATTGGGCAAGACTGTACGCAAGCCAAATCAAAATCACCGAACCGAAAGAGCTTGTCGATATGTGCAAACAGGATATGATAAATGCATTAAAATTATATGAGGACTAAAAGGTGATAAAATGGATGTTAAACAGCTTCTTGATAATGTAAAACAAATACACAGAATCAATTTTCAAGATATAATTACCATTGACGGATATGATGAGAATTTTGCTTTTAATGATAAATATTATGATATTGAAAATCAAAGATTTAGAAATCAAGTGATATCTTGTTGTCATAGATGTGAAGAAAATAATTGTAATACTGTTATTGTAGACGGAAACAGTAATTCAAAAGAATACAAATATCAATCTTATAAACTTGAAAATGTATCGCATGGTAGTCATACCATTGATTTTTTAAATGCCTCCGGACTTACCGAAAACGACATAATTCAGAAATTTAAAACCGGATGGGATGATACTCCTGTTTTGTTCTTGATGGAAAATCCGAGTGTTAATTATCATAATATGTATCATATTTGCAATGATAAATATCCCACAAATGCATGGTATTGGATTTATGGAAAAAAAGAACTTTTAGACAACAATGACCTTGATGATTATTTGAAACAGGGATGGTATGGCGATATGGTATATGCCTTGTTAAATTACTATAAACTGTCAAATGCATATTTAACAAACATCATTAAATGCGGAATGAATAATAAAGGTTCTTTTGAAAATGAGGAAGAAGCTTATAAAAATGAAAAGTATTTGGGAACTAAATTGTACAAAGAACAATGCAAAAAAACTTGTATGACAAATATTCTTGCTAATGAAATCAAATGTTTAACTAATAATAGCAATAAGTTAAAAGTAATAGCTTTTGGTAAAAATTCGTATTCTCTCGCTAAAGAGTTTTTTCAATATAACGATGATGAAACAGTTTCAAAATTAAACATTCAGTTGGTTCAATTGCCTCACCCTTCAAGTAGATTGAGTAATATTTATAGAAAATACATAGTTAAGGGGATTATGAAAGATTTACTTTCTGATGACAAAAAATTCTTAATAAAAAAGCCAAAATAAAATGTTCGTTTAATTGATGATATTATTAATGAGTTTAATGCAAATGGGATTGAAGTTAAGCATTTATCTAAATTATACAAGACGCAAAAGAATCTTGTTTTGAGGTATAAAGAAAAAACTTCTATATTTAGTGACAGAAAATATATAACGGAAGTGTTCATAAGGGCAAACCCTGATAATGAATATATATGTAATCCGGTTCAAATTGGTTATGGATATAATTTTATAGATGAAACATATTGGGGTTATGATTACAATAACAAAGAATTTATTCCTGTTGAGTCTATAAAAACTTTTGATATATTTAAAAATATAATTGAAAAGATGGTAAATGAATAATATGACCTATGTAATATCCGACCTACACGGTTATCCTATTGAAAAACTTAAAATGTTGCTCGATAAAGCAGACTTTGGCGAAGAAGATTTTCTTTACATACTCGGTGATGTGATTGACAGAAACGGTGACGGCGGTGTTGGGATTTTGCGGTGGCTGCTCTCCCGACCTAATGTTCAGCTTATTCTCGGTAATCACGAGGCAATGCTTCTTGCTTGTGCGTTTTTATTTGATGAAATCACGGACGACAGCATTGCTGATTTTGACAGCAAAAAAATAGAAATTCTATCAAATTATCAGCTTAACGGCGGTGACGTTACGCTGAAATCACTTGCAAAACTGAACAAAGAATCACCCGAAACGGTTGCGGATATTCTCGATTACCTGCGTGACTGCCCGCTGTACGAAGCTGTTACGGCAGGCGGAAAGGATTATTTCCTTTGTCACAGCGGCATTGATGAATTTGAAAAGGGCAAAAAAATCAGCGACTATCCTGCCGACGCTTTTATTTGGGCTTGGCCTAGAATTGACGATGAATATTTTGACGATATTATAACCGTTTTCGGTCACACACCGACAATGAATTACGGCGAGCAATATCGCAACAAAATAATCAAAACAAGAACTTGGATTGATATTGATATGGGCGCAGCAGACGGCAAAACCGAGCCTGTCCTCCTCCGCCTTGATGATATGCAAGAATTTAGAAATTGAATATAAATATTTAACACCACGATACTTTTTATCGTGGTGCTTTTATATGCAAAAAAAGTGTTCGGTGTTGTTTTCAATAAAGCGGATGGCCTATTTTTGTCCCACTTGCTTTTGTATACTCCTGTTAAGGTGGTGACAATATGAGCAGCAGTAATACAAAGAATATATTGGACGAGTTTTTTCAAAACTTAAAGGATTTTGGCGATAGACTTTCCATGGAAGATATAGATGTCGCCGTCGAATCGTTTCAAATTGCATTTGATGATTTGAGGCTCATGAAAAAAGCAGCTGTTGAAAAGAAAAAAGAAGCAGAACGCAAGCAACGAGAAGAAGATGAAAAGCGAGAAAAAGAAGAAAAAATCCGTAAGCAGAAGAAACATATTAAAGAAGTAACCTGTATGGATCTTCCACTTGACTGGAACAATCCTTTTAATGCGGATGAGCGCGCATCCGGAATATATATCGAAAGTATCTCAGACGCACTTGTAAAATCCTTGACCACTCTCGGAAGAGTCGATATTGAATTCATTGCATCGGTTACAGGCAGTGATTACAAAACCGTTATAACCACCCTGAAAGGTTCAATTTATCAAAATCCGTTAACTTGGAACGAATGTTTTTATCAGGGTTGGGAAACAGCCGATGAATATCTTTCCGGCAATCTTATGCAAAAGTGGAAAGAGGCAAAAAAGGCAAACAAAAAGTATAACGGATATTTTAAAGATAATGTCAAGGCCATTGAGTCTGTTCTTCCGCCGACTGTTGCAACTGAGGATATTTATATAACTCTTGGTTCACCGTGGGTGCCGTCAGATGTTATTGATGATTTCATTGAGCATCTTTTTGGCGGGCAAGCAAAATACTGGAGTAACAGTAAAAGCACACAAGAATACCTTTCTGTAAAACATGACGAACTCACCGGAACATGGGAAATACCGGAAAAAACTCGCTATGGACATGGCGTGACAGATACAGACTCTTATGGTACTTCTCGACTTGAGGCCTTATATATTCTCGAAAGAACGCTTAATATGAAAACGATTGCCGTAAAGAACGAGGTTGCTTGTAAGATAAATGCTTCGGGCAAAAAACGTGTTATCAATAAAGAGGAAACTTTGCTCGCACTTGAAAAACAGCAGAAAATGATTAAAGAGTTTCAGGATTGGGTGTGGAAAGACGAAAAGCGTAAGAAACGCCTGGAAACCATATTTGAAAACAAATACAGCTGTGTTCGCAGGAGAATATTTGACGGTTCGTTCTTAACTTTTCCGGATTTATCTCCAAATATAACTCTTTTTCCATATCAAAAAAATGCAGTTGCAAGAATTATTTTCACACCGAATACCCTCCTTGCTCACGATGTCGGAAGCGGAAAAACCTATATAATGATTGCTTCCGGTATGGAACTCAGAAGAATGGGACTATCCAAAAAGAATTTGTATGTTGTTCCAAACAACATTGTCGGTCAATGGCAAAAAATCTTTGTTGAAATGTATCCTAACGCAAAGCTTTTGACTGTTGAACCCAAAAGCTTCGTTCCTTCAAAGAGAGATACGGTGCTTGAAAAAATCAGAGACGAAGAATTTGACGGCATCATTATGGCTTACAGTTGCTTCGAACAGATACCGCTTTCGCAAGATTTTTACATTGATGAGCTTCGGGATATGAAAGAAAAAGTAAATGACTTACTGAGTGATTCGAAAAAGGTAACCAAGAGTCTTAGGAAGAAAAATGAAAAATTGGGGAAACAACTTGCCGAACTTGCGACCACGCTTGATAATATTGATTGCGACGTTTCCTTTGATGAACTTGGTATAAGTCGTCTTTATATTGATGAGGCACACAATTACAAAAATGTACCTATCGAAACAAAAGCGGACAATGTGCTTGGAATTACTCGCAGCGGCTCAAAAAAATGCAAAGATATGCTTGATAAGGTTCGTGTAGTTCAAAAAAGCGGAGGGGGAGTTGTTATGGCGACAGGAACACCGATAACCAACTCAATAACCGATGCGTTTATTATGCAAAAATATTTACAAAACGGAGAACTCGGACTTCTTGATTTGCAGAACTTTGACAGCTGGATAGGTATGTTTGCCGAAAAATCAACTGAATTTGAAATAGATGTTGATACCTCAAGCTACCGCCTTGCTACAAGATTTTCAAAATTTCATAATCTGCCGGAGCTGACAACGCTGTTTTCACAGATTGCCGATTTTCATCATATGGACGAGGTTAACGGAATCCCTGCGTTTGATGGCTATTCGGATGCGCTTATCGGTAAAACGCTAAGCTTTGAAAATTATTTGGATCTTATTTCTTCTCGTGCGGATGTTGTCAGAGCCGGCTTTGTTAACAGAAGCGTTGATAATATGCTTAAAATCACAACAGACGGTCGTAAAGCTGCACTTGATATAAGGCTAGTTGACTCGAATGAGCCATTTACACAGCAGTCTAAAGTGTATCGTTGTGCCGAAAATGTTTTTGATATTTATCTAAAAACCGACGGAACGCAACTTGTCTTTTGTGACACATCAACGCCTAAATCGAGTTTCAATATGTATGACGAGCTCAAACGGCTGTTGATTGAAAAAGGCATATTGCCGTCGCAAATTGCGTTCGTCCATGATGCAACAACTGAGGCAAAAAGAAACACATTATTCAAGATGATGAGAAACGGCGATATTCGTGTTTTAATCGGCTCTACATTCAAACTCGGTATCGGAGTTAATGTTCAGGATAAACTGATAGCCATTCATCATCTTGATGTTCCATGGCGACCGGCTGATATGACTCAGCGTGAAGGAAGAATACTCAGGCAGGGCAATCAAAACTCAAGGGTCCAAATATTTCGCTATATCACCGAGGGAAGCTTTGATGCGTATTCGTGGCAACTTCTCGAAACAAAGCAGAGATTTATTACAAGCTTGTTGTCAGGCTCGTACACAGAGCGTGAAGGTAGTGATGTTGAGGATACCGTTTTGAATTATGCAGAAATTAAGGCTCTTGCAGTAGGAAACCCTCTTGTTAAAAAGCGTGTTGAAACAGCAAACGAGCTTTCTCGCTATTATACCTTGCAAAGAAAATTAGTTGAAACACGAATTCGGCTCGATAAAGAACTTAAAGAGCTTCCTTCAAAAATGCTTCATCAGAAAGAGCTTATCAAAAAGGCAATGCAGGACAAGCAATATTTCGACCAATATCGCAAAGACGTGCCGGTTGCGGTGACCTCTGCTGACAAAAACAAAGAAGCGGAAAAAAGAAAGCTGTTGCGTGAAACACTGTTTAATGCAGTCAAAAACAATGAATTACAAATCAAAGAAAGGACAGCCTTCGAATATTGCGGATTTAAGATTATTCTGCCTGCAAATATGGCAAAGGGAAAGCCGTTTGTTTGGTTAGAACGGGAGGGCAAATATTATGTTGAACTTGGCGATACAGAGGTTGGCGTTTTAATCAGAATCGACAACTATCTGAACAATCTTGATAAGCATATAGAAAATCAGCAAAAGCAATTATTCAATATGGGTGAGCGCAAAAAAGGCATTCAAAAGGAACTTGGCAATGATGAAAACTATGCGGATGTTATTGCCGAATTAAAAGAAAAGCTTGCAGAAATAGATAATAAATTGGGGGTAAATAAAAAGTGAGCGGAAAAGAACAAATAAAAGATGCAAATATTCCGCAGATGAATATTAACAGACTTGTAGATGAACTGACAACGGCATATTGTAATATAATCAATGCAAATGTGCCTATCAGAAAATTTCCGTCAGTTATGCTGTGGGGAGCGCCCGGTGTCGGCAAATCACAGGCTGTTCGACAGATTGGAAAAGAAATAGAGAGTCAAACAGGAAAAAAGATACATATCACCGATGTGCGGTTGCTCCTTTTTAATCCGATTGACCTGCGTGGTATTCCAACTTCAAATGCAGACAAGACGCTTGCCGTTTGGCTAAAACCGCAAATTTTTCAAATGGACGAAAGCGACAGCATTGTCAACATCCTTTTTCTTGATGAAATTTCGGCAGCGCCTCAATCTGTTCAGGCGGCGGCATATCAGATTACGCTTGACAGAGCAGTTGGAGAACATAAACTTCCCGAAAACTGCATAGTCATTGCTGCCGGCAACAGAACAACCGACAAATCCGTGGCATTTAAGATGCCAAAAGCACTTGCCAACCGACTTTTGCACATTGAGGTTGAAGGCAGTTTCAAGTCGTGGAAGCAGTGGGCTATTCAAAGCGGAATAAACGAAAAGGTTGTCGGATTTCTTACTTTTAATTGTGAGCGTCTTATGAATTTTGATTCTAATGCCGACGACCTTGCTTTTGCAACGCCTCGTTCGTGGGAAATGGTGAGCAACATTTTAAATTATGTAGATTCTGATGTTGACAAGATGTATTCATTGATAGCCGGTGTAATCGGGTTTGGACCTGCCATTGAATTCAGAACATGGTCAAAGGTGTATAAGGAGCTGCCCGATATAGAAGAAATATTCGACGGAAAACAGCCAAAAGTTCCTACACGCACGGATGCCATGTATGCGTTGTGTGCCTCAATGACTGCTTACGCAAGAGAGTATAGAGATGATATGAAGCGCATAGCAAATTCGATAATATATGCCCAACAAATGGCTCCCGATTTTTCAACGGTTTTGCTTAAAGACTATATGTATATAGAAAAGGATTACAGAAAGAAGCTACTTAATATCCCCGAATTTTCTGCATGGCTGAACTCGAAAGGGAAGTTGTTAAATGGAAATATCTAACAAAAAAGTAAGGCAGTATATCAATCGGCTTCTTTTGGCACGAATGCGTATTCTGTGTAATCACGGCTTTTACGGTTTGCTGTTAATGCATATGATTTATTCTATTGATGAGGGCTGCGAAACTGCCTATACCGACGGAGTGCGTATTGCGTTCAGTCCGTTTTTTCTTGAAGAACTGTCAGATAAAGAATTAGACTATGTTTTGATGCACGAGATACTTCATGTTGTTCTTCAACACTGTTTAAGAGGTGAGTACAAAGATAACGAACGGTATAATATTGCTGCCGATATAGTGATAAATTCAACTATTATGCATGAGAATGACGACAAAGCGAGCAGTATAACTTTGTCAACATACGGCGAAAGTATGCACATTGCTCCTGACGGAAAGGAAGGTTATCTTTATACAGCCGAAGAAGTTTATGAGATGTTACAGAGCAAGCAAAAGATTTTTGACAGCGGAAACAAAAAATCAAATGCAAAGAGATGGGACGACCATTCTCAATGGGGAAAATTTGAAGAAGACAGCAAGCTGAGAGATGTCTGGGTAAAGAATTTCGCAGAGTGTTGCGAAGCTATTAAAGTCCGTGATGCTTCAAACAACAGAGGAACGCTTCCGATGTTTGCACAGCGTATGCTTGAAAAATTAAAAAAACCGCAAACAGACTGGAGAACGATATTGAACGATTTTATTCAGGAAGAAATTTGCGATTATTCCTTTTCCCCACCGGACAGAAGATTTCAAGACAGTCCGTTCTTCCTTCCGGATTTTAATGAAATGGGCAAAAACGATAATGTTAGTGATATATTGTTTTTCATAGACACCTCCGGTTCAATTTCAGACAATGATATGACCACCGCTTATTCCGAAATAAAAGGTGCGATTGACCAATATGACGGAAAACTGCAAGGCTGGCTCGGCTTTTTTGATGCGGCGATTATTGAGCCGAAACCGTTTTCATCGTTTGAGGAATTTAATGTTATAAAACCGGCAGGCGGAGGCGGAACGGATTTTCAAATTATTTTTGAATATGTCAATCAGCATATGAAAGAAAAAGAGCCAAACTGTATTATCATTTTGACCGACGGTTATGCTCCGTTTCCTAAAGAGGAACTTGCAAACGATATTCCTGTTCTCTGGCTTATAAATAATCAAGATGTAACTCCACCGTGGGGCAAAGTCGCAAGATTCACCGTTAGAGCATAAAAAATCAATTAGAAAGATAAGAAAATCATTTATAAAAAGTGCCGACTCGGTGACAAGCTTTTTAATTTTGTCTGTATAATCATTAAGAAAACCGTTTTTATAATGATTGTAGATTTCGTTGGTGAGCCACGCTCCGCATGTTTTAGAAATTCAGCTATCCTGAAATATGATTCTTAACGTAAGCGAGTTACTTGCTGTTGTTAGGAAAGACATTTATATAGTTCGTCTGGCTTGGCACAGTAGGATTCTCTACTTACCGTTTATCAAAAAAAGAATGTAAGACAGCAAAAGCCAAATGTATTTACAGGATATTTTATGTACTCAAAAAGGTACATCACAAACGATATTATATATGCGTAAGAAAAAGCCGGAAGTCAGTTATTTGTTTTTGGAGGTTTATTATGCGATATTACAAAATTGAAGCTACCGTTCTTTCGGATGTTGAAATTCCGAGAAAAAAGTCGGACGTTTTTGATGAATTTGCTGATAATATGCAGAGCCTTTCACAGACGTTTTATATCAAGTCGGATAAAAAAGACTATGTTTTTGCCATAAGCACCGGCAATAATAATGTTATCTATTTCGGAGCGATTATAAATGAGCGCGGCAATATAAAAAGTGTCCTCGATAATTATATGAAATTATGCAATTTCAAGACGGAGTATAACTCTATCGAAGAACAGGTCTTTGATAGACTAAGGGATAATCTCCGAATAGCAGAATATTCAAATTTTATAAGAGATGACGAAGATCTCACCGAAAAATTTGGCATAACTCCTTTATTAAATCAACACGGTTTTAACAGCTTAAAATACGGTGAAAACATTATTGAATTAAAAAGCCGAGAGAAAATTGTCGACGAGGCGAAAAAACATCTGTATTCAGACAGCTTCCTTCCGGAAATCGACAGGATTTATGCAGGCAAAATGATTAAAGCCCCAATAGGTCATCCTGTTCATTATTTCCTTAGAACGCGCTTAAATGAAACGAGAGAGGGACTTTCGCGCTCGCTGATTTCAGCACTGTATGATAATGGCCGAATTTTTAATAAGCGTTATACTTATGTTGACTTTTATGAAAATGATAGTTTTAACGATAGTGCCCTTGAAGCGCTTTACAGAAGCTGCGGAGGCGGTGCAATAATCATCAGGTATCACTCGGATGATGAAAGCAACGACCGGTTTGCGCGAAACAACCGTAATAACATTGAGAGAATTTGTGAAACGGCAAAAACATTCTGCCAATCCGTATTGACTGTTTTCTGGACGAATCTCGATTCCGTAAAAACACGCGATTCTTTTCTTGCAAATCTGACGTCTGTGCCGATAGTCGAAATTACAGAGGATATGGCAAATGCCGAACGTGCTGAGATTTATCTGTCCGAAAGGGCAAAGGATAACAAAATAGATGCCGACGACAAGCTTTTCAACAATATCAAGGACGGAAAAAGCTTCCATATTACAGAACTAAACCGCTGGTTTGATGAGTGGTATACGGAGAAACTGCATACCGTCGTTTATGCTCAGTATAAAGATGTAAAAACAGTAAAAGCGGAGATAGTAAAAGCAGCTCCGAAAGGAAATGCGGCCGTAGAGCTGCACGAAATGATCGGTCTTGACAATGCAAAAGAGGTTATCGAAAACGCGGTAAGCTTTTTCAAAATGCAAAAGCTCTATGCGGAAAAAGGAATAAAGGCTGACCGCCCGTCAATGCACATGGTGTTTACGGGAAATCCGGGCACCGCAAAGACAACCGTTGCCCGTTTGTTTGCACAGATAATGAAGGATAACGGGCTCCTAACCAAAGGCGATCTTTATGAAGTAGGCAGAGCGGATATTGTCGGGCAGTTTGTCGGTCAGACAGCGCCGCTTGTCAAAAAGCATTTTAATATGGCAAAGGGCAGCGTGCTTTTCATTGACGAAGCATACTCTTTGGTTGACGACAGGAACGGACTTTACGGCGACGAAGCTATCAACACGATTGTTCAGGAAATGGAAAACAACCGTAGTGACCTTGTTGTTATTTTTGCAGGATATCCCGATAAAATGGAAGAGTTTCTCAATAAAAACCCCGGTTTGCGTTCAAGGATTGCATTTCATGTGAACTTCGACGATTACAGTACCGACGAGCTTATAGATATAGCCGATTTGATGATTAAAAAAACGGGCTTTAAGTTTACCGGAGAAGCGCATAAAAAGCTCGGTGAGGTTTTTGATACCGCAAGAAAAAAGCAAGATTTCGGCAACGGGAGATATGTCAGAAACTTGATTGAGCTTTCTTCATTAAAGCAGGCATCACGACTTGCAAAATCAGATATTGACCATTTGACGGATGACGAAATGCGAACTATAACCGTAGCGGATATTGCCGCACCGCTTTTAAGCCAAGACGACGGCAAGATGGCTGCAATCGGTTTCTGATGATGCACCTTTAAGACCACGGTGTTTAATAAGCTTCGCTACCGTTTATTGATTCTTACGTCTCGAAATATAAAATTCGGTGCTTAACAAAAAATCTCACTCCGTTACGGAGTGAGATTTTGTTTGTTTATTCGATTCTTTAATGCGTCTGTTTCCTTTTCATACAAGGATTTGTCAAATAAAAACTTACGCTCTTTATTGTCGCTGTCCGTGAAATAAAAATAATAAATACAGACAACGCCGCCTCTTCTCATTGACGTTTTCTGCTCTGTTTTTGCGTTTTTGACCTCTGAATATTTATATGTCTTTTCATTAAACGGAGTTGTACGAACAGAAAAATCGTTCTCGCCCACGCATACCTTAAAGAAAAAATATCTGTTAATCAGCGGAATTGAAACAAACAACGACAAAGCAAAGCCTACCGAAAACATAAGACCTACTGTAAAAATTTTACCGCTTCCGCCTCTTAATTGGTCAACAGCTAAGATTAAAAATACTAAGCTGACTGCCGAAGAAAAAAGCATTGGGATTTTTCCGTATAATTTACCGTCAATCACGTACTTTTGTTTATTACTCATCTTCGCTACCGTCGGCCCCTTCCTTATTAAAATAATCCTTGTCTATTTTCTCGATAAGAAAAGCAATTTCATCATATTGACACGGCGAAAAATAAAACTTTTTCACTTCGCCGCTCGGAGTTCTGTAATTCAAATAGTTCTGGCTTGCACCGTTTACCGATTTACCTGTGCTTTCCCAAACTTCTGATATATCTGTGTACTTGTATTCCTTTTTATCCCAAGGTGATTTGCAATGGCAAAACGAGTCTTCTCCTATCAAAAGTTTTATAAATATAAAACGATAAGCAGAACAAAGAGTCAATGCAGCCATTACTATTGTAAATACCAAGGTGATAATAAACCCATGCAATACTGCCGTAACAGCAGCGAATATGACCGTTACTATCAGAGACAAAAGCACACTTATTTTATCGTTTTCAACTTTGTATAACCACTTTTTTTCCATTATTATATCCTTTCTCGGCTTATTCCAATATAAATAATGTTTTATAAAATCGATACTTATAAAACGAGATTCACTCGACTGTTTAATGATAATTCTTTTTATTTCGTTTGCAGATAAAGAAATTTCAAGGGCTATATATCCGCTGCTGTATTCATATTTCGCATTGCTAACGCCTTAAATTTCTTCTTCTTTTTTAAATATATAATCGCAAGCGGGATGTCCGCAAGCAACCATGCGGCAGGGGCTGCGTAGCATACTGCATTGAAGCCGATAAGCGGAGTGAAAATAAGCGCTATTGATATTCTTCCTATCAGCTCGCCGGCACCCGCAACCGCATTTGCATATGTAAAGCCGAGACCCTGCAGAGTGTTCCTTAAAACGAACAGCACCGCGACAAGACTGAAGCATTCCGCCGTGGCGATAAGATATTTATGGGCGGCAAACAAGACGTCTTCATTAGGCTCTGTCATAAACAGCCTGACTATCGGCATACCTGCCGTCAGAAGAGCAACGCTTAAAGCGACGGAAAGAAGTATGTTGAGCGTAAATATTTTTTTAACCGATTTAATTATTCGATCGTACTTTCCGGCCCCGTAGTTTTGCCCGACGAAGGTTTGTGTACCGACGCTGAGTCCACTCAGCGGTATATTTGCAATATTCTCGACCCTTCCTGCGGCGGTAAAGCCTGCAATAGTCGCCGTGCCGAATGAATTTACCGCGCTTTGAAGACACATCGACCCGATAGAGGTAACGGTAAACTGAAGCGAAACGGGTATTCCCAATTTTAACTGTATGAATGCTGTTTTGAGGTCGAGTTTGAGCTCTTTTTTTGAAATGTGTACGCTTGTATTGCGCCTTAAAATGTAATTTCCCGTAAGGACGGCTGCCGTAATGTGAGAAATAAGCGTAGCAAGCGCGGCTCCCTCAACGCTCCAGCGAAATACCTTTATGAACAGCATGTCAAGCGCGAAATTTACAAAAATACTTGCCGTAAAATATATGAGCGGTTTTCTGCTTTCACCGACGGCTCTTGAAATTGCGGTAAAATTGTTTGAGAGCATCTGAAACGGTATTGCAAAGTAAAGAATGTTTACATACGCCGAGGAAAGACCGAGAATTTCGTCCGGCGTGCCGATAAGCTTCAAAAGAGGAGTGGAAATAATGTGCGCGACAACAACAAGTAATAGGCCGAGCAAGAACGACACCGTAATGCTGCTTCCGGAATATCTGTTGACCCTGTCTTGGTCCTTTGCGCCGTAAGCATGCGCCACCGGTATTGTAAATCCGCTTGTAAGGCCGAGTGCCGCACCGACAATAAACGAGCTTATCGAGGCGACTCCGCCGACTGCGGCAAGAGCGTCCGTGCTTACATATCGCCCGACAAGTATATTGTCGACCAATGTATAGTTATACTGTAAAAGCGATGAAGCCATAATCGGCAGCGAGAATTTAATTATACTTTTTATCGGCTTGCCGGTGAGCATAGAATTTTGTTTTGTCATTTGCCAACTCTTCCAAAGTATTTTTAAAAATTAAATTCAATTAGAATTTGCTTAAATTTTAGCACTTGTGCAGTATTATGTCTATAAAAATATTCTGCCGGGAGAGCTTTAGCAACAGCAGGATAAAACCAATGGCGGAGCGGCACAATCAAAGACATCACGGCAGCTTTGAGCAGGTTGAAATAAGCTCCTGCGGATTAAACTCAAATCCGTTGATTGCAAAAGGCAAATATCCGTCGGTAATCGCCTGTAATGTAACAAACGGAAGAATGCCGAGAGTCAACACAATAAAGGACAGTGAAATGCAGCAGCCCGCCGAATATTTCGGAGTAGATTACAGAAAAGACTTTTTGAATTTGTAAAAAACAAGGTGCAATTCCGAATGAATTGCACCTTTCTTTATTTTTTGCTTTAATGCAGTGCCTTTGTGGGACAGTTTTTTGTACACTCGTAGCAGAGAATACACTCTGTTCCGTTTTTTCGCTTGCGTGAATCCTTGTTAACCTCAACATTCATTGGGCATACTTTCAGGCACTTGCCGCAATGAACGCATTTACTCTCGTCGCAGTGGACGCGCAGAAGCGAAAAATAACTCATGGGCTTCAGAAATACTGTGATAGGGCAGAGATATTTGCAGAATGCGCGGTTATCCTTAAATATAAAGGCAAGCGCAATTCCGGATATATAGTAAAGCGCATTTCCGGCGAGAAACAGCCAAAACATAATTTTCTCAAGATTTGCGACCTTGAACAAAAACAGACCCGACACAAGAGCCAATGATAACGCAAACATCACATAGCGCAGAATTCCGAGCTTTTCTTTTCGCGGCTTCCGTGGCTGCTTATAAGGAAGAAAGTCCAAAACCATAGCCGTCCAACAGGCATAGCCGCACCATCCGCGTCCGAACAGCAGCGGTCCGAAGATTTTGGCCACGGCATAGTGAATGGTTGCTGCTTCAAAAACGCCGAGGAACAGATAGTACCAAAAGCCTTCAATCTGCATATTTTCTCGGGAGAATATGCCGAGATACAGCAGCATATAGCTTCCGACTGCCAGCTGTACAAAATGACGCGCATAGCGTTTCTCGGCGGTAAAAAGTGCCGTCCCCAATGCGAGACAGGTGCCTATGTAGCTGAAATTCAGCAAATAAAACAGATTATCCTTTATTAGCCATAGTGTGATTGCCACCGCTTCGAACAACAAAAACAGTAATACCGACACAAGGTATCTCGATAAACCCTTGTTATTTCCTTTCTCTTTTTTCTTTTTCATTGTTTTTTCCATCCTTCTTTGTGAATATGAAACGGCTGATTTTATTCGGATTTATACCGATTCTTGTGCCGCTTTTAATGCCTGCGACAATATAACTATATACTGTAATTTTAAAGCTTATGAGCAAAATGTGCAACTGCAATTCTGTTAAAAAACGGTAAAAGCGCCGCAAATTGTGAAAATCGGTAATCGGTCTGAGGAAGCTCGGCCGTTTGGCATCGCCGAATATACCGCAAGCAATATCGACGTATTTATTATCGACTTGTTTAATAAAATAAAATAACGGACAAATGGGCATAATCCGGGGATTGTAAGACCGGCGATATAATATAATAAGCCTAAATACGGCAACACGTACAAGATTTACGGATATTTTTTCGCATTTAGTTGCGAAAACGTTTCCGCTGTGATAAAATTCTTTTGTATTTTACGGGTGCGGCGGCTTTGCGCCTTTGCCTGCTTTAACGGAGTTGAGATTGATGAAAACTGCAATTGTTACGGGCGGTTCGAGCGGAATAGGACTTTCCTGCTGCCGTAAGTTTCTTGAAAACGGATACAGGGTGTATGAGCTGAGTCGCCGCGAGCCGAAGATTCAAACGGTCGGCGTTAAGCATATCTCGTGCGACGTCACGGATGAGCACTCGGTTTCCGAGGCATTCAAAAAAATATATAATGACAGCGGAAGCATTGATATACTTGTGAATAATGCAGGCTTCGGCATCTCAGGGGCGGTTGAATTCACAGAGCTTGCAGAAGCTAAAAAACAGTTTGACGTCAATTTCTTCGGCTGCTTTATTTGCTCAAAAAACGTAATTAAATATATGAGACTTCAAGGCGGCGGAAGAATTGTTAATCTCAGCTCTCTCGCGGCTCCGCTTGCCATACCGTTTCAGGCGTTTTATTCGGCGTCAAAGGCGGCTGTAAATTCGCTGACTCTGGCTCTTGCAAACGAGGTGCGACCGTTTAATATAAAGGTCTGCGCCGTAATGCCGGGCGATGTTAAAACGGGTTTTACCGCGGCAAGAGAGAAAAATACCGCCGGTGACGAATTTTACGGCGAAACACTTAAAAGAGCGGTTGCCGGTATGGAGCGCGACGAGCAAAACGGTATGTCACCGGACGATATAGCCGATGCGGTGTATGCTGCGGCAACCAAAGCTCGTCCGAAGCTTTTGTCTACAAAAGGCACTAAATATCATCTGTTTTTGGCACTTTCAAAGGCATTGCCGGTTTCGCTTGTGAACATCATAGTCGGAAAGCTTTATTCTTAATAATTCGGGGCGTAAAGCAATACTGTTATTAGCTGCTTTTGCCCCGTTTTCTTGTTATTCAATAAAAACATATTCGGAGGTACTATGCAAAATTTTGTAGAGCTTATTCAAAATGTAAACAGTAAGGTAAACAGCGTCGTTTGGGGGCCTCCGATGCTCATATTGATGCTGCTTACCGGTCTTTATCTCACGTGCGGTACGCGATTTTTTCAAATACGCCGTTTTTGCTACACAATTAAAAATACGGTTGCCGCAATTTTTAAAGACCGCAAGGTAACAAAAACCAAGGACGAAAAAGCCATATCGCAGTTTCAGGCACTTGCAACGGCTCTTGCCGCAACGGTAGGCACGGGCAACATTGTAGGCGTAGCCACCGCTATTTCCTCCGGCGGAGCGGGTGCGGTATTTTGGATGTGGATTTCTGCTTTGCTCGGTATGATGACGAGCTTTTCCGAAAATGCGCTCGGCATATATTTCCGCAGAAAAAACGAAAAAGGCGAGTGGGTGGGCGGCCCTATGTATTATATCGAAAAAGGACTCGGCCAAAAGTGGCTTGCGGTTATATTTTCTGTTTTTTGTCTGTTTGCGTCGTTCGGAATAGGCTCGGTAGCTCAGGTCAACGGAATATCCACGGCACTTAAGGGTTCGTTTAATATACCGGGCGTTGTCACGGGGATAGTCGTTTGCGCCCTCATAGCCGTTATAATTTACGGCGGACTGAAAAGAATAGTCACGGTGACGGAAAAATTTGTGCCTTTTATGGCAGCGTTTTACATAATAGGCGCGCTTATAATAATAATCGTAAACTTCCGCCATATAGGCGACGCTTTCGGCGAGATATTTTCGGGGGCGTTCAGTATGCGCTCCGTCGGAGGAGGCGTTATGGGATACGGTATTTCAAGAGCCATGCGTTTCGGTGTGGCGCGCGGAGTATTTTCTAATGAGGCTGGCCTCGGCTCGTCGGTAATGGTCCATTCCTCCTCTGATGCCAAGGAACCCGTAACACAGGGTATGTGGGGCATATTTCAGGTGTTTTTTGACACCATTGTTATATGCACACTTACGGCACTCGTAATACTGACTACCGGGGCAAATCTGCAAAGCGGACTTGAGGGAGTTAATATAACAATATATGCCTTTGAGAGCGTGCTCGGCAAATGGGGCTCCTATATAGTATCCATAGGTATAGTTATGTTCGCTTTTTCAACCATACTCGGCTGGTCGGTGTACGGCTCGCGCGCCGCAGAATATATAGGCGGAAAAAAGCTGACTGCGGTGTATAAAATAATATTTCTCGCAATGACATTTATAGGTGCCGTGTCGAGCATTCAGCTTGTTTGGGATCTTTCCGATACGTTTAACGGTCTTATGGCTTTACCGAACCTTATAGGTCTGTTGCTTTTGTCGGGGACGGTGTTTAAAATAACCAAAAACTACGAGCAGAGAGTGATAGGCGGCAAAAAGATAAAGCCGATGCTGTCTTTTTATGACCGTGAGAAATAATTTTCGGTATTCACATTTAACTCCGAATTTGATATAATATACGGGATTTAAAAAGATAAAAGAGGAAATTTATGTCAGGTAAAAAGGACTACATCAGAAATTTTTGCATAATTGCCCATATCGACCACGGCAAGAGTACGCTTGCCGACCGTTTGTTGGAGCTTACGGACTCCGTAGCGAAACGCGATATGGAGGCGCAGCTTCTTGACAATATGGATATTGAGCGTGAACGCGGCATAACCATTAAGGCACGTGCCGTAAAGCTTGATTACAAGGCTGCCGACGGCAAAAAATATGAACTGAACTTAATAGACACTCCCGGTCATGTTGACTTCAACTATGAGGTGTCGCGTTCCCTTGCGGCATGCGAGGGAGCTGTGCTGATAGTTGACGCGTCACAGGGGATAGAGGCTCAAACTCTTGCAAATACCTACCTTGCGCTTGACCACGACCTTGAAATTGTGCCGGTAATAAATAAAATCGACCTTCCCGCCGCAGAGCCGGAGCGCGTTGCTAAAGAAGTGGAGGACGTTATAGGCATACCGTGTATGGATTCGCCGCGAATTTCGGCAAAAACGGGCGAGAATGTCCCCGCTGTGCTCGAGGAAATCGTAAACCTTGTGCCGCCTCCGGATGATAACGATTCAAAGCCGCTCAGAGCGCTTGTATTTGACTCCGTATATGACAGCTATCGCGGTGTAATTGTCTATGTCAGAATAGTTGACGGTGTGGTAAGGCCGGGGCAGACCATGCGTCTTATGGCTACGGGTGCCGAATTTACAATTGTGGAAACGGGATATATGCGCGCCAAGAGCTTGGAGCCGACAAAGCAGCTGTCCTCGGGTGAGGTCGGTTATATCACCGCTTCGATTAAAACCGTAGGCGATGCGCGCGTAGGCGATACCGTGACTCTTGCCGAAAATCCGGCTTCGGAGCCGCTTGCAGGATATCGTAAGGTAAATCCGATGGTTTTCTGCGGAATTTATCCGGCGGACGGAGCGGATTATGAGGCTCTTAGGGACGCTCTTGCCAAATTACAGCTGAATGACGCCTCGCTCTCGTTTGAACCCGAGACGTCAAGTGCCCTCGGTTTCGGCTTCAGGTGCGGTTTCTTGGGGCTTTTGCACCTTGAAATCATACAGGAACGCCTTGAGAGAGAGTATGACCTTGACCTTGTAACAACAATACCTTCGGTTGTTTACAAAATACATCTTACCGACGGAAACGTAGTCGAAATAGACAATCCGTGCAACTACCCCGACCCCGCAACAATCGATTTTGCGGAGGAACCCATGGTGGAGGCGCACATCTTTTCTCCTAAGGATTATGTGGGAGCCATAATGGATCTTTGCCAGGACAGACGCGGCGAATATAAAGAAATGACGTATCTTGACGCCGACAGGGTGGACTTAAAATATATACTCCCGCTTAACGAAATAATCTATGACTTTTTTGACGTCTTAAAATCGCGTACGCGCGGCTATGCTTCGTTTGACTATGAGCTTTGCGGCTATCAAAGGTCAAGCCTTGTAAAGCTCGACGTTCTTTTGAACGGCGATATGATAGACGCCCTCTCGTTTATTATTCACTCCGAAAAGGCATATCCGAGAGCGCGCAGAATAGCCGAGAAGCTTAAGGACAATATTCCGCGCCAGATGTTTGAAATTCCCATTCAGATAGCCGTGGGCGGCAAGGTAATAGCGCGCGAAACCGTAAAGGCAATGCGTAAGGACGTGCTTGCTAAATGCTACGGCGGTGATATAACGCGTAAAAAGAAGCTGCTTGAAAAGCAAAAAGAGGGTAAAAAGCGTATGCGCAAGTTCGGTACGGTAGAAGTTCCGCAAGAGGCGTTTATGGCTGTGCTTAAATTAGACGATGAATAATATAGGACTGTATATTCACATTCCGTTTTGCAATTCAAAGTGCCCGTATTGCGATTTTTACTCGTTTCGCGCCGATGACGATACAAAAAACAGATATGTTTCGGCTGTTTTGCGAGAGCTTCGGAACAATTCAAAACAGCTTAATTGTAAAGCCGATACGCTTTACATTGGCGGCGGAACTCCGTCGGTTTTGGCTCCTGATTATCTTTGCCAAATCATAAACGGCGCAAAATCAACGTTTTTGACCGATGATGCGGAAATAACGGTAGAGTGCAACCCGTTTTCGCTCGGCGACGAATTTTTTGAAAAAGTAAGCGAGTGTAAAGTGAATAGGCTTTCCATAGGGCTTCAGTCGGCAAATGACGGCGAACGTAGGATTTTAGGCAGACGAGCCGATAAACACGAGGTCTTGGGTGCCGTTTCAAGGGCAAAAGAAGCGGGAATAGGCAATATTTCGCTTGATGTCATGCTCGGCGTGCCGGGTCAAACTAAAGAGAGCCTTAAAAGCACACTTGATTTCTGCATTTCTTCGGGTGTGCCGCATCTCAGCTGCTACATTCTCAAAATAGAGGAGAATACGCCGTTTTTTCGTATGAGAGACAAATTGCCGTTCCCCTCTGACGACGATACGGCCGATATGTACCTTTTTATGTGCGAATACCTCGAGGAACACGGTATTATGCAGTATGAAATATCAAATTTTGCGGTTCCCGGCTTTGAGAGCCGCCACAATCTGAAATATTGGCACGATGAGGAGTACCTCGGCATAGGTGCTTCGGCACATTCGTTTTTGGGCGGAAAACGCACATATTATCCGCGTGATATTGAGTATTTCATAAGCGGCAACGAGCGTTTAACTGAGGGCGACGGCGGCGACGAAGAGGAATTTTGTATGCTCGCTTTAAGGCTTCGCGAGGGGCTTACTCAAGAGCGTTTTTACGCCCGTTTTCATCACGGCATACCGCAAAAAATGCTTGAAAGCGCAAAGCAATACGAAAAATACGGGCTTTGCAGCTGTGAGAGCGGCGGAATTTCTCTGACGCGGCGCGGATTTTTACTCTCCAACTCCGTAATATCCGAAATTATCTTATAGATATAAATATTTCAGGGCTTGTAATTTGCTTTACAAGCCCGTTTTTTTGTGCTTTTCGGGCGTTTGTGAAATTAAAACGGCTTTTTGTTACAATGGCGTTTTTTTGTCGCACAGCACGTGATAAAATCAAGAGGCTAAACGGAAGAGTTCTATGAAAGAGAATTGATTACATAGAATTTCCGGTGTATAATTTGTAAAAGATTACCAAAAGCGGCGGCGATTTTTGTCGAAGTGTGCTTGCAATCTAAAATTTTACATATTTTCATTTCAAAATGACAAAAGAATGTCAAACTGCGTTCACAATTTGTTAACATTTGGTTTAAAGACTATTTAAAATGTGTTTTTAAATTAGATAAAAACTCTTTACACCAAAGCATTTTTAGTGTAAACTTAAGTATAAATATACGGTGTAATAGTGTACCCATTTGCGCCTTAAAATCGGTAAATAGACGCTCTTTCGCAAAAAGATGAGAAACAAGCGTTAAAGCAAACCCGAAGCGGTGCGGATTTATCGTATACTATTATATATAGCGTTTTTAATCAATTTATCGGAGGTTTTTTATTTGGCAGATCTTATATTTCGGCATCTTGCCGGAGCCGATGGCGAGGGCGTTTACAAAAACGGCAAAACCGGCTTCTCGGTTTCTTATTTCAAAAAGAAAGAAATAGACTCGCGCTATCCCTCGGGCGGCTATACGGTTGTCGGTCAAATAGGGAAGGGCAAACGCGAAATCGGTAATTTGCAGTCTGACGACGGGCAAACCGAAAAGGTGTATGCCGCAACGAAAATGCCTCATACAGCGGTAGTCGGCTACATAGAGACAGAGGCTGACAAATTCATTGCGATAGTTAAAGACAGGCTCTTACTTTGGCTTTTGTTTGCGCTTTTGATAGCGGCACTTATAATAGGTCTTATATTCCTTTTAAAGGCCGTTATACCGACAGGCGGCGATGGCGGAACCACAACGCCCCCCGCAGGCGTAATCGACCAAAATGCCGTTTTGGGCGAGGGCGAAATCTCGATTCCCGATAAAACAAAAACAAGGGGCAGGCAGATAAAGGTCTACGGTATTCCCGAGCTTCCCTTGGCGGCAAATACCAAGGAGCAAAGCTTTGTATTCTCAAACCCCGAGGAAAACCCGTGCTTCTTTGTTATAGAAATAGAGCTTTCAGATACAGGCGAGGTTATATATACCTCAAATCTCTTGCCGCCGGGCTATTCAATATCAAAGTTCACGCTGAACCGTGAGCTTGCGGCAGGAACTTATCCTGCAACAATCCATGTTAAGACATACAGCTTTGATAAAGAGCAGCGTAAACTTAATAATATGGATTTAAAAACGACCATCGTGGTTTCATAAGAAACTATATTCAAAATACAGATTTTGAGGAAAGGAGTTGCAGTTTATGCAAAAAATTTCAAAGATTAAAATCGGAAAAAGCATAACTGCTGTGCTGCTTTGCGTAGTGCTTTTGGTAACGTCGATTCCCATGGTTCTCGCGGCCGGCGAGGGCGAATATGACCCGATACCGACCTTTACCGAATCGGATAAAAGGGAAGCGGCTGCAACACTTAATGACGACGGCGGAATTACGGTCAGCTTCCCCGCGGCTAAGGTTAGCGAGCGCAAAACCGGCACAAAAACAATTGACGGGTATATGTTAGAGCTTGTTGATCTCGGAACATATACCGAAGTTCACACAAGCACGGTTTTGCTGCGCAAGATGGTTAGTCCCACCGGTACCGCACCGTACACGGCTGAGATTACGGCAGACGAAATCAAAACAAAGGTGCCTGCGGGTCTGTCTGACGACCACCGTTACAATATTACGATAACGGCGTACGACAGCGACGGCTGGTTCTCGGAGGCTGTTAACGCATACGTTTCGGATGTTCCGACTTATGTATACGATGCGTCCGCTTATGCCCCCGTTACAAACAACGTTCTTGCCGTGCGTGAAGTCATTACCTTTGATAAAAAAGGTACCGCAGATGACCACGGTTCGTTTTCGGATACCGGAATCAACGAGAGAACCGCCGAAGTCAACAATGTACGCAGTACGTCAGGCTCACTTGACTATATGCAGGAGGGTAATCACCTTTCAGTCGAAGGCAGAACCGATGGTGTAGGCGTTAAAGACACGGGCAATAGCTACGGCTACGCAATGCGTATCGAGTCCGCCGCAACCACCGACAGCCCTCAGTCCTTTGATACGTCATGGAGCCGTCAGACTTGGGACTCGACGGGTGCTTCCGAGATTTGGTACTATCTCGACTTCTCCGAGGTCAGCGTAACGGGGCTTTCATTCCGCCTTCGTGCAAATGAAAAGTATTTTGCACAGGATTTTGACAACAGCTACAGTGAAAGCAGTAATGCTTTTAACAGATACGGCGATATAATTTACTCAACTGTCGGCACCACAAAAGCAGGCTATATGGGTGAGGCCCCATATTTATTCCTGCATCAAACGGACGGCAGCTGGAAAAAGGTTATGTTAAACGACGGTACCGTTGACCTTGACCATTTCAAGGGATATGTCCGCATACCGCTTCAGTTTATGTGCTCCGAAACCGACTCCGTTGTCACGGAGTCCAACGAGGATTTCGGTGTAAACAAGCCTATGCCCGATATGTATGTGTGGAACAGCTCGGATAAAACTAAAGCAAATGCCAACAAGTATTATAACGAGAAAATTAAGCTTTCGCAGCCGGTAGTTGTTGACCCTGCCGGTACTTCGATATCCGATGCTCTGCTTATTAGACGCTATTCCTTCAGAATTAACAAGACGGCGACTCTTAGCGGCGAATACTATATCGACGGCGGCACAATGCTCGCTCCGTGCATGGCTACGGAAGACGGTGGCAAGACAACAGCCAATTCGCCCAAAAGAGCATATATCGATAAGACCAAAATCGGTACGGGTGAAGATCCGGTAGTTAATCGCACAAATGCTTTTAAAGCTATCGAGGATATTATGTCCGCAGGCTTTAAGTTCACGGGCTGCTCGTATGACCCGGCTTCTACGAGCCTTGAAACCAACAGCGGCAGCGTAGGTAAAAAGATTTTCCTTGATAATGTATTGTTCTACCGTACAGACGGTCAGAAATACAGCGAAAATACCCTTAACGGAGCAACAAACACAGGCACGCCCGTTAAGACATATTATGACCAGGAAACAGAAATTCCGCGCGCTATTTTCAATGCCTGCCAAAAGTACATTGAAAATCCGAACTCCTACGATTACCGCGCCGTTAAGTATATCGAGGACTTGATAGCCGGTTATAAAAAATCAATTGAGGAATATAACAAATCCGAAGAAGCCGGAAAATCCGGTATAATAGACGCTTCATTCCTTGAGGAGTCTGCGCTCGATACCAAGGCGGCAGCACTCGGTATGACCGAGGATTGGGAAAAGTTCAAGACCGCCAAGCAGGCTTGTATAGACGGTAAAACCTACGGCTCTGCTAACTCGGGTGCAGAGGATTTCATTCCGATGATTGCAACTAAGCTTGAGCAGCTTCCCGATTTCGACGAAAATACTCTCGCGGTAAGCGATGAGGATAAAGCCGTTGTTAAGAGCCTTTATGAGGTTTATATCCGCCTCAACTTAAGCCAGCTCACTATGCTCGGCAGAGCGGAAGAGGAGAAGCTCTTAAAGTACTTCAGCTTCATAGAAGAAGAGCTTGCCGACAACTCTGTTGTAATAGGTCAGGCGCTTACAAACAACAAGGTTATACCGTTCGGCGATTTTAGCTCCTTGAAAAAAGGCACCAGAAGCTGGCAATTTGAAAACTCAAAATATACCGGCCAGGTAGGTAAGGATTACTACTATTCTAAGGGATATTTGACATATCAGGTTCCCTTTGCTTCACTTTCGGCGCACTCTCAGGATACCGCAACGCCTACACTTATACCGACCGGCGCTCTCGGTAGTGACCCGCAGAGAAACGGTATTACAAGCTATCGTCAAAACGGTACTTCGGCAATCATTACATCAAACGGCCTTGAGGGCAAAAACGCCGCAACGGTTACCATAAATAACCAGTATGCCGAAGACAGAAAAGGCTGGTATAACTGCATAAGCATTACAAAGGGACTTGTTGACAAGGAACCGAGCAGCAGCGGCGATTACTCCACGCTGAGAGCCAACAATATGTCGTCTGAGAGTCTCGGCGATTTTGCTAAGTCGTATACCAAAAACGACATAGGCGAAACCGACCGTCTGGCACTTGTATTCTACGCAGACTTCTCTCAGCTTGACACATTCTCAATGGCGTTTAATATCAGCTCATACTATGAAGGTGCCGCCGAGGACTACACCCTCGACTTCGGCAGCAACAACGCGGCTTCTTACTTCTATCTCATTAACCCCAAGACGGGTGAATGGGCTAAATGTACTCCCAAGGATGAAAGCAAGAGAAGAATTTACGCTTACACCTCGGAGTACGGCATAGATACGGGAGACGGCGATTACCTGACCCTTTCTCACTACAAGGGCTATGTTATGGTTCCGCTCTTCCAGTTCTCGAGAGGCGTTCAGGGTATTTCGGCAACCTCTAACTATCGTATAGATGAAAAAGCCGAGTCCCTTAACAACATTTTCCGTGTTACCATAGGTATAGCGCCCTTGTCAAATTACGACGATTCGTCCGTAAACGGAAAGAGCGCAGCCGAAATGAACGGTAAGAGCTTTACAATAGGCTCTGTCGGCTTTACATACAGACAGGGTACCTCGGCATACGGCGCAGGCGTACAAAACAGAACCGGCGACGTCTCGTTCGACGATTATGCACAGGTTAAGTCTCTTACTTCAATGCAGTTTGAAAACGCGGTAGCGGATGTTGATATTTATAAAGCGAACACTCGTACCGAAAAGATAAACACGGCACTTGCTCTTTATGCACAGCTTTCGGATTATCAAAAGTCAATACCTTCCGTTGCAAGAGCATACAGCGTGCTTCAAAAGTACAAGAGCATCGACGACGGCATCACTTTGCTCGATCAGCCGCAAATTGCAGTTGCCGATTTGAAACCTTTGATTGAGGCTATGCCGGCTGCAGCAACCGGCGGTTCCGTAACAGACAGCAACGCCTTACCTTATCCCGGTTTTGTTATCGGCACCGATGCGAGCGGAACAGAGAAGCCGCTTATAAATTACGGCGCATATTCTCTCACCGCGGCTGACGTACAGAACATAATCAATTGGTATGAGCAGTCTTATGAGCGCTATACCGACGAGGCGATTGCGGCGCTCGGTGCGGAGAACGTCACAAAAATGGAAAACCTTTATAAGGTTGCAAAACGTTTGAGACTTCTCGAAAATTACCGTGACGGCTACACGAGTGACTCCGGTACCGCTATAACCGGTATTAAAGACCTTAACACTCTTGTTGCTTCAATGTACGGCGAGACCGGTAAAGCGACCGACCTTACGACCGACTGCAAGCTTATGCCTACCGGTCAGACCGCGGCGCTTGAAAACTACCTCGAAAAGTATAACGACCTTGATTATTACGCTAAGTATATCTTAACTGATAAGGCCGACAAATTTGCAAGTGCTCCTCAGTATAAGAATTATGCTAAGGCGGCCGCGGCTGTTAACAAGGTGCTTGCCAACATCAAAACTTACACCGACGACATCACCGGTAAGACGGTTAAGGGCGGCGTTGTTCGACTTGAAGAAAAGTACACGGCTCTTTACAATACCGTTAAGGGTCAAATGGACAATAGCGGTATTCAGGACCTCACCGCAATAACGGAAGCGGTTGAAGAGTACAATTCGTTTAAGGGCTATATAAGGCAGGTTCAAGAGGTTAACGACGGTAACACCGTTAATTCCTCGGACGGCGAAGCTCTCCACGGTATTATAGATACCCTCCGTCTTTTCCCGAACTTTGCTTCGGAGGTAGACAAAGACAGCGTCGCTCTCAATAAGGATGCAACAACGGGAACCGCAGTCTTTACTCTTTCAAATGCCGTTAACTATCCGGACGGAAGCTACACACTTCGTGTAACCTCTAAAAACGGAGGTCTTAAGGACACTACGGGCACCACCCACGATTACAACGTTGCAATGACGGGTGCGATTGAAAAGACCGTAACGGCAAAAGCTCTTAACACTTCTCCCGAAACCGCGGATGTCGCAAATAACACCGCTTCGGCGGCAGCTCCCAAGGCAATAAACTTTACGTTTACCGTCACGGGCGTTACCGTAACGAGTGAAGATGTTATTACAATAGAGCTTATCGATAATGCTACCGGTGAGGTTGCTGTTGACAAGACAACAAACGAGCCTGTCAGAAAAACAATCAATATTCATTTTGCCGCAGACGACTTCTTTGAGGTTACAATTCCTGCGGAAATAGATGTTCCTTGGGGCGAGACGGAAGCCGTTGATGTTTCCTATAAGGTTACGTCTTCGCTTGATACGGGCAGCAAGATTGGTGTTTCCGTAGCACGCAGCGCTTCTGTCGCAAATGACACTCTTACCAATGCAGCAACATCGACATACGCTCTTCCGTATACTTCACAGAACTTTACTTCCACAGAATTTACAGGTACAAATGAGGGAGCGCTTCCCGCTCAAAAACCGTCATTGACAATTTCCGGTTGGACGGACGCTCCGATAGCCGAGTATTCGACTACTCTTACTTATACCGTAGATTACACTAAAGGTTAATTAACAAATTAAATGCTTTATCAAGACCATAAGGAGGTGGTTCTATGAAGAAAACATTATCAGTTTTGCTCTCAGTGCTTTTATTGTCGCTCGTGACTGTTCCGTCTTTCGCGGCTCCGGCTACGCTGAACAAAGAGAACCCCGTAGGCACCGTAAAGATTTCTACCGGCGAGGGCAAACAGGATGAGTATGAGCTTACAATTCCTGCCGATACCGAAATACCGTGGGAAGCTACTTCTTACGCAATAGGTAAGGTTACGGCAACTAAAATGTGGCTGTCTCCCGGCAAGACCGTTAAGGTGGCTGTTTCGTCGCTCAACGGCTCAAAGCTTGTCAACACTTTGGACAGCTCAAAGACTATCGCCTACACGCTTACAGGCGCAGAGCAAATGGCGTTTTTACCGGGCGATTATATGAAGTCTTATGACCTCTCCGTGAACATCGCAGAGGCTGAATGGCAAAAAGCCGCTTCGGGTGAGCATACAGATGTTCTTACCTTTACGGCAGAATATACTAACGCGTAATAAATATAAGGAGATAAATTATGAAAAAGCTTATTTCTATCGCACTCGCAGCGGCCATGCTCGCAGCTGTTTCGGTTCCCGCTTTTGCAGCTAATCCCATAACCAAGGAAACAGAGCAGACCGGCACAACCATAATTAAGACATCCACAAAAACAGGCCCCGATTCGCCTGATGATGTTGCTGTCAGATACACCGTTTCTATTCCGGCAGATACAGAAATTTACTGGGGCACCGAGGAGACAAATCTTGTTTACTCTGTTGAGTCTCACCTCAAGAGAGGCCAGGCTCTCAAGGTTACCGTAGCAGGCACAGGCTCTATGAAGACCGATGCCGCAGCAGGCGAGGTTTACACTCTTCCCTATACTCTTTCGGGCGACACCGCTTTCACGGCAGACAGCCCCGTAGTTTACGGCAACAAGGAAACTCCGGCCGTTGACAAAAACCTCAAGGTTACAATAAGCAGCGAGGACTGGAACAGAGCTGTTGTTGATGTTTACAACGACACCCTTACCTTTACCGCTGAGGTTTAATTATTGAAAGGAGACTACTATAATGAAAAAGCTTATTTCAATTGCACTTGCAGCGGCTATGCTCGCAGCTGTTTCGGTTCCCGCTTTCGCAGCTAACCCCATAACCAAGGAGACTGACAATACCGGTACAGCTATTGTTAAGACCTCCACAAAAACAGGCCCCGATGCTCCCGATGACAACGCTGCTAAATACACCGTTACAATTCCGGCCGATACCACAATTTACTGGGGCGCAGAGGAAACAGCTCTTGACGGATTTTCTGTTGAGTCTCACCTTAAATACGGCCAGAAGCTTAAAATCGGCGTTGAGGGCTCAAGACTTATGAAGCTTTCAGAGGATGCAAACGAGACATTGGCTTACGATTTCTCGGCTGACTCTAACCTCGAATTTATAGCTGACGGCCCCGTTATCAATCCCGCAAAGGCACTTACCCTCAAGGTTAAGGTTGCCGCAGACGATTGGAACAACGCTATCGTCGGCGAGTACAGCGATACTCTTACCTTCACCGTAAGCCTTTGATTTTTGAAAGGAGATAACCACAATGAAAAAATTACTTTCAATAGTTCTTGCGGCGGCAATGCTCGCAGCGGTTTCCGTTCCGTCATTTGCAGCCGACAAGACGCTTACAAGCGACCATACCTCCGATACGGCTAAGGTTATTACTTCTACAAAAACCGGTCCCGACGGTCCCGAGGCTACTTCTTACACGGTAACCTTCCCGGCAGAAACCACTATTTACTGGGGCGTAGAAAGCACAGACTTTACATATAACGTAAAGTGCCAGCTCAAATCAAACGACCGTCTTAATGTTACGGTTGCAAAGGAAGACGGTACAACCGACCTCAAGGCTATCGCATCAGGCAATACCGCTACTCTTCCTTTCAGCGTAGCAGGCACCACAGCTTATACTTCAGCCTCTGCAGTTGTTGCAGATGAAGCTGTTAACGCTGCAGTAAACATTGCCTCAGCTGATTGGGCAAAGGTTCCGGTAGATGAGTACGAGGGCAATCTTACACTTACGGTTTCGATAGCTCCCGCTACAATCTAAGAGTCGGAAACCCTTCCAAAATACAAGGAGAACCAATTATGAAAAAAATTCTTTCAATAGTCATTGCAGCTGCGATGCTCTTGGCTATATCGGTTCCCGCTTTTGCTGCTGAAATAAACCAGTCTACTTCCGGTGGCGTCGGTAACTCCTCGGTAGTTACCGACCGAAGCGGAATAAGCGGTGCCTTTACCGTTTCTTATCCCGCCGAAACCACCATTTATTGGGGCACCGAAAGTACCGAAATCGGTTACACTGTATCGAGTACGCTTGTGAGCGGAAATAACCTTCGTGTTACTGTAGCTCAGGACAACGCAAATCTCCATACAGGCGGCGGCAGACTTCTTCCTTACACTATAGCCGGTGATACCAACATAACAACCGGTCACGAGACAGTTACCAACAGCGCATATTCGGTAAATGTCAATATTACTAAGGAAAACTGGGGATCCGTTTCCATTGATGAGTATGAAGATACTCTCACATTTACAGCTTCTGTTGAAGCGATAGCTTAATTTTTTAATCCTAAAAGGAGTTATATTATGAAAAAGTTACTTTCATTAGTTCTTGCGGCGGCTATGCTTGCGGCAGTTTCAGTTCCGTCCTTTGCAGCTGAAATCAATAAGGATACAGCGGACGGCAAGGGTTCCGCAACCGTTAAGACCGATACAACAAACGTTCCCGCAGACGGTTATTTCACAGTAACATATCCTGCTGAAATGAGCGTTAAATGGGGCGCTGAAACCACAGCCTTCACCTACAATGTTACGTCAACTCTCAAGACCGGCAAATGTCTTTCCGTTTCTGTTGCTTCTGCCGACGGCAAAATGAAGCCCGCTACCGATAACGGCTATACCATTCCTTACGCCTTCAGCGGCGACACTTCCGTTAAGACTGCTGCCGAGGTAGTAAATCAGGAGTACAACATTAACGTTGACGTTGCAGCAGCAGCTTGGAACGCTACCATCACCGATTACAGCGATGCTACCGTTACCTTCACAGCAGCAGTTGTTGACAAATAATTTATTCAACATTAAACATTAAGTACATCAAGGAGTTATAATTATGAAAAAGATAGTATCAATTCTTCTTGCTGTTATGATGATAGCAGCTATAGCAGTTCCCTCATTCGCAGCTACAATAACCGAGAAATCAGACCCCAAGACTGCCGAGGTTCAGGTTATGACAAAGACAACCGATAAGGATAACAACGATCCCGAAAACTACACTGTTACCATTCCTGCTGAGATCACAGTTGCTTGGAATGACACCGCAGCTCAGGACGCTTCTTACACCGTTGATTCTCAGCTTAAGCTCGGCGCTAAGCTCAAGGTTTCGGCTGCTGCTAACGATGCAGGAAAAATGACAAACGCTGCTACCGATAAATTCCTCACCTTCACCGTAGCAGGCGGAGACGTTGCTGAATATTCCGAGCTTAACACCGCTGTTAAGTCTTCGACAACCGTTACAATCGCTGACTTCAACGCTCCCATAGCTGAGTATGTCGGCCATATGACTTACACCGTAGAGTACGTTGCTGCATAATTATTGCCGGATTTTGATTTTTAAAATTTTTAAGGAGGTGGTTTCATGAAAAAGGCTTGCAGTGTGCTGTTGTCTGTTTTGCTTATATTCACCATGCAGCTTTGCGTTTTCGCCGAGGCAGGTGAAATCGGTAAAACACAGCTTAAAACTGTAGTCCCGAGTACACATGAAATTACCGTAACGTATAACGACGGAGGTTATGTCCTTAAAGACGGCAACCTTATTGCAAGCGGTGCTAAGTTCGCCGTTGACCGTTTTGATTCGCTTTCTCTCGGAGCTGTTGCAAAGCTTGACAGCCACCTTGAGCGTGTCACGGTAAACGGTAAAGATTATACCGATAAATTGCAGTACGGTATGTTGAGATTTGATTCGGTTACCACCGATATGAACATTGTGTTCACATTTAAAAAATGCTTCGGACCCACAGAGCCGACTACAAATCCCACAGAACCTACCGAGCCTACAAGACCCACAGAGCCGACAGCTCCGACGGATCCGACAAGACCCACAGAGCCGACAGCTCCGACAGATCCCTCAGGCACAACAAATCCTTCAGGCACCACTAATCCCTCAGGTACTACCAATCCTTCGGGCACCACTAATCCCTCGGGCACTACAAATCCCGGCGGAGATCACGAAGATCCTTGTGTTCGTATGGGTATGAATGGTAATGTGTATCGCGGTAAAAACCTTTTCCCGGGCGCTAAGCTCGACATTGACCTCGGCGAAATCAAGGCTGAGGCAGGAAAAGACGGTGCATACAGCGTTGACGTTATTAAAGACGGTTTCCATGTTGTAACAATCACCGACGAAAACGGTGAAGTAGCCGGCAAGACTACTTTCTCGGTAAGCGTAAGTGATACGGCAACAGAAACAACCGTTATTAAACTTGATGACGGCTCGCAGATTGCAGTTGTTCCGAAGGGCACCAATACCTTATGGCTCGACTTTGTCGTTAACGACGACGGTACTATTACTATTGTTCCCGGCACATCCGTAGAGGAGCCGACAAACGAAGTTCCGGTAACCAAACCGAGCGACAGCGGCAATCCGATAATTAATAACCCGGTAATATCCAAAACCGGTGAACTTATCCGTGAAAATCCGCTCGCCGCAGCTGCTGTTTTCCTTTGTGGATTGTCACTTATATTCTTCATAATTCTTCGTAAAAAACGTAAGGATGACGAGGAAGAGGAAAACACAAAACCCGTTTGCTGATATAAACGGTAATAAATAAGTTTAAAATACCCCGACTGCGGTCGGGGTATTTTTATGTGTATCGGCATTGCAAACGGTGATGTGTTATGTTATAATACTTTGTCAGAACTTAAACGGGTAAAAAACCGAGGTTCGTCTTCTTGAAAGAGGTGGCTGTATGCCCATAAAAATAGATAATCAGCTTCCGGCGCATCATAGCCTGGAGCTTGAAAATATATTTGTTATGACGGAGGACAGAGCCGTCAAGCAGGACATTCGTCCGCTTAAAATTATAATACTGAATTTAATGCCTACAAAAATCGAGACCGAAACTCAGCTTTTAAGGCTTCTCAGTAATTCTCCGCTTCAGCTTGAAATAGACTTGCTGCAGGTAAAAAGCCATATTTCAAAAAATGTGTCAAGGGAGCATATGCTCAAATTCTACAAAACCTATGACGATGTCAAGGACGAAAAATTCGACGGTATGATAGTTACCGGAGCGCCCGTTGAGATGATGGACTTCGAAGAGGTCGATTATTGGGACGAGCTCTGCAAAATATTTGATTGGGCAAAAACAAATGTGTATTCCACATTTAATATATGCTGGGGAGCGCAGGCTGCGCTTTACTATAATTACGGTATTCCGAAGCATCTGCTTCCCGAGAAGGTTTTCGGCGTATTTCGCCACCAACCGCTTGATTTGTATCATCCGCTTTTGCGCGGATTTTCTGATGTTTTTTATGTTCCGCATTCACGTCACACGGAAAACCGAAAAGAGGATATAATAAGAGTAAAGGATCTTCAGATTTTGTCTTATTCCGAGGAAGCCGGAGTCCATCTCGTGTCGGATATGGCGTGTCGCAATTTTTACTGTTCGGGCCATTGTGAATATGATAGCGACACCTTGGCTCGCGAGTACTTCCGCGATTTAAAAAAGGGTCTTGACATAAAGATGCCGCACAATTACTTCCCCGATAACGACATCAAAAAAACGCCCGTTGACACCTGGCGCGGTGCGGCAAGCCTGCTTTTCCAAAATTGGCTTAACTACTTTGTGTATCAAAAAACTCCTTATGACATAGCCGATATTAAATAGTCGGCGAGGCACTAAGCTTTGTAAATATATAAAAATTATAAGTAAAGGAATTATATTTATGCTTCAATACGAAGAATTGAGACTGCGACTTATAAACCACGAAAAGACTCTTGACGACCTCTCCGAGGCTCTGGGTCTTGATAAGATGAAAGAAGAGATAGCGCAGCTTGAAAAAGAGCAGACTGTTGACGGCTTTTGGGATGATATAGCAAATTCTCAAAAGGTCGTTCAGCGCACAAGCAACCTCAAGAGCAAAGTGGCGGCTTATGAAAAGCTCAGGCAGGATTATGACGATGCGCTTGTTATGATTGAACTTTCAAATGAAGAAGAGGACGAGGGTATGCTCGATGAGTGCACCGAGAGCGTAGAAAAGTTTGAAAGTGATCTTGACACCATGACCCTTACAACTCTTTTGAGCGGTGAATATGATGCCAAAAATGCAATTCTTACCTTCCACGCCGGCGCAGGCGGAACGGAGGCGCAGGATTGGGCGCAGATGCTTTTCAGAATGTATTGCCGATGGGGCGAGCGTCACGGCTTTAAGGTTACTACGCTTGATTTTCTTGACGGCGACGAGGCAGGTCTCAAATCGGCAAGTATCCTCATAGAGGGCGAAAATGCCTACGGCTTTATGAAAAGTGAGACGGGCATACACCGTCTTGTAAGAGTTTCCCCGTTTGATGCGGCAGGCAGACGCCATACCTCTTTTGCTTCGGTTGAGGTAATGCCCGAAATCGATGATACGGTCGAGGTTGAAATAGCTCCGGAGGACATTAAAATGGATGTTTACCGTTCAAGCGGTGCAGGCGGTCAAAAGGTAAACAAAACCTCATCTGCCGTAAGACTTACTCATATCCCGACGGGAATTGTTGTAGCATGCCAGGTTGAGAGAAGTCAGCATCAGAACCGAGAGGTTGCCATGAGAATGTTAAAATCCAAGCTTCTTGAAATCAAGGAGCGCGAGCATCTTGACAAAATTTCGGATATTAAGGGCGACCAAAAAGAGATAGGCTGGGGCAATCAGATACGTTCGTATGTATTTATGCCGTACACACTTGTCAAGGATAACCGCACGGGCTACGAAATGGGTAACATCAATGCGGTTATGGACGGCGATATTGACGGTTTCATAAATGCGTATCTCAAAATGCAGTCTCAGAAAAAGCTTGAGGAATAAACGCTTTATCAGTGCGGTAAGGCAGTATATCAATATGTTATTAAAGCGCGGAGTGTGTAATTTCGCGCTTTTTTGTTTGTTCGTATTTGTATAATCACTAAAACACAGACCGGCTTATAATACTATTTCTAAAAATGTGTGCATTGAAAAAATATGTAGAATTTGTTATTATTTGTATGTAAAAACGGTTTTTTAGGAAAGGTAGATCTGTATGCAAAAAACATCAACCAGGATTTTGAGTGTTTTGCTGTCTGTCCTTATGCTGTTGACTTTGGTTCCGTCTGCTCTTGTGAGCTACGCGGCAGGAGTCTCGCTTAACATTACGGACGAAAACGGTAATGACATTACCGAAATACAGCAGTTGACCGAGTATAAAACGCTTCAACTAAAGTATACCACGACAGGCGAATTGCCTGAGGGTACTACGGTAAAGTGGGAGAGTAACCTACCGCTTCTTGCCGACGTAGACGATAACGGTAAGGTTACGGCATATGATTCGTCAAAGACGGCTATAATTCAGCTTTGGCTTGATGAAAACGTGCGCGTGCTTCCTCTCGTAGGCGATAAAATGGCTGACGAGATTATGAAACAGCTTGAAAAGTCGGGCGTTAATCTTGACAGTATGAACGATGACCTGATAGTTTCTATTGTCAGAGGCATTGCAGGTGATACTCTTGCGGACAGCCTTGCGTCTGCTCTTGCCAATATGAATGTCGAAATAACGGCTACTATATATGACGCAAGCGGAGCAAAGCTTGCAAGTGACAAAATTAAAATAAAGGTTCAAAAGAGTGTTGTTGCGAACATCTTTCCGACCGGAACTCATATAACCAATAAAAAGAGCGTTCCTCTTACCGTTGCCGTGGGCAAAACGGTTCAACTTTACGCGGCGGTAACACCGGTAAGACTTAAACACTCTGTAAAATGGGAGATGGGCGGCAGCGTATTTGATACAAGCTCCGGCAAGCGTGCAACGATTTCCGATACGGGACTTGTCACATTTACTGCGGCAGGCTCGGTAACGGTTAGGGCATACGACGCGAGCAATGTAGCTTTTGTCGATACCATAACCTTTAATGTAGTTGAGCAGAAGGATCTCCCGGTTGAATCCTTTGATATTATAAGCGGCACAAAAACCGTAACAGATTCATCTGTATCCGTAAGTGAAGGCTCCACAACGCAGCTTGCAATTACAAATGTTGTTCCCGCAGGAGCTTATACCGGCGACCTTACTTGGGATATCGCCGATAAATCGATTGCCGTGGTTGATGCCTCCGGTACGGTCACCGGCCTTGACGGCGGCGACGGACTCGTTGAATACAGTAAATCCACAACCCTTACCGCAACGGCGGGCGGCGTTTCCAAAAATGTTACAATAAAGGTGTCAAGAGCCGGTGTTGTCGGCAGTATCTCCTCTGTTAAAATTGAGGGTAACAGTGCCGTTCCCAATGATACGCCGACTACCTTTAAGGCAAATGTGTTGCCGTCAAGACTTAACACAAACTCGTCGATAAAACGAGAGTGGGGACTTACAAATCCCGATACAAAAGAAATAATATGGGCAACCGCCGAGGCACCCGCCGAGACAAAGCTTGCTACGCTTTCGTCCGACGGTGTATTCACCCCGAAATCGAGCGGTATTAGCGAAATACACGTAAGAGCAACTCTTAACGATAAAACCGTTGAGGACTCTCTTACCGTAACGGCAGGCAAGGCGATAACAGATTTCAGCATCGGCGGCAGCACAACGGTTAACGAGAGCAAGACCACGCAGCTTTCAATCGCGAATATAGCACCGTCCGATTACGACAAAGCACTTCTCGGAACTGTCGTATGGACTTCTTCCGACCCGTCAATAGCCACTATTGATGCAAACGGTCTTGTAAAAGGTCTTGATTCGGGCGGAACGGCCATTTGGAACACCAAAAAGGTCACAATAACCGCAACCATCGGAAGCGTGTCTAAATCCGTAGAGGTAACGGTACGCGGTAACTCAATAAGACACCTCACGGGAGTTACCATAACGGGAAATGATTATGTAATCAAGGATTTTCCGGTTACCTACACCGCTAAATTCTCTCCCGAGAGAATTTCGGTCGATAAGCAGCGCTGGGGTCTAACTAAGGACGACGGCTCGGCTCCCTGGACCTCCGACTGGAATATCGGCGACGTAAATCAGAAGAATGCATATGCTTCGGTCGATTCAAACGGTGTTGTCACGGGTATTTCGGCAGGCGATACAACACTGCATGCATTCGGCAGAAACGGCGTTACAAAGGTTGACGGCGCATACGTAGAAACTCAAAAGAATATAACGGTAGTTGAGGTTGAGCCGGTAAGTATTGCGTTTACCGCGCCCACTAAGACCGATTATGTAGAGGGTAGCACAGAGCTCGATCTCACCGGTATGGAGGTTAAGCTTACATATAATCGTGCGGATATTGCCGAATATTACGGTGAAGAGGCGGCAAACGCCTATACCGACGAGCAGCTTTCCGTTCCGGTAACGGATTATACGGTAAGCTCCGTCAACACTTCGATACTTGATTCGGTGCAGTATATTATAGTTAACGTAGTAAGAGCCGGCAAAACATATCACGCAATATTCCCGATAACCGTTCACTCTAAGGCGGTAACATCAATTGAGCTTGAAAATCCTAAAAAGGATTATCTCGAGGGCGATAAGACCCTTGATCTTTCGGGCCTTAAGGTTAAGGCGAATTACAGCAACGCCGAGTCAGAATACGTCACCGATTATACGGTCGACACATCGTCATTTGACCCGGAGCTTTACGACGTAGAGCAGAATATAACCGTTACATACACACATGCGGGGCGCAGCGCTTCGGCTACATTCCACGTAATTGTATACGGTAAACCCGTTGTCAGCGTTGATAAAGGCGATTATAACGGCGGATGGACAAGCAAGGACGTAACCTTTACACTTTCATCGACTCACGAGCTTGACGGAGTTAAGTATTACTTTAAAACCGATTCCGCAGGCGGAGAAGCACCATTGGAAGGCAACACGCTTACCGTAAATGTGAACAGCAACGATACATATTATTTTAAGGCTGTAAATTCCAAGGGCATTGAGAGCGATTACACCGAGGGCTACACCGTTATGCGTGATGATATAGAGCCTTCGTTCACTCTTACTCCCGCCGTAACCGAGCTTACAAATAAGAGCTATGATGTTACAATAGGAAGTCTTAACGTAGGCGCTTCGGGAATAGCCTCCGTTACATTAAACGGTGAGGATATAACCGCTTCTCATGATTCGTTTACCGTTGCTGAGAACGGAACTTACAACGTAGTTGTAACTGCGGGGAACGGCCTTACGGCAGAAGAAAGCATCGTTATAAACAATATCGATAAAATTGCTCCCACCGTAAACAGCATAACCGTTTTACATAAAGGCATAGGCGGTGTCGCAAGAGAGGTTTCCGGAAGCTTCTTCAGCAAGGCGGACACTTTATGCAGATTCTTTAACAAGACTGTTGAAATTACCGTTGATGCGTCGGATGAGGGCGTATCGGGAATAGACAAAATTGAATATCGTTTTGTAGATGAAAACGGTCAGCCGACCGGCTCCGACTGGAGCGTCTACGACAGCGAAAACAAACCGGCTAAAGACCCCGATTTCAAGGGCTTTGTAGAGGCAAGAGCTACCGATAAGGCAGGCAATGTTTCCGCGATACTTCGTTCGGACGGCGTGGTTATAGACGGTACGGCTCCCACCGATGTTACCGTTTCCGCTGTATACGGCGGTGATAAGGAATATCAAGAGGGTGCTTGGAGCGCAACAGATGTAAATATAACTCTTTCCTCCGAGGCTTATTCGGGAATTTATAAATATTATTACCGTGTTGACGGCGGCGAATGGCAGGAGCTTTCGGGCAATACCTTTACCGCAACAGAAACAGGTGAGCATAAATACGAATTTAAGGCCGAGAGCTATGCGGCTCTTGAGAGCAACGTCACCGCGTTTACGGTTAAGATAGACCGTCAGGTACCTGTTATCCGTGTTTCGTTCGAGGGTACCTTCGGCAGATGGACGGGTGAAGGCGTTACATTCAACTTCTCTACCGAGGAAGCTTCTCTTTCCGGTATTAACTATTATTATGACAACGGAAACGGCTGGACTCTTATCGACAGCGGCGCGAGCATTGAGATAACCGATACAACCAACGCCGTTTACAGATTTAAAGCCGTTAACAATGCCGGCACCGAGAGTTATCCCTCGGACAGCTATCACGTAATGATAGATGCAAAGGTTCCCGAAATAACTCTTACTCCCGAGGTTACCGATGTTACTCCGAATCCTTATAAGATAAACATAAGCACCGAGGTAGGCGAGTCGGGACTTCGCGAGGTTACCTGCAACGGTCAGGATATAACCAATGAAGACTCTTACACCGTGTCACAGAACGGTACATACGTATTTACCGTAGTAGGCAAAAACGGCAGAGTTGCAACAAAGATATTTACGGTTACAAATATCGACGGCGATAAACCCGTGCTTAACGTATCTTCTTACGGTAAAACAGGCGAGTGGACAAGCGGCGACGTTACAATAGTTCTCTCGGCTACAAGCAATACCGGCGTCACATATTACTATGACGACGGATCGGGCTTTAAGGAGATGAACGGCAGCGTTCTCAATATTGCCGAAAACTGCAATAAGACTTATACATTTAAGGCTGTTAATAAAGCGGGCGTTGAGAGCGATGTGTCGGACGGTGTTGTCGTTATGATTGATAAGAGCGTTCCGACGGACGTTACGGTAACAGCATCTTGCGGTGAAGAAAATGTGGCTTCCGGTTCGCTTGTAAGGCAGGATGTGACATTTACTCTCAGCTCTTCGGCTTCGTCGGGCGTTAAATATCAGTATTCGCTTAACGGAGGCGAGTGGACGAATATTGAGGGCAACACTCTCACCACAAACGGCAGCGGAGCATATAATTACAAATTCCGCGCTGTCAGCGGCTCGGGTCTTGTCAGTGATAAGAGTGAATTTAACGTACAGGTTAAAATACGTTTGTTCGGCGATGTGAACGACGACGGCAAGGTTGACAGTACGGATTACAACCTTATCGTATATCATTCGCTCGGCATTGAAACTCTTACCGATGATCAGCTTGCTGCGGCGGACCTTAACGGAGACGGTGTTGTTGATCTCTCCGATGCTTCCGTGCTTGACCTCGTTATGGCAGGCAAATATAAAGCAGGCGAATAAAGTAAAGCAAGCCCAAAATAAAACGCTTATTCCGATTTTTCGGAATAAGCGTTTTTTGTTTAGTAAGCAGCCGGAGTTTTTATCAGAATTTGTTGTGAACCTTTTCGCAGAATGCGTACATATCTTTAATATTAAGCTCCGTGCCGTCGTCGAGAACGACCTTGCCGCTCCAAAGACCGTGAACCTGATGCGTTTTCATACCGAACAGGTTGAGCGGAAGCAGGTTTGTATAGTGGTCGTAGTACGGTTTCATAGTCAAATCAAGTCTGCCGTCCTCCGAAATAAAATGCCATTCATTCATCCATCCGGCATCATCTTCAGGGTCTTTCTCAAGATGCACTGCGCCTATTTTATGGCATTTACCGTCATAGAATATAGCTGTTTCGGTTGCATTTGACTCGTCGCCGAAGCCCCATGTAAGCTCGAAGCCGAAGAGCTTGCCGTCAAGATAAGTGCTGCCGTTTCCCCAGTACCACGTATTCGTGTGCGGCCACACACCGCGCCCCCAGTCAAGAACCGTAAAGGTTTTATCCTTTGTAAATGTGTATTTCTCGTTCCCGGCAACAACGGTGCCTTCTGTCGCAAGGCAGTTGAGCTTTTGAGTAAGGAAGAAGCATCCCTGCTCCTTAAACGGAGTCGCTATTGTTATGCTTTCGTGCTCGGGAAGCTTATAGCAAGTAACGTCGAATTTAACCTTTTTGCCTGAAGCCGTGCCTTCAAAATAGAGGCGTCTCTCCGTTTCGCGAACGTCAAATATAAGCTTTGTTCCTCCGCGCTTATATTCGGTATAGTTCGGAACGTCGCCGTTTTTGCTGAGTCGGTTTTTGTGCGGCGTGAAAAGCTCAGTTGCCATACCGCTTATTTTTCTGCCGGTCTTGAGGTTAACAAGTCCGAAAGTGGCACAGGTGGCAAGCGATATATTAAAGAAATTGAGCTGTATCATTATATTTCCGTCGCTTATCTGGTAATAATCCCATTCCTTAAGGCGCATGGTATTTTCACGTTTTATCATTTCGGGATTATATCTGAAAAGGTTGTGCTTACAATAGCCGGGTCTTGCAAGGTTCCCGTCCGGCATAAGAAGGACGGTGCTTTCTTTTATTTCGGTCTGTTTGTTCATTTTATCCAAAATCTCCTCGCTTTATAAATTTTATATTATTATACTCCAATATAAATACAAATTCAATCTGCGTTTTTTTGTCGGAAATACACAAATACCGCTCGTGCGATTATAGACAACTGTTAAGCTGCTTGACATAATATGTAAAATGTGATTTTTTCGCAAAAAAAAGTTTATTTCTAAAATGATTTGTATTATACTATTTAAGTAAAGTTTTGTATGGAGGAATACTCATGGCAAAAAACAAAATGAAAAAAACCAACACCATACATTTCGGTATTCAGCGCAAGATTGTAGCCAATATGACGACCGAATCGTGGGCAAATGTTCCTCACGTTACATACAACTACGAGCCGGACGTCACCGAATTTATGATAGAGTATAAAAGGCTTAATGAAGATTGTCCGCCCGAGAAAAAGGTCACTTTAAATACTCTTATGCTCAAAATAATAGTTGAGGGGCTCAAAGCGGATCCGATTATGAATTCTCATATCGAATTTGACCGCAAGCTTGTCAGAGGAGAAATACATACCTTTGAAAATATTGATATTTCTATGCCGATGGTCTTGCCGAACGGCGAGATGATGACAATAAATCTTCACAACTTTGAAAACAAAAACCTTGATGAGATGGTTGCGTATATCGCGGACGTAAACCGCCGTGTCGCAAACACAAATCTTGACGAGGTTATGTTTGATGTCTCTCTTGATAACACGCTTACAGCTTTAAAGCAGGGCAAAATCAAACAAACCCTTTATCGTCTTATCGGCTCAAAGACCGGTAAGCACAAGGTTAAGACCCTCAGCGGAAAGGAAAAGAGCAATTATTATAAAATTCCCGAAAATGACAGGCTTACAAAGCACGATATCGAGCAGGGTACGATAACCGTTTCAAATATCGGCTCGGTTTACCGTGCGCAGCGCGGTGAAACCTGCTTGCTTGAAATTGTTCCGCCGCAGGTTTGTGCCATAGCGGTCGGTGCCGTTCAGGATAAGCCCGTAGTCGTTGTAAATGAAGCGGGCGAAAAGGAAATAGCCATTCGTCAGGTTATGCCGCTTTGTATTGCTTTTGACCACAGAGCACTTGATTTCGGCGAGATTGTTCCGTTTATCAAACGTCTTGATGAGATATTTGCCGCTCCGGAAATAATCCATACTTGGCGCAACACCGGTATCAGCGAGGAGCATATGGCTGAAATAAAGGTTGAGCGTGAACAGCGCGAAGCAAAGTACGAGCAGAGCAAGGAGCGTGAAAAAGCGCGCAAGGATGCGGAAAAGGCCGCCGAAAAAGCCCGCAGAGATGCCGAGAAGGCACGTAAGGATGCGGAAAAGGCAGAGCGTGACGCGGCGGAAAAAGCCGAGAAAGCTCGCAAGGACGCAGAAAAAGCCGAGCGCGAAGCGGCGGAAAAAGCTAAAAAAGCCGATGAAAAGGTGAAAAAAGAGGCTGAAAAGGCGCGCAAGGATGCAGAAAAGGCCGAGCGAGATGCCGCAGAAAAAGCCGAAAAGGCACGCCGAGAGGCAGAAAAAGCAAAAATAGAAGCCGTTGCCAAGGCGGAAAAAGCAAAACGCGATGCCGAGGAAAAGGCACGCAAGGAATCCGAAAAAGCCCGTAAAGAAGCCGAAAAAGCAAAAGCCAAAGCGGCAGAGGCAAAGGCAAAAGCCGAAAAGGCTCGTAAGGCAGCGGAAGAAATTAAGACTGATAAAGCCGAAAAGGCGGCACAGAAAGCCGAAAAAGAGGCGAAGGAAGCCGAAAAAGAGGCTGAAAAGGACGAGGCAATAGCCGAGCAAACCGAAAAAAAGGCAAATAATAAATAAAACAAGCCAATGGGGCTAAAGGAGAAAAACAATGGGTAAGGACATAACTTTGGTTGTTATGGCTGCCGGTATGGGCAGTCGTTTCGGCGGATTAAAGCAGCTTGAGCCGATAGGGAAAAACGGAGAGGTAATTCTTGATTTTTCGGTTTACGATGCGGTAAAGGCAGGCTTTAATAAGGTTGTTTTTGTTATAAAACACGCAATCGAGGATGATTTTAAACGTATCGTCGGCTCACGTATAGAAAAAAAGGTTAAGGTTGAGTACGTTTTTCAGGAGACAGATGCTCTTCCGGAGGGCTTTACCTGCCCTGCAGACCGTCAAAAGCCGTGGGGAACCGCTCATGCAATTCTCTGCTGTAAGAATGTTGTAAAAGAGCCGTTTGCGGTTGTAAATGCCGATGATTATTACGGCAGAAGCGCATTTAAGAAGATTTATGACGAGCTGTCATCGGCCTCAGAGGATTATTGTATGGTCGGCTTCAGACTCAAGAATACGCTTACCGAAAACGGTACTGTTTCAAGAGGCGTTTGTGTTACAGATAATGAAGCCTTAGAGAGCGTCACCGAATATACAAAGATTCGCAGTGATTGCTCATTTACCGAAGATGACGGCAAGACTTGGAATGCGTTGTCGCCGGATACGGTCGTTTCCATGAACCTTTGGGGATTTCGTCCCGACGTATTCAAATACATAGAGGATGGGTTTGTTTCTTTTCTTAAGGAAAAGCTGAATGTTCCGAAATCCGAGTATTATCTCCCGTCCGTCGTATCTTCTCTTATTGAGAGCGGAACCAAAAAGGTTAATGTTCTCGTCGCCGAGGATAAGTGGTACGGCGTAACGTATAAGGAGGATAAGCCGGCTGTTGTAGCTTCGATAGGCGAGCTTATCGACAAAGGGTATTACGACGGAATATAAAAAAGAACAATAAAATTAACGGCTGTAAGGTTTGCTCTTACAGCCGTTTTGTATTGCGTTTATTTATTCCTTCCAGAATTTTCGGTCGAGACTTCTGTATTGTACCGCCTCGGCTATATGCTTGGTGTCTATCACGTCGCTGCCGTCAAGGTCGGCTATTGTTCTTGCCACTCTCAGCACCTTGTCATAGGCTCTTGCCGAAAGACCCAATTTGTCGAATGAGAGCCGCAGTATGTTGGCCGCTGCCGTGGTCATAATACAGTATTTTCTTGTGAGTGCAGAATCCATTTTAGCGTTGCAGGTGACGCTTGTCCCCTTAAAACGGCGGCGCTGAATTTCTCTTGCATTGTTGACTCTTGCCTTAATTTCGGAAGAGCATTCTTCGGACCCTTCCTTTTGCGAGAGGGCGTCAAAATCAACCGGCGGAACCTCAATATGTATGTCAAGCCTGTCAAGCAGAGGACCCGATACCCTTGACAGATATTTTTGCGGCGCGCCCTTCGGACAGGTGCATTTTCTTGTCGGATGTCCGAAGTAACCGCACGGACACGGGTTCATGGCGCATACAAGCATAACGCTGCAAGGATATGAAAATGTTGCGGCAACGCGCGCTATTGTTATTTTCCCGTCCTCTATCGGCTGACGTAAAACTTCCATTGACGTTCTCGAAAATTCGGGCAACTCGTCAAGAAACAGTACGCCGTTATGCGCTAAGGATATTTCACCCGGGCGCGGTACCGTGCCGCCTCCGGAAAGTCCGGCAGGGGAGACGGTGTGGTGCGGCGAGCGGAAAGGACGCGCTTTTATAAGGGATATTCCCTTGGGTAAAACTCCCGCTACCGAGTATATGTTGGTTGTTTCAAGCGATTCTTCAAATGTCATATCGGGCAAGATTGACGGTATGCGTTTTGCGAGCATACTCTTACCTGAGCCCGGAGGCCCTATCATCATAACATTGTGTCCGCCTGAGGCGGCAACTTCTAAGGCTCTTTTAGCTTCGTGCTGACCCTTGACGTCGGAGAAATCCGGCAGATTATCGGGCAGGCTGTAAGATTTGAAATCGGATTCGGAAACGGGTGTTATTTTTTCTCCGCCCGTGAGATGTGACAGCAACTGCCCGACGTTCCTTACGGGATATACGGTTATGCCGCGCACAACAGCACCCTCGGCAGCGTTCGGAGCCGGTATATATATTTCCTTAACACCGCAACGCTGTGCTTTAATAACCATCGGCAAAACGCCGTTAATTCTGCGCACCTCGCCGTTTAATGACAGCTCTCCCAAAAAAGCCGAGCTGTCGGTATCGCAGGACAGCTGCCCCGTGGATTTAAGTATTGCTATCAGAATGGGCAGGTCGTAAATCGGCCCCTCTTTTTTTATGTCCGCCGGTGCGAGATTTATTGTAATGCGTGACGGCGGAAAGTCTAATCCGTTATTTTTAATGGCGGAGCGGACTCTTTCGCGGCTCTCGCTGACTGCCGTATCGGGAAGTCCTACAACGTCAAAGCGCGGCATACCGCCCGAAATATCCGCTTCGACACCGGTCATATAGGCTTCCATGCCGAAAAGCCCGACGCTTATGATTTTAGCAAACATTTATATACCCCTTTTTGATACCGCGGTAATTACGGTATATAGTCGAATTCGAGATCGTAAATCGAAACGGTGTCACCCTCTTGAATTCCCTGTTTTACAAGCTCGTCGATTATTCCGCTCGACTTTAGAACCGTTTGAAAATACTGAAGCGACGCGTAGTCGTCAAGGTCGGTCTTTGAAAGTATCCTGTAAAGCCAGTCCGCCTCAACAGAATATACGCCGTCGTTCACGGTAACTTTAAAGCCGTTGTTCTTTTTGCTCTCGAGCACCGAAAGCGGTATTTCCTCCGCCTCATATTTTTTTACGGGCGGCAGGGTAGAGAGCTTTTCCGCAACAGCATTTATAAGCTCCTTTGTGCCGTATTTTATCGGTGCGACTATCGGGAAGTAGGGAAGTCCCTTTTTCTCAATGAAGCTCTTGAAATCCTCAAGCTGCTCGTCGGTTGCAAGGTCTATTTTGTTGCCGGCCACTATCTGCGGACATTTTGCAAGCTCGGGATTGAACTTTACAAGCTCCTCGTTTATCTTTTCAAAATCCTCCTTCGGGTCTCTTCCCTCGCTGCCGGCGACGTCAACTACGTGCACCAGCATACGGCAACGTTCTATATGCTTTAAAAATTCGTGACCGAGACCCACACCGTCCGCAGCACCCTCTATAAGACCCGGAATATCCGCCATTACAAAGCTCTGCTCCGGACCCATGGTGACAACGCCGAGAACGGGTATTATAGTTGTGAAATGATAATCGCCTATAATGGGCTTCGCCTCACTCACCACAGACAAAAGCGAGGATTTACCTACATTCGGAAAGCCGATAAGACCAACGTCGGCAATGAGCTTCAGTTCAAGCGAAATATCCCACTCCTCGCCCGGAGCGCCGCTTTTCGCAAAGCGCGGAGTTTGGCGTGTCGAGGTGGCAAAATGAGAATTGCCCCATCCGCCCTTACCGCCCTTCGCCGCTATAAACGGCTCGTCGGTTGACATATCCGCCATAATCGTTCCACTTGTTACTTCGCGTATTACCGTGCCGCGCGGAACACGTATTATAAGGTCCTGACCTTTTTTGCCGTTTTGCCTTGCGCCTCTGCCGTCCTCACCGCTCGGAGCTTTATATTTTCTTTTGTATCTGAAATCGGATAATGTGGCAAGACTGTCATCTGCCTGAAATACTATGTTGCCGCCTCTTCCGCCGTCGCCGCCGTCGGGACCGCCCGCAGCCACATATTTCTCCCTGTGAAAAGCAACCGCACCGTTGCCGCCGTTGCCTGCTTTAATATTTATTTTAGCTATATCTACGAACATTTCTTTTTACCGTTCCTTACTGAAATTACATATATTTGACCGTATTATTGTACCATAAATATTATCCATAATAAATACCGAACAAACAATTATTTGGTCGTTTTATGTATAAATAGCATAAGTTGTGCCTAAAGTATTGACTAACACAATATGTTGTGGTATTATGCGTTTGGAATTAAAAAAGTATCAGCTTTGCAATGTAAATGTCCTAATTTTAGGACTTATATACCGAAAAAATCCGAACATTTGTATTGACAAAATATAAATTGTTGGTATAATAAGGGTGTAATGAAACACAAACAAATGTTCTAAAGAACCGGAGGTCCTGTATATGTCAGCATTCACAGCCATTTCTTCTATGATAGAGCTCGCAGTTATTATCTTTCTTATATACGGATTTTATAAGGAGGATAAGTTCATCGCCTTTGAGCAGAAGGTCAAGATGATTATAGTTGTCAATTACCGCAGATACAAGAGAAAAAAGCGTATTGAGCAAATGCGTAAAAACCGAGAATTCAAGCTTGTTGACGGCGGCAGAAAGGGTGCCGAGAGAGGCAGCTTTCACGTAGCCTAATCTTCCATTTCTATATAAAGTCTTAAAGTAAGAAGCTGTGGGTATTATCCGCGGCTCCTTGCTTTTTTCGCAGTCTTTAAACTGCGGAAACGCCGTATGGATTTTAGCACATAAAACGACAAAATCAACGGCTTTTCAAAAGTGTACAAAAACAGAGTGCTGTGTTTGTGCAACTTCGTCATTTTTTCGCGACTAAATTTCGGCAATTTATTGACAAATCCTATTTTTGCGTGTAAGATAATTTTCATCATAAATGATTTATTGCAGGATTCGCTTTTAAATCTTGCAAAATTAGCTACAGGAGGTCATTTTATGAAAATGTCATTGAAAAAGGTTCTGGCAGCAGTTCTTGCTTTGACTTTCCTTGCAGCTTGCTTTACGGCTTGCGGCAGTAAGGGAACCGGCAGCAGCTCTTCAGACGGTAAAACACTTAAAATAGGTTCCAGCGGACCGCTTACAGGCGACGCGGCAGCTTACGGTATTGCCGTTAAAAACGGTATACAGCTTGCTGTTGACGAAATTAACGCTGCAGGCGGCGTAAACGGTATGAAGCTTGAGTTCCAGATGGAGGACGATGAAGCCGATGCCGAAAAAGCAGTAAACGCATACAATACTCTTAAGGATAACGGTATGAAGGTATTCATAGGCACCGTTACCACAGGTGCTTGCCTTTCTGTTATCAGCCAGACTAAGGCTGATAATATGTTCCAGATAACACCTTCTGCTTCGGCAGCTAAGGTAATAGCAAATGACAACTGCTTCCAGGTTTGCTTTACAGACCCCAACCAGGGTACTGCTTCCGCAGACTATATCGCAAGCAAGGGTCTTGCTACAAAGGTAGCTGTTATCTATAACAGCTCCGACGCTTATTCTTCGGGCATTTACGACAACTTCAAGGCTGAAGCGGCTGCAAAGGGTCTTGACCTTGTAGCTTCCGAAGCATTCACAGGCGACAGCAAGCAGGACTTCTCTTCTCAGCTTTCAAAGATTAAGGCTTCCGGCGCAGAGCTTATATTCCTCCCGATTTATTATCAGGAAGCTTCTCTTATCCTTTCTCAGGCTAAGAACGCCGGTATTACCGCTAAGTTCTTCGGCTGCGACGGTCTTGACGGACTTCTTAACATCGAGAACTTTGATAAGTCTCTTGCAGAAAACGTAATGCTTCTTACCCCGTTTGCAGCTAATGCTACCGACGAGACAACCAAGAAGTTTGTTACTGCTTACAATGCAAAGTATGACCCGTCTACTCTTAATCAGTTTGCGGCAGACGCTTATGACGCTGTTTATATTGTAAAGGCAGCTGCGGAAAAAGCAGGCATTACAGGCGATATGAGCGTTTCCGATATTTGTAATGCTCTCAAGGGAGCCATGACCGAAATCACCGTTGACGGTGTAACAGGTTCAGGTATGACCTGGAAAGCAACAGGCGAAGTAAACAAAGAGCCGAAAGCGGTTAAGATTGAAAACGGCGAATATCAGCCGATGGACTGATTTCTTCGGTTAAAGGCTGAATACGGGTCGGCAGCTTACGGCTGCCGGCCCTTTTTGTTTCCTGCATTATCGCTTTAATTGGGTGAAATATAATGAAAAGCGCGCCGCCTGATTATTCATTTTTGCATATTTTTCTCGTTGTAATGGCAAAGAGGATATGTTATACTATTTGTATTTTAAACAAGAAACATTTTTAGTTTGGGGTGCAGTAAATTGACTTTTATAACAAACCTTATAAACGGCGTCAGTCTCGGCAGTATATATGCCGTAATAGCGCTCGGCTACACCATGGTTTACGGTATCGCCAAAATGCTTAACTTTGCGCACGGCGATGTAATAATGGTCGGTGCATACATAGTATTTGCGTTGACCTCATACGCCGGTGTAAATCCTTATCTCGCACTCGTTATATCTATGGCGGCGTGTACCTTGCTCGGTATGGCAATAGAAAGATTTGCCTATAAGCCGTTAAGAGGAGCTTCTCCTCTTGCCGTTCTTATAACCGCAATAGGTGTCAGCTACTTTCTTCAGAATATGGCACTTTTGATTTTCGGCTCGCAGGCGAAGAGCTTTACCTCTATTGTAAATCTACCGGCACTTACGCTTGCCGGCGGTAAAATAACAATAAGTGCCGAAACTATAGTTACCATAATAGTTTCGCTCATAATAATGATTTCGCTTACTCTCTTTGTAAATAAGACAAAGCCGGGCCGCGCAATGCTCGCAGTATCCGAGGATAAGGGAGCGGCTCAGCTTATGGGCGTAAATGTAAATGCGACCATTTCTCTCACATTTGCCATAGGCTCGGGGCTGGCGGCCGTTGCAGGCGTGCTCCTTTGCTCGGCTTATCCCACACTTTCGTCGCAGACAGGCGCAATGCCCGGCATTAAGGCATTCGTAGCTGCCGTTCTCGGCGGTATCGGTTCTATTCCGGGCGCCGTAATCGGCGGTGTGCTTATAGGCGTTATCGAAATACTCAGCCGCTCTTATATTTCTTCGCAGATGGCTGACGCTATCGTGTTTGCCGTACTTATAATAGTGCTTCTTGTTAAGCCGACGGGCATTCTCGGCAAGAAGTATATTGAAAAGGTTTAAGGAGGGTACAAAGATGGCATCAACAAAGTCAAAACTGATCAAAAAAAGTACCCGAAGCGACCTCATAACCTACGCTATGGTTTTAGTTGTATTTGCCATAGTCGAAATACTCAAGTCCACGGGAAATATATCGAGCCTTTTGAGGGGCCTTTTGGTTCCTCTGTGTATGTACTCCATACTTGCCGTTTCTCTTAACCTTGTAGTCGGTTATCTCGGTGAGCTTTCGCTCGGCCATGCGGGATTTATGTGCGTCGGTGCGTATGCAAGCTCGATTTTCTCGGTAGTTACGCAAAACACTCTTACAAATGTATGGATTCGTTTTCCGCTCGCCATACTTGTCGGCGGACTTTGCGCGGCAATATTCGGCGTGCTTATAGGCATACCCGTTTTAAGATTAAAGGGCGACTATCTTGCAATAGTAACGCTTGCGTTCGGCGAGATAATTAAGAACATACTCGGAACAATATACGTCGGATATGACAGTCACGGTATTCACGCATCCTTTACGAGTCAGTCGTCGTTGAATCTTGAGGCTGACGGTACTGTTCTTATAAACGGGCCGCTCGGTATAACCGGAACACCCAACGATTCAACATTTGTAATAGGTATAGTTCTTCTTCTTATCACGCTGTTTGTAATTCTGAACTTTATTCATTCGCGCGCCGGCAGAGCGGTAATGTCTCTGCGTGACAATCGTATAGCCGCCGAATCGGTGGGTATAAGCGTGACTAAATATAAGCTTATCGCCTTTTCGCTTTCCGCATTTTTTGCAGGCATAGCCGGCGTTTTGTATTCGCATAACCTCAGCGTGCTTGCCGCAACATCAAAGAATTTCGGCTACAATATGTCAATAATGATACTCGTATTTGTAGTTCTCGGCGGCATAGGCAATATACGCGGCTCTATAATCGCAGCGTGTGTGCTTACGGCTTTGCCGGAGGTTCTCCGCGGACTTCGCGATTACAGAATGCTCATATATGCGGTAGTGCTTATTGTTATGATGATAATGACCTCAAGCCCCAAGGCAATCGCTTTCTGGGAGACTCATTCGATAAAAAAGTTCTTCAAAAAGGGAAACGGTAAGACCAAAAAGGAGGCACGGTAATTATGGCATTGCTCGAAGCTAAAAATTTAAGCATAACCTTCGGCGGTCTTAAAGCCGTTGATGATTTTAACATAGAAATAGAAAAAGGCGAGCTCTACGGTCTTATAGGACCGAACGGCGCAGGTAAAACGACCATATTCAACCTTCTTACGGGCGTATATAAGCCTACCGAGGGTCAGGCTACTCTTGACGGCACCGTTATAACGGGCAAAAAGACCATTGATATATGCAAGGCAGGCGTTGCAAGAACCTTCCAAAATATCCGTCTTTTCGGTCAGATGTCGGTTCTTGATAATGTTAAGGTAGGACTTCACAATCATTATAAGTACAATACGGCGGCAGGTATATTCAAGCTTCCGTCATATTTCAAAAAAGAGCGTGCAATGGACGAAAAGGCCATGGAGCTTTTAAAGGTTTTCGACCTTGATAAAGAAGCGTCTTATCTTTCTTCAAATCTTCCGTACGGAAAGCAGCGCAAGCTTGAAATAGCGAGAGCACTTGCGACTGAGCCGAAGCTTTTGCTCCTTGACGAGCCGGCGGCGGGAATGAATCCCAATGAGACAGAGGAGCTTATGGAGACAATACGCTTTGTCCGCGATGAGTTCGATATGACCATACTTCTTATAGAGCACGATATGAAGCTTGTTTCCGGCATATGCGAGGAGCTTACGGTTCTTAACTTCGGTCATGTACTGTGTCAGGGCAAAACGTCCGATGTGCTCAATAATCCCGAAGTTATCACAGCATATCTCGGCGAATAAGGAGGAGCAGCTATGGCATTACTTGAAATTAAGGATCTTGAAGTTAATTACGGCGTTATAAAGGCTATTAAGGGCGTTTCCTTTGATGTAAATGAGGGCGAAATTATTGCCCTTATCGGAGCCAACGGCGCAGGTAAAACAACCATTCTTCACACGATCACCGGCCTTATTCAGGCTAAAAAAGGCTCTATTGTGTTTGACGGCAAAGAGCTTACTAAAACTCCGCCGCACAAAATAGTTTCCATGGGTATGGCACATGTTCCGGAGGGCAGACGTATTTTCCAGCAGCTTTCGGTACTCGAAAACCTAAAGCTCGGCGCATATACCCGCAAGGATAAATCCGAAATTGCCTCAACTCTTAAAATGGTTTACGAGCGTTTTCCGCGACTTGAGGAACGCAAAAATCAGGTTGCAGGCACGTTGTCGGGCGGTGAGCAGCAGATGCTTGCAATGGGCAGAGCACTTATGTCCAAGCCGAGAATTATTTTGATGGATGAACCGTCCATGGGACTTTCCCCGTTGCTTGTTTCGGAAATCTTTGATATAATAAAGGTGATCAATGAGAGCGGAACAACCGTTCTTTTGGTTGAGCAAAACGCCAAGAAGGCTCTTTCGATTGCCGATAGGGCATATGTACTCGAAACAGGTAACATAACTCTTTCGGGAGACGCAAAAGACCTTATAAACGACGAGTCGGTTAAAAAGGCTTATCTCGGCGAATAATATCATATCGTTTTGAGAGGTTCGGTGAGTTTATGGACGAAAAATTTGTAATTACCATCGCAAGAGGATACGGAAGCGGCGGCAGAACAATAGGCAAAATGCTGTCAAAAAACCTTTCGATTCCCTTTTATGACCGCGACCTTGTCTATATGGCGTCGGAGGAGAGCGGAATAAACGTAAAGCTGTTCGGCCAAAACGATGAGTCCGTGAAAAAAAGTATTTTTTCTCCGGCAAGCGACAGATATACGGGCGATTTGATTCCGCCGGAGAGCAGTGCTTTTGTTTCACATAAAAACATCTTTAATTATCAGGCGAAAATAATTAAAGACCTTGCCGTAAAGGGCTCGTGCATAATAGTAGGCAGATGTGCCGACTATATACTTCGCGATATGCCGAATGTCGTGAAGGTGTTTGTTTGGGCACCCATGAGCGATTGCATTAAGAACGTCAAGGTGCTTGAGCCGTCGCTCAGCGATAAGGAAGCAGAGCGTAAAATCAAAAAGATAGACGCTCATCGCAGCGATTATTACCGCTACTATACCTGCCGCGAGTGGGACAGCTTCAAAAACTACGACCTGTGTATAAACAGCTCGTCGGCGGGCTTTGATAAGACCGCAAAGTACATAGAGGAATTTGTAAAAATTAAACTCGGCAAGTAAACAAAAAAATAAGCTCCGCAGTTTTGGCTTGTGACCTTAACCGCGGAGCTTTTTTATTATTCTGTCTGGATTTAATATACGGCAAACTGGCTGTTATAGAGCTTTTTGTAAAATCCGTTTTGCTCTATAAGCTCATCGTGACGTCCGCGCTCGATTATTTTCCCGTCGCGCATTACAAGAATTGCATCGGCATTTTTTATGGTGGAGAGGCGGTGTGCAACGATAAACGTTGTTCTGCCCTCCATCAAAAGGGCAAACGCCTTCTGTATTCTGACCTCGGTTCTTGTATCAATTGAGCTTGTGGCCTCGTCTAAAATAAGCATAGGCGGCTTTGTAAGCATTACTCGTGCTATGCACAAAAGCTGCTTTTGACCTTCCGAGAGGTTATCTCCGCTCTCCGAGATAAAAGTGTCATAGCCGTTTTCGAGCCTTTTTATAAAGCTGTGAGCGTGAGCCGCCTTTGCCGCCTCAATTACCTCCTCGCGTGTGGCGTCGGGCTTTCCGTAAGCTATATTGTCAAATATTGTGCCGGAAAACAGCCAGGTATCTTGAAGAACCATTCCGAATCCGGAACGCAGCGAGTCGCGCGTGACAGAGGCTATATTTACGTTGTCTATGTCAATTTCACCGTCGGTGACATCGTAGAATCTCATTAAAAGGTTTATGAGCGTTGTCTTGCCGCAGCCTGTGGGGCCTACTATGGCTATTGTTTTGCCGCTGTCAGCCCTTATATTAAGTCCCTCGATAAACGGCTTGGTTTTGCTGTATGAAAACGAAACATTGTTAAATTCAACCGTGCCGTTTTTGGCTTTAAGCTCCTTTGCGCCATCGTCCGACGGTTCATCATTGCAGTCAAGAAGCTTGAATACACGTTCGGCGCTTGCAAGTGCATTCTGAAATTCGGCAACAACGCTTGATATTTCGTTGAACGGCTTTGTATACTGTGTGCAGTATGTGAGGAAAGAAGAGAGCTTACCTACGGAAATACCGCCCTTTACCGTGAGTATCGAGCCGAGAACAGCAACAACGGCATATATCATGGCGTTAACAAATCTCGTGCAGGGATTGGTAAGTGCCGCATAGAAATGCGCGGTTGTACCGACCTTCTTAAGCTTTTCGTTTATTTCGTGAAAATGACGGTAAGCGTCCTCTTCGCCGTTGAATGCTGTTACTATATCGGCTCCCTCTATCATCTCGGCGGCAAATCCGGTTATTTCACCGCGGTATTTTGCCTGCTTTACGTAATTTTTGTGCGCGTGCTTTGCTATAAACGAAGCGACAAAAAACGAAAGGGGAGTCAGCACCACAACTGCGAGCGTGATATACCAGTTTATCGTGAACATAAATATCAGCGTACCGAGTATTGTCACAATGCCGGAGAATATCTGGGTAAAGCCCTGTAAAAGACCGGTGGAGACAATATCTATGTCGGTGACAACAGTGTTTATTATGTCACCGTGTGCCGTGGAGTCAATATATGAAAGCGGCACCTTTGTAAGCTTTTCAAAGACCTCGGTTCTCATTTTTTGAACGGTTTTAAATGAGAGTTTATTTGAATTATACGTCATTATCCATTGGAAAAGCGCCGAAACAACAATGCATATCGCGAGAACCGCGCCGACCTTAAAAAGCCTTGCGAAATCGACGTCGCCCTTAGCCGTTATGCAGTCTACGCCTTTACCGATGAGAATGGGTACCATAAGCGACAGCGCAATGCCGACAAATGCGGAAAAAATCGCCCCGAAGAGATTGGATTTAAACGGACTTATATATTTTATGAGACGTTTTGTGTTTTTCATACGGAGGCAACCTCCTTTTCCGAAAGCTGTGACAGACAAATGTCGCGGTATACTTCATTTGTTTTGTATAGCTCCTTGTGCGTACCGGTTGCCACAAGCTCACCGTCGTCGAGAACGAGTATTTTATCGGCATTCTTTACCGTGTTGACGCGCTGCGATACCAAGAATACGGTTGTGTCATTTAAGTTTTCTTTCAAAGCTTTTCTCAGAGCTGCGTCTGTGGCGAAGTCAAGCGCGCTTGATGAATCGTCAAAAATCAATATCCGAGGGTGCCCCATTATTGCCCTTGCTATGCAAAGACGCTGCTTTTGGCCTCCCGACAGATTTTTACTCTTTTCCTCAATTAAGGTGTTTGTGCCGTCCTTTAGCTTTGATACAAATTCCGCGCTTTGCGAAACCTTGAGCGCAAAATCAATGTCTCTGTCATCGGCGGAGCGGTCACCCATCAGCAGGTTGTCCTTTATTGTACCCGAAAAAAGATTGCTCTTTTGCGGTACAACATGTATGACGTGCCTTAAATACCCGAATTTACAGTCTCGCACATCGTGGCCGAACACCTTGACGCTGCCGTTTTTAACGTCGCTGAAGCGCGGTATCAGATTTACGAGTGTGCTTTTGCCTGCGCCCGTACCGCCTATAATTCCTATCGTTTCGCCCTTCTCGGCTGTAAAGCTGATGTTTGACAGGGCGTTTTCGTCGGATTTAGGGAACGCGTAGCTGACATCGGTGAATTCGACCGCCGCAGCGGCTTCATCGCCGTTTTGATATGCCGCGTCGTCATCTTTTATGCTCGGCTCGGCATCCAATACTTCTTTAACGCGCTGAACGCTTGCGAGTGCCTTTGTAAATACGACTATGACGTTTGCAAATACGATTATTGAAAGAAGTATTTGAGTCATATAGCTTATAAGTGCTATTATTTTTCCCTGCGACAGCTCGCCCGAATATACGTTTTTTCCACCGAAATACAGCAAAATTACTATTGCGAGGTTCATCACGGCAAATGTCATTGGGTTCAGAAGTGCCGAAAGGCTGCCCACACGGAAGTTTATCTTAGTCAGCTCGTCATTCTTATCGCCAAAGCGCTCTTTTTCGTGATTGCTTTTTGAAAATGCGCGTATAACTCTGACGCCGGAAAGATTTTCCTTGACAACAAGCGAGACCTTATCAAGTACCTTTTGTATCACCTTGTAAAGCGGCAGGCTCTTAGTCAGAACATAGTACATAATAAGACTGACCAAAAGACCTGCGGCAAAGAAGATTATTGACATTTTAAGATCAAGCTTCATTGCCATAATAAGCGAACCGGCTATTAAAAACGGCGAGCGAAACATAAGACGTATAAACATTGCAACGCCCGACTGTATCTGGTTTACGTCGTTTGTAATTCTCGTTATAAGCGATGACGAAGAAAAGGCGTCAATATCGCTTTGTGCAAAGGAATTTATCTTTTTAAACATATCGTTTCTGATTTCCGTGCCAACTCCCTGTTGGGCAACGGCAGCGCTGTATTGACATACTATGGCACACAAAAGGCCCAGTATACCGAGGCTTGCCATCAAAAGCCCCATTTTTATAATGTATGGCACATCGCCGTTTTTGATTCCCACGTCAATGATTTTAGCCATAACGAGCGGGACCAAAAGTTCAAGTATGGCCTCGGCGAGCTTAAACGCCGGCCCTAAGATAAATTGCTTTTTATAAAGAGCGTAATACTTTTTCATAGTTGCTCCTTTTGAATGAAATTTTGATTATAATAGTATATCACTTTTATTCTCTTTTTCAATCTCTTAAGTATATATTCGCTTTTTTATCGAAAAAACAGCCGCCCGAGAACTGCTTTTGTCTCTCGGACGGCTGTTATGTTAAATCTCAAAATCGCTTTTTGAAAATTCGGGCGCTGTCGGGTGTAGTTTCGGTTCGCGTTTAAAAATATCATACTTGTATTTTTTACAGTACCAATCTTTTGACACAACGCCCTTTTTGGGGCAGAGCACCGTATCGCCGTCATTTGTCGGCGTTGAAAATTCACAGTATTCACATTTCGGAGAAATGTTTCCGCCAAGCATCTTATCCTTCATCCGTTTCACCCCGATTACATTGTGTATTACTATGCTAACACATTTTTTTATCCGAATCAACCTCTAAGATGAGCAGCACGCTCATTATAAGCAGTGCCGCAAGAGCCGGTACGGAAACCGAATAGGCTGCCGGAGTTACGGAGCTGTCGGTTGCAAAGACAGATACCTCGCATGGGAAGACCTTTAAAAGCTCCATACATATTATTGCCGAAAAAGACGCACATACCGCTCTTGCCGTGTAAAAATACCTCATTTTGAGCTTTGTGTATCTGAGATACGACATTATCTGGCAGTGTACCGACAGACCGCCGAAGGATATTATTGCGGCCAAGGCGGGTATCGGAGCTTTTCCGGCGGCGGCGCGGCAGCCGTTTGTGACCTCGAGGATGAATTCAAAGAAAAGAGCAGCTCCGGGCGGTATAGGTAAGGTAGATAAACCGTCGCATACGGTTTTAAAAATAACTACCCAAGCGCATATTTTTATTACGTCGTTTGTGGCGTCGCCCACGGAACGTACAAAAGCTCCGACAGGGTCGCAAAGTGTAACCGGAATTTCGCTTTTACCCTTTTCCTCCGCCGCTTTATCATACAGAGCCATTGAAAAGATACCGGTAAAAAATGATGCCGAAACAGTAGATATGTATAACAGCACGCCGGCTTTGACGCTTCCGAGCATCTCCGAGCCAACCGTCCCTATCACAAAGGCGGGGCCCGCGTTTATGCAAAAAAGACAAGCTCTTTGCGCCTCGTTTTCGGTTATCGCATTTTTCTTGAGCAATTCATATGTCATTTTTGCGCCTATGGGAAATCCGCCTATCTGCGACATAATAATAACCGGAGCCAAAACGCCCGGAAGCCTGAACAGCTTTTCGCACACCTTATCAAACGGTTTTCCCGCGGCTTCTCCGAGACCCGAGCGCAGAAGAAAGGAGGCCACCGTCATAAACGGAAACAGGGACGGCACGACCGTTTCCGCCGCCAAAAGTATTCCGCTTCTGACGCCCTCGGAGCATATCTCCGGCCTTGTAAACAAAAACAGGCACACCAAAGCAGTCAATATAACCGGAACTATATATTTTCGGCATTGCTTTTTATCCATTCTTTTCACCCTTTTCCGTAATTTAAATATATGAGGCGGCATATTTATATATGAGCTTAAAATGACTTTTCGGAGGGATCGGTTTTGACCGCAAGAAGAAAGCAGCGAAAAAAAGCGTCCGAGCAAAAAATTGTCGGCGCGCTTGATATGCCTAAAATTTTGAGTCCGTCCGTGCCGCATATTGAGACGGAGGGCAATAAGGAGGCGGTCGTTGACGGCTGCTTCGGAATAACGGAATATGACAATGACAGGATTTCGCTTAATGCAGGTTCTTTGACCGTTACCTTTTGCGGCAGCGACCTTACGCTGTGTTCTTATTCCGACGAACAGACGGTGATAAAGGGCAGTATAATTTCGATTGAATTTACGGGCTGAGGTGGATTTTATGTCGATAATACGTTTTTTGAGATTTATTTTCGGGTATGTTGAATTTTGCGCGGAGGGTGGTTTTCCCGAACGCTTTATAAATCTGTGCTCCGTTTATCACGTAAGATTGTGGGATGTAAAACGAGTAAAAGACAAGCTGTATGCAAAAACTATGCTTCGAGACTATAAAAATATTAGGGAGGCGGTAAGGCGTTCCGGGGTAAAAACAAGAATAATCAAAAAAACGGGTTTGCCTTTTTTTACATTTAAGCAACGAAAGAGAGTGGGACTTGTAATAGGCGTTGCCGCGGCGATAATCACCGTTTCGTATTTATCCACTATGATATGGACTGTATCCGTCAGCGGAAACGAAAACATATCAGACGAGCAAATTCTCAATGTATTTTCTTCATTGGGAGTAAAACCCGGAGCAAAGCGCCGAGATATAAACGCAAAAGAGATTTCAGACGAGGCTTTAAAAATATTTGACGGTGATTTGTCGTTTGCGGTTGTCAATCTGAACGGCTCTAATGCGTCCGTGGAGGTGCGTGAAAGCGTGCCGGCACCGAAGATAGAGGACAACGAAACCCCATGTAATATAGTTGCGTCGGAGGACGGCGTGGTGACCAAGGTACAGTTGTATTCGGGTCAAGAGGAGATAAAGGCAGGCTCTGCCGTGCTGAAGGGCAATCTTCTCATATCCGGGGTAAAGACAAATCAAGACAAGACCGAATCTCTTGTACATGCGGCAGGCAACGTGTATGCGGAAGTCGAAAAAAACATTTCTTCCGATTTTGAAAATTCGGAATTTTGCGCGCCTTCGCGTGAAAAAATAAGGTATGCGCTGTATTTTTTCAATGTTAAAATTCCGCTCGGAGGTGTTCCCGATTACGGAGAAAAATATGCGGTGAGCTTTCTTGCGTCAACGGATAAAACCGTCTTGCCCATGGGTATAATAAGGGTACGTTCTACCGAATACAACAGAGATTTTTTGTTGGAGGAAGAAAGCTGTCGGGAGCTTTTGTCGGCAAAAAAATACACGGACCTTTGCAGGAGCGAATTGAAAAATTGTAAGATTATTTCCTCTGATATACAAAAAAACGGTTCAAGACTCAGCGGAGCATACAAATGTGAAAAACAAATAGGCGTTGAGAGCGAGATTTTTGTTGAAAAAAATTAGTGACTAATCACAAAAATTGTGATACTATATATTAAATATCGACAGAAAATTATCTAAGGTGGTTTTTCAGTGTTTGAGCAGGTCCTCAGTATTGACCGTATGGAAAATGCCGTAAGCTTATTCGGCAGCTTTGACGAGAATATAAGACTTATAGAAAGTGAATTTTCGGTTACGGTTTTAAATCGCGGCTCCGACCTTAAAATAAGCGGCGAGGCGGAAAATGTGGCTAAGGCCACAACCGCCATAGAGCGCCTTTTAGCCCTTATAAATAAGGGCGAAGCTCTTTCCGATCAAAACGTGCGATATGTCATATCTCTTGTTAAGGACGGCGAAGAGGACAAGCTTATGTCCTTATCGGGCGATTGCGTCTGCATAACATCTAAGGGCAAACCCGTAAAGCCGAAAACGCTCGGTCAGAAAAAGTATGTCGAGGCAATACGAAAAAATACAATAGTTTTGGGTGCGGGTCCTGCCGGCACGGGTAAAACATATCTTGCCGTCGCCATGGCTGTCACTGCCTTTCGCGCAAAGGAGGTCAATCGCATTATCTTGACACGTCCGGCGGTTGAGGCAGGCGAAAAGCTCGGGTTTTTGCCGGGCGATTTGCAGCAAAAGGTTGACCCTTATTTAAGACCGCTGTATGACGCGCTTTTCGATATGCTCGGGGCAGAGGCGTTCGCCCGTTATCAGGAGCGCGGCTCTATTGAGGTGGCACCGCTCGCGTATATGCGCGGCAGAACTCTTGACGACAGCTTTATAATACTTGACGAGGCGCAAAACACCACTCGCGAGCAGATGAAAATGTTTTTGACCCGTCTCGGCTTCAACTCTAAAATGGTAGTAACCGGCGATGTTACCCAAATAGATTTACCGGATGGGAAAAGGTCTGGGCTTACCGACGCTATGAGAATACTCAGAAATGTTCCGGATATTTCAATAAATACGTTCACCGAAAAGGACGTAGTAAGGCATAAATTAGTACAGGATATAATCAAAGCATATGAGAAAAATGAGGAGAAAAGAAAATGACAGACAAAATTAAGGTAATCATCTCAAACAAACAGAAAACGGTAAAAATACCTACGGGTGTGCGTATGCTCGTCCGTCGCTGCTGCAACGCGGTGCTCGCAATGGAGCAATTTGAAGGCTCCGCCGAAATCAGCGTGTCCTTCGTGGACGACGCCGAGATAAGAGAGCTTAACAAAAAACACCGTAATATTGACGCGTCAACAGATGTTTTGTCTTTTCCGCTCGGTGAAAACGGCGTTTACGATATAAATCATGACACCGGTGCAAAAATGCTCGGCGACATAGTTATATCAATCGAGCATGCAGTAGCTCAAGCAGAGGAATACGGACACTCTCTTCAGAGGGAAATCGCGTTTTTGACCGTCCATTCTCTTTTGCATCTTCTTGGTTATGACCATGTGAACGGCGGTCTTGAAGCGGTACATATGCGCGAAAAAGAGGAGACTGTGTTAACACAGCTCGGTCTCAAACGCAACGGCAGCTATTATATAGACCAGAGTGAGGATAAAATCTGATGCGCGGGCTCATAAGGAGCTTCGGCTATGCTTTCCGCGGAATATTTTACACACTTAAACACGAGCGCAATATGAGAATACATTTTGTCTGTATGATATATATGTATTCTTTTTTGCTGATGGCGGACTTTTTTGAGATTACAAGAACTCAGTTTGCGATAATATTTCTTGCAAACGCACTTGTTGTGTCTCTTGAGCTTGTCAACACCGCAGTTGAAAGAACCGTCGATTTGGCAAGCACCGAATGGACGGATAACGGCAGGGCGGCAAAGGATACCGCGGCAGGAGCCGTTTTGGTATCGGCAATATTTGCCGTTCTCACGGGAATTATGATAATGTGGCAGCCAAAGGCCTTTTCGGCACTTTATGTTTATTTTAAGGAGCACATATTATATTTTGTGCTGTTCCTTTTAAGTCTTGTTGTCGCTTTTATTTTTATATTTAAAGGTTTTCCGCAAATTAAGAAAAAATCTTCCGACAGAGCGGATAAGGAGAAAAAATGAACGAATCAAAATCAGCTTTTGCAGCCATAGTCGGCAAGGCAAACGTCGGCAAATCTTCGATACTCAACCGACTTGTAGGCAGTAAAATAGCCATAGTATCCGGTAAACCTCAGACCACCCGTACAAAAATTATGGGCGTTTTGACTACCGATGATAATGTGCAGCTTGTTTTTACCGACACTCCGGGATTTTTTAAACCTAAGGACAAGCTCGGCGAATATATGGTTGAGGCGGTAAACGACAGTATTTCGGGCGTTGAAGAGTGCCTGTTTGTCGTCGATGCGACGGATAAAGAGCTTAACGCCGCGGAAAAGGAGCTTATAAATAAATTTCGCTCGGCAAAAATGCCTGTTATAACAGCTCTTAACAAAATAGATATGATAAGCCGTAAGGAAGAGCTTATCTCTAAAATTGCGGCTCTTTCGGAGCAGTATGATTTTGAAGCGATTGTTCCCGTCAGCGCAAAAACGGGCGAGGGTATAGAGGCTTTGCTCTCGGAGCTTAAAAAGCACTCCGAAAACAGCCCGCACTTTTTCCCGGATGACACGTTGACCGATCAGCCCGAAAGAGTGCTTGCAGCTGAGATGATACGCGAAAAAATGCTTCGCCTGCTTGATAAGGAGATACCTCACGGTGTTGCGGTTTCCATCGAGCTTATGCGCGAGCGTGATACGAGCGATATTATGGACGTAGAAGCCACTATTTACTGCGAGCGCGACTCCCACAAGGGAATAATTATAGGCAAGGGCGGAAGCATGTTGAAAAAAATATCGACATTTGCCCGTGAAGATATGGAAAAATTCTTCGGCATAAAGGTCAATCTCAGATGCTGGGTCAAGGTTAAAGAGGACTGGCGTAACAGAGAGGGACTTATACACAATTTTGGTCTTGATTGACAGACATAATACCGCCGCACACGGAGAATTTAAATATATAAGTTTTCCGAGGGCGGTGTTTTTTATCTATAACGAGATTTATTGGAATTTGTTTGCGAAAAGCGGTAAAATCGAGGACTATCTTATATACCGCCGAGAGCAAAACAGCGTCGGTTGTTCAGCCGAAAAGGGCAAAAGCGATGGGTGTGAATGTAAAGGGGCTTATCTTAAAAGAACAGAATATAGGCGAGAACGATAAGCTTGTAACGGTGCTGACCGACAGCCTCGGAGTGTTACGCGCATTTGTCAGGGGTGCCAAAAAGTTAAGCAGCAAAAAGCAGTCGGCAACGGGGCTTTTGTGCTATTCCAAACTGTCGCTTTACAAAACTAAGGACAGCTACATAATAGAAGAGGCCGAGAGCATAGAGAGCTTTTTCGGCTTGCGAAACGATATAGAAAAGCTGTCGCTTGCACAGTATTTTTGCGATATAGCCTTTGAGCTGTCGCCTAAGGAGGACGATGCGACGGACTTTTTGCGCGTGGTGCTCAATTCGCTGTATTTTTTGGCAAGCGGAAAAAGACCTCCGCTTTTGTTAAAGGCAATAACCGAATTAAGACTTGTTTCTCTTGCCGGCTATATGCCGAACCTTATCGCCTGCGAAAGGTGCGGAGCATTTGAGACGCCGATAATGTATTTTGATATGGAAAGAGGCTTGCTTTACTGCGATAACTGTGCCGACGAGAACGCTCTTTTTCCTCTTGAAATAGGCGTTGTCAGCGCAATGCGTCATATAGTTTTTGCCAAAATAGATATATTATACAATTTTAAGCTGTCGCCTGAAGCAAGCGAGGACCTCAGCTACATTACCGAGAAATACCTTGCCTCAAAGACGGACAGACCGTTTAAAACACTTGATTTTTATTATTCTGTAAAGGACTAATTATGAATAAATACCACATTTCACTTGAGCTTCCGAAAATACTTTTAACTCTTTCGGAAATGACCTCCTGCGAGGAGGCAAGGCTTGCGGCGTTGTCGCTGCAGCCGAGCGGCGATTTTTTTGAGGTGCAAAAACGCCTTTCCGAAACTGAGGCTGCTCATATACTCATAGCAAAATTCGGCGCGCCCTCGTTCGGAGGCCTTATAAATGTTAACAATCAGCTGAGCCGTGCATCGTCCGGCGGCACGCTGTCCATGCGTGAGCTTTTGGATATTTCCTGCGATTTGCGCGTGATACGCGGTATAACCGAGTGGCGCTCAAAAAGCGCCGGTATGGATACCGCGATAGACGACCTATTTAATTCGCTCTACACAAATAAATATCTTGAGGATAAAATAAACAATGCTGTTTTGTCCGATACCGAAATGTCGGACAATGCTTCACCTGCGCTTAAAGATATACGCAGGCACAAAAGACTTGAGGAGTCCAAAATACGCGACAAGCTTGATGGTATGATACGCTCTCCGAAATACAAATCAAGCTTGCAGGACGCTATAATCACACAGCGAAACGGCCGATTTGTCGTTCCCGTAAAGGCCGAGCACCGAAGCGAGGTCTCGGGTATGGTTCATGATACATCCGGAAGCGGTGCCACGGTATTTATTGAACCGGCGGCTGTAATAGAGGCAAATAACCGTATAAAGGTGCTTGAAAGCCGTGAACGCGATGAAATAGAAAGAATTCTTTCGGAACTGTCAGAGGAGGCAGGGAGCTTTGCCGATACAATAAAAATAAGCTGCGAATCGGCGGCGGAGCTTAACCTGATTTTCTCAAAGGCTCAGCTTGCCTATAAGATGAAGGCTACAATGCCGATTATAAATTCGCGCGGTGTTATCGAGCTTAAAAAAGCTCGCCATCCGTTGCTTGACCCGAAAAAAGCCGTGCCCATAGACGTGTCGCTCGGTGATAAATATGATTCTCTTGTCATAACAGGCCCCAATACCGGCGGTAAAACCGTCTCTATAAAAACAATAGGCCTTTTAACTCTTATGGCGGAGTGCGGTCTTTTTATACCGGCAAACGAAAACAGCAGTATAGCCGTATTTAAAAACGTGTTTGCCGACATCGGCGAAGAGCAGAGTATTGAGCAGTCGCTCTCTACTTTTTCGGCACATATGACGACGATCGTAAATATAAGCAATAACGTTGATGAAAGCTCTCTCGTTTTAATCGATGAGCTCGGAGCGGGAACCGATCCCGTAGAGGGCGCAGCTTTGGCCGTTGCGGTGCTTGAGGATCTTCGCCGTAAGGGTGCCAAAATAGCGGCGACAACCCATTATTCCGAACTTAAGGAATATGCGCTTCGCACGAACAGAGTCGAAAACGCATCCTGCGAGTTTTCTGTCGATACCTTGAAGCCTACATATAAGCTGATAACGGGTATACCCGGTCGTTCCAACGCATTTGCGATATCTCAAAAGCTCGGCTTGTCAAAAGAGGTCATAGAAGAGGCGGCAAAGCTTATCTCGGAGGAAAATACCAGATTTGAGGATGTTGTTGATACACTCCAAAAAACACGCCTCGAAATGGAAAAGGAAAAAGAAAAGACCGCCGAAATGCAAAACGAGATAGACGAGATAAAGAAAAAGGCGGAAAACGAGCTGTCACTTGCAAAGCAAAAGGGCGAAACGCAAATACTTATGGCTCAAAACGAGGCGAAACGCATACTTGAAAACGCAAAGCGTGCCGCAGCGTCTCTTATGATGGAGCTTGACCGCCTGAAGCGCGAGCAGTCGAATGAGAAAAACGCATCAGAGATGGCACGCAAGGCAAAGGCGGCGTTAAAGCAGCATCTCAACACCATAGATGATATGACATACGAGAAAAACGACTTTGACGGCGATGACGACGATTACGTTTTGCCGAGACCGTTAAAGACGGGTGATAATGTATTTGTTAAAACGCTCGGCACCGAGGCCGAGGTCGTATCGCTTGATAAAAACGGTAACGCCGAGGTAAAAGCAGGCGTTATGAAGATGAAGGTCAAGGCATCGGAGCTTCGTCTTTTGGCTCCGAAGAAAAAGCCGAAGAAGCAGAGCCTTTACCGTTCCGTAAAGGAAAAGTCTTTGCCGAGCGGTAAGTCAAGCGTGGATTTGCGCGGTGAATCGGTTGAGGAGGCAATAGCCGACCTCGATATGTTTATTGACGGAGTGCTTCGCTCCGGTCTTAATGAGCTTACAATAATTCACGGTAAGGGAACAGGCACGCTCAGAAGAGCCATACAGCAGCACTTAAAAGATCATCCGAACATAAAATCGTACAGAACGGGTGTATACGGCGAGGGTGAAGAGGGCGTTACAATAGCCGAATTAAAGTGATTTCGCCATATATTATTTGTAAGATTATTACGGTGTGTTGCATTGAAATGACGATTGTGCTAAAATAATTTCAGCAAAAGCCGCAAAGGAGAAAAATATGAATAAAAAAATTATTGCTGTCGCACTTTTGATACTTATGATTTCGGTGGTGTTTATTTCCTGCGGAAAAAAGAGAAGCTGGGAAAAGGACGATACTACAGCCGCCCCCTCCGAAACAACGTCCATTGAATACACAACCGATGAATCGGGCGAAAAATTCGTAACAAACATAAACGGAGAGCTTATTCCCGTAACCACCGGCAAGGACGGTTCGGTTGAGTTCTACGAAGACCTTATAACCAAGACCTCCGAGCAGGCTGCCGAGACCGAGCCGAACGGCAAGGATGAGCCCCAAAAGCCGAATGATGCTCCCACTAAAGGCGAAAGCGGTACCGTAAAAATAGGAACAGGTGATCCTGCGGATGAGAGCCATGCGGCTGTTATTGATTGGAGTGCTCGATAATAAAAGGAACTAAAATGAAAAAACTATTCAGTATTCTGTCAGCGGCCGTAATTGTGCTGTCGGTTGCGGCGGTAATGGCTTTTGCTGTCGGCGACGGTAAAAACCGCGGAGACGTAAACGGCGACGGTAAAGTTGATTCGGCAGATGCCATGCTTGTTATGAAATGTGATGCCGGACTTTTGAGCCTCTCAAATGACGAAATCAAAAGAGCCGATTTAAACGGTGACGGTAAAATTGATTCGTGCGACGCCGTATACATTTTGCGTATAGCGGCAGGGCTCAAGGTTCCCGATGCCGAGACTACGGCAAAAGAGACTTCGTCCGGTTCCGAGCCGACAACCGAAGAAACAACGAAGCCGACAACGGAAAATACTACGAAGCCCACGGAGCCTGTAACCGAGCCCACCCGGCCGGCTACAAAACCCTCTGAGCCCGTAACCAAGCCCACCGAACCCGCCACAACGCCCACAACCGCCGACTCCAACTGGGACCCCTCAAAGAACGCCGTTATTGACTGGGGCGGCGGAACAACCAAGAAGAACTAAACTTTTTCTTGACAATTACAATATAATTTAGTATAATATGTCCTTGTAAAGTCGCTGGCTTTACAGGGACTTTTTCTTTAAGGAGTGGTAGTTTTGGCAAATAATGTTGAAATAACGATTTTGCTTGATTTCTACGGTGATATGCTTACTGCGAAACAGCGTGATTTTATCAATCTTTATTATAACGACGACCTTTCTCTTGCCGAAATTGCCGAGAACGAGGGCATAACCCGTCAGGGTGTGCGCGATGCGATAAAACGTGCCGAGGGGCAGCTCTACGAGATGGAGTCGAGACTCGGATTCGTAAAAAAATGGAATGGCATAAAAACCACTCTTGGCGATATTATAAACTGTGCCGAGGAAATCAGCGATTATAATTTAAATCACGGGCTTTCTCGAGAGATAAACGACACTACGGTAAAGATAAAATCTCTTGCTTTGTCTATCATAGAGTAATTACAGAGGTAAGTTTATGGCATTTGAAGGATTATCGGACAGACTTGAAGCCGCTTTTAAAAGGCTTCGCAGCAAAGGCAACCTTACCGAGAGCGACGTTAAAGAAGCTATGCGTGAGGTTCGCCTCGCTCTTCTTGAAGCGGACGTTAACTATAAGGTCGCAAAGGATTTTACAAATAAAGTTACCGAGCGCGCAATAGGCTCACACGTTTTAGAGAGTCTTACACCGGCTCAAATGGTTATAAAAATAGTCAATGAGGAATTGACCGAGCTTATGGGCGGAACCGGCTCAAAGCTCGCATACGCTTCACACGGACCCACAATCATTATGATGTGTGGCCTTCAGGGCTCCGGTAAAACAACTCATTGTGCTAAAATAGCCTTGAAGCTTAAAACCGAGGGTCACAGACCGCTGCTTGTTGCGTGCGACGTGTACCGACCGGCTGCCATAAAGCAGCTGCAGGTAGTCGGCGAGCAGGCCGGAGTCACCGTGTTCGAAGAGGGTCAGGGCGACCCGGTTAAAATAGCGAAAGATGCAGTTTCCCTTGCCAAGGATAAGGGATATGACTACGTTTTCATAGATACGGCAGGTCGTCTTCATATAGATGAAACGCTGATGAACGAGCTTAAAAACATTAAGGCCGAGGTTCATCCCCACGAGATTCTTCTTGTTGTTGACGCTATGACCGGTCAGGACGCCGTCACGGTGGCAAGTGCATTTGACGATGCGCTCGGCATCGACGGTATGGTACTTACAAAACTTGACGGTGATACAAGAGGCGGCGCGGCGCTCTCCGCGAGAGCTGTTACCGGTAAGCCTATAAAGTTTGTCGGTATGGGAGAGAAGCTCACGGAGCTTGACTATTTTCACCCCGACCGTATGGCTTCGCGAATTCTCGGTATGGGCGATATGCTCTCCCTTATCGAAAAGGCGGAAATGGCTCTTGACGAAAAGAAGGCCGCCGAGCTTGAAAAGAAACTCAGAAAAAACAAGTTTGATTTAAACGACCTTCTGTCTCAGCTTCAGCAGATAAGAAAAATGGGCTCTATGAAGGATTTGCTCGGTATGCTCCCCGGCGTCGGCAGTAAGATAAAGGATATGGACGTAGACGAGAGTCAGTTTGACCGCGTTCAGGCAATCATCTTTTCGATGACATATAAGGAGCGCTCCAATCCCGATATTATAAATCCGTCACGTAAGCGCAGAATTGCCGCAGGCTGCGGTATGCAGGTTGAGGATGTCAACAAGCTTTTGAAGCAGTATCGCGATATGCAGAAGCTGTTTAAACAGTTTAATTCAAAATCCGCACGTCGTCGCTTCAGTAAAATGGGGAATTTCGGCAATTACGGAATGTAACTTTTGTTAATCGCACTTTATAAGTGTAGTTTATAAATTTAATAATTATATATTTGGAGGAAAAAACAATGGCAGTAAAAATCAGACTTCGTCGTGTAGGCGCTAAAAAAGCTCCTTTCTATCGTGTAGTTGTTGCAGATTCAAGAGCTCCGCGTGACGGCAGATTTATCGAAGAAATAGGTACTTTTGATCCTATGAAGTCTCCGGCTGAAATTAAGATTGACGCTGAAAAGGCAGAGCAGTGGCTCAAAAACGGCGCTCAGCCCACCGAGACCGCTAAATCTGTATTAAAGCAGAGCGGAATCATTAAATAATAGGAGGTCTTTTAGTTGAAAGAGCTTCTCGAACAGATCGCTAAAGGACTCGTTGATGAGCCGGACTCGGTTTCCGTTACAGTAGATGAGACTGATGACAGAGGCGTTACGGTGTATCACCTTCACGTTGCCGAAAACGATATGGGCAGAGTTATAGGCAAGCAGGGCAGAATAGCCAAGGCTATCAGAACCGTTGTTAAGGCTCGAGCCACAAAGGACGGCACAAGAGTTCAGGTTGAGATCGACTGACAGTAAACGAGTACAGGGGGGCTTCCTCTTGTACTCATTTTATTTAGTGCCGTTTTAAAGCGGCAATCGGTGAATTTATATGTTAAAACAATTTCTTGAGGCCGGTAAGGTAGTCGGTATGCACGGCGTCAGAGGCGAAATGCGATTTGACGTATGGTGCGACGGCGCGGACTTTTTGAAAAAAATCAAAACATTGTATCTTGATGCCGACGGTAAGAGGGCAGTCGGCGTTGTCTCGGTGCGCCCTCATAAAAATGCAGCCCTGTTAAAGCTCGACGGCGTTCTTACAATCGAAGAAGCAGAGAAATACCGCGGCAGAGTGTTGTATTTTGACCGAAAGGATGTTCATCTTGACAGCGGCAAAGCGTTCGTTGAGGATGTAATAGGCTGCGCTGTGTATGACGCGGATAATACCGATATATTGTACGGAACAGTTACCGATGTTATGAAAGGCGTTGCAAATGACGTTTGGACTGTCAAAGATAAAAACGGAAAAGAGACGTTGGTTCCCGTAATTCCCTCAGTGGTAGTGAAACTTGATGTCGAAAACAAAAAAGTATATCTTCGTCCGCTCAAAGGCCTTTTCTCCGATGAGTGTGCAATAAGGGAGGACGGAGAATGAGAATAGACATAATGACGCTTTTTCCGGAAATGTGCGAGTCGGTGCTGTCCGAAAGTATTATAGGCAGAGCGCGAAAAAACGGCTACGTCGAGATAAACTGTGTAAATATAAGAGACTTTACACTTGATAAGCATAACCGTGTTGATGATGCGCCGTACGGCGGCGGAATGGGTATGCTGATGGGTCCGCAGCCCATATATGACTGCTATAAGAGCCTTTACGGTGACGGCGAAGAAAAACCGCACCTTATATATATGTCGCCGCAGGGCAAAACTTTGACGCAGCAGAGAGTAAAGGAGCTTGCCCTTACAGACCGGATTGTGCTGCTTTGCGGTCATTATGAGGGCGTGGACCAAAGAATTCTCGATGAGATAGTCGATGAAGAGATTTCAATAGGCGATTATGTCCTGACGGGCGGCGAGCTGCCTGCGCTTGTGCTTGCCGACAGTATTTCACGTATGCTCGAAAATGTCCTGCCGAATGACGAAGCTAAGGAGCTTGAAAGTCACTATAACGGACTTTTGGAATATCCGCAATATACAAGACCGTACGAATGGCACGGGGAAAAGGTTCCCGATATACTCTTGTCGGGGCATCACGCGAATATTGACAAGTGGCGACACGAAAAGGCACTTGAGACTACATTAAAAAAACGCCCTGAATTGCTTCTTGATGCGGAACTCTCGGACAGGGATAAAGAGTATTTGAAATCGATTAAAAAATGAGCTGCTCGAATTGTCGAAAAAAGCACGTTTTTATTGTTGATTATTGCTGTTGAATTAAAACCGTCCCGATGTTAGAATAATCATACAAAATCATTAAGCCTTCGCTGATTTTATTGTTCAAAACAGCATATTATTTTATATGCTGTTTTGTCGCAATAGCTTTTGCGGCGGCATTATTTATTTTGCAGGAGAAATGTATTCGAGAGGATACGCGCATTGGGAGGATAAAATGAAAAAGGTATTAAACATTATTTTATCGGTAATTCTTTGTTTATCGGTGGTTTCACCGTGCTTTGCAATTCAGAGCTTTGCCGAAACAGGGGATGAAACTACGCTTAAATTTAAAGACGGTAAATTTCGTATACTCGTATTTGCAGATCCGCAGGATGATGTAAATCCGTGCGAAGAGACGCTTGATCTTATGTATGCTTCGATTGAAGCTGCAAAGCCCGACCTTGTTGTATTTACCGGCGATAATATACACGGCCCGTCGCCCGTGCTTTACAGAAGCAAAAAGCGTGTCGAAAAGGCAATCAGGCAGATTATGGAGCCGGTTACCTCACAGAACATACCGTTTGCAATAGTATACGGCAACCACGATGACGAGGGTAAGGTCTCCAAACAGTTCCAAATGGAGGTCTATAATTCTATGCCGGGCTGCCTCGCTTCCGAGGGAGAAGCTATGACCGGCTGCGGCAACTATAATCTTCCTATAAAAAGCTCGGACGGCGCAAAGAACGTCTTTAATCTTTGGTTTATAGATTCCGGTACATATGATGAAGAAAACGGCGGATATGCCCACGTCGCCGAGGATCAACTTGCTTGGTACAAAAAAACGAGCGATGCCCTGAAAGCTGAAAACGGCGGAGAACCTATGCCGTCTCTCCTTTTCCAGCATATACCCGTTCCCGAAATATATGAACTTTTAAAGGAGGTTCCCAAGGGCACGGACGGTGCGGTAAAAAAAGACGGTAAGTATTATGTGCTTAATACGGATATTGCAAGCGGTCATCTTGACGAGGGGCCGTGTCCCGCAAAGGTGAACGGCGGCGAATTTGACGCTTGGAAGCAGCAGGGAGACATTAAGGCGGCGTTCTTCGGGCACGATCATAACAATGACTTTTGCGGCACGTATGATGGCATTGATATGGTGCATACGAGCGGAGTCGGATTTTATATTTACGGTAACGGACCTCTCCACGGGTCGCGCGTTATAGATATAGACGAAAACACTCTCGATTACAGCACTTATATGATGTATTATAATGACCTTGTCGGTTACAAGAGCTCAAACAAGGCAAGATATTATGAGGGGCAGTATGTACATAACATTAAGATAGCGGCTTTTTCGGCAGGCGCTGTGATAATTGCCCTGACGGCCGGGCTTATAACGCGCGGAGTCAAAAAGTCCAAAGCGAAAAAAGCTTTAAAAAATAACCAAAAATAACGGCTGAGCCGGGCGAAAATTCTCGCTCGGCTTTAGTTTTTGCATAAAAATTCACGAATCAGGTTAAATATTGCATAAAACAGGGTGCGTAATGTATATTTATGTCGTTATATCGCACAAATATACACAAAACTTGAATATTTATGCAAAAAACACTTGATTTTAAATGTGATTGGTGTATAATCTCTTCGTAATCAAAAATTAAAGGCTTTTGCCGATGCTCGGAGGTAACATTTATGAAAAAGGACAAGAAAGACATCAAAAAAGTCGTACTCGCTTATTCCGGCGGACTTGATACGTCAATCATCATTCCGTGGCTTAAAGAAAATTACAACAACTGCGAAGTTATAGCGGTTTCCGGCGACGTAGGTCAGGGAACTGAGCTCGACGGACTTGAGGAGAAGGCTCTCAAGACCGGCGCTTCAAAGCTCTATGTACTCGACCTTAAAAAGGATTATATCGAAAACTATATCTGGCCTTGCCTTAAAGCAGGTGCCGAGTATGAAGAGTATCTTCTCGGCACATCGCACGCTCGTCCCTGTATCGCAAAGGGTCTTGCCGATATAGCAAAAAAAGAGGGCGCAGACGCTATTTGCCACGGCTGCACCGGCAAGGGCAACGATCAGGTTCGTTTCGAGCTTGCTCTTAAAGCACTCGCTCCCGAGATGGAGATTATAGCTCCCTGGCGTGAGTGGGACATAAAATCGCGTGATGAAGAAATAGACTACGCCGAGGCTCATCAGATTCCGCTTAAAATCAATCGTGAAACAAATTACTCAAAAGATAAAAACGTATGGCATCTCTCTCACGAGGGACTTGACCTTGAAAATCCGGCAAATGAACCGCAGTACAATAAAGACGGCTTCCTTGAGCTCGGAGTTTCTCCCGAAAAAGCTCCCGATGAGCCTACATATGTTACAATCCATTTTGAAAAGGGCGTTCCCACAGCTGTTGACGGCGAAGAGCTTGACGCTGTTTCCCTTGTCGAAAAGCTCAATAAGCTCGGCGGAGAAAACGGTATAGGCCTCCTTGACATAGTCGAGAACCGTCTTGTAGGTATGAAATCACGCGGTGTTTATGAGACTCCCGGCGGAACAATCCTCTACAAGGCTCATGAGCTTCTTGAAATGATAACTCTCGACCGTGACACATCTCATTACAAAAAACTCGTTGCCGAGAAATACGGCGAGCTCGTATACAACGGCAAATGGTTCTCACCTCTTCGCGAAGCTCTTGCGGCTTTTGTCGACAACACTCAGCAGACCGTAACCGGCGACGTTAAGCTTAAGCTCTATAAGGGCAACGTTATAAACGCAGGCGTCACCTCTGTGTATACTCTTTATGATGAAAATGTTGCTTCGTTCGGCGATGACGGCGGCGCATACGATCAGACCGACGCTACCGGATTTATCAATCTCTTCGGACTCCCCACAAAGGTAAAAGCTTTACTTGACGCAAAGAGAGATAACAAATAATTATTGTAAACCGCTTGAAAAAATAAACAACAGTGCTTAGCACTACCACGTGCGACAAGAGATGTTTCTGTCTCTTGTCGCTGTGTGGTATTTGATAGGAGTAAAAAAATGCAGCTTTGGCAGGGCAGATTTCAAAAGGCTTTAGACCCCAAAACCAACGATTTTAATTCGTCAATAGCGTTTGACAGCAGAATGTATAAGGAAGATATAGACGGCAGTATTGCACACGCCACTATGCTTTGCGCGCAAAATATCATATCGGCGGACGACCTTTCAAAAATTGTTGACGGATTAAAAGCCATTAAGGCGGAAATCGAAAACGGTACGTTGGAGATAGACCCGAATGCAGAGGATATACATACCTTTGTTGAGGGCGAGCTCACAAAGCGCGTAGGCGCGGCCGGCAAAAGACTTCATACCGCGCGCAGCAGAAACGACCAGGTAGCTCTTGACGTGAGACTGTATTTGCGCCGCGAGTGCAACAGCGTTTATTCGCTTGTCACGGAGCTTATAGGTGTTCTGTGTAAAAAGGCTGAAAAGTATGCAGACGCCGTTATGCCGGGTTATACTCATATGCAGCGCGCTCAGCCCATAACATTCGGCCATCATCTTTTGGCGTATGCCGAAATGCTTCTGCGTGACCGCGAACGTATTGCCGACGCGCAGAGAAGAATGAATTACTGCCCGCTCGGCTCATGTGCACTTGCCGGTACAACATATAATACCGACCGCGAAATGACAGCCGAGACACTCGGATTTACGGGACCTATGCTCAATTCGCTTGACGGCGTATCGGACAGGGATTTTTGTATGGAGCTTGCGTCCGCTTTGTCAATACTTATGGTTCATCTCTCGCGCTTTTCTGAGGAAATAATCCTCTGGTGCTCGTGGGAATTTAAATTTGTTGAGCTTGACGATGCTTTTTCAACAGGCTCGTCAATAATGCCGCAAAAGAAAAACCCCGACATAACCGAGCTTATCCGCGGCAAAACCGGTCGAGTTTTCGGCGATCTTATGACACTTCTGACAATGATGAAGGGATTGCCTCTCGCTTATAATAAGGATATGCAGGAGGATAAGGAAGCTATATTTGACGCCTTTGACACCGTTAAAATCTGCCTTACCACATTTATCCCCATGCTTGACACTATGACGGCTCTTCCCGAAAATATGCGTAAAGCCGCGGCAGGCGGATTTATCAACGCTACCGACTGCGCAGATTATCTCGTCGGCAAGGGATTGCCGTTCCGTGACGCATATAAGGCTACGGGCGAAATAGTGGCTCTCTGCATTAAAAAAGGACTTACGCTTGAAACGTTGCCTCTTGAAGAATACAAAAAGATATGCGATTTGTTTGACGACGGCGTTTATGACGCCATAAATCTCGACAAGTGCGTAAACGGCAGGACTTCGCTCGGCGGACCGGCACCGCAGAACGTGCTGAAAGAGGCAAAGAGAATAGAAAAAATATTGAAAGAACAAGACAAATAGTGTGAAAAGTTACACTTCTTAAATTATATTGCCATCAAAATTTGCCTGCGGCATAATTTTGAGACGGCGAAAATCACCGGTTGCGCCCCGTTAAGGCTTCGAAGAATATACGGTGATTTTTAATAAACTGTTTGGTGCCTGAAAGGCTATGGTGAATAATATGAAAAAAGTATTTATAGACGGCAGTCAGGGAACTACGGGTCTTAAAATATTCGACCGTCTGAAAAAAAGAGATGATATTGAGCTTTTAACTCTTCCCGATGAGCTTCGCAAGGACATAAAATCAAGAAAGGAAGCTCTCAACAGTGCCGATATAGCTTTTCTCTGCCTTCCGGACGCTGCGGCAATCGAGGCGGCAGAGCTTGTTACAAATGACGACACGGTTATTATAGATACATCAACCGCTCACCGTACAAGCGAGGGGTGGGCTTACGGTTTCCCCGAAATATTTAAAGACGGATTTAAAACCGTGGCTTCTTCAAAGCGTATAGCGTCGCCGGGCTGTTATGCAAGCGGATTTATAGCACTTGTAAAGCCTCTTTTGGACGAGGGTATTGTTTCTCCGGACCACGGATTTATCTGTCACGCCGTTTCGGGTTACAGCGGAGCCGGCAAAAAAGGTATCGCTATGTATGAAAGCGACGAGAAAGCACCGGAGCTTTTTGCTCCCCGTGAATACGCTTTAAATCAGGAGCATAAGCACCTCAAAGAAATGCGAAAAATTTCGGGCCTGTCAGTTACACCGATATTTTGTCCGTATGTCTGTGATTATTTCAGCGGTATGCTCGTCACGGTTCCGGTGTTTAAAACGGATCTCAAAGACGGAAAAACCGCAGAGGACATTAAAGCGGTTTACCGCTCAAAATACGCTTCGGACATAGTTAAATATAAAGAGGCTTTTGATAACGGCGGCTTTGTCGCGGCAAATTCTAAAGCTGAGCTTGACAGTATGGATGTCACCGTAGCCGGAAATGATGACAGACTTCTTCTTATGGCTCTTTACGACAATCTCGGCAAGGGTGCGTCGGGAGCGGCATTGGAATGTATGAATATTGTTATGGGTTTACCTCCCGAATACGGACTTGACCTGTAAGATTATAAATGAAAGGTAAATTATAATGGAATTAAGTTTTATCGGCGGCGGTGTCGCCGCACCGAAAGGATTTACCGCAAACGGAATTCATTGCGGAATCCGTAAGAATAAGGAGAAAAAGGATCTCGCACTTATTTACTGTGAAAAGGACTGTGACGCGGCGGCTGTTTATACGCAAAATCTTGTGTGCGGAGCACCGATAACCGTCACACGTGAAAATATAAGCGACGGCAAGGCGCGCGCAATTGTCTGCAACAGCGGCATAGCCAATACCTGCAATGCCGACGGAGTTGAAAAAGCGGAGGAAATGTGCAAAATAACCGCGGACGCACTCGGCATTTCAAAAAGCGATATTGTGGTAGCCTCCACCGGAGTTATAGGTCAGCCAATAGACCTTGAGCCCATCAAAAACGGTATGGCGAAGCTTGTTTCGGGTCTTAATAAGGACGGCTCTGATTCTGCGGCAAATGCGATAATGACAACGGACACCGTAAAAAAAGAATTTGCCTGTGAGTTTTCTCTCGGCGGCAAAAAATGCCGTATAGGTGCCATTTCCAAGGGAAGCGGTATGATTCACCCGAATATGGCAACGATGCTTGCTTTTATTACAACGGATGCCGACATTTCGGCGGAAATGCTTAAAAAATCACTTCTCGAGGTGGTTAAAGACAGCTTTAATATGCTCTCCGTAGACGGCGACACATCCACCAACGATACCGTGGCTGTTTTGGCGTCGGGACTTTGCGGAAACGAGAAAATAACCTCCGAAAACGCAGATTATAAAGCCTTTACTTGTGCGCTTGCGGCAATTTGCGAAAAGCTTGTAAAGCTTATGGCGAAAGACGGCGAGGGTGCAACAAAGCTTGTCGAATGTATTGTTTCGGGTGCCGCAGACCAAAAGACGGCAAAAATATGTGCAAAGTCGGTTATATGCTCGTCGCTTGTTAAGGCGGCTATGTTCGGAGCGGATGCAAACTGGGGCAGAATTCTCTGCGCTCTCGGTTACAGCGGAGCCGATATTGACGTTCATAAGGTTGATGTGAAATTCAGCTCGGCAGGCGGAGAAATAGAAGTGTGCAAGGACGGCTCGGGAATTCCGTTTTCCGAAGAACTTGCGAAAAAAGTCTTAGTCTGCGATGAGGTGTATATCCTTGTCGATTTAAAATCAGGCAGCTTCTCTGCCGCGGCTTACGGCTGTGATTTGACATACGATTACGTCAAGATAAACGGCGATTACCGCACCTGAGCGTAAAACGCATAAACGCAGCATTCACAGACATTTATCGGAGGAGAAATATGGAAATATCAAATATAACAAATTCGGACCGTTCCGAGGTTCTCGTTCAAGCTTTACCGTATATTCAGAAATACCAAAATAAAACGGTCGTCATAAAGTACGGCGGCAATGCCATGGTAAACGAAGAGCTTCAGGATGCCGTAATGACCGACATAGTTCTTCTTCGTTCCGTCGGAGTAAATATTGTGCTTGTTCACGGCGGCGGACCGGAAATATCCGATATGCTCAAACGTGTCGGCAAGCAGAGCCGCTTTGTAGACGGACTGCGCTATACCGACGAAGAGACAATAGATATTGTTCAAATGGTTTTGGCAGGCAAGGTGAATAAGCATTTGGTACAGCTCATTTCAAAGCACGGCGGCAAGGCGATAGGCCTTTGCGGTATCGACGGCGAAATGATGAAGGCCGTAAAATACACAAAATCGGACGTCGGATTTGTAGGCGAGATAACCGAAATCGATACCGACGTTATAGATTACACTCTTGAAAATAAATATATCCCCGTTATTTCCTCCGTTGCAACGGGCGAGAACGGCGAGGTGTTCAATATAAACGCCGATACCGCCGCGGCGGCAATAGCCGCAAGTCTCCACGCGGAAAAGCTTTTGCTTATGACCGACATCAGCGGACTTTTAATGGATAAAGACGATGATTCCACTTTAATTCACGACGTTCAGGTTTCCGAAATACCGTCGCTCAAGTCTCAGGGCGTTATCTCCGGCGGTATGATACCGAAAATCGACTGCTGCGTAGAGGCCGTCCGCCGCGGAGTTCTTCAGACCAACATAATCGACGGACGTATACCGCATTCTATTCTTATGGAGTTATTCACGGATGAGGGCTTCGGCACAATGTTTCACGGGTGATTTCGTGTCTTTTTTCCGTTATACTTCGTTCTGTGCAGCTCGCAGTATATACATACAGCATCGCCGACGACAGCTTGAGTTAAACGGCAATTGCATTTTTCGGACTTTGTATATATAATAAGATTAGTTTATTAAGGACTGATAAAATGGATTTTAACGAAATTAAAAATACTGCCGACAAATATTTAATGCCGACTTACGGCCATTTTCCGATAGCCTTGACGGGTGGCAAAAATGCGTCTCTGACGGCCTCCGACGGCAGAGTGGTAATTGATTTTACTTCGGGTATAGGCGTTAATATTTTCGGCGTAAACGATGATGGCTGGAAAAAGGCTGTTATCGGGCAGATAGATAAAATTCAGCATACATCAAATCTCTATTATAACGAGCCTGTTGCCGAGGCGGCAAAGCTTCTGTGCGAAAAAAGCGGATTTGATAAGGTGCTTTTTTGCAATTCCGGAGCGGAGGCAAATGAGTGCGCCATAAAGCTTGCGAGAAAATACAGCTTTGACCGCTACGGTGAAAACCGAAATACGATAATATCGCTTGTGAATTCTTTCCACGGCAGAACTATGGCTACAATAACCGCAACGGGGCAGGAGCACTACCACAAGTATTTTATGCCTTTTATGGGCGGCTTTAAATATGCCGAGGCAGGCGACAAAAAAGCGTTTTCCGAGCTTCTCGACGGAACGGTTTGCGCGGTAATACTTGAGGTTATACAGGGCGAGGGCGGAGTCGTAATAACTCCGCGCGATTATATAGAATACATAAGAGAGCTTTGCGATGAAAACGATATTGTTCTCATATTCGACGAAGTACAGACAGGCGTCGGCAGAACAGGTAAGCTCTATGCTTGGGAAAATATCGGCGTAAAGCCGGACGTTTTGACATCCGCAAAGGGTCTCGGCGGCGGACTGCCGATAGGAGCGTGCCTTGCAAAAGAGCAGTTTGGCAGTGTTTTGACTCCCGGCACTCACGGTACGACCTTCGGCGGAAATCCCGTGGTTTTATCGGGCGCGGTCGAGATATTAAATCGACTTGACGAAGAATTTTTAAATGACGTCCGCGAAAAGGGCGAATACATAAGAAACAAGGTTTCTTCGTTTAAGGATGTTTCCGAGGTGCGCGGTATGGGCCTTATGATAGGTATAGACCTTAAAAATCAAAAGGCGGCGGATGTGGCGGCGCGCTGTGTTGAAAACGGGCTTCTTATTTTAACCGCTAAGCAGTCGCTTCGTATGCTTCCTCCGCTCACCATAACATATGACGAAATAGACAGAGGACTTGAGATTCTCGAAAAGGCCCTTTCTGAATAAACTCCTATGCGGTTTTTCACGCCTTGCACGGCTACGGCAGGGGCAACGTGACTATATTTGTAGCCGGAAAGGCTCTGTGAATTAAAATGAAGCATTTGTTAAGTCTTTTATCGACAACTCCCGGCGAAATATCTGACCTTTTAAATCTTGCCGATCAGCTTAAATATGAAAATAAGCACGGCATAGCGCATCAAAGGCTCAAGGGTCAGACCCTCGGTATGATTTTCCAAAAATCCTCAACAAGAACAAGGGTTTCATTTGAAACCGGTATGTATCAGCTCGGCGGTCAGGCACTCTTCCTTTCAAACCGCGATCTTCAGATAGGACGCGGCGAGCCTATACAGGATACCGCAAGAGTTCTCTCGCGCTATATCGACGGTATTATGATAAGAACCTTTGAGCAGTCCGAGGTTGAGGCACTCGCGAAGTACGGCTCTATTCCGATAATTAACGGTCTTACCGATTTTTGCCATCCGTGCCAGGTGCTTGCCGACCTTATGACGGTACGTGAGCACAAGGGGCACCTTGACGGTCTTAAAATGTGCTACATAGGCGACGGCAACAATATGGCAAATTCTCTTATAGTCGGCGGACTTAAAACAGGTATGCAGGTATCGGTGGCTTGCCCCGAGGGGTACAGACCCGACAGCCGCGTGCTTGACTTTGCAAATAATTATGCGGGATTTTCGATGTTTACAGAGCCTATGGAAGCTGCAAGCGGTGCCGATGTCATCTTTACCGACGTTTGGGCGTCAATGGGGCAGGAGGGTGAAGCCGAAGAACGCAAAAAAATATTCGGCGGCAAATATCAGGTCAATAAGGAACTGCTTGCGGTTGCAAACAGCGGCTGTATGGTTCAGCATTGCTTGCCTGCTCACCGCGGTGAAGAGATAACCGCAGATGTGTTCGAGTCTCACGCGGATGAGATATTTGATGAGGCCGAAAACCGTCTCCACGCTCAAAAGGCGGTAATGGTAACGCTCATGGAGAAGTAATAGTTTGACTTTTTTGTTGCAATGCGGCTTTTGAAAAACGGCATGCCGCATTGCAATGTAATTTTTATTTTGTCATAAATAAACTATTGACAAGCAGCACACTTTATATTATAATATCAAAGCCGCTGAAAAAGCGGCATATATGGCGGCATAGCTTAGTTGGCTAGAGCGTCCGGTTCATACCCGGAAGGTCGTAGGTTCAAGTCCCACTGCCGCTACCATAACGGCCCGGTGGTCAAGCGGTCAAGACACCGCCCTTTCACGGCGGTAACACGAGTTCAAATCTCGTCCGGGTCACCAAAAAGGACTTAGCGTAGGCTGAGTCCTTTTTTGCAATACCGTTTGGCGTTCCTTTGTGTATACACATTTTATTTGAAATATTTGTTTTTAAGATATATAATAATCTTACAGTGCGATACCGTATGTTTATGAGGTGAAAAATATTGGCTGATAATAAGTGCGACTGTAATGCCGTTATGCAAGAGGTTGTTGACGATATAAAAAACAATATGTTTTCTGAGGAAGAGATAAACGGTGTTTCAAACCTGTTTAAAGTCCTCGGCGATCCCACGAGAGCCAAAATAGTTATGGCACTTGATAAGCGCGAGGTGTGCGTTTGCGACCTTGCCGCAGCACTCGGTATGACTAAGTCAGCCGTGTCTCATCAGCTTGCGCTTTTAAAGGCGAACAACATAGTTAAGGCTCGCCGAGACGGCAAGCATGTGTTTTACAGCTTTGACGATGAGCACATTACAACCGTTATCGAAATAGCGGACGAGCATATCCGCCATCAGCACTTGGGCGATTAAGGCTTCTTAAATATACATGATATAAAATCGACGATTATATTGTCGATATAATATTCCGTCACAATTGAATAATATTATATGGCCCCGAATATGTGAAAACATTATTCGGGGCTTTTTTCAATTTCTATGTGAAATCGTACAGACAGAAAGACTTTTATCCGTGCGAATTTTAGCTTTAGAAATGATGCTTCACCAAAATAAAAAAATTTTAAAAAACATATTGACAATTGAGCATATATTCAACTATAATATAGACAACAAATGAATGATTGCTCAACTGTTCCAAAAGAGAGCAGCCGAAGAAAGGGTTGTTATTATGAAAAAAACATACAATATAGAAGTCGATTGTGCAAACTGTGCCGCAAAAATGGAGGAAGCCGCTCAAAAGACCGACGGCGTTCGTGAAGCCGTTGTATCTTTTATGACACAAAAAATGAAAGTAGAATTTGACGACGGTGCCGATGAGGCAGCCGTTATGAAAAAAGTCCTCAAAAATTGCAAAAGAGTAGAGGACGACTGCGAAATATATATCTGATGTTATGAGATGCCGCTTTCGGCAAATAAATAAGTGAGGGAGATATTTATGAGTAAAAAACAGAAAAACGTTCTGTGGCGGATAATTGCTTCGGCTGTGCTGATAGTATGTCTTTCCGTCCTCGGCAAATTTATAACTCTCAATAAATACATTTGGCTTGTTTTAAATCTGATACCGTATTTTATAATCGGCTACGACATTCTCAAAAAGGCCGTTAAAGGCATTTTTAAGGGTCAGGTCTTTGATGAGAATTTCCTTATGGCGGTTGCTACCGTCGGTGCCATAGCACTCGGCGATTATAAAGAGGGCGTTGCCGTTATGCTCTTTTATCAGATAGGCGAGCTTTTCCAAAGCATAGCTGTCGGCAAGAGCAGACGCAATATTTCCGCCTTAATGGATATAAGACCCGACTATGCAAATGTCGAGGTTGACGGAAAACTCGAAAAGGTCGATCCCGACGAAGTGGCGGTCGGTACCGAAATAACCGTAAATCCCGGCGAGAAAATCCCGATAGACGGCATTGTTACAAGCGGTGACACATCGCTCAATACAAGTGCTTTAACCGGTGAGAGCCTGCCGCGAAATGTCAAAACGGGCGATGAGGTTATAAGCGGCTGCATCAATATGACCGGCGTCATCAAGGTAAAAACCACTAAGGAGTTCGGCGATTCAACCGTATCAAAAATACTTGACCTTGTTGAAAATTCAAGTATGAAAAAGTCGCGCTCCGAGAATTTCATAACAAAATTTGCAAGATATTATACTCCGGCGGTTTGCTTTTCGGCACTTGCACTCGCAATTTTACCTCCGGTTATAAGGCTTATTGCCGGTCACACGGCCATGTGGAGCGATTGGATATTCAGAGCGCTTACCTTCCTTGTCATCAGCTGTCCGTGCGCTCTTGTCATATCGGTTCCGCTCTCGTTTTTTGCGGGTATAGGCTGTGCTTCGGCGAACGGTATACTTGTAAAAGGCTCCAATTATCTTGAGGGGCTTTCAGATACGAAATATGTTGTGTTTGATAAAACCGGAACTCTTACAAAGGGAGTCTTTGAGGTAACCGGAGTATATCCCGAAAACGGATACACAAAGGATTCCGTTGTACGCTTGGCGGCGTACTCAGAGAGTGCTTCGAGTCACCCGATAAGCCTCAGTCTTAAAAAATATTACGGCAAGGATATTGACGAAAACGGCGTTACAGATATAAAAGAGATTGCAGGCCACGGTGTTTCGGCTGCAGTTGACGGTAAAAGAGTGTTAGTCGGCAATTTAAAGCTGATGAAAGAAGAGCATATCGCTGTCTCAACCGAGCATAACGAGGGTACGGTTGTGTATGTTTCCGAGGACGGAAAATATGCCGGCTGTATTGTAATATCGGATGTTGTAAAGCCCAATACAAAGCTTGCTCTCAGCGAACTCAAAAAGCACGGTGTCAAAAAGACGGTAATGCTCACGGGCGACTCCAAGGCCGCTGCCGACAGGGTAGCCGCGGAAATAGGCATAGACGAGGTTCACTCTGAACTTCTCCCTGCCGATAAGGTATCGGAGGTCGAAAAGCTCCTTGACAAAAAAGAGCCCAAAGAAAAGCTGGCGTTTGTCGGCGACGGAATAAACGACGCTCCCGTGCTCTCAAGAGCTGACATAGGCATAGCGATGGGCGCGCTCGGCTCGGACGCGGCAATAGAGGCAGCCGACATAGTGCTTATGGACGATGATCCGGCAAAAATATCTCTTGCGAAAAAAATCTCGGTTCACACGCTGAAGATAGTAAGAGAAAACATTGCGTTTGCCCTTCTTGTAAAAGCTGTTTGCCTTGTGCTCAGCGCAGTAGGCATTGCAAATATGGGAGTCGCCATATTCGCCGATGTCGGAGTTATGGTTGTAGCGGTTATCAACGCCACAAGAGCACTTCGATTAAAGAATAAAACCGAATAATATTGACATAAAACGACTTTGTGATTATAATATTCAATGCTGTTAAAAGCACACCGTTCGGGGCTTCACCGAGGTGTGCTTTTTATATCATAGGGAAGAAAACGCAGGAAGAAAAATGACGGAATTTCAAAACAGTTTTAAAAAAGGCCTGAAAGACGGTCTGCCGATAGCGCTCGGCTATCTTTCGGTTTCGTTTACATTCGGTATGATGGCTGTCGAGGGCGGCTTGCCCGTTTTTACGGCGGTGCTTATCTCTATGACAAATTTGACCTCGGCAGGTCAGTTTGCAGGGCTTGATTTAATTCTCGCCGGCGGAGCTTATCTTGAAATGGCACTAACACAGCTTGTTATAAACATACGCTATGCGCTGATGTCGGTTTCTCTGTCGCAAAAGCTTCACAAGAGCGTAAATTTGCTTGACCGATTTTTAATAGCGTTCAGCAATACCGATGAAATATTTGCCGTAGCCTCGGGTCAAAAAGGAGAGGTCGGCAAAAAATATATGTACGGGCTTGCCCTTTTGCCGATAGTCGGGTGGACTCTCGGCACTCTTATAGGTGCTGCGGCGAGCACCGTGCTTCCGCTGTCCGTGCGCTCTGCTCTCGGCACCGCGATTTACGGTATGTTTATAGCTATATTTATACCGCCCGCAAAGCATAATAAGACTGTGGCTGTTGTGGTATTATTGTCGGCGGCGTTGAGTATATGTTTCAAATACGTGCCGGGTCTTTGTAAAGTCTCTTCGGGATTTGTAATAATCATTTGCGCCGTTCTTTCCGCAACTGTCGGCGCCCTCTTAAAACCCGTAAAGGAGGACGACAAAAATGAAAACGGCTGAGAACATATTTATATATATAGCGGTTATGGCGCTTGTCACATATCTTATAAGAATGCTGCCGCTTGTGATTTTTCGCAAAAAAATCGAAAACAGATTTATAAGATCGTTTCTTTATTACATTCCGTATGCAGTCTTGGCGGCGATGACATTTCCGGCGGTTTTTTCGTCTACGGGAAGCGTGTGGTCGGCTGTGGCAGGGCTTATAGTGGCGCTGCTGCTTGCGTTTTTTGAGAAGGGCTTGCTCACGGTTGCGCTGTCCTCCTGCGTCGCTGTTTTTGTAATAGAATTTTTAATTAAAATCATCTCTTGACATATCGGAAAAATGAGTATAATATAGAGCCAAAGTAAAAAGGTTAAACCGTTGACGGAGAATGACGGCAAGTCGTTTGCACATAAGAGAGCTCTTTCGTTGGCTGAAAGAAGAGCGTGCAAAGCTGCCCGATACCGCTCCCGAGCGCGCGTCGAAAACAGATGATTAAGGCGTGACGTAAGCTTGCGTTAAAAGCAGTTGAGCGGGCGATTTTTATCGTCAATTCGGGTGGAACCGTGGAATGCATAGCACTTCATCCCAGTAATCTGGGATGAAGTGCTTTTTAATTATAATGGAGGTAGTTTTTATGGTAAAAGTTACATTGAAGGATGATGTTGTAAAGGAGTTCCAAAGCGGCACGACCGTAATGGATATAGCAAAGTCTATCGGCATGGGGCTTTACAAAGCCGCCTGCCTTGCAAAGATTGACGGCGAGACTTGCGACCTTCGCACTCCGGTAACAAAGGATTGTCATGTAGAAATACTTACCTTTGATGATGAGGACGGCAAAAAGGCATTTTGGCATACAACTTCACATATACTCGCACAGGCTGTTAAACGTCTTTATCCGAGTGCCAAGCTTGCAATAGGACCGTCGATAGCAAACGGATTTTACTATGACTTCGACGTGGATTTTTCTTTCACTCCCGAAATTCTTGAAAAAATCGAGGCTGAAATGAAGAAAATCGTAAAGGAAAATATTCCGCTTGAGCAGTTCGACCTCTCCGCAGACGAGGCTTTAAAGCTTATGGAGGAAAAGGACGAGCCGTATAAGGTTGAGCTTATTAAAGAGCATGCCGGCAAAGGCGAGAAGATTTCATTTTATAAGCAGGCGGAATTCACCGAGCTTTGCGCTGGACCGCATATTCCCGACACAGGCCGTGTAAAAGCATTTAAACTCACGTCAATAGCAGGCGCTTATTGGCGCGGCGATGAAAAAAATAAAATGCTTCAGCGTATATACGGTATATCTTTCACAAAGCAGTCAGAGCTTACGGAATATCTTGAAAGAATTGAAGAGGCTAAAAAGCGCGACCACAGAAAACTCGGTAAGGAGCTTGGGCTTTTTGCACTTCGCGACGAGGCTCCCGGAATGCCGTTCTTCCTTCCCAACGGTATGATTCTCCGCAACACCCTCATTGATTATTGGCACGAGGTTCACGAGAGGTGGGGTTATCTTGAGATATCCACTCCTCAGATAATGAAGCGTTCGCTTTGGGAGACTTCGGGTCACTGGGATCACTACAAGGATAATATGTATACAACCGTTATCGACGGTGAGGATTTTGCCATAAAGCCGATGAACTGCCCCGGTAGCATACTTGTTTATGAGCTTGAGCCTCATTCATACAAGGAATTGCCTCTTCGCTACGGTGAACTCGGCAGAGTACATCGCCACGAGCTTTCGGGCGCGCTTCACGGACTTTTCCGCGTACGTTGCTTCACTCAGGACGATGCTCATATACTCCTCGCTCCCGACCAGATACGCGACGAGGTTGTAAGAATATCACAGCTCTTTGACGAGGTTTATAATCTCTTTAAGCTGCCATATACCATAGAGCTTTCAACCATGCCCGAGGACCATATGGGCACAAAAGAAGAATGGGACAAAGCCACGAAATCGCTTTCCGATGCAATCGAAAGCATCGGTAAGGAATATACCGTAAATGAGGGCGACGGTGCGTTCTACGGTCCGAAGCTTGACTTCCACATTGAAGATTCGCTCGGCAGAACCTGGCAGTGCGGTACTATTCAGCTTGACTTCCAGCTTCCCGAGAGATTTAATCTTGAATACACGGGTGCCGACGGCGAAAAGCACTGCCCCGTTATGATTCACCGCGTTGTTTTCGGCTCGGTAGAGAGATTTATCGGCGTTCTTATAGAGCATTTTGCAGGCGCGTTCCCGCTTTGGCTGTCACCCGTACAGGCCGTCGTTCTTCCGATTGCCGACCGCCATGCAGACAGAGCGCATGAAATCGAGGCGGAGCTTAAAAAATACGGTATCCGCGTAAAGGTTGACGATCGCTCCGAAAAAATCGGATATAAAATACGTGAGGCGCAGCTTCAAAAGACGCCGTATATGCTCGTTGTCGGCGACAAAGAAGTTGAAAACGGTACTGTTTCCGTTCGCCATCGCGGCGAGGGCGATATAGGCTCCATGGAGCTTTCGTCTCTTTGCGACCGCCTTGCAGACGAAGTCAAAACAAAAGCGATAAAGTAATAAAAGGGGGTCAGTAAATTTGGCAAAAACACCTCTTACCGTGACCGTGATAACGGACACGCATTACTATTCAAAAAAGACCGGCACTAAGGGTAAGGCTTACGATGCGGCAAACGCCAAAAGCCAAAAGCTTTTAAAATACAGCGAGGAGCTTTTAAGAGCTGCCTTTAAGCAGATAAAAGAAGATAAACGAACCGATATCGTTTTGCTTTCGGGCGATACCACCAACAACGGTGAAATTGAGGCACACGAGGAATTTATCGAAATGCTCCGCGATTTAAAAAAGAGCGGAAAGCGCGTTTATGTTCTTACGGCAACCCACGACTATCAGGATGACGGCTTGACAGACAGCTTTGTAGGCAATGAAAAGGTGAAAATCCCTGCCGCAAAGCGTGAGCAGCTCTATGATATGTATAAAGAGTTCGGCCCCGATGAAGCGATTGCTGTTCATCGAGACAGTATGTCGTATGTAGTGCAGCTTGCCGACGGTTACAGGCTTTTTGCACTTAATGACGACCGCAATCTCTCGGGAAAAAGCGGCTTTTCGGATGAGTGCTTTGAGTGGATAAAGGCTCAGGCGGAGGATGCACGCAAAAACGACCAGTTTATTTTGGCTATGACTCACCATCCGCTTATAGCCCCGTCGCCGATTTATGAGCTGATAGGCAAAAACGATATGCTCGGCGACTACGAGACGCGCAGAAACGAGCTTGCCGACTTAGGCATACAGTTTATTCTTACGGGTCATACTCACGTACACGATATAGACGTGATAACGAGCGACCGCGGAAATACGCTTTACGATATAGCAACCGCCGCAACAGTAGGTTATCCCGCACCGATACGCACCATTGTTTTGGACCCGGATGTAAAAATGGTTTCAACCACCACCGACCTCATAACCGAAACGGTGGACTTCGATTTGGAGGGCAAAACCCTTCAGGAGTATCTCAAATATCAGCTTATCGGTATGGTAAAGGATATGATAAAAGCCGCCGGAACGGATATTCCGACGCTTGCCGATATGGCGACGGCAATGAGCATAAAGAAAAAACTCATTTATAAAATCGGCTGGCTTATAAAACCGTTTGCCAAAAAGCTTAATGCTCTTACAATAGGCAAAGTCGCAAAGCTGACCCGTGCCGAAACAGGGCTGAAGCCCGAGGATTATGCCGATATTGCCGATAAAAGCGTTGTTGACTTTATCTGTGACCTTGTTGTTAATTTGTACGGCGGAGAAGACCTTTACAGTGTTGACGATAACGAATATAAAATAACCATAGGGCTTCTTCACATTGTAGATTCGGTTTTTGCCGCTCTTCATATAAAGCCGCGCAAGCTTATAAAGGTTGCTGATTCGTTTACCGATTTTGCGGAACCGCTTTTACATAATTCGGGCATACCGTCATATGACGCCATACTTCCTATAAGACCGTTCTATAAAGAGGGCGAGCAGGGGAAGAAGCCTCAAAAAGAGAAAAAGCCCGAATGCAACGTCAAAAAGAGCAAAAAAGGCGTTCCGATTGTCGTTTGCGGTATATTGGCTCTTATTATACTGTTGATTCCGCTTCTGCTGGTTCTCGGTGTAGGCTTTGTAGTTAACAGAATTAAATACGGCAAATACATTAAAGAGAATTCTTGATACAAAAAATGAGCTGTAAAAATTTACAGCTCATTTTTTCTTTGTTCATTTTGCTTTTTAATCCAAAATGTTTCCGTCGGTCGATATTGTCACCACGTGCCACGGTATAAATTTTCCGCTTCGCTTTACAGCCTGTTTTGCGGCGTTTTCAATACCTCCGCAGCAGGGAACCTCCATTCTCACAACGGTAACGCTTTTGATGTTGTTGAGCGCTATGATTTCCGTCAGCTTTTCAGAATAGTCCGTGTCGTCAAGCTTCGGGCAGCCTATAAGAGTTATGCGATTCTTTATGAAATCTGCGTGGAAATTTCCGTATGCGTAAGCAGCACAGTCGGCTGATATGAGTAAATCCGCATTCTCAAAGTACGGAGCGGTTACCGGAACGAGCTTTATCTGAACGGGCCATTGCCTCAAACGGCTTTCCGAAACCGTGTTCGTGCTTTTTGTGACTTCGTTTTTGCGCTCAATTGCCCTTGAACGTGAACCGGGGCATCCGCCGTGAAACATAGCCGCCGCTTTGTGCATTTTTGCCTTTTTAACGGCTTCCTCGTTGTATTCGGGAGCTTCTCTTTCTTCAAATGTTATAGCTCCGGTGGGGCAGGCGGGCAGGCAGTCGCCGAGGCCGTCGCAGTAATCCTCGCGCATGAGCCTGGCTTTGCCGTTTACCATATCTATTGCCCCCTCGTGGCAGGCTGCGGCACATGCGCCGCAGCCGTTGCACTTTTCTTCATCTATTTTAATGATTTTTCTTATCATGGTATATCCTCCGAAATTTATTTTTCTTGACTTGTGAGGACATTATAATATAATAAAACCGAATTGTATGTTGAATTTTCAACAAACGGAGGCAAAATGGATAATTATTTTGAAATACTCAAAAAGTGTCGTATGTTTACGGGACTTGACATAGAAGACATAAAGTGCCTGACCGAGATTTTGAACTCTAAGGTTGTTAAATACTCTAAAGGCGACGTTATTTTCTCCGAGGGCGAAAAACCTGAGCATATAGGTGTTGTACTTCACGGTAACGCGCAAATAGAGCGGACGGATTACTACGGCAATCGCAGCATAGTCGCTGTGTTGGAGCCTTCGGAGGTGTTCGGTGAAGCGTTTGTATGTGCCGGAATAAAAAGTATTCCGGTAGATGTTGTTGCCCTTGACGAAACCGTTGTTATGCTCCTCAGTCTGCCGGATATTCCTCTCAAAAATACGGATATATATAACTGTTTTATTCTGAATTTGCTGCGAACGTCATCGGTGAAAAATCTTGTCCTTATGAAAAGACTTGAGGTGACGAGTAAACGCTCCACGGAGGAAAAGCTGATGACATATTTAATGCAGACGGCTAAGGAGCAGGGGAAAAGCAGCTTTCATATTACCTATGACCGTCAGCAGCTTGCGGATTATCTCGAGGTTGACCGCTCGGGACTGTCCGCCGTTATAGGTAAGCTTAAAAAAAGCGGAAAAATCAAATGCCGCAAAGATCTGTTTGAACTTTTGTGAAGATATGCGGAACAAAGGCTTTCCGGCAAAATTACAGCATAAACCCCCGATAGGAGTAAAAGATCTCTATCGGGGGTTTGTGCAATTCGGCTTATTCAATTTGCTTAATGCTTATTTCACGGTTTGTAAAACCGTGAAATAACTAATCCTTCGGCTGCTGCTTTCTCGAAGACAGCAGCGATTTCAGCTTTTCAAGTGCAAGCGTAAGGTTTTCCGTAAGGAACTTTTCCTTTAAAATCAGAAGCAGAACAAAATAAATTCCAAAGAACGAAACCGCACCGATGACAAGCCGTAAAAATGAGTTTGAAACACCCATATAGTGCTGTATCACGATTCCGGCACCCGTGGATACGGCAGCACTTAAAAGAATGGGCAATGCCTTTACTCCGCGTATGACTTTGCCGAGATGGTCCTTTAAAAAGAATGTCTGTACCACCAAAACCAAAAATTCCGTAAGAAGTGTCGAGAGTGCCGCACCGGCAGCTCCCATTTTCGGAATTACGAAGAAGTTTAAAACAAAATCAAAAACAGCACCTATGCTTACCGACAGCATTACAGCCTTTTCTCTACCGAGCGGTACCAGCATCTGATTGCCGGTCATTCCGCTGAGGGCGCAGAAAAATACCGTGGGCATCAAAAGTCTCATTGAAAGGGAGGCGTCTAAGAAGGCTTCGCCGGAAAGCAATATAATGGAGTCTTTAACGTAGAGCGTAAAGAATAACGTCAAAGGTATAGTTATCAAAAGCAGAAAGTTCAGAACTCTTGACAGCGCCTCTCTGAATTTACTGTAATCATTGTCGTGTATGTATACCGACAGCCTCGGTAAAAGAACGTTTCCGAGTGAAGAGACCACGGCGAGCAAAACGGTTTTAACCTTAACGGAGGCACTGTATAAGCCTACCTGTGTGTCGTCGGTCATAAAGCCGAGCATAACCGTGTCAAGGTTTGTGTAAATGCTTATCGCAATCGATGTCGCAAAGAAAATGAATATCGGCTGCAAATGCTGCTTAAAATCATAATGCCCTACGGGTCGCAGAGAAATATATTTTTTCAGATTGATAAAGTTCAAAAGGTTCGAGCCGCCCGATGCCAAGACCGCAATTACACCGTAAATCACATAATCCGATGTGTTGTGGACGAATATGAACATCAATATTACGGAGACAAGCTTGCAGGCAATGTTCCTTACCGTGATATACGAATATTGCTCAAGAGCCGAATAAAGCCATGTAACGCCCAAGGTATTGAGTATAATCGAAACGCTGGTTACGGTGAGCAGCGTTTTGTCCTGATAAAACCTGTCAACGGTAAAGAGCAGTATAAAAAATACAGCGTATGTTATTGCCGAGGTGATAAGGTTTATTATTATAAGTTCCTGTGCGGTTTTTGTGAGCTTTTCGCGGTCGTCGCGAACTCTTGCGCACGCGCGGATACCGTATGTCGGTATACCGAGCGAAGCGAACATGGTAAAGTATGAAATTACCGACGTTGCGAAATTCACCTTTCCGATACCGTCTACCAAAAGAGTACGCGAAATATACGGGAACGTTATCAGCGGAAAAATAAATGAAGAAACGGTCAGTATGGCGTTCATTATGAAGTTGAACTGAACCGAATGCATCTTAATATTTTTTTGTGCTTTGTCCTTCATATAAAAACTCCTATAAGATAAGGCTTGTATCATTACTGCTCAATACAACACGCCTTACCGGAAACAGCTGCATTTGCAGCGAGTAATTAATGTGTCTTTTATCGTTATTTTTGGAATAAATTATACAGTATTGCGCGGTAAAAAGCAAGAGGATGTATTGTGTCGGCAGGCAGTCATATTTGCAAGGGGTTTTAAACCCGTTTTCGCCGAGTGCTCTTAATTACCGATTCACCGAGAAACGGGTTTTACAAAGTTTTTTAAAAATTTTTAAAATTTGTGTTGACGAAACCGCCCTTTTATGATAATATATTCAAGCGTTCGAAACGCTGGTGTAGCTCAGTTGGTAGAGCAGCTGATTTGTAATCAGCAGGTCGGGGGTTCAAGTCCGTCCACCAGCTCCATTTTACGCATCATAATTTAATATGGGAGAGTTCCCGAGCGGCCAAAGGGAACAGACTGTAAATCTGTCGTCACTGACTTCAGTGGTTCGAATCCACTCTCTCCCACCAAAATCGGTGAGTATCTTTTGATACTTGCCGATTTTTATTTTCCGATGGGTTTTGTAAATGGTATAAATGCTGTGTCTCCGACGGTTGCAAACAAAAAAGAATAATGGTACAATATTTCATATTTTTTCTTCGGGGAGAAGTATTATATGATAGCAATAATAGATTACGGCGCCGGGAATTTACAAAGCGTAAAAAAAGCTCTTGATTTCATCGGAGCCGAGAGCCTTGTTACGAGCAGAGCGTCCGAAATTGAAAATGCAAGTGCTTGCATTTTGCCGGGTGTCGGCTCGTTCGGCGATGCCATGAATTGTATGACCGAAAGCGGACTTTGTGATGCCGTTAAAAAGGCGGCACTCGGAAGCAAGCCGTTTTTGGGAATTTGTCTCGGGCTGCAGCTTCTTTTTGACTCCTCCGAGGAAAGCCCCGGCGTTTCCGGGCTCGGCATATTAAAAGGAAGGGTGAAGCGTTTTCCGTCGGATATGGGGCTTAAAATTCCGCACATCGGGTGGAATTCCGCAGACATCAAAAAGCCTTGCCCCATATATGACGGCATTGCAGACGGCTCGTTTGTCTATTTTGTTCATTCCTATTATCTCGACGCCGAAAATTGCTCTGACGTCGCTACGAAAACGGAATACGGAATTTCGTTCGATTCTTCCGTGGCTGTCCCCGAAATAAACCTCTATGCTACGCAGTTTCACCCCGAAAAGAGCGGCAGAGTAGGACTTAAAATACTTGCGAATTTTGCGAAGCTCGGAGGTGACGCACTTGTACGCTAAAAGAATTATCCCGTGTCTTGACGTTAAAAACGGCAGGGTTGTCAAGGGTGTCAGCTTTGTAAATTTACGCGACGCCGGCGATCCCGTGCAATGCGCCGTGGAATATGATAAAAAGGGCGCAGACGAGCTTGTGCTTCTCGATATAACCGCTACCAATGACGGCAGAGGCACAATGCTCGATATAGTCTCGCGAGTAGCGAATTCTATATTCATTCCGTTTACGGTGGGCGGCGGAATCCGCTCTACCGACGACTTTAAGGAGCTGCTGAGAGCCGGTGCCGATAAAATTTCGGTGAATTCAGCGGCTGTCAGAAATCCCGACCTTATAAATGACGCGGCATACAAATTCGGAAGTCAATGCGTTGTCTGCGCCATTGATGCCAAGCGTACCGACAACGGAAAATGGGAGGTCTATTTAAACGGCGGACGAATCCCCACGGGAATTGACGCGGTCCTTTGGGCGACTGAGGCGGAAAAGCGCGGCGCAGGCGAAATACTTTTGACGAGTATGGACTGCGACGGTCAAAAAAAGGGCTACGACCTTGAGCTTACAAGAGCTGTCTCCGAAAGCGTCGGTATTCCCGTTATCGCATCGGGCGGAGCGGGTGAGCTGAAACATTTTTACGATGCTTTTACGGTAGGCAAGGCGGACGCTGTTTTGGCGGCGTCGCTTTTCCACTTTAATGAAATCCCGATAGAATCGCTGAAAAAATATCTCAAGGAGAAAAATATTCCGGTAAGACCTGTTTAAAAACGGCCTTTTTAAGGTCAAAATACGATAATTTACGATACGGTATTCGGCTATTATGCTGAATACCGTTCTTTTATGCCCAAAAATCATGTCGAAAATTCATTTAAATTTAACAAAGTTTTTTTTGCTTTAGTTATTGCAAAATGGGTGAGTATGCTTTATAATTACAGTCAATAGGTGAGAAATGTTTAAAAAACCCATATTTAGGGAGTAAAAACCCACACTTTGGAGCAGAAAGGAGGAATGAATAAAGTGGCTGACGAAAATGTTAAAGAAAAAACTACCGAAACCTCGGCGGCGCAAAAGCGTACCGAAAGCTTCGGCAGCTATAAAGAACACACCATAGACGCCAAAAACCGCCTTTTCATTCCTGCCAAGATGCGTAATAAGCTCGGTTCTACCTTCAGAGTGTTCTGCCCGATAGACGGCAGCGATTGCCTTTACATCTATTCCGACGAAGAGTGGAGCAAGATAGCCGAGTCTGTTATCAATACTCAGAATTTTGATATGCAGCGTCTTTTCTTCGGCGGTATGGTTGAGGTTGAGCCGGACAAGCAGGGTAGGATTACCATTCCTACCGAATTTTGCGACTTTGCCGGGCTTAAAAAGAATGTTGTCGTTGCCGGCGTAGGTAAGCGCCTTGAAATATGGGATGCAGATAAATATTACAAGACCATGGAACGTGCGAGAAACATTCGTCAGACCTTCGACTATTCGCAGATTCAGTTCTGATAGGTATTTAAAATGGATTTTGAACACATTCCCGTATTATTTAACGAAACTGTCAATTCACTCGAAATAAAGCCCGACGGCCTTTACGTCGATTGTACCGCGGGCGGTGGGGGGCATTCCCACGCTGTGGCTCAAAGGCTTTCCGATAAGGGCAGGCTCATAGCCATTGACCGCGACCCTGAGGCTATTGAGGTATTGAAGGCGCGCTTTGCGTCTTTTCCGAATGTTGAGATAGTTCACAATACATTTGATAATATATCCGCAATATTAAACGGCAGAAAAGCCGACGGAATTATGGCGGATCTCGGCGTCAGCTCTCACCAGATAGATACTGCCGAGCGCGGATTTTCGTTTCATATGGACGCGCCGCTTGATATGCGTATGAGCAAAGAGGGCAAAAGTGCCGCGGATGTTGTTAATACTTATTCCGAAAATGAGCTTTATCGTATAATCAGAGACTACGGTGAAGAACGGTATGCAAAGAGTATAGCTAAAAATATAGTAAAAGAACGTGAAAATAAAAGAATTTCAACAACATTTGAGCTTTGCGATATTATTAAAATGTCAATGCCTCAGCGTGCAATGCGAGACTCGCATCCGGCACGCAGAACTTTTCAGGCGATCCGTATAGAGGTAAACGGTGAGCTTACAAAGCTTGATTCGGCACTTGATGATATGTTTTCGTCGCTTAAGGTTGGTGGAATCCTTTCGGTAATAACATTCCATTCTCTTGAGGACCGTATGGTGAAAAAACGCTTTGCACACTTTTGTGAGGGCTGCACTTGCCCAAAGGATTTTCCGGTTTGTGTTTGCGGAAAAACGCCGCGCGGTGAGATTACCGTAAAGGGTGTTGCGGCAAGCGACGAAGAGCTGGCACGTAATCCTCGTTCGCGTTCGGCGCGGCTTCGTTCAATAAAAAAGATTAAAGATGATTAGGTTTTAAGATAAATTTCCCGGAGGAGAAAAAATGGCAGGTAATTACGACAAGTACGGTAATTATGATTTTTCCATGTTTGAGCCGAAACCCGTCTCATTCGATCATAATGCCGCGAGAAAAATAGCTACCCTGCCCGGCGTCGGAGAGCGTACGGCCGACTCCGGTATGCGGCTTGTAACACGAAAAAAGAAAACAACAGTCGAGGCAAAAAACGAAATGCGAGCCACGGCTTTGCGTGCGGCAAAGGTGCTTACGGTTGCCGCTGTTTTGCTCTCGCTTTTTGCGGCCCTGCTTTACAGTAAGCTGCGCGTGGACGAGCTTGACCGCCAAATCGCCAAGACTGAGTCAAATCTTACGGCGGCGCAGGCCGAGACCGTCAGACTTAATATGCAGCTCGATTCGACAATATCTCTTGAAAAGGTCGATGATTATGCACAAAATGTTCTCGGAATGGTAAAGGCGGAAAATTATCAGATAGAATATATAGACCTTTCCGGCGATGATAAGGTAACTGTTTCCGGAGGCAAAGCATCGTCATCCGACTCAAAAGAGTCAAAGTCGCTTATAACCAAACTTTTGGAATATATACACGTAAAATGAAATAAAATAAAACGAGGGTTAAGGTAGCTATACTTAACTCTCGTTATGCTATTTATTTTGTCTGAATCGCGCGCCTTTTGCACCTTTTTCGCTCCTCGTGTATCAAAAATACAAGTCGTCGCAAAAATGCACAAAATGCACACGATTCAGAATAAGGGGCAGAGAAAGCGCGCCTTTGCACCTTTTTCGCTTTTCAATTCGACAAACGGAAAACAAAATCAGACTTAAATTTAATGAAAGGAGAAAAATATGCAGACCGGACCTTCAAAGAGAATGGGTAAAAGAGCTGTTACGGTGCTGTGCTTCATCGCCGCAGCTTTTCTTGTATGTGTCGGCTCGCTCGCATATATTTCTCTTATTCACGGCAACGAATATAAGCTTAAAGCCGAGCAAAATCAGCTTTCGGACACCACGGTTTCGGCTCAGCGCGGAACGATTTACGATTCAAATATGAAAGCTCTTGCCAAAAGCGCTTCGGCGTGGCTTGTCTATATAAATCCGTCAAAGATAACAAGCGACGAGCAGCGCGACCTTGTGGTTACAAATCTCAGTACCATGCTCGGTGTGGACGAAGAGACGGTTCGCAGAAAGGCGGAGCGCACAAGCAGCGGCTACGAAAAAATAGCCGGTGAGGTTGAGACGGATGTTAAGAACCGTCTTAAAACGTTTATTTCCGAAAACAAGCTTTCCTCAATAATCGGTGTTGATCCCGATACAAAGAGGTATTATCCTTACTCGTCGTTTGCTTCCACAATAATAGGCTTTACGGATTCCGATGATTCGGGCAGGCTCGGGCTTGAGCTGAAATACAACGACGAGCTTACCGGCACCGCCGGCAGAATAATAACGGCTAAAAATGCCAGACAGGGCTCTATGTCCACGGATTATCAAACCACATATGACGCTAAGGCAGGCTACAGTCTTGTGCTTACAATAGACGAGGTAATACAGTATTACCTCGAGCAGTCGCTCGACCAGGCACTTACGGACACGGGCGCGAAATATGCTTACGGCATAATAATGGACGTCAAAACCGGCGCTATACTCGGTATGACGTCAAAGCCCGACTTTGATTTGAATTCTCCTAATAAGATTTCAAACAAGGTGCTTGCCGAGAGCATATCCGCAATATCCTCTCCCGACGAGCAAAAAAAGGCTACGACGGACGCTCTTTATGCTCAGTGGCGAAACCGCGATATAAGCGATACATATGAGCCGGGTTCGGTATTTAAGACGATAGTCGTTTCGGCGGCTCTTGAAGAGGGTGTTGTGGACCTCAATACAACATATACCTGCACCGGCGGTATTCAGGTTGCGAATAATTATCAGAAGTGCTGGAAGCCGGGCGGCCACGGTACGGAAAATTTGACGCAGGGACTTATGAATTCCTGCAACCCGTTCTTTGTGACAATAGGGCAAAAGCTCGGTAAAGATACTTTTTATAAATATTTTGAAGCGTTCGGTTTTACCGAAAAAACAGGCATCGACCTGCCTGCGGAGGCGACTCCCGTAGCCGACGTGACATATCACTCTCTCAATAAAATGGGTATTTCGGAGCTGTCTTCAAGCTCGTTCGGTCAAACCTTCCAGGTGACGCCCATTCAGATAATAACGGCGGTTTCGGCGATAGCAAACGGCGGTAAGCTTATGCAGCCGTATGTAGTATCATCTATGCTTGACGGTGACGGCAATGTCATGAAAAAGACGGAGCCTATAGTAAAAAGACAGGTCATATCCGAAAGAACCGCTTCGATAGTATCTAATATGATGGAGCAGGTTGTATCCGTGGGAACAGGTAAAAACGCATATGTTGCGGGTTACCATGTGGCAGGCAAAACGGGTACCTCAGAAAAAATCGGACACGAGGGAGCGTATATTGCCTCCTTTGCCGGCTTTGCCCCCGCCGATGATCCGCAAATAGCAATACTTGTAGCGATAGATGAACCGACAGGTGCTCACGGTGGCGGTGCGGTAGCAGCTCCCATAGCAGGCGATATACTTGAAAAGGTGCTGACCTACTTGAATGTTGAGCCGAGATATGACGATAAGGAAATGGCAAACGTATCATCCGTAGCTCCGAGTCTTGTCGGATTGTCTCCTCAGGATGCAAAGACAAAAGCCTCGGGCTATACCGTAAAGGTTGTCGGAGACGGTGCTAAGGTAGTTTCACAGACGCCTGCGGCAGGCCAGCAAATGAGGTCGGGCGGAGTAATAGTGGTATATACCGATTCTTCGTCGCAAAAGGCAGTTGCCACCGTTCCGAATCTTTGCAATATGTCAATCAGCGCAGCAAATAAAGCCGCTGTTAACGCAGGCTTTAACATAAAGGTAGCCGGCAATTCTTCTTCAAATGACTTTGTGTCTTATAAGCAGAGCATTGCGGAGGGCACCGAGGCAGAGCAGGGCTCTGTAATTACAGTTTACTTCAAGTCGTCCGTAAACGTACAGGACGGTCCCGCATAATATTAAAGTAAAAAACAGGAGGAAAAAACCGATGCTGTTATCAGAGCTTTTAAAGGGCATTGATACAAAAAGCAATTTTAATGACACGGAAATTACTGATATTACCGATAATACCGCAAAGCTTTGCGAGGGCTGCGTTTTTGTGTGCATCAAGGGCGCACATTTTGACGGCCACTCTGCCGCCGAGGAGGCTGTGAATAAAGGAGCCCGTGCGGTAGTGGCGGAGTATGATACCGGTGTTGAAAATCAGATTTTGGTTAAGAACACAAGAGATGCATATTCTTTATTGTGCGCCAATTTTTACGGTAATCCGTCCGAGAAGCTTCATCTTATAGGCATTACCGGAACAAACGGAAAGACTACAACAACCTTTATTTTAAAGGGAATTTTCGATAATCTCGGAATAAAATCCGGACTTATAGGCACGGTTAAAAACGTAACGGGCGACAAAGAGTACCCGTCGTCACTTACCACTCCCGACAGCAAAGAGCTTCAGAGACTCTTCAGGGAAATGGTTGACAGCGGCTGTAAATACTGCGTTATGGAGGTCTCTTCCCAAGCACTCGCGCAGGGGAGGGTAGACGGATGTCATTTCGACATAGCATTGTTTACAAATCTCACGCAGGATCACCTTGACTATCACAAAACCTTTGAAAACTATCGAAACGCCAAGCGCAAGCTGTTTGAAATAGCGGACACGGCTGTTATAAATATCGATGACGAATCGGCACATTATATGGTAGACGGACTCCCGATAAAGGTCGTGACATTTTCGGTTAAAAACAATGAGGCGCAGTTTGTGGCAAAAAATGTTGTCTGCACCTCCTCCTCTGTGCAGTACGAACTCCTTTGGAACGATAAAATCGGCAGAGCAAACGTAGGCATACCCGGTCACTTCACCGTTTATAACACGATGGGCGCCGCAATTTGCGCCATACTTACGGGACTTGATTTTTCCGATGTCCTTTCTTCGCTCAAAAAGAGCAAGGGCGTGCCCGGCAGAGTTGAGGTAGTTCCGACGGATACGGATTATACCGTTCTTATAGATTACGCACATTCTCCCGACGGCCTTGAAAATGTAATATCATCGGTCCGTGAAACCACCAACGGCAGAATTATAGCCGTATTCGGCTGCGGCGGCGACAGAGATAAGACCAAACGCCCTAAAATGGGCAAGATAGTAGGCGACCTTGCAGATGTTGCGGTTGTAACCTCTGATAATCCGCGAAGCGAAGACCCGCAGCTTATAGTTGACGATGTTTTGGAGGGTATGCATAACTGCAAAGCGAAAATCAAGGTTCTTGTTGACCGTACCGAGGCAATAAGATATGCCCTCGGCGAAGCGAAGAAGGGCGATGTCGTTCTCCTTGCCGGCAAAGGGCACGAGACGTATCAAATATTAAATACCGGCAAAATACACTATGATGAACGTGAAGTTGTGGCAGGTATATTAGCAGAAGGAAAAGATAAGTAATGGAATTAACTCTTTCGCGTATTGCAAAAGCCGTAGGCGGCAGGCTCTCGGGCTATGATTGTATTGTGACATCGGTTTCGACCGACAGTCGCGACATACCAAAGGGGTGCCTTTTCATATGTCTTGAGGGAGAAAAATTTGACGGGCATGACTTTGTGTCGCAGGCGGCTCAAAACGGAGCTGCGGCGGTGCTTGTTCGTAAAAAGGTTGACAGCCGCATACCCGTAATCACAGTTAAGGACACCGGCAAGGCTCTGCTTGACCTTGCAGGGTATTACCGCGGTACGCTTGATAATTTGACGGTAGTAGGCCTTACCGGCTCGGTCGGCAAAACTACGACAAAAGAAATGACCTACGCCGTGCTTGCCGAGCAGTTTAAAACGATAAAGACCGAGGGCAACCTCAATAATGAAATCGGAATGCCCAAAACTTTGCTTCGCCTTAAAGATGATACCGAGGCGGCGGTTATTGAAATGGGTATGAATCATTTCGGCGAAATCGAGAGAATGACAAAAAGCTCTCGTCCCGACATCGGTATAATAACCAATATCGGCGTTTCGCATATAGAGTATCTCGGCTCACGTGACGGAATCCTAAAAGCGAAGCTTGAAATTCTCGAGGGTATGAAAAAGGGTGCGCCGCTTATATTAAACGGCGATAACGATAAGCTCGTTACCGTAAGGGAGCCCGACTATAAGCTTGTTTTCTTCGGAATCGAAAATCCGAATGTTGATTTCAGAGCGAAGGATATTGAAGAAAAAAACGGTTTTACATCCTTCACGGTCGAATTTTACGGCGCATCACAGCGCGTCACCGTGCCTACCGTCGGAATTCACAACGTATATGACGCTCTTGCGGCGTTTGCCGTGGGATATGAAATGAGAATGGAGCCGCAGAAAATAGCGGCAGGGCTCAAAAGCTTTGCCCCGTCCGGAATGCGTCAGCGTATTAAAAAAGTCGGCGGAATAACGGTTATAGAGGATTGCTACAACGCAAGTCCGGATTCGCAAAAAGCGGCTCTGGATGTGTTGTCCTCGTTTAAATCAAACCGCAGGATAGCAGTTCTCGGCGATATGCTTGAGCTCGGAAAATACAGCGATGTTTCTCATGAAAATGTCGGAAAATATACCGAAAACAAAAATATCGACATTCTTTTTACATACGGCGCAAAAGCAAAACACATTGCCGAGGGAGCAAAAGGATTTGTCGATGAAATAAAATCATTTGACGATAAAACCGAGCTTGTAAAAGCGCTTCTCGAAACGCTTAAAGACGGCGACGCAGTTCTTTTCAAGGCGAGTCGCGGAATGAAGCTCGAGGATGTTATAAACAGCTTATACAGAGAGTGGGAAGAGTAAATGAAAATTTGGGTTGCGTTAATATTCGGCGTTCTGCTTAGCTTTTTAATAGCTTTTTTGCTCGGATTTGTTATAATTCCGTGGCTTAGAAAGCTTCACTTCGGGCAGACTATTCTTGACATAGGTCCTGCATGGCATAAATCAAAGCAGGGTACTCCCGTAATGGGCGGCCTTATGTTTATAATAAGCATAATTGTATCGTTCGCTGTTGTCCTGATAACCGATAAGCTGCTCGGCGGTCATATTCTGACTTCGGGAAGCGTTGTCATAGGCGACGATATGAAGGTCAAAATATTCGCGGGACTTTTAATGGCTGTCGCTTTCGGACTTATCGGCTTTGCGGACGATTATATTAAGGTTGCCAAAAAACGTAATCTCGGCCTTACCATAGCGCAGAAAACCGGCGCGCAGATTCTTGTGATGCTGGCGTATCTTGCGGCACTCTATATGTCGGGAAACACATATATGTTCATTCCGTTCGTCGGAAATGTCGATTTGAAATTTTTCTTTTGGATATTCGGAATTGCCGTTATTTATCTCACGGTAAATGCCGTAAACTTCACGGACGGCGTAGACGGCTTGTGTGCAAGCGTTACCTCCGTGGCGGCAATTTCATTTATAGCGGCGGCACTTATCAGAGGTTTCTTCGGTGTAAGCCTTCTTGCAGGCTGCCTTCTCGGCGGATGTCTCGGATACCTTATTTGGAACTGGTATCCCGGAAAGGTTATGATGGGCGATACCGGCTCAATGTTCCTCGGCGGTATGGTTGTAGCCCTCGCTTATGCCATAGACTGTCCGCTTATAATCTTGCTTTACGGAATAATCTATGTAGTCGAAATGTTCTCGGATGTGCTTCAGATATGCTACTTCAAGGCAACACACGGCAAACGAATTTTCAAAATGGCGCCCATACACCACCACTTTGAAATGTGCGGCTGGAAAGAGCGCAAGATATGCGTCGTGTTTACACTCGTTCAGCTTTTCGGCGGAATTATAGGAACCGCTCTTTTGTATTACGGAATGAAATAATTTAATTTGCCGTTTTCGGCAGATGTCCGTTTTAATTTTCAGGAAAAGGAGGAAGAATTATGGCAGGGAACGCCCAAAATGCAAAACCGCGTCCTCAAAAGACAAAAAAACGCTCGCGAAGACCCGATTTTCTCGCACTCGGCGGAATTGACGTATTCTTCCTTCTTCTTGTAATCGCAATCCTTACAATAGGACTTGTAATGCTGTTCTCGGCAAGCTACACCTACGCCTTTTACAACAAAAAGGGGGACAGCACATACTTTTTTAAGCGTCAGCTGATTTTTGCCGTTGTCGGCGTTATTTGTATGCTCCTTGTTTCAAAGCTCAGGTATGATTATCTTAAAATACTTGCTGTTCCCGGTCTTATTGTCTCATGGGGTCTGCTTGTTATAGTTCTTATACTGCCGGCGTCGTTCGGTGAATTCCACCGATGGATAAATCTCGGCTTTTTTACCTTCCAGCCGTCGGAAATAGCAAAGCTTGCCATAATTTTGTTTTGTGCATACGAAATGGACAGAAATCATAAAAAAATAGTCGGAAAGTCAATAAACCGTTCCAAATTTGCAGACGGAGTAAAGGAACTGTCGGGCGGACATATCGTCGTGTATAATTCGTTTTTACAGCTCCTTTTCTATGCCTTGGTTATAACTGTTACGGCGGGTCTTGTCTATCTTGAAAATCACCTTTCCGGCACTATTCTTATTCTCGCCATAGGAGTAATTATGATGTATCTCGGCGAGATAAAGAGACATTGGTTTGTGCTTATAGCGGTAATTGCCGCCGTGGCAATTATCATATTCGTGCTCAATCCGCAGCTTCTTGAAAAATACGCTGGCGCGCGAATTACGGCGTGGCTCGATAAAAGCTACGACCCCAAGGGAGCAAGATGGCAAACCAACAACTCGCTCTATGCCATAGGTTCCGGCGGACTTTTCGGAACCGGTCTCGGTAACTCAAAACAAAAGCATCTGTATGTTTCCGAACCGCAAAATGACTTTATTTTTGCGATTGTCTGCGAGGAGCTCGGCTTCATCAGAGCGGTAGGAATAATTTTGCTGTACGTTTTGCTTGTTTGGCGTGGGGTCGTTATAGGACTAAAGGCAAAGGACCGCTTCGGTGCCATGCTTGCAATGGGCATCGTCTTTCAGGTGGGACTTCAGACGGCGCTTAACATCGGCGTTGTTACTGATACATTGCCGAATACAGGCATAAGCTTACCCTTCTTCAGCTACGGCGGTACATCGCTTATGATGCTGCTTGTTGAAATGGGAATAGTGCTGTCGGTATCAAGGTATTCGCGAATAGAAAAATAAAAAGCCTAAAAATAAGGAGTAAACATATGAAAGTCATATTCGCTGCCGGCGGTACCGGCGGACATATAAATCCGGCGCTTGCGTCCGCAGGCGAGCTCAGACGCCGCCATCCGGATGCCGACATACTTTTTATAGGTACAAAGGAGCATATGGAGTCAAAGCTCGTACCTGCGGCGGGTTTCGCCTTTAAAACCATTGAAATTACCGGATTCCAGAGAAAATTTTCCGCTAAAAATATAGCTAAAAATATTAAAACACTCTTTCTTATGATAAGCTCATCGAGAGAGGTCAAAAAAATAATCAAAGAATTTAAACCGGACGTTGTAGTAGGCTTCGGCGGATATGTCAGCGGTCCCGTTGTCAGAACGGCCTGTAAGCTTGGCGTAAAGACAGCCATTCATGAGCAAAACGCCTATCCCGGCGTTACAAACAAGGCTCTCGCCAAAACGGTGGACAAGGTTATGCTCACGGTTAAAAAGGCAGAGGAACACCTTGAATGTAAAAATGAACCGATTGTTACAGGTCTTCCGGTAAGAAGCGAAATCATAGAAGCGGACAGGGAATTTTCACGTGCAAAGCTCGGTGTCTCGCCCGACAGCATAATGGTGCTCTCGATGGGCGGCAGTCTGGGTGCAAAGGCGATAAATGAAAATATGACTGCCTTGATAGCCGAGCGTTGGCAAAATAAAAATCTGTTCTTTATGCATTCTACCGGAAAATACGGTAAATGGGTTCCCGAAAAGCTAAAAGAGCTCGGCGTGGACGAGAACAAAGCAAGCAACGTGGTAATACGCGAATATATAGATGATATGGATGTCTGTCTTGCGGCAAGCGACCTTGTTATCGGCAGAGCCGGTGCGTCGTCACTTTCCGAGATCGAAGCAGTCGGCAGAGCGTCAATACTTATTCCCTCACCGAATGTTGCCGAAAACCATCAATACCATAACGCCATGGCTCTTGTGGAAAACGATGCCGCGCGCGTTATTGAGGAAAAGGATTTAACCCCCGAAAAACTCATATCCGAGTTTGACTCACTTGTTGCAGACCGCGAGACTCTTGTAAGACTCGGCAGGAATGCAAAAAAAATGGCGGTTGAAAACTCTTCTGCGATGATTTGTGATATAATAGAAAAGTTAGCGGAGAAAAAATAACAGCTGTCGTTTCCAAAACATACAGCCCTGCATAATATGAAAAAGGGTTACCTTTTTCTTTAAGGGGTGTGTATGTATTGGATAAGATAATAATAGAGGGCGGACGAAGGCTCTGCGGAGAAATTGAAGTCCACGGCTCGAAAAACAGCGCGCTGCCGATTTTAGCGGCTACGGTTTTGACCGGCGACAAATGCAAAATACATAATTGCCCGGCTCTCTCGGATGTAGACGCCGCTATTCAAATACTTCGGCATCTCGGCTGCAAGGTGATACGCGACGGTCACACGGTTGAGGTGGATTCGTCCGTTATCACCGTAAGTGAAATTCCCGATGATTTAATGCGTGAGATGCGCTCATCGATAGTCTTTTTGGGTGCTGTGCTCGCACGTACGGGAAAAGCGGAAATATCTTCGCCGGGAGGCTGTGAAATAGGCCTCAGACCTATTGACCTGCATTTATCGTCGATGCGAAAGCTCGGTGCCGAAATTACCGAAGAGCACGGCAGACTGTACTGCTCGCTCGGCAAATGTCTTCACGGTGCCGATATTACGCTTTCTTTTCCGAGTGTCGGAGCCACAGAAAACATAATGATAGCCGCCGCCGCGGCGGACGGAACCACTGTTATTACAAATGCGGCGCGAGAACCGGAAATCAGCGACCTTGCCGATTTTTTAAACGGCTGCGGCGCTAAAATTTCCGGCGCCGGCGACAGCACGGTAGTAATAGAGGGCACTAAAAAGCTTCACGGCACATGCCATACCGTTATACCCGACCGCATAGAGGCGTCGTCTTATCTTATAGCCGCATCGGCAACCGGCGGCAGAATTTGCATAAAGGACGTAATTCCGGCACATATCGGCGCGCTGATTCCGGTGCTTTCCGAAGCGGGCTGTGATATAACGACGAGCGGCAGGTGGATATGTCTGTCTGCACCGCCGAGACTTAAAAGAGTAAAAATGATACGCACTATGCCGTATCCGGGCTTTCCGACCGATGCTCAGGCAATAGTCGGAGCTATGCTGTCTGTGGCGGACGGCACGAGCGTAATAATTGAAAATATATTTGAGAGCAGATTTAAACACGTAACTGAGCTTATGCGGCTCGGCGCAAAAATAAGCGTTGAGGGCAGAATGGCGGTTATAGAGGGTTCAAAGTATCTGACGGGCGCAAATGTTGTAGCTCCGGATCTTCGCGGAGGCTTTGCGCTTATAACGGCCGGTCTCGCCGCAAACGGCAAGACGGTTATTACAGGTACGCAGCATTTGGACAGAGGATATGAAGCTCCTGAAAAGGTGCTGAAACTGCTCGGAGCAGACGTGAGAAGGATAAATGAAAATGACGGGACCGAAAAACAAGAGACAAGGCAGCTCGCCGAAAACGTCGGGAAACCCGCGGGGGAGTCGGCAGAAGACTGCACCGACCGGCACTCGCAGGAGGCAGACGACCGATATAACATACGGCAGGGCAAATGAGCGCACGCAGGGCGGCAGGCAGCAGCTCTCGCGCGATGAAATGCGCCGTCGCAGCAGGCTCATTAAAATGAAAAAACGCAGGATAAAAAAGCTGATTGCTCTTATCCTGGGTATTATAATTATAATTGCCGTCGCAGTAACTCTTTCGCTTACGGTCTTTTTCCGTATAGACAATGTTGCGGTTACCGGTGACGAGATATACAACAATGAGGATGTTATAGCTGCGTCGCAGATAAATATAGGCGACAATATGTTTATGACAAGCAAGAAAAAAACAGCCTCCGGAATCGAATGCACCCTTCCTTATGTTGAGTCGGCCGAAATAAAACGCAATCTTTCGGGGACAATAACAATAAAAATCACGGCTGCAACCGCAAAGCTTGCAATAGACAACGGCGACAGCTTTACGTTGGTTTCCGACAAGGGAAAAGTGCTTGAGGACGGACTTATGACTATCGGCGACGGTATTATCATAATTGATTCCTCACCGGTGATTTCGGCGGTACCGGGGGAAACCGTGGAATTTCAGGATAACGACGACCTCGGCATTATAAAAAATGTGCTGACATTGCTTGAATCAAATGAACTCAGCGGAATAACAAGTATAGATGTGAGCAACCATTCCAATATTAAAATGGTATATAAGGAGCGCGTTACCGTGCTTTTGGGACTTTCGTCCTCCGTGAACGATAAAATGGACTTTGTAAAAGCTGCCCTGACAAGGCTTGACAGCGATAATCCAGATTTTACGGGCAGCATAGATTTCACAATTGATAAAAAGGCGTATCTCAGTCCTCAGCGTGAGGATAACACAACGGTTCCGTTTATATCTCCGTAATTATATACAATATAAATGCAAAAAAACGTTGAAAATAACGGGATAATATGATATACTAACCTAAATAGGTATGAGTTTAACTTTATTTAGGTGTGAAATAAAAGACTTTACATAATGGAGGATGTTCTCAAATGGATTTTGAAATGGACAACGAATTTAATGACGTTACTAATATTAAAGTTATAGGCGTTGGCGGAGGCGGCGGAAATGCTGTCAACAGTATGGCAAACAATGACTTCGGCAGAGTTCAGCTTATAGCTATAAATACCGATAAGCAGACGCTTGCATTTTCAAAAGCCGGTCAGAAAATTCAGATAGGCGAAAAGATTACGCAGGGCAGAGGCGCCGGAGCAAAGCCCGAAATCGGTCAGAAAGCTGCCGAGGAGAGCCGCGACGCAATTATTGAAGCGCTCAATGATACACAGATGGTGTTTATTACCGCAGGTATGGGCGGCGGAACAGGCACAGGCGCAGCTCCCGTTATTGCCGAGATTGCTAAGGAAAAGGGAATACTCACCGTAGGTATAGTTACAAAGCCATTCGATTTTGAGGGTAAGGTACGTATGCAGCAGGCAGAGGCAGGTATTGCAGAGCTTGCAGGCCATGTAGACAGCCTTGTTGTTATTCCCAACGAAAGATTAAAGCAGGTATCCGAGCAGAAGATTACTCTTCTCAATGCGTTTGATATAGCAGATGATGTTCTTCGCCAGGGCGTTAAGAGTATTTCCGACCTTATTATTAAGCCGGCTCTTATAAACCTTGACTTTGCCGATGTAACCGCAGTTATGAAAGATGCGGGCCATGCTCATATGGGCGTTGGTACCGCCAAAGGCAAGGATAAGGCTGAGCAGGCGGCTCAGAGAGCTATTTCAAGCCCTCTTCTTGAATCCACAATCGACGGCGCTAAGGGCGTTATAATAAGCATTTCCGCTTCTGAGGATATCGGCCTTGACGATATCGACACCGCGGCAGGTATAGTTCGTGCAGCGGCTGATGAGGATGCTAACATCATCTTCGGCGTAGATCTCGATAAAGAAAAAGAAGACGAGATGACAATTACCGTTATTGCAACAGGCTTCGGTACGGATGAGAACGGTATGCCTAAAAAGCCCAATAAGACCGATGATTTTTCGTTCGGCGGCAAGGATGACGGCTTTGAGGATGTAAGCAGCACTACCGACAACGGCAAGGGCTTCGGAAGCGACGACGGATATATGGACGTTCTTGACATTTTCAACGGTAAGAAGTAATTTTTTACACAGTATTTTTTCTTATTAAATCCCTTAAAAAACGGGCTGTAAAAATTTTACGGTCCGTTTTTTGTCGAAAAAAATATCCGCACTCGATATTTAACGAATGCGGATATTTTAGTTGTGCCATTCTTCTCTTTGTGTGACTTTACGATATTATTACGGGCTCAGTCTGTTTGCCGTTTAAAGCATCCAAAACGGTTATGGGTATTTTTTCAAAATCCGCAACTATGGAATTCGGTTTGTTAATGCAGTCATCCTGCCTCATCGGTACGAAGTAAATATATTTGCAGTTCATTAAAAGACCTATGTTTTTAGCGGTGGCACCGAGCGCGTCATTTGTGGAAACGGCTATTACCACCGGACGTCTGTTGCGAAGGTGCGCTTTAGCTGCAAGCGTTACGGTCGTATCAGTTATGCCGTTCGCCATTTTCCCGAGAGTGTTTCCCGTAGTCGGTGCGATAATAAGTAAGTCGAGCAGCTTTTTGGGACCGATCGGCTCAGCCTTCGGCAGAGTACTTATAATATCATTTCCCGTTATTTCGGTTATTTCGTCGGCGAAGTCTTTAGCCGAGCCGAAACGTGTATCGGTCGTAAATGCCGTTTCAGACATTATGGGCACTACGTTAAACCCGTCGCTTTTAAGCTTAGCCATAATCGGGATCACCTTTTTAAACGTACAGAACGAACCGCACATTGCAAATCCTAAGTTCAGCACATTTTTCCCTCCTTACAGAAGCGGTTGAGCTTTCTTAAATATCAGCCTGCCGGCTTCTTCGGGGGCGTATTTTCCGGGAAGCCCCAATGCTCTGACAGCGTTTATCCCGTAAGAGTCGGCAAGCCCGATATCCACTCCGAACGGGGGAGAAGCTATATCTATAAGCAGAACGTCTTTTCTCAATCGACTCAAAATATTTTTATCTATTATTTCAGCGGGAACGGTGTTTATTAAAATATCCGCGTCGTGTGCTATGCAGTCATAATCTCTCAGCAGGCATATGCTGTATCCCTTTTTGACCGCGTCTGCGAGCGCGTGAGGGTCTCTTGCCGTTATCAGTACCTTTGCGCCGTTTTCCTTCATGAATTCGGCAATAGCCTTCGCGGTTCTGCCGTATCCGGTAATCGCCGTCTTTTTGCCGCTGAAATCATATATTCCGTTTTCATTTAACACAAATTTAAGACATTGCGCGGTCAAACGGGCATTGTCCGTAATAAATTCCTCATCATAGTAATCATATACTTTTGTGCCGTTTGCCGACAAAACAGTGCGACTGTCGCCGATGATTCCTCCTGCTACCGTATCGCTTTTTCCGAGACATTCGCCGATTTCCGATAGCCTGACGTCTTCGAACGCTTTGCCGGTGTTCAGGTGAATTTTATCGCGGCTTACGGGGAGCGGCAGTATCAGTAGTATATTATTGTTTTCGCGCAGATAACAAAGAAACTCGTCTTTGGTAAGACCGCCGTTTACCGCATATGACGCGAAAGAATACCCGCTGTTAAAAAGCAGCTCGGCGAGACAGCTCATCCTTTTGTCTCCGCCGGCAATAACGATTTTTTTCATTTATTTCCCTCCTTTTTCGGATGGATATCTATACACTATAATATGAATGCCGAAAATATATTGTGAAAGATAATTTTAGGGTTTAAATTTTTGCCGAAATGCAATATAATATATTTTAGTCGGAAATACTGACACAATAAACCGAAAGGTATGACTTATATGAAAGACATAGATACACTTTTAAAAGAAGTAAAGAGAGTACACTTTATTGGGATAGGCGGCAGCGGTATGTGCCCGCTTGCCGAGATACTTCACAGCTGGGGCTATGAGCTTTCCGGTTCGGACAATAACGAGAGCGATACGCTTGACAGAATACGTAAGCTCGGTATCCCCGTTACCATGGGTCAAAGGGCGGAAAATATAAAAGGCGCCGAGATGATAGTTTATACCGCGGCCTTGCTTAAAGATAATCCGGAGCTTGTAGCCGCTAAGGCAAGCGGAATACCGACATTTGAGCGTTCGAAGCTTTTCGGCGCAATTTCGAGAATGTATAAAAACTGCATAGGCATTTGCGGAACTCACGGCAAGACCACAACTACATCTATGACTACGCAGATAATGATAACCGCAAAGCTTGACCCGTCTGCCGTAATCGGCGGAAAGCTTCCGATGATGGGCTCAAGCGGCAGAGTGGGCAAGAGTGAAAATTTTGTCTGTGAAGCGTGCGAATTTGTCGATACATTCCTTGACTTGTCACCGGATGTTGCCGTTATACTCAATATAGACGAGGATCATCTCGACTACTTCAAAACACTTGATAATCTGATTAAAAGCTTTCATAAGTTCGCTTCTATGGCGACAAAGGCGGTAATTTACAACGGAGATGATGCCAACACATTAAAGGCTATGGAGGGCATTTCCGGCAAGGATCTTATTACCTTCGGCATGGCTGAAGAAAATGATTATTATCCCGAAAATATCGCTCCCGTACACGGCGCTTATTATGAATTTGACGCTATGCACAAGGGTGAATTTCTCTGCCACATAAAGCTCAGAGTTCCCGGGCTCCACAATGTCCTTAATGCACTTGCAGCCTTGGCGGCTTCAATGTATTCCGGCGCGGACGCCGAGTCTTGCCGTGACGGACTTGATGCATTCAGCGGTGCTCACAGACGTTTTGAGCTGCTCGGCAAATATAAGGGCGTTACTTTTGTAGATGACTACGCTCACCACCCGGCTGAGCTCAAGGTTACCATTGACGCCGCTATGGAGATGGGATACCACAGCGTTTGGGCGGTGTTTCAGCCGTTTACCTATTCGCGCACATATATGCTGATGGATGACTTCGCAAAGGTACTCAGCATACCCGACCATTGCGTTATGACCGAAATAATGGGTTCGCGTGAAGTCAATACCTATAATGTATACACTTCTCAGCTTGCCGCTAAAATTCCGGGTTCCGTATGGTTTAATACATTTGAGGAGGTTGCCGATTATGTTGTTAAAAATGCCGAGGACGGCGACCTTGTCCTGACTCTCGGCTGCGGTGATATATACAAGGCGGCTCATATTATGATAGATAAGCTTAAATAAGTTAAGATAAAATACAATATAAAACGGGGTTGTAAAAACGAGAAATTTTTACAGCCCCATTTTTATAACTTTTATCAGTGTCTTTGCGACATATCGTCGTAGATTTCGCAAAACCGCGCGGCAAATGCGGGCTCTTCGTTCCCTGCGTACAGATGAGAAATATCTCCGAATGAGCTGCAGCGCCATACCGCTATGCCTTTTTCTCGCTCCTCGGTGTACAGTGTAGTGACCGAGGTCGGAGCAGCGCAAAAGCCCTGCCACAGGCATACTGGCGAAATGTTGAGAAGATGTGAAAGCATTACACATTCCACGCCGAAATGGCAAAAGAATACTATTGTGTCTTTGTTTGCATTTACGGCCTTGTAGTATTTATCTTTTCTTTCGTATCCGTGCGCTTTAAGTACCTTGTCAAGACCCTGAGAAACTTTTCTGTACTCCTGCTTTACTCTGCCTTGCTTCATAAACTCTGTGTCCGCCCATTTTTTCACATCGTAAAGGTCATCCTCTTTAGTGAAAAACGAAGGCATAAGATCCCACGGACCGCGGAGCTTTTTTGTCTTTTTGTCATATATCGGCGCGTGAAATTCCCTGAGCCAATGATAAGTTTTTGCGCTTCTTCCGAGCCTTTTAAGTGTAACGCTTGCGGTGTCCTGCGCTCTGCCGAGCGGAGAGACATAAAAAGCCGTAACGTCGGTCTTTTCCATTTTGTCCGCAAGAAGCTCGGCCTCGTGCCACCCCTTTTGAGTCAACGAGTCCTTTTCGTAGTCGGGGTCACCGTGCCTTATAATGAGAATCCTCATTTTTCGTCACCGTCAGCAGCTCTTTTTTCAGTAATATAGCTATGAATTTTTTCGGCAAGCTCGCCGTGAATTTTAAACTTGCTGCGGAAAACTATCATTGAAATTATTATAAGTATCGGCGGTATTCCGAAGGCTATTGTGCCTATCGCGTTTTTGGTGGCGTTGTTTATAACGCCCTCTTTAATTTGCTCGTTGTAGCCGAATATACCAAGACCGCCGAAAAGAATAACGGTCTGAATGGTGTATGCCATTTTTTGTAAAAAGCCCTTCATAGAGAAGGTTATACTCTCGCTTCGCGAACCGTTTTTGTACTCGCCGTAATCGACTATGTCCGCAAGGAATACAGTTTGCGAAACAAACATCGAACTTATGCCCACCGAGGCCAAAATATAGCAAATATCAAGTGCTATTGCGATTTTAAGCACCGGGCCGAAGAGGAACATCAGGGCGTATCCCAAAATAGTCATCGAGAGCGATATGGTGTATATTGAGCGCATGGTAAATTTTTCCGAGAGCATGGGTATTACCAAAAGGCCGACTACCGAGCCGACTGCGCCGATTGTTTGGAAAAGCGATTGACCCTTAGGCTGGCCCAAAACATCGGTGAAATAGTAAACAGCCGTGGAGCTTGTCAGGTACCAGCCTGCATTTGAAAGCATGGCAAATATCATAAATACGACGAGCTGATCGTTGTGAGCCACGGTTTTGAATATCTGCTTGAAGCTGAATTTTTGCTTTTCGTTGTAGACAACGTTTGTCTCTTTTGTGTTGAATACACATGTAGCCGAAAAAAGTATAAGTGCTATTCCGCATATCATAGCCCAACGCGAAAATCCGGTTGCGCTGTAACCCTTTTCTGTGGTCATGCCTGTTGAGAGCAGAGGAAGAATTATGGGAGTCAATATTGTTATGATTCCCTGGCCGAGACCAGAGAAGGTTCTCGCGATTGTTGCTACTAAGCTTCTCTCTTTAGCTTCGCTTGTAAATGAGGGTATCATCGACCAATAGGGAATATCCGCCATGGTGTTGGTCATTCCCCAAAGAATATACATGGCGGCTATATATATGTAGAGCTTTGTTCCGCTCATACCGAAGGATGTAAAGAGGAGTGTAAGAACCACCGCGTTCGAGAATGCACCTATGAGTATCCACGGGCGGTATTTACCGAATTTTGTGCGCGTATTGTCAACTATCGTTCCCATCATCGGGTCGTTAATACCGTCCCAAATACGTGCTATCGGGGTGAGTATCAAAAGAAATGCGGGTTTAAGTCCTAACACGCTTGAAAGGTAGTAAGACAAAAACGAATAGAACATTCCGTAGCTGAGGTCAAGCCCCACGGCACCTACGCCGTAGCCTATGTACCCCGGTAATTTTTTCAGTAAACTGTTTGATTTTTTCACGCCGTCATCCTCCGATTTCAGACAAATACAAATAATATATACTCTATATAATAAATGTTTAAGAGAAATAAGTCAAATAGAAATATGCGGTTTGACCGCCAAAAAGGGCATATCATTTCCAAATGTGAAAAAATAACGGTCACAAACGAGTTTTGTGTCTTTAATCAAATAAAGATGAAAAATTTGTTGTATTCAAATTGACTATTTTAAGTTTCTGGATTATAATATTTTTTATGACTTTTTAAGTTGTATAAAGTTGTAAAAAAGGAAAAGGAGTTAACTTAATGGAAAATCAATCTGTTAAGAGAGGTTTTTGGCATAAGCTGTTCGGCACCACGCCGAATGACGGTAATTTGCAGCCGCGCGAAGCTATTGCGTACAGTATTACCGGTATAGGCCAAAACTTTATCTGCACCATCATCGGCTCATATCTTACCATATTTATGACCGATGCACTTTTAATGGCGGACGCCAGGATCGGCAAAACGACAGGTGCCACCGCAGTAGCGCTTCTTATGCTCTTCACGAGGGTGTATGATGCTCTCAATGACCCGATTATGGGCTCTATTGTTGACAGAACAAGAACAAAATGGGGCAAATGCCGCCCGTATCTTAAATGGATGGCTGTTCCGATAGGCTTGGTTACCATAGCCTGCTTCCTGCCTGTCTATAACAGCACGGCAAAATCATTCATCATTATTTCGGTTATCTATGTCATTTGGTCAATGGTATTTACCGTAGCCGATGTTCCTTATTGGGGCCTTTCAACGGCTATGACAAATAACACAACCATTCGCGGTAATCTTCTTACTGTTGCGCGTCTTTGCTGCACCATAGGCGCAGGCGCCGTAACGGTATTTGTACCCGTAATTACTTCGGCTGTAACCGCAAAATATAAGGATGCCGACGGTGTGCTTATAGCGGCTAATTCCGTAGCAAACGCAAACACACTTAAATGGACATATTTTATTTGCGCAGTTGTTCTCGTTATTGTGTCATTGCCGATGTTCTTCTATGGCTTTAAAAACACAAAAGAGAGATATACCTCCGACACAACTCCGCCTTCACTCGGCCATAACCTTGGGCTTCTCTTTAAAAATGATCAGCTTTTGCTCATACTCATTTCCGGTATTTTGGGTGCGGCAAGAACCGTTTATATGTACACGGGCTCGCTTTATTTTGCAAAGTATGTTCTCGGAAACGAGGCAGTATACAGTATTCTTACAATACTTGTTGTTCCCGGCGGAGCAATTGCAACCGTGCTTATTCCGTGGTTCACAAAGCATTTCGGAAAGAAAAATACATATATCTATGTACATGTACTCGGCGCCGTAGTTATGTTCGCTATGTACTTTATAGGCAGAAACGGCGGCTATAACAATTCCTCAAATCTCCTTTGGCTTGCCATAGGTTTTGTTCTCCTCGGACTTCCGCAGGGTATCAATAACGTAATAACCTACGCTATGATAGGCGATACAGTTGAATATCTTGAGTGGAAAACGGGCGAGAGAGCAGAGGGTATCTGCTTCTCAATGCAGACCTTCATAAATAAAATCAGTATGGCTGTCGGCGCATTCATAGGCGTTATGGCATATGGAATTTCCGGCATTTCTCCGTCAGACCCGTACAATACCGTAACTCCGGAGGGCTCTGAAAAGCTTTGGGCTGTGCTCATACTTTCGGGTGCTATTTCGATGGTTGCCACCATTATCCCCATGCTCTTCTACAAGGTTACCGAGAGTAAGCAGAGAGAGTATGTAAAAGAAATAGAGGAAAGAAAAGCCGCTAAGGCTGCAAAAACCGCAGAATAATTCATTCGGAAAAATTCAGGAAGCCGTTACCGTTTGGTAACGGTTTCTTTTTTTCTCCAAAAATGGCAAATTTGAAAAAAACCTTTTCATATATAGGTAAAAGCAAGCAAATCACCGCAGCGACTGTCTTTCTCGTCAGACGAAAAATGCAATATTGAGACAAAAGGCTCATATATGAATTATTACTGTAAAAAAACAGACCTTGTGAATTGTACCGACAAGGTCTGCTTTATCTATGCCTTTAATTTATAAAAATACCGCTTGGTTATGAAACGCTTTATGAACATTCGGTAAAAGCATTTTTCCGTATTTCAGTCTGTCAGAGTGTAACGCCTCAGCCCGATTGAATGCTTGCCGTATTCAATGGCATTTGTGGGACAAAAGTTAATACACGCCATACAGTGTGTGCAGCTTTTGCCCCAAACAGGCTTGCCGTTCTTAAGCTCAATGTTGTTCAGCACACAGCTTCTTACGCATTTTCCGCAAGCTATGCATTTGTCGGTGGCGTAGAATTTGTCTGCGGATACGATGAATTTGTAAAAGACCGTATTTACTATGCCGCTTTTCAGTCTGTCCGCAATGCCGACTTTAATATCGGGGAAAGGCTTTTCGGCTTTGATGTATTCTGCTGCGTCAAGAGCCGCTTTATCCGCTTTTATTATAAGCTCCTCCGCGGTTTTTTCATCAGGTGCGCTGTAAAGAGCCGTGTAATTTTCGGGCATTACAACCTCGTAAACACCCATAAAATCGAAACCCTTGTCAGAGCAAAGCGCTTGTAATTGTTTCCTTGCATTTCCTATTTCGCCGCCGCAATCCATTATGAAATATGCTTTATCGGAGCCGTGAAACACGGATTCCCTTATGAGTTTTTCAAAAATGTGCGGTATTTGCCAAGCGTAAGTCGGGCATACAAAAACATAGGGGGTATCGCTGTCAAAGCTGCCTTTTTTACACTCCTTTATATATTCAAATGAGTTGACCGGAATTTCGTTTATTGCTTCTCCGACCTTTTTTGCTAAATGGCGGCTGTTTCCGGTGCCTGTAAAATATATTATCACTTTTATCGCTCCTTCAAATATGTTTTGAGGCTTTTATTACTTAAGCTTTTTGCCGTTTTTTCCGAGCAGGCGGTCAATAACAAACGACAGATAACCGAGAGCCAAAAACGCCGCCGTAATAAAGGCAATTATAAGCGCAACCTTGTTTTTGCCGTAAAGGTCTGTGTCGAGAAACGGATACGGATAACGGCTGCTGCCGCCGAAGGCGGAAAAGATCTTGCTGCCGAATTTAGCGCAAATCATTGTAAATGCAATATACAGATAGGGCAAAATCAGCCAGCAAAGCGGGTGCAAAGCCTTGTATAACCCTTTCGGGAAAAACAGCAGATAGTCGAGTATCACCATGAGAGGAACGATATAGTGCATAAGAATATAGCCTGTGTAAAAAGCCTTATCGGAGGCCGCTGCCTCTTTGGCACCGTTCGGCATAAACAAATAGGCTATTGCGGTCACGGCTATACACATGGTTACGGCACCTCTGATTACGGCCTTTTCCTTTTTCGGGCTGAAAACGGCGAGAAAGAAAAAATATAAAAAGCAGAGTATGCCGCTTTGTACCGTGTAGTAATATAAAAGCGTGTCGGCGTTGCCGCGTCGCAGACTGTCAATATATTGTAAAATCATCCCTGCCTCACAGCACAATAAAAAAATTATGCGGTAGAGCTGTTTCAAATTCTGACTTTTTATATACATAAAAAATGCCACCCCGAAAAACTATTGATATAAACTCCATTTTAACACAATAAGTCGTTTGTATCAATGTATTTCGGAGCGGCAAAAGCAAAATGTACTTTGGTGATTTCAGTTATCGGTCTGTTTTTTTCGCTTTTAGCTTTTCCTCGAACGGAATGCATTTGCTCTCGTGATTTTCAATCTTTCTGTTGAGTCTTGCGAGAGCGCTTTCAAGTTCTGCGATTCTCTTTTTGCGCCCTTATTCTTCAAAAGTTTTTGCAACTTGAGGCATAAGCTCGCTTACCTTAATGTGCTGCGGACACGCTTTTTCACATTTCCTGCACTTTATGCAGTCCGAGGCTTTTCCGTATTCCTTAGCGAGATTTTCGTAGTATTGGCCGTTAACCGAAAAATCTTTATATGTAGCGCGTTTTTCCTCGTTATAAAGAGCAAAGTACTTTGGTATCGGAATGTGCTTCGGACAGCCTGCCGTGCAGTAACTGCAGCCTGTGCAGGGCACGGTTATAGAAGCTTTTATAATGTCTACTGCCTTGCCTATGATTTCGAATTCTTCCTTTGACAAGGGCTTGAAGTTTTCCATGTATCCGGTGTTGTCAAGGAGCTGTTCGTATGTGCTCATTCCGCTGAGTACCGTCATAACGCTGTCGTGACTTGCTGCAAATCTTACCGCCCAAGAGGGAATTGACGCGTCCGGAGCATAATCTTTAAACAGCTTTTCGGCTTCGTCCGGTATTTTTGCGAGTGTTCCGCCCTTTACAGGCTCCATAACAATTACCTTTTTGCCGTGATTTACCGCCGTTTCATAGCACAAGCGCGACTGAATACCCGGATTATCCCAATCGAGATAGTTTATCTGAAGCTGAACTATCTCAATTTCGGGGTGCGCGGTTAAAATTCTGTCGAGGAGCTTTGCGTCATCGTGATACGAAAATCCGACGGTCTTTATTTTGCCCTCTTCCTTCATACGAGCCACGAAATCAAAGCAGTCGAGCTTTGTTGCTGTCTCGTAATTTGATACGTTCAGGTTGTGAAGAAGATAGTAGTCAAAATAGTCAACACCGCAGTTTTTGAGCTGCTTTTCAAATATGCGGCTGTTGTCATCCTTTGTTTTCAACATCATAGTGGGCAGCTTTGACGTGAGTGTGAAGCTGTCACGCGGGTGGCGGTCAACTATGATTTTCTTTGCGGTTTCCTCGCTCTTGAAATCGTGATACATATATGCTGTGTCAAAGTACGTGAAACCGCGCTCCAAAAATTTATCTACCATTTTTTCGGCTTGCGGAATATCTATTTTAGAGGGGTCGTTACTGTCAAGAACAGGCAGTCTCATAAGACCGAATCCGAGCTTTTTCATATTATTCATCCTCATAGTTTTAATTTTTTCTTTTATGGCTTTTAATGCCTTGTCGGCGTCGTCTATGCCTTCAACGGTTTGCTCCATCGGACAAATCCCCGTGCCATATCTGTTTTTTATGCTGTCGGTTACGGTGTCGAAAGAATACTTTATACCGTATTTTTCGAGTATCGGTATGGCTTTTCGGCTTAAAACCTCACCGTACACATTTTTGATTTTAAGCAACGCAAAAAGCATGGCAGCGGCTTTTCCTATGATTTTGTCGGCGGCGCAAAAACGCGATAAATCGTTTTTTTCGCTGAGCAGCTTCAAAAGAGGGGACAGCCCCTTGCCGTTTTCTTCGATGAACTCTTTGCCGTCATACAGCACGAGCGAAGCACCGTTTTTAAGACGCTCCTTTGCTTTTTCGATATTATTCATAGAATTTGTTTAACCCCTTAATGCGGTATATAAGAAGCGGAAGCAGCGTCCATTGTAAAATAAGACCCGGCAGACCCGAAGCGATGCTTGAAAGTATTATTGTCGGTGAAACCGCCGTGCTTTTAAAGCCGTAAAACGCGATTAAAATAGCAGCTGCGCGTATGGCTCTTCCGAGTATTTGAGCCGTGAGTACCTTTAAAATGACGGGCATTTTTTTGTTTTTGAGGAGTCCGCATACAAGACCGTATACGGTAAGCTCTATCATCATAAACGGAAGAAGTGCCGCCGACGGCATACCCGTGAGCGCGAAGCTCAAAAGGGGACTTACCGCTCCCGTTACGGCACCCACCGCGGGACCTGCCAAAAGAGCTGTGAAGAATACGCCGAGATGCATCGGCAGAAATGCCGAGCCGGGTAAGCTGCCGGTACCGCTCACGATACCTATAACGTGGAACAGCTGAGGTATGGCAACCGACAGAGTTATTCCTATTACCGTCGTGAGAGCTTTAGCTGTTATGATTTGCTTTTTTCTTGTCAAGGTGTTTTCCATAAATATCAGTCTCCTTAAATTGTTTTAAACGTTTTTGCCCATATTGTAGCATTCTTTGTATTCCGATTTGTCTTTGATTTCGCCTTTTTCAAATACACCGGCACCCCTGATTATTCCTTTTTCCTTTGCTCTGTCAAGGCAGTCGAGCGTAAAGCCCCTTATGCATTCTATCGACTTGTCAAATGCCGATTTATCGGAATCCGCCGCAGTCAGAATATAATAGAAATCCTTGTCCGACATCTCTGTGTAACGCGGCACGCACCTGTCTATAAATGTTTTAAGCTGTGCGTCAACAGTATAGAAGTACACGGGGGAAGCCAAAGCAATAACGTCGGCTTTGACCATTTTGTCATTAAGCTCCGCCATATCATCCTTTTGAACGCATTTATGCGTAGAATTACATATTCCGCAGCCGCGGCAGTAATTTATGTCTTTGTCGGCGAGAAAGACCTTTTCGACCTCGTTTCCTGCGTCTTTTGCTCCGCGTGCGAATTCATCGCAGAGTAAATCCGAGTTGCCGTGTTTTCTCGGACTTGATGAAACGATGAGAACCTTTTTATTCATTGCAGTCAGCTCCTTTTGCAGTATCGTCATAGCCCATTGTGGGCGATGATGTTAAGTGTGCTAATTTTAAATATAATTTAACACTTGGAGTTTACTCTAAGTCAAGCCTTTTTTTGAAAAGTTTTGCCCAAAACAAAATAATAGAATTTTGTCTGTTAATATGTAAACTGTTTATTAACTCTGTTTGACTTTTCTTGACTTTTAATTTTGCGGTGATATAATATTGTTACTCTTTGAAAAAGGGCTATTTTTATGGAAACAGGTGATTTGTATGCGTACAAAACAGTTTAAAGCCGAATCAAAGAAGCTGCTTGATTTAATGATAAACTCCATATACACGCATAAAGAAATATTTTTGCGAGAGCTTATATCAAATGCAAGTGATGCCGTTGATAAGCTGTATTTCCGTTCGCTGACCGACCAAAATGTCGGAATGTCGCACGGTGATTTTGAAATCAGAATTACTCCGGATAAGGAGAACAGAACTCTGACAATATCCGATAACGGTATAGGTATGACCAAGGAGGAGCTTGAAGCAAACCTCGGCACTATCGCAAAGAGCGGTTCTCTCGCTTTTAAGCAGGAAAACGCCGACGCAAAGGATATAGACGTTATCGGTCAATTCGGCGTAGGCTTTTATTCGGCATTTATGGTGAGCGACTGTGTAACCGTTGAAAGTCGCGCTTACGGCGAAAACGAGGCTTACCGCTGGCAGTCTAAGGGCGTTGAGGGCTATACCGTTGAGGAATGCGACAAGCCCGACGTCGGCACTACGATAACTCTCCATATCAAAGATGATACGGATGAAGAAAAGTATTCTCAGTTCCTTGAGGATTACACTATCAAGACAATAGTTAAAAAGTATTCGGATTATGTTCGCTATCCTATCAGAATGACGGTAGAGAAGAGACGTCTTAAGGAGGGTACCGAGGACGAATACGAAACTGTAAAAGAGGACGAGACATTAAACAGTATGATTCCTCTTTGGAAAAAGAATAAAAAAGAGATTAAGCCCGAGGAATATGAAGCTTTTTATAAAGATAAGTTTATGGACTATGAAAAGCCTCGCAAGGTCATTCATTATAAAACCGAGGGTCAGGCAACATATGACGCGCTTCTTTTCATTCCGTCACACGCTCCGTTTGATTATTATACAAAGGAATACGAAAAGGGCTTGCAGCTTTACTCAAAAGGCGTTTTGATAATGGACAAGTGCAAGGACCTCTTGCCCGACCATTTCAGCTTTGTTAAGGGTCTTGTAGACAGCGAGGATCTCTCGCTTAACATTTCGCGTGAGGTGCTTCAGCATGACCATCAGCTAAAGCTTATTGCAAAAACCATAGAAAAGAAGATAGATTCCGAGCTTAAAAAAATGCTCGAAACCGACCGTGAAGCTTACGAAGAATTCTTTAAAGCGTTCGGTATGCAGATTAAATTCGGCGTATACAGCGATTACGGTATTCACAAGGACAGCCTCAAGGATTTGCTCTTGTTCTATTCGTCGAGCGAAAAGAAGCCCGTAACCTTAAAGGAATATGTATCCCGTATGAAGGACGGCCAAAAGGACATTTATTACGCAGCAGGCGAAACAACCGACAAAATAGATATGCTTCCGCAGGTGGATTCGGTTAAGGACAAGGGCTATGAAATACTCTATCTCACCGATTATGTCGATGAATTTGCCCTTCGCGCACTCAGCGAATATGACGGAAAGACCTTTGTTAACGTTTGCACGGAAGATGTTGACCTCGGAACCGAAGAGGAGAAAGAAGCCCTCAAAAAGGAAAACGAGGATAACGCCGATATGCTCAAAGAAATGAAAGAGGCTCTCGGAGAAAATGTTCATGAGGTTAGATTTACTGATAAGCTTAAGGACCATCCCGTCTGCCTATCGAGCGAGGGTGCTATTTCTCTCGAAATGCAAAAGGTGCTGAATGCGATGCCCGACGGTAAGGACGCCAAGGCTACGGTAGTGCTTGAAATAAATGCAAATCACCCCATAGCCGAAAAGCTCAAGTCTCTTTATAAGGACAATAAAGACAGTCTTTGTGATTACGCAAAGATTCTTTATGCTCAGGCGCGTCTTATAGGCGGTATGTCGGTTGACGACCCGGTGGAGCTTTCAAATCTTGTTTGCAATCTTATGACAAAGTAATGTCGGAATATTAAAGTCGCCGCAGAGGGTAAGCTTCTGCGGCGACTTTTTATAATTGATAGTATCTAAAGTCTATGGTAAAATAATTACAGTATCTGACCGATGGAGGATAAAAATGGATATAAACGAAATATTATCGCATTGCGACCACACAAATTTAAAACAGACCGCCGTTCCGAATGACATAAAACGTCTGATTGATGAGGCAGTTAGGTATAATACCGCAAGCGTTTGTATTCCGCCGTGCTATGTAAAGCTTGCTTCGGAATATGCAGTCGGTAAAATGCGTATCTGCACCGTTATAGGTTTCCCCAACGGGTATAACACGACCGAGGTTAAGGCATTTGAAGCAAAGCGGGCACTGCTTGACGGTGCGGACGAAATAGATATGGTAATAAACATCGGCGCGCTTAAAAGCGGAAATGCAGACTATGTGGAAAATGAGATAAAAACGCTGAAAGAGGTTTGCGGCGACAAATGCCTCAAGGTAATAATCGAAACTTGCCTTTTGACCGAGGACGAAAAGAAAACAATGTGCCGCATTGTAAGTGCGGCCGGAGCGGATTATATAAAAACCTCAACGGGCTTTTCCAATGCCGGCGCAACGCATGATGACATAAAGCTTTTTAAAAAGTACGTGTCTCCGTCCGTAAAAATAAAGGCGGCAGGCGGTATTCACACGCTGGAGGATGCCGCGGAGTTCCTTTCGGAGGGAGCCGACAGGCTCGGTACGAGTGCAATCGTCGGAATAGCCGAAAAGGAGTTAGATAAAAATTAACTAACGCTTATGTAATAGCCTGATATAAAAAGACGGACCGTATGTTTTACAGTCCGTCTTTTATCTTTTACGCTTGATTCAAAAACTGTTTATCAATGACCTTACCCACAAAGTCGTTTATATATTTAATGCTGAAATCGTTTTGTTTGAGTCTCGAGGCTTGGGCTTTTGCGAGCGAATCGGTGTATTGCGAAAGGGGATAGATCTGAACATCGTGGCTGCCCCGCACATAGTGGGTCACGATAGGCTCAAAAACCACATTGTCAACCGTTGTTTTTCCGGTGTCATAGTCCTTTGTCAAGTCGTAGTGAAGCATACCGCCTATAACTCTCGATGCCGTGTTTTGCTGCGAGATGAAATTGCCGAGAGAATATGCCACAAGTGTTTTTGTGCCGTTCCCATTGTCTATCCATTCTACGGGCTGTATGACGTGAGGATGATGCCCTATAATTACATCTGCACCCCACGACGCCATTTTACTTGCAAGCTCGCGTTGGTCGTTGTTGGGGGTTGTCGTGTACTCTTCACCCCAATGAACGTTTACCAAAACAATATCGCATTCGGCCTTGGCTTTCTGAATTTTTGATTTGATTGTGTCCTCGTCTGAGGTGTATATTATTTTCAGAGCACTGTCTTTAGGCAATGACAGACCGTTTGTATAGCGGGTTATGCCTACAAGGCCTATCTTAATGCCGTCTTTTTCTATGTATTCGAGGCGGTTCATATCGTTTTCGTCCTTGTAAGCACCGGTCATTGTGATGCCGCCTATGTTGTTCCAAAAATCAATAGCCTCCGAAAGTCCCTTAGCACCCTTGTCAAGCATATGATTGTTTGCGAGGTTTACAACGTCAAAGCCTATTTTCTTAACTTCTTCGCCGACCTCCTGAGGAGAGTTGAAAAGCGGATAGCCGGATGGTTCATAGCTTTTTGCTATTATCGTTTCCTGATTTATGGTAGCCAAATCAGCTTTTTCCACTGTGGAGGCAATATTTTTGTATGCGTATGAAAAATCATAACCGCCGTTTTTTGAACGCTTCTTTGCCTGCTCGTAAATTCCGTCGTGTATGAGATTATCCCCAACGGAGAGCATACTGATTTTAACCGGTTCTTTTTTCTCCGCAGTCACGGTTTCATCGGAAACCGCGGCAACAGGTGTCGCTTTTTTGGTTTTCGGCTCTTTGGTTTCTTTAACAGACGGCTCCCAACCGTTTTTTGAAGAATTTACTATTGCCACTGTGCCGAATATGGCTACGACCGCCACAATCAGCACCATAAAAATTTTTACAGCCTTGTTTTTCACTTGTTCACCCCACACCAAAAACTACTTTTCAAATACCTGTGTATAGCGCTTTATTGAATCTTCGACAATATCAGCCGCTGCAAAAGCGCCTTTTGTCTCGTCAATAACCGTCTTTTTATTTTCGAGTGTTTTATAAACTGAGAAAAAGTGCTTCATTTCATCGGAAATGTGGGCAGGAAGCTGAGTTATGTCGGTGTATGAGTTATACATCGGGTCATCAAACGGAATCGAAATGATTTTATCGTCCGGAAAACCGTTGTCAAGCATGGTTATAACGCCTATCGGATAACATTTGACGAGGGCCATCGGCTCTATCTGCTCAGAGCAGAGAACAAGCACGTCAAGAGGGTCGTTGTCCTTTGCGTATGTTCTCGGAATAAACCCGTAGTTGGCAGGGTAGTGGGTAGATGTATACAAAACCCTGTCAAGCCGCAAAAGACCGGTTTCTTTATCAAGCTCATACTTCATTTTGCTGCCCTTGCTGATTTCTATAACCGCGTCAAACGAGGTTTTTGTTATTCTGTCCGGGCTTATGTCATGCCATATATTCATAGTGAACCCTCCGTTAAATTATTTAATGCCCTTAAATTTCTCTATAAGACCGTTTCTTTCCGCCCAAAGATTTTTTGAGAGATCGACATAGTATTTATGAGGATTTTCAAAACGCTTTACTTCGTCCCAAAGCGTGTCTGTCTGTCTAAGGCAATATTCGCGTATTTCTTTGAGCGATGGCTCCTCGTAGACCTTTTTGCCGCCCTCAAATATCGGTACGAGAAGCTTTCTCGTTACAAAGTTCTCTATTTCTTTTCTCTTCCAAGTGAAATCCGGGTCAAAGAGTACATACGGCTTTGTTTCGTCGATTATTTCGTCATCAAGAGTAAGTACGTCCGCTATCGCTTTGCCTGAATCCTTGTCTATAAGCCTGTATACCTGTTTTGATGATGGAATGGTAATTTTTCTGACGTTTTCCGAAAGATTTATTTTCGGCACCGTTTTGCCGTCCTTTTCTATCGCGGAGAGCTTGTAAACGCCACCGAAAAGAGGAGAAGAAGCCGAGGTTATAAGTCTTTCGCCGACTATAAAGTAGTCCACCTTTGCACCCTGCGAGACCATATCGCTTATGAGGTGCTCGTCAAGCGAATTTGACGCCATAATGTCGCAGTCCGGATAGCCTGCAACGTCGAGCATTTTTCTGACTCTCTTTGAAAGATATGTGATGTCGCCAGAATCTATTCTTACGCTCTTCGGCCGTTTGCCGAGCGGAGCCAAAACATCGTCAAAGGCCTTTATTGCATTTGGAATACCGGAGCGGATGGTGTCATATGTGTCGACCACAAGAGTGCAGTCGTCGGGGTGACGTCTCGCATATTCGCAGAATGCGTCATATTCGCTGTCAAAAAGCTGTACCCATGAGTGTATCATTGTATTGACCGACGGTATGCCGAATTCCTTTTCGGGTATTACGCCTGAGGTTGCGACACAGCCGCCGATGTAAGCGGCTCTTGCACCGTAAACCGCTTCGTCAACTCCCTGAGCGCGCCTTGTGCCGAATTCCGCGACCGCTGTTCCGTGCGCCGCTCTTACAAGCCTGTTTGCCTTTGTGGCTATAAGACTTTGCTGATTTATTGAGAGCAAGAGCATTGTTTCAATAAGCTGAGCCTCTATTATCGGGCCTCTTACCTTTATGATAGGCTCGTTCGGAAAAATCGGAGTGCCCTCGGGTATTGCCCATACGTCACAGGTGAATTTGAAATCTTTGAGATAGCTTGCAAGCTCGTCGGAGATGCCCTTTGATTTGAGGTATTTTATATCTTCCTCGCGAAAATGCAGATGTTCAAGATAATCGATAACCTTTGATAGGCCTGCCGCGATGGCAAAACCGCCGTTATCGGGAACGCGCCTGAAGAATAAATCAAAATATGCTACGGTATCTTTCATACCCGCGCCCATAAACCCGTCTGCCATGGTAAGCTCATAGCCCTCGGTCAGCAGAGCAAGATCGGAAGTCTTTATATAATCTTCCAAAATAATCACCTCTCATATAAGTTATAAATATTGTATCATAACAGCTTATCTTGTGCAATTAAATATTGTCCGCACTTAAAGCTTTTTTACTGTTTTATTTTTCGCCTCGATATGTTACAATAGCGATAGGATTTTTGAGAAAGTATGAGCGAAAACGGGAGTGCATAGCCAAATGAGCTTTTCTGGATTTGTCACGGTAGAGGTATTAAGCTTTGTGCTGTTTTATTTTTTCAGCGGCAAGGCGCGGCTTCACACGTGCGTACTTGACCGAAACAAAAAGAGTACAAACATCGCCTTTGTTTTTCTTTGGCTGTTGTGTATTTTATTCGGAGTTTTCATATATGCCGGTATTTTCAAGCCCGCGGCAACGTATCCGTTTGAAACGCTCTACAATAAAAATGCTTATGAGCAGCAGTTCGACGCCTTTTTAAAGCATCGGCTATCTATAGATATTGAACCGGCAAAGGAACTATTGGCTCTTTCAAACCCATATGACCGAGCGAGCAGAACGGGTATACACTTCCTGTGGGACAGAGCACTGTACGACGGTAAATATTATTCTTATTTCGGAATAACACCCATTATAACGGTTTATTATCCTTATTACTTTATAACAGGAAAGGTGCCGTCGGCGGCGACGGTATGCTTCATACTGTTTACGGCGGCTGTAACTGCTGTCGCGCTTACGTATTTAAAAGCAGTCGGAATATTTTGCGAAAAACCGAATAAAGCTCTTGTGTTTTTCGGATTTGCCGCGGTAGAGTCGGGAAGCCTTTTGTTTATGCTTTTAACAAGTGCCGATATGTATTATACGGCTGTGATTAGCGGAGTTTGCTTTTTATCTCTGTTTATGATGTTCTCGCTTGCTGCTTACGAGAAGAAAAAGACGGCGGCAAAATGTGCCGATTTCTTTTTTGCGGGTATTTCGTTGGTTCTTACGGTTATGTCAAGACCCAATATGGCACTTATGTCTGTTGTTATGGTGCCGCTTTATTTAAATGTCCTTTGCCGTAAGAATATAAAAACGAAAGTGAAGCTGTTATCCGTTTTATCTTTTGCGTTACCGGTTTTTGTCGGAGCGGCATTTCAGATGTGGTACAATTACGCGCGCTTTTCGTCGGTGTTCGACTTCGGCTCTGCATATCAGCTGACCGTTGCCGACGTTTCAAAATATGCTGTGACCCCGGTTCTGTTTTTGCCTGCGATTTATCATTACTTTCTGCAATTACCGGACTTTAAAACCGAATTTCCGTTTTTTCACCTCAGCGCGAGTGCGTACAAAGGCGGCTATAAAGGATATATCTATTTGACAAGAACTATGGGTATATTTAATTTGCCCGCTTCACTCGGCCTTTTCGGATTTCCGTGTGTTCTTACGAAAAAAACGGAGAATTGGAAAAGAGCAACGTTTTTGTTCGGCGTGATAATGCCCATTGCGGTGGCTTTTCTCGATATGTGCTTGGGAGGCGTCAATATACGGTATCTCGCCGATATTGCGTTTATTGCCGTGCTTTTCGGAACCCTTATAATTATAAATCTCTATTCGGCTGTGCCGGATAATCAAAAGGCTCTTAAATTCACGGCTTACATTATATTTACTCTTATTCTGTACGTTTCGGCATTTGTAGGTTTCCTTACTGTGTTCGAAAACGAGCGGTACAGCAATTTTTCAATATTGAGTTAAAGGTTCGGAGTGTTAAAATGGAAAATCATTCTTTCGGTAAAAAAATAGCAACCCTGCAGAAGCAGCATGGCATAACCAAAACCGCTTTGGCTGATATTCTCGGCGTCAGCGTGAATACCCTCTCAAGTTGGGAAAAGGGTGAGACATCCCCATCGTTTGATGCAATATGCAATCTTTGCAGCGCATTCCATCTGTCACTTGATGATTTTGCATTCGGTTCGGGTACACAAAAAGCCGAAAAAGAGCTGCCAAAGGGGCTTCAGTCAATTAGGCAGATGTATAAAATAGGCAGAGGACCCTCAAGCTCGCATACTATGGGACCGGAAAAAATCTGCCGTATTTTTAAGAAGAAAAACACTGATGTCGATAAATTCAAGGTGATATTATACGGCTCTCTTGCCTTAACAGGCAGAGGTCACGGCACCGACCGAATAGTCAAGGAAACATTGTCTCCGATTGACACAACCGTTGAATTTGATTTTGCAAAAACCGACCTTCCGCATCCGAATACTATGGAGCTTTTTGCCTATAAGGATGATAAGCTTTGCGACAGTATGCTCGCCTGTAGCATAGGTGGCGGCGAAGTCACAATCAAGGGTATGAAAATGGCTGAGAGCAAGCCGATATACGAATTCAGCACATTTAAGGATATTGCGGAGCATTGCCGCAAAAACGATATACGTATATGGGAGTATGTCGAAAAGACCGAGGGGAGCGATATATGGGATTTTCTCGGCGAAGTCTGGGATTGTATGCGTGATTGCATAAAAGATGGACTAAATACTGAGGGAATTTTGCCTGGAGGACTCGGCGTGTCAAGAAAAGCGGGATTTTTATTCAGGCAGAACCATATTGACGAATCTCCCGAAACTCGTGAAAACCGCATTGTTTGCGCGTATGCTTACGCTGTGGGTGAACAAAATGCCGCGGGCGGCCGCATAGTTACCGCGCCCACGTGCGGTGCAAGCGGAGTCTTGCCTGCCGTAATGCTGTATTTCCAAAAAAAGAGGGGATACAGCGACAGAGAAATAGAACAAGCACTCGCTACGGCGGCGATTATCGGGCTTTTGGTAAAAACAAATGCATCGATAAGCGGTGCAGAGTGCGGCTGTCAGGCAGAAATCGGAACGGCGTGTGCCATGACCGCAGCGGCTCTCGGCGAGCTTTTCGGAATGAGCCTTGAGCAGATAGAGTATGCCGCCGAAAACGCCATAGAGCATCATTTGGGACTTACGTGCGACCCGATATACGGCCTCGTGCAAATTCCGTGTATAGAGCGGAATGCCGTAGCCGCAATGCGTTCCATAAATGCCATTAACCTTGCCAATTTCCTTACCGCAACGCGAAAGATTTCGCTTGACCTCATAATAGAAACAATGTATGAAACAGGCAGAGACCTCTCCGCTAAGTACCGCGAAACAAGCACCGGCGGTATGGCTAAGCTTTATCATCCCAACATAAAGTGCGATTAACGGTATTTTATGATGCGGCGGTTGCCTGTACTTAATATTGTTTCGGCGCGGCACAGCAGTACCAAGATTGATTAAGCCTGCCATTTTCCTCTTGGATTTCACGGCTGCCGCCCTCTGCTTATATTTTCCGATGTGTCCTATTTAATCTTGCAATTTAGACAATTTGGATTTTTTAAAATTACCGTAAAAAAATGTTGACTTTGTCTGTGCCTCATAGTATAATATCATTCGCAACGAAAAAGAAGTTGTCGCTATTGGGGAATTGTGTAACGGTAGCACGACAGACTCTGACTCTGTTTGTTGGGGTTCGAATCCCTATTCCCCAGCCAATACCTCGGAACAATTTGTTCCGAGGCTTTTTTATGCCCGAATACTGCTTTTTACGGCAGTATTCGGGCGCTTTTTCTTTGCTTTAAAATATCGTGAGAGTCTTTGAGAGATTCTAAGAGACAGCAAATTTCAAAATTCCAAAGTCATTTTAGTGCGATTTAGGGCATTTATGACTGAGACTTTTGAGAGACATCGCTTAAATCAAAATCGTAACACGAATTCAAATGAGCAAAAAATTTGTGAGACATTTCAAAAAATGATGAGGGCTTAAAGTAATAAAACTTTAAACCCTCACTTTAAGTTTGCCCTTTTATATTGTTTATCCATCAAAAATGCAAAGGTAGCCATCAAAAAACTAAAGCGACCTGTTTATTACAGACCGCTTTTTACCTGCAATTCATATTAGGTCAACTAATATAAATGTTTTAGTTTTTCCTATCAAATTACAGTTAATTAGTCTCAAAACAATCATGCCGTTTGAACAAACAATATGTTCACGCAAGGAGGGAGTTTGGTTCTATTCGGACGAATACGACAGCAAAACTTTGTAGGACGCAGACGAAATAGCCAACAACTACCGTATTCTCGAAAAGACAAATAATCTTATGGCAATAAATCTGCCTCCGAACAAAAACGGCAGGCTCGTCTAGAGAGACGTGAACAATTTGATGCTCATTGCCGACAAGCCGGGAATAAGAAGAAAAATCGGCGGAGAGCTATAATTTTGAACTGTCTCGTTTGGCAATTATAGATTTTTTATACTCGTTTGGGCTGATATTGAATTTTCGTCTAAACGCAGCGGCAAAGGAACTTAGGCTTGTATAGCCGCATTTTGCGGCACATTCATTTATAGTAATGTTTTCGCTCTCAAGGAGCGATGCTGCCATAGCCATCTTTGATTCATAGCGCAGCTTTCTGAAAGATGAACCGTAATAATCTTTGATAATTCTTTCTGCCTGGCGGGGTGACACACCCATACCTCTGGCAAAGTCATTAAGGGTTACATCACTGCAATCCTCCAGCAAAAGAGTATCAAGTATCCATGAGCGATTTTCATTCAGGTCGCAATCTTCAGGAGGGAGCAGAGAGCTGGCATTGTCGGGATAGTAGAGGCGAGTCATCTCCGTAATCATCTGTAGGGTAAGGGCGGACAGAATGCTTTCTCTCCACAGACCTGTTTTTGAATTTTCGGAGACGAGCTGATTAAATATCCTACGCAGCTGAGGACTGCATTTTCCTATCCAAAAAAACTTGGAGGCAAAAAATCGTATTGCCGCATCATCGGTATTGCCGAGAATTTTCAGATAAACACTGATTTCAAACACCGGGGCATCCTTGCTGGAAAGTTGTTTGTGGAGCACATTGGGACCGGTAACATAGAGAGAATCTTTCTTTATGTCATACCGGTCTTTTTCTGTTTCGAGTACACCTTTGCCTCCGGCAATATAATGAATCTCGTACCCGTTTTTTGCGTGAGAATGCATCGGAACCACGGAATCGAGCGTATCGGAAAATATTTTGAAAAGCTGAATTCGGCAGCCGTTATAATTAAATGATAAAATCATATTAAAGTCCTCTCTGTCTATACAAACAATATAATACAAATCGAAATTTATTTCAATAAAAACTTTATATAATACGACACACTATTTAATTTATTGTCGTATTATATTCTTTTATTGGCGGCACAACAATACTATAATTATGTATATAGAACAGCAGCCGGAGGTATATGTATATGAAAATAACAGTCATCGGAGGGGGCGGAGTCCGCTCAATGTTCCTCGCAAAAAGCATAGCACAAAAAGCAGAAAAGCTGCGGATAGACGAACTTTGCTTTATGGATAACAACAAAGAAAAATTAAGAATTTACGGCGGTATGGCGAGTCATGTTGCAAATCTCCTTTGTCCTAAAATGAAATTTATGCTGACGACGGACAGCATTGAGGCAGTAAAGGATGCCGACTATGTTATAACCACAATCCGTGTAGGCGAAGATGAAATGAGAGCAAAGGACGAAAGAATCGCACTCAATCAAGGTGTCCTCGGTCAAGAAACAACGGGAGCGAGCGGACTTTCTTTTGCAATGAGGAGCGTACCGGCTCTTGCCGAATATTGCGAGCTTATCAAAAAATTTTCAAAACCCAATGTAAAAGTTTTTAATTTTACAAATCCTGCCGGTGTAGTGAGCCAAACCCTGCGTGATATGGGATATGATTTTACATACGGAATATGCGACGCTCCATCGGGAATGCTTCGCTCCTTTGCACTCATGTACGGCGAAAGTCCTAAAGACATAACGGGCGAATGTTACGGCCTTAATCATCTGTCATATTTCAAGAGTATAAAGCTAAAGGGCAGAGAAATAATGCCGGAACTGATCGAAAATGACGAGGCATACAAAAAGAGTGATATGCGTTATTTCGAAAAGGAGCTTCTAAGAGACAGAGGCTGCGTTTTGAACGAATATCTCTATTATTTTTACTATCGTGAAAAAGCTGTTGAAAACATACTCAAAGCCGCCCAAACCCGTGGCGAACAAATACGAGATATAAATAAATCCATGACGACGGAACTTTCGCAAATGGATATAGAAAACGATTTTGAAAACTGCTTAAAGATTTTCAGCAAATGGTACGGTATGCGTGAGGGCAGTTATATGGCAAGTGAAACAGGTGAAAAGCGTACTCAGCCATGGCACTTTGACATTTACGAAGAAGATGACGGCGGATATGCCGGCGTTGCACTCAAGTTTATCGAAACCGCTCAAAGCGGAACAAAGGGTACTATGATTATGTGTATTCCAAACGACGGCTCTATTGACGGTTTAAGGAACGACGATGTGGTCGAAATCACCTGTGATGTCGATAAAAACGGTTGTACACCGCACCGTATCGGCAAGGTAGACGAGCAAAATCTCGAGCTGATACGCAGAGTCAAAAACTATGAAAGACTCTCCTCCAAAGCAATAAGGGAGCGGAGCCGCTCTGCCGCAATTCAGGCGCTTACACTCCACCCTCTCGTAAACAGCTACTCGATAGCGGTAAAACTTGTAGATGAATTTATAGAGCACAATAAAAACTATTGCGGCGGATGGAAATAAAAAACCAGATAAAAATTATTGAACGGAGCTAATTTTTATGGAAAAAGAAACAAGGTATGTAGGCGTAAAAGAAACGCTGTCATACGGTCTTGCAAATGCAGGTCAGGTGTTCGGATACAATCTGATAGCCGGCGGATACCTTTCGCTGTTTTTTACAAAGGTTTTTGAAATTCCTCCTGCTGCAGTGTCTACAATGATTTTATTCCTGGGCATTTGGGACACAGTAAACGATCCGCTTATGGGCGGAATAATTGACAAAACGAGAACGAGATACGGCAAACTGAGGCCTTATCTTTTGTTTGTGCCGCTGCCTCTTGCAATAACTACGATTATGTTGTTTGCCGGTCCCGAAATATTGGCAGATGCAAAATCGACGACCGTAAAAATCATTTATATGTATGTTTCCTATTTTATATGGGAACTGTTTTATACTCTCGGCGATGTTCCGTTTTGGAGTATGAGTGCGGCTATTTCGCCGTCGACGAGTGACAGAACAAGGGTTATTTCAACTGCAAGATTTTTGTCAGGCCTTATCGGCGGCCTTTCGACAACAATGCTTGTGGTTATGATGGATTTCAGTAACAAAGGTGTTTGGAATATCACACTTGCACAGGACTTTTTGATTCTCGCTTGTATAGCAGGTGTGTTCGGTATGGGGCTGTTCTCTCTTGCAGGACTGAAAATAAGAGAAAGAGTAAGTCAAAGCGTAAAGGAGCCGTCACTGCTTGATAACTTCAAAGTTCTCATTAAAAACAAGCCGCTGCTCCTGATTATTGTTGCGAATGTGCTCGGAAGTCTCGGCGGTATATCAAATGTTTTTCAGACATACTACTATTCGGAGGTACTCGACCTGAACTCTGCTGTTTTGTGGATAACACTGCCGGGTACTCTGCTTGGCTTTATATCATATTTGCTGATACCAAAGCTGAAAGAAAAAATGGACAACAAGCATATAGTTATGATGAATATTATTTTCAACGCTGTTTTGGGCACGGCAGTATTCTTCTGCGGCCTCGGATTTTATAAAACAAATGTTGTTGCCATCTCTGTTCTGCTTATGCTCCAAAACTTTTTCTTTGCCTTTTTCCAAACTGTCAACAATGTCATTCCTACTGAGATGATAGGCGACACGGTAGACTATATGGAATGGAAAACGGGAAAAAGAAATGAGGGAGTCAGCTTTTCCGTACTCACCTTTGTAGGCAAGCTGACCGGTTCTCTGTCCACCTCTATCGGTACTGCACTGCTGCCTCTGATAGGTTTAACTTTCACTAAAGACACAGTCGGTAATTCGGTAGCCGTAAAAGGAGAACACACTGACTTGTGGATATGGGCGCTGTTTATTCTGATACCTAAACTGTTAGGTCTCATTACTCTTATTCCGTACGCATTCTACAATCTGAATGGCGAAAAGCTAAAGCAAATTCGTGAAGATTTAAAAAACAGACGAGAAGAAAAAGCAAAAGTTCAGGCGATAGGAGGCAACGAAAATGAGTAACAAATGTCCTAAATGCGGTGCCAAGTTAAGCCCGTTTTATCTCAAGCCAAACTGTCCGAGCTGCGGCGTGAATATCGTGCAATACGGCTTTGACGAAAGGCTTGAAAGCGACAAAATAAGGGCAGAAAAAGAATGGGAACGATTCGATAATTTTTTGAACGGACTCAAGAAGTCCTCCATCGGCTCGCCCATAGCAATCGTCAGACTCATATCGTTTTTTCTGCCGATAGTCGCACTGCTGATACCTGTATATAAAGTGAACGGTGCAGGCATAAATCTTATATCAATAATTAAAAGTATCATTTCGGATTCCGCATCGGTGTTCCAAAACAAAGCGATGCTGCTTTGCTTTATATCATTTGCGGCAGTTATTTTGACTTCGCTGGTTTGTGCGGTTATATCCCTGTTTTCTTATACAAAAAACGGATATAAGCGAAATATAATCTTGTCTGGCATACAAATCTGCACATTTATAGCTTTAGGCACAGCCGCTGTTATAAACGGGGCAAGCATTTTTGCAGGGGCGGCAGCAGTAATTCTGCTCCAAATACTCACATTGTACCTACACAAAAAGTATAAAAAAAGTATCGAGGAAAATAAAAACAATGAGCAATAAAAAGAAAATCTATACAGTCGCAACCGCACATCTCGACACCGTTTGGAGTTGGGACTTTGAAACTACTGTAAGCAAATATATCTACAACACACTTGTTGACAACTTCAAGTTGTTCAAAAAATATCCTACATACACTTTTTCATTTGAAGGCTCATACAGATACGAGCTGATGGAGGAGTATTATCCGGAACTTTTTGACAAAATGAAAGAATATATAAAAGAAGGAAGATGGAATGTTTGCGGTTCATCATTTGAAAACGGAGACGTAAACATTCCGTCACCTGAGGCTTTGTTTAGAAACATTCTTTTCGGCAACTCATATTTTGACAAAAAATTCGGGAAAAGAAGCGTTGATATATATTTGCCGGACTGCTTTGGCTTCGGCTGGGCATTGCCGAGCATCGCAAGTCACGCCAATCTGCTGGGATTCACCACCCAAAAGCTCGCTTGGGGCAGTGCCTACGGAGTGCCGTTTGACATAGGTCGATGGAGAGGCGTAGACGGCAACGAGATATATGCGAGTGTAAACCCTCACGACTACTACTTTACGCTCAAAAAATTGCGTGACTGGGATTTTGTCCAAAACAAACTGAAAGAAAATGAAAAATACGATCTCGATATGACTTATATTTTCCACGGAATCGGTGACCGTGGCGGTGCACCCAAGGAAAAAAGCGTAAAATTTGTTGAAGAAGAAATAAGCAAAAACAACAGCAGTGATATTGAGGTTTTGGCATCTTCAGCCGACCGAATTTATCACGATATTGACGAAAATTTCACACCGGAGCAAAAGGCGAAGCTCCCTGTCTGGAACAATGAGCTGGTCATGAAAGACCACGCAGTAGGCGGTTACACTTCCAGAGCGGTGGGAAAACGCTGGAACAGAAGATGTCAGGAACTGGCTGACATTGCAGAAAGAGCAAGTGTAACAGCCTCTTATCTCGGCATCAAAGAATATAACAAGAGTGCTATCGACATAGCCTGGAAAAGATTCATTGCTCACCAATTCCACGATGATATTCCGGGTACAAGCTGCCAAAGAGTTTACAAGCGTTCATGGAACGACTATGCCGTGTCAATGAATCAATTTGCAAACGAGCTGGAAGCTTCTGCATCGGCACTGGCACTGAATATGAAAACAGATTTTTGCAAGGGTACACCTATTATGGTATACAACCCGATTGAGTCCCAAAGGCAGCAGACCGTAACTGCCCGACTGAGCGGTATAGGCAATAAAAATGTGAGAGTGTTCGATGATGACGGAAACGAGATTAAGAGTCAAGTTATAAACCGAACCAACACTTATACCGAAATTCTGTTCATTGCAGATGTAAAGAGTCTCGGTACAAGAATTTATGATGCGAGAGTAAGTGATATACCGTGCAACGCAGAAAGTGCTGTTTCCATCTCAAAGAACAGAATGGAAAATCAAAAGTATATCGTCACCCTAAATCCAAACGGCGATATTGAGTCAATTATTGACAAGGAACAAAACAATTTCCAAATTCTGAAAGAGCCTGTTTCTCTCGGGCTGCTCAAGTACAACGGCTCACGCGTTTGGCCTGCGTGGGAAATGAATTATAACGAAAACAAAAATGCGGCAGACAGAATCCCCGTTAAATCTAAAATGCAAATAATCGAAAACGGCCCATGCCGTGTCGCATTCAAGGTTACACAGCGTGACAAAAAGAGTACCTTCACAAATATTATTGCACTTTCGGACGGCGGAAAATGTGTAGAGGTATATTCCGAAATAGAATGGCAGTCTCTGCGCACATTGGCAAAAGAGCAATTCAGCTTTAATGTAAGCAACGGCACAGCCACATTTGACCTGGGACTCGGTGCAATAAAAAGGCAGAATATGTGCGACAAACTCTATGAGGTACCTGCTCAAAATTGGGCAGACATTACAGACAAAAACGGAAAAAGCGGTGTGTCCGTAATCAGCGAATGTAAATACGGCTGGGACAAATTCAACGACAACACGCTGAGATTTACCGTTCTGCACACGCCTAAGCACAACTATCGAATCGACTCTATGCAGTCAATGATGGACTTGGGGCTCAACAGATATTCATTCGCAATTTTCAGCCACAAGGGAGATGTCGGCACAGACACACAGCTTGAGGCACGAAAATTCATTACTCCTATGACTGCATATATTTGCAAAAAGCACAACGGAGCTTTGGGTACAAATTATTCTTTCGGCGGTGTTTCTTCCAATGATGTCATTGTTCGTGCTATCAAAAAAGCCGAAAACAGCGATGAAATTATCATAAGGCTCAATGAGGGCGCAAACAAAACCATAAACAAATTTTCGCTCACACTCGGAAACGGCATAGAGGATGCAAAAGAAGTTTTTGCAAGTGAAGAATACAAGGGCAAGGCTGAAATAAAGGACGGAAAACTTATTACAAGCTTTAAACCATACGAAATCAAAAGTTTTGCACTCAAGCTAAAGAGCGGTGAAAAGGTAAAAGCGGAAAAGGCTGTACCGATTGAACTGCCTCTCGACAAAAATATTATCACAAAGCAAGGCAATTGCGGCGACTATGACTACACTGTTCCGTTTGAAATTGTGCCTGATGAAATCAATTCAAACGGATACAAATTCATCATTAACAAGAATGGAAACAACGCTCTTACTGCCTCTGCACAAAAGATAAATACGGGCAGTAAAGACAGCAAAATTGCATTCCTTTGTGCCTCATTGGTCGGGGATAAAGACGCCGAATTTGTCATAAACGGCAGAGAAGTAAAGGCAAAGGTAAATTCCTGCTTTGAGCGTTTTGCAAGATGGGATTTGTACGACTTCGGTGAAACCGCATATATCAAAAAAGGCAAAATCGCATATGAAGCAACCCATTGTCACAAAAACGGCAAGGATGAAATTGCAAAAAGTATGTACTTTTACATTGTCGAATTTGATGTGCCTAAAAACAGCACCGTCATTTTGCCTAATGACAGCGACATTGTAATTTTGGCGGCTTGCTCACTGCACGACGGAAAAGCAACTCTCGCCGCTCCTGTCTATGACGAAATCCAAAACAACAGACCTTTTACATTCAAAATGAGCAAGAAAGAAAAGGCTGAATACATCTTAGGTAAATGTGTATGGAATCTAAACGACAAAGACGAGTTCATAAAAGCCAATAACAGAGGTAAAGAAGAATGAATGATGAACTGAAATTCACGGTTATCAGCGACATCCATTACTATTCAAAAAAGAATTTTGTGGACGGCTTTGACAAAAACAAAAAGCCAAAGCCGGGCCAGCTCTTTTTCAGCAGGAGCGAAGAAATCGTTGAGCACACCTTTGACTGTTTGTGCAAAAATGATACGCCGGACATTGTTCTCATAAGCGGTGACCTTACATATAACGGCGAAAGGACCTCTCACGACGAGATGAAAGCCGCTCTGAAAAAGCTGCAGCAAAAGGGGAAGAGAGTGTATGTCATAACCGCAACCCACGACTATACCACTCCTCGTATGCCCACATACGGCATAGACAAAAACGACAAGTATATAGAGGTTGAGTCAGTAAAACGAACACAACTTTTGAAATACTACGGCGATTTTGGCTATAACAACGCCATCGCAAAGCACAAAAGCACAATGTCGTATGTGGCACAGCTTGCAGACGGATACCGCCTGTTTGCACTCAACGATGACTACGGCGATCCCGATTGCGGATTCAGCGACGAACTGATGAACTGGGTCAAAACAGAAGCGAACAATGCAAAAAGAGACGGTCAATACATTATAGCAATGACACATCACCCTCTTGTGCCGCCGTCGCCTATATATACGGCTGTTGCAAAGGGTGATATGCTGAATGACTATGAGCTGCGCAGTAAGCAGCTTTCCGACTTAGGCTTTGATTTTGTGCTTACCGGTCACACGCATATGCACAACATTTCTTATTGCAAAATAGGAGACAAAAAGTTTTATGACATTTCTACAGCGGCATTAACGGGATTTCCGCCGTATTATCGCCAAATAGTGCTGAACAAAGAACAGAAAAAAGCAGAAATAAAAACCATTTGTGCAGACTGCGCAGACAGCATCGATACAAACGGGCTTGCCCTCGAGGAGTACACAAAAGATTTGTTTTTTGGCGTTGTATCAAAAGCACTGTACGATGCCGAATATGACTACGACAATTTTGCCGACTTTGCCGTAGGCATGAGTATCTCTAAGGAAACGAGTAAAAAATACAAGCCCATTATTCACCGTTTTGCTAAATTTCTAAATCATCTTACATTCGGAAAGGTATGGCACTTTGTTCGTTTTTCGAGTGGTGTAAGCAAGAGCGAAATAAGCAAAATCAGCTCAAAAAAAGTAGTCCCCTTTGTTATCAACATTGCGGCAAATCTTTACAGAGGCGACGGAAACATACCTACTTCCTCCACAGAATACAAAATGATATGTTCGGTGTTGAAGAAAGCCGACCGTCTTGCAAAACCGTTCGGTAAAAAGCTCAATTCAATCGGCCTATCGAGTATTAGTGAGGCTGTTTTGCCGCTGGTAAACAGAGGTGCGGACAGCGACAGAAACGCTACTGTTTATTTTGGAGAATAAAAATGGATAATCATTCAAAAACAAACAAAAAATTCGGAAGCATATTAAAAGATTCCGAGGCTAAAACCCCGTGGCACATAATGCGGCTGCTCTCTTTTTTAGCATCCCTTGCTGTGTTGTGCCTGCCGATGTTTTATGCAGGTCACAAAAATGTTTCGCTAATCACTTTTGCGGCAAGCATACGCAACCACGGAATAGACCTAACCGCCATATTTAGCGACAGGGCATATCTGTTTGCTGTGTCGGCAATACTCTGTGCTGTGATTTTTGGTATTGCAGAAATAATTTGCTCCTTCTTCACTTCTGCCAAAAGCGGATACAAGCGTGATATTATTGCATTCAGCGTAAATTTCGGTGTGACGGTACTGATGTCATTTTGCGCTGTCGGCTTTGGCGCAAGGGTAAAGGCAGGATTGATTTTGACTCTTTTGATATATTTCATTAGATTCATTTTGCAGAACGCAGTTCACAAAAAGGGAGTCAATACCTACAATACCGTAGTGGCTCTTATAATCGTCGGTGCTGTTATCGCTTCTTCTTGCTTCGTTTATCGCTCACCTAAAGTGACATATACACCTCCGAAAAACGCTGACTGCGACATAAGCGCAGTAACATTCAATGTTGCTGCCGCTTTTGGTGAAAAATTAGACGGCACTTCAAGTGCAGAACGCTGCGACCGATTTGCAAGCTATATGAACAGTATAAAACCGGACATAATCGGCACGCAGGAAATGAATTCTATTTGGCTGGAAAAACTCAAATCTACTATGCCGGATTATGAAAACTACGGAGTAAAGCGAGGCGGCGACAGCGAAGAAAAGAACAGCGAAATGAATGCTGTATTTTGGAACAAAACCAAGTTTTCCGCTGTGGAAAAGAACACAATCTGGCTCAGCGAAACTCCCGAAAAGGAAAGCAAATACACCTACACCGACAAAGACGGTAATCACTGTGAAGCCGGATGCTACAGAATTTGCAGCTATGTTGTTCTGCTGAATAAGCAGAACGGCAAAAACATCATTTTTTTGAACACTCATCTGGATAACGCATCGGAGCAGGCAGCTGATTTCGGTGCAAATGTAGTTATGAACAAACTCAATGAGCTAAAAGAAAAATACAACAATACCGACGGCACCGTTTTGACCGGCGATTTCAACGAAACCCAAGACGGAACGGCTTATAAGCTCGTTGCGTCCAAGCTGAACGACTGTACGAACCGAGCAAAAAAGACAGCCACATATCAAGAGTGGGGCTATCGCTCTACCGGTAATGAGCCTATCGATTTTATATTTACAGACGGAAAAGCAGTAGATTATACCGTGCTGAACGACCTGAACAACGGGTATGTGTCCGACCACTACGGAGTATATTCAGGTATTAACTTTTAAATTGACTGACAAGAATAATCTTTATATAATAAATTCGAAAATTTATTCATTAGGAGCTAATACAGTATGAATATCAGAAGAGCGGAAGAAAAGGATATACCGAGGATTATCGAGTTATTGAAGCAGGTGCTCCAAATACACGCCGACATACGCCCTGATATTTTTATATCCGGCACCACCAAATACACGACTGACGAGTTGGTGAAAATGATAAATGATGACAAAAAGCCGATTTATGTTGCCGTAAACGGCAGTGACATCTGTGTAGGCTATGCCTTTTGTCAGTTACAGGAACAGTCTGTTTCTAACAATACAGTACCGTTCAAGTCACTGTATATCGACGATTTGTGCGTAGACAAGGAACAAAGAGGAAAGCATATCGGCGAGGCTCTGTTTGATTATGTCAAAAAAGAGGCAAAAAGGATGGACTGCTACGAAGTAACACTGAATGTATGGACAGGGAACACTCCGGCAGAAAAATTCTATGAAAAAATGGGGATGAAAACAAAGAAAAGAATGATGGAATACATACTGTAACCGAACGAAAATTATCTCAATCGCAGGTGAATAAAGTGTTGAAATACGGAGTATACGCAAAGGCTGTGGAGCTGCTTTGCTTTAAGCCGGCGTTTAATAACAATGGTACTTTTTCAATAGAGATTGCAAAATAGAAAAATAAAGTAGTAGACTTTGTGTTCGAACGACACCTCATTGTAAGGTTTGCAATTTCTCATACGAATTTGTTGAAAACTTGTGATACACAATTGGCAGAGATTTTTGAGAGACAACGTTCAAATCAAAATCGTAACACGAATTGAAATGAACAAAAACTCCGAGCGAATACAGAAAATCATATTTATAACCGTTGACTTTATAAAATCTCGGGTGTATAATCAAAAAAATAAAGCTGTCTCGGCTGATGAAGACTATAAATTTTGCTGTTTCTGAACACAACAGCAGAGTTTACAGTCTTATTTTTTTGTAGGCGATAATATGAAATTTAAAAAATATGCAACAAAAACGCTGATGATTGTTATCGGATCAATAATATCCGCATACGGAATTACGCTTGCAATAGGCGCAGGTTTCGGCGGCGCAACACTTGCGATATTGTGGCAAGGGCTGACGAATGTGACAGGTATGTCAATCGGCACATCGTCGCTTGTTGTGGCTGTGGCAATGATAATTTTTGCCTTTTTCTATGACAGAAAGCAAATCAATGTCGGCACAATTCTTTACCAAATCATTTACAGTTTTTTCGTGGATGTATTCACAAAAATTCAGCATTATACAGATATTAAAGCGGTTAATTTTGTTATAATGCTGCTTGGCATTGCTATATTTTCGTTCGGAACGGGGCTTTACTCCGCCGCTGATTTCGGCAGGGGATCATATGAAGCAGTCACATTTTCGCTTGCCGAAAAAAACGGGTGGAAAATCAAAATCGTACGAATGGTTCTTGATATTATAATGGTAATTATCGGCGTTTTGCTCGGCGGTAAATTCGGAATTTGCACAATTGCCACCGTTTTGCTCTCCGGTCCGATAATTCAGGCAACCGTAAGCACTGTTAAGAAATCAAAGATTTTAAAAAACATTTCTTAAAATTCTCATACAAGCCTAAAAGTGATAAGACACACAAAAAGGATGGAATTAGATTTTGAACAAGTCCGTAAAAAATGGACAATAGAAAAAGAGCCCTCTTGATGTAGAATATACATCAGGAGGGATTTTTAATGCCAAGAAATTATCGAAACGCCCGTTTGTCCGCCCGAAATACGGCATAAATCCATCTGTATAAATGACAACATATCAAATATTATCAATGAATATATATAACAGGAAGCAATAGAATATATGAGACCGGCATTCAGTTTAAATCTGATTGAATAAAGAGCTTTTATATTCTTCGTCATCAAATTGCGCAGTATCCTGCTGTAAATAATAATGCGGATTTAGAGTTTCTTAATACACCTCATTGTAAGGTTCGCAATTTCTCATACGAATTTGCTGTTCTAAGCAAAAATAAAATTCTGAGAGATTTTTGAGAGACGCAAAGGCTGAAAAACGGCTTAAATAGGCGGTTTTGAAAAAAGATTGCGAGCCTCTGACTCCGCCATTTTAGGTTTGAATCCTTATTACGAGCGAAGCGAGTAACAAGGTTATCGGGATCCATTCAAAATCTGTGATTTTGTAAATGGGTGATGTTCTTATTACGGGTTTATAATGCAATTAAACCCGTAAAAACGTTCTGTCAAGTCTTTAAGGTGGAGATTTGCAAAGCAAATACTACCGTGACTTGACAGGTTGTTATACCTCTGCCAATACCTCGGAACAATTTGTTCCGAGGCTTTTTTATGCCCGAATACCGCTTTTTACGGCGGCATTAGGGCATTTTTTCTTTGCTTTAAAATATCGTGATAGTCTTTGAGAGATTTTAAGAGACAGCTAATTTCAAAATTCCAAAGTCATTTTAGTGCGATTTAGGGCATTTAGGACTGAGACTTTTGAGAGACATCGCTCAAATCAAAATCGTAACACGAATTGAAATGAGCAAAAAATTTGAGAGACATTTCAAAAAATAAAGAGGGCATAAAGTAATAAAACTTTATGCCCTCACTTTAAGTTTGCCCTTTTATATTGTTTATCCATCAAAAATAGAAAGGTAAAATTATATTTCTATCAATTTTCTGCCGAAAATATATTTAATTATCTTTTTTCTTCCGAACAAGCAATACCGTTGCAAAGGAAAGAGCCGCCAAGGCTGTGAAAACACCTGTGTAGGTTTCACTGCCTGTTATGGGCGAAATAACGCTTTCGTTTTTGCTTGGTTTATCCGGTGTTGTGTTGCCGTTTGTTTTATCTTGTTCGAGATTGATAATCGGTTGTTTCGGCGTCTTTTCTTCAAGTGCATCTATCGCCGCAAGTATTGCCTTTGTTTGGAGGTCTACCTCCTCCTGTTGTGTGATATTTCTGCCGCTGACATCAACAGCCAATTCCTTTTCAACCTGCGAGAAATCAACATATTTCTCTTTGTCAAGTCCTTTGGCTTTGGCAACCGCTTTGTCATATTCGGCGTAATCCGCAGACTTGTATTTAAGTGCGGAAATTGCGTTTTGCAGCTGCTCGGCGTAGGAGTCTACTACCTCCTGCTTTGTAATATCCAAGCCGTAGTCAATGCCGTTTAGTATTTTGTTCAGGGCGTTCACGGTTTCATCTGTGTAATATTCCAAATGCTCGGGAACGGTATTGATTTGCTCATTAACCCGTGAATAATCGGCAGGCTTCAAAACAAGGTTATCCAAAGCGGCTTTGATTTTTGCCGTCTGCTCGTCAACGATGTTTTGCTGTGAGTTTGACAATCCGCTTATGTCAGCCGAAAGGGCTTCGTCAAGCTCGGCCAAATCGGTGTACAAGCTGCGGTCAAGTGCCTTTGCCTGTTCAACTGCTTTGTTGTACTCGGTGTAATCGGCTGACTGATATGTGGTGTTCTCCGTTACATTTGTACGGATTTCAATGGGGTCGTAACCTACATCTGTGCTGGTAACTACACAATAGTAATACGGATAAGCAGGATAATCGGTAGGGTTAAAGTCCTTATCCGTTGCACCGTCAATGGGTGTGCCTGTAGTATTGTCTGCTGTAAAACTGCCGTACCACTGATAAGTGCGGTTGAAGCCGATTACATCTGCGGTTAAAACTCCGTCTGCATCGGTATATTTTTCAGGCAGTGGGGTAAGCACAGCAGTTTCCTGCGAAACCTCAACAAATGTGTGTCCGTTTTCATTTGCCCACTGCTCCGCATATGTTCCTTTAGTACCGTAAACCTTGTAATTCCTGCCCTTTGTATCTTCGGTACATTCTCTAAATGTTGAGGGCATAGAAATTATACAGCCTTCCGTCTGTGGCAGGCTCTGTGCGGTTTCAAGGTGTGAAAGCTCTATGCGAGCAGTCAGATATTTTCCAAAAGCATCCTTTTCAATTTGAGTTACACTGTCAAAACGGAAAAAACGAGGTTTGGCAATTGGATTTACTCCGTATGAACCAAAAGCCTGTTTGGGAACAGTAAGAAGTGCCGGCATATTTACATACTTCAATTCAAAACAATTATAAAATGCTTTTTCTTTTATTGTTTTTGTATAAGGAAAATCAGCTTTTAATATTGCTGTATCATTAAGTGCATAAGCGGTTAAATTTGTAATAAGCGGCATTTCTACACTTACTAATCGAGAACAGGAGTCGAATACACCATTATTTCCCCAAATTTCATTGATTATTGTGCATTGCGGGAAATATACCTTTTCCAATCTTGAACATTGTCCGAAAGCACTATCATCAATTTCTTGTACCTCTGGACCGTAGAAGGATATGATTCGTGAATACGAAAAGGCGTCCCCTTCAATGATTTTAACATTTGGGAAATAGCCTACGCAAAACTTTGCAGCAAGATTAAAAGCTTGATCTTGAATACATTCGGCGACAGGAAATTCGACATACATAATATTGGACTGTGAAAAAGCACCTGATTTGACAGTAACTATACCTTCACCACGAACAAATTCTATTGTGGAATTTTTTGCAAAAGCGCTTACGGGTATTTCCGTAACGGTTTCAGGAAGTGTTAGCCCGATTACAGTATTAAACGCACCTTTAGAAAATCCTGTAACTTCAATTCCGCTTATTGTTTCGGGGACATATAAATCAGATATATTACCTATATATTGGGTAATTATGCCGTTACTGTTTATTACAAAATTTTCATCGCTGTCTGTATATTGAATGCGGGGTGTTGCCTCGATTTCTTCGCTGTAATATCCACCATCTGCATAATATGCAACTGCTCGGATGCGTGTGCACTGTGTGATTTGAAACGGTTCTGTATATACATTGGCATTCTCTAAAGCAGGGTACATGCCGTCTGTTGTATACAAAATAATTGCATCTTCATCCGGGCAAGTGATTGTGCAGGTCTGCTCACCGACATAGACTTTATCCTTTAAATTAATCTCATTAGGTGCGGCGAGTTTTTCCAGACCGAGAGCATTACAAAACTGAATCATCCCAACACCGTCCCACAGAGAATGGTAATTATTCATAAATCTGCCCTGTGAAGATTGGCTTTCGTTATACCGTTTAACATCAAAGGAGGTTCCTTTTAATCGGGTATCTATTTCGTCAACCGTCATTTCAGAATTAACCGCTTTTAAAATCGCACCCAAAGCAGCGGCGCACGGAGCCGAATAAGATGTACCCGAAAATCTGGCGTAACGATTTCTGGGAATTGCTACTGCTATATGTTCTCCGGGAGCAGAAATATCAGAATTTAAAGTCAAGGTATTCATAAATGTAGTTGCATTATTAAAATCAGTAGCAGATACGGCGATGCATTCAGGTATATTCGCAGGTGCAGCATGCGTTTCAATGCGTCCTGAATTTCCCACGCACGCAAAGACAGGAATGTTTTTGGAATAAGCTTTCAAAACACATTTTCTGATTAGTGATACATCACTCAAAGATGTAAGACTTGTGTTGATAATATCACATTTTTCAATTGCCGCTAAAAGTCCGGCACTAATTGCAGTAACGGTCAAATTTTCGCCATCACCAACTTTATATACAGCTACCTTCACGTTTTTTGGCGAATTATTTACAATAATACTGCTGACAGTTGTTCCGTGATAAAATGCCTCGGAATCCATTTCATCGTCTGTTTTACCGGAAGAAGATACATTAAAATATGTTCGTTCTACGCGGCTCTCAAAGATTTCATGCGTATAGTCTATGCCTGTGTCTACAACGCCGACAATGATTTCGTTCATGTGGATATCTGTTTCTGCAAGATATTCCTGCAATCTTTTCGACTGAGTTCTGTCATGGCTCCAGTCGTTTAAAAATTCATCTTTGAGTATAAGCTCAGGGTTATCAGGAGTACTGTCAGCGTAAGTACAAACTAAGTCCAAATCAACCTCTATTACATTTTTTTCGTTCTGCAATTGATTGTATGCGGACATAGCCGTTTCCGGACTTTCATATTGCAAAATATGAAAGTCCTCAAAGCCACTGACGTCCTCTAATGCGCCGCATTTATTAAATTTACTGTCGGCACGGACAATCAGTCTGGCGGTCTGAAAATCCTGTAAGGTATATTCAGTTTCAGTGCTGTCTGTGACTTCTTCTGAATTTCGAGCAGAAAAAGCTTGAATTTGTGCCGTTTCATCCTCTTCGGGGGCAACAAACTCTTTCTCCGAATCATATTTCCTTGCCAAGTCTGCAATCCCGTTTGTAAATTCAGTTATCTTTTTTGATTCATTTGTATCTGCTGCACAAATCGTAAATGAGGGCATAAATAACATAATTATAATAATTGCAGACATTATAATACAGATTAACTTTTTCATAAAAAGCCTCCTACTTTACAAAAACATATAATCATTTATTCGCATAAATAATTATTGTTGTATTGTTTAACGAGATTTACAATACAGAAAAAATAAGAAAATAAAATCATAATAAGCGGCGGAAAAACACCCAAAAACAATGCTGAAATTTTATTAAACCCTGCCATGTAGGCATCTGCTTCCCAATGTATAATATCATCGATAGCAAGTCCGCCAAAAACCGTTATTAACAAAATAAAATAAATTGTCCAAATAACCATCTGAGAAAAATAAAATTTCTTTTTCAATAGCTTATTATATAATACAGAAAATTCCTCTTTTCTAACTTTTATATTTGAGCTTTGAACAATTACGGGATGCAAACATCTAGCTCTTATATAAAGGAAATTATTATAATAGCTTGTTTTAATGGCAATTTCCAATTTTGCATTACGATGAATATGCAGCATGTATGTTACTTTGAAACAGGATAAATCATATCTGAAAGCAAACAAATGATTCAATATTCTCTTTTGAAATGATTCGGATAAAAACGAAAATCTCAATTTTCCTAATTGATTTTTCTCAAAAGGAATGCTTTCAAATGTTAAAATATGATTTCCGACTTCTGTTTCAAATACATAATTGATTGCTTTTCCCGTATTTTCAAAGTCCATAGGTTCTTTCCCGTCTAACAGAAGCCGAAATTTATTATACTCGTTAAAGTGCAAGGTCAATGACAATTTGACCTTACCATATTCCGCATTTACCATCAAAGCTACAATCCATTCTGCACATTATTCGCAATAGTCTTTAAAATATATATGCTTATTTCCGCCGAACGGCACGGCTCAAATTTTATTTTTCTAAATATTTTTCAATGAAGTTCTCAACCGTGTTCCAATAAAGCTCCGGCTCAACCGAGGATGAAAGCGCGTGTCCGGCACCATTGACGGTCAGACATTCCTTTTCGCAGGCCGCCGCCGAATACAGCTTATCGAGCATACTGTATGGAACAAGCTCGTCATCGGAGCCGTGAATAAACAGAGTCGGAATACGGCTTTGTTTGACCTTCTCAAGAGCGCTCGCTTGCTTGAAATCATACCCGTCGCGAAGTTTTGACATCACAGATGCGGCGTTGAGTACGGGGAACCACGGGATATGCAGAGCGTTTGCTTCGCATTTGAATTCATCCCATTCCGAGGTGTAGCCGCAATCCGCAATTATAGCCTTGACATTTTCGGGCAGCTCTTCTCCGGATGCCATAAGCACCGTCGCCGCTCCCATGGATACGCCGTGGAGTATTATTTGCGCATTCAAATCCCAAGAAATAATAAGCTTTATCCATTCGATAACGTCAAATCGCTCCGGCCAGCCCATTCCTATTTTCGTGCCCTCGCTGTCGCCGTGTGCACGTGCATCTGCTGCCAGAACATTATACCCGAGTGAGTAAAATTTGTTTACAAAACCGGCCATATGCTTTGCTTTGCTTGTGTATCCGTGGCAGACAAGTACATATTTTGAACTGTTGTTTTTAAATATCTTACCGTGCAGACGAAGAGAGTCGGACATAATGTAAACATCCTCACCGTGCTCATTGTACCATTTTTTCATTTCGGGCGTACCGGTAAGTCCGCTGTATTTTTCGCTCGCGTCTTCTTCGCTGCCGGATGTGTTCGTGACCTTTTGAACGAGATTGTTGAGCTTACTCATATGTATAGGTGATTTTGTGTTTATCGAGAAATCATAGAATATTTCAGCCGACATTGCGGTCAATGCCGTCAGTCCGCAGAGAGTGCCGAAAACCGCACCTGCATTTTTTCTGTTCATAGAAAATCCTCCGTCATTTTTTAAAATTATACCATACTCACGAATTTTGTTTCAAGTCTTTTGCTGTTTATATATTTTATACGGCAATTAGAACTGTTTTTTTATTGAAAAAGCAAAGAGGCTCAAGTAGACCGTTTCAATCGTTTAGCTTCGTATCGAAAATGTTGTGCGGTATTGATTCCGATTTATCGCTTTGATATAATAAGATAAGAATAATAGAGGTGGATTATGAAAATAACATACATTAACCACAGCGGATTTTTGGTTGAAACCGAGAACTGCTACTATGTTTTTGATTACTACAAAGGCGAGATGCCGAGGCTTGACAAAAGCAAGGAAGCCATAGTCTTTTGCAGTCACTTTCACCAAGACCATTTCAATCCGAAAATCTTTGAAATTCTTGATGATATAGGTGTGAATTATCAGGCTGTTTTGGCGAAGGACATAAGCAAAAAGAAGTATCCTGCCGGTGTGAAAGTTACGACTGCTTACCACGATCAAACCTACACTCTTGACAACGGCACACAGGTTAGTACGCTTCTTTCAACCGACAGCGGTGTGGCTTTCATCGTCAAGACAAGCGAGGGCATAATTTACCACGCAGGTGATTTGAACGATTGGCATTGGGAGGGTGAGACGGAAGATGACAACCGCCACATGGCCTCCATGTACCGTGCCGAGATTGACAAAATCAAGGGCGCTCATTTTGATGCAGCATTCGTTCCCCTTGACCCACGGCAGGAGGAGCACTATGCCGACGGTATGCTTTATTTTTTGAAACATGTCGATTGCAACGCAGTTTTCCCTATGCATTATTGGAACGAGCCGAGCGTGATTGATAGGTTTATCACCGAATATCCGCAGTATAAATCACGAATAAAAAATACAGAATCAGCAAAAGGAGAAGAAATATGAGCTTTAGAATGGTTCATGAAAACTATAATGTTTCCGATTTGGATAGGTCGATTAAGTTTTATGGCGACGCGCTTGATTTGCACGAGGTCAGACGAAAAACCACCGACGATTTTATTATCGTTTATTTGAGCAATGATTCAAGCGATTTTGAACTTGAACTTACTTGGCTTAAAGAACATCCGCAGCCGTACGATTTGGGTGAATGTGAGTTCCATTTGGCATTTAAGGCAGATGATTTTGATTCGGCACATAAAAAGCACGAAGAAATGGGCTGTATCTGCTTTGAAAATCCTGAAATGGGTATCTATTTTATTGAGGACCCGGACGGCTATTGGCTCGAAATTTTGCCGTGACACAGAATAAAAGAAAAAGCGTCGGAGATTAGCTTCCTCCGACGCTTTTGGTATGTTATAAAATAATGAATAGCGTTGTGAATATTTCGAAAATTTACAACAGTAGAAATTATTAGGGACTATTAATCCTCTTAAGGTTGTCCGTAAGTTTGGTCTATCTACAACAGTAGAAATTATTAGGGATTATTAATCTCGGGCGTTTGCCCTACACCCTACACCGATCTACAACAGTAGAAATTATAAGGGATTATTAATCCCTACGCAAAAAAAGAGCGTGGTGTCGTATCTACAACAGTAGAAATTATTAGGGATTATTAATCCACTCCTTTCATAATATTTTATATGTTATCTACAACAGTAGAAATTATTAGGGATTATTAATCACAAATATGTCAGCACCATAAGTCAATTATCTACAACAGTAGAAATTATTAGGGATTATTAATCGCACTATTATTAGTTTGCCGACCGAGATCTACAACAGTAGAAATTATTAGGGATTATTAATCCTTTACGCAACAATGGGACGCTGTTGAATCTACAACAGTAGAAATTATTAGGGATTATTAATCGATAACCCGTCTTGGTTCGGTAAGATACTTATCTACAACAGTAGAAATTATTAGGGATTATTAATCCTTGAAAGCGGTAACTGGATGTGTGCCGATCTACAACAGTAGAAATTATTAGGGATTATTAATCAAATGACCTGAATAATGCAGGTTATAAATCTACAACAGTAGAAATTATTAGGGATTATTAATCCATCTGCAAAAACGGAAAAAGGGCAAAGATCTACAACAGTAGAAATTATTAGGGATTATTAATCTTAATAACATTGTTCTTTAATTTAATAGTATCTACAACAGTAGAAATTATTAGGGATTATTAATCACAATGCGCTAAAATTGCTTACATTTCATCTACAACAGTAGAAATTATTAGGGATTATTAATCTACTTGCATACACATCTGCTACAACATATCTACAACAGTAGAAATTATTAGGGATTATTAATCTTGCACCGATGTAAAAGCGTTTCAACGATCTACAACAGTAGAAATTATTAGGGATTATTAATCCTTTAGCTACTACTCCGAGCACTCTGCATCTACAACAGTAGAAATTATTAGGGATTGTTAATCCCTTGGATTGTTATAATTTACAAATTCATTTTCGACAATTTGCTAAATATATCCGTCATAAACGGTTTTGATTTTCTTTTTGCGTTCAGTTAGAATACCTGTTTTTTCGTCAAAAACATCAATTTTGCCAATCAAATTATATTTTACGCAATACACGCTCACGCCCTGCAACACACTCTTTTCGGTTGAATATGTTGCAGAGTCGGAATGTTTATGGGCATTCGTTCCGTTTAATTGAAACGAATCCTGAACCATAATATTTTCTTCTGTTTCAAGAGAATGAAAAAATATTGAAGCAGGGCAGAATATAAAATCATTTAATTGAGATATAGCTAAGGGCTGCTCGCTCATTTTTGCGTGTATTCAAGCCATTCGGCATTAGTTATACTGAGATTTGCTTTATTAAGCATATCATCCGGAGTGCTTTTTAAAACACTTATTGCCCAAAGCGCCTTTCTCGCAATATTATATGCGCCGTTTGCATCGGCATCGCAAGGTAATGCAGCATTCGTTCCTTTATAATTACGGCTGCCATAGAATTCGCCTCTGTCATTTGCAACAGGGGAAATGAGGTAGTCATCCTCCGGCAATGTGCTGCCGGTAATGCTGTTTCTCATTTGAAGCGTTAATGAAAGAAGCTTTATCAATCGCCTGTAAAAGTCAGCATTGGAAATGCTTAAAATTGAAGTTTTAAGATTACCTTTATAATCAATGCCGAATTCGCCGAACAACGATTTGAATTCATCGGTAAGAACAATTTGCTTATTGTCCCACATATCATTCTTTTCTTTGTTTCGGCAAGTTAAAATCCTGCTTGAATTAGTGCAAACAGTCCAAGTTTTTTTGTAGTCTGAGTTGCATCTTGGGAACTTACCGTAATCAATACAAAATTCAAACATATCGGTATTTGCATTATATTTAATGTCATCAATTGTTTCAAATAACTTTTTTGCTTCCGATACGCTTGTGTATTTTGGCTTCAAAAGATTAACAAAACCTGTTACCGGGTCTATTTTGCTTGTGTCCCAAGCCGGTACATAAAAGATAATGCCGTTTTGCTTGCCCTTATTTACGCCGTCAAATTTATTCGTAAGCTGATATGCTCTTAAAAGCCCGCCGTCTTCTGTTGGGTCTGCCTTTTTATCAATAAGCAAATTGAGTTTTGAAATAAGCATATTTTCGAATTTTTGATAAACTTGCTTTTCAACAGGGAATCTGCCACGCTTAAAGCCAAAGTTCAAATCCTCCATGGCAATAACAGCGTCATATTTGACGACTAATTCACAAATTTTGTGAACAACCTGACTGATATAGCCTTCTTTGAGTTCCTTTATATTTTCAACAGAAGTCCAATTTTTTCTTGCTTTATCTCTTTCCTTTTCTTTTGTGTCCAAAAGCTTTTGATAATCAACTCTGTGTCCGTTATCACTGATTATTTCATTAAGCGACATTTGCTCAACGATTTTACCGTTTGAATCAATAACGCTGATATAAATCAGATTTCTTTCGCCTCGGTCAATGCCGATGACATAATTATCATCTTTATATTTAACCGCCTTGCGAACATCATAATTCAAAAATTCCTGACCGTGTGCCTTAAAGTTGATTGTAATAGGCACGTGAAGCGAAAATTGCCTTTTGGTAAATCTTTTATCTTTAATAATGTCATACTCAAAAGTGCTTTCTTTTTTCTCGTTATCAGGATTTTTGTTTTTTATCGGTTGATTAGCTTGATGAGTTATTTTTTCTTTGTCATTTATACTTGCTTCACGGTAAAACATCTCGGCTTCACCGTTGAGCTTGTATACTACATTTGATAAGTTTCTCTCATCAAAAAGCATTTTGAAATACAGAGTATGTAAATTCGGAGTTCCTTTGCTGTACTTTGAAAAGTCTTTATTGTAGATTTGGAAAAGATAGATATATCCGTTATCTACAAGCTCATCAACATAGCTTTTTGATATTTTATTAAAGCTTACAGAATAACCCTGATCCGAAATTTCTCGATAAAACTCGCTGATATCGTTATAGTTTTCGGTAGGAGTAAACTCAAAGCCGAATTGCGACCAATCATCGTGCTTCTCAATGGAGTTCTTAAAATAATCTATAAACTCATGACATTCGGATTTATTAAATGTTGCCCCTTTTTTGAAACTCTCTCTTTTGCGAATGTCAAGTATTCTGTCTGACGGTTGGAATGTGTCAATGTTTTTAGCGGCAAAGAAAACCTTTGGCAACATTTTATTGGGACCGGGTAAAAGCTTATATTCCATTTTTTCGTAATAATCCTCGTCTTCAGAGGTTATATTAGGAGCATCAACAAAAGCTTTGCTGTGCGATTTGTCCATAACAGCAAGATAGTAAAAATCATCTTTGCGAAGAAGAACGGTTCTGTAATCGCTTTCTTTGTTTTTATCCCATCCACCGAGAAGTTGAGGATTGTCAAAATTCAATTTAATTTTATCTTTGGAATAAGGCTTTTGGGTAATATAGTTTCTAACTTTATCGTAAAGCCTGTCAATATCTGCTACCGAGTCATAATACGAAGTGAGTTTGCCGTAAAAAAGTTCATCCTTGTTTTCTTCCTTACCGGTACCGTTTAACGACTTTACAAGATGCTGAAAATCCTTTATTGCGTCAAGCAGGTTTTTAACTAACTCTGTTGCTTTTCCGTTTTTAGAAAGTCTTTTATTGTAGCTTTTTTCATAATCGGATTTCAGCAATTCCCGTGCCTGCAAATAAGCTTCTTTGATTTTGCTGTTACATTCTTTGCTTGAGGAAATATACCAATCTGTTATTTCGTTGCCGTTTTCGTTACCAAGGTTTTGAAGTTCAAAAAGCGAAAAGCTTTTTATTGCTTTATATATCTTGTCTCGCTTTTCAATATAATTATCGAGTTTTGTTTTGCTTGTTACGGGATGCAATGCCTCGTATTTCTCGTTCCAAGCTAAGCGTAATACGTTCCATGAATTAAATGCACCGTTTGAAATATCGGAAACGGCAGCGCCGGATTTTACAAATATGCCATTAGCATTATAAGTGTTTAATGATTGCAAAAGTTCTGTTAGCAAATCAAAATCGCCAATGTGGCTGCTATAATAATCTTCAATCGAAAGCAACACTTCGTTGTCTGAATTGAATTTCTCGGGAATGAACGATACGCTGCCCTTTTCGCTCAAGATTTGTTTATATAACTGCTTCATCAATGGCAATCTTTTTGATTTTTCATTTTTTGCATCCTGCTTGTTATAAAGATTTATGCATTCATTAAGACCTTGGATTTTTGTTCCGTCAGAGCAAGTATATCCGCCAATCATAGAATTATAAATATCAATACCCGATTGAGCCAAAACAAATTCAAAATAATCAACAGAAAAAATATCTTCAATATTTCTGCCGAATGTATTATATAAATCTGTGTTTAGCTTTGTGATAGTTTCATCAGAAAGATTATCAAATACTTTTTGAAAACTTTTTACATTATCTAAAAAGCGTGGCAGGTTGTCATTTATGCAACGGTAAGCTATTGCAGTTGATTTTTCATCACTTGAATACATATTTTCTCGATTAGTGTTAAAACCTTTGAAATACGTTGTAAAGCTTCTGAAGCACTCAACTGTTTCTCTCTCGTCTTTATCCGTTAAAAAAGACGGTAAATCTTCACATATAAGTTCTTTTCCAAACAGCCTTTTATAGCGTGCATTTGATTTAAGCTGTTTTGATATTTGCTTTCGCATATCATTTTCTAATGATTCCATAGCCTTTGCGTCGGAATCGTCCTTGTTGCTTTTCCAATACAAATCCGCATATTCATCGATTTTTTCAACCCTTGCATTGACTAGTACGGATTCAATATATTCTTTGTGAAAGCGGTCAATATAACCTTTAACCTTTTCGTAATTCTCCGCTCTTTGTTTATCCCTTTCAAGTAACAGCTTTTTATTAAAATTATCATCCGTTTTTCCGACGGGAATTAAAGAAAACTGTAAAGTTTTGGATAATGGATAGCAATTTATAAACTGTTCTTTCATCTTTTTCCCCCTTGCTTTTTATTTTATGATACCATTCACTTATTATTGGGTCAACCAAATTCTGTTGTTAGACATTTATGGTACGTTTTTTTGTACATTTACCTTTAAATACAGATGCGTTGCGGTTTTTCCTATATAATACATAACCCAAAAAGCGTCGGAGAAAGCAAATCTCCGACGCTTTTTGCGAGTATATGTTCAGGTATTTACGGGAAACCCGTTGCCGATTGCTTTTACAATTCTAAAATCGTATATATGAATTTGCCCATTTCGTCTATCACGTCCTCTGCTTGCGGAAAAACTCCGGTTGCGTTTAAATATCCGTGGCCGAGTCCGTTGTAAATGACAAGCTTTGTTTTTACATTTGCGTTTGCAAGCTTATGAGCCCAAGCGACGGCGTCTTTTTTCAGATAGTCAAGCGCGCCTACTGTAATAAATGTCGGAACATTGCCGCTTGCGTCGAAAATGTACGGATTATTATATTCGTCGGGCGAGAGTATGCCTATCTGCTTAAAATTGCAGCGTGTAAGCATTTGCATTTGTTTTATTACGCCTTTTGAAACGGCATTTTGTGACGGCTCAAATTTGTAGTCGGAATATCCTTTTTTATAATACTCGTCGGTAAAACCGAACATATTCAAGGTAGGATAGAGCAGAAGCTGCGCTTTGATTTTTCCGGTACCCTTGTATTTGGTAGAGCACGCTTGAGCAATATTTCCTCCGGCACTGTCACCGCATACAAAAATTCTATCCTTGTCTATTTTGAATTCGTCACAGCTGCGGCTTATATATTCCAATACGTCAAAGCAATCGCTGTACGGTGCGGGATAGGCGTTTTCGGGCAAAAGCCTGTAATCTATGCTGATTACCTTAACGGCGAATTTATCAACGAGCATTTTTAAGCTCTCGTCATACGGCGCGAGCGTTCCGCCGACAAATGCGCCGCCGTGAATGAAAATCATTGCCGTCCTTGTGACTTCACATTCCGCATTTTCATATATTCTGATCGGAATATCAAATCCGTCGGAAGCTTTAATGTGTTTGTTTTTGATTGAAACGCCTTTTATATGACAGTTTGCATAAGAAATCCTGTCGCAGCCCTTTCTGAAAAAACCGAGGCTTCTCTCGGTTATTTTTAAATGAATACTGTTTAGAACAAAATCCGGGACAAGCTTCAGTTTCCTTGCCATTTTGCCTATTGGTCCGCCGAGCATGCGCGGATCTATGCCGTATTTTGATACGGCGTCGGGCGCATACTTGGCTGTGTAAGTTAAATTTCCGTCGACTTCCGCGTAGGCTGTTCTCTTTAATTCGTTCAAGAACTCCTCGCTGTACCATTTTTTATCAAAGCTCTTTTTATTATTATGCATAATACACCTTCTGCGGATGATATGGTATAACTATATCATAATAAGGACGGTTGTCAATAAAATAAGTTAAGTGTATAATTATTAATATATAGATTATGCGAAAGGTTTTTTTATGTCTCATATTATCCCAACTCCGTTATTTGAAAAAACAGATGAAACAAAAAGATTGTTAATAAAATCTTTGTCGCTTGACGAAAGAAATGTCAACGGTTCTGTTAAAGATGATTTTTATGATTTTATACGTAAACTCGAACTGCCGGTCGGGAATGATGTTGTTGTTAGTTTTACGCATGATTTTTCGCTTGAAAATGAAGAATACAGACTTGAAGTAAATGAGAAAATCACCGTGTATTCGAGTGGGGAGGCAGGAAAAGTGTTTGCTCTGCAAACACTCAAGCAACTACTGTTTGAATACGGCCGAACGATTCCGTTTATTGCGATAAAGGATAAGCCTAAGTATAAAATCAGGGGCTTTATGCTTGATGTCGGGAGATATTTCTATCCCGTTGACGATGTCAAGCTGTTTATTAGAAAAATGTCTTTGCACAAGCTTAATTTTCTGCATTTGCATTTGACGGAGGACCAGGGATGGCGAGTTGAGATTTACAAATATCCGTTGCTGACGCAAATCGGGTCGGTAAGGAAAAAGACAAATTTTAATCATAGGCAACATAAGGGCTATTACACAAAAGCTCAGATTAAAAGTATAGTCAAATATGCACATGATTTCGGTATTTCGGTTATGCCTGAATTTGATATTCCGGGACACAGCAGAAGTGCGCTGGCTTGTTATAATTACCTCGGCTGTTTTGAAAGAAATTTGCCGGTTGCAGACCATTGGGGAGTAAAGCATGATGTTTTGTGTGCAGGGAAAGAAAGCACATATGAATTTGTCGAGAATATAGTGGATGAACTTTGTGAGCTTTTTCCGGATAAGTATTTTCATATCGGAGGCGACGAGGTGCCGAAACACAGATGGCATCTTTGCCCGCATTGTCAGGCAATGATGAAGAAGCTTGGCTTAAATAACGAGGATGAGCTTCAGTGCTGTTTTATGAACAGAATCAATGATTATTGTGCAGGCAAGAATAAGCAGGCGTTTATGTGGAGTTGGGATTTGAAGGATGATAAGCTGCTTTCCGAAAATTTGGGTTTTACGAAATGCGGGGACATAAACACGGGCGGCAGACCGTTTATCGATACAAGTTCAAAAGCATATTATATAGATTTGCCTTACGGCTACATAAGTCTCAAAGATACCGCCAACCATAAATTATACGACGGAAATTGCCTCGGTGCGGAAGCAACGTTATGGACGGAATATGTTCCCGATATGAAAAAAGCGGACAAAATGACTTATCCTAGGCTTGGAGCTATGTGCGAAACTGTTTGGCACGGAGAAAATTCATATGAGCAGTTTCATAATAAGCTTGATTATTATTACTCATATCTTGATAAAAACAGAATCGGATATTCAAAGCTGTATTTTGCAAATCCGAACAGGGTTCTTGGTTTTTTACAGAGGATTTGGTTTGAAAAACGACAGCTCACATGGGAAGGATTATCAAATATTTTTGACGATTTAAAAGTTAAGTATATTGCAAAAAAGAACAGTAATTTATAATTTTATGCGGATTCAGACGAGTGTGACGCTGATTAAAAAACTGTTCGCTTTTTCGCTTATTATGAAGACCGTTACATTTATTAAGCCGGAGGAGCGGCTCGACGAGATGACGGCACATCAAATAGGAAAAGCGAATAAGTATACATGGGGCATGGTAAGAGTTTAATAATAGAGTAAATCATATGAAAACCAGAGGACATATCTCATTACCGGATATGTCCTCTTGCTTTTTTGCCATATAATTTACAGTGTGTTGGAAAGTGTTTTTAGTTGGATTCCTTGGATTTTACAAAAAAATAGAAACAAATATCCTTTTACATCTAAAAATAGTGTTTAAAATTATTAAATACTATATTGACAAATTTGCAATCTAATTATATAATGTAAACATAAGAGGTGATTGTAAATGAATAAACTTATTTCAAAATGTCCCGCATGCCACGGAGCGTTACAGATTACTACCCTGCGGTGTCCCGATTGCGGAATGGAGCTCAGAAATGTATTTGACATCAGCGCTTTTGATCTGCTCGACAGCGATCAACTTGAGTTTCTAACAGCTTTTTTAAGGAACAGAGGAAATATGAAGGAGGTACAATCCGATATGCAAATATCATATCCGGCAGCTAAAAAGAAATTGGATAACTTGCTTGAGGCCTTAAATCTCGGCGGCGCGGCGAATGATGCGTTCCCCAAGGAACCCGATGTGAGTTGTATGAATGTAGATTATACAAGCAACCTCGCGTCCGAAATCATCAAAGCAAAGTTGAAAGAACACGGCGGTCATGTAACCGTATATACAGCAAGAGGACTTCCTTGTGAGATTTACGCAGAACCGGACGGAACAACATTTACAAGCGATAAGCTCCCGATTAAGCCTGCGTATGATTATACGGTGTTTGACGTTATTGTTGATTTACTTTACAGACAGGGCGGCAGCGCCAAAAAAGGAAACGGCAGAAACTGCAAGCTCGGAGAAGCGGGTTGTGAGGAAAACACCGTGGTCGGAACGGTAGCACTTCACAGAGGACGAAAAACGGGTGATTCTGTTTTTGATCCCGTATTTGTTTTAGCAGCGGTTTTAGAGTGGGCAGGTATAGCCGAAAACGGTCGCGGCGAGTTGATTCTTACCAAGGAGTACGCAGAGAAATTATGATATGTTTTTTACTTACTCTCTTTCTCAGATTTTGGTATGATATTTTGTTTAAAAATCCGTATTAAATCCTACTGTGTACCATTTGGGCGTGGGGCGGATATTTTGCTTTAACAAATAGAAAATCGAATAAAGAATTTCACAAAAATATAAAAGGCGGTTATTATATGGATAAATTGGCAGTAGAATTTGAAGGAGAATTACGGTCCAAAATGATTGAGGCGAAAAAAACGTGCGGATACAATCCGACACGCTTTAATCAGATGTTATCACGATACGGCGGTGTTGAAACCGCACGGCGGCTGATAGCAAATGCGCAAAAAAGGGGAAATCCGGCAGAGGGACTTTCCACACTGTGGGCTCACAGGCGTTTAGACTTATCTATGGAAGCTTCTGTCTGTAACCATAAGTATGCACCGCTTTTTTCCGAAGCCGAAATCAGGTATTGCAAAGAAATGCTTGAAAAATTGAATCAGTAAAATCAAGTTATATATATTCTGCAAATAGGATGTGTATTATCTAAAGCGGCAGTAGCATGAAGGCTTATAAACATACAGCCATTTTAGATTTCCTCCTCTTTGAAAATTCTTGACTTTGATTACAAAAGTTGATACAATACAATAGCTCACTCGGAGGGCTGGTTATCGTATGGAAATAACAAGCCGGATAAGGTGCAGGCTGAAATGCCCGTTCCATATCCGGTCTTTTTTAATATTCAAGGAGTAGGTATGGATCTTTTAAAGGATAATGTCGGTAAGCTTTACCGCAAATTTTTTATAGCTTCATTCGGAAGTGCACTGATAGCGTGCATTTACGGACTTGTGGATATGGCTATGGTAGGGCAGTATCACGGACCGGACGGCTCTGCCGCAATGGCGGTAATTGCCCCAATTTGGAATATTATATACAGCTTTGGGCTTTTGTGCGGTATAGGCGGCTCGGTGATTTATGCCGTCGCAAGGGGAGAACGCGATGACGTAAAAGCGGCAAACGGATATTTTACCTCTGCATTTATACTCGGAGTTTTATGGGCATTGATACTTTGGGTCTTGGTGTGGGTCTGCGAGGAACCGCTTCTCAGGCTTTTCGGCGCAAATGACGCACTTATGCCGCTTTGCAAAGAATATATGGTAGCCCCAAAGCTTACTGTTCCCGTATATGTATTTATAAATCTGCTCTCGTCGTTTCTCCGTAATGACGGTGACCCCGGCAGAGCCACAAAAGCCGTTATTTTCGGCGGTATATTCAATGTGTTCGGAGATTATTTCTTTGTGTTCACATTGGATATGGGAATTAAAGGCGCGGGAATTGCAACAGCAATGGGCGCTTCAACGTCCGTTCTTGTGATGCTTACGCATTTTATCAGCAAAAAGAATACGTTGAAATTCGTAAAGCCTCTCAGAATACTTAACAGCTTTAAAATGATAAGCGTCAACGGATTTTCTTCATTTATAGTTGACGTGGCAATGGGCATAGCCACAATGCTGTTTAACCGCCGCGTAATGGAGTATCTCGGTACGGACGCACTTGCGGTTTACGGAGTAATAGTTGTTGTAGGCACTCTTGTACAGTGCTGCTCTTACGGTATCGGTCAGGCGGCACAGCCTGTAATTTCGCGTAATTTCGGTGCCGGATTTACAGATAGAATTAAGACAATGCTTAAGTACAATATCATAACCGCTGCCGTTTTCGGAGCGATTTGGACGGTTCTTTCTATGGCTATACCGCAGGTGTTTATAAAGCTGTTTATGACGCCCACTCCCGAGGTGCTGTCAATAGCTCCCGGAATAATCAGAATTTATGCGATTTCATTTATACTGCTGCCGTTCAATATCTATTCAACGTACTATTTCCAGGCTATTATGAGAGCCAAGATATCACTTATCGCATCCGTTGCAAGAGGTATTGTAATAAGCGGTGCTCTGATACTTTTATTGCCTGTTGCTTTCGGCGGAAATGCAGTTTGGTGGGCAATGCCCATCACAGAAGCCGTTGTATTTGTGTATTCGGCTGTTATGATGAAAAAAGTGAAGCTGTCAAGATAGTATTCTGCTGTCGAGCAAAAACCGAGTCATTGCAAAAGCAGTCAAAATGGTGTATGCTTATCTTGATTTTTACTGAAAAGAGGAGTTTTCGGTTGACTGTTGACGAAGCACTCTCAAGGCTTCAAAAATCTGCTTTCAGAGCTAAATTTCATCTGTCCGACGAGGACATAAATTATATCGACAAAAAAGGCTTGGATATCGTCAAAAGCCATGCGGAGGATTTTATAAAGAAACGTCTTGCACCGGCGGTTATACCGAACGACGGCAAGCAAACGCCGATGCGCGGTCACCCCGTGTTTAAGGCTCAGCATGCCTGCGCCTGCTGCTGTCGAGGGTGTTTAAATAAGTGGTATCATGTAGAAAAGGGCAGAGAATTGTCTTATGACGAGCAAAGGCGGATAGTTAATCTGTTAATGGCTTGGATAGAAAGAGAATACCGCAGTTATAAAAATAAAACATAAAAGCAGTCCCGTGAAGGAGAGTAAACTTCACGGGACTTTTTCTTTATTCAATTATTCGCTTACTAAGTTTTTAATGACCTCAACCATCTTGAGCATAGCATTTACAGGTATTGCTTCATAAATACTGTGGAAGTTCATTCCACCGGTTGAAAGGTTGGGGCAGGGCAGACCCTCAAACGAAAGCCTTGCACCGTCGGTCCCGCCGCGTATCGGTGTAATTTGCGGCTCCACACCGGCTTTACGCATTGCTTTTTTTGCTCGTTCTACTATGTCTATATGCTCTTTAATGACATCAAGCATATTGTAATAGCTGTCTTTAATTTCAGCCGAAACCGTGTTTTCTCCGTATTTGCGGTTGAAAAATTCAACAAGTACGGTAATAAATTCCTTGCGCTTTGCAAAGCTTTGCTTGTTGTGATCTCTGATTATCATATGAAGAGTTGCCTTGCTCTCGTTGCCGTTAACCGATGAAACGTGATAAAAGCCCTCGCGATTTTCGGTGTGCGCGGGAGCTTCGGCGGCAGGAAGCATATTTATAAATTCCGCAAGATACAAAACAGCGTTTTTCATCTTGTTTTTAGCCGAGCCGGGATGCGTGTTGACTCCGTTGAAGGTTATTTTTGCACCTGCCGCGTTGAAGTTTTCATATTCTATTCCGCCAAGCTCTCCGCCGTCAACGGTATATGCAAAATCCGCGTCAAAGGTTTCAAAATCGAACTTGTCGGCACCTCTGCCTATTTCTTCATCGGGTGTAAAACAAATTGAAATTTTGCCGTGGCAAAGCTCTGCGTCATCGCAAATTTCGCGGCACGCCTCGATTATTTCGGCAACACCGGCCTTGTCATCCGCGCCGAGAAGTGTTGTTCGGTCCGTGACTATAATATCCTCTCCCGAATACTTGGCATCTATCATCGGCGCATTTGTGCCGTCAAATTTTATTATTTTTGCTTTGACGTCTTTTCCGCTGACATCGGGGGATGTGTCCATATGAGAAATCAATCCGATTTTGGGAAGCTTCTCAAATCCTTTTGTAGCAGGTATATGTCCGTAAACATAACCGTATTTATCACGGTAAGCGTCACTTACACCTATGCTTTTCAGCTCTTTTACAAGGTAATCCGCAAGAACTGTTTGTTTTTCCGTTGACGGTATGCTCTCGCTGTTTTCGTTTGAGGTCGTTTCGAATTCGACGTATCTTAAAAATCTGTCAATAACACTCATCTTATTCATTCCTATCTGAAAAAATTATGCCTTTTCGGTACAAAATGATTTTAACATACGACTATTATCTTTTCAAGCACATAAAAACCGCCCGTACCTTAAACGATACGGGCGATCTGTTTTTGTGCTTAGTGTCTTAAGAGAAATTACTTCTCAAGGGTAGCATACTGGAAGTACCAATAGCCGTACGGGCTGTGCCATACGCCCTTAAGCTCGGGCTTCTGGAGCCAGAAGTCATTGTAATAAGCAACGGGGATGCAGGCGTAATCTTCCATCATGGTCTTTTCAGCCGCGTGGAGAGCCGCAAAGTGAGCTGCGGAGTCTGCAACCTTAGAGTTAGCAATGTCAGCGTCAAAAGCAGCGCTGTTGTATTTACCGTCGTTGTTGCCGTTGGTAGAAACGAAGAGCTCAAGTATATTTGAGGCGTCATTATAGTCCATTACCCAGCCGTTGCGAGCCATATCGTAATTGCCTGCACGACGCTGAGGAGTGAATGAAGACCATTCAACAATGTCAATCTTCATAGTGATACCGAGCTGAGCATAAGCACTCTGGAGATACTCTGCAACAGCCTTGTGGTAACCTGCATCGTTTGTTGAGTAGGTGATGGTCGGGAAGCCCTTACCGTCGGGATATCCTGCCTCTGCGAGAGCCTTTTTAGCCTCCTCGAGATTAGCCTGATAATCCTTGCTGATATAGGTCTCTCCGCCGTTTTCCTTAACTGCGTTATCGAAGAACATACCCTCGTTATCAACAACGCCGGGACCTGCAAAGTTATAGGCGGGGGAGTATGTGCCCTGCATTATGGTGTTTGCAATGTAGTCGCGGTCAATTGCAAGGTTAAGAGCCTTGCGGACATTCTTGTTGTTGAAGGGAGCCTTGTTAAGGTTCATGCTGAGATAGTAGGTGCCGAGATTGGTGTCAACATAGAATTCTCCGCCGTCAGCAGCCTTCTTGAGAGTCGGGATTTCCTCGGTGGGAACATCCTTAATGAGTTGAGCCTCGCCGCTGTTGTATGCGGTGAAGGAAGCACTTGAGTTTTCGAGAAGCAAGAATGTGAGCTTGTTGTTAACTATGCGCTTTGAATCCCAACCACCTTTGTAGTTCGGGTTCTTTTTGCATACAATGCGCTCGCCGGGAGTCCATTCGGTAATCATGTACGGACCGTTGCAGACATAAGTATCGGGTTTTGTAGCCCAAGAGTCACCGTTAGCTTCAACGGTAGCCTTCTGTACGGGGCTCATAGTGCCGAATGCAACGATTTTGTCAAAGTAAGAGCAGGGGTAAGCAAGCTTGACTGTAAGAGTTTTGCCGTCCTCGCTTGCTACAACGTTGAGCTTGTCGGGATCGGGAGTAGTAGTGGGCTTACCGTCTTCATCCGGATTGCCGATAGCGTCCTGATAGCCCTCAACCATACCGATAACAGTCTCGGCATAGGGAGCGGCAAGCTCTGTGTTTGTAAGGCGCTTAAAGGTATACTCAAAGTCCTTGGCGTTAAGCTCGGTGCCGTCAGACCATTTAAGACCGTCACGCATTGTGAAAGTCCAAGTAAGACCGTCATCGCTTACAGTGTACTTTTCAGCCTGACCGGGCTGAACCTTGTTGTCCTCATCAATTATGAGAAGCGTCTCATAGAGCGTGATGAGCATATTGCCGCCGTCAACAGCACTGTTAAGAGCGGGATCGAGCGTTTCGGTGTTAGGTCCTATCTGAACCGTTATACCGGCGTCGTCCTTTTTGCTGTTGCCGCATGAACTCAGGAGTGCCATTGCCGACAGACACATGACAACTGCGAGTATCGCAGCAATAAGTCTTTTGGTTTTCATTAAATACATCTCCTTCTTATAGCAACTCGCGCTGCTTAAAAATATATCCATTGTGCTCCAGATGCACAATAAACAACTATTTTACCTTGTCAAGGTGATGGCAAGCTGCAAAATGGCCTGCCGAGATTTCGCGAAGCTCCGGGCATTTTTCGGCGCAAAGTCCGTCGGCATACGGGCAGCGGGTCCTGAAACGGCATCCGCTCGGGGGATTCAGAGGACTCGGAACATCGCCCTCAAGAGGAATTCTGTGAGATGAGCGTGCAATTATCGGGTCCGCCTCAGGTATAGCCGAAATAAGGCTCTTAGTGTATGGATGCGCGCTGTGTGTTATAAGCTCGTAGCTGTCGGCGAGCTCAACGAGCTTGCCGAGATACATTACGCCTATACGGTTTGAAATATGTCTTACGACGCTTAAATCGTGCGCTATGAAAAGGTAGGTGAGACCGAGCTCGTTCTGCAAATCCTCAAACATATTGACGACTTGTGCCTGGATTGAAACGTCAAGAGCCGATACAGGCTCGTCGCATACGATAAATTCCGGATTTACCGCAAGAGCTCTCGCTATGCCTACGCGCTGCCTCTGACCGCCCGAAAACTCGTGCGGATAGCGGTTGGCGTGTTCGCTGTTAAGACCGACGGTCTCAAGAAGCGATATGATTTTGTCGCGTCTTTCCTTTTTGTTGGCGGCAAGATGATGAATATCAATGGCTTCGCCTACAATATCTCCTATCGTCATACGCGGGTCAAGACTTGCATACGGGTCCTGAAATACCATCTGCATCTTTCTTCGGTAGGGGAGCATATTCACCGCGATTTTTTTCTTTTTGTCAAATATGACGTCTCCGTCATATATTATTGTTCCGTCTGTGGGCTCGTAAAGCCTTAAAAGAGTGCGCCCTACTGTGGTTTTACCGCAGCCGGATTCGCCGACGAGCCCGAGAGTTTCGCCTTTTTTTATATAAAACGAAACATCGTCTACCGCCTGAACGTATTTTTTCTTTTTGCCTCTGCCTCCGGCAGGAAAGTACTGCTGCAAGTGCTGTACTTCTATGAGCTTTTTATCGTCACTCACAGTCTTTCTCTCCTTCCTCAAATTCTTCTTTTTGAAGCAGCCAGCAATGGCTGTAATGTGTGTCGCTTAAAACCGTTTTCGGCGGCATTTGCTTTAAGCATATCTTCATGCATTTTGAACATCTCGGTGCAAACGGACACCCTGCCGGCGGGTTGAGAAGATCGACCGGCTGCCCTTCAATCGGTACAAGCCTTTCCTTACTTTCGACATTCAGCTTCGGAATGGATTTTATAAGACCCTTTGTGTATTCGTGCTTCGGCTCATAAAATATCTCGTCTGCCGTGCCGTATTCAACTATATGACCCGCATACATAACTGCAATTTTTTCGCACATACTCGCGACAACGCCAAGGTCGTGAGTTATCATAATTATGCTCATTCCGAGCTTTTTACGCAAATCCTGCATAAGGTCAAGTATCTGCGCCTGAATTGTGACGTCAAGAGCCGTTGTAGGTTCGTCGGCTATTAAAAGCTTCGGCTCGCAGGCAAGAGCTATGGCAATCATAACTCTCTGGCGCATACCGCCCGAAAGCTCGTGCGGATACTGTTTAAGTCGCTTGGTAGGCTCGTTAATGCCTACAAGCTCCAAAAGCTCCTTAGCGCGCTCATATGCCTGTTTTTTGTCTTTATCCGTATGCAGCCTTATAACCTCTGTTATCTGGTTGCCTATTGTGTAAACGGGATTAAGGCTCGTCATAGGGTCCTGAAATATTATGGAAACCTCGTTTCCTCTTATCTTTCTGAAATCCTTATCGGTCATCTTTTCAATTTCGTGACCGTTAAATCTGATTGTTCCGCCTATAAGCTTGCCCGGGTAGGCGGTAAGCCCCATTATTGAATATGCCGTGACGGATTTTCCAGAACCCGATTCACCGACTATTCCGAGAACCTCGCCTTCATCCATCGAAAACGAAACGCCGTTAAGTGCTTTGACTTCGCCTGCGGGAGTAAAGAACGACAGCTTCTCGTCTTTTATTTCCAAAAGTTTTTCACTCAAAATATTTACCCTCCTTTAGTTCTTGAGCTTCGGGTCGAACGCGTCGCGCAGCCCGTCTCCGAGAAGGTTAAAGGCAAGTATGATAACGCTTATAAGTAACGCCGGTAAAAACAGCAGATATGGATAAGTGTTCATACCCTTTACGGCCTCCGTGGCAAGAGAACCGAGCGACGGCATGGGAGCCGTAACGCCGAGTCCGAGGAAACTCAAATAGCTTTCGGTAAATATTGCGGAGGGTATCTGAAGCGTGGTTGTTACTATAAGAGTACCTATGCAGTTCGTCAAAAGGTGCTTTCTAATTATACGCGAATTGCTTGCACCGAGTGCTCTTGCCGCGGTAACGTATTCGGACTCCTTGAGTACAAGTATTTGAGAACGTGTTATTCTTGCCATACCTACCCAGTATATCAAAACGAATACAAGGAATATTGCTATAAGGTTCGGTCCCATTCTCTGCATCCAAGTAAAACCCGGATTTGCAGACAGCGCTTCGAGTCGCGGCTTTAGGGATGTTGCAAGCAGAATTATTAAAAGTATATCGGGAATGGTATATAAAATGTCGGTAAAACGCATCATTATATTATCGACCCAACCACCGGCAAAACCGGCTATTGCACCGAACAACGAGCCGACTATAAGAACCAGCGCTGCGCACACAAGACCTACCGTAAGGCTTATTCTTGTGCCCATCATAAGGCGAACGGCAAAATCTCTGCCGAGCTTATCCGTTCCGCAGATGTGAGGAAATACCTTTTGACCCGCGTCTATTTGCGCCTGTTCTGTTTCGCTGTACTGAAACGGGGAGAGGTTCTCGCTGTATTTTATTTGCTGCTCATAGCTGTACGGCCAAAAGCTGGGAAGAATGTAAGCAAAAACCACTATCAGTAAAATAAAGACAAGACTTATCATGGCAACCTTGTTTTTACGCAGACGTCTGAGGCCGTCCTTCCAAAAGTTGACGCTGTCTCGCATTACAACAAGGTTTTCTTTTTCCGTTGTTGTAGCCGGTATAAAATCGTCTGCCTTCAAATGCAGACTCGGAAATTTTTTGTTCATCGGCGATGCCGCTCCTTACTTAAGTTTGATTCTCGGGTCGATTATTTTATACAGTATGTCAACTATGACGTTTGCAACTATGATAAGTGTCGCAAGGACAATTGTTGTTCCCATTATCATGGTGTAGTCGCGGTTGACTATGGCCGAAACAAATTCACGGCCGAGACCGGGTATTGCAAATATCTGTTCTACTATAAACGAACCCGTCATAAGGCTTGCGAGCATTGGTCCGACGTATGTTATTACGGGGAGTATTGCGTTTCTGAGAGCATGCTTGAAGAGTATTTTGAAGTTTGAAAGGCCTTTGGCTTTTGCCGTTCTTATATAATCCTGCCCCATAACGTCCAAAAGACTTGAGCGCATAAGCCGCGTTATATATGCCGTCGGGTAAACCGACAGCGCCGTCACCGGCATTATATATGATGACAGCGTGTTAAGACCTACCGTTGGCAGCAGGTTTAGCTTGCTGCCGAATGTATACAGTAAAATTACGCTGATTATAAAGCTCGGTATTGCGATACCGCACGTCGCGAGCACTATAATAAAGTTATCGGCGAATTTACCTCGGTTGTATGCCGAAAGACATCCGAGCGGTATGCCTACAAGAAGAGAGACGAGAACAGCTATTCCGGCGAGCTTTGCCGATACGGGGAATTTAGAAAAAATAATGTCCGATACGGTTCTTCCTCTTTGACGTAAGCTTACGCCCATATCGCCCTTGATAAAATCGGTAATATAGGTTATATATTGCTCGAATAAAGGTTTGTCCAATCCGTATTTTGCCGCGAGAGCTTCCTGTGCAGCCTTGCTTATGGATTTTTCCGCAACGAACGGACCGCCGGGAACAAGGTTCATAAGGAAAAACGTCAGCGTGGCAACAATGAAAATGCTGAGCAAGCCCATTGCTATGCGCTTGATGATGTACTTGGTCAAATGATAGACCCCCTGTTAATTTGTGTATTTTTTTCAAAAGACATAGAAGTCTTTTTATATTATTGTCTCAAATAACCAATTATTGCTAAATCACAGGTATTCTTGACGACATTATTTGTACATTTTAGCACAATGTCTCACTAAAATCAAGATTTTTGCCTTGTATTTATTTAATTATTCCGCAAAGCAAAGCATTTTTTCGTGATATGTACCGATATAAGACATTTTGCCCCATAAATAACGATTTAAAAATATTTGTAATTTTTTCTTGACAAAGAAAGAACGGCGTGATAACATTGTGGCAACATCTAAAAAACCTGTGATTAAGAAGAGTAGCTTTACTTAAAGCTTGCAGAGAGCGGTTGTCGGTGGAAATACCGCAGGGGAGAGTACAGCGAATGGACTTATGAGGGCGGCACGAAAGCGTTTGTGAGTAGCGGCCGACGGGTTCCGTACCCGTTATCAGAGCGGCTTATATGTAAGTATAAGAAACGAGCGGTCGGTTTTTCCGGCAATTTGGGTGGTACCGCAGGATTCAAAGTCTTGTCCCATATATGGGATAAGACTTTTTTTATTTGCTTATTAAGGAGAAAAGAATGCAATATTATTTAAGACGATGGCGATGGCGATTTTTAAAATATAACATTGTACACTGATTTATTTTAAAAATTAAGGAGTCATCATCATGAAAAAAGTAAAAATAACGGTAGCGGTAATTTTAGCGGCAATAACAATATTCTTCGTAGGCTGTACGGCGAAAAAAGACAAGGTTCCGGTAATAGGCATCAGTCAGTACGGTGAACACGCCTCGCTTGATAATTGCCGCGAGGGCTTCCTTCTCGGTCTTAAGGAGGCCGGACTCACAGAGGGTGAGGATTACACAATAGATTATCAGAATGCTTCGTTTGACAATGCCACCGCAACACAGATTGCCAATAACTTCTCTTCCAAAAACGTCGCGCTTATGTGCGCCATAGCAACCCCCTCGGCAACAGCTTGCTACGCTGCGGCAGAGGATAAGAACATTCCGGTTGTATTCAACGCCATAACAGACCCCGGTGAAGCAGGTCTTACAACAGGCAACATCACGGGCGTTTCGGATAAGCTTCCCGTTGACCCGCAGCTTGAGCTTATAAGAAAACTCCAGCCTGATGCAAAAACAATCGGTATCATCTACACAACAAGCGAACCGAATTCGGTATCGGCAATCGCCGAGTATAAAGAAAAAGCAGGCAACTACGGATTTACTATCGAAGCCATAGGCGTTGCCGATCAGGCGTCCGTTACACAGGCTGCCGATACTCTTATAAACAAGAAGGTTGATTGCATCACAAACCTTACCGACAATAATGTTGTAGGCGTCCTTCCGTCAATACTTGAAAAAACCAATGCCGCAGGTATTCCCGTATACGGTAGCGAAATTGAGCAGGTTAAAAAAGGCTGTGTGGCGTCTGCCGGTATCGATTATGTGGAGCTCGGAAAAATGGCAGGTAAGCTTGCCGCTCAAATTTTAAAGGGAGAAGCTAAGGCTTCCGACCTTCCGTACGAAACAGTGACCGAGTACAGCACATATATAAATTCCGACGCAGCAAGCGCTATGGGAATTACCGTTCCGTCGGATGTAGCCGCAAAGGCAATAGAATGTAAATAAGGTAGTGTAAAAGAATGCTGGATCTTATTATAAGCACGTTAACTCAAGGCTTTATATACGCTCTTCTCTCCTTCGGCGTATATATTACATATAAAATATTGGATTTTCCCGATCTCACCGTAGACGGCAGTTTCCCTTTGGGAGCTGCCGTAACGGCTGTTTTACTTGTAAAGGGCGTAAATCCGTATCTTGCTCTTTTAATATCTTTTCTTGTCGGAGCTCTCGCCGGATTTGTCACGGGATTTATCCACGTCCGTTTGAAGGTACGCGACCTGCTTTCGGGTATTATAACAATGACGGCTTTATTTTCAATAAATCTGCAGATAGCCGGTTCGAATCTTTCAATCGCGCGTGAAAAAGATACTATATTTACATCTCCCGCTACAATGTCGGTTTTCGGGTCGATGTCGCTTATTTTAAGAAAACTTATCGTTTCCGCAATTCTGATGATAGTCTGTAAGGTGCTTCTTGACCTTTACTTTAAGACAAAAAACGGCTTTTTGCTTCGCGCGGTAGGCGATAACAGCGTACTTGTAACCTCTCTCTCAAAGGACAAGGGCACAATAAAAATAATCGGACTTGTAATATCGAACGCTCTTGTGGCTCTTTCGGGTGCCGTTGCCTGTCAGGAGCAGCGCTCGTTTTCCGCGACGATGGGAACCGGTCAGATAGTGTTCGGCCTCGCAGCGGTGATTATAGGAACAACGCTTTTCAGGCGCGTAAGCTTTATAAAGGGCACCACCGCCGTAATATTCGGCAGCGTAATTTACAAAGCTTGCATACAAATTGCAATAAGCCTCGGCTTGCCTGCGAATCTTTTGAAGCTTATAACGGCTGTTTTGTTCCTGGCAATACTTGTTCTCGGCAATCTTCAGAAAGGCTCGGTGAAGAAAAATGTTGGAGCTTAAGCATATTTCAAAAATATATAATCCCGGGCTCGTTACGGAGATGTGCCTTTTCGACGATTTTAATTTTACCGTAAATGACGGGGAATTCGTCTCCGTAATAGGCTCAAACGGCAGCGGAAAAACCTCCATGCTGAATATAATATGCGGAAGTATACCCGTAAACGCAGGCGAAGTTCTTATAAACGGCAAGTGCGTGAATAAGAAGAAAGATTTTGAACGCTATGCCTATATCGGCAGAGTGTACCAAAATCCCTCAATGGGCAATTGCCCGAATATGACGATACTCGAAAATATGTCGCTTGCCGACAATAAAGGAAAGCCCTTCGGTTTGTCATTTGCGCTCAATAAAAAACGATATGATTTTTACCGCGAACAGCTTTCGTCGCTCGGTCTCGGACTTGAGGATAAATTGCACGTGAAAATGGGCTCGCTGTCGGGCGGTCAACGTCAGGCGGTTTCACTTATTATGGCAACGCTGACACCGATAGATTTCCTTATCCTTGATGAGCACACCGCCGCACTTGACCCCAAGACCGCGGAAATAATTATGGAGCTTACCGATAAAGTAGTTAAGCAGAAAAAACTTACGGCTGTTATGGTAACGCATAATCTGCGCTATGCCGTGGAGTACGGCACGCGCCTTGTTATGATGGACAGGGGCAATATTATACTTGATAAGGCGGGCGAGGATAAAAAGAATACGTCGATAGACGATATTCTCGCAATATTTAATAAGATAAGCATTGAATGCGGAAATTAACATTTTTTATATAAATACGTATATCAAAGCAGCTTTGAATTTTAAAATCGGCTTCTCAATTAAAAATATATAAAAATGACCGAAAGCAGAGATTATTTTCCGCTTTCGGTCAAAATTTTGGTCGGAGTGAAGGGACTCGAACCCCCGGCATCCTGCTCCCAAATGTGTGTCGGAACCTTCAGACGACACTCTTTTGTCCTCTTTGGCCCTTTTCTCTGCTTGGGCAGTTCCTGTTTAACACTCTTTTGCCCTGCTTGTTTCAAGAAACCCTTTCGTCTTTTGGGATTTGTGTGGGATTGAATTCTGTATATTAAAAGTGCTTCCGACCAGATTTACCTCCGACAGCAGGTGCTTTTTGCCGCAGAGAGCAGCTCAGAAACTGCGCCGCATAAACAAGGAAATAAACCCGGCATGTGGATTCTTATAAAGCTGTAAAACCGGATTTTTGTCATGTGATTAGCAATTGACAAGAATGACAAGAAAGATTGCCAGCGGCAGCGTCTGGAACAGTGGTTTTCCTGCAAATATTCCGTTCTTTCCGGTAGCTATTTCCTGCTTTCTGTGATATTGTTCGTTTGCCAAAAGGAGGCGACGATATGCAGAAAGAAAATACCATGACAGTCGGGCGGTGGTGCGGCCGGTGGTTCATCGCCAACCGCCATAAATGGAACGGCAACACCGAGGGCGGGTACCGCAATCTGATTTACAGCTACATCATCCCCAGCATCGGAAGTGTGGTGCTCTCTGACCTGACAAAGCAGACAATCACCGATTTCTATGACAGCCTGCAGAACCGGGGACTCAGTGCCAGAAGTGTGTGGTGCGTCCACCTGCTTCTACGGCGGTGCATGGACGAAGCAGCACAGGAACAGTTTATTCCATACAACCCGGTGCGGTTCTGCCAGGAATCAAAGGCAGAGGAATACAAAGCAGCCCCTCTGCGCTTGGGGCAGCTCCAGCGTTACCTGAACGCAGCAGAGCAGCTCGGCGTACTCCCCCTCATCTACACAGGACTATCAAGCGGCCTGCGGCAATGTGAACTGATCACCTTGTCGTGGGCCGATTTTCATGTCCGCTACAAGTTCATCCTCAGAGGACAGCGGTTGCTGACGCTCAATGAGAAAGCGGCGTATCTCCTGACGCGGATATCAGAAACCAGTTCATCATATGTGTTCCAGAACCCTAAGACCAGAGTACCCTACAAGCTCCACGAATTCTACTACTTACACAAGAAAATCCTGAAACAGGCCAGGCTCCCATGGGTAGCTTTCCGTGACCTGCAGCGTCAGTGCATGGAGGTGGGAATATGACGCTTCAGGAATACATCAGCTTCTGGCAGGAAACCTACGATAAGTCCCAGAGCAGACCGACCACCTATGCGGCACACAACTATGTATTTAAGAACCATATCATCCCCGACCTGGGAGATATACCGCTCTCTGAATTGACATCGGAGATGGTTGGAGAATTTCTGGAGGAACGGAAGCGCTTCGGCAATCATCGAACCGGCAGCTCTGGCTTGGGAGAAGAAACCATGCGGCACATCCACCGCCTGCTTCAGCAATGCTTGGATCAAGCCATACTGGACGGTCTCCTAACAGAGAATCCCGCCAAGGCATTCCGCTACCGCAAGTCCACAACGGTGAAAGCGAATATCATGACGCCTCTGGAAATGGAGGACTATCTGGACGCTGCCGAGCGGCTGGCTACCTGCCCATGTTCATGCTGGCGCTGACGACAGGCCTACGCCAAGGCGAGCTAATCGCCCTGAAATGGAGCGACCTTGATATCGAAAATCGGACGCTGACCATCGCAGAAAACCGTGCCGTGGTACGGCGAGAGCTGGTGGAGTACGGCAGTCAGACAAGGACGATAGCACTGACACCAGAGGTAATCGACCTCCTAATCAGAGAACACGACAAGCACCCAAGCAGTCCGCTCATGTTTATGCACACGGCCACGCTGAAACCTTACTCGCCGCAGATGGTGCGCCGGATGCATAACGAGATCATCAAGGAAGCGGGGCTTGACCGCATCCGATTCACAGATCTCCGGCACACCTGCGCTGTCCTATCTCTGCGGAACGGTATGGAAACCAAGGAACTGGCGCGGATGCTGGGACATTACCGACCGTCGATAACCCGGCAGAACTATGGGCCTTATCTGCCGCACAAGGTGCAAAAGGATGAAGATATACCAAACGAAGCCACTCAGGGCGAGCTTCAGCAGGCGGCAAATGTTTTGGATACTCTTCTGAAATTCTGATAGATGTTCCGCAAAAGGTGTGGTATATGTTTGTGTCAAAAGGAGGCGAAGCCCATGAAATACAGATTACTCAAAGAGTTGTACGACTGCAGCTTCATCTCAGGATTTACACTGGCGTGGAAGCTGTCCGCAGAACTGAATAATTGTGAAAACGAGCGCTTAGCCTCCTGCCAAACCGGGAGACTGGGCGCTCGTTTCATATCTCAAAAGGAACATCATACGGAGGAAACTACATGAGTGATAAACTATGGCGAGCGGTGTATGATCGATTTCACAAACCGCAGACCGATCCTGAAAAAAAGAAAGAAAATGTGGAGCGGTATCATGCGATGGTGAAAATAATGGTGGCTATCGAACGACAAAACCTGCTTCAAATTGCGGAAGACAAGAATTTTCTCAATAGCGATGCAGACCTTGATAGCTTTATTGACGGGCTTGAGACAGCTCTGATAATTTCTATGTTAGTCGAAGATGACACAAACGAATTCATGCACCCTGGTGAAACGCCGCAGGGCATAAGAAAATTTACATTGGGAGGAGAATGAATGAAATGAAAAGGAGATTCATCGCTACTACTGCAATCACCGCCTGTCTCGCCCTGTGTGCCGCCGTGTGGCCACAGACCGAAAAGGTCGAGAAACCACCCACGCCGAGCGAAACGGCTAACGTGACCACTCCACGGCCGACACTTCCGGAGTCGGAAGAACTAATATTGCCAGCAATCACAGAAAAGCAAGAGTCGGGAATGCCGGAAGCTGAATCAGCCCCGGAAGTGACCGCTAAGGAGTTGCCCATCCCTGCACCGGAAATAGAAAAGCAATTCGAAGCGGAACAAAAAACTGCACCTCCTATGCAGACAGAACCCGCTCCGGTACATCCTACGCAGTCTGAATCGGCACCGGAGCCAATAGCTAACGATAACGAACTGGCGGATATGGTCTATGTCCCCGGCTTCGGCTGGATACGAAGTGAAGGCCCCAACCATGTCGAGTATGCCGAGGATATGTACGAGAACGGCAATAAAATCGGCATCATGGGCTGACCTCAAAAATTGCGCCGCATAAACAAAGAAATAACCGCAGGAGAGCAAAAAAGCATTCCTGCGGTTATCCTTTGCCAGTTTATAATTCAAAATCTCTCGTCTGGAAAGGACATCACGAATCTGAAAATTGGATTTTCGATAGACAAACTGAAGCTGCTGTGTTAGAATTAACCTGTATTAGTGTATACTCTGACACGAGGTGTTACGATGACGATTTGTTATAATAAGCTGTGGAAACTCCTGATTGATAAAAACATGAAAAAGAAGGATCTGCGTCTGGCTACTGGTATGTCTACGACCGCCATTGCCAAACTGGGCAAGAACCAGCATGTCAGTACAGAAATCCTGATGAAAATCTGTACCGTGCTGGATTGCGACTTCTGCGATATCATAGAGCTCGTAAAGGAGGAAAACCATGATTGACTTTTCCAAAATCGAGCAATATCGGGAGAATAACCGTATTGAGGCCAAGAAAGTCCTTGGCGGGCTTCCCAAGAGCATTTGGGAAACCTATTCCGCTTTTGCCAATACCCACGGCGGCATTATCCTGTTGGGCGTGGAAGAATGGGCAGATAAATCCTTGCACACGGTAGATCTGCCAGACCCTGACAGACTCATCAAGGAGTTCTGGGACATCGTCAACAATCCCAACAAGACCAGCGTGAATGTGCTGTCCTCCAAGGATGTATTTGTGCAGGAAGTCAACGGCAATCATATCGTGGTCATCAATATTCCCCGCGCGGAACGCTCCTATAAACCGGTGTATGTGGACGGAAATCCGCTCTGCACATACCGCCGTAACGGTGAGGGCGACTATCGCTGCACCAAGGAGGAATATCAGGCCATGGTGCGGGACGCATCCGTGAAAACGCAAGACATGCTCATTCTGAGCGAAATGGACTTGACGGTGTTCAACAAAGAAAGCATCCGCAGTTATCGCCAGAGAATGCGCCTCTCCCGCCCCCGGCCATGTGTGGGAAGCCTTAGAGGATGAAGATTTCCTCCTGAAGCTGGGTGCTGTCGGTATCGGCTCTGATGGGAAAAAGCATCCCACCTCTGCAGGACTTCTCATGTTCGGCAACGAGTATGACATTGTGCGTGAATTCAACACTTACTTTCTGGATTACCAGGAGCAGTATGACGCTGATACCCGTTGGACTGACCGTATCATATCTTCCTCCGGCGACTGGAGCGGCAATGTGTACGACTTCTATTTCCGCGTCTATAACAAGCTGATTCAGGACATTAAGGTGCCGTTTAAAATGGATGGCGGCACCAGAGTGGATGATACCCCTGTGCATCAGGCGCTCCGGGAAGCATTGGCAAATTGCCTGGTTCATGCCGATTATTACGGCAGACAAGGCCTGGTCATCATCAAAAAGCGTGATTCCATCACCATGGCGAATCCCGGCGGTTTCCGCATCGAGGTCGACGCAGCTAAAAGCGGCGGCGTATCCGACCCCCGCAACGGGACCATGCTGAAGATGTTCAATCTGATCGATATCGGTGAGCGCTCTGGCAGCGGTATCCCCCTCATTTTTGGTGCCTGGCGTGAGCAGGGGTGGGTAGTGCCTGCTGTCACAGAACAGCTTGAGCCAGAGAGAACAATACTGACGCTCCCATTCGAAAAAATCGGCGATAAAAAATCGGCGATAAACGCAAAAATGAAGGAAACCATCATTGCGTATCTTACCGACAACCCCGAAGCAAAAGCCTCCTCGATTGCTGAGTATATCGGCCTGAAACCGTCTCGCACAAGAGACTATCTGAATGAATTGATTGCAGAAGGAATCGTTGTCGCTGAAGGTAGTAACCGTAACAGAACCTATCGGTTGAAGGCGTAACTGTTCTAATAGAGATATTGTTGAGCATATAAAAGAGCCTACTCAGGATTAAGTCCATTTTTTGGGACACGTAAGCCTGTAAAATGCTAATATGGGAGATTGCAAAAGTCTCCATAAAACGGAGGTGGCGATAAATGGCAAGAACGATTACTGTAAAGGGCATTGGCAAAGTATCCGCAAAGCCCGATTATGTGGTGTTTTCCATGACTTTGAAATCCAAGCATAAGGATTACGATAAGGCAATGGATATGGCTGCCGACCATATCCAGCAACTCAATGAAACGCTGTGTGGCATAGGCTTTGAAAAGGATTCTGTTAAGACCACGAACTTTAGTGTCCGCACGGACTATGACCGTGTGAAAGACCGCAACGGTAATTATCAGAGCGTATTCCGCGGATATGAAGTGACCCACAATCTGAAACTCGCTTTTGATTTTGATATGGGCAGACTGTCCCAGGCACTTTCCACCATTGCCGGTTGCCTGTCTCATCCGCAGCTTTCGGTGGCATTTACCGTGAAGGATGCAACGGCGATCAACGAGGAGATGCTTCGCTCCGCTACCGCCAATGCAAAGAAAAAAGCCGAGATCCTATGCGAAGCATCCGGCGTTACAATGGGTGACCTCATTGCCATTGACTACAATTGGGGAGAACTGGATATCTACTCCCATACCCGTTATGACTGTTGCGAGGACTCCATGCCTTTGATGGCAAAATCCATTGATATTGACCCTGATGATATTGATGTGAGTGACACGGCAACATTCGTATGGGAAATCAAGTAAGGAGGAACACCTCTGTTATGCCTATGAATGAAATGCAAAAGCAGACAAATGCAAATATACAGGCGAAGGCCAATCTGATCTGGGAAATTGCGACCCATCTGGTGGGGCTGTTCAAGCCCCACGAGTACGGCAAGGTCATTCTCCCCATGACCGTACTGAAGCGTTTTGATGACGCTTTGAAGCCTACCAAGGCTGCTGTTGTGGAGATGGCAAAGAAGCTGGACGCACAGCATGTCGAGGGCACTGCCCGTGACGGTATTCTGTGCCGTGTGGCGCAGTACGATTTCCACAACACAAGCAACTATGATTTTGCCAAGCTGATCGCCGACCCCGACAATGTTGAGAGTATCTTCGATGCCTATCTGCAAGGTTTCTCTTCCAACATCAAGGACATTATCGAAAACTTCGACTTTGCCAACACCGTCAAGCTGATGGTCAAAGGTGGCGTTTTGTTCGTGACCCTGCAGGAGTTCAACTCTGCAAAAGCTGATATGTCCCCTGAGAAGATCACTTCCGCAGACATGGGCTACATCTTTGAAGAACTAATTCGGAAATTCTCCGAGTCTTATGACGAACAGGCTGGTGCTCACTTCACCAGCCGTGACATTATCTATCTAATGACCGAACTGTTGGTGGCTCCTGAAAAGGCTGAGATCATGGAGGAAGGCTGCACCAAGACAGCCTACGATATGGCTATGGGCACTTCCCAGATGCTTGGTTGTCTGACCGAGCGCCTGCAGGCTATCAGCGAGGATGCTGCTTTGGTCAGGAGTTCAACCCCGAAACTTATGCTATCGCAAAGGCTGATATGCTCATCAAAGGCGGCAATGCATCCGGCATGAAGTATGGCGACACTTTGAGTGACGATGCCTTTACCGGCTATGAGTTCGACTACATCATTTCCAATCCGCCCTTCGGTATCGACTGGAAGCGCGAAAAGACCCAGGTTGAAGCAGAAGCTAAAAAGGGATTTGACGGTCGTTTCGGTCCCGGTCTGCCTGCTATCTCCGATGGTCAGATGCTGTTTATGCTGAACGGCGTGAAAAAGCTGAAACCCGGCTCCGGCAGAATGGCAATCATTTAGAACGGCTCTTCCTTGTTCACAGGTGATGCGGGCTCCGGTGCATCTGAAATCCGCCGCTATGTCATTGAAGGAGATCTGGTAGAAGCCATTATCCAGTTGCCCACAGACCTGTTTTACAACACGGGCATCTCTACCTACATTTGGGTCATCACCAATGGCAAGCCCATACACCGCGGCGGCAAGGTGCAGCTAATCGATGCCAGCAAGTGTTTCGTAAAACGGCGCAAAAACATCGGCTCCAAGCGTGTTGACCTGGATGATGCCTGCATCGATCTCATCCTCCGTGCCTATGAGGGCTTCGTAGATGAAACCTACGAGGAAAACGGACTTGCGGTGGAATCCAAGGTGTTTGACAACAGTTTCTTCGGCTTCACCAAGGTGACGGTGGAAACCGCCCAGGCAGATGCCAAAGGCAAGCCTGTTTTGAAGAAGGGCAAGAAGCAGCCGGTCAAGGGTGCTTCTGATACAGAAATTATCCCCCTGTCCGAAGACTGGGACACCTATATGAAGAAAAATGTCCTGCCCTATAACCCGCTGGCCTACATCGACCCAGCAAAGGATAAAATCGGCTATGAGGTTCCCTTCACCCAGCTGTTCTACAAATTCACACAGCCTACGCCTTCTGCGGAGATTTTTGAGGAAATCAAGGCGTTGGAGGATGAGGAAACAATTCTCATGAAGGAGTTGTTTGGCAATGCGTGAAATGAAGGATGGTGGTGTTCAATGGATTGGAGAGATACCAGAGAAGTGGGCAATTGTTTCAACAAAATTTTTGTTTACCATTATTTCCGGTGCTACACCTGAAAGCGCAAAATCAGAAAACTGGGATGGAAACATCAGATGGATAACCCCTGCCGATTACAAAATAAAAGATGTGTATGTTGCGGTTGGTAGAAGGAATCTTACACAAATGGGGTTTGATTCCTGCAGTACAAATATGGTTCCAACGGGAAGTATCATCTTTTCAAAGCGGGCACCCATTGGTTCTGTCGCAATAAACAGTGCAGATTTATGCACAAATCAAGGATGCCTCTCCTGTATCAACAAAGGAACCTCTTTTGTAAAGTTCTATTACTATGTTATGTCCATAGCAACAGAACAGTATGAACTATTAGGCTCGGGGACAACATTTAAAGAAATCTCTGCACAGAGCTTCTCTAATTTTATGTTGCCAGTTTCAAGCTACGAGGATCAATTGGCAATTAGTGAATATTTGGACATGAAATGTGCCCAGATTGATACCCTCATTACCAATGTCCAATCTCAAATTGAAAAGCTGAAAGCCTACAAGCAGAGCTTGATTACTGAGGTAGTTACCAAGGGACTCAATCCTACTGCGCCCGTGAAGAACAGCGGAGTTGAGTGGATTGGAGAAATTCCGGCGCATTGGGAGGTAAAGCGCGGAAAAGTGCTTTTTGAGGAATCGGATGCACGATCCGCTGATGGCTCTGAGGAACTTCTGACCGTATCGCAGTATACCGGAATTACGCCCCGCAGTCAGAAAAATGTTAATATGTTTGAAGCATTGACCTTGGAGGGTTATAAGATTTGTGATGTCGGTGATATTGCCGCCAATACGATGTGGCTTTGGGCGGGTGCAATCGGTGTTTCTGCATATAGTGGAGTAATCAGTCCTTCTTACAATGTTTATCGTCAAAAAGCAGAAAATTTTGTTCCCGGCTATTTGGATTGCCTGTTAAGAGCGCCGATGCTTGTTCAGGAGTATGCCTCCCGATCTACCGGCATACGAGCATCGAGACTTCGCCTGTACCCTAAGGATTTTCTGGACATCATGTTCTCAGTGCCACCATTCGGGGAGCAGCAGGAAATTATGCGTGTTTTGAGCGATAAGTTCGCAGCAGTAGATAAGCTGATTGCCATCAAGGAATCCAAAATTGAAAAACTGGAGCAATACAAAAAGTCCTTGATCTACGAGTATGTTACGGGAAAGCGGGAAGTGATGTAATGGCGAAGGACTATACCAATCAGCACATAGTTCCCAAACGATATCTGGATAGATTCGGGACGAAAGATGGCAAGCGCACCATTATCGGGTCCCGAATTGTCGATAAAGGCAATGTGAGGTTCTTCACCGATTCAACGGTAAATGTCGGCTACATAAAGAATTACTATGATGTGACGGACAAGAACGATCCAAAGTATTGGGAGCATTATTTCGCAAGAGAGATTGATACCCTGTGTGGACAGGATATGGAGAATATCATCGCGAAGGTTACATTATCTTGCCCTGATACAATTGTTCTGTCTGCACATGACAAGCAAGTTCTGTCGAAACTGATTATTGCACAGCTGATGCGCATTCCTGAAAGCATTGACTATGTGAAAACTGTGCTTTATCCAAGAGTCTCAGCACAGGTCAAGGAAGATCTGGTCTCCACATTACCTCCTGTTTTCGTTGAAAAGCACAGGGAGCAGATAATGAATACGGAGTTTCCTGAACAATACCAAAAAGAGTTGATGCTTAATCTTTCTTTTGAGCCAGCTAACTTCGACCGCTATTGCAAAATGCTGCAGGAGGGTATTTGGGTCGTGTATGTCAATACGCGCCGAGATACCATGCCATTTCTTACAAGCGACAATCCGGTGCTTGTTGAAGGAATTGGAAAAACGGAAACTGGTCTGTTCCGCAACGGTCTTGCGAATCCTGCAACTTGTATTTTCTATCCTTTAAGTCCTGGGATTGCAGTGGCAATTTACTCCAGACAAGGAATTTTGGGTGCGGTAGCAGATGAATATGATGGGAGAAAAGTTCTGCTCGATGAGCTGAAATACATTATGAGCAGGAACGTAAATATCATGGCTCAAGCACATCGCCATTCGTTTATTCCCCGGCCTCTCTATGACGCAGTGAAAAACGGTTCCGTATAAGATGCTATGAGTCCCAAATTGGAGATACACCTATGGCAGATTTGAAGAAACAACTTAAAGCGATCAAGAATCTGCTCGGTGATGGAAGGGATCTGCAACTCTCCGATGCCAACGCCCTGCGGTATCAGGACATTTTGGGGCTTTTGGAAGAGCGTGGATATCTCCACGACTTCCAGGTGGATGGTGCTAATCTATATCGCAAGATGGAAGATTTTGATGGCTTTGAAGATTGGCTGAATGAAGAAATCAAGGTTGCCAAGCGAGTAACCAGACGAGAATGGGCCATTGGAATTGTCTGTGCTATTATCGGCGCAGCCATCGGCCTTATACCCTATATCGTTTTGTTGCTCTAACGAAAGAAAAGTCTCCCGGTAGGCGCCCTTTCGAAAGAAGGACAAACTATACTGTAAGTATGTTGGATAAGCAGACTCTATAGTCTGAAAGACCGTGGTAAGAATGCTTTGAAGCGTGATTATGAAATGCAGAATGGAGTAAACGCTTATGAGAATTGAAAGCGGAAGAATGCTGAATGACTACATTCAGCCCAATAAAAAGCAATATTGTATTCCGGTTTTTCAGCGGGACTATGCCTGGACCAGTGAACAGTGCGAGAAGCTGTTTGAGGACATTGTGCTTGCGTTCAAGAAGGATCGTGAGCACTTCTGCGGTTCCTTTGTCTATGCTCCGCTGCCCACCAGAAAGCATATTGACCGCTACATCATCATTGACGGTCAGCAGAGATTCACCACTCTGTACATTCTCATCAAGGCATTGGCGGATTCTGCCACAGATGAAAGCGACAAGGCAGAACTGGAGAAATACCTCTACAATGAGGACAAGTTCAACCGCTACGGCCTTGATGATAAGAGCAAGCTGAAGCTGAAACCCGTCAAGACGGACAACGATCAGCTGCAGCTGCTCATGGCAGGAAAGCTTGACAAGATGAACAAGGGCAAGGACGGCATCATTTATCACAACTATATGCTGTTCAGAGAGTTGATCGCTACTTTCCTGGCTGAAGATCCCGACAACTCCATTATGATGATCCACGACGGCATGGACAGTCTGATCTGCGCCGACATTAAGCTCGACCAGGATGACGATGCGCAGGAGATCTTCGAGCGTATCAACTCCACTGGCATTAAGCTGGGTCTGCCCGACCTCATCCGCAACTATGTGCTGATGACGGATGACGATCAGGAACGGCTGTACGAAGAATACTGGCTGGTCATGCAGGAGCTGCTGTTCAAGGACTGCATGGAAAGCTTCTTCCTGGACTATCTGAACATGAAGATGGATGGCTTCACCAAGGAAAGCGAAGCATACCGGGACTTCAAGCAGATTTACCTCAACGGCCAGTACACCAACGAATCCATGCTCAGGGAGCTTCTGCATTATGCAAAGCAGTATCACATCTTCCTTAATGGCGATGAGAGCCTGGATTCTGAAATCAATAGTGCCTTGGATGGCCTGCGCAGACTGAATCAAACCACGGTCTATCTGTTCCTGTTCCATATCTTTGATGACTATGAGAACGGAGTAATCGATAAGACAGAACTTGCCAAGGTGCTGAATCTGCTGCTGCATTACAGCATCCGCCGTCTTATCTGTGAGATCGGTTCTAACTCCCTGCGTGGCTTGTACAAGACCCTCTACAGCCGTATCTTCGCAAGAGAAGAAAACAAGGTGCACTATTACGATGCTATCGTGTCCTTTATGCTGCAGATGACATCCAAGGATGCCATCCCCAGCGATGCTGACTTTGTGCAGGCATTGAAAGAACGCAATCTGTATCGTAAGAATGCCCTCTGCAAATATATCCTTGCTACCATTGAGAATCAAGGCAAGGAGAAACTGGTCATGGATAATCTGACTATTGAGCATATCATGCCCCAAAATAAGAATCTATCCACGGCATGGCAGAAAATGCTGGGTGATGATTGGACATATGTCAGAGAACGGTATCTGCACACACTGGGTAATTTGACCCTTACTGCTCACAATAGCGAATTGGGTGATAGTCCGTTCCATGAGAAGCAGGAAATGCTTCTTGAGAAGAATACCCATGTTACCGTTTTGAACAAAGATGTCATGGATAAAACCGATTGGAATGCCCGTACGATTGAAAAACGCGCGGAGCGATTGACTGGGGTGATCCTCAAGCTGTTCCCGATCGAGCAACCGAAGCAGGAAATCGAATTCAGTGATCCCAGATATACTCTATATACGGTTGAAGATCCTCGCAATGCTACCTATAAGCATGTGGATTATTACGAACTGCTGGGTGAGCGAGTTAATGTCGACAGCTTTGCGTTTATGGTGCGCTCTGTCGCAAGAAAGCTCTTTGACCTGGATAGCAGCATCATTGAAGCCATGGCTAAGAACCATGAGAAATTCCCAACGTGGCTGAACCCTGTATTCTCTTACGAAGAAACCGGTGTCAAAAACCCGGTAGAACTGAAAAAGGATGCAGGCATCTACATTAGCACCGGTTACTCCGCTTACGACTGTATTTGCTTTATCCGTGCCCTGCTGCAGAAATACGATCTTGACATTGTAGAAGACTTTGTGTACAGTGCCCGTCCGACAAAGTACACCAAGGACGATCAAGAGGAGATATCATGATGGACAAAAGCGAAAAGCGATTTGAGCGAGATATAGAATCCTTCCTGATTTCCCCGGAAGGTGGTTACGCTCAGTTTTGCGGACAAGATGCCGAGGGCAATTGGGTACATACTCGTCAACATGATGTTTCCAAATGCATCTATATGGATGTGCTCTGTGAATTCATTGCCAAGACTCAGCCCAAAGAATGGGCCAAGTACAACAAGTATTATGGTGTCAACGCAGCGGACAAGCTGTATCATCGCTTGGAAACTACCATTTCCAACCAGTGCCTGCTGTATGTCCTGCGCAATGGCATTGAGGACATGGGTTGCAAACTGAAGGTTTGCTTCTTTAAGCCGGAGTCTGATCTGAACCCCATTGATGCTGAACGCTATGAAGCAAACATCCTTGGCTGCACCCGTCAGTTCCGTTATACGATGACAAACACCAACACCATCGATATGGTGCTTTCCGTGAACGGTATTCCTGTTGTTGCTCTGGAACTGAAGAATCAGTTGACTGGGCAGGACTATGTCTGTGCCATCAACCAGTTTAAGCATGACCGCAGCTCCAAAGAGTTTGCATTTCGTCTCAATCACCGCTTCCTGGTCTACTTTGCCGTTGACCTTTATGAAGCATGGATGACCACGCAGTTGGCAGATGGCAGCACTCGATTCCTGCCGTTTAACCAAGGCTCCAACGGTGCGGGAGTAACTGGCGGCGCAGGCAATCCCCAGAATCCAAACGGCTATGCCACGAGCTACCTCTGGGAGGAAGTGCTACAGCGTGACAGTCTGCTCGACCTCATCCATCGGTTTATTTCCTTTGTGAAGGAAAAGGAGGAGGTGGTCAAGAACGGCGTTACTAAAACTGTCACCAAGGAAAAGATGATTTTCCCGCGCTACCACCAGTACGATGTGGTGCGTAAGATCATGGCTGATGTACGGCAGAACGGTGTTGGCACAAACTATCTAATTCAGCACTCTGCAGGTTCCGGCAAATCCAACTCCATTGCATGGATTGCATACCGTCTTGCCTCTGTTCACGATGCAGAGAACAATGGTCTGTTCGATTCCGTTATTGTGGTCACTAACCGTGTGGTACTGGACAGCCAGTTGCAGGATACCATCAACAGCTTTGAACATCAGGTCGGTCTGGTGGAAGCAATTGACGATAAGAAGAACTCCCGCAGTCTTGCAGAAGCCATCAACGATAAAAAGCGTATCATCATCTGCACCATCCAAAAGTTCCTCTTTGCCAAGAAGGATATGGAAAAATTCCGTGGGCGCAAGTTCGCCATCATCATCGACGAGGCTCACCAAGGACAGAATGGTGAAAGTGCAAAATCTCTCCGCCGTAGTCTGATTGATCTTGGCGTTGCTATCAAAGAGTATGCCGAAGAAGCCGGAATCGAAGAGGAAGAAGTGGATTTGACAGACGAGTACATCAATGCGGTCATCGGCCAGGGTAGACATGACAATCAGTCCTTCTTTGCCTTCACCGCTACCCCCAAGGGGCAGACTCTGGAATCCTTCGGTACCGTGGAGGGAATGACGTTGGAAGGTGAACCCATCAAGGCTCCGTTCTATGTGTACTCTATGCGGCAGGCCATCGAGGAAGGTTATATTCTGGATGTGTTGGCAAACTATACCACAGTCAAAGAGGCGTTCAGGCTGATTCGCGTGTCCGAGGATAACCCGGAACTCATTGAGGGTCAAGCTTCCCGTGCGCTGTTTAAGTATTATAAGCAGCACGGTTATACCATCGCTCAAAAGACAGAGATGATCATGACCAACTTCCTGGAAAACTGCCGTTATCAGATTGGCGGCAAGGGCAAGGCCATGGTCGTAGCAGACAGCCGCGCAAACGCAGTCCGCTATTATCTCGCAATCAAGAAATACCTCGCCGACCATGCCGAGCAGTGCGTTGGCTGTGATGTTATGATTGCGTTCTCCGGGGAAGTAACGCTGGATGATTATCCGAGCGAGAAGCCTTTCACCGAGGCAACCATGAACCTGGACGAGAACGGCAAGTACATCACCACTGACAAGAAGTTCCGTAAGGCGTTCCACAGTAGCCAGTACAACATTCTGGTCGTTGCGAACAAGTACCAGACCGGATTTGATGAACCGCTGCTCCACACCATGTATGTGGACAAAAAACTGCGTGATGTGACCGCTGTTCAGACCCTCTCCCGTCTTAACAGAACCACTTTCGGTAAGAACAGCACCTTTGTTCTGGACTTCGAAAACACCGAGGAAGACATCAAGGGAGCGTTCCTGCCGTACTATGAAACCACTACCCTCGAGGGCAGCACAGATTTGAACAGAGTCTATGACCTCCGCAATAAGATTCGGGATTTCATGCTGTACAACTTCGAGGATGTAGAAGCCTTCAACAAATTTATGGCAACCCAAGCGAGCAAGGAACAGGATGCCACTGCGCTTGGCAGACTGGCTGGTATGTTCCGCCCCGTAATTGCACGGTACATGGATTTGAGCGAGGAGGACCGCTATACCGTTCGGGACTATGTGCGTAAGTTCAATAAGGCTTATGCGTTTGTCACACAGTTGGTACGGCTCCATGACAGGGATTTGTTCAACGAATATCAGTATACTCTGCACATCATCAGACTTCTTCCGAGAATTGGTAGCGAGGATATTGGTAATATCGAGGACAAAATCAAGCTGGAGTACGCATCCCTCACGGAGACCTTCAGTGGAGCAATCGTTCTGGATGAAAAGCCGCTGGAGTTCGTCCCCGGCGGTAGTACCGCTCCGAAGGCGCCAAACAAGAAAAAAGATACCCTTCAGAGCATCATCGATAAGGTGAATGAACGCTTCAGCGGTAATTTCACCGATGCCGACCGCGTCATCATCGAGGGGATCTATCAGATGTTCATGAGGGACTCTGAGGTTAAGAAGTTCAGAAAATATGCCAAGGACAACAGTACCGAAATGTTCGTGCGGTCTCTGTTCCCTGATAAGTTCCGCGATATTGTGACCCAGTGTTTCCTTGATAACAACGACTCCTTTGCGAAATTGTTTAACGACCCGGATTTCTATCAGAAAGTTCAGGAAGCAATGGCCCAGGAATTGTACAAGGCATTGAGAAAAGAATAACACGATGTTTTTTTCACTTGCATCATTGCCTGCTGTTGAAGCCAGGATATAAAGCAAAATTTTTGAGCAAAGAATGGGGGTATGGATATGCAGATACTTCAATTAGATGAGTTTTTAAGGTCAATAAAACAAAATATAGATACTCCACATTCTTTGCTACTCGGTGCAGGTGCATCTATTGAATCGGGAATCCCATCGGCAGCAGACTGCATTTGGTATTGGAAACGTGAAATCTATTTATCGCAAAACCCAGGTGCAATTGGAAACTTTGACAATTCCAAGTCTGAGGCTGTCCGCAGAGTTATTCAGCGGTGGATCGATTCACAAAATATATACCCGGCAGAGAATAGCGCAGAGGAGTACTCGTATTTTGCGGAAAAGGCATACCCAATAGCGGATGATCGCCGGAAATACTTTCAGCACTTAGTGTCAAACCATGATCCAAGCTTGGGATACCATCTGATTTCTTTGCTCGCGTTAGAAAATATAATAAAAAGTGTGTGGACAACAAATTTTGATGGTATGACACTGAAGTGTGCACATCAATACAGTCCGCTCGTTCCCATAGAAATAACCGCAGAAACCTCGGGTAGGATATACCGTGGCGATGTTGACAAGGAGCTCCTATGTATCGCTTTACATGGTGACTATAAATATGGGGCGCTAAAAAACACAGAGAAAGAACTTGATTCGCAAGACGGTGAACTGGTAAAGGCATTGCTGAATGAACTAACCAACCGAGATTTAATTGTTATGGGATACAGCGGGCGAGACCAGTCACTTATGAATGCTTTGCAGCAAGTTTATTCGACGAAAGGTTCAGGCAAACTTTTTTGGTGTGGTTACGGAACAAGGGTTTCATCAGAAGTTAAAGCGTTGGTTGAGATGGCCAACAAAAATGGCAGAGCCGCTTTCTATATTCCAACTGAAGGCTTTGATAGTACAATGTATGCAATTGCTCGCCACTGCATGAGTGAAAATAGAGAGTTTTTGGGGAAAGTGGACGATATCAAAAAGAAGCTGTCTATTACACTTGAGCCACAGCATAGTGGTTTCCTGCAACCTGATCTAACTATAAACAAAGTGGTAAGCACCAATGCGTTCCCAATCGCATTCCCAAATCAGTGCTACCAGTTTGAGGTTTTGCTTGCTCCTGGCGAAAAACAGTGGGATTTTTGCAAAATGCTGGTTAGAGATGATGTTATGGCTGTGCCCTACAAGAATCTTGTGTATGCGTGGGGGTCGAAATCCGTCATCGAGGAAGCATGCAAAGGCAAGCTAAAAACCAATATTGAGTTATGCCCGTTAAGCAGAGCGACAATTGCTGGAAATAGTACATTTCGGGAGTTATTGCTCAAAACACTTGTTCGCATTCTTGCCGCAAGCCATGGCCTGGGACATTCAAAGGACAAAATCTGGGATACAAAAGAAGTGTTGAAGTACCGTATTGGAGCCAAAACTGTTACAGCATATTCTGGAGTTCGGCTTGCGTTGTTATTTGATAACAAATACAGTTATCTCACACTTGTTCCGAGTTTCATGTACGCTGATGACGCAGTACTAACCAGGGAAGGAAAAAAGCAATTTGCGGACTGGTTCAATGCGAGAGTCAATAATGGTCGGCCAAACCAAAACGCAAATGAGTACATTAGAAAATGGGTCAGAAAAGTAATCGGCAACAAAAGGTTTTCAGCCAATTATCCTTTAGGGAGTACAACGAACTTTACATTTTCGATTGTAAATAGCAGCGCGTTGGTTGGCGTGAACTTCGGAAAACAAGCTTCGATACAATTGCCCGTTACAATTTCGCCCAAACGAATTATTTTTTCTGGAATAGAATATCGAGATCCAACACTTCGATTCTGCGGCACATCTATGCGCGGTGTGGCTGAAGATTTCCATCCAATGCGCGGGTTAATTCTGAATGCCCCTGTAGATTATGCCATGAATAACAGCGTATTACATTCTGCAATCTCGGTAGGGGTGGTTTGTCCAGATGAGCATAACCAAAAGTTTGCTCAGTTCATTTCTGGTTTGAATCGCCAGTCGCAAGCGAAGCACAATACTGATTATCTAATTTCCTTCCCAGGTTTCTATCAGGCCTTCAAGACAGGTCTTGATTTACCTGATCCCACCAGTAGCAAGTGGAAGCAAATTACTGCTTCAAGTGAGCGGGATGTCCATAAAGCCGCTGTTGAGTTTGGCGATTCAATAATTAGAAAAATAGACCAGCTTAGCGCAAACTCTATTGATGTTATACTGATTTACATTCCCGAGGAGTATGAAGTATTCACATCATATACCGATGGAACGATAAATTATGATTTACATGATTACATTAAAGCTTACGCTGCGCAAAAACAGGTAGCAACACAATTTGTTCGAGAAAAAACGATTGAGAGCGATCTGCATTGCCAAATTATGTGGGCTCTTTCTTTGGCGCTGTATGTAAAGTCCGGGCGGACTCCTTGGGTGGTGAACGGAATACAGCCAGATACGGCTTTTGCAGGAATTGGATACAGTGTTATGAATGGACCGTCGGGAAGCAATGTGGTTGTTGGTTGCAGCCATATATACTCTTCTGATGGTCGTGGAATGAAGTACAAGCTTTCCAAAATTCAAGATTATTCGTTCGACAGAAAGAAAAATCCGTATTTATCCGAAGAAGAAGCATATAGGATTGGTCTCAATATCAAAGAATTGTTCTACAAATCTTTTTCTGATCTACCGAAGCGGGTCGTTATTCACAAACGTACACCTTTCCGGAGAGAGGAAGTCAAAGGATTGGTGGAAAGCCTGTCATCTGCAGGAGTTAAGAATATAGAGCTCCTTGAGATAACATATGAGGATAACCTGAAGTGCTTTGCGTTAAATGAGCGTTGCACGCAGGTGGACGGATATCCTGTGCGCCGCGGGATGTGCTTCCCAATTGACAAAAACACCATGTATCTTTTTACCCATGGAATTGCACCATCTGTAATTTCTCCGAAAAGAAGATATTTCCAGGGCGGTAAAAGTGTTCCGCTACCACTAAAAGTGGTTAAACACTATGGTTCTGGTGATATGGCACAGATTGCAACGGAAATTCTTGGATTGTCGAAAATGAACTGGAACAGTTTTGGACTGTATTCAAAACTGCCCTGTACGATAGAATCTTCGAATGAAATTGCACGAATCGGATGGTTGCTGTCTCAATTTGAGGGAACACTTTACGATTATCGCTACTTTATGTGAAATCCGATGTAACCAAAGCGGGCGGAAATAAACAGTGACACTAAAAACCACCAGAAAAATGACGGTAAAAACCAACGACAACACCTAACAACCAAGAGGAGCTGAGGCCAACAGGTCTCAGCTCCTTCTTTCGCAGCGACTATTCTTTTCTCTGCGACCCATTCAAGCTGGCCCAATGCTGGCGCAGTAGCCTTTCTGCTTCTCTGCGAAGGGAATCTTGGAACATGACCGCCATAACCAATGCGCTAAGCACTGCAGCCACAGGCTCCAGCCAGGGATATGCGGTCCAAAGCTGTTCTCCCCAGCAAGCAAGTGGAACACCAACAAGCAGCATAAACAGCAAAATAATGATGACAACGCCGGGTCTGCCGTAGCCTTCACGTCTGTTGATTTTGGCCCGTATCTGTCGAAGCGCACGAGCTCGGATATCTCGGATGTTTCTGGACGAACACTGTTTGTCCTGTGCGACGGATTCAGTGGACTCGCCATTGATGACAGTGCGGAACAAAATCTCCCTCTGCAGTTCGGTCAGCGCATGCAGGGCGTCATAGATTTGGGTGTCCAAATACATGAAGGTATCTTCATCAGAACCCTCCGGCAGATACTTGCTTCGGTCAAACCAACGTCTGTCATCGTAGATCGCGTTGCGCACTTCCTCCGGCAGGAACGCTTCCGGATTGTAAGATCGGGGCTGTTTGATATCCACATCTTCCAGAGTGTCCGGCGCAACTCTCTTGTGGAAGTTGGCCTCGCTGTAGTAGAGCATGTGCTCCAGCTCCTTCCACTCCTCCGGATGCTCCTTCACCCACTGGTCTGCAGCGGCGGCAGCTTCCGGGTCCATTTCGTGTATCCAGTGCCAATCTGCCTGAAGCCCTTTATAAGATTGGGTATCCTTGAAGGACATGAACTCACCACCCTTTCTGCATTCACAAAAAGTTTACAATTCCAGACCTTCCGATTTTGCGAATTTTCTCTAAGTAATAATAGAAGGACAATTTCACCCGGGTGAGGTTGCCCCTGGTTCGGTACGGCACGGTATCCGCGCCGACGAATCCACATGGCCTTCGACAGAGCATCTATGAGAGCATGAGCGCTCTCCGCCATACGGCAATCCGCTCGGAAGGTCATTCCATCTCTGGCCGTGCTCCCGGGAGCACGGTCTCTTTTTATTCTAACACGGAGGAGGCGAAAAAGATAGTTTACAGATGAGGGCAAAGGAGGAATGTGGATCACACAACACACCCTCAAAATAAAAACCGCCGCGACTGCGGCAACAGTCCGGCGGCTCGGCGCACACACAGGCACGCACAAATCTACTGATAAAAGTATATCAGGTAAACAGCAGAAAAGCAATGAAAATTTTTCTGTCCCCTGTGTGAGCGTCATCGGACTCTACGACAATACAGGAGGTATGAATTGAGTTTCAACAAATGGCCCAAGCGCAGTGCAGAGAAAAACTATTTTATGGTACCAAACGAGATATTCAGCATCGGTCTGGATTTTCGTGAGATCTCCCTCTATTCCTATCTGCTCCGGTGCGAGAACCGTGAAACCTATCAGTGCTACCCCAGTTACAAAACCATCGGCCATGCGATCGGCATGAGTGAAAATACGGTGGCAAAGTATGTGCGGCAGCTGGAGGAGAAAGGCCTCATCTACACGGAGCCGACCATCATGCAGAGCAAAGACGGGAAACCGCTGAACGGAAATCTGCTCTACACCATCCGTCCTATCCCGGGTGTACTCGAAGCGTTCTATGAGCGGCAGTTCCGGCAGGCAGAGGAGGCTGCCGCCCGCTATCGTGCGGCGCAGCTCCTCGAAAAGTCCAACGCCCATGGCCGCCGGAACGCCTTGTGTGCGCCTTTCCGGGAGGAGGCGAGTCCCAGTCCCAGCCAGAGGATTGAAGCCGGATGTGAGCCGTTTTCGGCAGACTTTTGCAGGACGAAAGAAAAAGCAGGATAAAGGCATGGCGTCGCAGGCGCCGCCGCAGCCGTCACTTCTGCCCGCAGTGCGGGCAGTTTCGGACGCTTGAAGCTGGCGTCTTTGAGAGGCAAAATAAGCACCGATGGCGTCAGCTTCCCCGAAAAGCCCCGTGTTGCAGGGCTTTTCAAGGATGTCTTACAGCAAAAAGGAGGAATTGAATGAGTAAAGAAACCAGAGATCGTATTGCATTCCGGATGCAGCTGGAAACCAGAAGAAGGATCGAGCAGTGGTACGCCGCCGACAACTGCCAAAGCATGAATGAGTTCGTGGAGAAGGCGGTGAACTTTTATGTGGATCATCTGGAGATACAGGACAACCAAACGCTTTTGCCTATGGCGATCCAGTATGCCATTGACGGCAGACTGCGCAGAATGGAGGACTATATCGCCAGAAGCAGCTTCACAAGAAACGTGGAGCAGGACATGACCAACGGTATTATCGCAGAAGCGTTCGAGATGGATCGGGAAGATTTGAAGCGCAGACGGGCGCAGAGCGTCCGCAATGTGAAAGCCACAAACGGTCTCATCTCGTTGGAAAAGTACGCACGCTCCCGCCAGGAGCAGGACTGGGATGATGACGAATGGCAAGACTGATCCTCAAGAGTCCCTATATCAAAAGCACCGGCGGGGCCTCTGGATACCTTCGCTACATCGCAACGCGGGAGCGGGTGGAGCTTATCCCAGATGACCGTCCGCCCACACGAAAGCAGGAGCAGCTCATCGCAAAACTGGTCAAAGACCTCCCAGACAGCAAGACGCTCTATGAGTACGAGGACTACCTGACGAAACCCACTAAGGTCAACGCCTCTGCGTTCATCACGCTGGCTCTCGAAGCCAACTGGGATTCCATTCACGAGTCGGAGCAGTACATGAAGTACATTGCCACCCGGCCACGCGCCGAGCGCATCGGTGCTCACGGCCTGTTTGGTGATGGTGATTCCGTTTCACTGGAGAAGGCCATGGCAGAGTTAGAGAGCTACACCGGAAATGTATGGACGCACATCATCTCCCTCAAACGAGAGGATGCTGCCCGGCTTGGGTTTGACAACGCCGCGGCGTGGCGAAATCTCATCCAGGCGCACCGCAACGACATTGCGGCGGCGATGAAGATCCCGCCCGGTGACTTCCGCTGGTACGCCGCCTTCCACGACGAGGGCGGGCACCCACACATCCACATGATGGCCTGGTCCGCAAAGCCGGGACAGGCCTATCTCTCCAAGGAAGGTATCCGTCAGATCAAATCCAAACTCACCAACGATATTTTCCGCAACGAAATGCTCCATCTCTACGAACAGAAGTCTGATTCCAGAGATGAGCTGGTACGGGAAGCGCGGCGGGCAATGCTGGAGCTGGTGCAGACCATGCGGGATAGTGTGTGCGACCACCCGGATGCCGAGCGGCTCATGTTGGAGCTGGCGGCGCAGCTCGGAACAGTCAAGGGCAAGAAATCCTACGGTTACCTCCCCAAACGGCTGAAGAAACTGGTGGATGAAATTGTTGATGAGATGGAGCACCTCCCCGGCGTGAGCAAGTGCTATGACCAGTGGCTGCTCCTGCAAGGCAAGGTGGACAGTTACTACCACGACAAGCCCCAGAAATTTGTTCTTCTCTCAAAGCAGAAAGAGTTCACGCAGATCAAAAACGCCATCATCCGTGAGGCAGAGCGCCTGCGGCTGGATGAGCTCACCTTCGAGGAGAAGAATCTCAGTCAGTACGATGAGCCAGAAGAATTCCGAAACGAGGCTTACGACTACTGGGTGATCCGGGATAACTCCGTTCCCAAGTCGCGCCCCAGTGGTATCCAGATCGACCGGAAGCGGCTGAAGAAGCTCCAAGAAAAGCGCATGACCTTGGGTCACAAGCCGGACGACCATGAGGAGCAGTGGCCCGATCTGACCATGTAAGAGGCGCAGAAACTGCGCCGCAAAACAAAGAATAAAACCCTTCCGGGCGGAAGGTAGAAAGGAACTGAATGAGAAAATCCAAATACAATTCGTTTGATGAACTCCCGCTGATGCTGACCGTGGAGGATGTGTCCCATGTGCTGGGTATCGGTCTGGCCCACGCATACGAGGTGGTGCACCGCAGGGATTTCCCCACCATCACCCTGGGCAGCCGCATCATCGTTCCCCGTGACAAATTCATGGAATGGATCGACGAGCAGGCTACAAAAAAGTCCGAAATATTGTAATAGCTATTTCGGAGATTCTGTGGTATGTGTTTGTGTTAAAAAAGGAGGGATCATAAATGGCAAAGAAACGAGCCAACGGTGAGGGCAGCATCCGCAAAAAGCCCAGCGGCCGCTGGGAGGGCAGATATACCCAGGGCATCACCCAGTCACCGGCAAGGCTATCCAGAAAAGTGTGTCCGCCAAGACCCAGGCGGAGTGCAAGGAAAAGCTGGCGAAAGCCATTCGGGAAAACCGGGGCGTTCCTATCAATCACATGGGCGACTACACCGTAGCGGAGTGGTGCCGCCTGTGGTTTGAGACTTACAGCAAGCCCAACATCCGCTACAACACCGCCAAGGGTTATGAAGGAATCATCGAACACCACATCATCCCGGCCATCGGTGCGATCAAGCTCAGGCAGCTCTCGTCCATGGATGTACAACGAGACCAAGGAAAACGGCAGGATGCAGCGCGGGTCGAAGCAGAACGGCAAAGCGCTGTCCAACACCTTCGTGCGGCGTGTCCACGCGGTGCTGCAGGCGGCGCTGAAGCAGGCGGTGAAAGAGCGGCTCATCCCATACAACCCCTGCGAGAACTGCCGTATCCCGCCCAAGGACAAGAAAGAGATGACCATCCTCCCACCGGAAAAGATCGGCAGATACCTCCAGGAAGCGGAAAAATACGGCGTTCTGCCCATGTTCTATCTGGAGTTGTCCAGCGGCCTGCGCCGGGGCGAATTGCTGGCACTCCAGTGGGAGGACTTGAATGTAAAAGAGCGCATCCTGACGGTGAATAAGCAGGTCACCCGCATGGAGGGCGAGCTGGATGTGACAGAACCAAAAACGAAAAACTCTGTCCGCAAGGTGGCGCTGTCGCAGCAGGCGGTAGACCTGCTGGTACAGGAGCACGAGCAGCACCCGGACAACCCCATCCTGTTCCCGTCGCCCCGCACAGGCGGTTACTGGAGTCCGGACGCCGTGTCGAGGATCAACCGGAAGCTGCTGAAAAGCGCAGGCATCGAGGAGCATGTGCGCTTTCATGACCTCAGACACACCTTCGCGACCATGGCCATCTCCAGCGGCGTGGATGTGAAAACCCTGTCCAGTATGCTGGGCCACTTCAGCGTCGGGTTTACGCTGGACACCTATACGCACATCACCAACGATATGCAGCGAGGTGCGGCTGAGAAGATCGGTGGCTTTATGGAATCGGTCACGGCAGCCAACACCCCGGAACCTCCCGATCCGCCGGAGCAGAACCAATGCAAAGTAATACCGTTCGAGAAGGTGGGGTAAAAGAAAATGGGCTCGCCAGAAATGGCGAGCCCATAAAAGTTGCAAACAGTTTATCCCCAAGAACGTCCGAACAACTCTTGACCGTTACTGCTTAATCTCAATACGGCAGATTCCCCAAGAAGGCGAGATGTCTTTTCGCTATACGAATCCTGTTTATCCAGAGCGATGATGACTTGTTTACCGCAAGAGGAATACAGCTCAATAATTTTCTCAATCGCATCATCTGAAATCTGTTTCAGTACGACTGAGTCATGTACCAGAAGCGGCAGTTTTGTAAGGCTCAGCACAGCAAGATCATATACAACAAGTCCCTTATATGCAATGCCAGTGCCAGTATCATCCGGAGTGAAGAAATCATATCCGGTGTCGGTAAAGTTCAGTATGGGAGCGTTGTAGGATCCCTCGTAGATAGCATCGTTGAGTCGGCTCATTTCTTCGTTGAGCCGGTAGGAAACTAAAGTTAATTGCTGTTGCTTAATTGTTTTCAGCCGCTCCGCGTCAGCATCTCGGGCCTCTTTCAGCTGCTGTAGTTTTTCGTAAGCATCATTTTCCTTTTGCATCCGGTCTTTCTCGCGAAGCAGTTCTGCGTGACGAGTTAGAACAACCTTAGAGAGGTTGGGGTTTTGAACCAGTTCCTGAAGCTGAGATTCGTATTCGTGGATGATCTGGTCATACTCAGCCAGTTCTTTTTCAAGCTTAGAACGGTCTGCTCTCAGTTCAGCCTTGAACACGGAGGAAATCGTTCTGTGGAACCCCTCAATCTCATCCAAGCGTGCAACGGCCGCTTCTGGGAAAAAGTGCTGTAAGTCAGCGAAGAAATCGGTTGTAGAGGAAAAGGCATAGTTGCCATTTTCGTCAAGCAAATCCCATCGGGCTTTCACTTTGCTCCTTGCGCGTCGTGCTCTGGATAAGAGTTTCTTGATATAAACTGCCTGCTCAGAAGCTGCAGCATCAACATCAAGCAAACCGTGTTCCAGCCCGGAAGAAAGTTCTTCAATTTGTGCCGCAATACTGCGAATATCTTTTGCATTTTTTTCGTAGACGCGCTTGGTGATTCTCGCAATAAACTGTAATGCCTGTGCTTTCTTATATGCAATTAGTTCATCGTCAGAGTGCTGCGCAGCGGCTGCTGTATCTTTAAGAGGGGAGTATGCATCAAAAAGTTTAAGAAGTGCAGTACAGGCCTTTTCCATCTTCTCGGTCGCTTGGTAATGCAACGGATGCCGCTCATCGCAATTGTTTTTCCCATATACTCGAATATATCGACCAACTGCATCTCGGAAAGACAGTTCTGGCAAAGATATTGCATACTTCGAATCCAGCCATTTGCAGTAATCATTCAGCCCGATTTCTTCAACCTTCTCGTAAGAATCATTGCATTTCCAAACAGTATGGGCATTAATGCTGTTTCTGCAAAACTTAAAGATTTCTTCGCCAAAAATAAAAGAGAAGTATATATCGTGAGAACCGACATTTTCGATGATGTCCGTTGTACCTGCATATGTGCTACCACCGAAAACATAGTCAACTATCAGCAGGAAGGTGGATTTCCCGATAGAGTTGTCGCCTGCATTGGTGCCCAACACCACACTAAGTCCAGGATTGAAAACAATTCGCTTCTGGTGGAATTGTTCACAGTAAATCTCATGCAACATAACAGAGCACCTCACGTTCTGCATCATATCTAATTCTCTGGAGAGCAAACAGGCAATCCAGAGTATCCATGAACTCCTCAATACTGCTGAAATGCTTCGTGGTAGCCGCATACAGAGCTAACACTCCCGTGTCAGCATCTTGTAATACCGAGAGCACTGGTGGGAACTTACTGATTACACTTTCACCATAAGATGTGATTTTACTCGGTAATCTCATGAAACACCTCACAGTTCTGAACAAAGAAGGAGACAACTGCCTCACAAGCATCTCTGGATGTAGAGAGTGTTTTTGACATTACCCAATCTACGAGTTGGTCAAATACGTCACTCTTGTTATCTGAAAGACCCTCCATTTTTATAAAGCAACTTTTAATCTGAAGGCTGAGTGCATCCAAACGAAAACCGTTAATCCCCTCCAGTTCTTTAAAGCGGTCACGGATGTAAGGATAGTAGCTGGTCACATTCATGCTGACCCGGTTTTTCAAGAGAAACTCATTTGCAGAGAATTTTTTGGTTAATCGGACGGGCATGTAGTTCAGCGTGGTGGTTTCGTCTTCACGTAAAAAACAAACTTTTGTCACAACATCTGCAATTTGCGGTTCCAGCCCCATTGTCAGCGTAGCTTCGTGGAGATCTGTAAGCTGGAGAAAATGTTGCTTTTTCTTCAGGAGTTTTAGGTAGTCTTCCGCAGTGGTGTGGTAGTCCTGTTGATTGTGACAATCTTTACATAATGCAATCTTGTTTTCGAAGGACTCGGAATTATCCCCTAAACGAGGTAGTTTACTTAAAAGTTCATACTGTTCCTCAGTTGGACTATTCGGAAAAATATGGGCAATCTCATATAGCTTATTTGCCTTTCCTTGTTTTTTGTGTCGAAGGATTTTTCCACAAAGAGGACAGGAAAAAGAAACCTCTTTTAAGTACAGTTGCTGCTCAGCTTCAGTTGGGGCTTTGCGCTTTTTCAAATAGGGATCAGCCGCAATTGCTTTTGCAATAGCGTCGCTCTTTGCCATATTAAATCACTCTCCCTAATTGGTCAAAATAAAAGGCCGCATGGGAACACACCCATACGGTCGCCTTGGTGGCGCAAAGGCCTACCGTAGAAATATTATAGCGCATAACGCCGAAAATTTCAAGATATTGTCATACCTACGCACAAAAATGTTGAAAACACCCCTGTTAGGTATGCGTTAGGGATTTTGCGGTCTTCGGCGTTCTCCCGCACCGAGGTTGCAACTGCCGTTTTACCTCTCTGGCCACAATTGGGATGTGGTCAAGCACATTTCAAAAATTGAACTTATAACGCAGAAAAACCGCCTTTTTAGGCGGTTTTTCTGGGAAAGGTGGTCCGAGTGACAGAATTCGAACCTGCGGCATCCTGCTCCCAAAGCAGGCGCGCTACCAACTGCGCTACACCCGGTTATTAAGTTATTCTATCCGGCTGGTCGTATTCTCCCAAACGAACCTATAAGGGCAATTTCCGCTAAAAATAGCTTTTTCCGCCCCTTTCCGCTCGGAAAACCGCGCTCTTCGGCGCTCCCCATTCCACTGTTTCCGAGTGCTCCGAAACGGTAGGTGGTCTGTTATGTGGTCAACAGCAATTTCCGCAGAATAATACACACTACACGCCTCTCGTTATCATGCGAGAGGCAATTGCTTTTTATACGGTTATTATAACTCTGAACAACCCCTGATTCAAGTCAAAATTTGCACCGCAGTAGACAAAGAAAAAGAGATCAAGCTTCTTCGGAGAGACTAAAAAGAATTTCCATCTCCTCAATAAGTGTTTTCATTTCCGTTAATAGCACGGGACCTTTCGTTATTACTTTTGAATCAGTTGGTGTTTCAATGATATAGGGAATGCCATCTTCTAAATCGGGTGCTTTCTTGGATGTATCAAAAACCACGGGTTCTATAGGGATGGGTTGTCCCTGTTTTTTATATGGATACCGATAACGATCTGCACCGATATCTTTTTTGCTTAGTTTTTCGATAGCTTTGTTGAGAGAAACTACACTTCCTTCCGGAATGTGATAAAGCGTTTTAAAATGATTCCAAAGTAATCCTACGGAATGGGTTTGGTTCAATTTTCGGCCCCCAATGGTGATTCTGTTTGCAGTAATTCTTCTTGCTTTTTGTGCTTCTCTAATAATAAGTCCTTTCAGGAGCAATTCGATTGAATGTCTAAGGAGGAACGCTGTGGGGTTGTATAAGTACGGTGCATCGAAGATATTTACATGTAATGTTAATGCAGCGACGTGGTATTCGAACGCCATATCAAAATATTTTTGAGCCGTTTTATTCAAGTGGATTCTCCTTACGTTCTTGCCTATTTATCTCCATTATATCATGCAAAGTACTTTTTCACAATACTGCAATGGTAAGAATCTGTGATGAAAAACCGAAAAATACTGAAATCGCAGTATTTCTCTGCCGAAAACTGTTGCTATTTGGTGTGAGTATGTTATAATAACTAAAAGTGATAAAATGCACTGACTATAACTAATTATGAGGTGTAATACAATGGCCGCAAGCTATAAAAAATTATTCAAGCTCTTAATCGACCGTGATATGAAAAAGAAAGAACTCGCCGAAAAAGCCGGCATCAGCATCGCCACCATCACTAAGATGGGTAAAGACGGTGCTGTCGTCTCCAGCGATGTCCTTGTGAAGATTTGTACGGCACTGGATTGCAAGATGGACGATATTGTTGAGATTGTACCAATCAAGTAAAGTCCTGTTTATCGTACATTGAATGTTGTGAAATTGATATAAGGAGTAGTCTTTCTTATGATTACTATCGATGATTTATCTTTATGGATAAAAGAAAATACTGCATTAAGCGACAGTTCGATTTATAAATACTCTCGTGCTGTAAATACAATTTCAAATGAAATGCAGCAAAAAGGAATAATACCTGTTGGGTTGTTTGACATGTCGGTATTGCAGTGTGATTTTTATTTGCCTATTATACTGAGAGATCCGGATTTTATTTCAAAGAACAGTACCGGAAATAACATGTACAGCAATGCCCTCAAGCAGTATCGCATGTTTAGAACAGCAACCTCAGACATGGTCATCAACCAATCTGAAGTTGAAGACGCGATTTTAGGGTACGAGAATCTTAATGAAACAGAAAGAACCGCTATTGTAAAATCCCGGGTTGGACAGGGATTGTTCCGAAAAAAGTTACTTGAAAAATACAATAGTACTTGTATTATTACCGGCGTTTCTGTTAAGAGGTTATTGATTGCAAGTCATATTAAGCCTTGGGCGGTTAGTGATAACGAAGAAAGACTCAGCGATGAAAATGGTTTGTTGCTTAGTCCTACATATGATAAACTTTTCGACTATGGATTAATTACATTTACAAATCTAGGGAAGGTTATTGTTTCATCGCAGCTCTCCGTTGAGGATCGAACAAAACTCCACCTGTCGACAGATAGAGAATATGAATTAAAAATGACTTCAAAAATGAAAGAACACTTGGATTATCACAGGGATATTATTTTTGTTAGAAAGTAGTTTTTGAAATGAGGTTTATTTGTGGATAATCATACTCCTGAGCAGCGCCGCAAAAATATGCAGGCGGTTAAGAATAAAGATTCTAAAATTGAATTACTTTTGCGCCGGGAGCTTTGGACTCGAGGAATCCGATACAGAAAAAACACCTCAAAAGTATTCGGACATCCTGATATTGCCTTTATAGGAAAGAGGATTGCTGTTTTTTGTGACAGCGAATTTTGGCATGGATTCGATTGGGAAAACAAAAAGAACGAAATCAAATCTCGGCGAGATTTTTGGATACCGAAGATAGAACGTAATATGCAGCGTGATATTGAAGTGAACAACAAACTTCGTTCGGAAGGTTGGCTGGTATTGCGGTTTTGGGGCAATGAGATAAAAAAGAATGTTATTGCCTGTGCCGACGAGATCGAGAAAGCGTGGAGGGAAAGAAATGATTAGATTTGCGGCTGAAGAATACCAAGAATGCAAAAAATGGATAGCGAAAAAGATCCAGGGGGGTTATTCTTGGGCTGATGTGAAAAAACTTTGCACGACCGACGAAATGTTTGAAGAAGAATTTTATCGTATGCAAGAAGATGAAATGATTATTCCTCCAACAATGAATCTGGAAGATTGGGAAGCACTGGTATGCGAGCAAGAGGAAAATCATATTCCTATTGTTGATATGTTCGGAGGTATTTCTGCTGAAGGTGCCACGAATACTCTTTCTGTTCCTATGGGCGGTGCGTCTGCATGGAATAACTACAAAAACCATCTGTTGGGCAGAACTGACGGAAAACCTAAAATGTCTGAAGAAGCTGTCACTTTGGTAGAAAAGAACTGCCACTGGTTACTGAACCATATGAAAAGAGAGACTCGCGACGTAGGCCCTGTTAAAGGATTGGTTATGGGGAGCGTTCAATCAGGTAAGACGGCCAATATGATCGGTCTTGTTTCTATGGCGGCAGATTATGATTGGAATTTCTTTATCATTATGTCGGGCTCGATTGACAATTTGAGAATACAAACCAGAGTTCGCTTTTGTACTGATTTAATGCAAAGTCAAGGTGTCAATTGGAGGGTACTTGATTATACAAGTAATCCTGACTATTTGACGGATATTAAAACTCAAGAAAAATATACTGAGTGCGATTTAAAGCTGAATACTCTCGGAAATAACACTTGGGGCTACCGTTATGTTACCGTTTGTTTGAAAAACAGTACTCGTTTGGAACGATTGATAAATTGGTTGCATTCCGATCCTGTTCGTGCCGCAAAACTCAGAATCTTGATTATAGATGATGAAGCAGACCAAGCGGGAATTAATACAGCTAAGATGTCTGAATATCTTACTGAGGAAGATGTCGTTGAGCGAACAGCAATTAACCAATATCTCGTTAATTTAGCAAATGGGAAAAATGCAGATGGAACGGAAACCAATGCTCCGTTTCAAGCTATGAACTACATCAGTTTTACTGCTACTCCTTACGCAAATGTGCTTAATGAAGCTTTTGAGGAATCTCTTTACCCGAAAGATTTCATCTGCAGTTTACCGGAATCCAACGAATATTTCGGCGCGAAAGCTATTTTCGGAAGTTGTTCTGACGAGGCGTTCCCCGGTCTCAATATTATTCGTACGGTTTCTGAAACAGAAATGAAGGAACTCAAAGCAATCCATAAAGGTACGGCATTCACTTTGCCGACAGAATTTAAGAAATCGGTTTGTTGGTTTTTGTGTTGTGCGGCAGTTTTACGAATTCGCGGACATAAAAAACCTATTAGTATGTTGATACATACCACGGCTCTTCAACGAAGCCATTTTGAAGAATACGATATACTGAAAAATTGGCTTTTGCGTGAGCGTACTACCGGAGAAATTATTTCCCTCTGTGAATCGGTATATAACACCGAAAGAGAAGCGTTCACACTTGAGGATTTAAAAAACAGCTATCCCGGTTACGGAAGAATTAATGAGATAAACGGAGAATATCCCGATTTTTCCGTTATTAAACCGGAAATCGAGTTGTTGCTTGGCCACATAGAGAATATTATGATGGCTGACGATCGTTCTTGTGGTTATCACAAAGATGCAATTCACCTTTGCGTAGATAATTGCGGAGCGAATAGACATGCGGAAGAAGGAACATATTTGAGAGTGGTTTATCCTTCTTCGGAGAAATTGTCAGCTATGGATAAAGCACCCGTCTTTATTGTCATCGGCGGCAATACTTTGGCACGTGGTTTAACATTGGAAGGCCTTGTTTGTACATATTTCGCACGCAACGCCAATCAAGCCGACACTTTGATGCAGATGGGGCGCTGGTTCGGATACAGAAAAGGTTATGAACTTTTACAGCGAATTTGGATGCCTGTTGCACTGCAGGACAAGTTTGTATTACTTGAAAAGATTGATGAAAAGCTGAAAGAAGAATTGCAGGACTACATGGAGAAGGGTAAAAGTCCTGCACAATTCGGCCCGCGCATTGTTAATTCCGCTACGATTAAGCGCTTTATGATTACCGCTAAAAATCGTCGACAAAATGCAGAAGAATGTGATTTTGATTTTAGTGGCGATAGTTATGAAACCACAAAATTTGATGAATCTGAAAATACACTTAACAGCAACATTGTGGCAACTGAGAAATTCCTTAGCGAATTGGGACAAGGTAGACAATCCGCTGTTTCAGCGTCGGCTTCTGTATGGTACGGAGTGAGCTTTGAAACAATCAAAAATCGTTTTTTGAGCGGATATTCTATATCAAAACATTCTCCTCTTTTCGTTGATATTCCTATTTTTCTTAACTGGATGGCTGAAATGAATAAGGAAGGAAAATATTTGAATTGGAATGTTGCTATTGCAGGAGATAAGAATTCAGATACTCAATGGACAGTAAATAATTGTACAGTGGGAACAATAGAACGTTCCAGAAAAAGGGATAAACCGTGTGTCGATATCGGTTCGTTGCGTTCCGGCAGAGATGCAATTTGTGATGTCATTCCCGAGGAACTTACACCTGAGCAAAAAGTTGCATTTGATTCTACTCGTAAAAACGGAAAGAACATTATTTCTGCAAGAAGCAAATTCGGATTAGAAGATCGCCCGCTGTTGCTCTTGTACCGTATTGATAAAAACCGAGGGAAAGAATCAAAGTTGAGATGTAAGATCGGAACAAAAGCCGATATTATAGGATTCAGTATTATTGTTTCAGGCGAGAGTCTCGGGGGAGGAACTCATGCCAGAACATTAACAGTACGCATCCCCGTTGATGCCTAAAGGAGAAGAATTATGTTTTTAGATACGAAAGTGCTTGAATTAACACAGTCAGTTTCTTATGGCAGTGTAACTCTTAAATCGTTGCAAAATGATAACATTCCGGAGTTGGATTTACTTGTACGTGAAGCCATACAAAACAGTTCGGATGCAGCTCTGCAAGAGGCGGATGACTCTTTTACGGTGAAGTTTAATACCGGCACTTTTGTTCCTGCTCAATTTAATACAAATTTGAGTGGTATAGAAAGTATCCTTGATGAAATGTTTCCGGGAGAAACTGCTGATTTTTTAGAAATAAGAGATACAAAAACGCAGGGGTTAACCGGTCCGCTTTGCATAGATGATATGCTGTCTGACGATCACGGAAATTTCTTTAAATTGATTTTTGATACAGGAAAGAAACAAATCCAAGTAGGAGCAGGAGGAAACTGGGGATTCGGTAAAAGTGTTTATTATCGAGTCGGAATGGGTATCGTTGTTTTCTATTCCAGAATAAAAATTGAGGGTGGTTATGAGTCACGCCTTATTATTACCTTGGTAGAAAATGAGGAAAATCCTGATGCAATACTTGCTAAAATTAACCCTCGTTCCGCTGGAAAAGCATGGTGGGGAATAAAAGAGGGAAAAGATGATTTTCTCCCGATAACCGACGATGAGCTCATACTTGAGATATTGAATGTTTTCGGGGTTCCCCCATTCCGACCTAATGAAACAGGTACTTCCATAATAATACCGTACATAGATAAGCAGAAGCTCTTAAAAAATATAATTCCCGAAGAAGCTAATATTAGTGACGATATTCGTGCTAGGTGTACATGGGCATCGAATTTTGAAGAATATTTGATTTTGGCGATTCAAAAGTGGTATGCGCCTAAAATACATAATCAGCATTTGAAAGAGTTTTGTGACAAAAAATGGCTGCGAGTCTACGTGAACAATAAGCCCATTCGTTATGACACGATGCTTCCGTTCTTTAAGCTGGTTCAGGAATTATATACAATTGCCATTGCCAAAACATATGATTACGACTATCAAAGCGAATGGTTAAGTAATGCGATCTGTTCGGCTGTTCCGATTCGCAATTATTTCGATACCTCAGAGAACAGTAGTACGGCGGGTTACGTGGCGGCAATACGTATCAATACCGAGGATATGTATGACGGTCAGAATTATATGGATCCTTGTATATATACAAGACACTTTGAAAATGATCCAAAGATCAACGAGCCGATTGTTATGTATTCGAGAGATCCCGGAATGGTAATTGAATATACAATCGCCGGTCCTTGGGTAAAAGGTATAACACCTCCTGAACGCTCTGATGAATACATTTTTGCTTTCTTTGTGCCGATTACCACTAAAAAACTGAAAGCCGATCTGTCTGAAAAAAAGTATGCCGATATGGAACTCGGTGAGTATTTACGAGAATGCGAGGCGTCAGATCATATGGGCTGGAAAGATCCTGCAAATATGCAGGTGGTAGAGAGAATCCAGAAAAATACAGTTAATCAGATACTCGGAAAAATCGTCTCGGTTAAAACCGGGCAAATAGAAGCGACTGCCAGTAAATTATCCGGCAAATTGGGAAGGAAGTTGCTTCCTCGCATTGGCTATGGTAGAGTTCCCGGAGGTGGTGGAAGCGGTGGATCCGGCGGTAGTTCCAAACTCAACAATGTTGAGATTAACATTATCTCCAGCAATATCACAGAGGCGGAACTTACCATTGAATATGAGTTGAAACTTACTAATGGAAAGAAAACAGCGGAACTTACAGTACTGATTGATTCTGAGGGCGGTTTGATTGATCCGAAAGCCTGGCGAAACGATATCGGTACAGAGTTTCCCGTAGAATTCACGGAAGTTACGATCCATTCCTTGTCATCTGCAACAGAAGAGAAAAAAATATTTACGGATGTTTTTTGCAATAAAGATCACATCATAATGAGAAATCAGTATATCGAGTTGAATTTGGATAATGTTGATGAGGTGTATGCCGGATTTAAGATTGTTTCCAATATTTCTTCTCCTGTCATTAAAGGAAAAATGAAACTAAAGACAGCGGATAAAAAATATCGCCCGTCTTTTAAAATTGTATAAGGAGGCAGCCTAAAGTGAATGAACTATCTTTCTTTCCTGTTCTTACGGAAGAATTAATTGAAGATTGTGGCTGCCGGTGCGACAAGTATACTTTTTCATTTGTATATCAGGATCAGAAACACGAACTTGTTCAAAGCGGAAAAAACACAATTAAGTTGACAGACCCTCTTGAAATTTGGAAAATCGAAGATGAAGGATTGTCTATTGAAAAGAAAGTGGAAATTTCTCATCCGCACCTGTTATACGGCAAACAAGGGGTTGCTCCTCACGGATCCGAAATCGGTGTTTGTATTATTTGGACAAATCGTTCTTTGACTCAAACGGGATATATTCTTCCTGATAAAGATAATCATACACCCACAGGACGAACATGCACTTTTATGTACACTTTTACACCCGGCGAAATTAAAGGAGATTTGGAACTTTCGTTAGTTCTTTATCTGAAAAATTCCTCCAAGGAAGTTGCGCACGATGAAACACATTTAATAAATGAGGAAGGCGTTACGCTGGGCGAACTGGAGTCAATTTCGCTGGATTTTAATAGTATATATATGGAATTCCCAATTGAAGAATGCAACGCAAAAGATCAGCCCCTATGGTGGGTCGAATTTTCACAATGGGAGGATCCTCGTGTTGATTTGTTCAGCAAAGAAAATATTTGTCTGTACTTAAATACGGCTTATGATGCTTGTCCGATGGCGGGCGAAACAATCAAAAATATTGATTTGTTGATTCAAATTATTTCGACAACTTACCTGTTGATTTTCAAAAAAATGAGCGATGAGGACTTATATGCAACCAAGTATGATGTTGGATTGAGCCCTAATAGCATTTGCAGCATTATGCACCAGTTTATTCTCGGGTGTGATAATTTGCAGTGGGAATCAGACGAAAACTTACTGAAAAGCATTCAAATGAATGTATCGTCTATGCTGAAAGAAGGTGAAGGTTGATGCAATTAAATATTCGTAAACTCACCTTAAGCGAAGCTAAAAACCGAATTGAGAAAATTGATTCTTTAGATGATGTTGCATTTGACGATTTGATCAATCATTGGAAAATCTATGATGTTGCAGAAGATTCTTATGATTCTACATACAAAGAATTCCGTGAGGAGTTGATTGATTGTTTTAAGTCTGCGCTCGAAGAGAGCGGCGGAAAAATGAATTACACGGTTGATCTTCGAATGGGAATAAAACTGTATGAACTTCTCAGCCCGGAATCGGGATTTACAAATGTTCAGGCAAATGATGACGATATCTGGCGATATATTTCAGTATGTGTTATGCCTGATATAACATATCTTCGTTATCCCAAACCGGAACAAGGAAGTATTCGTATTAATCAAAAACGATTTTATTCTCATACCCGCCGAATTTGGTTGAAAACATTATGGTGGTATGTTCATTTAGGTTGGCAAGGAACATCGCAGAAAACTTTTGAAGTTTTAAAAAATAACGGAACCAATATTATCAGCCATTTTATTGAACGTCCGGGCAAAGGTTATCGTCCATCACTCTTTCGAAGCATGATGTTTGTGTATTCTACCTTACCTACGCAGAAGGATACGATTTTCAGAGCGGCGGCAAAATTGAATTTGGCAAAGTGTGTAACCGTAGAACCTGCCTTAACAGTAGGTGGTGAAAAAGCATATTCTGTTACACTTTTCAACGAAATATTGCAGAAAGGAAAATTAGAGAATGTTGACAGATGAAATCCGAAATAATTGGAACTGCGATATAATAGGGTATGCTCAACCGCTGTCGTCATTAGAAAAATCCGATTATCCTGCTTGGACAGTGAAATTTGTTGACAGCTATGGTGTTGCTATTCCGTATGACGGAAAACAAGAGATTAATGAAAATTTTGCAAATGCTAAAATTTACAGTAGTGTAATCAGATTCAACGCAACAACAGAGCAAAAAGCATTGTTATTAACTACCGAATCCATAGATATTATGGTGCCTTTTTCTGCTTTGTGTGCCGAACTTGTCGATCCAGGTGAAAACGGTTTGTTCAGAAGCGAAATCACCGATTCTCCGGTTCGCTGGTGGCGTGAATGGAAAAATTTGCTGGGCAATAAAAGCATTGATGATCGTGTTTATGATGTTCTCGGAGAATTGTGTGTGTTGAACAGATTAATTGATGTTGGTGAAGAGGTAAGCTGGAACGGTCCCTCGGGAGCATCTTATGATATTGAAACCGACAAGCGATTCGTAGAAGTCAAGTCATCTGTCGTTAGAGATCGACGAGAAATAACAATCAGTAATCATTTCCAATTAGATCCTCCTGAAAAACATTTGGATTTGATTTTTTGTCAATTTGAGCCCTCGGTTTCTTCCGGTTATTCGATTAATGCAATTGTTGAACAGTTAAAAACAAAAGGAATTAACATAGGTGAAATTAACCGAAAATTAAAAGAGCTAGGTTTTGAAGAAAATCGTAGCTCACGAAATAAAAAATTCGTTTTACATAGTATGCTAAAGTATAATGTTGATTCTGATTTTCCGCGCATAACTCCTGCATCGTTTGCAGGCGGTCTTATGCCCGCTGGAATCACGAAAATCACATACACCGTCGATCTCAGTGGGATAACTCCGGAATCAGTGATACAAGGAGAAAAAAATGAGTTATAAGACTATTGACCTATGTGCTGGAATAGGCGGTATACGTCGAGGATTTGAGTTAACAGGTGCTTTTGAAAATGTTCTTTCCGCTGAAATTGATGTAGCTGCAGCAAAAACTTATGAGCACCTATTCGGTGATAATCCTTTAAATGATTTGACTTCAGATGGATTTAAGCAGAAAGCCGTTGAAACAAAGTACGATGTTTTGTTGGCAGGATTTCCATGTCAAGCGTTTAGTCGTGCAGGATTGCAGCTCGGATTTCGTGATACAACAAAGGGAACGATTTTTTTTGATATAGCCGATATTATATCTCGCACACATCCGAAAGCGGTATTCCTTGAAAATGTAGAGAACCTGGTTTCACACGATAAAGGTGCAACACTGAAACGAATCGTCAATACATTGGAAGATGAACTTGGTTATCGAATCATCGGGGTTACATTAGATGAAAACGGTGAGTATGTTTATACGAGAGATTCTTTTGTAAGGAACTCCCGTTTCTTTGGGTTGCCTCAAAATAGGCCTCGTGTTTATATTATGGCGTTCAGCAAGAAAATTTACGGCGACGCTATCAAACTTTTAACAGACGATCTTCCGCGCAAAAGATCAGGAGCAAACATTGCAGATGATTTGAATGATATTTTGGAAACCGAAGTCGATGATTTTTACTATATGTCATCCGGCTATTTGGAAACACTTAAAAAGCATAAAATAAGAGAACGGTCAAAAGGTAATGGTTTTGGTTATATTGTGGTAAATGAGCCCGATAACCCTACTCCTGTGGCAAACACGATTTTGGCAACAGGCGGTTCAGGAAAAGAACGCAACCTGATCAGACAACATAAAGCCGGTGTTGCGGGAAAATCTGTAAAAACTAAAAAAACACCGTTGAACGATGAAGGGATTAGAGTAATGACTCCGACTGAATGGGGGCGTTTGCAAGGTTTTATCGGATATGCTTTTGTTAACGCCGAAACTGGTGAGGATGAATTTTCTTTTCCTGAAAATACGGCATTAGCTCAACAATACAAGCAATTCGGAAACTCTGTTACGATTCCAGTTATTGAAGAGATGGCGAGATTTATGTTGGATTGCTTTGATAAAATGACGCAAGATCAATTAAAACTGATTGTTCAGTGGGCGAAAAACAATGAATATATAACACAACGTGATGTGATTGAATTGTTACATATTACAAGTAATCAGGCAGGGTATTTACTGCGTAAGCTAGTGGCGGATCAAAAGCTTAATATGATTGATACTCGTAAAAAAGCAAGATATACACTTGTTTAAACACTATAGACAGGAAACTATATCTCAAAGGAAGCACAATGGTAAAAGATATGATTGACGATCCGATATTCCTTGCGAGAAAGTCGGAAGTTGCGACAAAAGAAGATTTTCAGGCAGCACAGGACTTGCTCGATACGCTTATAGCGCATAAGGATAGTTGTGTTGGCATGGCGGCGAATATGATCGGTGTCAAGAAACGTATCATCGCTTTTCTTGATGAAAGTGGACGAACGCCTACATACACAGTGATGCTAAATCCAGAGATTATTAAAAAAGACGGTGCTTACAGCACCGAGGAAAGTGGTCTATCTCTTCTTGGCGGCCCGCGCCCTTGCAAACGCCATAAATCCATCAAGATTAAGTATCAGACTTTAGAATTGCAAACTCGCATCAAAACCTACACAGGCTGGACGGCACAGGTCATTCAACATAAGATAGATCATTGTAATGGGATATTGATTTAACTAAAGGATGTTTATGATGAAAAAGTTTTCTGCTAATAGTAAAGGTATAATTAGAGAGTTGATAACAATAATTGTTCTTTTGATAATGGTTGCTATATCATTATTGGCGGACTATTCCATTTTACATATTCCTAATTTCTTTGTATTATCTATCAAAGATGCTGAAAATTTATTTTTTACATTGTTTACTGTGCAAGCAAGCGTTTCGACCGTAAGCATAGCAATAGTTTCAATAATTAATGGGTTAGTTAACGAGTATGTTCTTGGCATTTCCATTTCTCGTTTTATAATGAACTTAAAACCGAGTTTATTAAAACATAATCGATTAATTGTAGCAAATTTAGTAATATGCATACTAAACTATTTTTGTTTATCATATTGTTTGTTTAATGCTTGTATTGCTCTATTTGTTGCAAGTATAATAATTACTATCATTATGGTAAAAGAGATATACATAATATTTATGGGTAAAAATTTTGTGCGAAAAGAAATATGTGAATACGTCTATGAATACTATGATTTAGAAATATTAGAGGATTTGAATACGGAACTAACAGCGGCAATAGAAACCGGAAATTCATTAGTTATACAAGCGGACTTTAATGCTATAAGAACTATTTTTGAGCGCGAAGCAAAAAAATCAAACTATCAAAAAACTGAAATCATAGAGCAATTATCTACTATTATTTGTGATGCTTTTGAAAAAACAACACATAAACACAATGGCAACAGAAATAATCAGTTTTTATTATTGATATGTGATATCTATAAAATTGCAAATACAATTGAAGAGGCTCCCTTGCATTTGTCAATTTGGGATAGAATATCTGACGATTTTTTTAGAGCACTGAAAGATATAAATTACGAGCAGCTGAGGGAGGATTTTGCCTATTGTATTTTACATCATGAATTATATAAAAATTTAAAAGGCAGAGCTTTCAAAGAAATCCAAAATAATTCTTTAAAGTATTACTCTTGTTGGATATATTCTATTTTTTCAGATGAAAATAGCCGACTAAATAAAAACGAACTAATGAGAGAGACTAAATCGGTTTATGACATGTCGTCTGTTTTGCTGTTTTATGGTTCAAATTTCAAGGACGAAATTGAAATTAAAAAACTCCTCACTATTGAACTTTGCAATTTACACAAAGTTATGATAGATAATGGCGATGTGGAAGGATTAAAGAAGCATTTTTTCCATTTCATACGCTATGAATTAAATGGAACAGAACGATCACTGGTTTATATAGTTACTCTAATATATTTATATTATTTAACGGCGCGCGAACCTCTTGCAGAAGGGAAGCCTATTCAAGAATATGCAAAGAAAATAATCGAATTAAATCACGCGAATATTGAATATTTTTACTATCATTTAGACTTAATAAACATTGCAAAGGCTCAATTGCCGTTCATTAAAAAACTACTACAAAATTGGGAATGTATGAATGAACTTGAAGCAAAAATGGTTATCATGGATTATGTTATTGACGATTTCTTCATATTTTCCACTTTGGACAAGTTTTGGCAAAATAACATAATTTACGATATGATAAGCATACTCGTGCCCGAATCAATGTTTCCCATATATGAAAGATATTTCTCTAAAGACAATGGTGAAGCGCTAAGGAATTTATACTCGAAATTTGAAATAATATTCAATAAGGAAAAAGATAGTAGTCTAATTTCGGATAAAGTTTCATTATTAAACGATATATTTAATGAGCGATACAAGGCTGAAATTATAAAAGAAGGCCAATTGGAAAGAATTTCAGAAGAACAAAAGTTGGCTTTTGAAGTTGCTGTTATAAATAAAATTAAAGAAGTTGTTGATACTGAGTTAGCTCCTTTTGCCTTCAAAAATATTGAGTCGCACAAAAATGTAATAAACAAGAATAACACTATTGTTTATTTTTCCATTCTTTCAAATTTCTTTTTTCAACATAATGGTTTAGAAAAACATGTAGAGGATAATTTGTTCACACAAATAATAACATCGTTTATTAGGAGTATTTTACAAAATATTGATTATAAAGAAATATCTTATGACAACAAACATAAACAGCGGACGTTGATTGATGCAATTAAGAAACTTTCATTAAAGCCTTCTGTTGCTATTGGAAATAGGGATGATTTCTGGGGCGATGAAGAAGAAAGGGATATTTTAAAAAAATATACTGAAGCAATGACGAGAATAACATATCCGGGAGGATACAATTATTTTTTCATTTTAGATGAAAGCCTAATTGAATTTTCTCTTGAGAATATAAGAGTAGAGTTTACAGATTTGTCTTGGGAAAATATAAAGCATAAGTGCAAAGAAAGTGAAGGCGAATCAATTAAATTCAACGTTACCAATGATATTTACTTACCGTTTACAAAGTCAGAAATAGAAGAATATATAACTAATACTGAGAAAAAAGTTTTGGTTTATGCTGATATTAAAATTCGATTAGGTAACAAAAAAGTGGGGGCGGGAATAAAAATTACTTCAAAATAATTTTCTCTGGACTTCTGCAATCTCTTGTGGTATTGTTGTGTACTGCAAAGGAGGTGCGGATATGGCACAGATGAGTTTAGAAGAATTGTACCGAGGAGAAAGTGCGGGAGAAAAGTACGGTATCTTGGGAGAAGTTATGAAAGACTTCTTCGAAAATGGGCGTCCGTCGGAATACGACGAGCGTACTTGGCTTGAAATGCTGCTTGTCAAGCACGCGCTGATTGCGGCAGAGAAAATGAAAAATGAGGGCGACACGGTGTCGGGTATGACCGATGACATGTCGTCCTCTTCTTATGTGAGGTGGAATGAAAATGACAACGCTTGAAGATCTGTACTACGGCAATATCGTTCCGCACGAACACAGTTTTAAGCGCGGAAGTACTTACAGTGAAGTGTTGAGCTATGTTATTCGGTATCAGGACAGCTTGATACCGACGCTTACGGCTCAGCAAAAAGAAACCTTTGAAAAGCTCAAAGACTGCGAGGCGGAACTGCACGGTATGAATGAGCGCGAAGCGTTTATCAGCGGCTTTAAGCTCGCGGCGAGAATCATGACCGAAGTGTTGTGTAAACCGTCAGAGGATTGAATAAGCAGAAACAAGGCCGAGCCGATTTTGCGGTTTGGCCTTTCGATTTTCAGTTCGACACAGCACGGTTAAAATCTGCACCGCAGAAAACAAAGAAAACAGTATTCCCGCAAAAGCGCCGGAATATACACTGCAAAAGTGAAAAACTTGACAAAATTTTTCCGGTATGTTATACTGCAAGTAAAGAAAGCAACCGACAATTGAATACACATATTTCTGTTTTGAGTTTCAGACTCGCACTTACATAATCACCGATGCAACTACGCATCGGGATTGAGTGCGGGTCTTTTTGTTTTGCAAAACAGCAGTCCTCTACATAACACGGCGAAAAACCGTGTGAATTTAACAGGAGGAAAAACCAATGAAAGAATCTGTTTACACCGCTTATGAGGATCTTCCGCTGTTCCTTAATGCTGAAACGGTAGCCAAGTTCCTCGGTATCTCCATCTCAAGCAGCTACGAGCTGATGCACGAGAAAGGATTTCCGTCGTTGCGTATCGGCTCACGGCTCATCGTACCGAAAGAAAAATTTCGCGCATGGGTCGAAGAAAAGACGGGAGGCAGCATTTGAAGTTCACCCGATATCCAAAGCGTGATGCAATCCGGGATTATTTTCCTCTGCCGAATGAAATTTTCAGCTTGGGTCTCAGCACCGGAGAGATCGCAGTGTATGCGTATCTGATGTACTGCGAGGACAGGAAAACATTTCAATGCCATCCAAGCTACAAAACGATTGGCAACGCTGTCGGTATGAGCAAAAACACCGTCAAGAAATATGTAGACAGCCTGATTGAAAAGCAGCTGATTACTGCAGAGCCGACCTCTGTGTACACGCAAAAAGGCGAAAAGCGTAACGGCAATTTGCTCTATACCGTTCGCCCGATAGAGGATGCGGTGGAGTATCATTACGAGCAGCAGATGATTCGTTTGGAATGCGAAATACGGTGTCAGTCAGCTTTGAAAAAACTCGCCGAATTTGACCGCAAACATGGAAAATCGGCGGTATAATGGCAGTTTTACGCTCCGTACGAAAACAAGCAGGAGAAAGCCGAGGGGTTGCACGGCAATCCCTCGGCGGCTCACAGCGGACGGCAACGCCGACCGCATAAGGCTTTGTGCGGCTTTTAAGAACGGTTATAAAAGCCTCAATTTAGGGGTTGCGGCGATAAAAACCTCGCTGATTTAGGGGTTGCGAATTTTACCGCAAATTTAGCTGGATATTCCGCCATGTATGTGGTATTGTGTGTTCGGCTGGTGAGAGCCCTGCTAGGAGGTGATACCATGGCAAAACGAAGACCGTCGGGAGACGGTATGGTGCGCAAGCGCGATGACGGACGATGGGAAGGCCGCATCGTTGTCGGTCACAAAAAGAACGGAGATCCGATTCACCGCTATGTGCTTGCCCGAACACAAAAGGAGTTAATCGTAAAGCTCCACGACTGCATCGAGATGTACCGCGATGCCGACCTCACCGAGGATTCGAATATAACGCTCGGCGAATGGCTCGACCGATGGATCAATGAATATATGATCTTCACGATTCGCGAGAGCACGCTTGATTCTTACAAAGCGATGATTAAAAATCAAATCAAACCGTATCTCGGCGACAGACCTTTGTCGGTGCTGACCACGCAGGAGCTTCAAAAATTCTATAACACCGTCAAAAAGAAAGGTCGGGTGAAACCTGACAGGCTACACGGTACAGAACTTGCCGACAGTATGGTGCGCGGTATTCATATGATGCTGCACGAAGCACTCGATATGGCGGTGCGCCTACGGCTGATTGTTAAAAACCCAACGGTCGGCACAACGATTCCCAAAAACAATTATCCGCCGAAGCAGATACTCAATGACGAACAGCTTGACAGATTTATGAAACGCATTAGGCAGGATGAATTGTGGTACGATTTCTTCTACACCGAGCTGACCACAGGACTGCGGCGGGGTGAAATCTGCGGACTGAAGTGGGAGGACTTCGATGTGGAAAACGGAAAGCTGAAAGTGAGGCGCTCGGTTGCTAAAAGGAAAGGCGGCGGATTGAATATCGGCGAAACCAAAACCGAGACGGGAACGCGCACGATTGTCCTGCCGCCGAGCACTGCGGAACTTCTGCGGAAGCGAAAAGAAACGGCAGTCAGCGAATGGATATTCCCGAATATCTATGAGCCCGAAAAACCGATGCACCCCGACTATGCTTACCACCGATTAAAAACACTGTTAAAACAGGCGGAGCTTCCGCTGATTCGGTTCCACGATCTGCGCCACACCTTCGCCACTCACGCGCTGGCGGGCGGCGTGGATGCGAAAACCCTGTCGGGAATCCTCGGGCATATCAACGCCAGCTTTACGCTGGACACCTACACCCATGTGACCACCGATATGCAGAGAAACGCTTCCGCTATCGTGGGGAGCTTTATGGATGAGATTATGCTTGAAGGAGATGATACCAATCGCTAAAAAAAGAAAAAATGGTGAGGGCACATTACGCCTGCGTAAAGACGGTCGGTGGGAAGGAAGAATTGTTGTCGGGTACAATGAGAAAAGCCTGCCTATTACAAAATGCGTAACGGCGAAAACGAAAACAGAATGTTCCACTAAGCTCGAAGCGCTGAAAGAACAATACGGACGCTCTTCCGATAAAATCAAGCCGGATATGCCGTTCTGGGATTGGATCGACTTCTGGTATCAGACCTACTGCCGACACACACTCCGTATTACCACAAGAACCGACTATGAAAACCGCATTTACAATCATATCATTCCCGAAATCGGAAAAATTCCGATGAACAGGCTGTTACAGTCGGATTTACAGCAATTCTACGCAAAGGAAAAGACAGACGGAAGAAAACTGCACGCAAAAACCTACGGAAAGGGACTTTCGGACAGAACGATAAGGGGGATACATGCCAACTGCCGCACAGCTTTACAGCGGGTGGTACAGGACGGTTTGATATGAACAAATCCCGCTGTCGGCTGTAAACTGCCGCCGAAAAAAGCGCGGGAGATGCAGGTGCTGACGCAAAACGAGATTCTGCGGTTTCTGCATCAAGCAAAGGAAGAAGGCTATTATGAACTCTTCCTGCTGGAGCTCGGCACGGGGATGCGGCGCGGCGAGATATTGGCACTCAAATGGAGTGACCTGAACTTCAAAACAGGAGAGCTTCGCATTGAACGACAGGTATATATAATTAAGGCAGAGGTGATTATATCGGCGCCGAAAACAAAAGCCTCAATGCGCACTGTTATTCTGCCGCCGTCACTCCTCGAAACTCTCGCAGTGTATAAAGAAACGGTGGATTCGGAATGGACGTTCCCGTCACCGACGGATAACGGCAGACCGAGAAATCCGTCATCGGTTAGAAAACGGTTACAACTGATCTTGGAACGGGCGGGCTGTAAAAAGGTGCGCTTTCACGATCTGCGGCACACCTTTGCGACCATGGCGCTGGAGCACGGTATGGATGTGAAAACTCTTTCGGCAACTATAGGTCATGTGTCATCAGCAACCACGCTGGATATTTACAGCCATATCACCGATACTATGCAAAGGCAGGCGGCGGTGCATATAGACCGCAAAATCGGCGGCACAGACGCCCAAATGCCGACGGCTCAGCCGTCGGCAAGGAAAGATACCGCCCCAATCGAATTCACGCCGTACAAGCCGAAAATACGCAAACCCGGGACGGGCTGTGTCACGATGATAAACGACCACCTGTATGAGGGACGGTACACTCCGACCAACGCCTACGGCAAGCGGGAAAGCCACAATATCTACGCGAAAACGCGCGAGGAATGCGAAGAAAAGCTCGCGGAAATGATTGCAGAGGTTAAGGCGCAAATCAAGGCAAAAAAAGAGAAAATGACAGGGTGACCGAAAAAGTCACCCTGTCAAAATTTGAGATGCAGTAGACAAAGAAAAAATCATTTGCCTTTTGAGGTAGATGATCTTTGCGCATTTTCATTAAGAGATTGTAATCCGAATGTAGTATGATCTATACCACGCTGTGAAGATTGCGTACCTTTATCATTGTTAATTGTCAATGACGGTAAACTGCCCTGTTTTATTGTTTGAATTATCTTTTCTGCTTCTTCAGACATTATATCACTCCTTTAAATATTTGTCTTTAAAATTATATAAACAAGATAGAGGAAAAGCGTAACAAACATTAGACCCCAACTTTTTCTATACCACTTTACTCTCATATCATTTTGCTCTTTATTATGAGTAGTTGATATGCAGTAGAGTTTAATTATATAAATCGATAAATATATTCGCTCATTTTTTAAAAAAGCTTCGTCATATAAATCTTGTATTTTGAGAGTTTTATATTCTTTGGTTAAAATCACTCGCGTCATTAAAAATACAGATAATAATCCCAAAATTAGTGCAGCAGTATATGTAATAAAAAGCGTTGCTGGTAGTAACCATTGTAAAAATGTACATGTGGGCAGTCGAAAAACAGCTTTATAATCGTTTAACTGAATAAGTGCGAGAAAAAAAGCTGATATAATTGGTAAAGAAATATTTGTTTTAGAGTCAATTATACTCGTACGATTGTGCTCGTTTTCATACTCTGATTTGGAGATTTTTAATAACAGATCTACTGATTCATCTTTAAAACTGCAAGAGGCATCGTTTGCAGGTTCTTTACTTTCTATATCCATATTTGATCGACCTTTCTCTTAACATATCAAAGCCGCAAGGGATTACCTTGCGGCTTTGATTTTGCGGTCAAGACGCCTTTTTGGTCGGAGTGAAGGGACTCGAACCCCCGGCATCCTGCTCCCAAAGCAGGCGCGCTACCAACTGCGCTACACCCCGTTATATTTGATTTTTTTACTTTGTTATTTTTGCGAAACACAGCATAACAATCCGCTGCGCTTCCCTCAAAACATAGTCGCACTGCTCGCTTGGAGCGCGTCGCATTGCTCGTTGTTTTTTCACCTCAGAGCTTCGCCTGAATCGTCCGCAGGACGCGGCGAACCTCTTCGCCCAACTGCGCTACACCCCGATATATTTGATTTTTTACTTTGTCAGCCTTGTGAATTTCGATATAACAGTCCGCTGTTCGCACGAAAATGTATTGAATTCCGGCTGAATGCTTAGATATTATACATTTTTAACCCCTGTTTGTCAATGACGACTATTGCTATTTTGTTTTAACGGTTGTATTATAAATTCGGTGAATGAAATGAACAAAGAACTTACGCGCGAAATGATCAAATATTTAAACGGAGACGTAAAACGCATTAACCATATGCTTAAGGTGCGTGCTTTTTCCGAACTGATTGCCGACGGAGAAAAAACAGACGGAAAAATAAAGGATATTTTACTTTCTGCTGCCGCGGTGCACGATATCGGAATACATATCTGTGAGAAAAAATACGGCAGTACGGCAGGCACTTATCAGGAAAAGGAGGGACCGAGTGAAGCTCGTAAGCTTATGACCTCTCTCGGCTTTTCTAAGGACGATATTGAGCGTGTGTGTTATCTTGTGGCGCATCACCACACATATACCGATGATATGTCACCGGATTACAGAATTTTGATTGAAGCGGATTTTATCGTAAATGCATTTGAGGATTCGCTCGACAAAAAAGCCGTAAGTGCGGCAAGAAAAAATATTTTCAAAACGGAAACAGGCAAAAAGCTGTTGGATGAAATGTATTTGGAGAAGCATTGTGAAGAATAATATCGGATTTATTTGCCCTGTGTGCAAAAAACCACTTGTAAAAAACGAAAAAAGTTATATTTGCGAAAACGGACATAATTTTGATATTGCAAAGAGCGGTTATGTCAATTTGCTGACGGGCAGCAGTCGAAAAAATCACGGTGATAATCGCCTTATGACGGATTCGCGCAGAGAATTTTTGTCCAAAGGATATTATGAGCCGCTGAGACGTGCTCTGTGCGATACAGTACAGAAGTATGCCGCCCAAAAGGGAAATGTGCTTGACTGCGGCTGCGGCGAGGGGTATTACACAAAGGCTGTTGCCGATGTGTTGCCGCATTCTTCGGTTTTCGGTACGGATATTTCCAAGGACGAGCTGACCGTTGCCGCAAAACGCGCCAAAAATGTCGATTTTGCGGTGGCGAGTTCTTTTTCTCTTCCATTTGCGGATTCGAGCATCGATATTTTACTCGAAATTTTTTCGCCGTACTGCGGTGCCGAATTTAAAAGAGTATTGAAAAAAGATGCTGTTTTTATAATGGTGATACCACTTGAAAATCATCTGTGGGAGTTAAAGTGCGCCGCATATGACACACCTTATAAAAATGAGGTTTCGGACACATACCTTGACGGCTTTGATTTTACAGACAGAATCGACGTAAAATACAAATTCGATTTAAATTCAGGCGAGGATATATCTTCTCTTTTTAAAATGACTCCTTACTATTACAAAACCGGAGTTAAAGAACAAAAGAGGGTAGAGGAGCTGGAAAAGCTTTCGGTTAGTGCCGAATTTGGTATACTTGTCTACCGCAAAATATGATGTTGCAGTTTTTTGAAATATAAAGTATAATAATGCTTGTAATAAAAACAGGGGTGTGAATGTCTTGGAAAAAAACAAGGTTAAAGTAACTATTGCCGGAGTTGACTATGCTCTCACGACTGAGGAGACTCCCGAATATACTACTATGCTCGCTGCCGAAATCGACGAAAAGATGAAAGAGCTTCGCGCTGCAAATCCGTTTATTTCAACGAATCAGGCGGCTGTTTTGATAGCGCTTGATTATGCCAACAGTGCTAAAAAGGCAGAGCAGAGCGCCGATAATCTCCGTGCCCAGATAAAGGATTATCTTGAGGATGCGTCTCAGTCGAAGTCCGAAAGAGACTTCTATAAGCGCGAGATAGACCGCCTTAAAACAGAGCAAAAAGCCGGAGCGGCGCAGATAAATCTGTTCTCTTCCGAAAAAGAGCCGGATTCCGCTAAATGATAAAGCCCGAGATATTGGCTCCCGCAGGCAGCTTTGAAGCATTAACTGCCGCGGTAAGAAGCGGAGCGGACGCCGTGTATTTCGGCACCGGCAACTTTAACGCGCGCAGAAACGCCTCGAATTTTTCGGGGGACGATTTGCAGCGCGCGGTGGATTTTTGCCACGAAAGAAATGTTAAAGTTCATATAACCTTAAATACTCTTGTTAAAGACAGTGAAATGTCGGAGCTTAAGGAAAGCGTCAGGCGTATCTGCAAAAGCGGTGCAGATGCGCTTATTTTGCAGGACATCGGCGTTTTGCGCGTCGTAAAGGATATTTGTCCCGATATAGAGCTGCACGCCTCCACCCAAATGTCGGTGGGAACGTTGGACGGCATACGTACTCTTGCCGATTTAGGATTCTCAAGAGCTGTTTTGCCTCGTGAATTATCAAAAGACGAGATTAAATATCTGTGCGAAAACTCGCCGATTGAGCTTGAAATGTTCGTCCACGGGGCGCTTTGTATGTGCGTTTCCGGGCAATGTCTCTTGAGTGCGTTTTTAGGATCGCGAAGCGGCAACCGCGGTCTGTGCGCTCAGCCTTGCCGACTTCCTTTTACGGCGGAAAACGGAACTGGACATGATTTGAGCTTAAAGGATTTGTCGCTTATCGAGTACGCACCGATACTGTCAAAAACGGGAATATCGTCATTTAAGATAGAAGGCAGAATGAAACGTCCCGAGTATGTCGCAGCCGCAGTTACAGCTCTGAAAAATTCGCTGTCGGGGGAGTATTCAAGCGAGAATGCCGAAGATCTTTGCTCCCTGTTTTCACGCTCCGGATTTACAAAGGGATATTACGAAAATGCTCTGGGCAGAAATATGTTCGGTTTCCGCGAAAAGGAAAATGTAACCTCTGCTACTGCCTCGCTTCTCAAAAAATATGAGCGTATTTACGAAAAAGAGCGTGCGGTTTACAGGGTGCATTTTGTTCTCTCTGTGAAATCCGATAAGAAAATCAGCCTTACGGCTTCCACAAATGATTTAAGCGTTACTGTTTTATCCGAAAGTTTGCCGCAAAAAGCCGTAAACAGACCTTTTACCAAAGAAGAGGCTCTTTTGAGACTTAAAAAATGCGGCGGAACCGTATTTTCATTCGGCGATGCCGACATCTGTGTAGACGACGGCTTGAGTGTGTCGGCAGCCGAAATGAATGCGCTCCGCAGGGAGGCTCTGCTTCGCCTTGCCGACAGGCTTAAAGAACGAGCACCGTACCGCATAAACAAAGCTAATATTATTTTTCAAAATCGCAAGCCGGATAAAAAGCCGCAGACGTATATTTCGTTCCGCGATACATCCGCCATTCCCCAAAATGTGGAATGTGATAAGCTTTTTATTCCGCTGTCTTCAAGGCCGGGGCTTTTTGAAAAGTATTCCGCAGGTGCAGTTTTGCCGAGGGGTATATTCGGTAATTTTGACGAGATTGTCAAGAGGCTTATAAAAAGCGGCGCAAGGTATGCCCTTTGCAATACGCTCGATTCGGTTGCGGCGGCAAAAAAGGCGGGTGTTCAGATAATAGGCGGACCGTTTTTAAATATTTTTAACTCGGTTTCTCTGTCCGAAATTCAAAAGCTCGGAGCGGCGGAGTGCGTGCTCTCATATGAAATGACTTTGAAACAGCTGACTGCGCTTGAGGGAGAATGTCGGCGCGGTGTTTGCGTCTACGGCAGAGTACCGCTTATGCTCACAAGAAATTGTCCGGTAAAAAACGGGAAAAGCTGTCGCGAGTGCGGCGGAAAATCCTTTTTACGCGACAGAAAGGGCATTGAATTTCCGGTTCGCTGTACAAATGGATTTTCCGAACTGTTCAATTCAAGACCCATATATATGGCAGACAGAATGAGCGAAGTCAAAAACGCGGATTTTGTGCTTTTGGAGTTTACAACCGAGGATAAAGAACAGATAAGCTCGGTGCTCAAGGCGTATCAAAACGGTTCTTCGCCCGAAATTGAATTTACACGCGGACTTTTGTACCGCGGCGTGGAATAAACGCAAAGAATTTTTTATGTGTAAAAATTAAAACGGAGCTGTAAAACCATACGTCTTGGCTGAGTGCTTATAAGGCAGTATTGCTTCAAAATAACATCTTTTTGCATAACCCCTCAGATAAGCCCAAACTTATCTGAGGGGTGCATTTTCTTGTATCAAAAATATATCATTTTGAAGTGTTTCGCAGTTTCATAGCTATAAAAATTTTTTATGCCGAAGTCAAGAAATGAAGCAAGGCTGTCGCCTTGCGAGGCTTTTTGACAAAAGCATAAGAGATTTTTATGCGAGAAACCAATACTTCCTTATGAACGCTCAGCCTTACAGCCCCGTTTATTTTATGCTTTTTTACTTGTACTTTTCGCACAGATACTCCATAGCTTTTTTGTATCCGTCAAATCCGAGCCCTATAAAGTGCGCCTCGCACGCCATACCGGCGTATGAAATATGTCTGAATTTCTCGCGTTCGTTAACGTCCGAAATGTGTACCTCGCAAGCCGGTATGGAAACGGCTTTCAGCGCGTCGAGTATTGCAACGCTTGTGTGTGTATATGCCGCCGGATTTATGACTATACCGTCGAATTTACCTAATGCGTCCTGTATTTTGTCTACTATATCGCCCTCGTGGTTCGATTGATAGCATTCAACCTCGGCGTGAAGCTCTGCGCCCCAGACGTTTATCTGATTTATGAGGGCCTCGTAATTTCTGTCGCCGTAAATCGCAGGCTCTCTTATGCCGAGCATATTGATGTTAGGACCGTTAATTACAAGTATTTTCATTTTGCAGCTCCTTTAAAACATTGTTCGCAACATTTTCTATCGTGTCATTTCCGTCCGCCTCAATATCACAGAATTTTCTGTAAAGCGGAAGTCTTTTTTTGAGCATCTCGTTAAGGTCGTTGCTCTGCGACAGCGGCCTGCCGTCTGTCGGCAGATAAGAGGTGCTGCGGTTTAAAAAGATTATTGTCCCGTTTTGTTTCAGAGCGTCGAAGTTATCATCGTTTACAACGACTCCGCCGCCTGTTGAAATTACCTTGCCGCTGAGCTTGCCCGCCGCAAGCACCGCCTCGTGCTCATATTTTCTGAAGAGCTTTTCACCGCCGTTTGCAAATATGTCGGGAATGGGTTTGCCGACGTTCTTTACTATCATTTCATCCGTGTCTATAAAGTCGCGGTTCAAGACCTCGGCGATTCTTTTTCCGACGGTCGTTTTGCCGGAACCGGGCATACCTATTAAAATAATATTCTTCATCTCAAGTGAGAGCTTATGATATATATCGTCATTTTTACTGTCGGGTATTTTTGTATTCAAAAACAACTCGGCAGCTCTTTTGGCCTGAGCAACAAGCATTGAAAGACCGCTCAGCGCTTTGATATTTTGCTTTTCGGCGTCAAGTATCAGCTTGGTCTTTTGCGGATTATACACTATATCCAGAACACCGGAAAGATTTTTAAATCCGTCAAGCGATAAAGCCGATTTCAGATTGTTCGGATACATTCCCACGGGCGTTGTGTTTACGATTATGTCCGCGTCAAAATGTCTGTCGATATTTTCGTAATTGTTTTCTCCCGAGCGTGAAATATTGACAATTTCGCGCGCTTTTTTATCCTTCAGCACCGCTATCACCGTTAAAGATGCGCCGCCGGAACCCAAAACGAGACATTTTTTGTTTTCTGCCGATATTCCGGAAACATCAATTAAATATGAAAACCCGTCGTAATCCGTGTTATATCCCGTGAGCGTGCCGTCCTTTTCGGCAACTATTGTGTTTACGCTTCCTATTTTCTCGGCGGAGGGCGAAAGACGATCGAGATAGGGGATGACGGCTTTTTTATACGGAATTGTAACATTTATGCCATCCCAATTTCTGTTTTTAAAAAAGTCGTCAAGCTCATTCTTTTGCTTCTCAAACAATCTGTATTCATAATCGCCGAGCAGAGCATGTATCTGCGGCGAAAAGCTGTGACCTAATTTTTCACCCAAAAGTCCGTACATATAAGTCTCCGTTTCAATCAGTATTTAATAAGAAGCGACAGAGTACCCGCCACTATCAGCACAAGTCCCAAAAAAGCCTTTTTTGACAGCTTTTCTTTTAATATTATGTATGAAAAGGCTACGGTTACAACGATGCTCAATTTGTCTATCGGTGCAATGATGCTTGCGGGGCCGTTTTTCAGGGCTCCGTAATAGCAAAGCCATGAGCCGCCTGTGGTGAACCCCGAAAGAACCAAAAACAGCCAGCTCTTTTTATCAATGCCCCTAATTTCGCTCTGCTTCTTTTCCGCAAAGACCAAAATCCACGCCATCAGAAGAACAACCACGGTTCTTATCGCCGTGCCGAGATTTGATTCAACGTCCTCTATGCCGATTTTTCCGAAAATCGATGTTAAGGCCGCAAAAACAGCGGAGAACATGGCATATACAAGCGAAGCTCCACTCCTTTTGTCGGCGGAGGAATTATCTGTTTTTTTCTTTTCTATCATAAGAAATGTTCCTGTGCCGATAAGAACCATACCTATTATTTTAACTGCGGTCAGCTTTTCTCCGAGAAAAATCAGGGCAAGTATCATTGTAAGTACCGTACTTGACTTATCAATCGGAGTTACCTTGTTTACGTCGCCGAGACGCAAAGCCTTAAAATAGCAAAGCCAAGAAGCCCCGGTGGACAGTCCAGATAAAATCAAAAATATAAACGTTTTGACGCTTATATCCTTTATTTCGGATGCTGATCCGACAATAAAAACCATCAGCCACGAAAACAACAGTACAACTATTGTGCGCAGAGCCGTGGCAAGATTTGAGTTGACGTTCCGTAAGCCGATTTTAGCAAGAATTGCCGTTATTCCGGCAAATCCGGCAGATAAAAATGCTAAAACGAGCCACATAAAAACACCTCTTATAAGCAGCTGTATAATTATTTGCCTGATTTTTCATTGTAAAAAAATCGCAGCGTTACGGTTTCGGTGTCATCAACGCTTGTTGCATCGGTTTTATAAGCCTTGTAACTTACAAGACAGCCGCCGTCAGTCCATACAACGTCTATATCTCCGTTCTCGTCTGCCATATCAACGACTTTTTTTCCGTTTCCGCGAGCGGACATAAGAAAAGGGGAGTATCGTCTGTAAACGGTCATATTCCATTCGCCCGAGCCCGGTTCGCTGTCTATTATAATAGTATGGCGCTTGTCATCCGATGTGGCTTTTTTTACGGTATCGGTGTATAATATTCCGTCAATTGTAATACCGGCAAGGCAAAGCATTATGCAAATTATTATCGAAAGCACTCTTAAAAAAATCCGTGTTCCTTTGCTTTTAAAACGGCCTCGGTGATTTTTAACAACAAGAAAGCATAAGACCGTGAAGCTGACGGCACATACTATAATAAGTATACCAATATAAGAAATAAGCCGCTTAGAGCCTATAAAAAGCGATGCGGAAAAGACCTCAAGAAGCAGGTCCGAGAGCATAAGCAAAAACGACGCCGTTCCGATTCCGAAAAATACTTTTTCCTCCGTTCGCATAAGTGCCTCCTTTGATTTTTATATACATTATATAGTTGTCTGTCTTTGCCGTCAACACAAAATCGGCGGAAACACCGCATCAAATCGTTTTTTTAAAACATTGACGCCGCAAAGTGTGGAATTATTAAAAAAACACCAAAATTACGGAAAAATATTCTCTTTTTATAGTTGACAACCGCAAAAACATATAGTAAAATGTCATTAAATAATGAGTGACAACTCAAATAATTGAAATAAGAGGGATTTAATTATGAAAAAGTTCTTAGCAGTGTTGCTTTCCTTAGTGATGGCATTTTCATTCTGCCTCCCGGCTTTTGCTGAAGACACTACTGCAAGCGGCGGCGGAATCGGCGACATACTCGGCGGTATTACTCTTCCCGATGTTGATTTAGGCGGAGCTGCCGATACCATTAAGCAGCTTGTCGGCATCATTATCAACAGCAAAGGCAAGATGGATGAGGCTGTTATCGCAGAGATCATTACTCTTCTCGGCAAATTGGCCGGCAATGAAAAGATTGATCCTGATACGGTTCTTAAAATACTTAACGCTCTTACCAAGGGCGGCAATTCCGGCGGAAACACTCCGAACCCCGATGCTCCGGCAGGCGGTTCCGTAAGAAGTGCTCTTGACGCACTTACCGATGACCAGAGAGATTATATCAGCGGAATTATTGATGTATATCTTACAACCGACTTTGATAACAATGACTATAACGATAAAGACGGCAATCCTGCTTACAACCCGGCAAAGGTTACGGCTCTTATCAATGCTATGAGCAGAATGGATTATGCCGATATCCAGAAGGTTCTTGATGAACTTCATTCTTCCAAGAATGCCAAGGGCGAAGACATCACACCCGCTTTGACAGATGAGGCTTATGGGGTTCTTACAGCCGAGGTTGTTCGTCAGGAAGAGGTTTCCAAGAACAATGCAGCAACTGCAGGCCCGACAGAGGCTACCACAAGTGCTATCGACGGTGTTAAGGGCTTCATCGGTAAAGCTTTTGAGACAATTAAGGGTCTCTTCGGCGGCGGAAACAAAGGCGGAGATTCACCCACAACAACCAAGAAGTCAACAACTTCTAAGGGCGGCTCTTCAACCACAAAAGGTAAGATTCCGCAGACCGGTGACGTTGCTCTCTTCTCGGTAGCAGGCGTAGCTGTGGCAGCGGGTATTGCTCTTGTTCTCACAAAGAAGAAAAAAGAGGATAAATAATTAACCCTGTAATTATTACAAGCGGCTTTGTAAAGGCAAAGCCGCTTGATTTTTTTTGCCTGATGTATTAAAATATAAATGTCTCAAGATTTAAAAGCAATATGAAAGGAACTGCACATTTTGTGCTTTTGCTTAATTTATGATACTGACGATCGATATCGGTAATACTAATATTACCTTCGGAGTGTTTGACGGCGATAAGCTGAGCTTTGTTTCGCGACTTGCTACCGAGCGTAACAGAACTGACGATCAGTTTGCCGTTGAATTTCTTGCCGTGTTTAAAATGCATGATTTGGAGCCGGCTGAAATTACCGGAGCTGTTTTAAGCTCTGTTGTTCCTGAGCTTACCGGGAAAATTAAAACAGCGGTTAATAAGGTGTGCGGCATTGAGTCTGTTATAATAGCCCCCGGCGTAAAAACAGGGCTTAATATTTTAATAGATAATCCGGCAGAGCTCGGTGCCGACCTTGTAGCAGGTGCGGTAGGAGCTATGGCGAGATATGAAATGCCCGCATTTGTCATTGACCTCGGCACAGCCACAAAAATATATGCAGCTGATGAGCATGGCGGCTATCACGGCGGCACAATAGCACCGGGTGTTGAAATCTCTATGAAAGCACTTTCGGGGCAGGCTTCTCTCTTACCGTCATTTTCACTTGCTTCTCCGCCGCATGCCTGTGCCACAAATACGATAGAATGTTTGCAGTCGGGCATCATTTTCGGCACCGCAGATATGATTGACGGTATGCTTGACCGTTTTGCAAAACAGCTCGGTGAGCCGAAAACCATTGTTGCAACAGGTGGGCTTTCCTCCTATGTAATAGGATATTGCCGTCACAGTATAATTCATGATGACAATCTTCTTTTATACGGGCTTAAAGCCATTTACGATAAAAACAGTAATTAACCGTAATTAAAAATTAAATATCGTATCCAGTTTTTACATAGTTTATTATTTTGCGTTGCATCCGCTCTGCGGAGCAGCAGCAAGGAGGATTATATATGTCAAAAACCACAAACAAGGCAAGGATGCAAAAAACCGTTCGCTTAGTCGAGCTGGCTCTCCTTACCGCAATCATCGCCGTTATGACCTTCACGCCGATAGGCTATTTGAAGCTCGGGCCGCTTGAACTGACACTTATTATGGTACCTGTTATCATAGGCGCAGTTACTTTAGGGCCTGCCGCAGGAGCTTTTTTGGGGCTCGTTTTCGGTGCATCGAGCTTTATTCAATGCTTTTCTCTGAGCGCATTCGGCGCGATACTTATTTCTATAAGCGTATTTAAAACGCTTGTTGTTTGCGTAGTTCCTCGCGTGCTTGCAGGTTGGCTCACAGGTCTCATTTTTAACGCCGTGACAAAAAAGACAAAAAAAGACGGTGCCAATTACCTTGTCGCGAGTATCTGCGGCTCGGCTTTTAATACTATCTTTTTCCTTGGATTTTTAGCTTTGTTGTTTATAAATACAACCTTTACGCCCGAGCAGTCAGCCGCTCTCGGCGGAGCTGAAAATATTCTCACCACCGTTATAGGTATAGCGGCGGGAATCAACGCTCCCATTGAGCTTGTTGTGTGCGCCGTTCTCGGTTCTGCGATAGGTAAAGGCCTGTCTGTCGGACTCAAAAAAATCTAAGCAAAAATAAAGCGCTTTTAAGGATAACCCTTGAAGGCGCTTTTTCTCTCTCATAGATTATATTCTTGCTACACCGGATTTTACGGCTGCGTCATAAACCGCTTTCGCAACGGTTTTCCCTATTCTGTCATCAAATGCTTTCGGTAAAATGTACTCGGCGGAAAGCTCATCATCAGAGACAAGCGAAGCTATCGCTCTTGCTGCGGCTACCTTCATTTCCTCGTTTATTTCGGAAGCTCGACAGTCAAGTGCTCCGCGGAAGATTCCGGGGAACGCAAGCACATTGTTGATTTGGTTGGGATAATCGCTTCTGCCAGTGCCGACAACGGCGGCACCTGCGGCCTTTGCCTTATCGGGCAGTATTTCCGGAACAGGATTTGCCATGGGAAGTACGATGGGATTTTCAGCCATGGAGGCAACCATTTCTTCTGTTACGATTCCGGGAGCCGAAACGCCTATGAATATGTCTGCGCCCTTAAATGCGTCGGCAAGTGAACCGCTCTTGTGCTCCTTGTTTGTGATTTTCGCGATTTCCCTCTGTGCGGGATTCAGCTTTTCATCGCCGTCACAAATAATGCCGCGACTGTTGCACATAATTACGTTTTTAATTCCCTGACTTATGAGCAGCTTTGCAATGGCTATGCCTGCCGCGCCCGCACCGGAAAAGACGGCCGTACAGTCCTTGAGCTCTTTTTTAACGACTCTAAGCGCGTTTATTATTGCTGCGGCAACAACTACCGCTGTGCCGTGCTGATCGTCATGAAAAATCGGAATATCCGTTTTTTCCTTGAGTTTGCGTTCTATTTCAAAGCATCTCGGAGCAGCAATGTCTTCAAGATTTATTCCGCCGAAGCTGCCTGCGAGGAGAGAAATGCAGTTTACAATCTCGTCAACATCCTTTGAACGCACACAGAGCGGTATGGCGTCAACGTCTCCGAATTCCTTAAAGAGAACGCATTTGCCCTCCATTACGGGCATACCGGCTTCGGGTCCTATGTCTCCGAGTCCGAGAACCGCCGTTCCGTCCGTTACAACGGCTACGGTATTCCAACGTCTTGTGAGCTCATAAGACTTGCTTATGTCCTTTTGTATTTCAAGGCACGGCTGTGCTACACCGGGTGTGTAGGCGAGCGATAGCGCGTCCTTACTGTCTGCTTTGGCGCGTGTTTTGATTTCTATTTTTCCGTGCCATTCATAATGTTTTTTGAGAGATTCCTTAGCGTAATCCATTTTTTTCAGGCCTTTCCGGCTACAGCTTTAATTAAGGCGGATGTCTTATGTAGCCTGATAAGACATTCGCGGCAGAATTATTCTGACTTTTTACGGCAAGTTAATACAACGGTGGCGATGCATATAAAAGCACCGGCAAGAACGCAGATGAAATAGGCGGTAAAGAATTCCCTGTTAAAGAAGAATCCTAAAAGTGCCGTAAATATTGCAACAAAAATCAAATATATGCCGAATATTCTGCACAGCTTTTTTGTATCGAAATTATTCCTCAGCTCATTGTCGGGCGAGGCGCTTCCGACGACAAAATTCTCCGCTTTGCCGCTCACCATCGGAATTCCAAGTCCCAAAAAGAGCAAACCTATTGCTATTGAAATTACCTTCATTACCCATCAACCTCTACTTTTGTATACGCATTAAAAATATATTTTAACATTTTTGCTTTTTGTTGTAAATGTGCAATCTAAATAAAAACCATGGAATTTGGGCTGAGTATATTCATCTTGCAGCACAGTAGTGGCATTTTATCTCGGATTCTAATATTTTAAGCAAGCGAAAGCCCGGCACAAAGCATCGGCCGAAAAAACGATTGTAAAATCGTACAAAAACCGCCGCGTCGAACCGCTTAATTTGTTTATGGCTATAAATGTTAAAATAATAACAATTTACCATTGACAAACATTTAACAATAAGCTATGATTTTATCAGTAAGTAATTACTGATAGTGAGGTCAAAGATATGCGAGAGCAGGCTTTGCCTGTCCGTGAAATATCAAGGCAGGCACTTTATAGATTACCTTTTTATTTGTCATATCTCAAAAAGGCGGAGGCTGACGGGGTATTGTATATATCCGCGCCGAAGGTGGCGGCAGACCTTGACCTTAATGAGGTTCAAGTAAGAAAGGACATTGCAAAGGTAAGCTCCTGTGCGGGGAAGCCTAAAATCGGGTATGAGACCGCGAAGCTTATAAAGGATTTGGAAAGATTCCTCGGCTACGACAACACAACCGATGCCGTTGTAGTAGGAGTCGGAAGTCTCGGCAGCTCGCTTTTACATTACGACGGATTTTCCGAATGCGGGTTTCGTATAGTTGCGGGATTTGACGCGGTAAACTTTGACGAAGAGCCGTTCAAAAAGGAAAAGCCCGTCTTTCCCATGCGAAAGCTCGGCGAGCTTTGCGAAAGACTCAAGGTGCATATGGCGGTTATAGCTGTGCCGGCGGACAGTGCTCAGGATGTTTGCGACGAGCTTGTCAAAAGCGGAATACTTGCAATTCTTAATTTCACTCCGGTTCATCTTACGGCAGGTCCGGGCATACTTATACAGAATATGAATATTGCTTCGGCTTTGGCGGTTCTTTCCTCTCATATCAGAAAAGAACTTTTGTAAATTTTGTAATATCTGAAAAGGAGATTATATACCTATGGAAACTCAAAACAAGCATGAGATTGTCGATTCGGTAGAAAAACTCGAAGCCCTTCTCGCAAGAGTCAGAGAGGCAGAAAAGATTTTTGCGACTTATTCTCAGGAGCAGGTCGATAAGATCTTTAAAGCGGCGGCTATCGCAGCAAACAAAGCGAGAATCCCGCTTGCCAAAATGGCTGTTGAAGAGACAGGAATGGGCGTAGTCGAAGATAAGATAATCAAAAACCACTATGCCGCAGAATATATCTACAATGCATATAAAAATACAAAGACATGCGGTGTAATAGAGGAAGACAGCGCGTTTGGTATGAAAAAGGTTGCAGAGCCGATAGGCGTTGTTGCGGCGGTTATCCCCACCACCAACCCTACATCTACCGCAATTTTCAAGACCTTAGTTTGTCTTAAAACCAGAAACGGCATTATTATAAGCCCACACCCGAGAGCGAAAAAGTCCACAATAGAGGCTGCAAAAACCGTTCTTGAAGCGGCAGTTAAAGCCGGTGCTCCGGAGGGCATAATAGGCTGGATAGACGTTCCGTCGCTTGATATGACAAATCTTCTTATGCAGGAGGCCGATATAATCCTCGCAACGGGCGGCCCCGGAATGGTTAAAGCCGCATATTCGTCGGGCAAACCGGCTCTCGGCGTCGGCCCGGGCAATACCCCCGCAATTATTGATGATACCGCCGACATAGTTTTGGCTGTAAACTCCATAATCCATTCGAAAACCTTTGACAACGGTATGATTTGTGCTTCCGAGCAGTCGTGCATCGTACACGAAAAAATATATAAAAAGGTTAAGGACGAATTTTTATATCGCGGTTGCTATTTCCTTAAAAAGGATGAGCTTGATAAGGTAAGAAAGACAATTATCATAAACGGCGCGCTTAACGCAAAGATAGTCGGTCAGCCGGCATATAAGATAGCTGCACTCGCAGGCGTTACAATTCCCGAAACAACAAAGGTTTTGATAGGTGAGGTCGAGAGTGTTGACATTTCCGAGGAATTTGCTCACGAAAAGCTCTCTCCCGTGCTTGCCATGTATAAGGCTAAGGACTTTGAGGACGCACTTTCAAAGGCTGAGCATCTTATAGCCGACGGCGGCTACGGTCACACCTCATCCGTATATCTTAATGCTGTTACCGAAAAGGATAAGCTTGCCGAATTCTCCGAGAGGATGAAAACCTGTCGTATACTTGTTAATACACCTTCTTCACAGGGCGGTATCGGTGACCTTTACAACTTCAAGCTTGCTCCGTCGCTTACACTCGGCTGCGGTTCTTGGGGCGGCAACTCGGTTTCCGAGAATGTCGGCGTAAAGCATCTCATCAATATCAAAACTGTTGCAGAAAGAAGGGAAAATATGCTTTGGTTCCGCGCTCCGCAGAAAGTATATTTCAAAAAAGGCTGCCTTCCCGTTGCTCTCAATGAGCTTCGTGACGTTATGGGTAAGAAAAAGGCGTTTATAGTAACTGACTCGTTCCTTTATAATAACGGTTATACAAAGCCTGTTGAGGATAAGCTTGACGAGCTTGGTATTCAGCACACTTGCTTCTCGGAGGTTGCTCCCGACCCGACTCTCCAGTGCGCTCGCAAGGGTACCGATATGATGCGTCATTTTGAGCCCGATACAATTATCGCAATCGGCGGCGGTTCCGCAATGGATGCAGCAAAAATTATGTGGGTAATGTATGAGCATCCGGATGTTGACTTCTCTGATATGGCTATGGACTTTATGGATATCCGCAAGAGAGTTTATACATTCCCGAAGATGGGCGAGAAAGCATATTTCATAGCTGTACCCACCTCGGCAGGTACAGGCTCGGAGGTTACTCCTTTTGCGATAATCACAGATGCCGACACCGGCGTCAAATGGCCGCTTGCCGACTATGAGCTTATGCCCAATATGGCAATAGTTGATGCCGATATGATGATGAATGCTCCGAAAGGTCTGACTTCGGCTTCAGGTATCGACGCCGTTACACACTGCCTTGAAGCTTATGCTTCTGTAATGGCTACCGATTACACCGACGGTATTGCAATTCGCGCTCTTCAGATGATATTTGAATATCTTCCGAGAGCATATGATAACGGCCCCAATGACCCTGTAGCACGTGAAAAGATGGGCAATGCCGCTACTATGGCAGGTATGGCTTTTGCCAACGCCTTCCTCGGCGTATGCCACTCCATGGCGCATAAGCTCGGCGCATTCCACCATCTTCCTCACGGTATAGCCAACGCTCTTTTAATAGATTATGTTCTTCGCTTCAATGCCGCCGAGGTTCCTACGAAGATGGGTACCTTCCCGCAGTATGACCATCCGCACACACTTGAAAGATATTGCGAGGTTGCCGACGCTCTCGGTGTAAAGGGCAAGAATAACGAAGAGAAGCTTGACAATCTTATTAAGAAAATAGACGAACTCAAGGACCGCATAGGAATTAAGAAGAGCATCAAGGAATACGGCGTTGATGAAAAATACTTCCTTGACACACTTGACCAAATGGTTGAACAGGCATTTAACGATCAGTGCACGGGTGCTAACCCCAGATATCCGCTTATGAGCGAAATCAAAGAGATGTACCTTAAAGCATATTACGGTAAATAAGGGAGGATTATTTTATGGAACTCAAAAAAGTTATTGCAGTCAGAACGGCAAAAACAGTTTACAGAGACGGTGACAAAGCCATTAAGGTTTTCGGTGACGAATACAAAAAATCCGATATTTTAAACGAGGCCTTGAATCAGGCACGTGTTGAAGAAACCGGTATTCCTATGCCGAAGCTCATAGAGGTTTGCAAGCTTGACGGCAAATGGGCAATTGTTTCAGATTATATCGAAGGCAAAACTCTTCAGCAGCTTATGGACGAAAATCCTGCTAAGACAGAGGAATATCTTGACCTCTTTGTTGATATCCAAATGAGCATTTTGGCTAAGACCTGCCCTATGCTCAACAAGCTCAAGGATAAAATGCAGGGTAAAATATCTCAGACCGACCTTGACGCAACAACACGTTATGACCTTCACACACGTCTTGCCGGTATGCATACCCATAACAAGGTTTGCCACGGTGATTTCAGACCGAGTAACATTATTATCGGCAATGACGGCGTGAATTACGTAATTGACTGGGCGCACGTAACACAGGGTAACGGAGCGGCCGATGCCGCAAGAACGTATCTTCTTTTCTGCCTCAGAGGCGATCAGAAGCTTGCCGATAAGTATCTCGATTTGTTCTGCAAAAAGACCGATACCGCAAAGCAGTATGTTCAGAAATGGCTTCCTATCGTAGCGGCTTCGCAGAGCGTTAAGGGGAATCCCGAAGAGAGAGATTTCCTCTTGAGATGGGCAGATGTAGTAGATTACGAATGATTCTTTTCGGCGATTTTTCGCGATAAATTCACTTTGCTCACCCTCTTGCGTACCTTAGTACGCGTCGGGGCACGCAAAGCAAATTTCTCATCGAATCTCGCCGAAAATAATACTTTAAGGTTTGATTTTCCGCGATAAATTCACTTTGCTCACTCTCTTGTGTACCTTAACAGGCGCCGGGAGAGTCTGAACAAATCTCGCTAAAGTTGTGCTTAAAACAAAAAAATAACTACAAACAGGTACGGCTTGAATACTTCTTTCCGTACCTGTTTGCGAAATAAGAATTTTCCGAAAAAACCTATATACTTTTTATTTAAGTTTTGGTAAAATGAATTAAAGTAAAATTCATATGCAAAGTTTTACGGGAAAGGGATTGTAATAATATGAAAGTAGTAGTTTGCATCGGCAGCTCCTGCCACCTTAAGGGTTCGCGTGAAGTCGTTGAAAAGCTTCAGAACCTCATAAACGACAATGACCTGAAAGACAAAGTCACTCTCAGCGGAAAGTTTTGTATGGGTAACTGCCAAAACGGCGTCAGCGTTACCGTAGACGGGGAGCTGTTCTCCGTTTCTCCCGATACCGTTGAGGAATTCTTTAAAACCAACGTGCTTGACAAACTGTCATAAAAATCTTGCGTCGCAAGGAAAAAGGTGTATAATATGGCGGGGTACATAAAGCTTAAAAAATCAAACTGTAAAAACTGCTATAAATGTATCAGGAATTGTCCTGTCAAATCTATCAGTTTTTCGGCCGATCAGGCGCAGATCGTTGAGGATGAGTGTATTCTCTGCGGTATGTGCTTTGTCGCTTGTCCGCAAAATGCCAAAATCATACGCGACGACGTCTATAAGGCAAAGGAATTGTTGTCCGGTGACAGTGAGGTCTATGTTAGTCTTGCACCGTCATTTATTGCCAATTACGACGTGTCGTTTACCGCGATGAAAAAAGCACTTATGTCGCTCGGCTTTGCCGGTGTTGAAGAAACGGCGGTCGGAGCCGCAATAGTAAAGGACGAGTACGACAGAATAGTTGACGGTGAAAAGCAGGATGTTGTTATTTCGACCTGCTGCCATACCGTAAATCTCTTGGTACAAAAGCATTTCCCCGATGTAATACCCTATCTTGCCAAAGTGGTATCCCCAATGCAAGCGCATTGTACGAAACTTAAAAAAGAGCATCCGGGGGCTAAAACAGTATTTATAGGTCCGTGCATATCAAAAAAGGCAGAGGCCGAGGAGTATCCCGGTACGGTTGACTGTGTGCTGACATTTGAAGAGCTTTCCGGTTGGCTTGCCGAAACCGATACTGTTTTGGCGCAGGAGCCTGATGATGACGGAGTTGAAAAGGGGAAAACGAGGTTTTTCCCGACCTCCGGCGGAATTCTCAAAACAATGCTTTGTGATAACGACGATTACACGTATATGTCGATTGACGGTATGTCGTCTTGCATCCATGCCGTAAAGGATATTGAAAAAGGTAATATACACCATTGCTTTATAGAGATGTCTGCGTGTCCGGGGAGCTGTATAGGCGGTCCGGCTATGGAAAAAAATCACCGCGCTCCGGTGCGTGATTATATAACCGTGCGTCGCTTTGCCGAAGACGCGGGCGACAATGATTTTAAATATGACGCCTTGAGCGAAAACGAGCTTTCAAAAAATCTTATTTATCTTGCTTCACCGCGCAATATGGCAGGCAGCAGAGCGATAGAGGAGATACTTCGCAAAATGGGTAAGCAAAAGCCGGAGGATGAGCTTAACTGCGGTTCGTGCGGCTATAATACCTGTCGCGAAAAGGCTCAGGCGGTTTTTGAGGGCAAGGCAAATCTCGAGATGTGCCTTCCGTTCCTTAAGGATAAAGCAGAAAAATTTTCCGACAATATACTCAACAATACTCCCAACGGCATACTCATTTTAAATGAGGATATGGTGGTTCAGCAGATAAATGCAGCGGCAAGGGAGATTATGAACATTCGTTATGCTTCGGATGTTGTGGGTGAGCCGGTTGTGCGTATTTTGGAGCCTTTTGATTTTATAGATGTTCTTTCAAACGGCAGGGATATTCACGAAAAACGCGTATACCTCGCCGAATATAAAAAATACATTGAAGAAACAATAGTATACGACCATGTCTACCATATACTTATGTGCATTATGCGCGACGTTACCGCCGAGGAGACAGAAAAAGAGAAAAAGGCGGAGCTTAGCCGTCAAACAATAGAAATAACGGATAAGGTCGTCGAAAAGCAAATGCGCATAGTTCAGGAGATAGCTTCTCTGCTTGGCGAGACTACCGCCGAGACAAAGATAGCCCTCACTAAGCTTAAGGAGTCGTTGAAGGATGAATAATCTTTGCACGGACATAGGCCATATGAGTCTTACCAAGTACGGCGAGGAGCTGTGCGGCGATATGGTGGAGGTTATAGAGCAGGGCGATGACGATTATGTTGTTGTGCTTGCGGACGGACTCGGCTCCGGTGTAAAAGCAAATATTCTCTCTACTTTGACTTCGAAAATAATATCCACCATGATTGCAAATAATATGCCGCTTGAAATGTGTGTTGATACAATAGCGAAAACACTGCCTATATGTTCGGTACGTCAGGTGGCATACAGCACTTTTACAATAGTGCGTGTAATAGACAACAAAGAGGCAGAAATAGCCCAATACGACAATCCGCATGTCATTCTGCTGCGTGACGGGAAAAATCTTGTGTATCCCGAGAGCGCAGTGGAAATCGACGGTAAGATGATATATAAATCGAAAATATCGTTAAAGCTTAACGATACGCTCATTTTTACGAGTGACGGAGCGGTTTATGCCGGTATTGGTGAAAATATGAATTTCGGTTGGCAGCGCGACCAGATAATCGAGTTTATGGAGGAATATTATCGCCCCGATTTTACGGCTAAAACGCTTTCATCATTACTGCTTGACCAGTGTGATAAACTATATGGCGGAAGGCCCGGTGACGATACAACCGTTTGCGTTGTCAAAATCCGCGAGAGAAAATCCGTGAATCTTCTCATGGGACCGCCGAGGGACCCTGCAGATGTCAATAAAATGATGTCGTTGTTTTTCGGCAAGACCGGCAAGCATATTGTATGCGGCGGAACAACTTCAACTCTTGCGGCGGATTTTTTGGGCAAAGAGGTTAAGACGGATTTAAAATATCTCGACCCCGAAATACCGCCCATCGCCGAAATTGACGGCGTCGATTTGACGACCGAGGGTGTAATTACAATGAGCCGAGTGCTTGAATACGCCAAGAGTTATCTAAATGACGATGATATTTACGCCGACTGGAGCGTCCGTGCGGACGGTGCGTCGCAGATAGCGCGCATACTTTTCCAGGAGGCGACTGATATAAATTTCTTTGTCGGAACTGCAATAAATCCGGCACATCAAAATCCAAATCTTCCCATAAACTTTAACATCAAGATGCAGCTTGTTACAGAGCTTTCGGAGTATCTGAAAAAAATGGGTAAACGAATCAAAGTAAGCTATTTTTAACAAAGGGTGAATTGAATGAGAAAATTTGATACGAAGGTACAGCTTTTAAAATACAAGGTCCTTCGTGAGGTCGCAAGAATAGCATTTGACGAGGGAGAGTTTTCCCTTGCCAACAATTTCAATGATATTGCAAAGACCGTAACGAGTGACAAGGCAACTATGCGCTGCTGTATATACAAGGAGCGTGCAATAGTTGCCGAGCGTATAAAGCTCGCCTGCGGAGGCAACAGAGCAAATCCGAACATAATAGAGGTTATAGATATAGCCTGCGACGAATGTCCTGCCAGCGGTTATCAGGTATCACACGACTGCCGTGGCTGTATCGCACACCGCTGTGAGAGTGCCTGCCGCAAGGGAGCCATTTCCTTTGACGAAAATCAGAAAGCGCATATTGACAAAACAAAGTGCGTAAACTGTGGTCAGTGTGCCAAGGTTTGTCCGTACAGCGCAATTTCAAACTATACAAGACCGTGTGAAAAGGCGTGCAAAATAAAGGCTATTTCTATGGCAGACAGCGAAGAAAATCCCGCTCAGATTGATAACAATAAATGTATAAACTGCGGCGCCTGCTCTTATGCATGCCCGTTCGGCGCAATTATGGACAAGTCGTTTATACTTGATGCGATCAGGATTTTAAAAGACAGTAATAAAGGCGACGGTTTTAATGTGTATGCAGTTGTGGCTCCGTCGATAGCGAGTCAGTTTGTGTATGCGAAGCTCGGTCAGGTTGTGACCGCGATTAAAAAGCTCGGCTTTTACAGCGTGGTTGAAGCTGCTCTCGGTGCCGATATTGTAGCATACAGCGAATCAAAAGAGCTTGCCGAAAAAGGTTTCCTCACAAGCTCTTGCTGTCCGGCGTTTGTTGACTATGTAAAGAAGTTCTATCCGAAGCTTACCGAGAACATTTCACATAATCTGTCTCCCATGGCGGCGATTGCAAAATACATAAAAGAGACCGACGAGACCGCAAAGGTTATATTTATAGGCCCTTGTACGGCAAAAAAAGCCGAGGCGAAGCAGGAAAGAGTCGCACAGTATGTCGACTGCGTTCTCACCTTTGAGGAGCTTCAGGCTCTTATTGACTCGCGTAATATCGAGCTTACCGAGCTTCCTGAGGACGTTCTTGACAATGCTTCCTATTACGGCAGAATATTTGCACGAAGCGGCGGCGTTTCGGAGGCTGTCGGCCAGGCAATTAAGGAACAGAATATAGATTTCACCGTTGATCCGCTTCCGTGCGACGGCATAGAAGAATGCAAAACGGCTCTTTTGAAGGCTTCAAGAGGAATCCTTAAAAATAACTTTATCGAGGGTATGGCGTGTGTCGGCGGATGTATCGGCGGCGCAGGCTGTCTCACCCATGAGGCAAAAGATAAAAACGAGATAGATAAATACGGTAAAGAAGCTCTCGAGAAGAGCATAGGCGACGCATTGAGTCAGCTTTAAACATCGAGCTTCAGGAACGCAGGGAAAATTCCCTGCGTTCCTTTTTTTGTATAAATATGATTTTTCTTCCAATAATTACCTTACGAAAGGATGAAAAACATATGAAATCAAAAACAGAAAAGCTTATTCGAAGATTTGAAATATCGTTAGCCGCAGCATTTGTCATAACGTCGATTTTCAGCTTTGTGTCATTTGCCGCGTCGTGCGGCGATGTAAGACGCGACGTTTTGCGTATGCATGTAATAGCTAATTCCGACAGTGACGAGGACCAAATACTGAAGCTTAAGGTGCGCGATGCCGTGCTCAATGAAGGGGAGGAGATATTTAACGGTTCTTTGACAAGTGCGAATGCCGAAAAGCTGCTTATTCCGCAAAAGGAGCGGCTTGAAGAGACGGCGCGCGAGGTAATACGGAAAAACGGCTTCGATTATGATGTAAGGCTCGAAATAGGCAAGGACTTTTTTTCGACGCGAACTTATGATGATCGTATAACTTTGCCTGCCGGTGAATATGAGGCCGTGCGCGTCATAATAGGAGAGGGGAAAGGCAAAAATTGGTGGTGCGTTATGTTTCCGCCTATGTGTCTGCCCGCAGCCGAGTCATCCGATGATGCGAAGCTTCAAGACATTTTGTCAGAGGATGAGCTTAAAGTTGTAGAAAGTAACCCAAAATTTGAACCTCGGTTTAAAATTATAGAGATTTATGAGAAATTAACGCAGAAATTGAAATAAGACTTTTAATATCCTTTTATTTTTGTTATAATTACCACAATGGTAATTTCTGAGATAAAAGGATATTATTTATTGCGAAAGGGTTATTGGAAATGCTTAAATACAATATTATTCCCAAGCCGAATAACTATACTTCAAAGGACGGTACATATGTAATTTCTTCAAATACCGAGGTCCTTTGCTCACCCGAGTTTGTTTCTGCGGGTAGATATTTGACCGATTATCTCAGAACAAAGCCAGTAAAAGGCGAGGGTGCAATTAAATTTCAAAAGGTAGCCGGGATGGAAAACGAGGCTTACTCTATTTCGGTTTCCACAGACGGTATAATGATAAAGGCTTCATCTTCTTCCGGTGCGTTTTACGGGGCTGTCACGCTGAAAACCATAATAATGCAGGCCGAAAAAACAGACGGTAGGGCAGTTATAAACGGACTTTACATAAGCGACAAGCCTGCATTTAAATATCGCGGATTTATGCTTGACGAGTGCCGCCACTTCTTCGGCACGGAAGCCGTAAAAAAATTGCTTGACAATATGGCAATGCTGAAATTAAATAAGTTCCATTGGCATCTTTCCGATGATCAGGGTTTCAGAATAGAGAGTAAATTATTCCCAAAGCTCAACGAAATAGGCTCAAGGCGTGAATATGCCGGGCTTGAGGGACTCGGCTTAAAGCACCGCGGCGGAGAATATTTTTATTACTATAAGCAGGATGAAATAAAGAATATTGTGGCGTACGCCGCAAAGCTTAATATAGAGGTTATTCCCGAAATCGATTTGCCGGGCCATGCTTCGGCTCTGCTTGCCGCATATCCGGAATTTGCCTGTAAGCCGCGTGAATTCAAGCCTACTTGCGAAAACGGTATATTTGACGCTGCGATTTGCCCGGGAAACGAAGATGCGTATGATTTCATTGACAAGCTGTTTTCCGAGATTTGTCCGCTCTTTACAAGCACACATTTCCATATAGGCGGAGACGAGGCCTCAAAGGGGCACAAGATATGGGATGATTGTCCTAAGTGCCGTGCGGCAAAAGAGAAAAACGGTCTTAAAAACTCAAAGGAGCTTCAGGGCTACTATATGACTCGCATAGGCGAGATTCTTAAAAAATACGGCAAAACACCCATTGCCTGGAACGATTGCATCAATGACAGCTTTTCTCCCGATATTACGTGTCAGTATTGGCTGCCGTCAAATTCGGGCGAGGTCAAAAGGCAGTCATATAAGCGTGATATTATTCTTTCTCCCACGGCGTATTTTTACTTTGACTGCAAATATTCTGTTATATCGCTTAAAAAAGTGTATAAATATAATACCGTCAAATCCGGGTTCGGAAAATCCGGGCAGCGCGTAATAGGCATAGAAGCCGAAATGTGGACTGAATGGGTAGATTCGGAGCGTGCATTGGAGTTTTCCGTCTATCCGCGTATTTTGGCACTATCCGAGGTCGCGTGGACAAATCTTGAAAACAGAAGATACAAGGACTTTTTAAGAAGACTTGAGTGGTATAAAACTTATCTTCGCAAAAAAGGCATAAACTATTCAAGGGTAACCGGTAAAAGCGGCATTTCCGTGAGCAAAACAATATATCACATGGGTGAAGACGGCAAGGAATTCAAGCTCAGCGAAAAACGCAGAGAAGCGGAAAACTGAGTATTTTAAAGGGGAAAAAATTTGAGTATTACTAATTATCTGACCTTTGCAGGCGGTCTCGGCTTGCTTTTGTACGGTATTAAGCTGATGGGCGAGGGACTTGAGCTTGCAGCAGGGTCGCGTCTTAAGCATTTACTTGAAAAAATGACAAAAAACCGCTTTCTTGCGGTACTTGTCGGCTTTCTCATAACAACGCTTATACAAAGCTCCTCGGCAACCACGGTTATGGTTGTGGGCTTTGTTAATACGGGTCTTATGAATTTAACGCAGGCGATAGGCGTTATTATGGGTGCAAATATCGGTACCACAACCACAAGCGTTCTTGTTTCGCTGAATCTTACCGGGATAGCTCCGATAGCTATATTTATAGGCGCATTTATGATTCTTTTTGCCAAAAAGAATTCGCTGAAATATGTCGGGCAGGCACTCGCCGGTTTCGGCATGCTGTTTATGGGTATGGAGCTTATGCAAAACGCCATGGATCCGCTTAAGGATTCCGAGGTTTTCCGCAACTGGATTATAAATGCGGACAATCCTCTTGTAGGCATACTCATAGGCGCTGGAGTTACGGGCGTTATACAGAGCTCTGCGGCAAGCGTAGGCATACTTCAGGCTCTCGCATCGCAGGGGCTTGTGCCGCTTTCGTTCGCGGTATATATTATTTTCGGTCAGAATATAGGTACCTGTGTTACCGCGCTTCTTTCGACAATCGGAACAAAGACAAATTCAAAACGTACCGCGGTTATGCACATTCTATTTAATGTAATCGGCACGGTTGTTTTTGTTGTCATATCTACGTTCCTTCCGTTTACAAAGTGGATACAGGCTATGAGTGACAACGTGATGATGCAGATATCGCTCGTTCATATCATATTTAACGTAGTTAGCACCATAATAATGTTCCCGTTTGCCGGTGCCCTTGTAAAGCTTTCCTGCATTCTTGTTCCCGACAAAAAGGGTAAAGAGGATGACGGAATGCACCTTCAGTTTATTGACGAGAGAATGCTCAACACCCCTCCGCTTGCCGTAGTGCAGGTGGGTAAAGAGGTACTTCGTATGGCTGCTTTGGCAAGACGCAATTTCGATATTGCGTCAAGTGACCTTATAAACAAGGAAATTAAGCATTTTGACGAAGTAAATCACACCGAAAAGATTATCAATTATCTCAATCACAATATAACGCCCGTGCTGGTCAAGATAAACTCTCTTGATTTAAGCTATAAGGACGCTAAATATATCGGTCGACTGTTCCATGTTATAAACGACATAGAGCGCATAGGCGACCACGCGACAAACCTTGAGGAAGCCGCCTTGTCGCGTGTAAATGAAAATATAGAGCTTTCAGAGGAGGGTGAAAAAGAGTTAAAAACTATGCATAGTACCGTCATTTCGCTGATTGACGGCTCGGTAGATGCTTTTTCTGAGCAAAATCTGAGTGTACAAACGGCGGAAAGACTCAATTCCCTTGAGGCGCAGGTTGATAAAATGCAGGAGACTTTTGAGCAAGCTCATATTGACAGGCTCAACAGTCACGAATGTACAACTCGTGCGGGAATGCTGTTTATAAACACAATAACAGACTTCGAACGTGTGGCAGACCATGCAATTAACATAGCCTGGAGCGTTCAGAGCAAACCTAAAACAAAAATACCGGAAGTTTTACCGGTGACAGATACAGAAAATTAAGGAGTATATCTAATGTCAGATTATATTTTAAGCTGCTGCTCTACGGCAGATCTTTCACAGGAGCATTTTGATAAAATCGGAGTGCATTATGTTTGCTTTCACTTCAATATGGACGGTAAGGAGTATCCCGATGACCTCGGTAAATCAATGCCGTTCGCCGAGTTCTACAAGAGAATAGCCGACGGAGCCGAGCCTACCACTTCCCAGGTCAACGTCGGTCAATTTAAGGAGTATTTTTCAGAGTTCTTAAAGGACGGCAAGGATATTCTTCACGTCTCTCTTTCAACCGGACTTTCGGGCGTATATAATTCCGCCTGCATTGCGCGTGACGAGCTCCTCGAAGAGTACCCCGACAGAAAAATATATATAGTAGACTCTCTCGGTGCTTCCTCCGGCTACGGTCTTTTAATGGACACTTTGGCAGAGCTTAAAAACAGCGGCAAGAGCATAGAAGAGGTTCGTGATTTTGCCGAGGAGCGTAAGCTCAATGTTCATCATTGGTTCTTTTCTACCGACCTTACAAGCTATTATCGCGGCGGCAGAATAACAAAGACCGCGCAGATTTTCGGCACAATGCTCAACATATGTCCGCTCCTCAATATGGATAATAACGGCAAGCTGATACCGAGAACAAAGTACCGCGGTAAGAAAAAGGTTATTGAAGAGATAGTTAACCGTATGGTCGAGCACGCAGACGGCGGTCTTGACTACAGCGGTAAGTGCTACATTTCCGAATCCGCCTGCTATGATGACGCAAGAGCCGTTGCCGACCTTGTTGAGTCAAAATTCAAAAAGCTCAACGGCAAGGTTGAAATCAACAGCGTTGGCACCGTTATCGGTTCACATACTGGCCCCGGTACCGTTGCGCTCTTCTTCTTCGGCGACAAGAGAGCAGACTGATATAATTTAACCGCTCATTTCGGCGCAGTATAGGGCAGTATTGTCTTATACCGCGCCGATTTTTGTTTTATATCGACAAGTTGCCGTGTTCGTGTTACAATACATATGAAGGTGAAACTATGCAAAAGATACTTATAATTGAAGACGATAAGGTCATAGCGAGAACCCTTAAAGAGCATCTTTGCAAATGGGATTATGATGCGGATTTTGTTGTTGACTTTAAAAATATAACCGAACAGGTAGTGTCGTTTGCGCCGCAGCTTATACTCCTTGATATATCTCTGCCGTATTTTAACGGATTTTACTGGTGCGGCGAAATACGCAAGTTTTCAAATGTGCCTATAATATTTATTTCCTCGGCAAGCGACAAAATGAATATAGTTATGGCTGTTAATATGGGCGGTGACGATTTTATATCCAAACCGTTCGATTTGAGCGTTCTCACTGCAAAGGTGCAGGCGGTAATGCGCCGCACGTATTCTTTTTCGGGGACAACGTCGGTTATCGAACACGGCGGTGCAATACTCAACCTCAATGACGCGACGATAGATTTTAACGGCAAAAAAACCGAGCTTACGAAAAATGAGTTTAAAATTTTGCAGCTGCTTATGGAGAATTCGGGCAAGGTTGTCCCGCGCGATATGATTATGGATAAGCTTTGGGAAAGCGACATCTTTATTGACGACAACACACTCACGGTAAATATGACGAGGCTTCGCAAAAAGCTTGAAGATGCCGGGCTTTGCGACTTTATAGTTACCAAAAAGGGTCTCGGTTATATAGTCAGGTAGGTTTTATGAAAGATTGGTTTAAAGCACTTTTCGGATATACGGCGGGCAATATCTTGTCCGTATTATCGTTTGTATTTGCAGCGGCGGTATTTTATACGGTGTTCTGGCTTTACGGAGTGGAAACGGAGCCGGTGCTGTATGCGACGCTCATCTCCGCCGTAATTCTTTTGATTGTATTTGTTCTGCGATTTTCCTCGGTATACAAAAAGCATAAGAGACTTGAAAAAATTAAAAACGACGCAGAGTATGCCGTTCTTAAATTGCCGGATTATAACGACCCAATAAAAAAGGACCTTGCCGATATTGCCGAAAAGATGTCCGCACTCAAAACAGATGCCGAAACACGTATGAATCGCAAATACAGCGATTCGGCGGACTATTTTACTCTCTGGGCGCATCAGATAAAAACTCCCATAGCCGCTATGAGGCTGCTGCTGCAAACAGACTGTTCTCCGGAAAACGACGAGCTTGAAGAGCAGCTTTTTAAAATAGAGCAATATGTTGAAATGGTGCTTCAGTACATCCGTTCCGACAGCATCTCTTCCGACCTCGAAATAAAAAGCTATGATTTAGGCGGAATAGTCAGAGCGGCGGTTAAAAAATACAGAAAGCAGTTTTTGCGTAAAAAGACAAAGGTTATTGTGGGCGACATCAATTGCCGTGTGCTTACCGATGAGAAGTGGCTGTCGTTTGTAATTGAACAGATTATTTCCAATGCACTGAAATATACTTCGGATGGCGCGGTTGAAATATATATGGATAAGAGTGCCGAAAAGACTCTCGTTATTGCCGATACGGGCATAGGTATAAGACCCGAAGATTTACCGCGTATTTTTGAAAAGGGCTTTACGGGCTTCAACGGCAGAGAAGATAAAAAATCTACGGGAATAGGACTTTTTCTCTGCAAAAAGATACTTACAAAGCTCTCCCACACAATTACGGTGACATCCGAGGTGGGAAAGGGGACTGCGGTCAAACTTTGTCTTGACACCGTCAGCCTCGGAGTGGAATAACGCTACCTTACATAAATGTAAGCTTAAAAGGGGAATTGTAAGCCTTTTCGATGGCTTGCGATTCTCCGTTTTGATATACTGAACGTGCAATAAACAAAGGGATACATTCGGTACGTAAAATCACGCCGAAAAAGAAAAGCTATTCGGTTATGTTTTTGAGACAGACGAAATTCCCGTCACGCCTTGTACGGCTACAGCAAGGGTTAACCGTGTTTGTTTATGTAATATTTGTAGCAGAAAGGCTACGGTAATTATTATGCCGCTTTTAGAAGTAAACAATTTGAAAAAGGTTTATACGACCCGTTTCGGCGGAGCGCACGTTCAAGCTCTTTCCAATGTCAGTTTCTCCGTGGAAAAGGGCGAGTATGTTGCAATAATGGGAGAGTCGGGTTCCGGTAAGACAACCTTGCTTAATATTTTGGCGTCGCTTGATAAGCCTACGAGCGGAGAGGTGCTGTTGAACGGCAGAAGTCTATCAGCAATAGGAGAGAGAGAAATTTCGGCGTTTAGGCGCGATAATCTCGGATTTGTATTTCAGGATTTTAATCTTTTGGACACATTCTCTTTAAAGGACAATATCTTCCTTCCTCTTGTGCTTTCAGGCAAACCGTACGATGAAATGGCAAAGAGGTTGAGGCCTCTTGCCGAAAAGTTAGGAATTACCGATATACTCTCAAAGTTTCCATATGAGGTTTCGGGCGGACAAAAGCAGCGTGCCGCCGTCGCAAGAGCTCTCATAACAAATCCGCAGATTGTATTGGCTGATGAGCCCACCGGTGCGCTTGACTCAAAGGCTTCCGATGCTCTTTTAAAGCTGTTCGGCGATTTTAACGAGGAGGGTCAGACCATTTTGATGGTTACTCACTCCACAAAGGCGGCGTCCTGCGCCAACAGGATTATGTTCATAAAGGACGGCGAGGTGTTCAATCAGATTTATCGCGGAGGTATGGATAACGACGAGATGTTCCAGAAGATTTCGGACACTCTGACCGCAATGGCAACGAGAGGTGAGAGCAATGAATAATTTTTTCTATTCAAAGCTTGCCGTTCAAAATCTTAAAAATAATCGTAAAACATATGTGCCGTATATTTTGACGTGTATATTTACAACGGCTATGTTTTTTGTGGTCGGCACAATAGCAAACATAAAATGGGCAGATAGCGACGCTCTGCATTCCCTCTTGACGTTTGCCCTTGCAACAGTCGGTATTTTCTCTGCCATATTTTTATTTTACACAAACAGCTTCCTTATTAAACAACGTAAAAAGGAATTCGGATTATACAACATTCTCGGTATGGAAAAACGCCATATAGCGAAAATACTCTTCATTGAAACTGCCTATACCTATATTTTCGGAACTGCGGCAGGCATCGCCATAGGTGCGCTTTTTTCAAAGCTGACCTTTTTGCTGCTGCTTAAAATACTGAAATTCGGCGGAAATATTGATTTTAGATTTTATCAGTCAACAGTTGACATTACTGCTTTGGTATTCGGCGCAATAGCTCTTTTGAATCTTGCACATAATCTTTTATGCATCAGCCTATCAAATCCCGTTGAACTTTTAAAAGGTGGAAATAAGGGCGAAAAAGAGCCGAAGGCAAAGGTACTTACGGCTGTTTTAGGTGCAGCCTGTCTTGCTTCAGGTTATACCATAGCTCTCGTTGTAAAATCACCGATAACGGCGATGGGCGCGTTCTTTGCGGCGGTTTTGCTCGTAATAGTCGGAACCTTTATGCTTTTCTCCTCAGGCAGTATATGGATATTAAAAGCTCTCAGAAAAAATAAAAAATATTACTATAAAGCAAAGCATTTTACTTCTGTTTCAAGTATGATATACCGTATGAAGCAAAATGCGGCAGGACTTGCGAGCATCTGCATTCTTTCCACCGCGGTGCTTGTCACCGTGTCCACTACGGTATCGCTGTATGCCGGTACGGAGGACATTATGCGCACGCGGTATCCTCGCAATATTTATATCGACGTGCAAAACGCAACAACGGAAAATTGCAAAGATTGTGCCGATGTTATGACGACGCAGGCTCAAAAATACGGTATAGAAAGTAAGAACGAGCTTTATTACCGCTATCTCTCATTTTCGTCTTACGCTAACGACAGCGGCTATACGGCTACCGTAACCCCCGACTACAACGACGGACTCGGAGTAGACATTGTGACGCTGATACCGGTATCGGAATACAACAGGATAACAGAAAAAAACGAAACACTCCAAAGCGATGAGGTGCTGTCTTGTACGCCGCGCGGCAAGGCTTTTTCGGGTACGGTTAAATTCGGCGACGACTCGTATAAAATAAAGCATACCGTGGACGTTTTCCCTACTATTGACTCTTATTCGGCGTTTACCTCAAATTACAGCTACTATATTGTTTCCGATGAAAAAGCCGCCATGTCGATATATAATTCCATGGGTTACAAAAGCGAGGGTGCAGACGCCTCTCACACCGACTTGGGCTTCGCCTACGGCTTTGATACCGATGCGCCGAAAGACGTGCAAAAGGGGTATATGAAGGATATATCGCTTCTTTTTTGCGATATAAGCGAGACCTCCGCAGTCGATTTAAATTGTGCCGAAATCTCTCGCGACAGTATGATGTCTCTGTACGGCGGTCTGTTCTTTATAGGCATAACCTTGGGACTTCTCTTCCTTGTTGCAACGGTCTTGATAATTTATTATAAACAGATTTCCGAGGGCTATGACGATAAGCAGCGTTATGTAATAATGCAAAATGTCGGAATGAGCAAAAAAGAGGTCAAAAAGAGTATCCATTCCCAGGTGCTCACCGTATTTTTCCTGCCGCTCGTTACAGCCGTAATTCATATCTGCTTCGGATTTAAAGTAATTACAAAGCTATTAAAGCTGCTGAACCTCAGCAATGTTACGCTGTTCTTCTGGTGCACCGTCGCAACAATATCCGTATTTGCAATTATTTACGTTTTGGTGTATGCTGTAACGGCAAGAACATATTACAGAATAGTTGAGGATAAAAACCAATGACTTCGGAGCACCTTTTACATACTATACCGCCGATTTATGACCGCAATTCCAAAATATTGATTCTCGGTTCATTTCCGTCGGTTAAATCAAGGGAAGTATCCTTTTACTACGGGCATCCCCAAAATCGTTTTTGGCGTGTGCTCGCCGCCGTACTCGGCTGTGCGGTGCCATCGTCTAATGAAGAAAAAACAGCTCTTTTGCAGAGCCATAATATCGCGCTTTGGGACGTTATAAAAAGTTGCGATATAGTGGGGTCTTCCGACAGCTCTATTAAAAATGTTGTACCGAATGATATAGGGGTGATTTTATCCTCCTGCAGTATAAGACAAATCTACTCAAACGGCAAAACAAGCGAAAAATTGTTTAATAAGTATATTAAAGATACCGTCGGCAGAGATACCGTGGCTTTGCCGTCAACAAGTCCCGCCAATGCTTCATATAATCTCGAACGGTTAACAGACAGTTGGTCGGTGATAAAAAACAACATTCGATAAAAGAGAAAAGAATCGAGCAGATATACGCTGCTCGATTCTTTTTTTGGAACAAATTCTGCTTTCAGTCGTCATCGTCGCCGAACATCTCGTCGTAATCCGCCATCTCGTCAATCTAACTCGGGTCATAACTGTGGTAGCCTTGATACGATGTCATTTCCGAGCCGCAGTGCGGACACTCTGTATAGGGCTTGTCGCTTTTATTGCCGCAATTCGAGCATTCGTATTCGCTCGATCTGAAAAGATGAGAACACTTTGTTTAATGGGCCATGGATAACCACTAATTTTATATTTCTTCCACCGTAGCCACGATGCTTTGTGTTTGAGTGCCTCCGCCGATAAACAGCCCGCGGTTGATGCCGCAGTCCGCAAAGTCTCTGCCGTGGCTTAGCGCAAGGTACGTTTCATCGCACATTCTGTGATTCGTCGGGTCAATTCCGACCCATATGCCGTCGTCGTAAAACTCTGCCCAGGCGTGCGTTTCACCGGTTCCTTTTTGTATGCCTGCAACATATCTTGCCGGAACGCCCGAAAGTCTTGCCGCCGATAAAAACATATGCGCGTAGTCCTGACAAACGCCGCACCCGAGGTGCAGTGCCTCTTCCGCTGTGGTATTTATATTTGTTACGCCGCTTTTATAGCTGAATACTTCGCCGATTCTTTTTGAAACCGCCTGTGCGGTCTCAAGCGCGGTAAGGTTTGCCATATCACCGAGCCCCGACACGAGTTCAATGATTTTTTCTCCGGGTACCGTGTGCTGCGACGGATATTTATAAATGCAGTTAAGCTCTTCCTTTTCGCGCTTTGAAAAGTCTAAACTCGCTTTTCCATCAACTATTGCAACGAATTTTGAGTGAGGCTCGATAATTCTGTCGGTGAGGACTCTGTTGCCGAAGCCGTCGGCCGTTTCGGTAAGCATGTTATGCGGCTCTATATCCACATTTATGAGCTCTATCCTCTGCGACGGCGTATCAAACGGCAAGCATCTCAAAGAAAAGCAGTGCCTTATCACAGGGGACGAAAAATCAATTTTCATACTGTAAAAAAATTTGATGTGCTTCACGTTTATCTTCCTTTTTTGATCAATACTGCGGTGCCGTAATAAATACCTTAGACAACTCGTCGCGCACGGTATATAGGTCGTAGTCGCTGTACTCATCTTTTTCGAGAATGATGTTCATAAGGGTGTTGATAGCGTCTATGTTACAGTCTACGCCGACTTTGTAAAGACGGTTTAAAAGTATACTGAATTCCTTTTTGATGAGAGTCGGAGAAAAGGAAAAACGGGTATAGAGGTCAAGTCTTTCAACGCTTCTGCCGAACTTCAGTATATTTCTCGTTGTCTCCGATTCAACAAAGTCGTCGGCACTGCCCCAAAAGGCAAATATGCAGTCAAATACCTCCTGCAATTTGAGCATCGGTGCGCTGCTCTCTCTGCCTTGCTCCATATAATTTACCGCCATTTGAATATATGACAGCGTTTCGGAGCTTATCTCGTTACGCATAACAACGGCGTTATCATAGGCGCAGAGTAAATTACTCATAACAGAATTCGGGTCGTTTTCATCAAAAAGATATTTCGTTATAAATTCCTGCTTGTAGGAATATGTGTTTTCTATACCGAGCTTGTTGCAAAAATCAACATAGGCGTTTTCGTCTTTGTCTATCATTTTATCGTAATATTCCGAAAAAACGCGAAGAGTGGTAAAGACGCGCTCCACATATCTGCCGAGCCAAAAGAGATTGTCCGTGGATTTTATCGAGATAATACCCATGTGTCTTTAAATCCTCCTCCCTGAGATGAGTTTACAACAAAAGAATCCGGATCTTGAGAATAGCGTGTAAGACCGCTGTGCCAAACTTTTATTTCGTCGCCGTAGAGTATAAATGCCCGAAGATCGGCTTTCCTTTCGACTTGCCTGCCGTTTTCAAAAACCTTGAGCCCTTTAAAGTCTATAACCTCCTGCGCTATAAATCGGCGAGGCGTCGTTTTAACGGCTTCTTTTATGGCAGAGAGTTCGTTTTTGGACAGAGTATTTCCGAATATGACCCCGTAGCCTCCGGACTCCGATACATCTTTTATAACCAGCGATGGCAGATTTTCGATTATATAATCGAGATCTTTTTTTATTATCGGCAGATAGGTAACGGCATTGTTTAGTATCGGTTCTTCGCCGAGATAATATTTTATCATTTGCGGGACGAAATAATATACGCCCTTGTCATCCGCTATGCCGTTTCCGGGCGCATTTACAATCGCAACATTTCCGGCTCTGTAAGAATCTATGATATGCGGTACTCCGAGAAGAGAGCCTGCGTAAAATGTCATAGGGTCAATGTATTCATCTGAAATTCGGCGGTAAACCGTGCCTACGCGCTGTCGCTTACCGGAATATTCACTGTAATAAAGCACGTTGCCTTCAACGAAAAGGTCCTGCGGCATAGCAAATACAGCCTTTGTGCGCTCCGCAAGGTACGAATGCTCAAAGAAAGCCGAGTTGTATCGGCCGGGGGTCAAAATCACGTTGATTCCGCCGGTGTTTACATCATCGAGAACACGGCGCAAAAGCCCGCCGTAGTCGCGGTTGTCGTCTACCGAATTGTTTTGGAACGTGTCGGGACTTGCTCTGCGGCAAAGCTCGCGTGCTATCATCGGATAAGACGCGCCGGAGGGTATGCGTAAATTGTCCTCAAGTACATACCAGCACATATCCTTGCCTTGTACCAAATCTATACCCGAAATGTGATTATATATCTTTTTAGGCGGAGTCAGTTTGTCGCACGGTGCGGAAAAGCCCGGCGAAGTATATATGAATTCTTCGGGAATTATTTTATCGCGTATGATTTTTTTGTCGGAATAAATATCGTTTAAAAACAAATTAAGAGCGTAAACGCGCTGCTTCAAGCCTTTTTCAAGAAATTCAAATTCGTTTTTCGGTATTATGCGCGGTATGGTGTCAAAGGGGAAAAGCCGTTCATTGAATTTGTTGTTTTTATAAAGTCCGAATTTTACGCCGTAACGTGACATAAGACGGTTAATTTCTTCCTGATGATCTATAAGTCCGTACAAGTTCTCACCTCACTTGATGTATATTTTGTACAAAAACAAAACCGGATAAAAGTCTGTTTTTATAATTATATAATAAATCTACGGATTTGCAATATGTAAAAGCGTCAAAAACATATAAAATTATGCGTTTTTACACAAGTTTCGGCGGTGAACTTCGAAACGACAACTATTTTAAAAAAAGAAAAATTAACCCTTGACAATTGTGCCGTTTATATATATAATAATCAAGCAGTTTAGATGCGGACCATTAGCTCAGTTGGTTAGAGCATCCGGCTCATAACCGGGCGGTCCGGGGTTCGAGTCCCTGATGGTCCACCAAGGAAACGACAATTTTCGTGCGAAGATTGTCGTTTCTTTTTGTTTTGTATGTTTATCTTTTCGTTTTTCTTTTTTTGATTAGAAAGATAACGGACAAAAGAAAAATTATGCGGAAACCGGTTTTGTCATCGATAATGCATCATCCGTTTGCAGCTTTTCCGAGCAATAGCACCGACGCCGATTGTTATCGTTTTTTCTGTTGTGTATTAGATTTAAAAAGAAGCTTCATAAAAACATTTTGAAATAATTATTGTTGACAAAATGATGCAATATATGTATAATATCAAAGTGATTTCCGCAAGGAAGAATTTAATATAGGGGTATAGCTCAGTTGGTAGAGCAGCGGTCTCCAAAACCGCGTGCCGAGGGTTCAAGTCCTTCTGCCCCTGCCAAATCGAAAACGGTTACCGAAAGGTGACCGTTTTTGTTTTGGCATTGAGTAAAATGATTTAGACTCCGAGGCACGCGGAGCGTGTTGAGGGGTGCGGGTCTCCGGTGGAGACCTCTGCACGAAGTGCAGAAGCACCGACCGAGCCGGCAGGCGAGACCAAGTCCTTCTGCCCCTGCCATTGATATAAAGCCATTTCGTAGTATATGGCTTTATTTTTTTTGCTCTTTTTCTAACACTTTTTCTAACACTTTTAATTTTCTGTGGTTGATTGATACAGCTTGAATTTTTAGTATATGCACTAAAAATCGTTGATATATCAAGGATTTACAAGTGATTAAGCAAATCATTATAACACAATGTAAAGAATACAGTATGCAACCCCAAAACCGCGTGCCGGGCTTCGTCGCCGAGCGCTGCCGGTGGCAGATTCAGCGAGGCGAGGATGGCGCAGCGGTCAAAATATGGCGTAACACCGCCATATTTTGGGCACCGCAAGAGGGGTTGCGGAGCAACTTCAAGTCCGTTTGTATATCTTAGGCAATCTTGTGGGGATAATTATTGCTTTTGTTTTACGGCGATTTCACTTGCTTTTCCAATATAAATAAAACTACGGCGCACGGTTTTTTCCGTACGCCGTTTTTTCATTTTCACACTGTTTTATGTTCACTTTGTGCCACACAATCCATGTAATTCGTTTGGTACATCATCAAAAAAGCATCAATCACCATTCAAATCCGTTTGTAATATCTTACTATATTAAACCTCTCTTGTATCTTATTAACTTGTTCATTCTTTGTGTGAATTTATATATGCCGATTTAATGCTGTTCGGTAATTCGTTCGGAATTATATTTTTGAGTCTTTCTTCATTTCCGTCTTTGATAGCCTCACTGTAATACCAACATTTGAAATTTAACATATCAAGCGTTTTATTTAACTTAGTAATCTCAGCTTCTACTTGCTTTTTTTGGTTTTCAAACAACTCTTTTCTTTTGGTATATGTTGAACTTCCTTCCATACACCAAGACATAAATTGCTTAATGTCTTTTATTTGTAAACCTGTTTTTTTCAAGCATTCAATTACACGCAATGCCTCAATTTCATTTTCGCTAAATTGTCTAATTCCCGATGTGCGATTTAATTCAGGAAATAGCCCTTCTTTATCATAGTAACGCAAAGTTGATACCGGTAAATCAAACATTTCAGATACTTGACCGATTGTATACATATTTTTCCCTTCCAAAAAATAAAAAAGCTCTTGACTTAAAGTTAGGTTTAGGTATTATTATCAATATAGCAGAGATTAAAAAAATATTCAATAGCAAATTTCAAAATTTTGGAGGTTGAAATTTATGGCAGTAAAACAAACAGCCGGCAGAGATGAATTAGGAGAATTTGCTCCGAAATTTGCCGAATAAAATGATGATGTATTATTTGGTGAGGTTTGGAGCAGAGAAGACAAGTTATCGCTCAGAGACCGTTCACTTGTTACAGTTACTTCTTTAATGTCGCAAGGTTTAATCGATTCCGCTTTTCGTTACCATTTGGAAAGTGCTAAGAAAAACGGAATTACAAAAGAAGAAATCACGGAGATTTTAACACATAATGCTTTTTATGCAGGATGGCCCAAAGCTTGGGCTGCATTTCGTATGGCAAAAGAAGTTTGGAATGAAAAGAACGAGGAAACTGAAGACAATACTATTGAAAAACACGCTTCGTCAATGATATTTCCAATTGGTGAGCCGAATGACAGCTTTTCACAGTATTTCAGCGGAAAGAGTTTTCTCGCCCCTGTTTCTAAAGACCAAGTTGGTATTTTTAATGTAACCTTTGAGCCAAAATGCAGAAATAATTGGCATATTCATCATTCTGAAAACGGTGGCGGTCAAATTTTGATTTGTGTTGCCGGAAAAGGGTATTATCAGGAATGGGGCAAGAAAGCTATAGAAATGCTGCCCGGCGATGTTGTGAATATTCCTGCGAATGTCAAGCATTGGCACGGAGCTTCGGCTGATAGTTATTTTTCTCATTTAGCTATTGAAGTTCCGGGAGAAAATACATCAAATGAATGGCTGGAAGCTGTGTCAGATGAGGAATATTTTAACGCAATAAATTCTTAAAGGGAGAACTTAATTATGAGTAAAAAAGTTTTAATTCTGTCAGGCAGTCCTCGAAAGAATGGTAACTCTGACATTTTGTGTGATGAATTTGCCAAAGGTGCAACAGAAGCCGGTCATAATGTTGAAAAAATTCATGTGTCCGAAAAGAATATACACCCTTGTATTGCTTGTTACCATTGCAGTAATAATAGCGGCGCGTGTGTATTTAAGGACGATATGGCTGAGATTTTACAAAAAATGATTGATGCTGATGTTCTTGTGTTGGCGAGTCCGGTTTACTTTTATTCAATAGATGCTCAGCTAAAAGCAGTTATCGACCGTACTGTTGCTCGTTGGTTAGAGGTTAAAAACAAGGAATTTTATTATATTACTACTATGGCAGACAATAAAAAATCGTCAGCAGACACAACATTAGCTTGTTTTAGAGGTTATGCCGATTGTGTCGAAGGTGCGGTTGAAAAAGGAACTGTTGTTGCCGGCGGTGTGTATGAAAAAGGTGAAATTAAAAATCACCCTGCAATGAAACTTGCATATCAAATGGGTAAAAATGTGTAAGAAAAATTCTATATTATTAAAGAATGGAGCAAAATTATGCTAGGAAATTTTAGTTATTGTAATCCGACAAAACTTTATTTTGGAGAAAATTCATTATCCAATTTAAGTGATGAATTAAGAAAATACGGTGATAATGTTGTACTTGTATATGGTACAGGTTCTATAAAAAAGAATGGTATTTATGACGATATAATCAAAATTCTAAAAGAAAGTAATAAAAACATCACAGAAATTGAGGGCGTGATGCCAAATCCGACTGTTGAAAAACTTTATGAAGGTATAGAAATAGCAAGAAATCATAATGCGGATTTTATTCTCGCAGTTGGCGGTGGTTCTGTTTGCGATTTTTCAAAGGCGCTTTCTGTTTCTGTTAATTGTAATGAAGATCCTTGGGAAAAATATTTTGTTCGTTTTGAAGAGCCGGATTGTGAAATAATACCGATTGGCTGTGTTTTGACTATGGTTGGAACAGGCTCGGAAATGAACGCAGGTTCTGTAATTACAAATCAGAATACCAAAGAAAAAATCGGTCATGTCTTTGCAGATGAAAAGATTATGCCGAGATTTACAATCCTTAATCCTCGCTTTACAATGACATTGCCGAAATACCAAATGGTGTCGGGAATTTATGATATTTTCAATCATATTTGCGAACAATATTTTTCAGGAACTGATGATAATACAAGCGATTATATCAGCGAAGCACTTATGAAAAGTGTTATTCACTCAAGCCTTGTTGCGGTAAAAAATCCTAACGATTACGAAGCAAGAAGCAATATTATGTGGACTGCCACTTGGGCGCTTAACACTCTTATTGCCAAAGGCAAAACAACCGATTGGGAGGTTCATATGCTCGGTCAGGCAGTCGGAGGTTATACAAACGCAACCCACGGTATGACGCTTTCTGCTGTTTCTCTCGCATATTACAGATATATTATGCCTTACGGACTTGATAAATTTAAGCGTTTTGCAATCAATGTTTGGAGCGTTTCTCCTCAAGGAAAAACAGATGAGCAAATTGCAAATGAAGGATTACTTGCAATGGAAAATTGGATGAACGAAATCGGTGTTATTACTAATATATCCGATTTGGGAGTTACCAAAGATGATATAGAAAACATTGCCGATTTAACACTGACAATGGATGGCGGTTATAAGACTCTTAGCCGTGATGAAAAAATCAAGGTGTTATCTGATAGCTTATAATATTTATTTAACAATCACCATTTGATTTGGAAAATCTGACCATATAACATTTAATTGAATATTTAATTACTTACAGCGTGAGGGATTCTCACGCTGTTTTTTCATCTGCTCAAATAACGATTATCCGTCTTATATCACAATTCAAATCCGTTTGTAACGCCCATCAGCATGTCCGTGTTTCGCTTGACATAATACATTTCGGTTATTTCTGAAGTTGTGTGTCCGAGTAAGTCTGCCACCTGCCTCGGTGTTAATGCTTTTACCGTTCCGTCCTCTGCTCGCACTCCTGTTACAAGTTTTGTTGCGAAAGTGTGGCGCAGGCTTTGTAACCCTTTTTTCTCGAATCCTGCCGCATCGAGTATGGAATAAAACCGTTTTCGCAAGTTCAACGGTCTTGTAAAGTTTCCGTCTGCATTGGGTATCAACGGTGTATCCTCACCGAAATATCGCTCGTTGCGTAACTCAATAATCGCTTGTATTGCAGCTTCGTTTAAGTGTACGATACGCTTGCTTGAAGATGTTTTCAGCTTGCCTACAACAATTTCCCGTCCGCTTTTTCTGCTTTTTCGTTAAAAAGAAACAGTCACCGTTGCGGTGACTGTTTCTTTTAGATATGGTGAATTTCCTGATCCAAAGCATTTTTCGGCCAAGATTTTCTCAGTGCCGCATAGGAAATTATAAAGTTGGCAAGCCAACCTGCCGGAACTGCAAGCCATACAAATGCAATGCCGAAATGCGGTGCAAAAATCAATGCTACGGATAAACGAATTGCAAGGTTGACCATATTTGCAGTCAAAAACGGGCGCATATTTCCAAGTCCGCGAAGAACACCGTCTGTTGCCATTTTGATACCCATAAATATGAAAAAGTATCCAATCCATTTCATATAATCACCGGATACTTGATACGCTAATTCCGTTCCGTCTTTACCTAAGAAAAGTGAAGAAATTTGTGTGTGCATTGTTTCAATAATTACAAATGCAAGTACGGCAAAGCATACATCTAACAGCAAAGCGGCGCGGTAGCCTTTTTTAATACGGTCAATTTTTCCGGCACCGAAATTTTGCGAAACAAATGGTGACACGGCATTCCCGATTGATACAAATATCAGTGAAAAAACATTCTCTACTCTCATCGTTGCCGCGTAGCCTGCGAGTGCTTGCGTGCCAAACGGATTTACAACCGCCTGCACAATCATCATACCGATTGATACCGTAGATTGTTGAAGAATAGACGGAACGGCGATTTTAAGCATTAAACGCAGTTCGCTTTTGTCAAATCGATGAAACGGACTTGCGTATTTTCGCATTCGATAAAGAAAAATCAAAAGGGAAAGTACGGCAGAAATGCCCTGCGCAATAAGGGTGGCAAGAGCCGCACCGAATACTCCGAGTTTAAGACCGCCTACCATCCAAAGGTCCATGATGATATTCAATACAGATGAAAATATTAAAAGCCATAACGGAATTTTCGATTCGCCGATTGAAGTAAACATGGTTGACAGAATGTTGTACATAAATAAAAACGGAAAGCCCGCAAAATAGATGCGCAAGTACAGTACCGCATCCTCCATTATATCCGCAGGCGTTTGCAGTATGCTCATCATCCAATTAGAACCGAAAAATCCAAAGATACCGAGAAATATGCTTAAAAGCAAAAAGCTTATTAACGATGTGGAAACGATTGTTTTCATCTTGCCGTAATTTTGAGCACCGAAATAACGGCTTACAAGCACACCTGCGCCCACGCCTGCACCGAGTGCAATGCAAATAAAAACATTTGTAAGTGCGGCACAAGCCCCGACGGCCGCAAGGGCAGAGGAGCCGACAAATTGACCGACGATAATTGAATCGGCCATATTGTATACTTGTTGAAAGAAGCTGCCTAAAATCATAGGCATCGCAAAAACAGTCAAAGCCTTGAGTGGCGGATCGGTTATTAAATATTCGTCCTTTGTCATTTTAATATTCTCCTGAAAATCACTTGCGTTATCCTTTTAATTTATGTATCCGTTTTCTTGAATTGTAGCACAAAAGCAATGTTATATTTAAAAAGCCAAACAAGATACAGCTTTCTCAGTCTGCACCCTGTTCGGCTTACGTCTTTACTGAACAATCGCTCCCTGAGCGAACATTAGAAGTATATCATCGGCATAAATAAATGTCAATGAGTTATAGTCCTGAATAGCCTGACCGTTGATATTTAATAAGCAGTAAAAAGTGTAGTTTTAAATATAAATCAGAACAGAAAACAGCACACAACCAATATCCGGTGTGTGCTGTTTCAGTCGGCATTTAGCCGCATATTATTTTATGACGCCGTTTGTTACCTTGAAAGCGATGTTTTGTAAAAAGAATATAAAGCGGCGGAAATGAGGTTGTGTGATAAATCAGCACAAATTCCGAAAAAAGCCGAAAAAGGTGATACAATCAAGCTCATAAAAGGGGCGGAGGAATGAAATGACAGCTGTTCGTAATAAAATAAAGTCAATAGTTGCATTTGCGGTTATTTGCGTTATATTGTCGCTGCCTCTCGATGCTTTTGCCTCGGGTGACAGCGACTTTGTGTATTATATTAAGAACGGAAAGGTTTGCGTAAGCGGCTACCGCGGAGTGAACGACACGATTTTGGTACCCGAAAAAATTAAGGGCAAAACGGTGGCGGCGATTGACGATTACGCATTTTCGTCAAACGGAACCGTGGAATTTATCGGCTTACCCGATTCCGTCACCGCAGTCGGCAAAAACGCTTTTTCCGACTGCACGGCTCTGTCATATGTCAGCTTCGGCGCGAATTTAAACGAGATAGGCGACAATGCCTTTTCGGGCTGTTATTCCTTAAAAAAAGCAGAGCTTAAAAAAGGAGTTACATATATAGGCAAGGGAGCCTTTAAAGGGTGTTCGTCGCTTTCTTTCGCCGCAATTCCCGACGGAGTGGCATTTATCGGTGAGAAAGCCTTTTTCGGTTGCTCTGCGTTAGAAAAAGTTACGTTGCCCGAGAGCGTTACGGAGCTTCATACAAGCACGTTTGAAAACTGTTCGTCTCTTTCAAAAGTTGAGCTTCGCGGCGTAAAAACAATAGGGGATCGAGCGTTCTATAACTGTGCCGCACTTTCGGAGATAAGCTTTTCACTGTCTCTTAAAGAGATAGGGGCTTTTGCCTTTTCGGTAAATACTTCTTTGGAAAAAGTTACTTTGCCCCCAAATACCGAGCTTGTTTCAGACGAAGCTTTTTCGCGCTGTACGTCTTTAAAAACCGTTACTGTTTTCAGCGAAGCTCTGAAGATGTCGGCTACGGCATTAGACGGATGCACCTCACTTTATGCAATATACGGAAGCTCCGCGTTTTCATCTGAAGCGGCAAGCGGCATAAGAAATGCAACTGTGTCTTTCGATTGTGTGTCCGAGGAGAAAGAAACCGGTGTTGTAAATACGGCAGTCGGTGTTACGGTACAAACGCTAAAGGAAATATTGGTATTCAAAGGAGTTATCGATGCTGCGGATGAATTGACCGTGTTTGATGAAAACGGCAATATTTTGCCTGATTTCGCCGTTGTCGAGGACGGTGCAGGTATTCGCATACGCAAGGGCAAAACGGATTATTATTACGTTGCGCGAGTGAATTTCGGCGATGTGAATTCAGACGGTAAAACGAACAGTGCGGACGCTGTTATAATGCTTAAATATTCTGCGGGCTTAACAGGCTTGTCTCCGATAAAACTCAAAGAGGCCGATTTAAACCGAGACGGAGCCGTAGATGAGAGTGACGCGGTTTTGCTGCTTCGCAGGTCATGCGGTCTTATGGCATAATAAAAAAGCATCGCTGATTCTTTTTGCCAAAATCGCGGTGCTTTTAATTATTTTGTATTTTCTTTCAGATATTCCAACAATTCGTCTTTTCTGTTTTGGCACTTACCCTCTATAACGCCGTTAAGTAAAAAATCAAGCGAGCTTTTAATCTCTTTTCCCTCGGCAATACCGAAGGCCTTAATATCATCGCCGTTTATTGCGAGAGATTTTAAATTATAGCACTCGTTGTTTATCTTTATCTCCTCATAGAACGAACGCATATTTTTAAGCTTTTCGTCTATTGCGTGCGGATCGGCCTTTGCCCTGTTATCGGCACGCTTGATTTTTATAAGGTTAAGGTATGTTTCGTCTCCGAGACTGCACATCATTTTTTTTGCCTGAATTTTGTCGCGCGGGGATTTCATATCGTGTATCAAAACGAGCTTTGATACCTCGTTTATTGTATTATTGTCAAATTTCAGTCTTTTAAGAATGTCTCGCGTCTTTTTTTCGCTTATCACGGCATGACCTTTGAAGTGCGAAGTGCCGTTTTCGTCAGTAGTTTTGGCGTCGGGCTTTCCGAAATCATGGAAAAACATTGTAAGACGCAAAATTCTGTCAGTAAAATCTATCGCGTCTACGGCGTGAAGCGTATGCTCGAACACATCGTATTTGTGATATTTTGTGTGCTGCTCGCATTCTGCAAGTGGGGCAAGCTCCGGGATAAATACCTCTATAACCGCGTGATATTTCCGTATAACGTCGGTTGCGTATTTTCCCGTGATAAGTTTTGTGAATTCAACCTGTAATCTTTCTTTTGACACATCCGACAGCAGACGCCTGTTTTTCAGTATGCTGTCCGATGTGCTTTTTTCTATTGTGAATCCGAGCTCCGCCGAAAAACGGACGGCACGCATTATTCTGAGCGCGTCCTCCGAAAAACGGGTGTCGGGGTCGCCGACGCACCGTATTATTTTGTTGTTCAAATCGTCTTTGCCGCCGAAAGCATCAATTATTTTGTCGTCGCAATTACAGCAAAGTGTGTTTATTGTGAAATCACGCCTTGAGAGATCGTCTCTGAGGTTATCCGAAAATGATACCGTTTGCGGATGACGGTGGTCTGTATAGTCGCCGTCTATGCGATAAGTGGTTATTTCGAGCGGCATACCGTCAATTATAACAGTTACCGTCCCGTGCTTTATACCTGTCTCTATTATCCGTTCGCCGCAAAACACCTTTTCGGTTTCTTCGGGGCGTGCGCTTGTTGTGATGTCCCAGTCAAACGGTACTTTGCCGAGCAGACAATCACGAACCGCGCCGCCGACAGCATAGGCTTCAAAACCGCTGTTTTTCAGCAGGCATATTGCCTTATTCACTTGTTCGGGGAGCTTTATCATAATAATTCCTCAAAGTATGCTTTTGATTTCTGAGAGACTGTCGATTCTTATATCCGCGCCCACATTATCATACCCCGTGCCGTTGTGGTCATACCAACAGGTGGTGATTCCGAAGCTCTTCCCTCCGGATATATCGGCGGTAAGCGAATCGCCTATAAGTATAAATTTTGATTTGTCGGTTTCGTGCAGCTCATTGAGGCACCGCTCAAAAAATTCCCGTTGGGGCTTTTGTATGCCTATTCTCTCAGAAACAAAAAGGTGAGAGAAGCAGTCTATCATTCCGGCAAGTGTCAGTCGGTGCTTTTGCTGCTCAAACGGCCCGTTGCTTGCGGCACAGAGTATGTATTTTTTTGATAGATATTTAACCGTATCCACAGCTCCGTTTACAGGCTCGTGGCTGTCATATATCCCTTTTATGAATTCTTTTTCAAATTTGCGTCCGTCAAAAGTGATACCCATAACCGAAAAAACCATATTCCACCGTTTTTCGTGTATTTGATCCCTTGTGATTTCTCCCGTTTCGAGTCTTTGCCAGAGAGAGTCGTTGATTTTATGAAAAACCGACGGCATTTCTTTTTTGAAACCTACTCCGCAAGCTTTACAAGCGTTTGTCATAGCTTTTTCGGCACATTTGTTGAAATCCAAAAGCGTATTGTCAATGTCTATCAGAACATATTTAAACATATCGTAATCCTTCCTTCATCATAATGAAATTATATGATATTCACTTAATATTTTCAAGTGTTGAGCCGCTCCTTTACTTTATTTAAAAAATATTATAAAATAATAAAAAATAACCTTTACGTGGTGATGATTATGGAGCAAAGTAAAATTGAGCGTATAAACTTCCTTGCCAAAAAGCAAAAAGGTGAGGGGCTTACTCCCGAAGAAAAGGAGGAGCAGGCAATTTTGCGCCGCGAGTATATCGACTCTTTTAAAAGAAATCTTGTCGCAAATCTTGAAAATACGTATATCGTTGATGAAAACGGAAATAAACATAAGGTTAAAAAGCATACCGATGACGATAAAAGCTGACTTGAGCTGTTGGCTTTAGGTGTATGAGCCCTAAATATCCGTTTAAAAAGGCAAATAACTTGACTTGACCGCTATATATAGTGTAAAATATATGGCGGTATTTTTCGGCAGGATTTTCCTGCGTGCATTTTTTCCGCCGCTCGGAATTTAAAAGGTGGTTTATTTAAATGGCAAAAAAAGCGGTATACAATGAAGAAAGTATTTCGCAGCTAAAGGGTGCTGACAGAGTTAGACTTCGCCCTGCCGTTATTTTCGGCTCTGACGGTATTGAGGGCTGTGAGCACGCTGTATTCGAGATACTTTCAAATTCCATAGATGAGGCAAGAGAGGGCTACGGTAAAGAGATAACCGTGACCCGTTTTCTCGACGGCTCCGTTGAGGTTGTCGATCACGGCAGAGGTATGCCTATGGACTACAACGAAAAGGAAAAGCGTTGGAACTGGGAGCTGCTCTTCTGTGAGATGTATGCCGGCAGTAAATATAATACAAACAACGGCGGAACATACGAGTATTCACTCGGACTTAACGGACTCGGACTTTGTGCCACACAGTATGCTTCGGAGTATATGGATGCCGAGGTGCACAAAAACGGTCTTCGCTATGAGATACATTTTAAGGCGGGCGAGCCCGTCAGCGAGCTTCAAAAGGAACCGTACAATAAAAAAGATACCGGGACAAGAATACGCTGGAAACCGGATATCAAGGTGTTCACCGATATTGATATTCCTCTTGAATACTATCAGGAGACTATATTAAGGCAGTCGGTTGTAAATGCGGGAATAAAATTCGTTCTTCGCAATCAAACCGGCGAAAAGAGCTTTGATAAATACGAATACTGCTACGAAAACGGTATAGTCGATTATATAAAGGAATTTGTCGGCGACGATGCATTTTCTTCCGTGCAGTTTTGGCAGGGTGAGAGAAAGGGCAGAGACAGAGCCGATTTGCCCGAATACAAGGTTAAGCTCAATGTTGCGCTGTGTTTTTCCAATAAAAAACAGCTTAAGGAGTATTACCATAATTCCAGTTTTCTCGAACACGGCGGCGCTCCCGAAAAAGCGGTAAAAAGTGCGTTCGTTTCGCAGATTGACAGCTATTTAAAAGCAAACAGCAAGTATTTAAAGAGCGACAGCAAGATAAATTTCCAGGATGTGGAGGATTGTCTTGTACTTGTTTCGTCATCCTTTTCAACTCAGACGTCATACGAAAATCAGACCAAAAAAGCTATAACCAATAAATTCATTCAGGAGGCTATGACGGATTTTCTCCGCCATCAGCTTGAAGTGTATTTTATAGAAAACAGAATAGACGCCGAAAAAATTGCCGAGCAGGTGCTTATAAATATGCGTTCGCGCGTCAAGGCCGAATCCACAAGGCTCAACATTAAAAAGACGCTTCAAAGCGGCAACAGTATGACTGACAGAATCGAAAAATTCGTTGACTGCCGCTCAAAGGACGTTTCGGAGCGTGAAATATTCATAGTGGAGGGCGACTCAGCTCTCGGTGCCTGCAAGCAGGCGAGAGACAGTGCCTTTCAGGCGGTTATGCCGGTACGAGGGAAAATACTCAACTGTCTTAAGGCCGAATACCCCAAAATATTTAAAAACGACATTATTACAGACCTTATCAAAGTGCTCGGCTGCGGCGTTGAGGTAAGCTCCAAGGCAAATAAAAATCTGTCTCTTTTCAATATGGATAATCTTCGTTGGAGTAAGGTCATAATTTGTACCGATGCCGACGTTGACGGTTATCAGATACGGACGCTGATATTAACGATGATTTATCGTCTTATGCCCACGCTTATAAAAGAGGGTAAGGTGTTTATAGCCGAATCTCCGCTTTACGAAATAACTTGCAAGGACGAGACCTGGTTTTGCTACACCGAAAAGGAAAAGCAGGATGCCCTTCTTGAAATCGGAGACAGAAAATATACCATACAGCGTTCAAAGGGTCTCGGTGAAAACGAACCCGAGATGATGTGGCTTACCACAATGAATCCCAAAACCCGTCGTCTTATAAAGGTCGAGCCGGATTATTCACCCGAGGCTGTCGCCGATAAATTTGACCTTTTACTCGGCGACAATTTACAGGGCAGAAAAGATTATATTGCCGAAAACGGTGCTCAGTACATTGATATGACTGACCTTTCTTAACGTTATCACGGCAAATCAGGAGAGTCGGAAAATGGCTAAAAGAACCAAGAAAAACGAAACAGACCGAAATTCGGAGGAACTTAACATAAACGCTCATATTCTCGGTGCAGGCGAGGTGGTAGAGCAGCATATAACCGATACGCTTGAAGTTAACTATATGCCGTATGCCATGAGCGTTATTATGTCGCGTGCCATTCCCGAAATAGACGGTTTTAAACCGTCACACAGAAAGCTGCTTTATACTATGTATAAAATGGGGCTGCTTCAGGGAGGCACTATAAAATCAGCCAATATAGTCGGCCGAACCATGCAGCTGAACCCCCACGGCGACGCGGCAATTTACGAGACGATGATTCGTTTGGCGCGCGGCAATGAGTCGCTCCTTCACCCTTATGTTGAGTCAAAGGGTAACTTCGGTAAATCGTATTCAAAAAATATGCAGTATGCGGCTTCGCGTTATACCGAGGCAAAATTAGCTCCGATTTCAGCCGAGCTTTTCCGCGATATAGATAAGGATACGGTCGATTTTGTACCGAACTACGACAATACCATGACCGAGCCAACGCTTTTGCCCGTTACATTCCCGTCGGTGCTCGTAAACGCCAATATGGGCATAGCTGTCGGTATGGCTTCAAATATTTGTTCGTTTAACTTGAAAGAGATCTGCGATACTACCGTGGCGCTTATAAAGGACCCCGACGCCGATATAACCGAAACGCTAAAGGCTCCCGATTTTATAGGTGGCGGTCAGATACTCTACGACGAAGATAAAATGAACGAGATATTCCGCACGGGTCGCGGAAGCTTCAAAATTCGCGCAAAGTACAGCTATGATAAAAAGAATAACTGTATTGATATATACGAAATTCCGGCGACCACCACTACGGAGGCGATAATCGATAAGATAGTCGAACTCGCAAAGGGCGGCAAGGCTAAGGAAATTTCCGACATCCGCGACGAGACCGATAAAAAGGGTCTTAAAATAACAATCGACTTAAAGCGCGGCACAGATGCAGACAAGCTTATGAAAAAGCTCTATAAAATGACTCCGCTCGAAGATTCATTCGGCTGTAACTTTAATGTCCTTATCGCGGGTACGCCGAGAGTTCTCGGGGTGCGCGAGCTGCTTTTGGAATGGATAGCTTTCCGTACCGAATGTGTAAATCGCCGCGTCTTTTTTGACCTTTCCAAAGCAAAAGACAGGCTGCATCTTTTAGAGGGACTTCAAAAAATTCTTCTCGATATTGATAAGGCAATAAGAATAATACGCTCAACGGACGAGGAGTCCGAGGTTGTTCCGAACTTGATGATAGGCTTCGGAATAGATAAGATACAGGCGGATTATGTGGCTGAAATCAAATTGCGCCACTTAAACCGTGAGTATATTTTAAAGAAAACGGAAGATATAGAAAAGCTGAGAGCCGAAATCGAGGATATGGAGGATATTCTCGCAAGTCGCTCAAGAGTTAAAAAAATTATCGTAAACGAGCTTTCGGATGTTGTTAAAAATTACGATAAGCCGCGTCGTTCGGAAATAATCTACACGAGTGATATAGATGATGAATCGGAGCCCGATGAGGAGATACCGAATTATCCCGTTACGCTGTTCTTTACCAAGGAGGGCTACTTCAAAAAGATAACTCCGCAGTCACTGCGTATGAGCGGTGAGCAAAAGCTAAAGGAAAACGATGAAATAATCGAGACCGTTGAGGCTACAAACAATACCGAGCTTTTGTTCTTTACCGATAAGTGCCGTGTTTATAAAGCCAAAGCTGCCGATTTTGATGACAGCAAGGCGAGCGTTCTCGGTGATTATGTGGCTTCAAAGCTTGAGATGGAGCCCGATGAAAACGCCGTGTATATGGCGGTTACAACAGACTATAAGGGCTTTATGCTGTTCTTCTTTGAAAACGGCAAGCTTGCCAAAATAGACCTCTCCGCCTATGAGACTAAAACGAACCGCAAGAAGCTGATTAAGGCGTATTGTGAGAAATTTCCGGTAGTCAATATGTTCTGTGTGACTGAGGATAAGGAGTATGTTATGAAGTCCACCTCCGGCAGAATTCTTCTTCTCAATACCGGCGCAATAGCCGTCAAAACGACCAAGGATTCTATGGGCGTATCGGTTATGACTCTCAAAAAAGGGCATAGGGTATCTTCCGTAAAAGAGTATACCGATGGTGAGTTTGTAAAGCCTGCGAGATACAGGACGAGAACTTTGCCTGCCGCCGGTGCGACTTTGTCGGCTGATGATGTCGGCGAGCAGCTTACACTTTAACTTAGAAAATATACCGTGTTTCGAAATTCGTTTTTCGGAATTAGGTATATTTTTTTGTTTTTCGGGCGTCAACCGAGAATGCATGAGTGTTGACTATGCATTTCGGATGTTGTATAATTCCGATATAAGTAAATGTCTGTTTCGGGGCTTAACGGAGGTTAATATGAAAAGACGAACTAAAATAATTTCGGCTGTTATGGCTCTCGCAATACTTGTATGCGTGTTCGCTGTACTTGCGACGTCGTTTGCCGTTGACACTTCTTCCGAAAGCGCATCCTTCAGAGTTGACGCTCAGATTATGGGCTATAACAGGGTAGAGGTAAAAATATATGCTCCGGCAGGGGCCGCTGGCGGCAGCTATACACTTAAATACGATTCCAAGTATATGAGCCTTGATAAGCCTAAAGAAAATGAAAAAGGCGAGCAGACGTCGGTTACTTCGTATGAAAACGGCGGTACGGCAATAACAAATTATAATTTTTCACAGGATTCTTTAAGATGCTCGGCAGCCGCACCGAAATCCTCTTCGACGGAGCAGCTGTACGGAAGTTATACTTTTAAATTTGACGGCAACTATAAAGAAGGCAGCATATCTGTAACTGCATTTGATATTTACAGCGGAGACGAAACTCCAAAGCTTCTCGGCTCCGATAAAACCGCAAAATGTGACTTTGACGTAAAGGCGGCTCCCGCGAACACAATATCGCTGAAATATATAGGAGATAAATATTACTATATGGTTAGCGGCAAAAATGATACTTCATACAGCGGACTTGTAAATTATTACGGCACTTATTATTATGTCGAAAACGGTGTGCTGAACTGGGATTACTCAGGTCTTACTAAGTATTATGATACTTGGTATTATGTCGAAAACAGTGTTCTTAATTGGAATTATACGGGTCTTACAAAGTACTACGGTACATGGTATTACGTCGAAAACAGTGTTCTTAATTGGAACTATACGGGGCTCACGAGCTACTATGGCACATGGTATTACGTCGAAAACAGCGTCTTAAATTGGAACTATACGGGGCTCACAAACTATTACGGCACCTGGTATTATTGCGAGGGCAGTGTACTTAATTGGGATTACACCGGTCTTACAAAATATTACGGCACTTGGTATTACGTCAAAAATGGCGTGCTTGACTGGAATTATACGGGATACACCTATTATTACGGCACGCGTTACTATGTCAGAAACGGAGTTCTTGCGTAGTACGCATTGTATTTGATTGTTTCTCGCTTGCTTAAAGACTGCTGCATACAAAATATTGCAAAACCGTTCATTAATTTGAACGGTTTTGTGTTTTTTTTGAGAAATGTGTCAATGCAACACTTTTGCATAAAAATCGTTGCAATTATATACAGTTTGTTGTATAATTCGAATAAGCGGCAGGGCTTTATGCCGTAAAAATCAGGGAGGATATTAAATTTATGAAAAATTTCAAAAAGTTGATTGCGGTTGTACTGACTGTTATTCTATCGCTGTCTGTAATGTCGGTCGTCGCTTTTGCGTCTACTACCGATTCACTTAAGCGAACGGATGACGGTACTTGGCTCTATATGGAAAACGGTGAACATAATGCCGACTACACAGGCCTTGTTAAGTATTATGACACTTGGTATTATGTGGAAAACGGCGTTCTTAATTGGAACTATACAGGCCCTACCGAGTATTACGGCACAACATATTATGTCATAAAAAGTATACTTGAATGGGATTATTCAAGCCTTGTTTATGTTGATGATGTTTGGCATTATGTAGAAAATGGTGTTTATTCGAATGATTACACCGGTCTTACAAAATATTACGGCACTTGGTATTATGTTGAGGACGGCGTTCTTAATTGGGATTATACCGGACTTACTAAGTATTACGATACTTGGTATTATGTTGAGGATAGTGTTCTTAATTGGAATTATACCGGACTTACTCAGTATTACGATACTTGGTATTATGTTGAGGACGGTGTTCTTAACTGGAATAAAAACGGTCTTTATAATTACTACGGCAATGAATGGTGCTATCTTACAAACGGTCAGATCGACACTTCCTATACAGGACTTGTAAATTATTATGGCACATGGTATTACGTAGAGGAGGGCTTCCTCAATTGGGACTATTGTAGCCTTACAAATTACTACGGAACATATTACGGTGTGGTAAACGGGGTTCTTGACTGGAATTTCTCTGGTGTTTTAAGATACGGCACTACCCTTTATTATGTAAGAAACGGCGTTCTTGATTGGAACTATAAAGGCAAGGCGATGTATTGTACGGGCAAAACATACACCTTCAGAAACGGTGCCGCCATAGATTATGATGGCTATGTTGCCGACGCCGCACAGGCTCTTGCCCTTATAAAATATTATGAGGCTAAGGGAGGCAACACAGTTACATTGGTAGAAGCCGAGGGAATGCCGGATGATGTATACAACGGTGTGGCTGTTACAGTAAAAATAAGAAGTAACGACGGCTCGGAGGAATACTATACCGCTATTACCTGTAAGAACTTCCAACAGTACACAAACCTTATAGGAATTATGGAAAACGAGGGAGACGGTTATCTGTATGTGATTGTTGTAGCCGGCAACCATAACGAGGAAAACTCGGTGGTATTGTCAAATGACGCGGTATTAGCTTATCTTGACGGAATGGATTCTTTTGCCCTGTTAAATCCAATTAGTGTATAATAATGTTTTATGATATCGGATATAAAGCCGTATCCGTCCGCTGAAATATTTAATAACAAACACAGAAGAAGGTCTGTCGGTTTAACCGGCAGACCTTCATTTTGTCCGAAATTTATTGAAGAATCAGGGTATTTATACTTCTTATTTCATGCCGTCTTCATAAGCCTTGATCATCTTCTTGACCATCTGTCCGCCGATAGAGCCGGCCTGCTTAGAAGTAAGGTCGCCGTTATAACCCTGCTTGAGATTTACACCAACCTCATTAGCAGCTTCCATTTTGAATCTGTTAAGAGCTTCCTTAGCTTCCGGAACAACATTCTTGGAACTTGACATTTGAAAACACTCCTTTTCATTACAATTTGCGTTTGCATTACTATTTTTTACATTGAGCGTTTTTATATTAAATAAAATAAATGCTAAAAATGTTATTTTTTGTAACTTAATAAGCGGATATTTCAAATGCGTTGTTTGATTCTATATAAAACTCTTTTAAAGACGAGCTTATTATATGTGAATTGATTTTTCTTATTTTTACTCGTTCCGGTGTGATTCTCATAAAATCGGCGACTTGAATTTCGCTTCAAAACCCACCCAAAAGCTGTCAATTTTCGTTTCAAAAATCATAAAATTTCAAAATCAAAGTCTTTCATATTCTTTGTCGATAAACCCTAAAGCACGGTGCATTAAATCTTGTTGACCGTGTATAGATTGCTCTTTTGCTCGCCGCCGATGAATCGTTTTGAGATCGTTATGTACCCGCCGCTTTCAAGCGAACGCAAACTTTTCTGCAAGTGGATGCACACATCGAACAGCTTTTTGCAATCATAGGCCCCGACCAAAAACTTTGCCCTGCCGAGTCCTTTGCACGAACGAGAAAAGAATAAACAATAAATTCATTTGGCGATAACTGTTCATCAAAAATCCTGTTCGGCAAAAGAAAAAATTGCCCGCTGCAATTTTTACGCATATGAAAACCTCCTTACAAATTATTCGAGAGAATATTTTGCTGAGTGAAAAACAAAAAGAAAAGACACCGTTCAAAACCCCCTCTACTATACGGAGAAAAATTCCCGTTTTGTTCGGGTGTTTTCAGAAAAAATTTACAAATTATTTTCACGCAAAAGAAAAATCCTCACCATACAGGCAAGGATTATCAATATCATTTTACAATTTAGATATTTAATTTTTTAGTATATCCAACAGTTCGGGAATGTCGTTTTACGAGAACTTTCTCAATTCTCAAGTTTTTTAGAACATTCATAATTGCACCTCTGATTGAAAAATAATGCAGTAATTGCACATTGTCAACCGTAAATGTGCAAATATTGCATTCTTATAGAAATATTATATGCAAAATACGATAGCGCATTCAAATTAAAATTATATTTTTTTAACTTGAAAAGTAGGTTTGCCCAAAATGTAGGCAAGTAACAGAGGTGCACATGAATGGAAAAGTTACCAGAATAATATTGTTTGAAAAAGGATACCGCTGCTTAATAATTGGGCTGTAAGATGATTTATGACTTATTAAACTGTCTATCAAATGCAGGCTGTAAATGTGCCAAATTTTAATTATTTTATAGTTTAAATATTGACTTTTTATTTGTCATTTGATAGAATAACCGCGGTTAGCTTGTGCTAACTAAAAATTTTAATGTCAAGTTAGCAGTGGCTAATAAAATACGGAGGACAAATATGTTTAAAAAATTATCGATTTTATTGACTGCATTAGTTTTTGTACTTGTACTTATCTGCACTTCGTTCGGTGCGTTTGCAATGGGTCCGAGCGAGGACGGTGTTTATGAAGTGCCGATTGAAATGTGGCACGCAGAAAAAGAAAGAACATCTATGGGTGACAGATATATTGTTCACACCGCACTTCTTACAGTTGACGGTGATGAAAAAACGCTTACAATAGCTCCTGCCGAAACAACAAGCGATATGCATTTTTGGTATTACAAGGACGGTTCTGTTGAGGGCGACACAGTAGAAGTTGAGAAAAAGAATAATGTTGAAATTGACGGCAGTGAATATGAAACGGCTTTTGAATTTCCGATTAAGAGCGACAATGAATTTGTCGGCGTAAAATTTGCCGCTTCGGCTATGCCTTTATCACCTTCTGCAAGAATTAAAATAGATTATGACAGTGCAAAAAAAATCAGAGATGTAAAAAAAGAAACAACCACCAAAAAAGCCACTACCACTACAACGACAACAACAACTACTACAACGCCAACAACAAATACTACAACGACAACAACAACAACAACTACTACAACTACAACTACAACTACAACAGCACTAACCGTTACCGAGCCTAAAGAGGAAACGGTTAAAAATAAAAAAGTTCCGATCGCCATTGCCTGCGGCGTAGTGGGTGCGGTTGCATTTGTGCTTGTAATGACTGCTGTTATCAAGAAAAATAAACATGACTGATTGGGGCGAAGTATGAAAAAAATATTTAAGAAATTTCAAGTTAAGGATTTTGTGTTTTTGGCTGTCTTATCCGCAGCGATGACATTGTGCGGCGGAATAACGATGCCGCTTGTTATGCACACCACCGTTTTCGGACTGCGTAACATGGCAGCCGCACCTATTTATTCGATTTTCGTGGCAATCGGACTTATGAAAGTAAGAAAGCCGGGTGCTCTCACAATTATCGGACTTTTTTCGGGCGCACCGCTGATTTTCTTTTCGACGGTTATGTTTTTTAACAATTTTGTTTCCGCAATCATAGCGGAATTAATTATGCTTTTGATTTTCAGAGGTTATCAAAAGAAAGTTTCCGTTTTCGTTACAACGGGAATATATATGCCGTTTTCACTGCCGATTTCGGTTCTGTTCAGTCTTTGGCTCAATGGGCAAAGTTACGCTCAGCTTACAGCAAATCCGAAAATTTCTGTTTTAACATCAATCGGCACAATTATATTGGCATTTTTGGGTGCGGCAATCGGAATGAAAATCGCCGCAGAACTTCAAAAGGCAGGTAAATTAAAACCGTACGGAGAAGATGATAATGCTTGAAACATTTGAGGCTAAAAAGCCTTTTTATCCGCTGATTTCATTTTCAGTTTCCGTAATAGTGCTGATATTCGGAATGCTTTTTTCCAAAAATCTTTTGGCTTTTGCTTTTGCCACGGCAATTTTTGTACTTTACTCGGCATTCGGTCTTTTTAAAAGCACATGGAAAATGACCGTTGCAATGGCGATTTGCGGACTTATTATAGGCGGTCTGTCATTTTTGACAAACAGAAGTTTGGACGCATTTTGGCAAACACTTTTAAGAATGATTCTCTTGGGATTGTGTGCCGTGCCGATGGTAAGCACATCACCCTGCGATCTAACACGCTGTCTTGCAAAGCTGAAATGCCCGAGAGTTATAACGCTCGGCATGCTTGTAACACTTAAATTTATTCCGGTTTTAGTGGGTGAAATAAAGCAGATCTGGGAGGCGATGAAGGTCAGAGGTGCAAATATGAATTGGTACCGACCGAGTTGCATTTACCGTGCGTTTATTATTCCGCTCGTTATGCGAATCATCGGAATATCGGATACTCTTTCCCTTTCGCTTGAAACAAGGGCATTTACACTTGATGACAGTACAAGCTCGGTATATAAAGTAATAAAAATAAAAGCAAGGGATTTTGTATTTCTTGCCTGTGTTATCGTGCTTTGCGCAGGCGGAGGTGTTATGATATGGGCATAGCGATAAGACTGAAAGAAGTTTCTTTTAAATATGACGGTGCTAAAGAAAATGTGCTTGAAAATATAAATCTCACCGTGGAATACGGCGAAACCGTGCTTTTGTCGGGCGTTTCCGGCGAGGGAAAAAGCACTCTGCTTTCGATAATAAACGGTGTTATTCCGTTCGTTAATTCGGGCGAATTTTCGGGCAGTGTGGAAATAGACGGCAAGGATGTTACAAAGCTAAAAATCAGCGAGCGTTCAAAGCTAATCGGTACTGTGCTTCAAAATGCGGACGAACAAATTATTTATGATTTAGTAAACGAAGAAATCGCTTTCGGCTGCGAAAATCTTAATATTGCGTCCGAAGAAATCGACAGACGCATTGAACGATTCACAACGCTTATGCAAATAGAAAAAAACGCAAAAACAAAAACACTTTCCGGTGGTCAAAAGCAACGCCTGATAACCGCTTCTACCCTTGCGATGGAGCAAAAAATCATTATTCTTGACGAACCGCTTGCAAATTTGGACACTCATACAGCACACATTTTGCTGAAAGCACTTCGTAATTTGGCAAACAGCGGATATGCCGTTTTAATAGTTGAGCACAGGCTTGATGTTGTGAAAAACTACATAGATAAAGTTATGCGAATCGAAAACAAACAGCTTTTTACAAGTACGGACATAAACGACTTGAACAGCGGAATAAAAACAATTCCTCATGCCGACGGCTCTTTGCCCGGCGAAGTGCTTATAAAAGGCGAAAAACTCTTTTTTGCCGCAGGTGACAGAAATATTATAGATGGACTTGATATAGAAATTCGGGCGGGCGAACGAATAGTTTTGCTCGGTGAAAACGGATGCGGAAAAACCACCCTTATGCGCATGCTTGCAAGACTGAATAAGCCGAATGACGGTGTGCTGAGCCAAACAATAACAAAAAGCAAAAAAGCAAACAGCAAATGGTTTTCAAAGGTGGGATATGTTTACCAAAATCCGGTCTATCAGCTTTTTATGCCAACGCTTTTAAGCGAGATTTCCTTTAAGGCAAAAAGCGAGGAAACGGCAAGGGAAATGATAAATGCCTTTGGACTTTCGGGACTTGAGCAGAGGCATCCGCAATCACTTTCCGAAGGGCAAAAACGGCGTGCCTCCATTGCTGCCGTCTGTGCAAGCGAGCCGACCGTACTGTTTCTTGACGAGCCGACGGTGGGTCAGGATTACAAAAACCTTTGTAAAACGGTTGAAACCGTAAATAAAATAAACAAGAACCTCGGCACGGCAATTGTTACCGTAACACACGATAAACGATGTGCCGGTGCTCTTGCAGACAGAGTGCTGATTATGAAAAACGGTAAAATATCACGGCAAGGCGATTACCGCCTCGCAAATGAATTTTTGGATAAATAACTTAATTGATGGAGAAAAGAAATGATTAAAACAAGACTTATAGAGCAAGTGCCTTCTTCAAAGAAGTACATTACCCTAACAGTTCTTGCGCAGTGGTTGAAAACGGTTGCAAACATCGTTATGATTTTCATTCTTTCAAATCTACTTGCGCAAATTCTCGACGGTAAAGCGTTTGATTTTAAAGGACTTTTGCCTTATTTGGGCGCAATTGCGGCGGTTATGCTTGTGCGCTATCTTTGCGGATACGCAAGTTCTCAGACTGCGTTTTTCGCTTCAAGCGAAGTAAAAAAAGTGCTTAGACAAAAAATGTATAAAAAGCTTACACGAATGGGAGCATCTTACAGCGAAAAGGTATCAACATCAGAGGTGCTTCAGGTTTTTGTTGAGGGTGTAGACCAGCTTGAACTTTATTTCGGCAAATATCTGCCGCAGTTTTTCTTTGCTATGCTTGCACCGATAACGCTTTTTGCCGTGCTTGTGTTCGTAAGCTGGAAAGCGTCGGTGGTGCTTCTTATTTGTGTACCCCTTATTCCGCTTTCTATTGTTGCAGTTCAAAAAATCGCAAAAAGACTTCTAAGCAAATATTGGGGAGTATACACAAACCTCGGTGATACTTTCCTTGAAAATATCCAAGGCTTAACAACACTCAAAGTTTATCAGGCGGATGAACGCAAGAATGTTGAAATGAATAAAAAAGCCGAAGAATTCAGAAGAATTACTATGAAAGTTCTTACAATGCAACTCAATTCCGTAAGCGTTATGGATATTGTTGCATATGCAGGAAGTGCAGTAGGTGTAGTAATTGCAATCATTCAGGTTGAAAACGGTATAATCACATTACCCCAAGCATTTTTAATCATTATGCTTGCGGCTGATTTCTTTTTACCGCTCAGGCTTCTCGGTTCATTTTTCCATGTGGCTATGAACGGTATGGCGGCAAGCGACAAACTCTTTAAGTTGCTTGATACAAAAGAGGACGAACACGGAGCGGAGATTCCTGAAAATCTTGACGGGGATATCGAAATTAAAGACCTTTCCTTTTCTTATGACGGCGAAAAAACCGTACTTAACGATATTTCGGCAACCTTTAAAAAGCACGAACTTATAAGCATAGTAGGCGAATCGGGTTGCGGCAAAAGCACGCTTGCTTCCCTGCTTTGCGGAACAACTAAAGGCTACATAGGCAGTATAACAATCGGCGGTGTTGAAATAAAAGATATTGATGAAAAAACACTTATGAACAACATCACTGCCGTAAACTTTAATTCCTACATTTTTGCAGGAACGGTTAGGGAAAATATGCTCATAGCCGACAAAAGTGCCGGTGACGAAAAGATGATTGAAGCATTGAAAATGGTAAACCTTTGGTCATTTTTAAGTGAGCAAGACGGACTTGATACTAAACTTAATCAACAAGGCAGCAATTTTTCGGGCGGACAAAGGCAAAGGCTTGCCATTGCAAGAGCCTTGCTTCACAACACACCGATATATGTTTTTGATGAAGTAACTTCGAACATAGACGCCGAAAGCGAAAACGACATTATGACCGTTATTCACAATATGGCTAAAATCAAAACCGTTATTCTTATCTCCCACAGGCTTGAAAATGTGGTAGGCAGTGACAAAATTCTTCTGCTTGATAAAGGCAAAATTGAGGAAAGCGGTACTCATTCTGAACTTATGTCTCTTAATAAAAAATACAAGCTGATGTATTCCACTCAAGCAGAACTTGAAAAATATGCAAAGGAGGAAGCGTAATGAAAAGAAAACAATCAGGTTTCAAAATTATGATGCGGTTGATAAAACTTGTTAAGCCGCTTGCTTTTTTTATGGTACTTGCAGTTATACTCGGCGTTACAGGCTTTCTTTGCGCAATTCAAATTACGGTGCTTGGCAGTATGACGCTGCTTACAGCTGCAGGTATAAACGGTGGACTTGCAATAAAAACGGGTTGTATTTGCATTATTATTTTTGCGGTTTTGCGTGGCTTTTTACACTATGGCGAGCAAGCGTGCAACCACTATATTGCATTCAAATTACTTGCACTTATTCGTGATAAAGTATTCAAATCGCTTCGCAGGTTAACTCCGGCTAAACTTGAAGGTAAAGATAAAGGCAATCTGATATCGCTCATAACAAGTGATATTGAACTTTTAGAAGTTTTTTACGCTCACACGATTTCTCCAATTTGTATTGCGTTTTTAACAAGCCTTGTTATGCTGATATTTATCGGAAGATACAGTAGTTGGCTTATGCTTGTTGCACTTGCGGCTTACATTACAGTCGGCATTATTATTCCACTTGTATCATCTAAATTTAACAAAAATATCGGTATGACCTACCGTGAAAATTCGGGTGCACTTTCCGGATATGTGCTTGACAGTATGAGGGGACTTTTGGAATCAATCAGATACAATTCAACCGATACCCGTCTTAATGAAATGAACGAAAAAACCGATGAACTTAATTCACTTCAAAAGAAGTTAAAGAAAATTGAGGGGCATAATATTTCAATTACGGATATTTCGATTATCTTCTTTTCGATCACAATGCTTTTAGTTGCAATTTGCCTTTACCAAAAGGGCACAATCGGATTTGACGGACTTATTGTTTCAACCGTTGCAATGATGAGTTCATTCGGTCCGGTTGCCGCACTTTCAAACCTCGCAGGCAATTTGACTCACACCCTTGCAAGCGGCGAAAGAGTGCTGTCAATTCTTGATGAAATCCCTGTTGTTGAAGAAAACACAAACGGTGACGACATCATATTTGACGGAATGGAATGCAAAAATGTAGGCTTTGCATATGACAAAGAGCAAATTCTTGATAATTTCAATATGGAAATTCCAAAAAACAAAATCATTGCTATAAACGGACCGAGCGGTTCGGGTAAATCGACTGCGCTTAAACTTATGATGCGTTTTTGGGATGTAAACAGCGGCGAAATTGATATGTCGGGTGAAAACATTAAAAATATTAAAACATCATCACTTCGTAACAATCAGAGCCTTGTAAGCCAAGAAACTCAATTGTTTAACGATACGATTGAAAATAACATTAAAATTGCAGATTACAACGCAACAAGAGAAGAAGTTGAAATTGCCGCAAAAAAAGCCTCAATTCACGATTTTATAATGACTTTGCCTAAGGGATACGACACAAATGTAGGCGAACTCGGTGATTTGCTTTCGGATGGTGAAAAACAGCGTATAGGTCTTGCAAGAGCGTTCCTTTGCAACTCTCCTATGATTATGCTTGACGAACCCACAAGCAATTTGGACAGTTTAAACGAGGGCAACATCTTAAAATCTATAAACGAAGCAAAGCACGGCAAAAGCATTGTTTTGGTTTCTCACAGAAAGTCAACGGCAAAAATCGCTGACGAAGCTTACACCGTTTACAGAGGCAGATTATCATGAAAAAAGACAGAATCACACGAGAAAAAGAAATGTTACCCGAAATGGTAAAAATTTATTGCCACGGTGTGCATAAATCAAAAAAAGGTACTCTTTGCAAGGACTGCCAAGAACTTACTGATTATGCGCTTTTCAGGCTTGATCATTGCCGCTGGGGAAACGATAAAAACTTCTGCTCGCAATGTCCCTGCCATTGCTACAAACCCGATATGCGAGTGAAAATTAAAGAAGTGATGCGTTATTCAGGACCACGCATTGTGCTTTATCATCCGCTTGTGGGTACCATTCACGGCATTGAAACAATAAAAGGCGTTATCAAGGTAAAAAAAGCAAATAACACCAAAAAATATTGACTCTCATACAAACAAAGTCTTTGCCGAAAGGTAAAGGCTTTTTTCTTTCATGGTGAAAAGAAAACAGCACCAATGCTCAATTAAGCATCAGTGCTGTTTTACAAGACTTGTATTTATTTCAATACAAAACGATATTTGAATTTTCTTTTGCAAGGTTTTGCATTTTTTTCGTGTAGCCGTTAATGCAAAAGAACACAAAGTACTCATTCCTGTTTTGCTTATTCCAATTTACTTTTTTGCCTTTTCAAGCAAGTCGTAATACACAATAACATCAAGTGGCTTTTTGGTATATTTGCATTCGCCGAAGATAATATTATTGGAATTATCTGTTGCTACAATATCAATTTCTGTATCTTTTCTGTCCCACCATTTGCCGATTTTTGTGGGAGTGAAACCGAAAAATAAATGCTAAAAATGTTATTTTTTGTAACTTAATAAGCGGATATTTCAAATGCGTTGTTTGATTTTATATAAAACTCTTTTAAAGACGAGCTTATTATATGTGAATTGATTTTTCGTATTTTTACTCGTTTCGGTGTGATTCTCATAAAATCGGCGGCTTAAAACCGTATTGCGTTTCGTTAAACAAAAAAATCTTGATAATAAAGCGATTATATGTTAAAATATTTTCCGTAAATTTTGACAGAGGGTGAAAAATATGTCAGGGCACTCAAAATGGAGTACTATCAAACGTAAAAAGGAAAAGACCGATAATGCCCGTGCAAAGGTATTTACTAAAATCGGCCGTGAAATAGCTGTTGCCGTCAGAGAGGGCGGACCCGACCCTGCCGGTAATTCAAAGCTTAAGGATTGCATAGCTAAGGCGAAGGCTTGCAATGTTCCGAACGATAATATCGAAAGAATCATTAAAAAGGCTGCCGGAGACGGCAATACCGATAATTACGAAAGCATAATCTATGAGGGCTACGGTCCGTCGGGTGTTGCCGTAATAGTCGAGACTCTTACAGATAACCGCAACAGAACCGCAGGCGATATGCGTCATTATTTTGATAAGTTCGGCGGCAATATGGGAACCTCGGGCTGTGTTTCGTTTATGTTTACCCGTGAGGGCGTAATTATTATCGACAAAGAGGATGTCGACGAGGAAAAACTTATGGAAGACGCTCTTGAAGCGGGTGCCACCGATTTTCTCACAGACGGCGATGTTTTCGAAGTTCGCACAGAGCCTAACGATATGGGTGCAGTACGCGACGATCTTGAGGCCAAGGGTTATAAATACCTGACAGCCGAGGTCGATTATATTCCATCTACCTATACAAAACTCGAAAGTGAAGAGGATATAAACAATATGGGCAAAATGCTCGAAATGTTTGAAGATAACGACGATGTTCAAAATGTTTTCCATAACTGGGAAAACGAGGACGATTACGAAGGCTGACGAATTTTGAATTTAGGGAATATTCTGTTTTAAATTCAATGCGTAATTTAAGTTAAAGACGGCTTGATTTGTTTTTCAAGCTGTCTTTTTTATTTTTCTTTCGGCATTTGTCGAACAAGGTATTGTAAATTAAAATAATACAAAATAATGTTCTTTCGTAGCATAAAAATATATTAACGTACAAACCTAAAAAATATGCCTGATATGATTGACATTTGACAAAACTAATTATACAATGTATCTGAGGAAGATTTGAAAAACATATTTATATATATTTTTTGGAGGTGCTTTTAAATGAGAAAAACAAAAATAATATGCACCGTCGGTCCGGCTACCGATGAGGACGGAGTCCTTGAAAAGATGATAAAAGCCGGAATGAATGTTGCGAGATTCAACTTCTCTCACGGCACTCATGAAATGCATAAAAAAAGGTTTGATGAGCTGGTGGCTCTTAGAGACAAACTTGATCTCCCCATAGCTACAATGCTTGACACTAAGGGTCCGGAGATACGTATAGGCTATTTTAAAGACCACAAAGCCGTAACGCTGAAAGAGGGCGATGATTATATTCTCACCTCGCGAGATATAGAGTGCGACGAAAAGCAGGCGAGCGTTTCCTTTAAGGAACTGCCGCAGGATGTTAAAATGGGCACGATTATCAGAATAAACGACGGTCTTGTATCTCTCAGGGTCGAAAAGGTCGAAGGCTCCGATATTTATTGTAAGGTTGTTGACGGCGGTGTTATTTCAGACCAAAAGGGCGTAAATGTTCCGGATACAAATTTATCAATGCCTTATCTTTCCGAGCACGATATGTCCGATTTGGCGTTCGGGGCAAAGCTCGGATTCGATTTCATAGCGGCTTCATTTATTCGCTCGGCCGCGGATGTTGATTATCTTCGTAATTTTACAAATTCCGTGGGATTTCACAAGGTAAAAATAATTGCAAAAATAGAGAATATGAGCGGCGTCAACAATATTGATGAAATTATTGCCGCTGCGGACGGTATTATGATAGCGCGTGGCGATATGGGCGTCGAAATACCGTTTGAGCTTATTCCGTCAATACAGAAAAAGCTCATCAAAAAGGCATATACGGCAGGTAAGCAGGTTATAACCGCAACTCAGATGCTTGAGTCGATGATAACGAATGCCCGTCCCACAAGAGCAGAGATTACCGACGTTGCAAATGCAATTTATGACGGAACTTCGGCAATTATGCTTTCCGGTGAAACTGCCGCCGGTAAGCACCCTGTCGAGGCTGTTGAAACAATGGCACTTATAGCCGAGACCACCGAGGCAGATATAGACTATCTCACTAAATTCAAAAATGATTCGTCTGAGTACGATAACAGCATAACAAACGCTATTTCACACGCCACCGTTACAACCGCTCACGACCTCGGCGCAAAAGCGATTATTACGGTAACGAAGAGCGGTTCGACTGCCCGTATGATTTCAAAGCATCGCCCGTCTTCTATGATAATCAGCTGCACGACCGATGAAACCGTTTGCCGTCAGATGAATATGTCTTGGGGTATGATACCGCTTATGTGTGAAGAAAAAAATAACTCTGATGCACTTTTCTCTCACGCTGTTGAGGTTGCACGTAAGCACGGTCTCATTTCAAAAGGCGATATCGTTGTAATAACCGCGGGAATTCCGCTCGGGATTTCCGGCACAACGAATATGTTAAAGGTTGAGCGCATAAAGTAATCGGTTTTTGCGTTTTTCTCATGTGTATATAAAAACAAATTATACCGAAAATATTAAGGCTTCGTTATTTGCGGAGCCTTAATATTTTATGTGCGGCGGTGATATATAAATGAGCGATTATGAGATTATAAAGTATATCCTAAACGATATAAACGAGGATCTCGACGATGAAGAAAAAGTGCATCTGCTTTTGAATAAAACGGTTTCAGAAAACAACGAGTGTAAAGAAAGCTTTGGGCAAAGGGCCTCCGACAGGCTCTCCTCTCTTGCCGGAAGCTGGACGTTCGTTATAGGCTTCACTCTGCTTTTGCTCGTTTGGATAACAGTAAATACGGTTATGGCGGCAAAGTCGTTCGACCCGTACCCGTTTATTCTGCTGAACCTTGTCTTGTCGTGCGTTTCGGCTATTCAGGCACCTCTTATTATGATGAGTCAAAAGCGACAGGATGAAAAAGACCGTCGACGCAGCGAAAATGATTATAAAATAAACTTGAAATGTGAGATTCTGCTTAAAAATATGCATTATAAGCTCGACAGGATAATCGAATGTATTGATGAAAATCAAAATTAGGCAGAAAAGCCGTATGACGCATAATATATAAAATTCTCGTTTTTTTAACCGAATTATTTGCATTTCTACAAATTGATGTTTTGTTTGCCCATTGATATAATTATAATCGGTATCGCGGTTATGCAATACCGATATTCTTTCTTCCAAGGTGAAATATATGCATATAAAACTACTTGCTCTTGATATAGACGGAACTCTTGTTACCACCGAAAAAAATATACCGGCAGGCAATAAGACGGCTATACGGAGATTTATGAAAAACGGCGGAATAGTCACAATAGCATCGGGTAGACCGATAAGCGGCGTTACGCGTTATGCCGAGGAGCTGGGGCTTAACGTCGGCGGCGGTTATGTTATAACATACAACGGGTCGCGCATTTTTGACGCGCGCACGGGTGAACTTTTGTACGAAAAAAATCTCTCGGCGGAGCAGAGTGCCCGTATTATCGATGTCGCCGAAAAGTATAATGTCCCGATAACCACATACAAGGGCGATACAGCGGTTACCGACAATGCCGACGACAAATATTTTTATCTTGAGGTAAATCTCAATAACTTGGGACTGCAAAGAGTTCAAAGTCTGCGGAAAGAGGTTACTTATCCCGTGCCTAAATATCTTATAACGGGTGAGCCCGATTATATAACCGAGACAGAAAAGCTGTTTAAAAACGAGCTTAGCGGAGTTTCGGTGTTTCGCTCCGAACCGTTTTTCCTTGAGATAACGCCTCTTATGGTAGATAAAGGCACTGCGCTTATGTGGCTTGCCGACAGTCTCGGTATAAGGCGCGAGCAGGTTATGGCGTGCGGAGACGGATACAACGATATTACAATGATAAGCGAAGCCGGTATCGGTGTAGCTATGGAGAATGCTCAGGAGCCTGCGAAAAACGCAGCCGACTTTGTTACTCTTTCCAACGATGATAATGGCGTAGCGGCAGCAATAAAGAAGTTTGCTCTTTAATTATTCAAGCGTTGATAATGGCTTTAAGGGGATACATAATTGGAAAACACATCTGAAAAAACACAGAATACAACTGAAAACAGCGACCCGAAAAAGGAAAAGAAAAGACTTAAAGCTTTAAAGCCTTTACAAAAACTTAAAGCTTTAAAGCCTTCGCAAAAAATAATGCTGATTGCGGCTGTTTTTGTTTTAGCGGCGGCAATAGTATTGACGTCGGTGTTAATTGTCCGCAGCAATAAAAAAAAGCGTGCTGCAGTAATCGGCGAGACTCATACCGAGGCCGCTGTTACCGATGCGGAGTTAGAAGTTTTCGGCGAGGATGAGTCTGTTTCGTCAGAGGAAGAAACCACCTCGGCAATTATGTTTGAAATTGATGAAAAAATGAAAAATGTGCAGATTGCCACCGGTGACAGCAAAAAAGATGAGGACGCTGAAATCAACCGTGATTACGGTACCAATTCGTCGCGCCTTGCGCCGGCAAAATCTCCGCGCCTGAACGGCAGATTAACGGGCGTTCCGCTTTCATCAGACAGTATGTACACGTCCTCTCTGCTGTCTTTAAAATACGTGAACCGTGATTTTATGTCGGGACTTATCGATATAGACGGTACACTTTTTAATTTTGATTCGTCACACAACCCGATAAGAGGGCATAAAGCCATAAGCGATGTGCAGTATTATTTCAACGATAACGGTGCTCTTTCCTCTATGGTAGGTATTGATGTGTCTCATCATAATGGTAAGATAGATTGGGCGGCGGTGCGAGCTGCAGGCGTTGATTTTGCTATAATACGTGTCGGATTTCGCGGATACGGCGACAAGGGAACACTCAAGCTTGATTCACGCTTTAACGAAAATGTTGAGGGCGCTTTAAATAACGGCATACAGGTAGGCGTGTATTTTTACAGCCAGGCGGTTACGGTTTACGAGGCTGTTGAGGAAGCGAGCGTGGCTGTAAACTATTCGAGAAAATATAATATAACGTTACCCATATATTTTGATACGGAGTTTTCAAACAGCGAGCATTCGGGCAGAGCAGACCGCCTCACGGCAAGTCAGCGAACCAACATTGCCGTTGCATTTTGCGAGGCCGTAAAAAATGCAGGATACAAACCGGGAATTTATGCGAGCAAAACGTTTTATACCGATGAGCTGAATTTTTCGCGTCTTTCAAATTATGAAATTTGGGTTGCGCATTATACGAGTGAAACCACGGATTTTAAATATGACTATAAGGTATGGCAGTATACACCCAAGGGTAGGGTAAACGGAATTCCGAATGACACCGACATAAACATAGCTTTGTTTGATTACGGCAATAATGACGATATGAGCGACAGGGGAGGCAGCGTGGCGTTCTTTGATTCCGACACGGATATTCAAAACGCTCTGAATGCGGAGAACAGCATAAAGAAATATCAGCTGTTCAGAACACAAACACTTTATAATTCCACGCAATCGGACATCGATTTTGTTAATCAGCCGGAAGTAAAAGCAAAGCTTTTTGATGCGCTTGAGAATTTGAAAAACAAACTGGGATTTTTGGCGGAGCCAACCACAAACAGCGAAAATGATGAAACCACCGGTGAGCTGAGTGAGGAATAGGCGGATATAATATAGTTTTAAACTTTCTATTCCCGTGTGAGGCGAACTTAAAGCCTTACGGGCTTGTGTAATTTGATTGCGATTTGAGCCCTGCCTACAAAAATTTAGGCTTGCTTTAGTATATCTCGGCATCATCCTTAAAACTCGTTTTTCCTCCGATTTGCCTAAAAATTGAAAACATTTAATAAAAAATCAAAATACCACTTGATTTTATCGCTCCGATATAATATAATACTAAAGCACTTCGGGGTGTGGCGAAGTTTGGTATCGCGCTTGGTTCGGGACCAAGAGGCCATGGGTTCAAGTCCCGTCACTCCGACCAAAAAAGGTAAGTATCGTAAGATGCTTACCTTTTTTTATTTATCCGCAACTTTTTGTAGCTATGAAATTGTTTTTGTGATACAATCATTTACAGAATATACTTTGACTTGTTAAGGAGCGCGCTATGAAAAGATTATTAAAAAACGGAACGGTAGTCAATGTCTTTACGGGTGAGCTCATAAAGACGAACGTTCTTTTTGAAAACGGAATTATTTTGGGCGTGGACGACTACGGTGACGATGAAGCAGATGAAGTAATCGACGCTGCCGGAAAATATATTTGCCCGGGCTTTATAGACGGGCATATACATATCGAAAGCACAATGCTCACTTGCCCGGAATTTGCCAAAACGGCGGTTTCTCACGGTACGACCGCGGTAATAGCCGATCCGCATGAAATTGCCAATGTCAGCGGCAAAGACGGACTTCGCTATATGCTTGAATCAAGTGAGGGCCTTCCGCTTACCGTGTATTTTGTAATACCGTCATGTGTTCCGGCGACAGGCTTTGACGAAGCGGGCGCGGTTCTCTCGGCGGATGATATAGAGGAATTCTATTCGGAAAGTCGTGTTCTCGGGCTCGGCGAGGTTATGAATTATGTCGGCGTGGTTGCCGGGGACGTCGAGCTTGAGAAAAAAATCAAATCCGCATTGTCTCGCGGACTTGTTGTAAACGGTCATGCTCCGCTTTTGTCGGGCAAGCCGCTTGATAAATACATTTCCGCGGGAATAGGAGATGACCATGAATGCTCTTCGGCCGATGAAGCCAAGGAGCGCATACGCAAGGGGCAGAGAATAATGATAAGGCAGGGAACTGCGGCGAGAAATCTTTCGGGGCTGATTTCGTTGTTTGACGACCCGTGGGAGCAGAGATGCCTTTTGGTGACCGATGATAAACACCCGGCTGACCTTATCTCAAACGGCCATATAGACAGTATAATCCGCTCTGCCGTGCAAATGGGCAAAAGCGCCGTCACGGGTATAAGAATGGCGACCCTCCATGCTGCGGAGTGCTTCGGACTTAAAAATACAGGCGCAGTAGCGCCCGGTTACAAAGCGGATTTGCTTGTCCTTGATGACCTTGATAAGGTAATCGTGCGCGATGTATACAAAAACGGAGAAAAGGTTGTTTCGGACGGCAAAACGCTTTGTTTTGATATGCCGAAAATAAATGATGCTCTCGAAAAAAAAGTGCGTAGCTCGTTTAATTTGCCCATGCTATCTTCGTCTGATTTTGCCTACGATTATAACGGTAAAAGAAAATGCCATGTTATTTCCCTTGTGGACGGGCAGCTTTTGACCGATGATTTGGTATCGGATATTGATTTCGACTGCAATAACGGCATAGATATCGAGCATGATATATTGAAAATAGCCGTTATTGAAAGACATCACAACACGGGTCATATAGGAAATGCTTTTATAAAGGGTATCGGACTTAAGGAGGGTGCCATAGCATCTTCCGTGGCGCATGATTCGCACAATCTTATTGTGATAGGCACAAATACCGATGATATGGCGTTTGCCGCAAACCGTATACGTGAGCTCGGCGGCGGTATAGTTTCGGTTAAAAACGGAAAAGTCGTGGCCGAAATGCCCTTGCCGATAGGCGGACTTATGTCGTGTGAAACAGCGGAAAGAGCGGCGGAAGAAAACGAAAAGGTGCGCGAAAGCGTGTATTCTCTCGGTGTGCCGAAGGGCTTTGAGCCGTTTATGATTATGTCGTTTTTGAGCTTGCCGGTAATACCGCATTTAAAGCTTACCACCAAGGGCCTTGTTAATGTTGATACTCAGAGTGAGGTTCCGCTTGCGGCGGAATAAATAAACTGTATTTATAAGAGTTTTTGTTGATATTATGCCGTGTGAAGCATTCTTTCACACGGCATTTTTGCGCTTAATAAATTATTAATTTTCTTGTAATTATTTGTTGCTTGATTTTGTCGAACATTATTATATAATGGAGTTACAAATTAAATAAAAGGATGTAATTGCGGTGGAAAAGCAAAGGTTAAGCATTGTTGTAAAACAAAATAATTTGTTTAAAAAAATGATATTTGTTCTGTCATTGTTGATTATTTTAATCTCAATACTGCTTGCGGTGTTCGGAGTCAAATATAACAAAACCAAGCAAAATCTAAAAACGGTTGCGGCACAAAAGGCGGCTGTGGAGCAATCGCTGAGTGAACGGGAATCGTTATTTGCGGATGAAAAGGGCAGTCTGAACGGCGAAATATCAAAGCTTAATGAGCAGGTGTCGCTTAAAAGGGAACAAGAGAGTAGGGCACTCGCCGAAGCCAATGCCGGCAAAGTTGTTTACCTGACCTTTGATGACGGCCCGTCGCCTAACACTCCGAGGATAATCGATATCCTGAATGAGAACGGAGTTAAGGCGACTTTTTTTGTGAAAAACGGCGGTAAGTATAACGGGTATATGAAAAACATAACCGAATCGGGAAACCAAATCGCGCTTCATTCATATTCTCACGATTATCCGCAGGTGTATGCTTCGGAGCAGGCGTTTTTTGACGATTTGCAGAAAATATCAGATCTCGTATACAATGAAACGGGAGTCCGTACAAACATATTTCGTTTTCCCGGAGGCAGCAGCAATACCATAAGCCGCAAGTATTCGCCGGGGATTATGACGACGCTGACAAAAGAGGTGCAAGAAAAAGGATACTGCTATTTTGATTGGAACGTTTCTTCGGGTGACGCCGTTTCAAGGGAACAGCCTAAAAACACTATAATAGAGAATTGTAAAAAAGTACCGAAATCCAACACAATAGTTGTGCTTTTGCACGATTCTGCGGTGAAAAACACAACTGTGGAGGCACTTCCCGAGATAATCGCATATTATAAAAGTATGGGTTACAGCTTCGGCGTTTTAAGCGAAAAAACATATCCGGTGCATCAAAAAGTCAATAATTGATGTGTGCCCGATTTTTTTGTGTATATTCAATATGAACTAAAGCTTGCGGTTGTTATTTTGCACAAACATTTAAAATTGTTTTGATTTGTCTTTGGAGGTACAGCCGAATTATTGCAAAATCCCCCATATATCGTGTCAAAGCCGTTGACGAGGACAAGTTTTGTGGTATAATATGTTAACGGTACGAAGAAAAAACATTATTATATATCAATATTTGGGGAGAATAACTATGTACGTTAAAGATGTTCTTGTTCAAAATCAGGTAGGACTTCATGCTCGTCCTGCAACCTTCTTCATTCAGAAAGCCAATGAGTTTAAATCTTCTATCTGGGTTGAAAAGGAAGAGAGAAGAGTTAACGCAAAGAGCCTTCTCGGCGTTCTTTCACTCGGCATAATGGGTGGCACAAAGATCAGGATCATTGCCGGCGGCCCCGATGAAGAACAGGCCGTTGAGGAGCTTGTTAAGCTTGTTGAATCAGGCTTTGCCGAGTAATTTAAATATTCAATTAAAACGGCACACCGTATTTTCTTCGGTGTGCCTTATTTTTTAACGAAGGGCGGTGAGTGCTTTGAATCCGAAAATGAAAATACTCAGAAAAAAGGCTATGAGCCTGCCTCTTTTGCCGGGCGTTTATATTATGAAAAATGCCGATGGGGAAATAATATATATCGGTAAAGCAAAAGCACTTAAAAACCGCGTCAGCCAGTATTTCGGCTCGCAAAATCGCCATCCGGTAAAAGTACGTAAAATGGTGGAAAATGTCGACCGTTTTGATTATATAGTAACGGGAAGCGAATTCGAAGCTCTCGTTCTTGAGTGCAGTCTTATAAAACAGCATTCGCCGAAATACAATATTCTTTTAAAAGACGATAAGGGTTACAGCTACATTCGCATATCCGATGGTGAATATCGCAAGATTTCCGCCGTGTTCAATAAAAAAGATGACGGTTCGGAGTATATAGGTCCGTATCTCAGTTCGTATTCGGTAAGGCAAAGTGTGGACGCGGCCAATAAAATATTCAAATTACCGCAGTGCAACAAGGTTTTTCCGCGCGATTTCGGCAAGAGCAGACCATGCCTTAATTATTATATTTCGCAGTGCTGCGGACTTTGTACGGGTAAAATAAAAAAATCCGATTATGACGAGGCGGTGGACGGTGCGATTGCGTTTTTAAAGGGTGACAGCCGCGATATAATCGCCGATTTGCGTGTCAAAATGGAAAAGGCGGCAGAGGAGCTTGATTTTGAACAGGCTGCAAAGCTGCGCGACCGCATTAACTCCATAGAGCGAATTAAAGAAAAGCAAAAGGTTGTTTATAAATCCGTCGAAGAGCAGGATGTGTTTGCAACCGCTGATATTGACGGCAGTGTGTGCCTTGCTGTTTTAAGGTTTTCAAACGGCAGACTTTTTGACAGCGAGCATTTCTTCTTTGATGACCCCGGTGATAAAGAGAGTATGCGCTCCGATTTCATCACGTCCTATTATTCTATGCGAGACAATATTCCGAAGCGCGTTACTTTAGACGGCGAGGTTGCCGACAGAGAGCTTTTGGAGCAATGGCTTTCCGAGAAAAAGGGCAAAAAAGTTACGGTCTTTGTTCCGGCAAGGGGAGAACAGCTCGAAATAGTTAATATGTGCCGTAAAAACGCCGAGGAAAAGCTGGCGATTAAAAAGGGCAGAACCGGAAGAGAGATAGCCGTTCTCGACGAACTTAAGGATTTGCTCGGCCTAAAAAAGACGCCGGAGTACATTGAGTCCTACGATATATCGCATACCGCAGGGCAGGATTCTGTTGCGGGTATGATAGTTTTTAAGGGCGGTAAGCCTTATCGTAAGGCGTATAAACGTTTTTCCATAAAGAGCTTTGACGGTAACGACGATTACCGCGCTATGAATGAGGTTCTTACAAGACGCTTTTCCGAATACGAAAAAAGCAAGGATTCAACCGAGGGCTTCGGTAAATTGCCGGACCTTATACTGCTTGACGGCGGCGTCGGGCAGGTCCATGCCGTAGAACCCGTGCTTCGTGAATTCGGACTTAAAATTCCGCTTTTCGGTATGGTAAAGGATAATCGACACCGCACGCGTGCCATTTCGGGTGACGGCGGCGAGATAGCCATAAATTCAAAACGGCAGGTGTTTACGCTCGTTTCAGAAATACAAAATGAGGTGCATCGATTTTCTGTGGCATATCATCACCAAAAGCATGCAAAACGCGGGCTTTCGCTATCTCTTACCGAGATAGAGGGCGTCGGAGAAAAAAGAGCATCCGCGCTTTTAAAATATTTTAAAACCATGACTGCAATTAAAAACGCTGAGGTCGATGAGCTTTCAAAGGCTCCGGGGATAACCTCTGCCGTTGCACAAAATATATATGATTATTACAGAACAAAGGATTGTTTAAAATGATTAACTCGGTTATATTCGATCTCGACGGAACTCTTCTTAACTCTCTCGACGACCTTGCAGACAGCACTAATTACACGCTCAGAACCGCGGGCTATCCGGAAAGGACGCGCGACGAGGTGCGCAGGTTTGTCGGAAACGGTATATATAAGCTTATCGAGAGAGCCGTTCCCACAGGCACCGATAAGGCGGAAATAGATAAGTGTTTTGATATATTTTGCCGCAATTACAAAAAGAATATGGCAAATAAAACAAAACCGTATCCCGGAATTACGGATATGCTAAAGACCCTTTATGAAAACGGATTTAAGCTTGCCATAGTTACAAATAAGGCTGATTTTGCCGCGCAGGAGCTTTGCGGCGAAATGTTCGGCGATTACGTTAAAACCGTTGTCGGAAGCGTAAAAGAGCGCAGAAACAAGCCATATCCCGACAATGTTTTGTTCGCTATGGATAAGATGGGTGCCGAAAAGAGCGAGACCGTATATGTAGGCGACAGCGAGGTTGATGTCGAAACGGCAAAAAATTCGGGGCTGAGTGTTATTTCCGTGCTTTGGGGCTATCGCGATATAGACGTTCTCAAAAAAGCCGGAGCGGAAAAAACCGCGAAAAATGCCGAAGAATTAAAGAATATACTCTTAAATTTAAAAAAATAGTGAAAACTGTTGACAATTGTGATAAAATAATGAAATAATATTAGAAGCATTTTATGGAGAGATCTTATGAGAGTTATTACCGGTATAGCCAGAGGACGTAAGCTTGTGACTCTTGAGGGCGAAGAAGTGGTGCGTCCCACTACCGACAGGGTAAAAGAGGCTATGTTCAGTATAATACAGTTTGATATTCCGGGGAAATCTGTGCTTGACCTTTTTGCGGGGTCGGGTCAGCTCGGAATTGAGGCTCTTTCACGCGGTGCCGAAAAGGCTGTGTTTGTTGATAAAAGCGCAGAGGCTTTTTCCGTTGTTAAACAAAACCTTAAAACCTGCGGTTTATCTGATAAAGCAACGGTTATAAATTCCGACAGCTTTGGTTTCCTTCGCAGCACCGCAGAAAAGTTTGATATAATTCTCATTGATCCGCCGTATAACAGGCAAATGGCAGAAACAGCTCTGTCTCTTGTCGACGGTGTTTTAAAAGACGGCGGCATTGTAATGTGTGAAACCGATTACCGCGAGGATTTGCCGGAAGAAGTCGGTGATATTAAAAAATTTAAGGAATATAAATATTCCAAGACTAAACTCACTACCTATAAAAAGTAATTCGGAGGGGTTTTCTTGAAAACGGTTATATGTCCCGGCAGTTTTGACCCTGTTACAATGGGGCACCTTGACATTATCCGCAGAAGTGCGAAAATGTTTGATAAGGTCATCGTTGTCGTAATGACAAATTATCATAAAAAAAATAATTATGCCTTCACGTCGGAGGAGAGAGTTGAGCTTTTGAAGCGCTGTACCGCAGATATGCCAAACGTCGATGTGGACCGATACGACGGTTTGCTCGCCGATTATGCGCGCCGCAAAGAGGCGGTTGCCATAGTAAAGGGCCTTCGAGCGGTTTCGGATTTTGAGTACGAATTTCAACAGGCGCTCACAAACAAAAAACTCAATAACGAGCTTGAAACGGTATTTATTACAACGCGAGCCGAGAATATGTACTTAAGCTCCAGCGTGGTAAAGCAGGTTTGTGAGCTCGGCGGTGACATTAGCACATTCGTTCCTGCTGAAATACGTGAGGACATCATCAAAAGAATAAAAAAATAAACTGAGAGACAGCAAATAAGAGGTGTAAAACAAATGACTATTGAAAGCTTAATAGAGGAGCTTGAGCAGATTATTGATGAGGGAAAATCCGTTCCCTTTACTTCAAATCAGATAGTTGACGTCGAAAGGCTCAGAACCACTATCGAGGATATGAGGCTTAATATGCCCGATGAGCTTATGCAGGCGAGAAAAATAGCCTCCGAGAGAAAGGAAATACTTACTGCGGCGCAAAGTACCGCCGAGGGGATTATTACCGCGGCAAAGAAAAAGGCCGATGAGCTTATTTCCGAGCACGAGATAACGAAGGGCGCCGAGGCCGAGGCTGAAAATATTATGGCGGAAGCACGTAAAAAGGCAAACGGTATCGTCGAGCAGGCGAGAGGGACTGCAGCGGAGCTTACAGAGCAGGCTCAAAAGTGGTCAAACGATATGCGTAAAAGCGCAGGCGAATACGTTGAGAGGGTTGTATCTATGGCAGACGAGGGTCTTACCAACTCCGTAAATGAAATAAGACGCGTGCGTCAGTCTCTCAAGGCTGCCGCTCAGCACAAAAAGGCTCCCGAAGAGAGCAAGTAATTTTTGCTGCCTTATATAGTATTTTATTTCGCCTCGTTGCATATATTTGCTTCGAGGTGAATTTATATGTTCGTATACTCCGTAAAGAAAAGGCAGGTAAAAATGGCTCTGCTTGTGTTTTTTGTGGCATTGCTTGCAGTCGCGCTGATTATTGTTTCTCATCATACGGCAGAGGCGGGGAAAACGGCGGCGCTGAATATCAGAGCAGCTTCCTCCGAAGACAGAATCGCGTATCTTTCACAGTTCGGCTGGAGCGTAAAAGAAGATCCGGTTGAGGTTTGCGAAGTGATTATTCCCGCGGAATTTGATGATGTATACGAAAAATACAATGAGCTTCAAAAGGAACAAGGCTTCGATTTATCCTTGTATGCGTCGAAACGGGTAAAGCGTTGGACATATGAGATTACAAATTATACGGGCTACGAAAATACCGGCTTTATCCACGCAAATATCTTGGTGTATGACGGCAAGGTGATAGGCGGAGATGTGTGCTCAACAGAGCTTAACGGCTTTATGCACGGCTTTGCAAAGCCTGATAACACCGGCGAATAAATAAGGAGAAACGGATGAAAAAAGAGCGGATAGATAAACTGATAGCAGGCAGCGGTAAACTCAGCAGAAAAGACGTGGCAGGTCTGATTTCTCACGGCAATGTTACGCTTAACGGCAGGACTGTCAAAAGCGGCTCCGAAAAGGCTGATGCCGATTCGGACGAGATTAAAGTATGCGGTGAAATTTTCACAATAAAAAAACATATATACATAATGCTCAATAAGCCGAAAGGCGTTGTTTCGGCAAGCGAAGGAAAAGGTGAAAGAACCGTTTGTGACCTTGTCCCCGAAAAACTTATGCGCCGTGGGCTGTTCCCGGCCGGCAGACTCGATAAAGATACTACGGGCTTTGTGCTGATAACCGATGACGGCGAGTTCGCACACCGTATTCTCTCACCGAAAAACCACATTGATAAAACGTACGTTGTGTCTCTTCGTGACAATATCGAAGAAGAGGCCGTTTTGTTGCTCGAAAACGGCATTACTCTTCGTGACGGGACGGCTTTTTTGCCGGCAAAAATAAAAATACTCTCCGATAAAGAGTGCGAAATTACTATTTGCGAGGGTAAATACCATCAGATAAAGCGTATGTTTTGCGCCGTCGGAAACGAGGTTACAAATCTTCGCCGTATAAAAATGGGACGACTCTTCCTCGATGAAAGGCTGAGAGACGGCGAGTGCCGCGAAATAACAGCCGATGAATTAAAAATGATTTCTGAAAAAGAATAAGTTGATGCGGTATTCGCAAAGCTCCCTTTACGGGAGCTTTTTTGACGTAAAAGAACAGGACGCTCTCCGATAGAAGCGTCCTGTTCTGCTTATTTTAATCTATTTAATGAATTTATGACTTTCCCTTACTGCCATACTGTCGCATCGCTCATTTTCCGGATGACCCGCATGCCCCTTGAGCCAAACAATATTAAGACTGTGCTTTGATATGAGCGTCAACAGCTCATCCCATAAATCGGAATTCAACGCCGGCTTGCCGTCGCTCTTTTTCCAGCCCTTCCTTTTCCAGCCCTCTGCCCAGCCTTTTGTTATGGCGTCCGCAACATATTTTGAATCCGTATAAAGAGTTACGTCGCACGGCCTTTTAAGCGCCTTAAAGCCCTCTATTACCGCGGTCAGCTCCATTCTGTTGTTTGTGGTGCTGCGTTCTCCGCCTGACAGCTCTTTTTCAGCCGAACCGAAACGCAAAATTGTACCCCACCCTCCGGGACCGGGATTTCCGGAGCACGCACCGTCGGTGTACATTTCAATTTTGTCAATCTCTTTTTTCATGTGTTCACATCCGATTTGCTATAAAATCACACGGATATTTTAACATTAAATTCGCATTAAAACAACAGATTATTTTATAGCGACGGGGCAATAATACTTTTATGCATATATCCCTCTTTTTCCCCGAAGTGCGGAATACGTATGAAAGGTTACGGTGGTTTTGTGAAAGCGGTAATAGCATCTGAAGTCAGAAACGGATTTTTTAATGATGATTTTTTCGGTACGCCTAAAATTCTTTTGCCTTTACTCGGTAAACCGCTGCTCGGCTATATGACCGATATGCTTTCTTTTTACGGAATGAACGAAATTGTACTTTTGCTTGATGCGCAATCGGAAAAAATAAGCGAGTATTTAAAAAATAATCCGACTTGCGGAGCAAAGGTTAAGCCGGTTATCGGAAAAAGTATAAACGACGCTTTAAACTCACTTTTCTGTTCTGATGAAAAAGAGGATGACAACGTTTTACTGATAACCGACAACGTGCTTTTTGATTTTGATTTGAGCGAAGCCGAAAAATATCACCGAAGTATGGGGGCGGATGTAACCGTAATAATCACGCATTGTGACGGAGTTACCGGAGAGAAGCTTGTTTTCACGTCACCGTCCGGCAGAATTACGGGCTTTTCGGGGAGCGTCGGCAGGTGCGGCTTTCTTACGGATAAGGCGGACACGGGCATTTATATAATTTCCGGCAAAATATTAAAAATGCTTCGCGACCGCACAATCACGGCTTTTTCAAATGAGATACTGCCTGAATTGCTCTCACAAAATAAAAGTCTTTTTGCATTTCGGTGCGCCGGTTACAGGCGCGGTATAAATACGGTATTATCATATTTAAAATGTACTCGCGATATGCTTGACGGGAAAACAGTATTTCCTCTGTCGGAAATATGCGACGGCATATATTCAAACAGCGAACTGCCTTGCGGCAAATACAATATTACGCCGCCTGTGTTTATAGGTGAAAATACCGAAATTTCGGACGGAGCGGATTTAGGACCGTATACCGTAGTGGGCGACGGCTGTTTTATAGGCGAAAAAGCATTTGTTCGCGGCAGTATTATGCTCAATAAATCCGCAGCCTTACGCGGAGCCGATATATCGGGAGCCGTTATGGGTGTAAATTCGGTTGCGGAGGAAAACAGCAAAATGTCTTTAGGCAGCGTGCTGTGTGAGAAAACGACTGTCGGCAGAAATATGGCGGTGGGCGAAAATGTAAAAGTCACACCGAAACCGCACGGCGGTATTTCCGCGCCCGAAAGTCAGCCGCAGGCTTATTATTACGCCGAAAATATTGCCGCTTTAGGCAGCCGCGGTACCGATTCGCTTTTCGGCGATTTTGATATAGGCCTGTTTTGTAAAGTCGGCAGAGCCTTGGGCAGCTGTGAATTCGGTACGCGAACAGGAATAGGGTACGATGACAGCGTTTCTTCCGCAGCGGCGGTAAAGGCCGTTACGGCGGGACTTATATCCTCGGGCTCGCACGTGTTTGATTTCGGCAGATGCTTTTTGTCAGAAGTCGCTTTTTTCTCTTCTTTTTGTTCTCTCGGCTGCGGAATTTACATTTATTCGGAAAAGAACGGTATTCATTCGGCGTTTTACGGAAACGGCGGATTGCCGTTATCGCCCGATTTTGAGCAGGAACTTGAGCACCGTGCAGAAAACGGCGAATTTCGCCGTTGCTCGGCACAGAATATGCGAGCCGTCTCCGATATGTCAAGCATGAGCAGTATGTATCGCAGAGAACTTTTGAGACAATCGGGAGATATGCTTTCGGGTATTTCGGCCAATGTAATGAGCGATAATAAGGACATACTTTTACTTATGGAGGATTGTCTTTTAACACTCGGCTGCGGTAAAGGCGATGACATCACGTTTAAGATAACAAGAGGCGGCACGGAGGTTTCGGCATTTTGCCGTGAATGCGGGTGGATCAATATGGATAAGCTGCTTTCGTTGTGCTGCCTGTATGAGTTTCAATGCGGTCATAATGTTGCTGTGCCGTATGATGCTCCGGCAGCTATAAATGATATGGCAGACGGATATGAAAAGCGTGTTTTGCGGTACCCCGTGCAGGCGAAGACGCCTGTTCGCGATGAACTCAAATATCTGTCATCAAAACAGATTTTTTTGCGTGACGGGCTGTTTATGGCGGTAAAAATACTCGGTATAATGCGCGAGACCGGATATTCTTTCCCAAAACTGCTTTCACAGATACCTGATTTCTTTGTAAAACACAAAACCGTCAGCTTTTCCTCCGTTCCCGAGGATATTTGCAGAGCTTTCCCAAATGACACCGTTTATCCGTCTTATAACGGGGCGGTAATGTATCGCAGCGGCGGCAGAGTTATGCTGAAGCCGTCTGAAAACGGCAAAACAATCGAGATAGTCACAGAGGCACTGAACTATGAGGTGTCGTGTGAGCTGTGTGATGATATTGAAAATAAACTGAGAGATTTAGGCTCTGTTCTCAATTGACATCCGAGGCAAAAAATAGTATTATATTATAATCCATGATTATGCGGTGGAGTGGTGCCGTATCTTGATTAGGATTTTACCTGCTTTTTGTACGTTTTGAAAAGCAGGATACATATATTCATTTTTTATTAAGGAGATATTTAATGTTAAAGAAAAAAACAGAGAGACTTATTCCGCAGTCGGATCAGCCTAAAAAGCAGGTCAGCCGCGGAAAGGTAACTGTACCCAAAAACTCGAAACAAAACGCTCTCTCTACCGAAAAAAACAGTCTTGAGAACCGCAAAACAGCAAAAAAACCAACTTCCGGCAAGAAAAATTCCGCCGGTCAGAAAAAACCAAATCCGCAAAAAACAAAAAATCAAAATTCAAAAACACAGCAAAAATCCGTTCAGAAAAACGGTACTTCAAGGCCTGTGAAAAACGAACGCAAGACAACCAAAGCACCCGGCAACTCAAAGGGTCAGAGTAAGCGCCGCGGCAAAAAGAATAATGTGCCGCTTAAAATTGCATTTCTCGGCGGACTCAATGAAGTCGGCAAAAATATGACGCTCTATGAGTGCGGCAACGATATGATGCTTGTTGACTGCGGACTTGAATTTCCGGATACGGAAATGCTCGGTGTAGACCTTGTAATACCGGACTTTACCTATGTAACCGAGAATGCAAGCAAAATACGCGGTATAGTCATAACCCACGGTCACGAGGACCATATAGGCGGGCTTGCGTATCTTTTAAAGCAGGTTAACATTCCCGTGTACGGAACGCGCCTTACAATAGGCCTTATCGAGGGCAAGCTTAAAGAGCACGGTATTTTAAAGCAGTGCAGTCTTAATGTTGCAAATCCGGGCGACCATATAAAACTCGGCTGCTTCGACGTTGAGCTGATACACGTAAACCACTCAATTCCCGACGCCGTAGCCCTTGCTATAAAATCACCCGCCGGAACCGTTATACAGACGGGCGATTTCAAAATTGATACAACTCCGATAGACGGCGGAGTTATTGATATAGCTCGTTTATCTCAGCTTGGAACGGAGGGCGTGCTCGCACTTCTTTCCGATTCCACAAACGCGGCAAAGCCCGGCTTTACCGAGAGCGAGAGGAAGGTCGGCGAGACGTTTGAAACGCAGTTCAGAAAAGCTAACGGCAGGCGTCTTATCGTAGCAACCTTTGCGTCGAACATTCACCGTGTGCAACAGATAATCGATGTTGCCGAAAGTCTCGGAAGAAAGGTCGCTCTCTCCGGCAGAAGCCTTGAAAACGTTGTTTCGATAGCAGCCGAGATGGGTTACATCCGTATTCCCGATGGCATACTTATAGGAATCGACAGTATTAACCGCTATCCTGCGGATAAGCTTGTTATTATAACCACGGGTAGCCAGGGCGAGCCGATGTCGGCACTTTACAGAATGGCGTTTTCCGAGCACAGACGTGTTGCTATCTGCCCCAATGATTATGTAATAATCTCTGCAACACCTATTCCCGGTAACGAAAAAATGGTCGGCAAGGTAGTTGATGAGCTCTTAAAGCAGGGCGCAGAGGTAGTGTACGAAAAAATGTATGATGTTCATGTTTCGGGTCACGCCTGCCAGGAAGAACTCAAAATAATGATGAGCATTACGAAACCCAAGTATTTTATCCCCGTGCACGGCGAGCAAAAGCATCTGCGTAAAAATGCCGGACTCGCGAAAAGTGTCGGAATACCTCCTCAGAACATCCTTATTGCCGACAACGGTAAGGAGGTTGAGTTGACGGAGGATAAAATAAGAATTTCAGGCGATGTACCGGCGGGTATGGTCTTTGTTGACGGCTCAGGCGTCGGAGATGTAGGCTCGGTTGTGCTGCGAGACAGAAAGAGACTCGCCGAGGACGGTCTTATAATTATTGTCGCCACAATAGATAAAGAAACGGGAGACGTTCTTTCGGGACCCGAAGTTATTTCACGCGGCTTTGTTTATGTACGCGAGTCAGAGCAACTTATTGATAAGGCGAGACGGCTTTGCGACAGCGTTATAGCCGATTGTATGTTTGAGAGAGTTCGCGATTGGACTACCGTTAAAAATCGCCTTCGCGACGAAGTCTCTCACCTTATGTACCACGAGACCAAGCGCAGTCCCATGATACTTCCCGTTATAATGGAAATATAACTGTTTTTTATTTGCTTTTTACAGAGTGCCGCGGTTCGTCGGGCTTTAATAGTTAAAGCTTTGATTTTACGCCGCAGTGCCAAAGGGAGTAAAAATGAAATTCAAAATAAGTCATCTTGTAAAAACCTATCCGATTACATTTTTTGCGGTTATTGCGCTGTTTACGGCTTCAGCTGTGACGGCGGCAAAAGGAGTGCTTTTGCCTCTTGCCATAGGCGAGGCGGCTCTTTCCGTTGTGCTTGCGGTTTCCGCAATCCTTAAAATGCACAACGAATTTCGTATAATAAAAAATGCGGTGATTTCACTCAATGCGTCGCTGTCGGATAAGGATATGTTAAAATATTTTCCGCTTCCTGCCGTAATATGCAAGACAAACGGGAAAATTCTTTGGTTTAACGACCTTTTTAAAGCTGCCGTTATAAGAAACCGTCAGCCGAGAGAAGACAATATATCCGTTTTTATAGGCGGTAAGGCTTTGTCGGAGCTTGCCGCAAAAAAAACATTTTCAGCGACTTATGACGGTCGAGATTACACCGTTATAAGTGAAACGCTTGACTCTTCCGGAGAGTCCTGTACGGTTTTTTACTTTGTGGATGATACCGACCTTAAGAGTATAGTCAGAGAATATCGTATGTCAAAGCCGGCCGTAGCTCTTGTTGCGGTTGACAGCATAGACGAGTTTTACAGAGTGTATAAAGAGAGCGAATATGCCGAAATAACAAGTGCTGTTGAAAGACTTACCGAAAACTGGTTTTCTGAATTCAGCGGCGTTTTTCGCAAACTCGGAACAGGGCGATTTATAGCAATAGTACCCGAATCCGAGCTTGAAAAGATGATTTCAAAAAAATTCAATGTGCTTGAAAACGTCAGAAGCTATACTTATAACGGCGCTACTGTCGGAATAACGCTTTCCGCGGGCGTCGGCAGGGGAGATAATTTAAGTGACGCCGAAGGTGCCGCACGTCAGGCTCTTGATATGGCTCTCGGTCGCGGTGGCGATCAGGTTGCCGTAAAGGATAACGATAAGTACACGTTCTTCGGAGGCGTTTCAAAGGGCGTTGAAAAGCGTACAAAGGTTCGCACAAGAGTCGTGGCTTCCGCTATGTCGGAGCTTATAAGAAATGCGTCTAATGTAGTTATAATGGGCCACAAATTCTCCGATCTTGACAGCGTCGGTGCCGCATACGGTATGTACAAGGCGGCTTTGGCGCTCGGTAAAGACGCGAAAATAGTGGTAAACAGAAAAACAACGCTTGCCCAACCTCTTATTGACTATATAGAAAAAAGTGACGATGATTGTTTCGTTTCTCCTTTAACGGGTGAGCGTCTCACGGTCAAAAAGACCTTACTTATTGTAGTTGACACTCACAGGGCGGATTTCGTTGACTCGAAAAATGTATATGAAAAAGCTCAAAACGTAATAGTTATAGATCACCACAGGAAAACAGTTGATTACATAAATAATGCTGTTATTTTTTATCACGAGCCGCATGCTTCTTCAACGTGTGAAATGGTAACGGAGCTTTTGCAGTATATTAGCAAGCATCCTGTTGCAGACTCAGTTTGTGCTACGGCCTTAATGTCGGGTATTATGCTTGATACAAAGGAATTTGTTTTAAGAGCCGGAGTACGTACTTTCGAGGCGGCAGCATATCTTCGCTCCCGTGGAGCGGACACCGTAACGGTAAAATCATTTTTTGCAAATTCCATGGAGTCAAGAAAGCTTCGCGGTATGGTTGTTATGAATGCAGAAATGTATCGTGCTTGTGCGATTTCGGTTACCGATATTGAATCTGACGATATACGTGTGGTTTGCGCACAAGCTGCGGATGAGCTTCTTTCTGTAAGCGGTGTCGATGCGTCATTTGTTATATTTAAGACTGATGATATCATAAATATATCGGCGCGTTCCATGGGCAAGGTAAACGTCCAGCTTATAATGGAGGCGCTCGGTGGCGGAGGACATCAGACCATGGCGGCGGTTCAACTCAAGGATGTTACCGAGAGTCAAATTAAAGATATGCTTAAAACCGCCATTGATAATTATTACAGTAATTTATGATTTCGGTTCCGAAAAACGGGTGCCGTATAAAAGAAAGGATTGATAAATATGGAGGTCATTCTTAAAAAGGATGTAAAGGGACTCGGCAAAGCCGGCGAAAAAGTCAAGGCGTCCGATGGTTATGCCCGTAATTTTCTTTTTCCTAAGGGACTTGCAGTTGAGGCAAATGCTCAGACTCTCACGGAGTTTCGCAACAGCGAATCCTCCAAGCAGCATAAGATAGAGGTCGAAATAGATAATGCAAATAAAGCAAAGGCAAAGCTCGATGGCAAGACTGTAAAACTTAAGGCTAAGGCCGGTGAAAACGGCAAGCTTTTTGGCTCGGTTACGGTTAAAGAAGCTGCAGATGCAGTCGGCAAACAGCTCGGCGTTACCGTTGACAAGCGCAAGATGTCTATGGCTGACATCAAAAATTTCGGCACATATACGGCAGAGGTGAAGCTTTACAACGGAATTACCGCAAAGCTTTACGTTGAAGTCGGAGAATAAAACATAACCGGATGTGAAATAAATGGACAACCTGACTTTTGACAATTTAACAGAGCCGTATTCGCTTGAATCGGAACAGGCTGTTTTGGGCTCCGTGCTTATAGACCCGCAATGTCTTTCGGATGTAATGACGGTACTTAAGGCTGAGCATTTTTATATTCCGCAGCACCGCGATATCTATTCGGTTATTGTAACGCTTGACGCTCTTGGCTCAAAGATAGACCCGTTGATAGTTCTTGAGGAGCTCAAAAAGAACGAAGTTTATAACGATGCCGACGGCAAAAATTACCTGGCACAGCTTGCTCAGGCAGTACCGTCAACGGCAAACGTTATGAACTATGCCAAAATAGTTAAGGAAAAGTTCACTCTTCGTGAGCTTATGAATGTTTCGCACGATGTACTTCACCAGTGTTCGGAACAATCGGAAAATGCCGAAACTATACTCGATTCGGCGGAGCAGCGCATATATAACATACGTCAGGGTAAAACAACCGACGGACCGACTAAGCTCGGCGATATAGTGATAAATGACGTTATCCCCAACGTGACATTACTTTCAACTCCCGAGGGCAAGGATCGAAAGGGTATTCCTACGGGGTTTTCCGTGCTTGATAAATATATGACCGGACTTAACAAGTCCGACCTTATTCTTATCGGAGCTCGTCCTGCGATGGGTAAAACAAGCTTCGCGCTGAATATTGCACGCAATGCCGCGGTTACTTCGCGTAAAAAGGTTCTTTTCTTTTCACTTGAGATGTCAAAAGAGCAGCTTGCTCAGCGTATCCTTGCCACCGAAGCGAGAATTGAAAGCTCAAAAATGAGAACGGGCGACATTTCTCCCGAAGAGTGGGTCAGAATTGCCACGTGTTCCGACGCGCTTTCAAAGGCGGAGCTATATTTTGACGATACGTCAAATATAACCGTTCCCGAAATGAAAGCAAGAGTGCGCCGCCTTAAAGATGTTGACCTTGTAGTTATTGACTACCTTCAGCTTATGACCGGAACGAAGCGTACCGATAACCGTGCGCAAGAGGTAGCTGAAATTACAAGAAGCTTAAAGCTTATGGCAAAAGACCTTAAAATACCGGTGGTTACCTGCTCACAGCTTAACCGTCAGTCGGCGTCGGGCAAGGGCAAGGACCATAAGCCCACTATGTCGGAGCTTCGTGAATCGGGTTCAATAGAGCAGGACGCCGATATAATTTTACTCTTGTACCGTGAATCGTATTTTGATGAGGACAAGGGCGAAAGCGTTGTTGCAGACGAGAATAAGGCGCAGGTCATAATAGCCAAAAACCGTCACGGCGGCACTACCGACGTAGACCTTAACTGGAACGGTCAGTATACCTTGTTTACGACCGCGGAGTACAACAGAAATGAACCGTGATGTATTATCGGCAACAAAAAAATATGATATGCTGTCTTACGGCGATAAAATCGTTGTGGGGCTTTCCGGCGGAGCGGATTCGGTGTGTCTTACACATGCTCTTGTTTCACTCAGGGATTCGCTTTCACTTGAAGTCGAAGCTGTTCACGTAAACCACGGTATACGCGGCGAAGAGGCTTTGCGAGATGAAAAATTTTGTTCCGATTTTTGCAAAAGCCTGGGAATAAAATTGACCGTATTCCGCTTTGACATACCGCTTGAGTGTAAAAAGACGGGCGAGAGCGAAGAGGAGTGCGGCAGGCGAAAAAGGTATGAGTGCTTTAAAAACACGGCAGGCGAAAACGCAAAAATCGCAACGGCACACAATCTTAATGACAGTGCCGAAACCGTGCTTTTGAACATTGTACGCGGCACGGGCTGCAAGGGACTTTGCGGTATACCGCCGATACGCGGCAATATAATAAGACCGCTCATTATGACTTCGCGCGACGATATTGAATTGTACTGTAAAGAAAATTCTCTTGATTTTGTTACCGACAGCACAAATCTTCAAAACGAATATAAGAGAAATGTTATCAGAAACGTAGTTTTTCCGACTCTGCAAAAAATGAATCCGTCCGTTCTTTCGGCATTTTCCCGACTTACTGAAAATGCGACGGATGACGAAAAACTGATAGAAGAAATCGCAGAGCTTAAATACTCCGAATGTAAAACTTCACTCGGCTTGGACGAAGAGAAGCTTTCGGGTTATCCCAAGGCATTGCGCCGCAGGATTTTAATGAAGTTTTTAAGCGAAAATATTAAAAAAGATATATCCGCAGTCCACGTATATGATGCCGAAAATACGGTGGGTACGGCTAAAAGCATAACCTTGCCGGGTAAAATAATACTCGCTCACAAGGACGGTTCGCTCGTCCTTTCCGAAAAAACAGAGGAGTATTTACCATTTTCCGTAACATTCAATGTAAAAGACGGCATTGTGGAATATCCGTACGGTAAGCTTAAAATTCAGATTTTCACTCAAAAAGATTTACAAAATCTTAACAAAGTACTATTGGATAATGCCGTGGATTGTGATAAAATAGGCAATGTTCTTTCGGTGCGGAGCAGAAAAGAAGGGGATAAATTCTCTTCTGCGCGCAGAAAGAATACAAAGACGCTTAAAAAGCTGTTTAACGAAGCGAAAATTCCGCAGCCGAAGAGAGTTTGTATACCGGTTGTCAGCAGCGGAGAAAAAACCGTTTGGGTTGAGGGCTTCGGTACATCATCTGAATTTCGCGTCGATAAAGGTACAAGAAAATTTATAATTATAACAGGTTTAACGGGGGAGAATTAATGAAGGCAGACTATAAGAATGACATTGAGAGTGTTCTCTTGTCCGAAGAAAAATTAAAGGAAATAGTTACGTCGCTCGGTAAGCAGATAAGCGACGATTACCGCGACAGCGGCAGGAAATTACTCTTGGTCAGCGTGTTGAAGGGCTCGGTGGTATTTATGGGCGACCTTATGCGCGCCATAGATATTCCGTGCTGTATAGACTTTATGTCGGTATCAAGCTATGGCTCGGGTACTTCAACAAGCGGCGTAGTCAAAATAATCAAGGACCTCGACACAAATGTTGTTGAGGGCGCAGATTTGCTTATAGTTGAGGATATTCTCGACAGCGGCAAAACGTTGAGTTACCTTAAAGATATTCTTCTTCGCCGCAATCCGGCAAGCTTTAAGATTTGTACCTTGCTTGATAAACCGGAGCGACGTCTTGTAGACCTCAAGGCTGATTACAGCGGCGCTGTGATACCGGATGCTTTTGTTGTAGGCTACGGCCTTGACTATGACGAAAAGTACAGAAATCTTCCGTATGTAGGCATATTAAAGCCTAAGGTTTACGAAAAGTAACAATCGATAGTGCAAAATTACAACTCTGAGGAGTGATTAGTGAATTGAAAAAAATTGACTGGAAAGCAATAGCTCCGTATATCGTAATTCCGCTTATATTTGTTTTGTGTATTTCGATTTACGCAACAATGGGCGATACGCAGAGAGATAAAAAACAATATTACGAAATAGTTGATTTGTTTGAAGATAACGAGGTGTCAGAGTACACCTTGAATCTTGCAAGCGGAAGCTTGGAGTACAAGTTATTCGGGGACGACGATACTACTTATAAATATACCGTGCCGAATGTTTCGATGTTTGTTGACGATATTCACGACAGTGTTGTTGAATATAATAAGCAAAATCCCGATAATCAGATTAAAATGGATTACAAATCGGGTAATTCGGGCTCGTGGCTTGTAAGCCTTTTGCCTACGGTTGTCATAATGATAGTGTTGACCGTCATTATGCTGCTGATGTTCCGCAAAATGAATCAGTCATTCCAAAACGAGAATAACCGTACACTCTCTTTCGGAAAAGCAAGGGTTAAAGATGCCAATGACGGCAAACAGAAAAAAACCTTTGATGATGTAGCAGGAGCCGATGAAGAAAAAGAGGAACTCGAAGAGATAGTTGAATTTCTTAAAAATCCGTCGGCATTTAACGCGCTCGGCGCAAGAATACCGAAGGGTGTGCTCCTTGTAGGACCTCCCGGCACAGGTAAAACTCTTCTTGCAAAAGCGGTCGCCGGTGAAGCGGGTGTTCCGTTTTTCTCAATATCGGGTTCGGACTTCGTTGAAATGTATGTCGGCGTAGGTGCGTCAAGAGTCCGTGACCTCTTTGATCAGGCTAAAAAGAACTCTCCGTCTATAATATTTATAGATGAAATTGATGCCGTAGGACGTCACAGAGGTGCCGGTATGGGCGGCGGTCACGATGAACGTGAGCAAACCCTTAACCAGTTGCTTGTTGAAATGGACGGCTTCGGTGAAAATCAGGGAGTAATAGTTATAGCGGCAACAAACCGTCCCGATATACTTGACCCTGCGCTGTTAAGACCCGGTCGTTTTGACCGTCAGGTAACTGTTTCGTATCCGGATATTGACGGCAGAGAGGCTATTTTGAAGGTTCACGCTAAGCGTAAGCCCTTAGGACCCGACGTTGATTTGAGGTCAATAGCATCGCAGACTGTCGGTTTTACGGGTGCCGATCTTGAAAATTTGCTTAATGAGGCCGCTCTTTTGGCGGCAAGGCGCAAAAAGAAAGCTATTACAATGCCCGACATTGAAGAGGCTGCAATGAAAGTCCTTGTCGGAACAGAAAAGAAGTCGCACCGTATGACAGAGCGCGACAAGAAAATTACCGCATATCACGAGGCAGGTCATGCCGTTACCTCGTATTATCTTGAGCATAAGGACCCTGTAACGCATATTTCGATTGTTCCGCGCGGTATGGCAGGCGGCTTTACCATGTATCAGCCTGAAAAAGACGAGATGCATCTTATGAAGTCCCGTATGCTTGACGATATAGTCGGGCTCCTCGGCGGACGTGTTGCCGAAAAGATAATTTTCAACGATATTTCAACAGGTGCGTCCAACGACATCGAAAGAGCCTCCGATACGGCTCGTAAGATGATAACAAAATACGGTATGAGCGAAAAACTCGGACCGATAACCTTCGGTACAGGAAACGATGAGGTTTTCCTCGGAAAAGATTACAATCATATGCGCAATTATTCCGAGGCGGTTGCCTGCGAGATAGATGAGGAAGTTGAGAAGATAATTCTCAAGGCTTACGACCGTACAGAGTCAATATTAAACGAGCACATTGATAAGCTTCACGCCGTTGCAAAGGCTCTTGTCGAGAGAGAGAAGATAGACGCCGAGCAGTTTAAAATTCTTATGGAGGGCGGAACTCTTCCCCCTTATGAGCCAAAGAGTGAAAAAGTTGAAAATAAAACCGAGACTGTCGAAAAAGACAAGCCGTCAGCCGTTGATGATAAAGACGCGGACGAGGCGGTAAAGGACCTTGAAGATAATTTCAACAACGAAAAGAAATATCTTACGAAGGATGTAGCCTCAGAGGCGGAAAAGGAAGTCGATTCGGATGAAAAGAAAAATTCGTCCGATGAAACCGGTAAAGAAAACTGATTTTATAAAAAATGAAAGCGTGTCCTTTTGGACACGCTTTCGTTTTTTCCTGCTTTATAAAATTCTTATTTTTATATAAAGATGCCGTTGAAAATTGCAGGTCTTAGTGTTACAATTATTTATCGCGGAAGGAGAGCAATATGAAAAAATTTCGTCTTGAAAAAATTGAGATTTTGCCCGAAAAAAACGCAAATCCTATATACAATGAACTTGAAAGCAAAGCTCATACTGCATATGAGGCGGAAAAACTGTTCTATACCTGTATCGAACAGGGAGACACAGAGCGTCTCAGCTATACCATGGACGAATTTTTTAGCAATGGGCTCGTAATAGGCAAACTTTCCGAAAACAACTTGCGTCAAATGCAGTATTGGGCGGTAAGCTGTATAACCCTCGCTATACGATATGCCATTGAAGGAGGGCTCTGTGAATCCGAGGCATATGAGATGAGTGACAAAATGATACGCCGCATCGATTCCATGACTTCGTCAGAGAGTATACCGCCGTTTTTGCAGGAAAAGGCAATAGAGCTTACAAATCTTGTACGCTATTCATCAATAGGCAAGGATTATCCGCCGCCTGTGAGAAAGTGTATAAGCTATATCAAGGAAAATCTTGAAAAAAAGCTTACGCTCGGCGGGCTTTCAAAGGTGTGCTCTTTGTCACCGGATTATCTTTCCGCGTTGTTTAAAAAAACGACGGGTCAGAATATCAGCCGTTTTATTTTGAGACAAAAATTGGAGCTTTCAAAATCATTGCTCAATGGCAAATATGATTACAGCGAGATAAGCTGTTATTTGTCATTTTGCTCCGAGAGTTATTTCATATATTGCTTTAAACGAGAGTACGGTGTGACTCCGCGCGAATATGCTAAGGCATTAAAATATTAAAAGGAGATGCTTATATGACTCAACTTGAAAAATTTTTTAAAAACCTTAAGGCAAGCTTTTTTGCTTCGGCGGCAATTTATCTTGTCACTGGAATGCTTCTTATGATTTTTCCCGAACAGATAGCTAAAGTGGCATGTTATCTTTTCGGCGGTCTTTTTGTTCTTGCGGGTATTTATCTCGTAATTAAATTCTTTTCATGCCGTTCTGTTTCGTCGCTGTTTTCTATAACTCTTGTCAGCGGCATTATAATTGCCGCAATAGGCATTTTCCTTATGTTTAAGCAAAACGTTGTTTACTCTGTAATTCCGTTCATTTTCGGTATAGTCGCCATAATTGACGGACTTATCAATATCCAACGTGCCGTAATGCTTGCTCGCAATCATTTTCCGATGTGGTGGCTGTCGCTGCTTTTCGCCGTTGTAGCGATTGTGCTCGGACTCATTATGGCGATAAGACCTTTTGAAACTGCTATGTTTGCGTTCCGCTTTATCGGTATCTGCTTTGTTTTCAACGGTGTTATGGATATGTGGGGCACATACAGCTTTAATAAGTTTGTTAAAGATACAAAGGACGATTATGTTATCGAAGCAAAGACAGAAGAGAAGAACGGAGAAAACAAATGAATTTTACTCAGCTTAACAATAACGGTCTTGTTGACGGGTTCGGAATACTGACAAAATGTGAAAAAAAGACAAGCTCACGAGGCGGAGCATATCTTGATATGATTCTTTCCGACAACGACGGCGAAATTTCCGCAAAGCTTTGGGACTACAATGAAAATACACACGGAAAATTTGAAACCGATATGTTTGTCAAGGTTCGCGGTACAATATCACAGTATAACGGTGCCGATCAGCTGCGCGTTGAAAAAATGCGTAAAGTAACACCCGAGGATAATGTGGATATTACCGATTATGTCAGGCACGCGGGGTACACCGGCGAATATATGTATAATAAGATCTCGGAGACAATAGACGCTTTTTCAGATGAGGATTTGAAAAAGCTTGTCGGTACAATCTTTACAGAAAACAAAGAAAAGCTTTTGAAATGGCCGGCGGCATATAAGTTACACCATGCCATACGCGGTGGGCTTTTAATGCATACTCTGTCTATTGTGAAGCTTTGCGAGGGCGTATGCGAGGTTTATCCGTTTGTGGATAAAGATCTTTTGCTGTCGGGTGCCATTCTTCACGATATAGCCAAGACCCTTGAGTTTAACGTGGGGGAAACAGGGCTTGCGAACGGATATTCCGTAGAGGGCAATCTTATAGGACACCTTGTTATGGGTGCTATGATGGTACGAGAGGCAGCCGACAAGCTCGGAACTGATAAAAAACGTGAAATGCTGCTTGAGCATATGATTTTGTCTCATCACGGCGAGCCGGAATTCGGGGCAGCGGTAAGACCTCTCTTTCTTGAGGCAGAGCTTCTCTCTGAGCTTGACCTTATGGATGCGAGAGTATATCAGATACATGAGGCAATTACACCGCTTAAAGAGGATGATTTCTCCGGCCGGCTTTGGGCACTTGACAATCGAAAAATATATAATCACGGACTTGCCGATAATAAAAAGGATGTAGATTTGGACTGAGTTTAACAAAAATACGTCGACTCTTTAAAATTTGTGCATATTTTTGTTAATTTTGAGACAACTAACTATTGAAATATATTTACCTTTGAGTTACAATAATACGAGTGAATAAAAATTCAATATTCCAAAGGAGAGAGTTATGGATCAAAATTGGATGAACAATACGACCGTTATCGTAACCGGCGCGTCAGGCGGTATGGGCAAGGGAATTGCCGAATCCCTTATCGTTGATCATGGTTGCACCGTTATCGGTATCGCTCGCAGTGAGGAAAAAATGAAAAAGGTAGTTGAGGAGCTCGGTCCCAATGCCGAAAAATTCAGCTATAAGCTTTTTGACGTATCGGTTGAGCAAAATTGGATAGATTTTGCAAAGTACCTTGAGGATAATGACATTCATCCCGACATACTTGTCAATAATGCGGGGATTTTGCCGAAGTTCGACAGATTTGAACATTATTCAATGGCTGATATTGAAAAGGCTATGAATATCAATTTCTATTCGGCGGTTTATTCGATACATACGCTTCTTCCGATGATTCTCAAGTCAAAGACTCCCGGAATCATCAACATTGATAGCTCGGCTTCTCTTATGTCTCTTGCAGGTACTTCGGTATATTCCGCAAGTAAGGCTGCTCTTAAGTCTCTTTCAGAATCACTCAGAGAAGAGCTTCGCGGCAAATGCTATGTCGGCATAGTTTGCCCCGGCTTTACAAAGACAGATATATTCAGAAGTCAGGATGCCTCCGACGCAAAGGGTCAGAAGATGCTCAATGCTGTCAGCACCTCTTGCGACAGAATGGTAAAGATGATAATGCATGACATCAGAACAAGACGTCCGCTCGGCGTTCATGGCTTTGACGCTGCATTTATGAATTATTTCGGCAGACTTATGCCGGTACTCGGCGGCCATATTTTCAGCAGCGTTATGAAGATTTCAAAGCTTCCGCTCTTTGACCCCGTATTCAAGGACTGATTTAGTTTTTAATTTAGCAAAAATATATAGTTAGACAGGAGAATTGCTATGAAAATCTTTATGATCGGCGGTACAGGCCTTCTCGGCTGTGAAGCTGCCACGACTCTCATTAAGAGAGGTCACCAGGTAAAGAGCGTTGCTCTTCCGCCTCTTCCGGAGGGAGCTCCCATTCCGAAGGAAATGGAACTCGTTTTCGGCGATATCAACAAGAAGACGGATGAGGAAATTGAGCAGATGCTCGAAGGCTGTGATTGCTTTATCTTCGCAGCAGGCGTTGACGAGAGAAAAGAATTCCCGGCGCCCGTAATGGATTATTACTACAAATACAACATTGCTCCGCTTGAGAGAATCTTCCCGCTCTGCAAAAAAGCAGGCGTTAAGAGAGCTGTTGTTCTTGGTTCTTACTTCTCATATCTTTCTAAAATCAAGCCTGATATGAATCTTGAAGAGAGAAACCCCTACTTCAAATCTCGTCTTATTCAGGAAGATGTTTGTAAAAAGGCTTGCGATGACAACTTCAGCGTAGCAGTTCTTGAGCTTCCTTACATATTCGGTACTCAGCCGGGCAGAAGACCTGTTTGGACTGTTCTTATTGAGCAGATTTCCGGTATGGACAAGCTTCCTTTCACCCTTTATCCGAAGGGTGGCACAGCAATGCTTACTTGCCGTCAGGTTGGTCAGGCTATTGCCGGTGCCGCAACCAAAGAGGGTGCCAAAGGCTTTGAGGCTATTCCGATCAGCATGTACAATATGAAGTGGGATAAATTCCTCGGTATTGTATATGAGGCTCGCGGAATGCATAACAGAAAGATTGTCGGCATACCTCCGTTTATGATGAAGCTCGGTATGTACGGTATTGTTAAAGATTATAAGAAGAGAGGCATTGATTCCGGTATGGATCCGCTTCAGCTTCCCTACATTATGGACTATGATCTCTTCATAACTGATAAGTACACCCGTGACCTCGGCGTTGAGGATGACGACATTGAGGCTGCTATAACCGATTCTATCAAGGTTTCTCAGGAATCCTATGAGGGCAAGGTTAAGCTCCTTGATATGAAGGGCGAATAATCTGCATTTTGCATCGAACAGAGTACGGTTTTTCCGTGCTCTGTTTTTTTATGTTGTAAATTATTACAAATCAAGCTGTCTGGCAAAATGCACAAACAATAAATTTAATGATTAGCGTTTATGTATACAAATTCAACGTTTGTGAACAGTTTGTTAACAATTAAAATAAATTATTGACTGTTGGTCATTTTTGGAGTAGCATTTTGAAATGTAAAAAGTGACTAACGGTCATTTTAAAGAGCGCAGAACTTTAATTTGCGGTGGATGATAAAATTCTGTTAAGCCTCAGAAATTCAACCGAAAGAGATAGTGTAAAATGCCGAGTGTGGAAGAAAACAAGCTTAAAAAACGTAATAAAATTTTAGAAGCCGCATATAATCTATTTGCAAAAAACGGTATAAATACCACCCCGATAGATGAAGTTGTCAAATGTGCAGGCGTGGCAAAGGGCACGTTTTATCTCTATTTTCATGATAAATACGACCTTATGGATCAGATAATTCTTTATAAGAGCGCAGCGATTATAAAGTCTGTTATAGCGCAGATGAAAAATATAAACACCGATAACAAAATGGAGGCTGTCGATCAGCTCACATTTTTTGTTGACGCAATTATAGATTATATGATCGAAAATAAAGAAATGCTTTCCGTGATAAGCGAAAAAAGCTCAATATTGTATTCGCTGATAATCGATAACGGCGACGATAACATCAAACTCGATTTTGATTATCTTACAGATATAATAGTTAAACTCGGAAATCCTCCCGAGAATGCCAAGAAGCTGTTGTTACTCGTTTCTACAATGATATTTACAACCGCTTCGAATGCCATTCTTTCGAGATCTCCGTTCACTATAGAAGAAATACGACCGGAAATTCATCTGGCCGTCAAAAAAATGTTAGCTTAGTAAATTATTATAGCAAAGGGGAAATACGATGATAGACAAAATGGCAAGGGGAATTGCAAAACACCCCAAAACAGTCCTTATAGTTTGCCTTATATTATTGATACCGTCGATAATATGTTATCTTAACACATTCGTAAACTATGATATTTTGTCTTATCTGCCGGAAGACCTTAATTCGGTACAGGGCGAGCATATCCTTGATAAAACATTCAATAACGCTGCAAGTGCCATTGTTGTTATTGAAAACGAGGATCAAAAAACCGCTGTCAAGCTGAAGGAAGAAATTTCCGAAATCGACGGAGTAAGCAATGTTATGTGGGTCGATGATATCGCTGATATATCGATTCCCGAGGATATGCTTCCCGATGACTTAAAGAACGTCTTTTATAGTAAAGACGGTAATGCCACGCTTATGATGGTTCAATTTACGCAGGGCGGCGCTTCCGAGTCAACAATGGATGCTATAAAGTCCATACGTAAATGTATGAACAAAAATATGTTTATGAGCGGTGTTTCCACAATAATGTATGATACTAAGGCACTTGCCGACGCGCAGGCTCCGCTGTATGTAGTTATTGCAATAGTGCTCGCTCTTATCGTTTTGATGTTTACCCTGAAATCGTATGTCTTGCCGTTTGTGCTTCTTATGGCACTGTGTACCGCGGTTGTATATAATATGGGTACAAACATTTTCTTCGGGCAAATATCATATATTACACAGTGTATAGCGGCTATACTGCAGCTCGGCGTTACCATGGACTACTCGGTATTCCTTATGGACCGTTACGAAGAGGAACGCAAGCATAATGACGACAGAACCATGGCAATGGCTTCGGCAATAAGCAGTACGTTTGTATCGCTGGCAGGCAGCTCATTGACTACGGTATTCGGCTTCCTCGCACTTTGTTTTATGAGCTTCAAGCTCGGTCTTGACATAGGTCTTGTAATGGCAAAGGGCGTATTGCTCGGTGTTATTACGGTTGTTACATTCCTTCCGGCACTTATACTTTTGCTTGACGATAAAATCGAAAAGACAAGGCATAAGAGCTTGGTTCCTCATTTCGGCAAGCTTAATGAATTCACCCTTAAGCATCGCCGTGTAATTGCAATAATCTTCCTTCTTCTTATAATTCCCGCATACGGAGCTTCGAAGAGCGTTAATGTATACTACAATATGGATAAGGCTCTTCCCTCCGACCTCGCGTCTATCGTTTCACTTCACGAAATGAAAGATAAATTCAATATGGCAACTACACATTTCATTATAGTAAGCGATGATATACCGAGCCAGAAGCTTGAAGCTATGGAGCAGGAAATTGAAGATGTTGACGGTATAACAAACGTAGTTGCAATGAACGAGTTTTTAGGTTCTGCAATACCCGCCGATATGATTCCCGATGATATTCGTAATATCTGCATTAAAGACGGTTATCAGCTTATGATGGTAAATACAAGCTACGCTACGGCAACCGATGAAGAAAATGCACAGATAGATACGCTGAAGAGTATTGTATTGAAGTATGACCCGAACGGTTATCTGACAGGCGAGGGTGCTATGACTAAGGATCTTGTTGATGTAACGAACCGAGACTTTATAATAACCAATATAATTTCCGTCGCGGCAATATTTATACTTATAGCGATTATCTTCAAGTCAATATCAATACCTGTAATACTTGTTGCGTCGATAGAGATAGCAATATTTATAAACGAGAGTTTTTCGTTTATATTCGGCGAGACGATACCGTTTATTGCGCCTACGATAATCGGTTGCGTACAGCTCGGCGCAACGGTTGACTATGCTATACTCATAACCTCGAGGTTCCGTGAAGAACTGAGAAAGGGTCTGTCTAAGGATGAAGCCATCAGAAAGGCTGCCAACGAATCCGACCGTTCGATTTTCCAAAGCGCAATGGTGTTCTTTGTTGCGACCTTCGGTGTTTATCTGATTTGCGATATAGAGATAGTCAAGAGCATTTGCGGTATGCTTGCACGCGGTGCAATCATAAGTGCGTTTATAATAATCTGTACTTTGCCGCCCATACTTTATATCTGTGAAAAACTCATAAACAAAACTTCGTTTAATTGGCGGACAATGCCGAAAGAAAAATTTAAGAAATCAAAGGCAAAAATAAAAGCCGTCAAGGCTAAGAAATCGGAGGCAGCAAAATGAAAAACACAAATAAAATCAAAAGTATAATCTGTGTTTTGCTTGTTTTCTCAATGCTTTGTGTCACCTTTACCGGTTGCTCGCCCAAAAAGGACGACGACACGGTAGCCGAGGTTGATAAAAAAGCCGAGGAAACTATTTACACAAACAGAATCAATAATTATAAAAAAACCGAAACGGTTTACGCTACACTTGATAACTCCGGTGCGGTTCAAAATATATCCGTTACCGATTGGATTCACACCGACACCCCCGAGGTTTACCTCAGTGATGTTACGGACCTTGAAAATGTAACAAATGTTAAGAGTGATACCGAACCCTATTTTAAGGACGGTGGCTTGTTCTGGAATATGCCGACTACCGACCTTTATTATCGCGGCACAAGCAATAAGACGCTTCCTGTAAGCATCTCTATTAAATACTATCTTAACGATGAAGAAATAGCCGCCTCCGAGCTTGCCGGCAAGAGCGGTAAGGTAAAGATAGAAATACAGATGACAAACAACATCTTTAAAACCGAAAAAATCAACGGTAAGGATGTTAAGGTTTGCAATCCCGTGCTTGCTGTCGGCGGTATGATTCTTCCCGAAACCAACTTTCAAAACGTGAAAGTGGAAAACGGCATTTCTCAGGGAGACGGTTCAAAGGAAGTAGCTGTGGTGGCCGGCTTCCCCGGAATTAACGAGACGCTTGGCTTAGATTCCAAAACTCTCAAAGACGCTGCTGATATCACATTTAACGATAACTTTACAATTACCGCCGATGTAACGGATTTTGAACTTACAAATATGTATTTTGCGGTTCTTCCTCTTTCGGCAGTAAGTAATAATATGGCTGTTCCTTCAAGCGTTGATGATTTAAAATCAAGCCTTAATCAGCTCAAGGAAATTGAATCCTCGATTAAGTCAATAGATCCCAATAACGTCTTATCGACTCTTATGTCAAATCCCGACAAGCTCGGCGAGCTTGCACAGATGATAAATGATGCAACATCGCTTTATGAGAGTAATAAGCCTCTTATTGATGTTCTTTCCAAGAACCTTACTCCGCAAAATATAGAAACGCTTAAAACTCTTCTCGATTCATCAAGTAATTCCGACCTCCAGAAGATGATAAAACTGCTTTCTGACCCCAATGTACAGCAGTTCTTAAGCCTTCTTCCGTCGGCTTCAGGTGAGTTTAAAGACGCACTTCCGCTTCTTCAGAGTCTATCAAACGATATGCAGGATCCGGAGGTACAGGCCGCAATAGATAATTTGCCTGATACCATGAGTAAGATTTCGGATATCCAGAGCGAACTTGATAGCAACCAGGAGCTTCTTAACAGTCTCAGCACTCTGTTAAATGAAGACAATATGAAAAAGATAACAAATCTGATGAATTCCGTCAGCGCGGCTGATTTTGCATCAAAGCTTGAAAAATATGGTGTGCTTACCGATAATTCCGATGAGCTTTTACAGAAAGCCACCAAAATGATTGAATACGGTAACGAATATAAGATTTACTCTTCGGTTGCCGACGGTATAGAGTCAAGCGTAATGTTCGTTATGAAAACACCGAGTATTGAAAAGGCTGCGGAGGTTAATGCTCAGACAGAAAGCAGCAAACAAAATTGGTTCCAAAAGGTGTTTGGTAAAAACAAGTAAATAATTGCTTTTAAAAACGCGTTGCTCTAAAATGAGCAACGCGTTTTTTTGTGTGAAAATGCACAAACGGAGAGCCGCAAATTTGACGTTTGCAATTTGAAGTTTACTTTTTGACCAATGTGCAATATGAAGAATTAAGCACTTCTGACAAAGATATTTTTTCTGCAAAAAAAGAGTTGACTTTTGCTGTAACCGGAAATAAACTATGGGCGTAGGGTAAACGATTACCCGTTATTTATTACAAACTGAGCAAACGATTACATAATTTTTCGGAGGTATTTGAATTGAAAGGGAAAATTTCAATGGTTGAGATTGCCGAAATGTCCGGTGTGTCCATCGCCACCGTTTCGCGCGTTTTAAATCATAACGGCAGATTTTCCTCAGAGACCGAAAGAAAAGTTATGAATATTGTTAATAAGTACGGCTACAAGGTAAATCTTAATGCCAAAGGGCTCAGAACCAATAAAACGCAGAGCATTGGCGTTATTGTCCCCGATATAACAAACGAATTCTTTGCTAAGATTATCCGTTCCATCGAGACGTCGCTGTTGCAAAAAGGCTATACCGTTTTTGTGTGCGACTCTAACGAGGACAGCAGCACAGAGGACAAGCATATTTCTTCGCTTGCCGCTAAAGACGTTGACGGTATAATCTATATCAGTACAAAGAGCGATGTTAAGCAGATATATAAAGATTACAAAATACCGGTAGTTCACATAGACCGTCGTCCTGAGCATGCGGGTACCCTGATAATTTCAGATAATGAGATGGGCGGTTTTTTGGCTACGGAGGCTCTTATAAAGGATGGCTGTAAGGATATATTGATGCTGAGCGACAAAAACTATTATTCTACCACGCGAAACAGATATAAAGGTTATGTTGACGCTCACAAAAAGTATTCTTTGCCGCTTAACGATGGAAATGTTATAAAAACGGATGTCAGTTACGCTTCATCTTATGACGCGATAAAAAAAGTCATAGCCAACGGCAAAAAGTTTGACGGAATTTTTTGTAATAACGATATGATGGCAATCGGTGCTTTGCAGGCGCTTAAGGATTCCGGAATATCTGTGCCTGAAAAATGCAAGGTCGTCGGATTTGATGACATTACTCTGTCAGAGATATGCGATCCGCCGATAACCACAATACAGCAGGATACCGATATGTTCGGTAAAAAATCAGTTGAAACTCTTTTAAATCTAATCGAGAATAATGAGACAAAAAACAAAAATGATATTTATGTTATTCCCGTAAAGCTTGTTAAAAGAACAACCGCATAAAAAATCAGCTAACATATGCAAACGGGAAATATTATTTCCCGCATATTTTGGGAAATTGAGTAAACCTTTACTCAATAAAATGTATATACTATTCACATACGGATACAACTAATATGTGGAAATAATAGATTTCAAGGAGGAAAAAATGAGCGCATTAGTTGAGATGAAGGGCGTCGTTAAAAAGTTTCCGGGCGTAACGGCACTTAAAGATATAACATTTGACATACAGCCCGGCGAAGTACATGTGCTGCTCGGTGAAAACGGCGCCGGAAAGTCGACACTTATGAAAATTCTCAGCGGCGTTTATCAGCCCACTGAGGGAGAAATAATTGTCGGAGGAAAAAGCTATAAAAGGCTGACTCCCAAGGATTCCGCCGAAAATGGCATCAGCGTAATTTACCAAGAACTGAGCGTCATAAATGAACTTTCCATTCAGGAAAACCTTTTTGTCGGTAAGTTGCCGATGAAAAAATACGGCCCTGTTAAGGTCGTAGATTATAAGTATATGAATGAGCGTGCAAAAGAGCTGCTTTCGAAGGTAGGATTAAAACGAGATCCCAAAACTCTTGTTGAGGATATAAGTATTTCCGAAAAACAGCAGGTTGAAATAGCCAAGGCACTTGCCGCCGACAGTAAAGTAATCATAATGGATGAGCCTACTGCGTCTTTGACAAGTGAGGAAGTAAATCATCTGTTTAAGATAGTTCGTCAGCTTAAGGAAGAGGGCAAGGGAATAGTCTTTATTTCTCACAAGCTCGGTGAAATTATTGAAATAGGCGATAGGGTGTCGGTGCTGAAAGACGGAGCTTACGTCGGCACGAGAGACGTAAAAGATGTTACGGCAGACGATCTCGTTACCATGATGGTAGGAAGAAAAATTCAGAATACTTATCAGCATGAGGATGCTCCCGATACCTACGAGAATACAGAAGTCATTTTTGAGGTTCGTAATTTGTCTCGTAAGGATCAAAAGGTTAAGAATGTCTCGTTTAAACTTCATAAGGGTGAAATCCTCGGATTCTCGGGACTTGTCGGTTCCGGCAGAAGTGAAATGATGAATGCAATATTCGGGTCTGAGCCTCGCTCGGCAGGAGATATATTCATTCACGGCAAACAGGTTAAAATCAATAGTCCTTACAGCGCCATAAAGAACGGTCTTGCAATGGTAACCGAAAATCGTCGTGAGACAGGCTTCTTTTATAACTTTGATATTAAGCAGAATATTTCGATTCTTCCGTTTATCAAGACTTCAAAGGGAAAAGGCACCATAGGTCTTACAAACAATAAATTTGAAAAGGAATGTGCAGAGGAGCAAAAGAAAAACCTGAATATAAAATGTGCTTCAGTTGATCAAAATATAACAGAGCTTTCCGGCGGCAACCAGCAAAAAGTCATACTCGGAAAATGGCTTGCCGCAGATTCTCAAATAATTATTTTTGATGAACCTACAAAAGGAATCGACATTGGTTCTAAAAGCGAGATTTACACTTTGATGCGTAAGCTCGCCGATGAGGGTAAGGGCGTACTTGTTGTATCATCAGAGCTTCCGGAACTTTTGTCGGTGTGTGATACCATAGCGGTTTTCCGTGAGGGTAAGATCGTACAAACCTTCCCACATAAAGACGCAACAGAAGAAAAAATAATTATGGCTTCAACTGCCGACCTTAAAGAAAGGACTAATTAAAATGTCACAGTCTAAAACATTAAAAAAAGAAAAATTAACCTTTAACACGATCTGGCAGAGGTACGGTACGTTTGGTATTCTTATAATCCTTCTTGCCATCTTGGCCATACTAAAACCAACATACTTTTTCTCAAGCTCTACAGCACCTCAGATTTTGGCACAGAGCTCGGTAAATATACTTATTGCAATGGGTGAGTTCTTTGCAATTCTTATTGCCGGCATCGATCTTTCAGTAGGATCTGTGGTAGCCCTGACCGGAATGTGTATGGCAAAGTTAATGGTGGCAGGGGTAAACCCGATAGTTGCTGTTCTTCTCGGAATTTTGCTCGGTGCATTCCTCGGTTTCCTTAACGGGTTACTTGTAAATGTTACAGGGCTTCATCCGTTCATCATTACGCTTGGCACACAGGCAATTTATCGCGGCGTTACGCTTATAATCTCAAATTCAAGCGCGGTTTACGGCTTCCCGGCAAGTTTTACAAGAGTTATTTCAAAATCTGTTATAGGTATTCCTCTTGTTGCGATAATAGCGGTTATTGTAGCTTTGATCCTTGCGTATCTCACTAAAAAAACGAAGCTTGGTCGTAATATCTATGCACTCGGCGGAAACAAAGAATCCGCTTGGTATTCGGGTATAAACGTAAATCTTCATACCCTTATAGTTTTCATTATTTCCGGTATTTGCGCCGGTATAGCCGGTGTGGTTCTTCTCGGTCGTGTAGGCTCGGCAGAGCCGGCAGCGGCAACAGGCTTTGAGACCTATGCAATAGCCGCTTCGATTATCGGCGGAACAAGCTTCTTCGGAGGCAAGGGTAAGATTTTCGGAGTTGTAATGGGCGGTCTTATCATCGGCGTTATCAACTTCGGTATGAATATACTTTCACTTTCGAGTACGCTTCAGCAGGTTGTAATGGGCGCTCTTATCATCGGCTCCGTTGCTCTTGACAGATTCGTAGCTAACAAAAAATAACCGTGCAGCTTAAAGGAGGTATTTTTATGGAACCTATGTTTAACCCGTCGCTCATGTGTATGGATCTTCTTGATATTAAAAATCAGACGGAAATATTAAATGAGCGATGTGACCTCTATCATGTCGATATAATGGACGGACATTTTGTGAAAAACATCACTTTGTCTCCGGACTTCGTAAAGGCGTTTTCAACAATCGCCAAAAAGCCTATTGACTGCCATCTTATGGTCACCGATCCCGATGATTATATTGAAGTTTTAGCTGAAAACGGAGCAGGTTATATTTGTCCGCACGCCGAAACTATAAACACCGATGCTTTCCGTATTATGAATAAAATCGAAGCATTAGGATGCAAAAAAGGTGTGGTTTTGAATCCTGCAACTCCGCTTTCTTATATCAGAGAATATATTGACCGCATAGATAAGCTTACAATTATGACGGTGGATCCCGGATTTGCCGGACAGCCTTTTATAAAAGAAATGCTCGGCAAAATCAGAGAAGCTAAGGAGCTTAAAGAAAAATACGGTTATAAGTTTTTAATCGAGATTGACGGTTCCTGCAATCAGAGGACGTTTAAGGAGCTTTACGAAGCCGGAGCCGAGGTCTTTATTGTAGGCTCGTCCGGACTTTTCTCAAAGGACAAAGACCTTAAAAAGGCTTGGGAAATAATGAGAGAAGAATTTCGTACAGCAACAGGAGCATAGTATTCAAAGCAAATTTTAAAGGAGGTGACCGACCATTGGATTTTACAATCGGTATAGATATCGGCGGTACAAACTTTCGCATCGGAATGGTCGGCCGTGACGGTGAAATTATCAACTTCGAAAAAAATTCAAGCAGAATTTTTGACAAAGGCGATGTAATCGAGACCCTGTATCTTAACATTTCGGATTATGTGAAAAGATATAACGCGGCCGATTCGATAAAAGCGGTAGCAATTGGATTGCCGTCCATGGTCAGCAAGGATAAAAAGACTGTTATATCCACTCCTAATCTTAAGGGATTTGATAATATACCGTTCGGAGATACGCTCAGCAAAAAGCTTGGCATACCCGTATATGTTGACCGCGATGTAAATTTTCTTCTTCAAAATGATATTGTTACATTGGGTCTTCCGAAAGATTCTACTGTTCTCGGCTTTTATATCGGAACCGGCTTTGGAAATGCCATTTATTTAAACGGCAGCTTCTACTGCGGACGCAACGGAGCGGCAGGAGAGCTCGGGCACATACCGTTTCCGAATATTGAGGAAAAGTGTACGTGCGGAAATGTCGGGTGCAGCGAAGTAATTTGCTCAGGCAAATATCTTGAAAAGATTACCGCGGAGTTTTTTCCCGGAACCGATATAAAAAATGTTTTTTTCGAACACGGCGACGATCCGAGAATAATCAAGTATGTTAAAGATCTTGCCATTCCTATAGCTACCGAAGTCAACATACTTGATCCCGATTATATTATAATCGCCGGCGGAGTGGTATATATGAAGAGTTTTCCGAAGGACATTTTGATAGATTCGGTACACTTTCATACACGAAAGCCTTACCCCGAAAAAAATCTCAGAATCCTTTTTTCGGAGCATACACAACAGAGCGGAGTTTACGGGAGTGGAGACTTTGCATGGCATCAGCTTAAACAGTAGTTTCGACTGCTGAAAAAATAAGTAAAAAAGAGAGAGGAATTTATTATGAAAAGGAAAATTTTAAGTATCGTTATGGCATTGACGGTAGTTATCGGCATTGTTTTCGCTGGTTGCGGAAGTAAGACCGACGACAAGAAAACGACCGACGGTTCGGGCTCTTCTTCCGGAACCGCAGAATACGCAATCATTCTTAAACCGCTTTCTAACGATTTCTGGGCAAATATGAAAGCCGGAATAGAGAAGGAAGCTAAAGAACTCGGCGTAACCGTTGACATTTTCGCCGCGCAATCCGAGGATGATACCGAGGGTCAGCTTAAAATTCTTGAAAACTGCATCTCCAAGGGCTACAAGGCCATAGGTGTTGCACCGATTTCCCCGACTAACCTTATTAACGGTATAGTTGAGGCAAACAAAAAGGGTATTTATGTAATGAATATTGATGAAAAGATTGATATGGATACCCTTAAGAATGCCGGCGGAAGTGTTATAGCTTTTGCTACAACCGATAACGAAAAAGTCGGTGAAAAAGGCGCAAACTATATAATGGAACAGTTAAAGAACGGCGGCGAGGTTGCAATAATCGAAGGTAAGGCAGGCAACGCATCCGGTGAGTACAGAAAGAACGGTGCAACAAATGCATTTACCGCAAACAGCGCATTCAAGCTTGTTGCTTCTCAGCCGGCTGACTGGGACAGACAGAAGGCTCTTGATACTGCCGCTTCAATGATTCAGAAATATCCGAATCTTAAGGCTATATATTGCTGCAACGATACCATGGCTCTCGGTGCTTTACAGGCAGTTAAAAACGCTAACAAGCTCGGTCAGATAATGGTAGTAGGTACAGACGGTGCAGCCGAAGCCATAGACAGCGTAAAAGCAGGCGAGCTTTCAGCAACGGTTGCTCAGGACTCAGCGGGAATCGGTGCTGTTTCACTTAAAACGATGGTTGAGACAGTAAAAGCGGGCAAAGCAATTGATGCTAATGCTACTCCCGAAACTATCCCGGTTGATTCTTATATAGTTACAAAGGATAGCTAAAAAGGTGTTTTCCATCCGTTTATTAGATAAACGAACTCCCTAACTCCCAAGCTCAGACAGCACCGATTTTTCGGTGCTGTCGAGCTGTATAACGGAATATTGAAAGAGGTTTTAATATGAAAATAGCAATAGGTAGCGACCATGTAGGATACGAACTTAAAGGCAAGGTTATTGCTCACCTGAAAGAAAAGGGTATAGAGGTAAAGGATTTCGGAACGAACAGCACCGAGCGTACCGATTACCCGATTTACGGTGAGGCTGTGGCAAACGCGGTAGCATCAAAGGAATTTGACAAGGGTATACTTATATGCGGTACAGGTGTTGGTATTTCTCTTGCGGCAAATAAGGTTAACGGTATCAGAGCGGTAGTTTGCAGTGAGCCATATTCGGCACTTCTTTCAAGGCAGCATAACGATACCAATATTTTGGCTTTCGGTGCAAGAGTTGTCGGCCTTGACCTTGCACTTATGATTGTTGACACTTGGCTCTCCGGTGTTTATGAGGGCGGAAGACACGCACGTCGCGTGCAAATGATATCCGACATTGAAGAAAGACAGAAAAATAAATAAGCTTTTATTTAATTAAACAAAAGGAAGCCGCAGAAACTATGTTTTGCGACTTCTTTTTTTCTTGAATTAGAGCTTTTTTTCTGATACAATATCAGCGTGTTTTCTACGGAACTGTAATGTTTGCAGCGATTGGTTTTTATTCTGTAAATGGAAAGGCTATGTAAGAATTATGAGTAAAATGTCAGAAGTAATGCCTAAATGGGGGCCTTATTCAAAAAAGTACAGCGGTGTGTCAAGAGTCACAGAGCACGAAACGGAGAAAGGCGTCAGGTTTGATTTTATTTCGCTTCCCGCAGTTTCAAATACCGATGCCAAGGCTCCGAATGTGACTATACCGGTGGGTGTGCATCCTTGGGATGTAAAAAGTGATTATTCTTTTTATTCTTACAGACAGGACCTGGAGTGGAAGGATGTTATTTATTCCGACGTTTCTTTTACCAAACTCAGCGATGAGAGTGTGCTTGTCAGGACAGAGATTTTCAATAATTCAGAGCTTATGCAAAATTGCCTTGTCAATTATTTCTCTTCGCTGCAATTTCCGTTTTTAACATCATACAGAGTTTCTCTTCCCAATAAATCGCTTATGTTTGACGCGCTTGATTACAGCGAGTTTACATATAAAACAAGCCGTCCGTGGGATAATGAAACTATGGACGCCATGCATAAAGGCGAGTTCTTTGATGATCGCTTTACTTCGCACAGAGGACTCGGAGACCGTGACGACAACCGATATATATTGCCGAAATATCCGCGTCTCGGAGAAGAAAAAGGCGACAAAATCGTATATAAAATAAAAAATGATTTAAACTTTTCAGATGCTGCTTTATATGTCAGATACCGTACCGTTGATAATAAGTCTTCGGCTTTTACCGTGAACGGTGACAACGTTGTGTTTCCGCCTGCGCAGGATATGGGTGAAATCACGATACCGATAGGTAATGTGGATAAAGGGGATTATACTCTCGTTCTCGTTTCTGAGGGCGAAGGCGGCATAGAATTTGATTTCTTTGCAATATGCGAAAAATACGAAACCAATAAAATATTAGTTGAAGCAAAAAAGAATAATTTTGTCCCGGATGTTAAGGTTCGCGACGAAATAAACGGTAAAACCGTTGAGATAAAATACGAGGGCGTTGAAAAGCCCTTTGTTTTAAGAACATTTAATGATGAAACAAGACTTCGCAGCATACCCTCCGGCTGTCTTGAGGATGTACCGACTCCCCGTATATCTCAACCGGATAAAAGCTTTGACAATATGATGGAAACTTTTTCCGGAGAATTCAGTTGGAAACACAGCGACGAGGGATACTATCAGAATACTCTTGTCCACACCTTGTACATAGAGCCGGGGAAAAGTCATACCGAATATGCGGTTATTTCGTATGGCGGTGCAGAATATGAAACGCCGGAAGATTATGAAAAGATCTATTTATCGGCGTCCGGCTCGGTTGAAAAGCTAAGCTATAATGACAGCGGAAAAAAATATGAGTTTTCAAACCGCCTTTTGCGAGCTGCAATGTTCCAAAACACCGTGTATCCGCTTTATCATCACGGAGAATATGTTATACATCACACTCCCGGCAAGAGGTGGGATTCCTTTTACACATGGGATTCGGGCTTTATAGGGCTTGATATGCTTGAATTTTCACCGAAAATAGCGGATTATATCCTCGATTTGTATTTGAGCGATAAGGATAATAAGGACTATGCGTTTTTGCTGCATGGTTCTCCTGTGCCCGTCCATCTTTATCAATATTATGAAATGCTCCAAAAAACATCTGATAAATCCGAGCTGTATGATTATTACGACCGAGCAAAGATGTTTTATGATTTCCTTGCGGGAAAAATAAACGGTTCAACCACCGCTAAATTTAAGAGCGGTCTAACAACTACATTTGAGTATTTTTACAATTGCTCCGGTATGGACGATCTTCCGCCTCAAGTTCTGATGTACAAAAATAATTTGCAGCTTAAAACCGCACCGTGTATTTCTTCTTCACAAGTTATAAGGACGGCAAAGCTTCTCTCTGTGATAGCTGAACATCTCGGTAAATCCGAAGATGTAAAAGTCTATTCGGAAGATATAAAGAGAATATCAAATGGGCTTCAGAAATATGCGTGGGATGATGAGGTGGGGTATTACTCATATGTAATTCACGATGAAAACGGCGAAGCAAAAGAACAGCTGCGCTCTGATTCGGGCGAAAATATGAATAAGACCATGGACGGTATATATCCTCTTATAGCCGGAATAACTACGGACGAGCAGACTGGCAGAATTCTGTCTCATTTGGAAAGCGAAGATGAGATGATGAGCAAGGTCGGTATAAGTGCCGTTAATATGAAGGCCGGATATTATGCCACTAACGGCTATTGGAACGGCAACGTATGGTTTTCGCATCAATGGTTTGTTTGGAAAACCATGTTAGATATAGGTGAAGCTGATTTTGCATATAAAATAGCCAAGGTCGCGCTCGATTCGTGGAAGCGTGAGGTGGAGTATTCGTACTATACTTTTGAAATGCTTTCGATAACTACGGGCAGAGGAGGATGGTTTCATAATTTCGGAGGCCTTTCCGCTCCCGTGAACATTTGGGCTTCTGCATACTTTAAGGCAGGCACGTTTAATCTCGGCTTTGACAGCTTTTGTGAAAATTACAGCTTCGAAAACGATTTCACTCATTTTTCCGCTGACGTTTCGCATTATAACGGTAAAGACAGCATAATGCTTGTTGTTATGAATGACAAAAATAATTATGTGGTAACAGTTGACGGAGAAAAAGCCGTTTTTAACGAGCGGAGCAAAGGAACATTTGAAATAAAATTACCCTCTGATAAAAAACGTGTAAAAATTGAAATTCAGCTTGTGTAATCCTCTACAAGCTTTTGTGCTTCTTCATCGGAATAAGCCGTAACACCTACTATTATAAGCTCCCTGTCGCTTTGCGGCAGGGAATTTGTATTTACGTCAAAGATTTCCACCGGCATAGAGTATCCGCGTTTAAATAAAGCTATTTTACCGTTATAGTCGGTTATGGTGTAAAGTGCTGCAACGGTAGTTCCTTCACTTTCCGTAAAGCTGCTTTTCTTTTTAGGAGATTTTAAAATTATCACTGTTACGGCACCTAATAAAGTCAGAGCAGCCACCGATGCGGCGATACATTTAAGTAAGGCTTTTTTCATTTTATTCACTTCCGTATATTATTTTTGACAAGAATAGGAAAAATATAATATTTTTTCAAAATTATGATGAAATAATCAACGGTTTGTGTTACAATAAATCAGTATAGTTATATCGTATCCGATCTTTTAAACGGAGGACTTTAAAATATGACTCAAAAGCGACGCGCAGTCACAAAGAGAGTACCTAAAAACAGAAAAAAACGCAGTAAGGGCGCAACGGTTTTGTTGTCGGTTCTTTTTACCTTTTTGCTTACCGCGGTTTTTGTATGCTTATATCTTCTTGTGTTTATGGTGTCTTACGTAAACGGCGACAGTAAGATAAATCTTGAGGAATATAAAGAAAATCAAGATCAAACCACAATTATATATGCGTATGACACCAACAACGAAGTCACCGAGCTTTCGCGCCTTCACGGTGAACAAAACCGAGTTTGGGTAACATACAGCGAAAATCCGGATGAAAGTGTTATACCGCAAAATCTTGCGAATGCGTATATTGCACTTGAGGATAAGCGTTTTTACGATCACGGCGGTGTCGACTGGTTCAGAACATTATCTTCAGCGGTTAAATACCACTTCAAGCAGGGCGGTTCGACCCTTACTCAACAGCTTATTAAAAATCTTACGGGAGAAAACGGCAAAACCGTAAATCGTAAGTTCTATGAAATACTGTCTGCGCTGAACCTTGAGAAAAATGCCTCCAAGCAGACCATACTTGAGGCGTATATGAATACGGTCTATATGAGCCACGGCTGTTATGGCGTACAGACCGCCTCCGAAAAGTATTTCGGAAAAAATGTGCAGGACCTTAATCTTGCGGAGTGTGCGTCTTTGGCGGCAATAACTCAATCTCCGTCAAAATATGATCCGCTTATTCATCCCGAAGAAAACAAAAAACGTCAAAAGGTCTGTCTTGACAATATGCTTAAGCAGGGCAAAATAACAGAAGACCAGTATAATGAAGCGATAAATTACACAATGGTGTTCACGAACAGTGAGGGCTATGTGCCGAGCGAAAACCTTACAAGCGCTCAGCAGCAGACCACTACCACCATTCAGAGTTACTATGTCGATTACGTTATTCAAAAAGTTATTGCCGACCTTATGGATAAATACGGCTATACAAAGCCGCAGGCGTCTACGCTCATTTATTCGGGCGGACTTCGCATCTACTCCGCTGTGGATATGAATGTTCAGAATATTCTCGAAAACGTATATGTAAACAGAATATCATTCCCGTCCTATAATAAAAATGTTCCCGATGCTCAGTCGGCTATGACAATTATGGATTACAGCGGCAGAGTGCTCGGTATGATAGGCGGAGCTGGAGAAAAGACCGAAAACCGCGGACTTAACCGTGCGGCAAATTCGTATAGGCAGCCTGGTTCATCAATAAAGCCTCTCTCTGTTTACACACCGGCAATAGAGGAAAAATATGCTTATTGGAGCACAAGAGTTAAGAACTATGGTATTCCTCACTATTACAGCGACGGCGGAGTGGGTCCCGTCAACTACGGTAATGACCCCGGTTCTCCCGATTCGTATGTAAACGTACAAAAAGCTATTTGTAAGTCTTACAATACAGTACCGGCGCAGCTTCTTAAAAAGATGGGTTATGAATTGAGCTTTAAGTATGCCAACGGCAAATTCAGACTCGATCATCTTTATGATGTTGATAAGAACGCCTCGTCGCTTGCCGTAGGCGGTACAAGTAAGGGAGTATCAACTCTTCAGATGGCAGCCGCATATGCCACCTTCGGAAACGGCGGTAAATATTACGACCCGTACTGTTACTATAAGGTTACAAATTCAAGCGGTACTATGGTATACCTTCAACACGACGAGACCGATGGCGATCAGATTATGTCTCAGGATACTGCGGATATTATGAATGAGCTTCTGCAAACCGTTGTTACCGATACGGCAGGTGAAGCTACCGCGCGCAATTACGGCCTTAACAATATGAAACTGTTTGCGAAAACCGGTACCACAACCGAGGATAAGGATCGTTGGTTCTGCGGAGGTTCCCCGTATTATGTAGCTGCAGTTTGGTATGGCTGCGATACTCCTAAGCAGCTTTCGAATTATGTTTCGGGCAATCCGGCGGGTAAAATATTTGATGAGGTTTTGCACAGAGTTCATAAAGGACTCGCTTCTAAAGATTTTACAAAATTCTCATCTATTGTTGAGCAAAAAGAGTATTGTACAAAGACGGGCTTGCTTGCGGGCAGCGGATGTTCGAGTCGCGCAACCGGCTGGTTCTCAAAGAGCAATATGCCGGGCTATTGTACATCTTGCTCCGGCGGCGGAAGTAAGGATGGCAAGATTGAGGGAGAGACCAAAAAGACAACCGACGGCAGCACTAAGCCGGCAGAAACAACAAAGGCGGTTGCTGAGACGACAAAAGCTCCCGAGGCCACAAAAGCCGCAGAGGCTACCAAAGCTCAATAATCAAAGGAGTTTTTATGGGCAATTTGCTGTTTAAAAATGCACACGTTATAGACCCTTCACAAAAGCTTGATACTGTCGGCGACGTTCTTGTCGTCGACGGTAAGATTGCCGATTTTGGCAAGGCTTTAAGCTGCTCTGCCGATAATATCATTGATGCTTCGGGGCTTGTTTTGGCACCGGGGCTTATTGATTTGCACGTGCATTTGCGTGACCCGGGTCTTGAATATAAAGAGGATATAATTTCCGGATGCCGTGCGGCGGCGGCGGGCGGTGTGACAACGGTTTGCGCCATGCCTAATACAAAACCGGTATGCGATAACGCAGAAACGGTAAAATATATACTTGAAAAAGCGGCTAATGCCGATGCTCACGTTCTTCCGATAGGTGCCGTTTCCGTCGGCGAAAACGGTGAAAAGCTCACCGATATGCAGGCTTTAAAAGAAGCCGGTTGCTGCGCTTTTTCGGATGACGGCGTTCCGGTTAAAACCGCAGAGCTTATGCGTGAAGCACTCAAAGAGGCAGCAAGACTCGATATGCCTGTTTTTGCCCATTGCGAAGAAAAAACAATTTCACGCGACGGCATTGTGAATGAATGCGATGTTGCAAAAGACCTTAATATGCCGCAGATACCGGTTTCGGCAGAAGACGTGGGAACTGCGCGCGAGACAGCCCTTTTAATGTCAGCACCCAAAAATGCACGGTTGCATATTTGTCACGTCAGTACGGGCAATTCAGCACTTCTTATAGCCTCCGCAAAGAGAAACGGATTTAATGTAACTGCTGAAACTTGTCCGCATTATTTTATATTTAACGATGAAAAGCTTTTGTTAAAGGATGCGGATTATCGAATGAATCCGCCGCTTCGCAGTGCCGTGGATCAGTTTTCCGTTCTCTACTCGCTTATTGACGGCGTAATAGATGTAATTGCAACCGACCACGCGCCTCATTCACCGGAAGAAAAGGCAGATTTTTACAAAGCTCCCAACGGTGTTATAGGTATGGAGACATCTTTTTCCGCTTCATATACCGCGCTTGTTGCGTCTGGACTTATCAGTCTTTATGAGCTTATTGATAAAATGGCGTGTAAACCGGCCGAGATTTTAAACAGACCGATAGGCACGTTAAAAAAGGGGAGTGCTGCGGACATTATTTTGATAGATGAAAGTGAAAAATTTGCAGTAGACATAAATAAGCTTCACGGTAAATCCAAAAACTGCATCTTTAAAAACCGTGAACTTCAAGGCAAGGTAAAAATGACCGTTCTCAGCGGCAGAATAGTATATAATGATTTAGGAGATTGACAAATGGCTTTTGACAGACTTATCCGTGCAATTGACGAAAAGAAAAATCCTACTGTGGCAGGGCTTGACCCGAAGCTTGACTACGTTCCCGAGTTTATAAAAAAAGACTCGCGTGAGAAATACGGAGATACGCTTGAGGCTGCGGCAGATGCGCTTTTGACATTTAACAAAGGGCTTATAGATTCTCTTTGCGATGTTGTGGCGGCCGTAAAGCCGCAATGCGCCTATTATGAAATGTACGGGTGGCAAGGAGTAAAAGCACTTTATGACACAATAGCTTACGCAAAAGAAAAAGGCCTGTTTGTAATAACCGATGGTAAAAGAAATGATATCGGCACTACCATGGAGGCGTATGCCGCCGCACATATCGGTAAAACAGAGGCTTTCGGTAAAACATTTGAAAGCTTTTCCGCCGATGCCCTCACGGTTAACGGTTATCTCGGAAGCGACGGTATAAATCCTCTTTTAAATATTTGCAAGGAAGAGGACAAAGGCATTTTTGTGCTTGTGAAAACTTCTAATCCATCCTCCGGTGAGCTTCAGGACAGATTGCTCGGCGACAAAACCGTCTACGAAACTATGGGTGAAATGTGCGAGAACTGGGGCAAGGATTCTATGACGGATTACGGATACTCGTGTGTCGGTGCGGTCGTCGGAGCAACTTATCCGAAACAGCTTTCAAGTCTTCGCAAAGAATTGCCGCACACATTTTTCCTTGTACCGGGTTACGGTGCACAGGGCGGAGCCGCCAAAGATATTGCAGGTGCGTTTGATGAGAACGGACGCGGAGCCGTAATAAATTCCTCAAGAGGTATAATGTGCGCATACAAAAAAGGCGGCTTCGATGAAAAAGATTATGCCGTTGCCGCACGTAAAGAAGCTATCAGAATGAGGGACGAAATCAATTCCGTTTTATAAAGGGTGATTTATATGAAAAATAAAAAGGCTTACCTTGTTTTGGCCGACGGAACCGTATTTAACGGAATTTCTATGGGTAAAGAGGGAACAGCTTTAGGAGAAGTTGTTTTCAATACGTGTACGGCTTCTTACGGAGAACTGCTTTCAGACCCGACATATTACGGTCAGATAGTGGCGCAAACCTATCCTCTTGTAGGCAACAGAGGCGTAGAAAAAAGAGAAAACGGTTCAAAAATAATGGCAAGCGGCTATGTTGTGCGTGAATGGTGCGACACCGGCGATCTCGGCGAAGAAACGCTTGACAGCTATTTAAAAGAGTGCGGCATAGTAGGAATCAGCGGTATTGATACACGCCGTCTTACGCGCGCCGTCCGCGACAAAGGCTATATGAAGGGTGCTATAACCGACAATCTCAATGATTTTGACGTGCTTATTAAAAATATCAAGAATTATACAATTTCCGGGGCGGTTGAGGCTGTTACCGTAAAAGAGCCGCAGAAATTCACGGCGGAAAATCCGAAATGCAATGTTGCGGTGATTGATTACGGTTCGCCGCGCAGAACTCTTGACGGCTTTTTGTCACGAGGATGTAGTTTGACCGTCGTCCCGGCTGACTTTACGGCTGAGCAGTTAAAGAACATTTCACCGGACGGTATTTTCCTTTCCGACGGTCCTGCCGATCCTGACGATAACCCAAAGCTTATAGAAAATATCAAGGAGTTTAAAAAACTCGGTGTTCCGATGTTCGGAATAGGTCTCGGCCATCAGATGTTGGCTCTTTCGGAAGACTTTAAAATTGAAAAAATGCCGCAGGGGCACCGCGGCTCAAATCAGCCTGTAGTTATAAAATCTACCGGAAAGCTTATGGTTACAGAGCAGAATCACGGTTATTCGGTTGAAGTTTCGAGCATCAGTGCCGATAAAGCCGATATTACAATGATAAATGTCAACGACGGCTCCTGTGAGGGACTTGAGTACAAAAATTTCAACGGTTTCGGGGTTCAGTTTACACCGGACAGCGACCGCGACAGCAGTACATCCTGGATATTTGACCGCTTTGTTGATATGATGGGGGAATGAGTTATGACAGAAAATAAATATTCAAAAATACTTGTTCTCGGAGCCGGCCCTGTGGTTATAGGCTCTTCCTCTGAATATGATTATTCGGCTGTATCTGTTTGCAGAGCGTTGAAGGAAGAGGGCATTTCAGTAGTTTCGGTAAACTCAAATCCGGATACAATAATGACAGATAAAAATGTTGCGGATACAGTTTATATTGAGCCATTAAACGGCGAAACAGTAAAGAAAATAATTGAAAAAGAAATTCCCGATGCCATTATCGGCACCACGGGAGGAGAAGCGGGGCTCGAAATTTGCCTTGAGCTTTTACAAAACGGTTATCTTGATGAGCACGGTACCAAGCTTCTCGGAATTAAGCCGGAAACCATAAAGGCAATAAGGAACGAGCAGGCTCTTCGAGATACTCTTGAAAATGTGGGCGAACCGTATGTATCCGCAAAGGTGTTGCCGACAGATGCGGAATGTGTGACATTCGCCGGTGAAATCGGTTTTCCCGTACTTATAAGTCCGGCATTCACGCCTGATTTTTCAGAGCCGATACGTTGCGAAAATGCAGATGATATTTTGTCAGGCTTCGGCAGTTGTGCCGAGCGGTCTCTCGTAAACGAGGTATACGTAAGAAAATGCGTCGATGATTATAAAGAAGTGGAATTTGTCGCAATGCGCGATTCCTTCGGCAACTGCATAAGCGTAAGCAGTACCGAAAATATTGACAGCGTCGGCATTCATTCCGGCGACAGTATTGTTGTTATTCCTGCGCAGACTCTTACAGACAGCGAAACCGTAAGGCTTCGCAGAGCCGCAAGAAAAATAGCCAATTATTTAAATATTGAAGGAAGCTGCAATGTCCGTTTTGCAATAAATTCGGATGGCAGCGAGTATATGGTTTTGGCAGTTGAGCCACAGCTTAACCGTACTACCGCTCTTGTTTCAAAAGCTACGGGTTATCCCATAGCGCAGGTCTCTGCCAAAATTGCTCTCGGATATAAGCTTTACGAAATCAAAAACGATATAACAGGCGTTACCACAGCGGCAAATGAACCTGCCATTGATTATTGTGCCGTAAAGGTTCCGAGATGGTCTTTTGAAAACTTCGATGCCGCCACCAGAAAGCTCGGCGGAACTATGCAGGCTACGGGTGAGGCACTCGCAATCGGCACTTCGTTTGAGTTGGCTCTTATGAAAGCGATACGCTCGATGAATCCGCGTACCGAATCTGTATCAATGCCCAAAATGAAGCAAAAAACCGACAATGAGATAAAGGAGCTGCTGTTAGGCTCCGATGATGAGCGAATTTTTGCTGTTTACGAAGCTATAAGACGCGGATTTGATCTTGCTGAAATACAGTCTCTTACAAGAATAGATAATTATTATCTAACTAAGCTCAAGAATATAGCCGATACGGAAACATCTCTCGGTAACGGCTTTTCGGGTGATTTGTATTTCCGTGCAAAAACTCTCGGTTTTCTCGACAGTACAATTGAAAAAATAACCGGTGAGGAGATTTCGGCACCCATAGCTGCAGGATATAACACCGTAGACACTTGCGCAGCCGAATTTGACGTTAAAAAGCCCTATTTCTATTCTTCGTTTGACGAGGATAACGAAGCCGCAATGTTCGGAAAAGCGCACCCGACATCGAAAAAGAAAATCCTTGTAGTGGGTTCCGGCCCTACATCCATAGGTCTTGGAACAGACCGCGATTATGCGGTGGTAAACTGTATAAATACACTTAAGGACTTCGGTTACTCCACTATTTTGCTTAATAATAATCCTGCGGCTGTTTCCACAGATCCCGGAGTTGCCGATACACTTTATCTTGACCCCATTACAGACGAAGATGTCAGAAATGTTGTGCTCACCGAAAAACCGTACGGAGCTGTTTTGCCGTTCGGCGGTGGTAACGCCGTCAGAAAAGCCGAAATGCTTCGTTCATTAGGCGTTAAGGTTTTCGGTTCGGATGACGAGGCTCACCGCAGACTAAAAAACAAAATCGAGTTATTTGATATCCTTGATGATCTCGGTATACGTCACACAAATAACCGACACGTTATGATTGGTAAGGGTGCCGAGGTGGATGTCCTGTCCGATGGCAGCGATATACTGGTTCCGGGAATTTGCGAGCATATTGAAAAGGCCGGTGTAAATCCCGGCGACACTACTACGGTTTTTCCGTCGATAACGCTTACCTCATCGGATAAAGCAAAGATATACGAATATACCGAAAAGCTTTGCAAAGAACTTAAAATTAAAGGGCTTATAAATATCCAGTTTGTTATATATGATAACGAAGTTTATGTTTCGTCGGCAAGCGTCGTGGCAACGCGAAACGTGCCGTTTATGACTAAGGCATCGGGGTTGCCGATAGTTGCCATGGCTACGCGGCTTATGCTCGGCGAGACGCTCGGTGATATCGGTATGGGATGCGGTATTTTACCGGAGCCTACAAGGTATTTTGTCAGAGTACCGGTATTCAGCTTTGAAAAACTTCAGGGTACCGATGTTCAGATAGGCGATACCGAAAAGTCAACGGGTGAAGTCATGGGCATAGCAGATACATTTGACGAAGCTCTTTTGAAGGGCTTGATAGCTTCGGGAATGCGTATAAAGCGCACAGGCGGAGTGCTTGTTTCCGTTGCCGATACCGATAAGAGGGACAGCGTTATGCTTGCCGGTGAATTTTTAAAACAGGGCTTTAAGATATATGCTACCTCCAATACTGCTAAGCTTTTAAATTCGAACCATGTTGCGGCAAATTCCGTGCGTAAAATACATGAGGGCGAGCCGAATACAATGTCGCTTATTAAGAATAATAAATTATCATATGTTGTTTCAACCGCGGAGCAGGGGCCTAAGGTGAATGAGGACGACATTCGCATACGTCGTACCGCTCTTTTGCGCCGTATTCCGGTATTGCCGTCGGTTGATACTGCCTTTGCATTTGCAAAGTGCCTCGAAAATAACAATATTCTTGAAGAAATAAAGGTTTGCAAGCTATAATTATAGGTGAATGATTTATGTTTCAAAAATCGTATAAAATCCTGTCGACCGAAAAACTGAATAATACAACTTTCAGCTTTGTTATTTCCTGCCCGGAGCTTGCCGAAGAAAGCTGGTGCGGAAGATTTGTAAATGTCTTATGCGGAGAAAAGACTCTGCGCCGCCCGATTTCAATTTCTGAAATTGACAAGCAAAACGGTACAATAACAATCGTATTTGAAGTCCGCGGAGACGGAACAAAATGGATGTCGGAGAGAAAAGCAGGGGACGAGCTTGATATTTTAGGACCTCTCGGCAACGGTTTTTTCCCCGATAAAACAAAACGCGGAATTTTTATCGGAGGAGGTATAGGTTGCCCCCCTATGCTCGATGCTGCAAAAGAATACGGCAGCGATGCAGAGGTGATTCTCGGCTTCAGAAGCCAAGAAAATGCAATACTTACAGATAAGTTTAAGTCTGTTGCTAAGCGGGTGGAAATCACAACAAACGACGGTACCCTCGGCGCAAAAGGCTTTGTTACCGATGTGCTTAAAAATATGGTTCAAAACGGCGAAAATGCCGTAGTTTATGCCTGCGGACCCACACCGATGTTAAAAAGCGTTGCTGCGCTTTGTAAGGAAAAAAACATTAAGTGCTACGTTTCGCTGGAGCAGCGTATGGCGTGCGGAATAGGTGCTTGCCTTTGCTGTGCACAAAAGACTCGCGATGAAGACGGCGAGCATATGAAACATGTTTGTAAAAACGGACCCGTTTTTGATTCCGAGGAGGTCGTATTCTGATGGCTGATTTAGGTGTTAATATAGCCGGAGTTCATTTTAAAAACCCCGTAATTACAGCGAGCGGAACTTTCGGATTTGGGCAGGAATATGCCCGTCTTTATGATATTTCGCGTCTCGGAGGTATATCTTGCAAGGGGACTACGCTGAAAGAACGCACGGGAAATCCTGTCCCGCGAGTTTGTGAAACGCCGTCAGGTATACTCAACTGCGTCGGACTTCAAAATCCGGGCGTCGACGCGTTTATAAAAGATGACTTGCCTTTTTTGAAAAAGTCAGGTACCGTTATAATCGCTAACATTGCAGGAAGCGCAGAAGAAGATTACGTTGAAACCGCATCAAGGCTTAACGGTACGAGTGTGGATATGATAGAGCTTAATATTTCGTGTCCTAATGTTAAAGAGGGCGGAGCTTCTTTCGGAACAAGTGCCGCGAGCGTCGAAAAGATAACGTCGGCTGTCAAAAAAGCATCCGAAAAGCCGCTTATGGTAAAACTTACGCCTAACGTAACCGACATAACTGAAATGGCTCTTGCCGCAGAGAGTGCCGGTGCAGATGCCGTTTCTCTTATAAATACGCTTACCGGAATGATTATTGATATAAACACAAAAAGACCGCTTCTTCGCAATAATACGGGCGGGATGTCAGGTGCGGCGGTTTTTCCCGTGGCACTTCGTATGGTTTGGCAAACCGCATCCAAGGTTAAAATTCCCGTTGTCGGTCTCGGAGGTATAACAAAGTGGGAGGACGCCGTACAGATGCTTTTAGCCGGAGCTAGTGCAGTTCAGGTCGGTACCGCAAGCTTTACAGACGCATTCGCACCGCTTAAAATTATAGACGGTATAAACAATTATCTCGACAAAAACGGGTATAAGAGTGTGTCCGAGATAGTCGGAAAGGTTGAACCATGGTAATACTTTCGGTTGATTACGGCGATGTCAGAACCGGAATTGCCGTTTGCGATAAATTCGGTATGTTGGCGTCACCCGTTAAGGTTATTGTCGAGCGCGACAGCGGCGCTTTGGCAGATGAGATAACTGAAATAGCCACAGAAAAGAAGGCTGAAAAAATAGTATTGGGGCTTCCGAAAAATATGGACGGTTCAGAGGGCTTTCGTGCCGAGGCTTGTCGGCAACTGGCAGAGCTTATTTCAGAAAGGATTAATCTTCCGATAGATTTTGAAGACGAGAGATTGACTACCGTTTCGGCGCATAATGCGCTGAACGCCACAAATACCCGTGGTAAAAAGCGTAAGGCGGTTGTTGACGCTGTTTCTGCAGTTATAATTCTTGAAGATTACTTGAGAAAAACGAAAAATCAAAAATAAAATCGAAAGCAGCCCGTATGTCATATGATATACAGGCTGCTTTTGGCAAAAGAACAAAATTAAATTGTTTAAACACAATAGAAATTTGTATCCCATCCGGGAATGTACGGATGATGTCTGAAGTATATTTTATATTCGGGATTTACCTCGAGTATTTTTTCGGGCAAAATAAATATATCTTCGATTCTGTGGTATGCCGCAATGTTGAGTTTGGGCTTCAACCTTTTTAGCGTAATTTCGGCTCCGTCAAGCATTTCACTTTCCGCTCCTTCGATATCCGCTTTTATATATGTAATGCTTTCACTCTTTGAAATTTCATCCACCGAAACAGTATCTGTCTTTGCTTGTGCGGCATTTAAAAGATATGAATTTCTGCCGCCTTTTCCCGCAAAACCCATAGTTGATTCTCCGCTCCAAATGCCCTTGTTCACAAGAGTTATATTGCTCATGTTTTTTGTGTATTCCATAAGCTTTTTAAAATTGCGCGGAGCAGGTTCGACAGCTGTTATACTGCCGTATTCGTTGCCGGAGAAATGCAAAAATTCCTTTATTGTGTCGCCGTTATAAGCACCGAGATCAAGGTAATTTTCGTTTTTGCCGAGCCTTAATATATCGCTAAACACTTCTTCTTTATCGCTCTCGCAGGATAGAAGTGTGTCTAAGTCTCCGCTGTATTCAAAGTTGACAAACTTAAAAAACACATCTTTGGATTTTTCGTCTGCAAGCAGCGAATAAATGTTGCAGATGCGGCTTTTGTTGCGTTCAAAAAATTCTCTGTTTGCTATGCCGTTTCCGTAAACCGACACGCTCGGTACAAAAGTTTTGTGCTTTGCGGCAACGCTTTTAATGTTATCGGTGACCGATTTAAGCTGAGAACCGAAGCATATTACACAGTAAAAATCGCCGAATTCATTTTCGCAGTCAGAGAGACTTTTGACTTTAAATCCGCGGAAGCTTCTGTCCCTGACAAATCCGTCACTTGCCATAACGGCAGATATTTTTATACCCAGTCTTTCAAATTCGTCAAATATTTTATCGGCGCCGTTTCCGGTTCCGTAGCAAACTATCGGAAGGTCGGCGTCTTTTAATTTTTCCCATACAGAAGGAGATTTCAGCATTTTATCAAGCATTATAACCACTCTTTTTATTTCTGCAAAAGTTCGGTATTAATTGTAACATATAACGTGAGTTTTCACAAATGTTGTTATTTACTTTGATAAAAAAAGATATTATAATATAAGTGATGAATTCTAAGGAGGTATTATTATGAACGATATTAACTCTCTTTATAAATTATGGTGCGAAAAAGCCGTGAATGATAAAGACCTTATTCCGGAGCTTAAATCAGTTGAGGGAAATCAGGATGAGATTCTCGACAGATTTTATAAAAATCTTGAATTCGGTACGGCAGGTCTGCGCGGAGTTATAGGAGCCGGTACAAACAGAATGAATGTTTATACCGTTAATCAGGCAACACAGGGCCTCTCGGATTATCTTAACAGCGAGTTTAAAGAGCCGAGCGTTGCCATTGCCTATGATTCGCGTATAAAATCGGATGTATTTGCACGTTCCGCGGCTTCGGTGCTTGCCGCTAACGGTATTAAGGTATATATCTATCGTGAACTTGTACCGACTCCGATGCTGTCATATGCGGTTCGCAAGCTTCATTGCAGTTCGGGCATAATCATAACCGCAAGTCATAATCCCTCAAAGTACAACGGCTATAAGTGCTACGACCCAAACGGCTATCAGATGACCGATGCAGCCGCCGCCAAAACCTATGAGTTTATAAGCCGTGTTGATATGTTCTCGGGCGTTAAAACCGCCGACTTCGAAGAATGCGTCAAGAGCGGAAAAATTGAATATATCAGCGATGAGGTTTATGAGTCGTTCTTTACCGAAGTGCTGAAAGCAAGAGTCAATCCCGGCATATGTGAAAAAGCGGGACTCTCGGTAATTTATACTCCGCTTAACGGCACCGGAAACAAGCCTGTCCGCAAAATTCTTAAAATGATAGGCGTAGAGGATGTAACCGTTGTTCCTGAACAGGAATTGCCCGACGGAAACTTCCCGACCTGCGCGTATCCCAATCCCGAAATCAAACAGGCCTTTGAGTGTGCAATAAACCTTTCAAAAACAAAAAAGGCAGATCTTCTTGTTGCAACCGATCCCGATTGCGACAGACTCGGCATTGCTGTGCTTGATGACGGCGAATATAAGCTTATGACCGGTAACGAAGTGGGAGCAATGTTTACAGAATATTTGCTTGAAACTCTTACGGAGCAAAGCAGACTTCCGAAAGATCCTGTCGTTGTTAAAACAATAGTTACTTCTCCGCTTATCTCGGCCATTGCTGCTGCCCACGGCGCAACTACGGCAAACTTGCTTACCGGATTTAAATATATAGGAGAGCTTGTTACAAAGCTTGAAAGTAAAAATGAGGTTGACCGTTTTGTAGTCGGTATGGAAGAATCCTACGGCTATCTCCGCGGCTCACATGCAAGAGATAAGGATGCCGTTGTGGCTTCGATGCTTGTTTGCGAAATGGCGTCATACTATAAGCTTAAAGGTATGAGTCTTTATGACTTTATGCAGAGCATATACAAGAAGTACGGCCTTTATCTTAATACTCTTCTCAATTTCGGCTTTGAAGGTGCCGCGGGAATGAAAAAGATGGCTGAAATGATGGATTCACTTCGCGCTGACGGCCTTAAAAATATTGCGGGTATGGATGTCATAACATCTTCGGATTATGAGGCAAGCATCGAGACAAATCTTAAGACAGGCGAGAAGGCTGAGATTACTCTGCCGAAATCAAATGTGCTTGCATACACCCTTGATGGCGGTAACAGCGTAATAGTTCGCCCGTCGGGAACAGAACCGAAGATAAAGATTTATATTACGGCAGTAGGCAACACGCGCGAAGAGGCTAAGACTGTTACCGATAAGATAAGCGACGATATGGAAAAAATACTCGGTATTAAGAATTAAAGGAAGATTCTGAAAATGATGCAAAAGAAATGGGCCGTTCGTGTTATAGCCATAGTATTGGCTGTGCTTATGGTGGCAACAACACTTACGGTTTTGCTTAATGTTTTTTACTTTAAATAATTGAAATAACACGTCGCATTTGTCGCGGCGTGTTATTTTATATGTAAAATTTGTCATTATTGCTCGCGTTGTGTAATGTACACAAAAAGTGTGGTTGACAAATGCTTAAAATATGCTATAATAATTAAGCTTGCAGTTTTATTAGCAATGTTTAGCCAAGGGGTGTGCCTGTTTTGACTGATAATGATGATCTTCTGAGGTTGGTCAAGCTGGCATCTTCGGGCGATAATGAAGCTTTATCTCTGCTTGTATCAAAAATGATTCCCGATGTGCGTCGTGAGGCTTCTAAGTTTTCCGGAGCTGTCGGCGTCGATTCCGACGATCTTTTTCAGGAGGGTATGATAGGGCTCTTGTCTGCCGCGCGTTCCTATAAAACTGATTGTGGCGCGTCATTCAGAACTTATGCCTCGGTTTGCATACGTAACAGAATCATTTCGGCTGTAAAAAAAGCGTCAGGCGGCAAAAGTGTGCGTCGTGACCTTTTGGTCCCTTTGGAAACAGAGCTTTTATCTGTGCCGGAGCTTTCTTATGATGACGGTCTTGTTGTTAAAGAGGAATGTGACAGGCTTTTTGGCTTTATCGAAACACAGCTTTCCGAAAGAGAACGCAGCATTTTAAAATTATTCCTTAGCGGGTTAAGCTACGGCGAAATAGCCCAAAAACTCGGTTCTTCATCCAAATCCGTTGACAATGCGCTTCAAAGGGTTAGGCGAAAGCTGAAGAAGTATAACTAAGGCGGTAATTAATACTTCATCAAAAGCCCTTTTCTCATTAGGAGAGCATTTTTGCGGCGGTGCAATTCCGCTTAGGGTAAAAATAATTTTTTTCAAGCGAGGTAGCAAAATGTACGAAGACAAAACCCTTATTTGTAAGGAATGCGGTAAAGAGTTCGTTTTTACAGCAGGTGAGCAGGAGTTCTATGCTGAAAAAGGCTTTGTAAACGAGCCCCAGAGATGCAAGGCTTGCCGCGATGCAAGAAAGAACGCTGCTAAAGGCGACAGACAGATGTACACAGCAACTTGTGCACGCTGTGGCGGCGAGGCAAAGGTTCCTTTCCAGCCCAAAGATGATCGTCCTGTTTATTGTAGCGAGTGCTTTGCAAAGATGAAAGAAGAGCAGGCATAATTTTAACATAAATTAAATATATATGTTTCGCTGAGTCTGTTCGTTAATTCGGGCAGACTTCTTCTTTTTGTATTTTTTTTGAAAAATTTATGCTATTATAAATGTGGTGATATAATGAAAAAGACTGTTTCTGTTTTGCTTGTTGCAATCATGCTCTGTACATTTTCTTTTTGTGCCTTTGCGGTGGATAATACCGCATCCGTAAATATAGTTGAAACCGCAAGTAACGAATATACGGTTTATCTCGGATTTATCGATAACGGTAAAGAGGTATGCGGCGGCAGTATGAATTTAGTATATAACAGCGACAAGCTTAAACTTGTTGATTATTCGACGGACTCCGAAAGGTGTATGATGCTGATAAATCCGGACTATCAAAATAAAGGCAATACTGTTCGTTTCGTTTTTGCCTCGGCCAACGCTTTAAGTAATGGGGAAAATTTGGCAACAATTAAGTTTTCGTCGAGCGGTGACAAAGTTACATTGTCGGATTTTTCGGTATCCGAGTATAGACTGTATGATGTAAATTCGTCCCTTGTAGCCAACGAAAAGTCGGTTTCTCCTGCTATTTCGTTTAATGCTTTGTCTGATAAAAACAGTGTTGACACAACTGTTGTTGCGGACGGTAAGAATACAGATTCTGTTAGGGAAAGCACCGATTTTCCAAGTAATGATTCATATTTTTCACCTGAGTCGATTGCCGAAGACATTAACAATGTATTGCCGGACGAAACTTCTGCCGGTACTCCGGTAAAACATTCTTCCAAAAGCCGTAAAGCGCTTATCATATCGCTGATAGTTTCATTGGCTCTTGTTATTATTGCCGCAGTTATAATTTTAATTATGCGGAAGAAAAAAAGGTAATCGGATTTAAAATAAAAAATATAATTTAGGGCTTGCAAAATCCCCCGTATTATGTTAATATATTCGGGCAGTAAAAAAGCATACGATTTATCGGGGTGTGGCGCAGTTGGTAGCGCACTAGACTGGGGGTCTAGGGGCCGCAAGTTCAAGTCTTGTCACTCCGACCATAAAAGGATTTAGCATAAGCTAAATCCTTTTTTAGTTTTATTAGCTTTTGTTTTTGTAGAATCGGAAAGTAAGATGTGATAAAATAATAATAATTGTTGAGCGAAAGTAATTAGCTTTTTGGAATATATTGTTGTATTTCCCCAAAAAGCTCGTTTGGTTTTTGATTGTTGAGAAATTCTTGCATCGTAACATGTGTTTAGTATAATTAATATATGAAAACGTGAAAGGGGTTAAAAATTATGAGCAACAAAAAAGAACGTCGCAGAATAGTAAAGGAATTGCTTGACGTTACGGATAAGGAATTTACGGATGAGGAACTGATACATCAGCTTATCAACACCGAGCTTTCCAAGGATTCGGATAAAACCGACAAATTCACTTTCGGTCAGCGTGCGGCGGATGCTGTTGCGCGTTTTGCCGGAAGTTGGGCGTTTATATTCAGCTTTATAGCTATAATGGTTATTTGGATGGTTCTGAATATAGTACTTAAAGATAAGGCTTTTGACGCATATCCGTTTATCCTTTTGAATTTGGTGCTTTCTTGTATTGCGGCAGTACAGGCTCCGCTTATTATGATGAGCCAAAACAGACAGGAGGCCAAGGACAGAGAGCGTGCGGAAAATGATTTTAAAGTCAATTTAAAAAGTGAACTTATAATCGATGATTTGCACAGAAAGATGGATCTTGTTCTTGAAAACCAAAAGAAGATAAATCGCCGCCTCGATCTTTTGGAACAGGCGGAAAATATAAGTCTCGAGCAAAAAAAGAACATCGTTTCTTCGTCGAAAAAAACACTTCCGCAGGATAATGATTCTCTCACATAAAAGTATTATATTGAGCAATAAGATTTTTTGGGGGTGAAAAATTATGACAGAAAAGGATTATTTAAAACAAATTGATTACGTTATCGAATCGGGACCTTATACAGACAGTTGGCAATCTTTATGTAAACATAAAACACCGAAATGGTATAAGAATGCTAAATTTGGAATCTTTATTCACTGGGGAATTTACAGCGTACCTGCATTCGGCAATGAGTGGTATTCGCGTGAGATGTATGATAAATCAAAGCCGGCATATCGGCACCACCGTGAAAAGTACGGTAATCAAAAGGAATTTGGATATAAGGACTTTATACCGATGTTCAAAGCCGAAAACTTCAATCCCGAAAAGTGGGCGGAGCTTTTTAAAAACAGCGGCGCAAAATACGTAATGCCGGTTGCCGAACATCACGACGGCTTTGCCATGTATAATACCGAGTTTAACCGTTGGAACAGTGTAAATATGGGACCGGAACGAGATGTTCTCGGAGAACTGAAAACGGCTGTGGAAAATATCGGACTTGCCTTTTGTGCGTCAAATCATCGTGCCGAACATTATTTCTTTATGAATATGGGCAGAACATTTGACAGCGATGTGTGCGATGAAAGATATGCCGACTTTTACGGACCTGCTTATTATTGTAAGGAACTGTCATCCGATAAAATGGGTGTAACGGCATCAAACTGCCGTTCTGTACCTCCGACGGAGGATTTCTTAAAAGATTGGCTTGTACGCATATGTGAGCTGATAGATAAATACAAGCCGAAAGTTGTTTACTTCGATTGGTGGATACATAACAGGGCGTTTAAACCGTATTTAAAGAAATTTGCGGCATATTATTATAACCGTGCCGCAGAATGGGGAACCGAAGTTACGATAAATTATAAGCTTCAGGCTTTTGCTCCGGGAAGTGCTACGTTTGACGTTGAACGGGGAGCTTTGACAGATATTTCGCCCGTACCGTGGCAGACCTGCACTTCAATAGCAAAAAATTCATGGGGATATACCGAAAATAACAAGTTTAAGTCGGCATACCATGTTATATGCGATTTAATCGATATTGTAAGTAAAAACGGTGTTATGCTTTTAAATGTCGGCCCAAAACCCGACGGTACGATTACAGATGAAGAAACTGCGGTTTTGAATGAAATCGGCGATTGGCTGAAGACTAACGGTGAGGGGATATACGATACGGTTCCGTGGAAAACCTTCGGCGAAGGAAAAGTCAATACAAAGGACGGGTCCTTTAAGGATAATAAGACAAAAAAGTATACCGAAAAGGATTTTCGTTTTACATATAAGGACGGAGCGGTCTACGTTTTCCAAATGAAACCGACACATGACGGTGTAATAAGAATTAAGAACTTTAAAAAGATAGCGCAGGACGCAATTGTATATTCGGTAAAGCTCCTCGGTAATCACTCACCGATAATAATCAGCCGAACCGAAAAATATATGGAACTTAAACTTATGGAAATTCCGCAAACGACCTTGCCGTTATGCTTTAAAATTGTTCTTGAATAAAAAGAGTCTCAATGATTGCTTATAGCAACCGTTGAGACTCTTTTTTTGGCTTATTCGGTAATTTCGGCATCCTTTGTAAGTCTGCCGTGGTATATAGCGTTTGATATATTTGTCGGTGATAAAAAGACCTTGAGCTGTTTAAACTTTGTATCAAGCTTATTATTACTGAACGGTATGTCCGAGAGGGAATATGTCGTAATACTGTTTCTGAGCTCGGTAGTTGAAATAGACATGTCATTTTTAATTGTTACAGTCTTTTTCTGTCCCGGAAGCAGGTCAAAAAAGTTATCGCTGAACGGCAAAGTGCTTTTGCTGCTTTCAACTTTGACAAGGCGAGCATATTTGTCGGATGACACAGTAACATTCAATCCGTCTGCCGTTTCCTCTAAAATGGTTTTAAGCTCGGCTTTTGGCAAGCGAAGCTCGTTTTCGCGGCAGAAAAGAACAGTTTTTTGCTGAATAATGGTGTTGTTTTCATAAAGTCTTACTGCAATGCCTGTTCTTTTTTTATCGTATTCCGAGCAAATGAACGGAACATTTAAATCAAAAACAACTGAATTTTTTACGGCACCGACGGTTAATGTTCTTTTGTTTGTTTCAAGAGTTCCGTTTTCAAAATCAAATATTTCATATTCCGCATCAACTGTTTTGCTTTCGTTTAAATCATTCAGCACAAAAACACGTATATAGTCGCTTGTATTCTCAATCGATATGCTGAGCGGCGCGTTAAAGTGCTTTGCACCGTATTGTAAGGCCTTGTAATTGCCATAGTAATCAAGACTTGACCAAGAGCATACACCCCAGCAGTCATTAAACTGCCAGTACATTGAACCGTTGCATCTGCCCTTGTTTCTGCGCCAATGTTCGGTGGCATCTGCGATACATTCGTTTTGCGTTACCTGTGACAAATAGACATAATCCTTGAACTCCTTTGGTAAATTAAACCTAGATGCTATATAATATATCATTTTGTCATTGCCGTTGGCACATTTTTGGTGAGACTTAAACACATCGCTCGAAAGGGAGTAGTCGGAAGGCTTTGCAAACTTTTCGATAGCCTTCATATCAGGCAGGCTTTCAAAGCCGAATTCGCTGCAAAAACGTGTCATACGTTTGCGGTAATAATTCATCGGCTTTAAACCGTGCCATACGCCCCACAGATGGGTATCGCCTACATTGTCGCTTTCTACTCCGACGTTATGAGATTCACCTACAGGCGAACCGGGTGTGTAAGGAGTGTTTTTGTCATATTTTCTTATTTCGGGTTCAAGTATATGATAGAAGAATTTCTCGGTCCATTTGACATACTTTTGCATATGTACCCAAGCCATATGCATATCTTCAATTTCATTGTTGCCGTTCCATACAGCGAGAGAGGGATGATGACAGAGGCGTTTTACATTGTATTTAACCTCTTCTTTTACATTGTCAAGAAAGTCATTATCAAAGAACGGATAGGCTTGACAGGCGAATTGAAAATCTTGCCAAACAAGTATTCCTTTTTTGTCACAGAGATTATAAAACTCGTCGCTTTCGTAGTATCCGCCGCCCCAAATGCGTATCATATTTATATTTGAAAACAGGGCTGTGTCAATTAAATATTCGAGCTTGTCGGAAGTGAACCGCGTTATGAAGCTGTCTGGCGGTATGTAATTTGTACCCTTGATGAAAAGAGGGACACCGTTTAATCTGAATTGGAAATTTCTTCCGTATTCATCTTTTTCTCTGTTTAATTCAATTTTTCTGATTCCTATTTTTTTAGAAGTGGAATCGACTTCTTTGCCGCCGGATACTACTGCTGCACTTATTTCGTACAACGGCTGCTCTGCTTTGCCGGATAATTCGTATGTCCACCAAAGCTCGGGATCGGTTATTGTAAAGTCAGCTTCTGTGCCGCTTTGTTCAAGTGTGCTGCCGTCCGGCAATACAACCTTTAACGAACATTCGTAATCTTTATATGCCTTTATATCGGCTCTTACGGAGATAACGGCAGTACCGTCGGCATTGAGCGCTTGTGACGCAAAAAGATATTCAATTTTTGCACCGTTCACAAACTCAAGACTTATTTCCTTTGTTATACCGCTGCACGGTAATACGGGACCCCAGTCCCAACCAAAATGGCATTGCGGTTTGCGTATATGAACAATACCGTTCTGACCGTTTGAATTTACGGGAGTAGGACAGGACTTGTATTTTTCTTTAACATAATTTACCGGGGAACGAAACAATATTCTTATTTCGTTTTCACCCTTATCAAGACGTTCTTTTATTGATACGCTGTAAGCTTTAAAACAATTCCTAGCGGAAAAAGCAAGCATATTATTTACAAAAACATCACATATTGTATCAAGCATTTCACAGGTCAGCAGTATATCATCACAGTTTAATTCTTCTTCAGTTATTTCAAAAGTCTTTTTGTATTCCCAATTTGTTTCGCCGACCCAGTATACATCCTTTTCATTAAGGCCGATAAATGGGTCCGGAATATCTCCGTTTGCCATCAGGTCAAGATAGTTGCAGCCGGGTACGGTGGCTTCCTTGTATAGCTTATCACCGACTTTTCTGAATTGCCATTTCCCGTTTAGTGTCTTTTTCATTTTTCCAAATCCCTCTCTTTGAAACATCATTGGTATTATACTTTATCCCTCTGTATATTGTAAATGCTTTTATGCGCTTTTATTTTATGATTTTTTACCTGTAAGTCTAAATGCAACTCTGCGGCGGATATTTCTATTGACAATTTAATATATTTAATTTAAACTGTAATGGTATTTTGTGCATTATGCCAAAAACAAGAAGAGCGTTAGGGAGCTTTTTATGGAGAAGTCAAAGAATAAAGTCGGTAATGTTTTAAAATCGGTAAAAGAGCATTGGAAAAATCCGCCTGAGGGCCGGTATATACCGTATAAGGAGATTTTGTCTTATTCGATAGGCGGTATCGGAGTCAAATTTGTATTGTACACGGTCTCGTATATCGGACTTTCGGCGACAAGTCTTCTTGCCGGAGCTGCGTTAGGACTTAAAAACGGAGATCTTGTAAAGCTCAATCTGATAGCAACGGTAATTGGTATGTTTTTAGGTCCGCTTCGCGGTATGATAATTGATAACACGCGCAGTAAAAACGGTAAATTCAGACCGTATCTTATCTATGCCGGTATACCGTCGGCAGTTGTAACCACGGTGTTTGCTTTTTTACCGTTTGAAAGTATGAGCTATAACGGAAAACTATGGTCGCTGTTTATTACCTATATGATGCTTCAGCTTTGTTATCCGTTTTACGACCAAGCGTATACAACTCTTGTTCAGGTTATGAGCCCGAATTCGACGGAGCGTGCGGATGTCATAACAATATCGACATTTATATACTCTTTGGCACCCTCGGTAATGGGCTTTGTTGTACCGATAGTTGCCGGATTTGCCGGCGGACTCGAGCATATAAATGCCTATCGCGTAATTATGCCTGTTTTTGGCATAGGTGGTGCTCTTTTGGGGATTTTCAGTTACGCCGGAACTAAAGAGCGTATAATTGTATCCAAGGATTATTCCCCTAAAGTACCGTTTTTCCAAGGAATCGGAGCAGGTATCCAGAATAAGTACCAGTGGGCGCGCTCAATAACTTCATGGTTTATTCTTTTACAGGCCGGCGTCGGCAATGTTACAACATGGTATTTTTATTACGGTATTAAAGATACTTTAGGTCTTACAACGGAACAACAGGGCGTTTTAAACGGCACTCTTACAACAATTATTGGAGCAGCTGCAACACCGGCTATGCTTTTGTCTCCTTTTTTGATAAGAAAAATCGGTAAACGCAATTTGTTTATTATGTATGTTGTTTGTTCTGTTTTCTGCTTTGCCGGTATGTATGTTTTTATAGAGCAAATATGGGTGCTGTTTGTTTTTATATGGCTTAGGGGGTTTTTCTCGACATTTACGCTTATAACCGATGGTGCTATGAATGCCGATGTGCTTGATTATCAGCAATACAAGACGGGGGAGCGCCTTGAAGGGCTTATGAGTCAATTTGTAGGTATAATCGGAACATTTGTTTCTATGGGTGTAACTTATCTTATACAGACGATAATAATGCAAAATCATTACGGTCTTGTAAATAATTATGATGACCTTTACAATGTGTCTTTCAGAGAGCCGCTTTCAAAAGGTATGATTGCTCTTGCGGCGGTGGGATATGTAATTTCACTAATTCCGTTTATTACAATGTACACTCTGACAGAAGAGGAACACGAGGCACATATTTCCGTTCTTAAAATCAGGGCGGCACTTGAAGATTATGCGACAGAATGCTTGTCGGAGGGTGAGCTTGAAGAAGCCAAAAATATTTATGCCGATGCAGTAAACGAACTCGAGATTTGTCGTGACAGAATAGACAAAGTAAAGGGCAAGGAGAAGAGAAAGCTTAAAAATAAAATGAAAGCTCTTCAAATTGTTATAAACGAAAAAGATCGTTTTAATGACCCTAAAATGATAAAGAAAACCGAAAAAGCAAAAGAGCTTTTGTCTCATTCGGTAGAAGAGCTTTACGGAATATCAGAGCCCTCGATGGATAAATACAACGCCGCAAATGCAATGAGCGAGTCTACAAAAGAAGAAATACGTTCAAAATCAGCGGCACTTAAAGAAGCGTCAAAAGAGCTTGATCATTTCCATAAAAAAGCATATGCGTATATTCAGGCGCGAAAGCTTTTAAAGCAGCTTGAATACTATTCGCATTGGTCTGATATCTTCAGTTCGGAATCGGTTGAGATTTCGGAATGATTTCAGTTCCGTATTTCAGAGCGGTGTTTAACAACACCGCTCTTTTTAAGAAAAAGTTGTCAAAATGTTAACAATTTTTATTGCACACTTTAAAACAAAGATGTATAATAATTTTCGGTGATGTGAAATGAGTAAATCAACAATTATTGCAGTTGCGGGCAAAGGCGGTGTAGGCAAAACTTCATTATCGGCTACTATTGTCAGGTGCCTTACAGAAAAGTATCCTGATAAAAAGATACTTGCCATAGACGCCGATCCGGCAGTAGGCCTTTCGACCGCTCTCGGAATAGACGTCAAAATGACCATTGATGATATTCGTAAAGAGATTATAGCTTCCGTGGCCGAGGGCGATACCAGAGGAGCCGTTGAGCTTTTAGGCGAAGCCAAGTACCGTATTTTCGATGCTCTTGTCGAGACAGACGGATATTCGTTTATTGCTGTTGGAAGACCCGAGAGCGCGGGGTGCTATTGTAAAATAAACTCATATCTTAAAGAGGTTATCTCCATACTTTCCGACGAATTTGACTATGTTGTTATTGACGGTGAGGCGGGAATAGAGCAAATTAACAGACGTGTTATGGAGAGAGTAACGCATCTTATCTTAATAACGGATCCCAGCAAAAAAGGCTGCCAAGTAATAAAAACAATAAAAGGTGTTGCCGATGATCTTGTTATGTATGATAAAATCGGTGCAATAGTTAATCGTATGACGGACGAGTCTTTAAAGGATTATATTAATATCGACGGTGTTGAAGTTCTCAGTTATATTCCGAATGATACAAATCTCGCTATGTTTGATATACAGGGCGAAAATGTATTTAATTTGCCGGAATCTTCACCGGTGGTAAAGGGAGTACGGGAGACTTTAACTAAAATAGGGGTGCTGTAATGAAAGATCTGAAACATCTGATTTATTTTGAGAATCTGCTTCAGGAGGCAAACAATGAACTTGTGCAGCGGGCAATAAGCGATGGCAAAAAAGCGATTGCGTATACCTGCTATCATATCCCGGAAGTTCTGCTCAATGTCGATAATTGTTTTTCAGTAAGACTCAGAGCTCCGAGAACAGGTTCTATGGATATTGCAACTTATTATCTCAGTTCGTATCTGTGCGGATATTCCAAGGCTCTTTTGGAGCGCGGTATTGAAGGCGGTTATAATTTCCTTTCCGCTCTTATAGGCTCGGAATCATGCTCGGAAATGAATCGTACATATGAGCATTTTATGCTTTTGAATCTTGTACAAAACGATAAATTCTTCGTTTCTATTGCCGATATTCCTTTTAAAATTGAGCCGCATACAGTCAGGCATTATACAGAGCAGATGAGAGTCAAGGTGCTCGATAAGCTACATGATGTTTACGGTGTTGATACAAGCGATGCTATGCTTCGTAAAGCTGTTGAAGAGCATAACGAAGTTTGTCGTCTCATAACAGAAATAGGTGAATATCGCAAAGAGGAAAATCCGCGAATAACGGGATATGAATTTCACGTCATAAATCTTGTTACATATTGTTGCCCCAAGTATTTGATAATCGACAAGCTCAGAGAAACCGCAGAGGAGCTTAAAACAAGGGTTCCTGACGAAAAGAAAAATTATCGTGCTAAAGTTGTTGTCGTGGGTTCTGAAATGGACGATCCGGATTTCACAAAGCTTATCGAAGAATCCGGTGCTCTTGTAGTTGCCGATCGCTTTTGCTTCGGTTCGCTTCCCGGCAGAGAAGAAATAAAACTTAACGATACCGATGATGTTTTATCACAGATTGTATTGCATTATATGGAAACATGCCAATGTCCACGTTATATGAGCAAGGAAAAGGTGCAAGGCAGAAAAACCTATGTTCGTGACCTTGTAAACACGTATCACGCAGACGGTGTAATATATGAGCAGATAAAGTTTTGTGAATACTGGGGATACGAAAGGGCACTTGCATCACATATAATAACAAATGAATTCGGAATTCCGTCGGTTTCGGTTGACAGACAGTATACGGCAAGTGCATCCGGTCAGCTACGAACTCGTGTTCAGGCATTTGTAGAAAGCCTTGAAATTAAGAATATTCAAAAAGCAAAGGAGGCGAAGTAACGTGGCAAATCAGCCTAAAAATCTCGGTCTGTTGCATGAAGATAAGACCGGACTTTTAAAGCACCGCGAGTGGCGTGGGCTTAAAGACACTATGTATGATTACTATCGTTGGCTCATAACTTGGAAAGATATGATAGTTATGGTTTTAAAAGCACCCGTGTCGACGATAAAGGGTCTGTGGAATTATCGCTGGATGGCAAGTTATCTCGCGGCTCCTGCGTGGATAGACCGTCATACGGAGGGTACGCGCGGAACACACCTTCGTATAGCACATCTTCATTTTAACGCGATGATTAAGCATACATGTAATATGATACATATACTTTTTAAACATGATAAGCATTTTCATCCGAATGACAAATTTTCAGATAAAACGGTTTGTATGGATGAACTTTTCTCTTTTGAAATAATGGCGGGTTTTCCGAACTTATATGGTGTTCCCGTACAGACTATACCGATTTTTTTGTCATCGATGGTTGATCAAAACATAACGCCGCCGTATCTTGATATAACCGAGAGTTACGGCGTTCCCGCCGATGTTTGTCCTCTTCCCTCCGCGGAGGCAGGCGTGGCAATAAACGACGATTACCCGATGTTCGGTAAATGCTTTTTATCATGCAATATGCCGTGCGACGGTTCAACAATGAACTCGTCATATATCGACAGGCGTTTTAATCTTCCGTCTCATGTTGTTAATGTTCCGCTTAGATACACCGAAGAAGAAGTACAGAAATATGCCGTTGACGAGGTTAAATCTTGCATCAGATTTATCGAGGAACAGACAGGCGAAAAGTTTGACTGGGACGCATATTTTTCCGCTATGAAGATATACAACAAACAGCTTGAATATGAGCTGCAAAAATGGGATGTCAACAAAACCGATTATCCTCAGATGACCGGTGCCACATTTTGGCTGTACAGACTTTTTTACTTCCATCTCTCCGGCGGAATCGATAAGATATTTATTAAAACCGATAAAAAGGTTAATAAGCTTATGATGAAAGGCTATGAGAGAAAAGAACATGTTTCCAAGGAAATGCGACACAGAGCTATAGTTTGGTCATGTCCTGCAAACTATTATACGAGCCTTGCAAATTGGCTCGAAAATTGCTGGGGCATAAATGTTGTTATGGATATGGAGACGATGATATCTTATATAATGTATGATACCGAGGATAAAGAAAGATCGCTTGCCACATATGCAAAAACTCTTCAGCGCACCACAATGCGTAAGCATACCAAGGGCGGTTATCAAAACGTACTTGATGAACTTTGGCGCATTTGCGATGAATATAATGCCGATACCGTAATAATGTATAATCAGATTTCATGCAAGGGGATGGATGGTCTTAACGGTATATTTGATGACCAGGCAAGAGAAAGAAATATCAATTTCATTTGGGTTGATCAGGACCTTATGGATCCAAGAACCGTTTCGCGTCGCGATATGCGTGAGCAGATCAATAAATATATGACAACTGTTCTTCAGGAAGAACCCGTTGACCCGACGCTGGTTGATTTCGACGATACAATGGCTTGGTAAAAAGATAGGAGAGTGTTTATGAAATATTTTGGCGGATGCGACGTTGGTTCAACGTATGCAAAATGTGTAATTTTAGATGAAAACGGTAAAATTATTGCCGATGCTACCGTAAGAAGTAAAATAAATCCGGTGAAGAGTGCTGAGCTTGCTCTCGGTGAGGCTATATCGAAAGTCCCGGAACTGTCTTCTCCAGAGGAGCTTACGTATCTTATAGGTACCGGCTACGGCAGAAATAAAGTTCCGTTTGCCGACGAAAATATATCTGAAATCAGTTGCCACGCAATGGGCGTACATGTTACAGACCCGAGTGTAAAGGCGATTATAGATATCGGCGGTCAGGATGTAAAGGGCATTGCAATAGACACCGACGGTACGGTTAAGAATTTTGCAATGAATGATAAATGTGCCGCAGGTACAGGGCGTTTTTTTGAGGCAATGGCAAACGCATTTGAAATGTCACTTCCGGATTTCTGTAAATTGTCTCTCCAAGCAAAAAATACTATTCCTATAACGGCACAGTGTACTGTATTTGCCGAATCAGAGGTAATTTCTCTTGTAGGCGAGGGCAAACCCATGGATGAGATAGCAGCGGGTATTCAGCTCGCAGTTGCCAAACGTTGTTTCGTTATGGCAAAAAAAGCAGGTGCTACCGACAGTATAACGCTTACCGGCGGTTGTGCTAAAAACGAAGGTCTAAAGCGTGCTATTGAGCACGTTCTGAAAATTAAGGTTGTTGACCTTCCAATAGACCCTCAGCTTATGGGCGCGCTTGGTGCTGCCGAGTATGCAAGGCAAAAGGGGATGGCATAAATGAAAGCTTTAATTATAATTTTAATCGTTCTTGCAGCGCTTTTTGTGCTCACATTTTGCATCTATTTTTTCAATCTCGATATGAAACTTGTTCGTAAGATATATGATGCGCTCGGCAAACATTATGATTCGCTTGAAAAGGACAAAAAACTTTAATGAAACTTTATGACAAGCTTATCGGGCAAATAAAAAACCTTTTGCCTGAAAACGCCAAAAGGTTTTCTTATAGTGAACCGACGCTTAAAATAAAAAAAGACAATTCAATACTTTTATTGAAAGAAACGGCGTATGAACTCGGCGGAAGTCAAAAGCCGTGTGTAAGCACGGTCGCGGTGAGTGACAGTATAAAGTTTGACAATTGCACATATCTTTACGGAAAAGATATTCCGGAAATAAGGTCTGATTGCTGTTTCGGAAAAATAGTTTTTCTTGAAATCAAAGATATTGGTGAAGAGCAATCGGCTTTTGATAAGATAAAAGAACTCGAACGTCTTAAATATAGCTTTTGCCCTGAGGAATTTATGACAAGAGCATCTGCATTTAATATGCGGGAGCAGATAAGAGTCAGCAAAAAAGCGGTAAAAAACGGTGTGACATTCTCGGACTACGGCTCATCGCTTATTAAGGCTTATCTTGAATTCCCTATGGTGAAGAGTGTGCAGATAATATTTATTACCGAATTCGACCGTTTTAATGAACTCAGTATGATTTGTGATAAAGTAAGGCAAACAACCGATGCTTTGAATCACATACTTGACAATGTGCTTCTTGATTGCAACACATGCAATTTAAAATCGATTTGCGACGAGGTTGAGGGTATGAAAGAACTGCATATGAAAAACGCTGCAAAGAAACAGTAAAAAAAGCAGGCAAGGCCTAAATGCTTTGCCTGCTTAAATTTTATTTGAATTCGTTTTCAACAGCCTTTTCAAGTTCTTCTTCTTTTTCTTCTTCAATTTCAAGGCGGATAAACATAATGATAAAGCTTATAAACAAAAATGCACATGAAAACCAAATTGAGCGTATACCCCATCTGTCTGCCGCAAGACTACCGAATCCGGCACCTACAGCAAACATGAATATAATGCTGAAATATTCAATTGCCTTTATAAGCAGTATTTTTTTACGTGTTTTAAAATAGCCGCACAAAGCTTCCGCGCCGCTTCTCATATTGCCGATGCACATTGTGCTTGCATAGGCGTTTCCGCGCAACTTGCGGAATGTTTGAACCTGCATTGCCGCTACAAAAGAAACAAGGGCATTAGCGAGTATGTTTAAGTTAATCGGGATAAAACCGACGGCCAAAAGTATAACTATTTCAAATGCTAAAACTATTTGACGCCAATGTATCTTTTTGTAATTTTTAAAGAAAATATGCTGTATTTCGGCAACGCATATCCCGAATACAAAGGAAATTACCGGTATAAGATAATGTAATATTAACCCGAATTCTCCCTCAAAAAAATGTGTGCTCATAAGCACGATATTTCCGGTTTGAGCGTTTGCAAAAACCTTTCCGCGGCAAAGATATGTATAAGCGTCCTGAAATCCTCCGGAAAGAGTCAGAAAAATTGCATTTGTAAAGGTGTCTGACATTTGATTAGATTTTAATCTTTTTGCCATTTTGGTTTTAATCATATTTTACCTGTCCTCTAACAAAGTTTGACAATCCCAATCTTTATTATTATAATACATACATATCTATATTTAAAATATGTTGTTGATATGGCTAATATGTAATTTTTATATTGAGAGGAATTAAATGTTGGTAAATTACGAATATTATAAAATTTTTTATTACGTTGCGAAATATCAGAATTTCACAAAAGCTGCGGTTGAGCTTGATAATAATCAGCCCAATATATCAAGGTCTGTTAAAAATCTTGAAAACACACTCGGATGTGTACTATTCAGTAGGACAAGTCGCGGAGTTAAGTTGACACCCGAGGGTGAAACCCTATATTCCCATATAGTTCCTGCCATTTTACAAATTGAAGCAGGAGAAAAAGAACTCCTGATGCAAAAAGAACTTAAAGGCGGCATTATTTCAATCGGCACTACCGAAACTGCTCTGTCTGAGGTGTTGCTTCCGGTTCTTGATATGTTTCATAAGAAGTTTCCGGATATTCGCATAAGGATAAACAATTCCACAACGCCGGCGGCTATGAACGCGCTTAAAAGCGGCTCTGTTGATTTTTCGGTCGTAACATCTCCGGTTGAATATGACGATGAGTTTGAAATAGTTAATATTAAAGATTTCGACGATGTACCCGTTTGCGGAAAAGAAATGGCTTTTTTGAAAGAAAAGATAATCGGCATTGAAGAGCTTAAAGAGCATCCTCTCATAAGTCTTAGCAAAGGTAGCTCGACATATGATTTTTATAGCAAAATATTTGCCGAAAACGGGCTGAAGTACGCTCCCGATACTGAAGTTGCGACAGCCGATCTTATATTACCTCTTGTCAAAAATAATCTTGGTATAGGCTTTTTGCCGCAAAATCTTGTAAAGAGCGATCTTGAAAGCGGCGAAATATTTAAACTTAATTTAAAAGAGAAAATTTCGTCAAGACAGATTTGTATTGCCGAAAATAAAAATGTCAGTCTCGGCGTTGCTGCGAGTGAGTTGAAAAATATGCTGCTTGATTATAGCCACCGCTTCGGTAATTAGCGTTTTATAAACATATTAATAATTTGCTGTTGCTTTACTGAAAAAAGAAGTATAAAAATGAATAAAAATCTCGAAAAAATCTGTGTTTTTTGTTGACGAATTCACGCAAAACAATTATTATTTATTTATTATTTTTTATTGAGAGGATGATTTTTTTGGGAGCGACAACAGAGAAACATATGAATTTTAAAGAAATTGCGGCATATTCGCTCGGCCTTTTCGGGTTTCAGGCGATAGTCGGTCTTTTAAATTCATATCAAGCGGAATTTGACGCATCTATTTTAGGAGCTGACATTGCGGTTGTCGGCATACTTATTCTTGTAGCCAAAATATTGTCTGCGGTTTTTGATCCGGTTGTAGGTAGTATGATAGATCGTTCAAAAAGTAAACGCGGAAAGTTTAAGTCTATGATATTGAAGTCAATTATTCCTCTTCTTGTTATGACGGCAGCCGTTTTTATTAATGTTCCGTTTAAAGAGAATCGCACGGCAACGTACATTTGGATATTTGTTACATATCTTGTATGGAGTCTTGCTATGACGCTCGGCGATGTACCGTCTCAGGGTATTGCTTCGGTTTTAACGCCTAACCCCACAGAGCGCACAAATGTAGTGTCGATATCAAACACATTTAAGCAGATAGGTTTTTCGGCTTGTGTTGTTATTGTGCCGATAGCTTGTCTCATAATTCCCGGAGGGTCAAAAGTATTTGTTAAATCCGGCGAAACCGATATGCCTATGATAGCTCCGGAATATCTTTGGACGGCTATTCTTACGGCTGTTTTCGGCTGTGCGTTATTTGCACTTATACCGCTTTTAAACAAAGAGCGCGTTCCGTATGTATCCGGTGAAAAAACTACTGCCAAGGATATGTTTAAAGCTCTCAAAGACAACAAGCCGCTTATGCTTGTTATTGTATCATACTTTCTCGGGTTCGGAAGACAAATGTCAATGGGTATACAAGTGCAGGCCGCTAATACAATACTCGGCTCACAAAATCTTGTTGCGGTACTCGGTATAGTTACTGCTGTCGGCTCTATGATAAGTATGGCGATTTGTCCATTACTTATCAAAAAGATGGGTGAGAAAAAGGTATATATCCTTCTCTCGGTATATGGCTTTGTTGCATCGGCACTATCGTTCGTTGTAGGGCACTTCTGGTTCAAAAATCCAGATAATACAGTGCTTACTGTATTATTCTATGCATCGCTGTTTTTAATCGGCCTTCAGTTTGCCGCTGTTACGCTTATGCCTATGATAATGACAGCCGATTGTGTTGATTATTATGAGTTTGAGACCGGCAAACGTATGGAGGGCGCAGCATACTCTATTTTAACCCTTACCATAAAGGTTTGCCTTGCACTCGGAACTGCTCTAGGCCTTGTGTTTATACAGGTATCGGGCTATTCGGATACTGTTGCTCAAATTGCTGCCGGTACTGCAAGCGGATTTAGTGAGAAAACAAAAGACATTGTGTTTTTTGCTTATACTGTGGTGCCCGGCTTCCTTGCTCTCATTTCTATATTCCCGATTTTTAAATATGATATAGTCGGGAAGAAAAAACAAGATATAGCCGATGAGCTGCAAAAAAGAAGAACAATAGCAACTGCGGAAATCGATAATTGAGATATATTAAGCTTAGGGCTGTACCGTTGAAAAAGCGGTACAGCCTTTTTGCTTCTATATATTTAAAATCCCGTTGTTTTCATGATATTTTCCGGAAATCAGAAGAATTCCGGCCGCAGTTAGAAGAGTGTGAATGTCGGTAATATCTGATGTTTTGGATTTTATTTCACACGGATATATATTTTTTCCGGATAAATCCTTGATAATCGTTTGTATTCCGAAGTAAATTTCTTCATCATTTAAGCTTGACAGTGTTATATCGTCTTTGAAATCTGTCCCAATATTCAGCCTTTGTTTTATCCCGGCAGAATCATTATATATTAGCGCTTCGTTAATGATATCGCCGTTTTTTGATATTTCCACGGAAATTGTATTTTTTAAACTGTTGTCAAGTTTTGCACCGATGTCTGTAATTACATATTCGGGTGTATCAATATAGCTTGCCTCTATTATATTATTTCCGAGCAGCAATACGCCTCCGTGCTTGCTTAGCAGCTGAGAAAGTTCACCTGATAAACGGCTGTTAAAATCCTCGGAGACTACAATAAGCTTCACTTTATCACCCCGAAATATTATTTTCAAATAACATAAGGTTATTCAATGGTTAGAAACGTTCAAAATACTAGCTCAAAATATTAAAAAAATGCTAAAAAGCTATTGGAAAGTCGGTAATAATAGATTATAATATTACATTATAACAGTTAAATAAGGGAGGCTATGGGTTGGCTTCAAAGTATTCCGTTTCATTAGATAAACTAATAAAAGAATTCGGCTTTGAAACATTGTATTTGCCGGAAGACGCACACGACCTATCCGTTACATCGCAGGACGTTAATAGGCCGGGCCTTATTCTTGCCGGACGTGATGATTATTTTGACCCGGAACGTGTGCAGTTTTTGGGGCTTTCGGAAATAGAATTTCTTAAAACTCTAAGCGATGAAATGCGTTATGAAAGTCTTAAACGGCTTGTCGCAACTCAACCGCCGTTTATTTTAATTACACGAAATTTAGAGATCCCGTCGCATCTATCTTCACTTGTAGAAGAATACAAGGTGCCGCTCTTACGTACCGGTGAATCCACATCGAGCTGTATGTCTGCGCTTATTTCTTTTTTGGGAACAGAACTTGCCGAAAGGATAACACGACATGGAGTGCTTGTAGAAGTGTACGGCGAGGGCGTGCTGATTGTCGGCGACAGCGGCGTAGGTAAAAGTGAGACTGCGATTGAACTTATCAAGAGGGGGCACCGTCTGATTGCGGATGATGCCGTTGAAATTCGTAAGGTTTCTTCAAAAACACTTGTCGGTTCTGCACCGGACAATATCAGACATTTCATCGAACTTCGCGGTGTAGGAATTATTAATGCTCGCCGTATTTTCGGTATGGGAGCCGTAAAGCTTACCGAAAAAATAAATATGGTGGTTCAACTTGAGCCTTGGGATTCCGCTAAGGTTTATGATAGGATGGGCCTTGATAATGACTATATTTCAATTATGGACATTAAGGTGCCTGTTACTGTTGTGCCTGTAAAACCCGGCAGGAATCTTGCGATAATCATTGAAGTAGCCGCCATGAATAACAGGCAGAAAAAAATGGGATATAATGCCGCACGCGAGCTCCTTCATCAACTCGGCATGGAAGAGGGCGAGTCAAAGGACGAAGAGCTTGAGATTTGGCAAAATTATTAAAGAGAATATAAAAACGGAGGATTATGATGTATAGAATTGGTGTTGATCTCGGAGGAACAAACATTGTAGCCGGAGTTGTTGATGAGTATTATCGCATAGTGGGCAAAGGAAAGATGCCTACTGCTTGTCCGCGTCCGTCATGGGAGATAATCAACGATGTTGCTTTGTCAATAAATATGGCTCTCGAAGAAGCAAAAATTTCGCTTGATGAGGTGGTTTCTATTGGCATAGGAACTCCCGGCTCGGTAAATAAAAAATACGGAATTATTGAGTATGCCAATAATTTAGGATTCGATAATGTTCCGGCAAAAGATATTCTTCAATCTAAGTTCAGCAAACCGATTTATCTTGAAAACGATGCTAACTGTGCGGCACTCGGCGAAGCAAAAGCAGGTGCCGGCGAGGGGGTTGCAAATTTTGTGGCAGTCACTCTCGGCACCGGTGTTGGCAGCGGAATTGTTGTAAACGGCAAGCTGCTCAATGGCTGTAATGATGCAGCAGGCGAGGCCGGACATATGGTTATTTTTGCTGACGGAGAGCAATGCACCTGTGGCAGAAAAGGCTGTTGGGAGGCATATTCCTCAGCAACGGCACTTATTCGCCAGACGAAAGAAGCTATGGGCAAAAATCTCGATTCTGCTATGTGGACTCTTGTTGACGGAGATATAAATAAGGTCGACGGCAGAACAGCCTTTAATGCTATGCGCAAAAATGATCCGGCAGGCATAAAGGTTGTTGATACATACATACATTATCTTGCGATGGGTATTACAAATATGATTAACCTTTTCCAACCGGAAATACTCTGTGTGGGCGGCGGTATCGGTAATGAGGGTGAGTCACTTCTTGAACCTGTACGTAAAATAGTAAATCAAGAGCATTACAGCGTGCACAGCGTTGTTCAAACAAGAATATGCTCTGCTAAGCTCGGAAATGATGCCGGTATAATCGGAGCAGCACTTCTTGACGAATAATTTTGAGGGGAAATTATTTTGCTAAGTAATATTAAAGCTGTTGCAGATAAGTTTGGCTGCGAATTTCGCGAAGATGCTCCTATGAGCGATTATACGTCGTTTAAAACCGGTGGGCCTGCCGAGCTTGTTGTAATGCCTAACAGCATAGAAGCTCTTTCGGCACTTATATCTGCTTGCCGTGAGAGCGAAATAAAGCCGTATATCATAGGAAACGGCAGTAATATACTTGTATCTGACAGCGGTTTGCACGGGGTTGTTTTAAGGCTCGCAAAGGGTTTATCTGAGCTCAAGTGCCTCGGTGACGGTGTGATATATGCCGATGCCGGTGTTTCTTTGTCAAAGCTTTGTGCTTTTGCTCTTTCCAACAATCTCTCGGGACTTGAATTTGCCTATGGAATTCCCGGCACAGCCGGCGGAGCCGCATATATGAATGCCGGAGCTTACGGTGGGGAAATGAAAGATGTTCTGTGCTCTGTGTCGCACATAAATTTTGACGGTGAGGCAGGGTGCTTTGAAAAAGAGAGCTTAAAGCTCGGCTATCGTTGCAGCGCGTATACCGACAGTAATCTTATTATAACCGGGCTTACACTTAAACTGAAAAACGGCGATTATGATGAAATTAAGGCTGCAATGAATTTAAATCTCAATAAGAGGAAGTCTAAACAGCCGCTTGAATATCCGAGCGCAGGCAGTACTTTCAAGCGCCCCGTGGGATATTTTGCCGGTGGACTTATAGAGCAGTGCGGTTTAAAAGGATACAGTATAGGCGGCGCCGAGGTTAGCGAAAAGCATGCCGGTTTCATAATAAATAAAGGCGGCGCAACAACTAATGATGTTTTAAGTTTGATAAAATATGTACAGAATAAGGTGTTTACCGAAACCGGTGTGCATCTCGAAACGGAAGTGAAATATATTGGGTAAGAAATCTGCAGAAAAGACAGAGCTTGTTATTGTTACGGGACTTTCGGGAGCAGGAAAGTCAAGAGCAGTTGACGCTCTTGAGGATATAGGCTTTTTTTGTGTTGATAATATGCCTCCGAAGCTCATACCTACTTTTGTCAAGTTGATTTTTAATTCTAACGAAAAACGTGACAGGGTAGCCATTGTTGCCGACATCAGACTCGGCGACTCGTTCTCTGATATTTTCGGAGTGTTGGATGAGTTAAAAGAAGATGAGATTAATTACAAAATTCTGTTTATAGATGCGGACAACGATGTAATTATGCGCCGTTACCAAGAGACAAGGCGTAAGCATCCTCTTGCCGATGAATTTAACACACCTTCAATACTTGAAGCCATCCAAAAAGAACGTGAGATACTGTTGCCTGCACGTTTACAAGCGGATTATATAGTAGATACGTCGAATGTTACAAGCTCTCAGTTTAAGGAACGTATTGCAAAGCTTTTTCTTGATAATGCTTCGAGTTCTCTTAAAATTTACAGCATATCATTCGGCTTTAAATTCGGCATACCGAAGGAAGCTGATTTGGTGTTCGATGTCAGGTGCTTACCCAATCCGTTTTATATTCCCGAACTTAAAGAGCATACCGGGCTTGAGACTCCCGTGCGTGATTTTGTTATGAAATTTGACCAGTCAAAGGCTCTCGAGAAAAAGCTGTTTGATCTTCTTGACTTTTTGTTGCCTCTTTACAGAACGGAAGGGAAAAGTCAGTTAACTATTGCGGTCGGTTGTACAGGGGGAAAACACAGGTCTGTTGTATTTGCCGAAGCAATAAATAAACATCTTCTTGAAAACGGAGCTAATTCAAGCGTTTTCCACAGAGATATTAAAAGGTAGTGCTATGACTTTTTCATCCAAGGTTAAAGATGAATTATTAAATGTTGAGACAATAAAGCCTTGCTGTATATTGGCTGAGTGTTACGGGCTTCTGCTTTTCGGCAGGGGTTTTTCGGCAGGTGAGGTTTATATATCAACAGAAAATAAAAATGTTGCGCTCAGATATAAAGAGCTTGTTGAGCGTTTTACGGAAAATCCGTGTAATGTTTCAGAGTCGGCATCCGGTAAAATTAAAGTCAGCGTCGGAAATAAACAGGATCGCTTAGCTGTTTTAAACGCTTTCGGATATAACGGCAAGGAGCGAACACGTAGGCTGAATTGGGCAAATATATCAGAAGACTGCTGTATAGGTTCTTTTCTGCGCGGAGTCTTTTTGGCGTGCGGAACGGTCAATTCTCCTGAAAAGAATTATCATCTCGAATTTGTTGTTCCGCATATGTATTTGAGTCGAGACCTTCAGAAGTTTTTGTCTGATAACGATATGGCGGCAAAAGAGGTTACGCGGAACGGCGCCTATGTTTTGTATTTTAAGGATAGTGGCGAAATCGAGGATATGCTGACGGTTATGGGCGCTTCAAACTGCGTTCTTGAGCTTATGGGCGTAAAAATGTATAAAGATATGCGAAATAATGTTAATCGTCGGCTTAATTTTGAAAGCGCAAATCTTGATAGAACCGTAAATGCGGCGCTTGTTCAGATAGATGCGATTAACAGACTGAAAAAGTGCGGAATGCTAAACGATTTGCCATCGGAGCTTCGTGAAATTGCCGAGTTGAGAACAGAAAATCCGGACTTTTCGCTGAAACAGATAGGCGACAGTATGAGCGTTCCAATGACTCGATCCGGAGTTAACCATAGGCTTAAAAAGCTTTGTGCGTTAGCGGAAAAATGTAAGTAGAATATTGCTGCGAATTCAGCCGTAAACTTGAGTTGTTTACGGCTGTTTTTATGTAGGTATAAGAAAATGTACAATTCGTTTTTGCTGTATAAGACGTTTTAAAATATAACCAAAACATCACAATTCAGACAAAATTCACAAAATATATTGACAATATATATATATATATTATAATTTGAACAAGAGGCGGGGAATTAAAAATATATGATAATTATTAAGGCTCGCTTTTCTTATAAGTGCGGCTTTATTTTTTTAGGAGGAGCTTTTATGAGATAATTATACGGCGGCGGTTAATAGGCTTACTTTTTACAGGCAAAGTTTTTATATATCTTATGGCAAAAAATATCAGATGGGAGTATATAAGTGATGAAAAGCAAAACATATAAAATAACACTTGTAATTGAGGCGACAATAGCGGTGCTAATCGCTTTTTGCTTGGCTTTTTTCGGACCGCTGTCATTAAATGATATGACGTACGGCGAATTTGACATGCAGGTTTTTAAACTCTGTTTTACATATCCGGCAATCATAATTTTTATTGCTTTATTTGTTGTGCTGGCGGTAATTTCGTATAAAAAAGAACACACAAAAAAACGCTATATAGCCGAAATCGTTTTGTTTGCTGTCTTGTTGATATTTGTATATTTTTTAGGCGTGTTTGTGCCTCGTACATTCAGATATGAAGGCGTTGTTATGAATGCCGCCGAATACACTGATATTATGCATGAATTAAAGCCGTCTGAATGTTTCGAGGGTGAAAATACCGACTATATAGAAAAAATCGGAGAAAACCTTTCCGGTGAGTCTTGGTCCGTCTACGGTATGCGATATACCGAGGTCAGAAAATATGATTGGTCCATGGCGGATACCGGATACCAAGATTTATGCTCCGACTACGAATTGATATATTACAGCGGTATACCGAAGTTTATTTCCGGTGAAGTTGATTGCGTTGCAAAAATGCAAGACAGCCTCAGAGTTAAGGTTATAGACAACTCGCATATCAAAGGTGATAACGCAACAAATATCGGAATATACACAAACGGAACTTATGAAAATATAAAATACAGTATGTATACGAAGGATTATAACGGTCAAAAGGCAATTGTTATCTACGCCGATGAAGGTGACAAACACATTTTTCTGACGCTTCAATTGTTGGATAAATCTGCAGAATTGTCCTTAGCTGACGAAAATACTCTTTTGCAGCATATATATAATGTGTTTGAAAAAGAAAATTGATTATCATCAAAACCATAAAATTTGCCGTGTGAATTTGCTGTGTAATAATATCTTATATTTTGCGTTGTTTGCTATTGATTTTTTTTGCCGGTTCGGTTATAATAGTCTCCGTCAGTTCGCCGGTGTGATGGAATTGGCAGACGTGCTGGACTCAAAATCCAGTGGTAGCGATACCGTACCGGTTCGACCCCGGTCACCGGCACCAAAAAAACGGCATTCTTTGTAAAAAGAGTGCCGATTTTTTATTGTATTTTTTACAAATTTTTACATAAAGATTTTTATCCTATATTTTTGATTTTTACTTACTTTTTATTACTGTTTGTGATATAGTATTTATTAAAGTTAAATCTATTGGCTCTGTTTTGAGAGAGGAGAATTTATATGGGAAAAATCATAACAGTAGGTCGTGAATTCGGCAGCGGAGGACGTGAAATAGGTCGTAAGCTGGCTGAAAAACTCAGGTTTGCTTATTATGACCACGAAATCGTTGTTGAGATTGCCAAACGTACTGATCTTGCAACTGAATACATACAAAGCGTTGAGGAAAAACGTCCGTTTCCGCTTATGAGTATTACAACAGGGCATACTTTTTGGGCTTCGCCGAATCCGGTAATGGATCAGCAGCTTGAAGTACTTAAAACAGAGAGCGTTATAATAAAAGAAGTTGCCGAAAAGTCTGACTGCGTTATTGTAGGAAGATGTGCAGACTATGTTTTGCGAGACGAAGAGCCGTTTCGCATATTCCTTTATGCGGAACTTGAGTTCAAAATGAAACGATGCCGCGAAAGAGGAGACGATGCTAAAAAAATGAGCGATCGAGAGCTTCAAAGACATATGGCTCAGATAGATAAAAAGCGCGCCGAATACTATGCGTTTCTCAGCGGACAAAAGTGGGGAGCAAAAGAGAATTACGATTTGTGTATCAATACCTCGACGGCTGATGAGGATAAAATTGTAAACAGTATAGCTGAGTTATATCGGTAAAATAACAACAATATTAAAAGGAGCTGTAAAGTTGTTTTTACAGCTCCTTCTGTTTTTTATAGGCCCGCCCGACCGTACACGGCAATAATTAACCTGCATTCAAAAGCAGGTGGGGATCTATCGTCAGCATTCGTGCTCCCAACATCCGCCGAATGGGCGGGAGGTCTGCTCCACAGCATCGGAATCCGAACCCCTAAAATATAGGTGTTGGGTCAATATTGTCCGTATATTTATCGCATCGGGCAGGTATGTATATTTTGCGATTTTAATCAGCTTTTATTCTTATCATCATCTTTAATAAAATAAAGATCTTGAAGTCTATCCTCAAAAATTTCGGCTATTTCGTCGTATTCTTTTTGATTTTCGATAGGCTCCAAATAAATGTCATCGCTATCATCATTTACTTTGACAATAATAAGTTCACCGTCACCGTCAAGAATTTCTTCTGCGTCGTCATATACAGGTGTCAGCGCAAGGTATTTCCCGTCATCGGTTTCTATTCTGTCAAGCTCTTCAAAAGTATGCGTAACGCCGTCTTCATCTTCAATTGTTACAAGATCGGCAGTAAATTCGTTATCAGCCATATATTTCACCTCCGATTGCTTTATATTTTACCGCGAAACTATACTTTCGTCAACCTGAAAAGGCTTTTTGTTTCAAAAAACATAGATTTAATGTTGAATCATTTTTTATATTTCTCCCAACAGCAAGGCCATCACAGTATCGCTCTATTGATGTTTTTTATTATTGCGAGATTATATTGTATGCGGTATAAAAGTTAAGTATGAAGAGATAAAATCAATAAAAAATATAAAAAAATTATAAAAAAACTATTGACATTATATAGATATGAGTTATAATATAATCAGACAAGGGAAAGAAAAGAAAAACAAAATAAATCCCTTGAATATTTTAAAGGAGGCGTTTCCGATGTACTGTTCAGAGGGCATAGAGCCGCAGACATCATGTTTCGCCGCTCGTCCGATCTCGTAGAGACAGAGTTAATAAAGTGAGTACTTAAATATCGTATAGGCAAAATTATTGAATGTTCTACTTCGGTTGACCGGTACATAATAATAACGAATTTGCGTTACTGTAATGTGATCGGATGAGTGGCAAAGTAAAATTCAATATATATGTAAGCCAGAAAGTAAACACAGTTTATAAAGTTAGAGGAACCGATTAAAAACCGGTTCCTCGTTTTTTAGTCCTCTTTAAACTCAGCACTCCACGAAAATTCAAATTTTTCACCCGAACTCAGCTTTTGAATCCCTCGTTTTTTTGAAAAATCCGTAGCTTTTTCATAAGAGTCGTTTACACCGTACCACGGTTCTATGCAGACAAAGGGTGCAGCCGGCTTTGCCCATATTGCAAGGAACGGAGAATCGCCGAACGCGAACCTTATGTGCTTGCCCGCCTTTTTTTCGTTAAGTATAACGTAATTGGATTTTACATTTGGAAAAATCAGTGCGTCCTTATCAAACAGATGCTCCGTTAATTCTATTTTATTGCTATTTTGCAATATAAGATCCTTATCTCCCGTAATCACCGAATCGCGGTCGATTCTCTCGGAATAAAGAGTCTCATCATATTCGAAAGTTAATGTGTCACCGAGATTGCAGTTAAATGCAGGGTGAGCTCCGATTGAAAAATACATTTCTTCGGCGTTTGTATTTATGACCTTGTGAGTAACAGTCAGTTTATTATCGGTAATTTTAAAAGTGATATAAAGCTCATATTTGTAAGGATAGCATTTCAGCGTATCCGCATTTTCCTTTTGTAAGAACACAATCTCGTTTTCTGTCAATACTACCGGTTCAAACTCTCTGTGCCTTGCAAGACCGTGACGGATTATGCTGTATGTTTTCCCGTTGATAATACATTCATCATTTAACAGCTTACCGATTATTGGAAACAGAATAGGGGACTGACCGTTCCACACCGTCGGATCGCCTTGCCATAAAAACTCATATCCGCTTTTTTTCGAAACGATACTTGTAAGGGTGGCACCGAAGCTTTTAACGCCGACTTTGATAATACCGTTGTCAATATAATTTGTCATATAATCAACTCCTTTTTGAGTGTTAATTAATATTATCATTACTGATTGAAAAAGTCCATAATATATAAAAAGACGCTGTATTTTTACAGCGTCTTTTTAGGAGCGTTTTAAATTAACTTATTCCGCAGCGGATATTTCCTTATCCTTTGGAAGGATTGAGTTGGTAATTATACCGAGGATAAGCGCACAAGCGATGGAAGTGAGCGTTACGCTTCCGAAGTTTATTGTGAGTCCGCCTATGCCGGCTATGAGAATGACTGCTACAACAAAAAGGTTGCGGTTTTCGTCAAGGTTTACCTTCTGTATCATCTTAAGACCGCTTACGGCAATGAAGCCGTAAAGAGTAATGCAAACGCCGCCCATTACACAGTTGGGTATGGAGGCAAGAAATGTAACAAACGGGCCGAAGAATGAAATGATAATTGCCATTATAGCAGTAGCGAGAATTGTAACAACAGAAGCGTTACCGGTAATTGCGACGCAACCAACCGATTCACCATATGTTGTGTTCGGGCAGCCGCCGAAAACAGCACCTACCATTGAACCTACGCCGTCACCGAGAATAGTTCTGTGAAGGCCGGGATCCTCAAGAAGGTCTTTGTTAATAATGGATGAAAGGTTTTTGTGGTCGGCGATATGCTCAGCAAAAACAACAAATGCAACCGGAACATAAGCTACGGCGATGGTGGCTACATACTGTCCGGTTATTTCTTTTGTTCCTTTAAGAGCCTCAATAAATGTGAAGTCCGGAACAGCAAAGAGCTTCATATTCGAAAATACACTGAAATCAATTATTTGAAGAGCGGTATTGTTTGTTTTTATGCCGATAACGGTAAATATGGCAGCGGCAACATAGCCTGCGAGAATGCCGATGATGAAGGGGATAAGCTTCATCATTTTTTTGCCGTATACGGAGCAAAGAATAACGGTGAAAAGGGTGACAAGTCCGCAAATGAGTGCAACATACGGGCTTGCGGTCGATACTTGAGTCACCTTATCAACAATAGTACCGTTTTCAACAACCTGTTCTACAGAGTCTGCCATAACCTTGCCCTGTGTAAGGTCGGAAATAGCATTGCCGGCAAGCGAAAGACCTATGATCGAAACTGTGGGACCGATGACAACTGCCGGCATAAGCTTGTTAATCCATTTTACGCCGGAAATCTTTACGGCAATGGCAATTACAACATAAACAAGGCCTGCGAAGAATGCACCTAATATAAGGCCTAAATATCCAAGCTGCATTGAGATGCTGCCTGCAAACGCCGCGAGCATTGGTCCTATGAATGCAAATGAAGAACCAAGGAAAACCGGGCTTCTGAACTTTGTGAAGAGAAGGTATACGATTGTGCCTATGCCGGCACCGAAAAGTGCTGCCGATTGGCTCATATCATGACCGATTATCGTCGGTACTGCAATTGTAGCTGCAAGAATCGCAAGCAACTGTTGAAATGCAAAAACGATTACTTGCCCGAATTTGGGTTTGTCTTTGATGTCGTAAATAAGTTTCATTTACTACGCCTCCTGAATATATTTAGGCTCGGATAAAATCACGAGACCTTATTAACTGTTTTTGTAAAGCTCAGCTCTGAATGCTCCGTCAATTTCATTTACCTTAACACTTACGAACTCATCACTTGATGTAGGTATGTTTTTACCGACGTAGTTTGCACATATCGGAAGTTCTCTGTGGCCTCTGTCTATTATGACTGCAAGTTGAATTTTAGCGGGTCTGCCGAGCTTGATTATTGCATCCATTGCGGCTCTTGCTGTGCGACCGGTAAAAAGCACATCGTCCACCAAAATGATATTTTTATTTGTTACATCAAAATCAATTTGAGTACCGTTTAGCTGTGGAGAGGAATATTTTTCTGACAAATCGTCTCTGTATAAAGTTATGTCAAGCTCGCCGAGGTGCACTTTCAAATTTGAAAAACTCTCAATATTAGTTTTGAGCATTTTAGCAAGCGGTACGCCGCGTCGTTTAATTCCCACAAGATAGACATCTTCATAGCCTTCACTGTGTTCAATTATTTCATGAGCAAGGCGGGCTAATGTTCTTGTCAAAGTTTGGGTGTCTATAATTATCTTTGAGCTCATCTTTAATACCATCCGCACAACAAAAAATACCTTGACGCAATGCGACAAGGTACACCTACACAAATATTTCTTCGCGTTACCTTGTCGGCATCTCGTACCGAATTAAAGGACTGCTTTACTTTTTGGTATAATACCATATCAAAGTGTAAAAGTAAATAGGAAAAAGTCGTTTTTTGAAACTTTGTGTAAACCTATTTTGCTTTTGGCCTTTATGCGCGATTGACAAAACCGATGTGTGTAATTATAATTAAAGGACTTTAAATAATCATTTGAACGGGAGGGTTTTTATGCAGCCCATAATCAATTATGCTATATGTGCCGTTTCGGCCTATCTTATAGGCTCGCTGAGCTTCGGTATAATTATATCAAAACTGTTTTATCATAAGGATATTCGCAATTTTGGCTCTAAAAGCGCGGGTATGACCAATATGCTCAGAACCTTCGGAAAAGCCCCGGCAATAGCTACTTTTATATGTGATGTCGGAAAAGGGATAGTTGCTGTTGTTTTGGCAAAAAAACTGCTTTGCGGAGATGCTGATCCACTGGTCTGCGGATATATTGCTGCCGTCTTTTCAATACTCGGTCATATGTTTCCTATCTACTTTAAATTTAGAGGAGGAAAGGGTGTCGCTACTGCTCTCGGAGTTACAACAGCTCTCGCATGGCAAACATTTCCGATAGTGATGATTCCGTTTGTTATTATTGTTGCCGTCTCTAAAATGATTTCTCTCGGTTCAATTATTTCGGCGGTAATATTACCGATAGCGACTTACTTTGTATATTACTTTTGGTATCCCGAATGTTCTCCGGTTGTTCCGACCGTTGCAACTGCCGTTATAGCCTTGCTCATAATTTTTATGCATCGAACGAATATCAAGCGATTGGTTCGCGGTGAAGAAAACAAGCTCGGAGCCAAGAAGTCTGACGAATAATGATTTAATATAACAAAAAGCCTGTTCTTAAGAACAGGCTTTAACTATTAAGATTTACAATATGTAAACGCCGGATTCGAGCACGGCTATTTCTCTGCCGCAGACTCTGAGATAACGATAAATCGGTTCGTCAAAAAGACGAAAATCATTTACCGAAAAATCTTTAAGGTTGATAGTTCTTATTTTGCAAGAGCCGGCATTGCAGATAAACAACTCGTTACCGTATATACTGAGCGAATAGGGATTATCAAAAGCCGTTGAAGAATCTCCGCCGATACGTAAACTGAATTTTTTGTGTGTAACAGAGTAATTTATAATTGCATTTTGCTCCGGTACGGTACACCAAATTAAAGGTCCGTCGGCAGCGACGCCTTGAACAGGGGAGTCATGATAAAATAAATCTCCGCTCCATTTACTGTTGCCGTCCTTATCAAAAATTCCGGTTTCGCCACTCGGATAGACAACTGCAATATCCTTATTTCTCATTACGGCCGTGTCGCAGGAGATATAATCACCTATATTATCGCAAATTGCCTTAAAAGCATTGCCGAATTTATTAAGCTGATAAACGCTTTTTGTGACCGGAATCGGTTTCGCTCTTTTTATATCATACCCATAAAACGTAACCTTGCATCTGTTATCGTCAAGCATTTCTTTTTTAGCAAAAATAATTCCGTTTGAATACGGAACTATATCGCAGATTTCAAAATCCACTATTTTTTTCATTTTTATATCACCGTTATATGTAAAAAACTAATATTATATTTAATTACATAATATAATACTCGTTTTTTCCCCTTCGGTCAACCGCATTTGACTATTTTTGCGTAGTTTTTGAAAATTTGTAATATTTTAATCTCTCTATACTCTTGCAGTTGCTTTTACAATCGGTACAACCGTGACATTTTAAAATCCTTTTACCGTCATTCAGTATTCTTTCTTCAACAATTATATTTTTGTCAAGCTTTTTGCAAAATTGCTCGAATGTGTTTATTATTTCTCTCATAAAATCACCTACTTAAAATATAGCGGTATTTCACCGTTGGGGAAAAACGGCACTTTTGTCATAAAAGCATATGTTGTCCTCATAGTATAGCGTATGAAGGGGAGAATGTAATGACAACTGCAATATATATTGTTCTCGGTATATTCGGTTTTATCATAATTATTTCGATGTTCCGCACAAAGAAATTTTTATTATCGCTTTTCATGACGGCTTTACAGGGTATAGCCTCGCTTATAGCCGCAAATTTTATCGGGGGTTTTTTCGGTGTGCATTTAAGTGTTAATGCTTTTTCACTCGGTGTGTGCGGCCTCGGCGGACTGCCCGGAACCGTAATGCTGCTTATAACCGATACACTTTTTAAAATATAGAAAAACCTCTTGATTTTTATTGATTCATATTGTATAATAACACCCGTCGCCGATATGGACGTTTAGCTCAGTTGGTAGAGCATTCGCTTGACGTGCGAAGGGTCAGCGGTTCGAGTCCGTTAACGTCCACCATTTTAAACAGGACTTTAATTTGTTCGTAAGCAAAAAGTACCGTTTTTATAGCATCCGCTTTAGCCGGATGTTATTTTTTTGCCTGATTTGTGTTGACTGTGATTATTTGAAATGGTATTATTTTCTTAATATTTTGTATATGAGGAGTAGCCTATGGGGCCAAAAAACAAGTTCAAAGCAATATTTTTGATAGTACTTGCTTTTGCGGTGTCTTTAATGCTTGTTTTCGGGACGATTGATTATATAGCAAATCACCGCACCTTTGAATCGGGTGTTATAGCCGGATGTTTGACAGAAGAATATAATTTTAATAAATGAAATTTGCTTTAAATGTCTTTTCAAAATGAAAAGGCATTTTTCTTTTTTTGCTTTAATATACATTATCGGGTGATTTAAATGTATAACGCTTACGAGCATGAGCCTAACGGTATCGCCTCCGGCAAAAAATACGATTATTGTGAATACCGAAGAGGACACGAGTCCGGGGAACCCAAAGTGAAAACAGACTTTTTGCTGCCTGTTTTGAAGGTGCAAATTATACTCTGCATTGCAATAGGAATTTTTATGATTATAATGTTTAAAACTCAATCGTCTGTCTTTTTATTTCTTCGCGAGTCCTATTATAATATTTCATCTACCGATATTCCGTTTGCGGAGGTTGTAAAAAGCATTAAAAAATCTGCCAATTTTGTTTTTGAGCCTATAAACGATACCGATAAAGTCAAAAAAAGCGACGAAACCGAATCGTATAGCCAAGAAGCTTCCTCACTTGCTTCGTATGATGATAACGAGCTTACCGGAATCGGCGGAGAGGATATATTGACCGCAAAAGAAAAAACATCATTTGCGCCGGTAAGCATGTCTCAAAAAGCTGTAATGCCGGTAGAAAATGCAAAAATCACATCAAAATTCGGCTATCGTGTAAATCCTGTTACGGAGGAATATGGCTTTCACACCGGACTCGATTTGGCGGTGCGGGAGGGTACGCCTATAAGAGCGACCTTCGGCGGAACCGTCATAAAAGCACAGGAATCCAAGCTTCGCGGCAACTATGTTGTCATTTCTCATTCAGATAATGTCGAAACTATTTATTGCCACTGCAAAGAGCTTTTTGTTTCGGAAGGTGACATCGTTTCGGCAGGTGACATCATTGCGCTTGCAGGCATGACCGGGCAGGCTACAGGACCGCATCTCCATTTTGAACTCAAAATAAACGGGTTGTGGTGCAACCCTGTTTGGATACTTGATATCTGATGTCTTTTTTTATTAAAGATACCGAAATTAAAATCGGCTTTTTGTTCGCGGCATCTGTTGCAGCACTTTTGTGTTTTGATGTCGGACCGCAGGTGCAATTGTCCGTCCTCTCGGGAATTCTCCACGAGGGCGGACATGTTTTTTCGCTTTTGCTTTTAGGAGAACGTCCGCAGAAAATCTGTTTTGGACTTTTCGGTCTCACCGTTTTGCGTCGTAACGATATTAAGCTAAATTATAAAAACGAAATAATTACCGCTTTTTGCGGTCCTTTTGTGAATATAGCGATTTGTGTATGTGCACTGTTGTTCTATCTTAATTACAGAGATAATCAAGCTTTGTTTTCGGTTGTTGCTATAAATGCTGCACTTGCTTTGTTTAACCTTTTGCCTGTGTCGGGGCTTGATGGCGGCAGAATACTCGAGTGTGTGCTTTTGAAAAGATTTTCTGTCGAAAAATCCGAAATAATATTATGTGTTACGTCGCTTGTTGTTTTAATTCCGCTTACGGTGGCGGGATTTTTGACGCTTGTAAAAAGCAGATATAATTTTTCGTTGTTATTGTTGTCTGTTTATCTTTTGATTCTTCTTGTTTTTAAAGGGTTAAAATAAGCTTAGCGGTTGCATAAAATCTGCATTTGTTGTATGATATCTCTACTAATTTTTATGAGGTATGGTATGCTGTCAAAAAAACAAGAGTTTCTTTTGCAAAAAGTGCAAAAGCCGGCACGATATATCGGCGGCGAAGTAAACAGCGTTGTAAAAGATAAAAGTAAAATTAAATTCAGGTATGCCTTTTGCTTTCCGGACAACTATGAAATAGGTATGTCACATCTCGGTATGAAAATACTTTACAGCCTTGTTAATGAACGCGAAGATGCATGGTGTGAGCGAGTCTTTGCTCCTTGGGTGGATATGGAAGAGGAGATGAGAAGGAACAATGTTCCTCTGTTCGCTCTTGAAAGCGGCGACAGCTTGTCCGAATTTGATATGATAGGATTTACGCTGCAGTATGAGTTGAGTTATACTAATATTCTTAATATGTTGGATTTGGGCGGCATTTCGGTTAAAAGTAAGGACAGAAAAAGTCTCACTCCGCTTGTGGTGGCCGGGGGTCCCTGCGCCTGCAATCCGGAGCCTATAGCAGATTTTATTGATTTGTTTATGCTCGGAGAAGGCGAAGAGGTTACAAACGAGCTTATTGACCTTTTGGAAAAACACAAGGAAATGGGCTCGGATAAATATGAATTTTTATGTGAAGCGGCCAAAATACAGGGCGTATATGTACCGTCACTGTATGATGTAAGTTATAACGCCGATGGTACGGTTAAAAATATTGAGAATAAAGCCACTGCACCGAAACGAGTAAAAAAACGTATTATCAGTGATCTTGACAAGGTTTATTATCCTGACAGGTTTGTTGTGCCGTTTATTGATGTTGTGCACGACCGAGCTGTTTGCGAGATTTTTCGCGGATGTATTCGAGGCTGCAGATTTTGTCAGGCAGGGTTTATCTATCGTCCGATTCGTGAAAAAAACTACGAAACCGCAAACCGTCAGGCCAAAAGACTCTGCGACTCCACCGGATATGATGAAATATCGCTTTGTTCGCTCAGTACAAGCGACTATACGGGAATAGACAAGTTGATACCGGAAATGTTTTCTTGGGCGCTAAAAGAAAATATAAATGTTTCGCTCCCTTCGCTCAGAGTCGATAATTTTTCTGATGAACTTATGGACGAGCTTAAAAAAATCCGTCGCAGCGGTCTTACGTTTGCGCCGGAAGCCGGTACGCAAAGATTGCGTGATGCCATTAACAAAAACGTAACGGAAAAAGAGGTTCTAAACACTTGTGAAAAGGCTTTTGCAGGCGGATGGACTGCCGTAAAGCTGTATTTTATGATGGGCTTGCCAACGGAAACTCTTGACGATATCGCAGGGATAGCCGAGCTTGCTCAAAAGGTGGTTGAGCTTTATTACAGTAATCCAAATAAGCCTAAAGGCAAAGGTGTTACCGTCAGCATAAGTGTAGCCTCATTTGTTCCGAAGCCGCACACTCCTTTTCAGTGGGAACCGCAAGATACCATGGATATGCTCGTCGAAAAACAAAAGCATTTGTTGTCTTCCGTACATTCTAAAAAAATTCAGGTGTCATGGCATCAGTCTCCCACAAGTTTTCTTGAGGGCGTTTTGGCTCGCGGTGACCGAAAAATCTGTGACGTTATTTATTCCGCATGGAAAAAAGGTTGCAAATTCGACAGCTGGGATGAATTTTTCGATTTCGATAAATGGATGAAAGCGTTCGAAGAGTGCGGCGTCAATCCTTCGTTTTATGCCAATCGTAAACGTGAGTATGATGAGATCCTTCCATGGGATCATCTTGATTACGGTATAAGAAAAGAATTTCTTATTGATGAAAATAAGAAAGCGCATATGAGCGTTACAACTCCAAATTGCAGACAAAAGTGCGCCGCCTGCGGTGCAGCAAAGCTTAACGGAGGAAAATGCGATGCAAAATGTTAGAGTCTTTTTTGAAAAAACAGGTATGACGAAATACATATCGCATCTTGATCTTATGCGTTGTATGACGCGTGCCATAAAACGTGCGGCGATACCCGCATGGTATACGGAGGGCTTTAATCCGCACCTTTTTATTACGTTCGCTTTACCGTTGACTCTCGGAGTTGAAAGCTTGTGTGAATCCATGGATATCAGGCTAACGGAAGAAATGGGCTTTGAGGAGGTTAAAAACAGACTGAATGTTAATTTGCCTGACGGTATCAGAATAACTAATGTTGCCGTGCCGGTTTACAAAGCAAACGACATAGCTTTTGCCGAATATAAAATTACGTTCCACACAAGAAAAAACGAAAAGATAAAAAATGAAATAGAAGAGAAACTGTTAGGCGATGAACTGCTTGCCGAAAAGATGGGAAAACAAGGAAAGAGAAAAGTGCTGAAAACAATCAATCTGAAAGAGTTCGTCAATTCTTACAGCGTTATTTCTTTAAATGATAAGACGGTGCTTACTGCAGTACTTACGGCAGGTAGTAAAAATAACATCAATCCAAATCTTTTTGTTGACGCGCTTAAGCTCGGAGATGATGTTGGTTTTTGCGAAATATTAAAGCAAAAAATGATGACTGAAGATCTCAAAAGCTTTGAATAATATTTTTTAAACAATAAATTTTATAATCATTTAAAAAGTGCTTGCTTTTAGAAAAACAATGTGATAATATATATAAGCATTTTGTGCGTTGGGTTTTTATAAACACTAACGGCAGTTAATGGCAACATTAAAGCTGACGGTCCTCTGCATTTGTATTTAGTGCACGAACGTCTGATAAAAATTAGGAGGACATTATGGACGCATTAAAAGTTATTACCGATGGTATGATCAAGGAAGAACGCCCTCATATCAAAGTCGGCGACGTTGTAAAGGTACACGTTAAGATTCGCGAGGGCGAAAGAGAAAGAATTCAGGTTTTTGAAGGTACTATAATAGCTCGCAAGGGCAGCGGTGTTTCTGAGACGTTTACCGTTCGCCGTGTTTCTTACGGTGTTGGTATTGAGAGAGTATTCCCCGTAAATTCTCCCAACGTTGCTAAGGTAGAACTTGTCAGAACCGGTAAGGTACGCAGAAGCAAGCTTTATTATCTTCGTGACAGAGTCGGTAAGGCTGCTAAGGTTAAAGAGCGTATATAAGCTGATTGAAAAAGAGGGTGGCTTTTTGCCGCCCTTTATTTTTTTAAAATGCTTTGCTTTTTCAGCGTTTTTGTTGTAAAATATTTGTTAATGCTAAAATGTAAGTTGGTGAGTTTTTTTGAGAAAAGTAGAGCAGTTCGAAGTCGATTATCGTGAGCTTTGCAGAGCTCCGGCGGAACACACAAAGCACATAAAGGCTGTATTTGATTGGTTCGATTCGGTTATATATGCTCTGCTTGCTATTTTTGTGATATTTGCTTTTCTTTTCAGACTCGTCGGTGTGAGTGGGCAATCTATGGAACCGACCTTACATAACGGCGATTGGCTTTCGGTGCGCGCTGTTAATACAAAAATAAACCGTGGGGAAATAGTGGTTGTGACGCAGCCCAACAAGCTGAATGAGCCTATTATAAAACGTGTGATAGCTGTTGCCGGTGATACAGTTGATATTGATTTTCGTACAGGTAAGGTTACTGTTAACGGAGTTGTCTCGGATGAGCCGTACATAGCGGAAAAAACCGAGAGATCATTTGATACATCTTTTCCGTTGACTGTTCCGCAAAACTGTGTTTTTGTGATGGGTGACAACAGAAATCACTCGCTTGACAGTCGATCATCCGTGATAGGATTTATAGACACGAGGTATATTCTCGGTGTTGCTGAGTTTAGATTAATCCCTGTGGGAGATTGGAAGATAGATAGCAATGGAAAATAACAAAAAAAGAGCAAGCGGTATTTATGATTTTGCTTCGGTGCTTGTAAGCGCAATTATCGCGGTAACGTTTATATTTACTTTTCTGTTTAAAATATCTTCGGTTAACGGCCCGTCGATGTTGGATTCGTTTCACAACGGAGACAGAGTCTTTATTACTGCTGCCGGATATCAGCCGAAGTACGGTGATGTTGTTATAATATCTCAGCCCAATCAATATAATGAGGTGCTTATTAAAAGAATCATAGCAGTTGGCGGTCAAACTGTTGATGTGGACGCGACTGCGGGTACTGTTTCGGTTGACGGCAAAGTTTTATATGAACCGTATATAAGAGAGCAAACTTTAACGCAGGGCAATATGAATTTTCCGCTGACGGTTCCTGAGGGATATGTTTTTGTAATGGGTGATAACCGCAATCATTCTACGGACAGTCGCTATAAATCAATCGGTCTTATTGATGAAAGATATATAATGGGCAAGGCTTTTTACAGGGTAGGGGATAAAACGCTTTTGCCGAGCTATGGTGTTAGTTATGAATGATACTATAAAACAAAATGTACAATGGTTTCCCGGGCATATGGCGAAAACGCGCCGAAAGATAAAGGAAAGCCTGCCGCTTGTTGATGCAGTCGTTGAAATACTTGATGCTCGCATTCCGCGAAGCAGCCAAAACCCGGAAATTGCTGAAATAATCGGAGAAAAGCCGCATATAGCAATACTTAATAAGTGTGATATCGCAGATGATGCGGCTACAAAAAAATGGCTTGAATATTTTCGGCAAAACGGTATATATGCTTTGGCACTTGATTGTAAAACCGGTAAGGGCTTAAATCGATTTGTTCCGCTTGTAAATGAAGTCCTCAAAGATAAAATACAGAGTAATATAGATAAAGGCATGGCCGGTAGACAAATACGTCTTATGGTAGTCGGTATTCCCAATACAGGTAAATCGTCATTTATAAACAAAATGGCCGGCAAAAAACGAGCCGAGGTTGCGGATAAAGCGGGAGTTACAAGGCATAACCAATGGTTTGCAATAGGCGGAGGGCTTGAGCTTCTGGATACTCCGGGCGTTTTGTGGCCTAAATTTGAAGATCCGGAAGTCGGCGATAAATTAGCTTTTGTCGGGTCGGTTAAAGATCAAGTTGTTGATATTGAAACGCTTGCTGTTCGTTTTCTTCGCGTTATGCGCGATTTTTATCCCGAAAGGCTCACCGAAAGATATAAAATTGATAACTTTGAAGAGCTTGAACCGTATGAAATACTTGAGCTTATAGGCAAAAAGCGCGGTATGATTATGCGCGGCGGCGTGGTTGATACCGAGAGAGCTTCCGTAATGCTGCTCGACGAGTACCGTGGGGGTAAGCTCGGAAAAATTACTTTGGACGGAATTTATTGATGGTGAATTTTGAGATTGAAAAAGAATACATTTCCGATGGCTTTAACTGTATTTGCGGAGTGGACGAAGCAGGACGCGGACCGCTTGCGGGACCTGTATGTGCTGCTGCGGTTATACTGCCTGTGGGAGCCGTGATACTCGGGCTTGACGACTCGAAAAAGCTGACCGAAAAAAAGCGTGAGGCACTCTATGACGTTATTAAAGAAACGGCTGTGTCTTACGGTATTGCCTTTGCAAGCGAAAAGGAAATTGACGAAATGAATATACTTAACGCAACTTTCCTTGCTATGAACCGCGCCGTGGAAAAACTTGGCGTGAAACCTGATTTGGCGCTGATAGACGGAAATCAAAAGCCGCATACGGGCATTAACGAAGTTACCGTTATTAAAGGCGACGGCAAGTCGATGTCAATAGCGGCAGCGTCGGTCCTTGCCAAGGTAACGCGTGACAGATATATGCTTGAACTTGATAAGAAGTATCCGCAATACGAGTTTAGAAAGCACAAGGGTTACGGGACCAAGCTCCATTATGAGAAGATCTTAGAATACGGCATTTCGGATGTACACCGCAAGACTTTTCTTAAAAATCTGGAGGACAAAAGGTGAATAAGGCTGTTACGGGAAAGCTCGGTGAACTTGCGGTCGGCAGATATCTGCGTGAAAACGGATATGAAATAATTACCGCCAATTACCGATGCCGTCTTGGAGAAATTGACATAATTGCAAAGCAAAACAAATATATATGCTTTGTTGAGGTTAAAACGAGATCTGAAAATTATAAGTACGCACCTGCCGACGCCGTTACTTTTTCTAAAAGGAAAAAGATAATAGCGGCGGCAAAGCTATATATTGCGTCACACAATGTTGATTTGCAACCGAGATTTGATGTCGCTGAGGTGTTCGTTGAAAAAAATCAGGTTGCAAAGATTAACCTTATTACAAATGCTTTTGACGGAGAGGGAAAATGAATCTTATTGATTTTCATTGCGACACCTTAAGTGAATGTTATAACAGAAAGTCCGAGCTTTATAAAAATGACCTTCATATAGATTTAGAGCGCGGAAAAAGAGTATTCAATAAATATTGTCAGGTGTTTGCCGTTTGGATACCGGATGAAAAAAGAGGCGACGAGGCATACGACTATTTTAATAATGTTTACGCTTTCTTTGAAAAACAGCTTTTAAAGAATTATAATACTGTGGCATTCTGCTGTTCTTCCGGTGAAATGGTCAATGCCTTCGGCGAAAATAAAATTGCTGCGTTTTTGTCTGTTGAGGGCGGTGCGGTTCTCGGCGGCGACATAGATGTGATCGATGCATTGTATGAAAAGGGCGTTAGAATTCTTACCCTTACATGGAACGGTCAAAACGAGCTCGGCGACGGCTGCTTTACCGAAAATGCAAAAGGACTCTCGCCGTTTGGTGTTAACTGCGTCAAGAAATTGCAGAAAAAAGGAATTATTGTTGACGTTTCGCATTTAAGTGAACGTGGCTTCTATGACGTGGCGGAGTTCTCCGAAAAACCTTTTATTGCAACCCATTCGGATTGTGATATTGTTGATAATCCGTTTGCCGAAAAACGCAATCTTACAGACGCTCAGATTAGAATTATTACAGAGCAAAAGGGTATAATCGGACTTAATCTTTATGAGAAATTTCTCGGTGTGGAAAACGGAGCAGGCCTTTGTTCGGTTATCAGACAGATAGAGCATTTTTGCTCGCTTGGAGCTGAACACACTATTTGCCTTGGGTGCGATTTTGACGGATGCACAGTAAGCGATGACCTTTGTGGGATAGATAAACTGTACAAAATAGCTAACGGGCTTGCGAGAGAAAATTATAGCGACGAATTGATAAATGGCATTTTCTTCGATAATGCAAACGCTTTTATCGTTGCAAATATGTAATTTATATGTTAAAATACATCTGATTTTTCAGTTAGGAAGTGCAAATTTATGTATTACACAAGTACGAGAGACAAATCAATCAGGATTTCTTCGGCTGAGGCTATTACAAAAGGTATTTCGGCCGAGGGCGGACTTTTTGTTCCCACGGAAATTCCGCATATTACGCTTGATGATATTAAGAGAATAGGTACACTTCCGTATACCGGCAGGGCAAAAGAGATTTTGAAGCTCTATCTTACCGATTTTACCGAGGATGAGCTTAATTATTGCGTAGAGGGTGCATATAAAAAGTCGAGCTTCAGCTCCGAAAAAATTGCGCCGCTTTATAAGATATCTGATAAGGAAAGCATACTTGAGCTTTGGCGCGGTCCCACATGCGCTTTTAAGGATATGGCGTTGCAGCTTTTACCGTATCTTCTTTCCGTATCTGCTTCCAAGACTCTCAAGGATACTAAGATTGTTATTCTTGTCGCAACCTCGGGTGACACAGGAAAAGCAGCACTTGAGGGCTTTAAAGATGTGGATAATACTCAAATACTTGTCTTTTACCCTGTTGACGGTGTAAGTCCTATGCAAAAGCTTCAGATGACTACACAAGAGGGTAATAATGTAAGTGTGTGTGCTATCAAAGGCAATTTCGATGATGCACAAAGCGGAGTTAAGTCTATATTTACAAATTCGGAAATTAAGAAGAAATTTGCAGAAAACCATCTCGCGTTTTCATCGGCTAACTCAATTAACTGGGGCAGGCTTGTTCCTCAGATAGTATATTATGTATCGGCATATTGTGATATGGTCGAGAACGGTTCGCTAAAGCTCGGTGAGGAAATGAATGTTGTAGTTCCTACCGGAAATTTCGGCAACATCCTTGCCGCTTATTATGCCAAGAGAATGGGCGTGCCGATAGGTAAGCTTATTTGTGCATCCAACTCTAATAATGTACTGACTGATTTTCTAAAAACAGGTACATACGACAAAAATCGTAATTTCTATTGCACGGCATCTCCGTCGATGGATATACTTATTTCAAGTAATCTTGAAAGGCTTTTGTTCCACCTTTCGGGTGAAAATGATGCTGAAGTAAGAGAATATATGAAATTGCTTGCAAACAGCGGTAAATATACTGTAGGGGAACAGCTCTTTGAAAAAATCAAAGAATTATTCAGAGCCGGCTATTGTGATGATACCTTGACAAAGGCGACTATCAAGGAAAACTTTGATAAATATCATTATCTTTGCGATACGCACACGGCTGTCGCTGTCAAAGTTTATGAGGATTATGTCGGCGAAAGCGGCGATAAAACGCCTACTGTAATAGCGTCTACTGCAAATCCGTATAAATTCTCCGCAAGTGTTTTGTCAGCCCTTACAAGCGATGTTCAATCTACCGACGAATTCTCAATGGTTGATGAATTGCACACGCTTACAGGCGAACCCGTACCGCCGCAGCTTGCTACGCTTAAAGATAAGAAAGTAAGATTCGGTGATGTAACGACTAAAGACGATATGGCAAATGTAGTATTCAAAATGCTCAACATTTAATCTGTTCATTTCCGGATTTTTGTTGTCTGAACGGAGCTTTGGTATGTCATTATTTGCTATCGGCGATACCCATTTGTCGCTCGGCACAGATAAGCCGATGAATATTTTTCGCGGATGGGACAACTATGTTGAAAGACTCGTTTCAAATTGGAATAGGGTAGTTGACCCGGGTGATACTGTTGTTATAATGGGTGATGTGTCTTGGGGAATGTCTCTTTCCGAAGCATACAAGGACTTTGAACTGCTGAATTCTTTGCCCGGCAAAAAGATAATAATGAAGGGCAATCACGATTATTGGTGGAACACCAAGAAAAAAATGGACGAGTTTTTTTCAAAAAACAAATTTGAAACTCTGTCTGTTTTGCATAACAATGCATACAGGGTCGGTGACATCAGTATTTGCGGAACGAGAGGTTGGTTTTTTGACGCGGAGAGCGATCTCGACAAAAAAGTTGTAAAACGTGAAGCCGAAAGACTTCGCCGCTCAATAGAGTGCGGAGAAAAATTAGGCGGTGAGCCTGTTGTATTTTTACACTATCCGCCGATAAACAACTTGCAAATCTGCGACACGATTTATGATGTGTTGGTTGAAAAGAATATAAAGAGATGTTATTATGCACATCTTCACAGTGCATCTGTTCATAATTCTTTTAACGGTGAAAAAGACGGTATTCATTTTCAACTTTTGTCGGCAGATTATCTTAAATTCTGCCCTAAACTGATAGAAAAAATAAATTAATAAAAAAGTATGGTAATTTAAGGTCTTATCTGTTATAATACCATAGTTACTGTAAATATTCAGGAGGAATTTGTATGAGTTTAAAATCTTCAAACAAGGTGGATACCAATGTTTGGGAGCTTGAAGTAAGCGTAGATGGCGACACTTTTAAGGATGCCGTTACAAAGGCTTATCTTAAGCAGAGAAAGAACATTACCATTCCGGGATTTAGAAAAGGAAAGGCTCCGCGTGCTTTTATTGAAAAATATTACGGCGAGGGTGTGTTCTATGAGGACGCTCTTGAGGCTATATATCCCGATGCGGTAGCTTCCGCTATTGAGGAAGCGAAGCTTGAACCGGTTGATACACCTTATGACCTTGAAATTCCCGAGATGGGCAATGACGGTGTAACCATGAAGTTCAAAGTAACTGTTAAGCCTGAGGTTGAGCTCGGCGAGTATAAGGGCCTTAAGGCTACAAAGAAATCTACCAAGGTTACGGCAGATGAAGTTAAAGCTGAGCTTGCAAGGATGCAGGAGCAGAATTCAACTGTTTCGGATGTTGATGACAGAGCGGTTAAAAAGAACGATATAGTTGTTATCGACTTTGAGGGCTTTGTTGACGGCAAGGCGTTTGAGGGCGGAAAGGCTGAAAAATATGAGCTTACCATAGGCTCAAATCAGTTTATTCCCGGCTTTGAAGATCAGATTATCGGCCACAAAATCGGGGACAAGTTTGATGTTAATGTTAAATTCCCTGAGGATTATCAGGCTGATCTCGCTTCTAAGGATGCTGTGTTCAAAATTAAGCTTCATGGTATAAAGGTTAAGGAAGTACCGGCACTTGATGATGAATTTGCTAAGGACGTCAGTGAATTCGATACTCTTGATGAGCTTAAAAAGGATATTAAGAAGCAGCTTGAAAAGAGAAAAAATGATGATGCCGAAAACGAGCTTCATAATACACTCCTTGAGGAAGTTGCAAAGGGTATAAAAGCTGAAATTCCCGAGGCAATGATAGAAAAAACGATTGATGATGACGTTAATGAGTATTCATATCGTCTTCAGTCACAGGGATTAAAGCTCGAAACATACCTCAAATATACCGGTATGGATATGAAGGGCTTCCGCGAAGGCTTCAAAGAGAGAGCAGAAACACAGGTAAGACTTAATTTGGCTCTTGAAAAAATAATTGAAAAAGAAAAAATAGAGGTTACCGAAGAGGATATCGAAGCGGAATACAAGAAATATGCAGATGCATATAATATGGATATAGATACTATCAAAAAGGCTGTTTCCGCTGAGTCTCTTAAGCCGGAGCTCGCTTCCAGAAAAGCAATTGATTTAATTGTTGACAGCGCTGTTGTCACAGAGGAAAAAGCTGCAAAGAAGACAGCTGAAAAGAAGCCGGCAACAAAAAAGGCCACCGCAAAGAAACCGGCAGCCAAAAAGACTTCTGAAAAGGCTGATGATAAAAAGTCGGCCGATAAAGCGGAATAAGATTCGAATTTTATTCCAATAATCTAAATGCTATTTTATGCGGCGGGCGCTTTTGCGTTTCGCCGCAGGATTTTAGGAGGAAAAACCATGGCTTTAGTCCCCTATGTAATTGAACAGTCATCTCGCGGAGAGCGTTCGTATGATATTTTTTCACGTCTTTTAAATGACAGGATAATAGTTTTATCCGATGAAGTAAATGATGCTACTGCAAGTCTTGTTGTTGCACAGCTTTTATACCTTGAGGGGCAGGATCCCGAAAAGGATATCAGTCTTTACATTAATAGCCCAGGTGGTTCTGTTACTGCCGGATTTGCCATATATGATACTATGCAGTATATTAAGTGTGACGTATCGACAATCTGCATGGGTATGGCTGCCAGCATGGGAGCATTTCTCCTTTCTTCCGGTGCAAAGGGAAAGAGATTTGCGTTGCCCAACAGTGAAATAATGATTCATCAGCCCTCAGGCGGAGCTCAAGGGCAGGCTACCGAGATTGAAATTACCGCAAAGCAGATTCTTAAGATAAGAGAAAGACTTAATAAGATACTTGCCGATAATACAGGTAAGCCCATAGATATAATTGCTAAAGACACAGAGCGCGATAACTTTATGTCTGCTGATGAAGCACTTGATTACGGTCTTGTTGATAAAATACTTTACAAAAGATAATTTCGGAGGATTTTTTGATGTCAAGAGATAATGACAGCAAAGGTAAGACCATGCGTTGCTCTTTTTGCGGTAAAACGCAGGATGAAGTCGGTAAGCTTGTTGCCGGTCCCGGCGGTGTATGCATTTGTGATAACTGTATTGAACTTTGTCTCGAGATAATTGAAGACGGCGGCGGATTTAAACACGTCAGAAAAAACAGAGCGCAAACCGATAAACCGCTTCCGAAGCCTCACGACATAAAAAAACTTCTCGACGAATACGTTGTAGGGCAGGACGACGCAAAAGTTGCATTGAGCGTTGCGGTATATAACCATTATAAAAGAATATATTACGGTGCTAAAAGTGACGTGGACATACAAAAGAGCAATGTTATTCTTTTGGGTCCCACAGGTGTAGGCAAAACAATGCTTGCCCAAACCCTTGCTAAAATCCTGGATGTGCCGTTTGCAATTGCTGATGCCACAACTCTTACCGAAGCGGGCTATGTCGGCGAAGATGTTGAAAATATTTTGCTGCGTCTTATTCAGGCGGCCGACTACGATGTTGAAAAAGCCGAAAAGGGCATTATATATGTCGATGAAATCGACAAAATTGCAAGAAAGTCTGAAAATCCGTCAATTACACGTGATGTCAGCGGTGAGGGCGTTCAACAAGCCTTGCTGAAGATTCTTGAGGGAACTGTTTCCAATGTTCCGCCTCAAGGCGGCAGAAAGCATCCTCAGCAGGAGTTCATTCAAATAGACACAACTAACATCCTGTTTATCTGCGGCGGCGCTTTTGACGGAATAGAAAAAATCGTCGAAAACCGTACCGGCAAGTCTACTCTCGGCTTTGGCGGTAAAGTTTTGGATAAATCCAATTTGGAAACTGAAAAGATATATTCGAAGGTTATTCCTCAGGATTTGGTAAAATTCGGTCTTATACCGGAGCTTGTCGGCAGACTTCCCGTTATAACAACGCTCAACAATCTTGACAGAGAAGCACTTATAAGAATTTTAACCGAACCTAAGAACGCGCTTCTTAAACAGTTTAAGGAACTCTTTAAAATGGATGGAGTTGAGTTGGAGTTTTGTGATGATGCGCTGTCTGCGGTTGCGGATTTAACCCTTGAAAAAAAGACCGGAGCAAGAGGTCTTCGTTCGATAATTGAGAAAACTTTATTACCTATTATGTATGATATTCCGTCTGACAGCGATGTAAAAAAGGTCGTTATAACAAAGGAGTGCGTACTGAACGGTGAAAAGCCGCTCACCGAAACAGCTAAAACATCTGTTAAGGAAAAATTCAAAGCTAAAACTTCTGCCGGACCTAAAAATGTTGGTTGAATGTATGACCGGTTGCTTTTGCAGCCGGCCTTTTTTGTGTTAGCAGCTTCTTTACTCTTTACGGCAAAGATTAAATTGCCTCTATAACATCTTTAATTATTGCTGTATTTGTGTTATAATGTAATCTAATTATTATAGGGCGGTGAGAAGATGAAACCTAAGAAAAAAATACGTAATTTGGATTTTTCGAGTGAAAAACAAGCCAAACAGAAAAAAATGCGTTCTTTTATCATCGCCTTTTCTTCTTTTGTTATCATATTGGGAACAATTTCGGTATTTATATTTATGAAGTCGGTTGATTTTAATTTGAACAATTTAGTTCAAAGTACGACCGACTCGGACGAATCAACTTCAGATTTGACAACCGCATCATATGCTTTATCGGGTAGGGTAGGTATTTTACTTGTGTTTACCGATGATTCCGGGGAATTGATCAGCGTTTCAGCTCTCGACTGTAATATGGACATCAAGTGTATTTCCGTGGTGCAATTGCCGGCTGAAACCTCAGTGGGTTCCGACAGTCTTAAAGCCATTTATCAAAAGGGCGGTGCTGCCGCACTTGAAAAGCCGCTTACGGATATATCAGGGCTCAGCTTTACTAAGTATATTAAAATGAGTCAGACACAGCTTAAAAAGGTTGTATCGAAAATAGGTGATGTTACTGTTCGAATCCCGTCTGACATTAATTATAAAGGTGCGGATTTTTCTCTGTTGCTTGATGCAGGTGATCAAAATCTTACTTCCGACTTGTTTTGTAAGTACTTTTTATATGCCGATAATTCAGGTAGGCGAGATGCAGCGGTCTCCTTACTGAATGCTTTAATGACAGCAAAGAATGTTACCGCGCAGGATACATTATTTAACTTTATAATGAATAATACAGATACTGATATTTCCGTTGTGGATTATTCGAAGGTTTCCTCCGCTTTGACGCTATTTGTGCAGGAAAAGAGCGGAAATGTTGCTTCTGCCGCAAATGAATTTCCGGAGGTAACAAAGAAAAATGAAAAGTAGAATCAGCTTTTTGTTACTGTTATCCTTGTGCTTGGCGTTGTTATTATCGTCGTGCGGATTTTCGAATTATAACCTTCCGACCGATTTTTCATCGGTCGAGTTAATATACGAAAATGACCCGTCAAGATATTACTATAATCAGCTTACTGATAACGGTAAGACAGCGTACACTCTTATTGTAAATAATATCAGCGAACATCCGGAAAAAATTGAAATTCCTCAAATTGATGAGGATGAATTCGGCAAAGTGTTTTATGCGGTTACATATGATAATCCGGGAATTTTATGTTTCGGTATGTCAAGTTCTGTTAAAGCTGACGGAAATAAATTCTTTTATGTGCCGGAATATTCGGCAAATAAGGAAGATTGTGACAAAAAAACAAATGAACTTAATACAGCTGTTTCGGAGTTCTTAAAGACTGTTCCGGAGAACAGCAGTGATTATGAAAAAGAATTGCTTACACATGATTATATCTGCGACAAGTGCATTTATGTATATAATGAGGGTGAAAGCTTAAAGGGTTCGTCTTATGATGCGATTATAAACGGCGAGGCTGTGTGTGAAGGCTATGCGCGAGCTGCAAAGCTGTTTCTTGATAAACTGTCTGTAATTAATTATTTGATTTGCGGTGATGCTACTAATTCGGATGGCAAAACCGAAAGTCATATGTGGAATATTGTAAATATTGACGGTAAAAACTATCATCTCGATTTAACCTGGGACGATTATGATAACGATAGTGCTGCAGTAAGTCATTCATATTTTAATTTATCCGATGATATGATTAAAGCAAATCATTTCAATCTTGCTCCGAGTGATAACAATTGTGTTTCGACTGATGCAAACTATTTTAAAGTAAATAATTTGATGTTCGAGAGTTTTACCAAAAACGAAAAGAAAGCTATGACTTCTACTGCGGTAAAAAATGTGAGAAACAGCTGTAACCAAGTAGAAGTGTGTTTTGTTAACGCTTACGCATTCAATAAGGCTATTACCGATTTAGCTGATAAAAGCGGTATTTATGATGTCTTAGCTGATGTCAATAAGCAATGCGGCAAAAAGTTCTCTTCTGTTACATATGCCGAAGACGATGATATATATACGGTACAGTTTGTTTTTGAATAGAGGTTAATTAAATGGATAAAGCAAGAATCGAAAAAGCTGTTAGAGAAATTCTGATAGCAATAGGTGAGGACCCCGACAGGGAAGGCCTTGTTGAAACACCTAAACGTGTAGCTAATATGTATGAAGAGATATTTGCAGGACTTTATAGTGATCCTCATAGGCTGCTAAAGGTGTTTGATGAGGGCGATAATGATGAAATGGTTGTGGTTAGGGATATACCCATGTATTCTATGTGTGAGCACCATTTACTTCCTTTTATCGGCAAAGCTCATATCGCATATATTCCGGCAGACGGAAAGGTGATAGGGCTTTCAAAGCTTGCAAGGATTGTTTCGGATTTTGCTAAAAGGCCACAGCTGCAAGAACGTCTTACTTCGCAGATTGCCGACTTTCTCGAGGAAAATCTTTCTCCGAAGGGCGTTGCGGTGGTTGTTGAGGCAGAACACCTTTGTATGACAATGCGCGGAGCGAGAGCGGCAGGAGGAAATACCCTTACGTCGGCACTGCGTGGTTCAATGCGAAAAGATGCCAGAACGCGCGCAGAAGTAATGTCGCTTTTGAGAGGAGCAAAATAAAGTGTTCTTTTTTCGAGGAAAAAACTTCAGCTTTGAGTTAAATACACGTACATATGTAATGGGCATTTTAAATGTAACTCCGGATTCGTTTTATGACGGCGGTAAATGGAATTCGCCCGGTGCAGCACTTAGCCACGCTTTACAAATGCAAAACGACGGAGCCGATATAATAGATATAGGTGCGCAATCCACAAGACCGGGGCACAAAGAGCTTTCGGAAAACGAGGAGCTTTCAATTATCAAGGAGTATATTGATGCGATAATTCCGAAGCTCTCGGTACCGACTTCTGTTGACACTTTTTATCCGGCGGTAGCTGAATACTGCTTAATGCACGGAGTGGCTGTTGTAAATGACGTAAGCGGAAGATTCAATCCGGATATTGCTTCCTTAGTGAAAAATTACAATGCCGGTTGGATAGTCATGCATACAGGCGGCGGTGATGCCGACAGAATGACCGATTACGAAGAAAATGTTGTCGGAAATGTCAATGCTTTTTTTGACTATATGTTGGAAAAGAGTGAAAACTTCGGCATAAAAAGAGAACAGATATGTCTTGATATGGGCATCGGATTCGGTAAAGATTATGAGGATAATCTTACTCTTATAAAAAATATAAAACTGTTGAAGAGGCAGGATGTTATGTTGCTTACTGCTCTTTCAAATAAACGTGTAATTAAAGCAGCATCACACTCCGACGCGGAAAACTGTTTGTTTGGAACGATAGCCGCAGATACAGCTGCTGTTTTCGGCGGAACGGATATGATACGTGTGCATGAAGTAAAGGAGTCGAAAATTGCGGCGGATATGGCTGATGCTGTTTTCAGAGGGTGATTCAATGGATAAAATAATCGTAAACGGATTAAAGCTTTATGCATATCACGGTGTAAATCCCGAAGAGAAGGAAGACGGACAGCTTTTTATTTTAGATATAACCGCATTTCTTTCTCTTTATGTTCCGTGCCAAACGGATATGGTAGAGAATACCGTGAGCTATGCTAAAATAATAAAAACAGCGCGTAGAGCTTTTTTAAGCGGAAAATTTGATTTACTCGAAAAGGCGGCACAAACAGTTGCCGACGCTATATTAAATGAGTTTTCCGAAATTAAAGCTTTGAAAATAACTGTTAAGAAACCTCAAGCGCCTATTAAGGCTGATTTTGATTATGTTGCGGTTGAAATTGAGCGCAACAGAAACGGAGTGGCAGTATGAAAGCAGTAATCGGTGTCGGAACAAATGTCGGAGACCGACTTCAAAATATCAGAGACGCAAAAAAAGCGTTTGGGCTTGTTCCCGAAACAAGAGTTACGGAGGTTTCTTTTGTTTACGAAACCGAACCTTGGGGATATGACCAACAGGATAATTTTTTTAATTGTGTTATGACTGTTGAAACAAATCTGTCTTCACGTGCTTTGCTCGGTGTTTGCCTTGGAATTGAAGCGGGGATAGGAAGAGTGCGCACAATTAAAAACGGGCCGCGTGTTATTGATCTTGATTTGTTGTTTTATGAAAATGAGACAGCGGATACACCGGAGTTGATGTTGCCGCATCCGGGTGTAAAAGAAAGAGCGTTTGTTCTTTATCCGCTGCATGATGTTTTTCCGGATATGAAAATATTTGGATATGATTATTCGGAAAATTTCAAAAACTGTGATGGCAATACGGTTACTTTTTATTCGGAATTATAAGATGATTAAGGAGCATTAAAGCTATTTATGCAGTTTATTATAATGGACCTCGAATGGAATAATGCATATTGCAAAAAGCTAAAGGGGTATATCAATGAAATCATAGAATTCGGTGCCTGTAAGGTAGATAAAGATTTTAATGTGATTGATGAGTTTTCGGTAATTGTAAAAGCACAGGTCGGAAAAAAGCTACAGGGTAGGGTAAAGGCGCTTACGCATATTACTAATGAGGATATATCTAACGGAGTTCCGTTTTTTAAAGCCCTTTCAATGTTCAGAAATTGGGTCGGTGACGATGAAAATGTGTTCTTTTCTTGGGGAGACGGAGACATCAGAACTCTAATAAAAAACTATGAGTTCTTTTTAAAGAAAAATCGTATTCCGTTTGTTAATAACTATTGTGACGCACAAAAATATTGTCAGTCTTTTATACCCTCGGCTTCGTCTTCGCAACAAATCGGGCTTTCTGCCGCTGCTTTCGAACTTGGAGTTAATCCGGATGAATTTCCGCATCACAGGGCACTTGATGACAGCTTGCTTACTGCAGCTTGTTTGAAAAGGGTAAACGACTCGGAGAGACTAAAGCGGTTCATTACCCCGTGCAATCGCGTGTTTTATGAAAAGCTTGCATATAAACCGCACATTATACGTGATATAGATAATCCGATAGTTGACCGTTCGGTTTTTAACTGCGTTTGCGATGTTTGCGGCGGAAAAGTTAAAAAGAAGAAGGACTGGCGTTTTGTCAATCAATCTTTCAGAGCGGATTTTTATTGTCCTAATTGCGATCGCAACTTTAAGCTGTGCGTAAGATTTAAGCAGTATTATGACCGAATTGATATTAAAAGAACTTTTTCCGAAATTGTCAAAGTAGATAAATCTCAAGAAAATGTTAAAGCTTAATAAGTGTTAATTACAAAAAGAAACCGGCTTCAAAATGAAGTCGGTTTCCTTTTTGTATTTTTTATTTAAAGTAGCTTTTATTTGATGACTCTTACTCTTATGGCGAAGTCCTGAGACGAAATTGCGGTTATTGCATCGTTTGAAACCTCCGTATCGGTATCAAGCATGGTATATGCATATTCTCCGCGTGATTTATTCACCATGTTATCAATGTTTATATTTTCTTCGGCGACGATTGCTGTAATGCGGCTGATAACGTTAGGGACATTTTTATGAATGATGGTAATTCTTGTTTTGCCGCTTCTCGGTACAGATACAGCGGGCATATTTACGGAATTTGTTATATTGCCGTTTTCTATATAGTCCTTTAATTCGTCAACGGCCATAACGGCACAATTGTCTTCAGATTCCGGTGTAGAAGCTCCGAGATGCGGGATTGTTATCACGCCGGTTGCGTCAATTAACTCATCTTTAAGAAAATCTGTGGCGTATGCGGCAACTTTACCGTCAGCGAGAGCGTTAATAATATCCCCAGTATTGACGAGTTCTCCTCTGGCAAAATTAAGTATGCGTACCGAGTTCTTCATTTTGGCGATTGTTTCGGCATTTATAAAGCTGCGAGTTTCGTCAGTCAGCGGAACATGAAGCGTTATATAGTCGCAATTTGCATAAATATCATCAAGGGTAGCGGCGTGCTTTACGGCGCGGGAAAGCTTCCATGCCGCATCTACAGAAAGAAAAGGATCGTAACCGTAAACTTCCATTCCGAGAGAATGAGCCGCGTTTGCTACAAGCACCCCTATTGCGCCAAGACCGATAACGCCGAGCTTTTTACCCTTGATTTCCGGTCCTGAAAAAGCGGATTTTCCTTTTTCGACAAGCTTGGAAACTGCATCTCCCTCACCCTTGAGCGTTTTTGACCATTCGATTGCGGGCACGATTTTTCTTGATGATAAAAACAGCGCACACAAAACAAGTTCTTTAACAGCATTCGCGTTAGCACCGGGAGTATTAAAAACTACTATTCCCTGTTCGCTGCATTTTTCAAGGGGAATATTGTTGACTCCGGCTCCGGCTCTTGCTATTGCAAGAGTATTTTCCGAAAAATCATATTCGTGCATTGATGCCGAACGGACAAGTATCGCATCCGGGTCTTTGACGTCATTCGAGCATACATAGCGTTCACCGAATCTGTCAAGTCCGTTTTTTGAAATTTTATTTAGTGTTAAAATATTGTTCATTGTGAATTTCTCCTGAGTTATGAATTAGCTTTTTCGAAATCGGACATAAAATTAACCAGCTTTTCTACGCCATCGTAAGGCATGGCATTATAAATTGACGCTCTCATACCGCCCACTGTTCGATGTCCTTTAAGATTAACAAGACCGTTTTTGGTCGCTTCTTCAATAAATTTTGCGTTGAGTTCGTCACTGTCGGTAACAAAAGGTACATTCATTAAAGAACGATCCTCCGGAACAACCGTACCTCTGAACATTTTACTGTTATCGAGGAAATCATAGAGAAGCTTTGCCTTTTTATCATTGCGTTCTTTCATTTTTTCAAGACCGCCGAGCTTTTCTATCCATTCAAGAACAAGCTTACATATATATATTGTGTAGCAGGGTGGTGTATTGTAAAGCGAATTTGCGTCTGCGTGAATTTTATAGTTGAGCATTGTTGGTGTTATGTCTCGTGCATTGCCAAGCATATCTTCTCGTATTATGCAAATCGTAAGACCTGCGGGGGCAACATTTTTTTGTGCTCCGCCGTAAAGCATGGCGAATTTTGTTACATCTATAGGCTCCGAAAGGAAACAAGATGAAATATCCGCGATGAGAGGAATGTCACCCGTATCCGGAATTTCGTGATAAACGGTTCCGTAAATAGTATTATTCATACAAATATATACATAATCCGCATCGCTTCTGAACATCGATTTATCAAGCTTTGGTATATATGAGAACGTTTTGTCAGCAGAAGAAGCAACGGCTTTTGCATCACCGTATTTTTGAGCCTCGGCAAATGCCTTTTTAGCCCACTGACCGGTGATAACATAATCGGCTTTGTTTGAGCCGTTCATAAAGTTCAGCGGTATTGCCGCAAATTGCGTTGAAGCTCCGCCTTGCAAAAACAGAACTTTGTAGTTGTCGGGTATATTCATAAGCTCCCTGAGAAGCCTTTCAGCTGTTTTTATGATATTGTCATAAACTTTGGATCTGTGGCTCATCTCCATTACCGATTGACCCGAACCCTCATAGTCAAGCATTTCGGATGCGGCCTTTTTTAAGACCTCTTCCGGTAACATAGACGGACCTGCTGAAAAATTGTAAACTCTGGACATGTTGATATTGCCTCCAAAAATTATTTCCGCTACATTATATCAATCTGTGTTAATAAAAGTCAACGAATTGACAAAAAAATAACAAATAAAAATGCATATTCTGCGTTTTGTACATAAAAGTTGTTGCAAAAATTAACAATCTTACTAAAATTTTAGCTTATTCTTTATTTGTTGACACTTTTTTATTGCAGATAAATATTATTCATTGTATAATAAACTCTAATTAATTAAGTAGGAGATTACATAAATGGACCTTTTTGACAATAATGCTCTTAATATGCCTATGGTTGCATTGAGAGGATTGGTTGTTTTCCCTAATATAACATTGCACTTTGATGTTGGCAGGAAAAAAAGTATTTCTGCTGTTAAAACAGCAATGATAACAAAGCAGGACATATTTCTTTCTACACAAAAGGATATGTCGGATGAGGCCGAAAATATTGATGCGGTGTACGATATAGGTGTTGTTTGCGAAATAAAGCAAATTGTAAGAATACCCTCAAGCGATTGCTTAAGAGTAATAGTTGAAGGAAAGTACAGAGCAGAATTGTTAGCTTTTTCGGATGTGAATCCTTATCTTACGGCTGTTGTCAAACGAATTGACAGTATTCCTTATTCGGAAAAGTACAATTTGAGAGCAGAAGCACTTGTCAGATATGCCAAAGGGTTGTTTAACGAGTATTCTGTTATAGCTCAGAAACTCCCAAATGATATAAATATGGGTGTTGCCAAGCTGTCTGAACCCGGTGCGCTTGCCGATTATATTGCCGGAAATATTCCTCTTGATTATCCGCAGAAGCAGGAGGTTTTATCCGAAATTGATTCGCTTAAGAGAATACAAAAACTTGTAGATATACTCGGCAAAGAGGTTAAGCTTCTTCAGCTTGAAGAGGATATAAATGACCGAGTACAGAGCCAAATAGATGAAAATCAAAAGGAATATTACCTTCATGAGCAGTTAAAGGCTATTAACGCCGAACTCGGCGAAGGAGACAATCCAGCTTCCGAGGCTGACGGCTATCGCGAAAAAATACTCAAGCTGCATCTTGATGCCGACAGCGAAAAGAAGCTGCTAAATGAGTGCGACAGGCTTAAATATGTGCAGCCGAGCAGCCCCGAAAGTGCAGTATCAAGAAATTATCTTGATAAGATTTTGGAACTTCCGTGGCATATTTACTCAAAAGAAAATCTTAATATCGATAATGCTCGAAGAATACTTGACAGAGATCATTACGGACTTAAAGACGTTAAAGAGCGAATTCTTGAATTTATTGCTGTGAGAAAACTGTCGCCAAATATTAAGGGGCAGATAATATGTCTTGTCGGTCCTCCGGGCGTCGGTAAAACCTCTGTTGCAAAGTCTCTTGCCAAGGCGCTGAACAGAAAGTATGAGAGAATATCTCTCGGCGGTGTTCATGACGAGGCGGAGATAAGAGGTCACAGAAAGACTTATATCGGTGCAATGCCGGGCAGTATAATTGAAGCTGTTATCAGGACTAAAACCTCCAATCCTTTGATTTTACTTGATGAAATTGATAAGCTCGCCAGCGACTATAAAGGTGATCCGTCAAGTGCTTTATTAGAAGCTCTTGATCCCGAGCAGAACAATACATTCCGTGATCACTATATTGAAATCCCGTTTGATTTGAGCAAGGTGCTTTTTGTTACAACAGCTAACGATAAGAACGAAATACCGGCTCCCTTATTGGATAGAATGGAAGTTATCGAACTTTTCAGTTACACACACGAGGAAAAGTTCAATATAGCCAAAAAACATCTTATACCGAAACAACTCAAGGAAAACGGCATCAAAGCGTCACAGCTTCACTTTACCGATAATGCCATACACAGTATAATAGACGGTTATACAAGAGAAGCCGGAGTCAGAACGCTTGAGCGCACTTTTGCAAAGGTAATGCGTAAAGTTGCTGTTAAAATAACCGAAGGCTATACCGGAAAAATCTCTGTGAAGCCGACCGGCCTTGAGGCCTATCTCGGCCCAAAAAAATATAAGCCGGAATCTCAGGGCCATAAGGATGAAGTCGGTGTTGTAAACGGTCTTGCATGGACTTCTGTAGGCGGAGAAATGCTGAAGGTTGAGGCCGTTAAGATGCCGGGAACGGGAAAGCTTGAACTTACCGGTTCTTTGGGCGATGTTATGAAAGAATCCGCAAGGACGGCATACAGTTATATCCGGAGTATTTCGGAAGCATTGCCTCTTGATATGGATTTTTATAAAAATACTGACATTCATATTCATTTCCCCGAGGGAGCTGTTCCTAAAGACGGCCCTTCTGCCGGAATAGCAATAACAACTGCGGTTGTTTCCGCACTCACTGGTATACCGGTAAGAGCCGATATTGCTATGACGGGTGAAGTTACTTTGACCGGTAATGTATTGCCGATCGGCGGATTGAAAGAAAAAACAATGGCGGCATACAGAAACGGAATTAAAACCGTTCTTATTCCGGAGGAAAATGTTTCGGATTTGAAAGAAATCGATGATGCTGTTAAAGAAAATGTCGATTTCATATCGGTGTCAAAAGCCGACGAGGTATTGTCTCTCGCGCTATCCAAAAATGTAGTCGTCAAAGATAATAAACAAAGGAGCATAAAGCTCAAACAGGACAGAAGCCAAACGGCCTCTGTATGCCAACAGAACTAAGAGGTAAAAAATGAATTTGAATAAAGCTGAATTTGAAGCGGCATTTGGAACATCGTCGCAGCTGCCGTCTTCCGATTTGCCGGAAATAGCTTTTGCGGGTAGATCAAATGTGGGAAAATCATCTTTGCTTAATCGCCTTTTTAACAGAAAGGCACTTGCAAGAGTGAGTTCAGTTCCCGGTAAAACCGCTACGATAAACTTCTACAAGGTTGACGATGCCAGATTTGTGGATTTACCTGGATACGGATATGCAAAAGTATCGAAATCCGAGAAAATAAGATGGGCTGAAATGCTTGAGGGCTATTTTAAGACGGGTCGTAACATAAGACTTGTCGTTCAGCTTATCGATATGAGGCACAAACCGAGCGCAGACGATCTTATGATGATTGACTTTTTGCGCTCAACCGGTTATCCGTTTGTTATTGTTATGACTAAGAGCGATAAACTTAACAAAACGCAGTTTGCCGAAAGATCAGCGGCAATTTACGATGAAATACCGGATTCTGAAAATGTTACTATTATTCCTTTTTCTGCAACTAACGGATTGGGCAGGGAAGAGATAACCGAGTATATAAATAATGCACTTTAAAAGGAGAGAACCAAATGTTTGTATCAGACGGATTAGGAGTTAATGAGAGCGGCCATTTGACCGTCGGCGGTTGTGATACCGTATCTCTTGCAAAAAAATACGGGACACCGTATATGTGCTATGATGAGAATATGATAAGAAAAAACTGCCGTGAATTTGTAAAATCAATGGAAGAAAACTACGACGGTAACGGGCTTGTATGCTATGCGAGCAAGGCTTTTTCCTGCCTTGAAATGTGCAGAATATGCAAAGAAGAAAAGATGGGATTAGACGTTGTTTCGGGCGGAGAAATTTTTACCGCCGTTAAGGCCGGGTTTCCGTCGGAACGTATTTGTTTCCACGGCAACAACAAGACTAATGATGAGCTTACAATGGCTCTTGACAATAATGTCGGCAGAATAGTTGTCGATAATGTGGAGGAGCTTAAAAGGCTGAGCACGTTGGCTTCGAAAACCGGTAAGGTTGCAAAGATAATGCTGAGAATCAAACCCGGTATAGATGCGCATACACATTCTTTTATAAGAACCGGTCAGATTGATTCTAAATTCGGCTTTGCTCTTGAGACGGGCGAAGCTATGACCGCAGTTAAGCTTGCGGTTGAAACCGACAGCATTGACCTCTGCGGACTTCACTGCCATATCGGTTCGCAGATATTTGATATTGCGCCGTTTGAACTTGCTGCAAAGGTTATGATTGATTTTATTTCTGAAATCAAAGAAACCGTAGGATATGAAATCAGAGAACTCAACCTCGGCGGAGGATTCGGCATTAAGTATCTTGAATCGGATACCCCGAAGCCGTTTTCGGAATATATGAAGAGAGTTTCTGTTGTTGTCAAGAAGGAAGCAGAGAAGAAAAATGTTAAGCTTCCGTTTATACTTATTGAGCCCGGACGTTCTGTGGTCGGAGCAGAAGGCGTTACCGTTTATACAGTCGGAGCCGTTAAGCATATTCCGAATATCAGAACCTATGTTTCGGTAGACGGAGGAATGACCGACAATCCGCGCTATATTCTCTATCAATCGGATTATGATGTAATGTGTGCCAACAAAGCAAACGAGCCCAAGACTGAAAAAGTAACTGTTGCCGGTAAATGCTGCGAAAGCGGTGACCTTATACAGGAAAATGCTCCGATACAAAAAGTTGAGGCAGGAGACCTTTTAGCCGTGCTTTCGACAGGTGCTTACAACTACTCAATGGCATCAAATTACAACAGGATTCCGCGTCCTATAGTAGTAATGGCAAAGGATGGAGAATCGCGTATAATTATAAGACGTGAAACATACGAAGATATTACACGTAATGATGTTTAAAATGAAAGGAATTTAAATGTCTTTTACTCATTTGCATCTTCATACAGAATACAGTCTGCTCGACGGCACCTGCCGTATAGGACAGCTTGTTGATGCTGCAAAAGAGCTCAACATGGATTCTTTAGCCATAACAGACCACGGAAATATGTTCGGTGCCGTTGAGTTTTATAAAGCAGCTAAAGAGAATGGAATAAAGCCCATTATCGGTTGTGAAGTTTATGTTGCTCCACGTTCGCGCCTTGATAAAGTTCACGGTATTGATAACGAGCGTTTTCATCTTGTTTTGCTTTGTAAAAATAATACGGGATATGAAAATCTTATCAAAATTGTGTCTGAATCGTGGGTGACGGGATTTTATACAAAGCCGCGTATTGATAAACAGCTCCTCGAGAAATATCACGAGGGGCTTATTGCTCTGTCTGCCTGTCTTGCGGGAGAAATTCCGAGAAAACTGTTGCAAGACGATTATGACGGAGCTAAGGAAGCTGCACTTTGGTATGACAAGACTTTCGGTCGCGGCAATTATTATCTCGAAATACAGAATCACGGAATTGCCGAGCAACTCAGGGTTTTGCCTCAGATAGTTAAAATTTCGCGTGAAACCGGTATACCGCTTGTCGCTACAAACGATGTCCATTATATAAAAAAAGAAAACGCAAAAGTACAAAAAGTTCTTATCTGTATTCAAACTAACCATACAATAGATGAAGATACTGGTTTGGAATTTGGAACCGATGATTTTTATCTCAAATCCGAAGATGAAATGCGTGAATTATTCGGAGATTATCCGGATGCGGTTGATAATACTTCTGTTATAGCTGATATGTGCAACGTTGAGTTTGAGTTTCACAAAACCAAACTACCGCATTTTGATGTTCCCGATAATATGGACCATTTTGAATATTTTCGTAATGAGTGCTATAAGGGCTTGCGCAGAAATTACGGAATTGCTCCGGAGCAGAAATATATCGACAGACTCGAATACGAACTTTCGGTTATCAATAAAATGGGCTATGTTGACTATTTCCTTATTGTTGCCGATTTTATCAGCTATGCAAAACGCCATGGTATTCCCGTAGGTCCCGGCAGGGGGTCGGGAGCCGGCAGTATAGCTGCTTATTGTATGGGAATTACAGGTATAGACCCAATTAAATACAATCTGCTGTTTGAGCGTTTTTTAAATCCGGAGCGTGTAAGTATGCCGGATATTGATGTTGATTTTTGTTATGAACGCCGCGAAGAAGTAATTGATTACGTTATAAGAAAATATGGCTCGGATCACGTTGCCCAAATAGTGACTTTCGGTACTTTGGCTGCAAGAGCGTCTATTCGCGATGTCGGCAGAGCACTCGGGATACCGTACAATACCGTTGATACGGTTTCCAAAATGATTCCGCGTGAGCTCGGCATGACAATAGAAAAGGCTCTTACGAAAAATCAGGAGCTTAAAGCGCTTTATGATAAGGACGCCAAAATCAGGGAGCTTGTCGATACGGCGAAATCAGTTGAGGGTATGCCAAGGCACACCTCAACTCATGCGGCGGGCGTTGTTATAACCGATAAACCTGTTGATCGATATGTTCCGTTAGCAAGAAATGATGAGTCCGTGGTTACGCAGTATACCATGACTACCATTGAAGAACTCGGACTGCTTAAAATGGACTTTCTCGGTCTCAGAACACTTACGGTAATAAGTGATACCGTAAAATCGGTAAGAGAAAACAATATTCCCGATTTTGATATTGAAAAAATTTCGCTTGACGATAAGGCGACATATGATATGCTGTCGGCAGGGTATACTTATGGTGTATTTCAATGTGAGTCGGCGGGAATAAGAAATGTTATAACCCGTCTGAAACCGCAGAATATAGAGGATATAATTGCTGTTATTTCTTTGTACAGACCCGGCCCTATGGATTCGATTGATATGTATATAAATAACAGACATAATCCGAAAAGCATCAGATATAAGACGCCGCAACTTAAAAATATTCTTGATGTTACTTACGGCTGTATGGTATATCAAGAGCAGGTTATGCAAATATTCCGGGAACTTGCGGGATATTCTTTCGGACGAGCCGACGTTGTAAGACGAGCTATGTCAAAGAAAAAGCACAAGGTAATGGAGCAGGAGAGGGAGTATTTTGTAAACGGATTGAAAAATTCCGACGGTTCTTATGCGTGCGACGGATGCGTAAGGCGCGGAATACCTGCCGAAGTTGCCAACAGCATTTTCGACGATATGTCATCTTTCGCTTCATATGCGTTCAATAAGTCTCATTCTGCCGCATATGCTGTCATTGCATATCGTACGGCATATCTGAAATGCCATTTCCCGGCGCAATTCACTGCCGCACTTCTCACGAGTGTTATTGATGATTCAACAAAAATAGCACTTTATATAGACGATTTGGCAAGGCTGAAAATAAACGTTCTGTCACCGAGCGTCAACGAGAGTTTCAGAGCATTTACCTCTGATGGCAAGAGCGTTCGTTTTGGGCTACTTGCTATTAAAAATCTCGGCTACAATTTTATTGACACTATTGTCAAAGAAAGAAGCTCTAACGGAAAATACAAATCACTTTATGATTTTTGTAAAAGAACATATGGCAAGGATTTTAATAAACGAGCCGTTGAGGGCTTAATTAAAAGCGGAGCACTTGACGGACTCGGACTTAATCGTCGTGAAATGCTTACAAATTTACCTCTGATTGTTGAGAATATCGAGCGTGACAAGAGAAATAATGTTGACGGACAACTCGGCTTGTTTGATTTGAGTGGAGTGGCTTCTGGCGGCAATGAACCGCAATGTAAGCATTGTGATGAATTTCCGGCACTTGAACTTTTATCGATGGAAAAAGAAATGACCGGTTTGTATCTTACGGGGCATCCTATGGTTCAGTACGAGACGCTTTCTAAAAAGCTTCATTCCGACAGCGTTCTTGAAATGGTGAATACGGAAGAAAATGTGTCGGGAAAATATACGGATAACAGCCCTGTACGTGTCCTCGGAATAATAACTTCTATAAAGAAAAAAGTAACAAAATCAGACAGTACCATGGCTTTTTTAGGTTTTGAAGATGTTCATGCAGCCATTGAAGTAATAGTGTTTCCCAAACTTTTGCTCAAGTATTCAGAGCTTTTAAATGTCGGAAGCGTTGTGTTGCTGTGCGGCAGATTGTCTCTCAGAGAGGACGAAGAACCGAAAATAGTTATGGACAGCGTTTCTTTACCTCCGGATGAAAACAGTATTGTTACCGCCGACACAGCTTCCCCAAATTCCGACAAGCCGAAAAAATCGGTGAGAAAGGGCCTTTTTGTGAGATTTTGCACAAAGAACTGTGAGGAAGTTAAAAAGAGTACAAATCTGATTACTATTTTTGAGGGGATGTTACCCGTATATTACTATTTTGATGATGCTAAAAGCTACGAGAGACAGCTATTTTCGACGACTGCCAATGACCCTATGATTTCAGAATTGAAAAGAATTAACGGTGAAAAAAATGTTGTTATACAACTCTAAGAAAAATGTCAAAAATGCTTGACAATATTTTTCATTAGTGTATCATTATATTTCGAATGTATTTATTTGAGGTGATTTTTAATGAAAACGATTGGCGTATTGACAAGCGGCGGAGATGCTCCGGGCATGAATGCCGCAATCAGAGCCGTTGTAAGATCGGGTTGTGAAAACGGCTTCCGTGTAATGGGAATCAGAAGAGGCTGGAACGGTCTTATGCATGGTGATATGTATGAAATGAATCTTCGCAGTGTTTCTAATATTATTAACCGAGGCGGTACAATTCTTTATTCTGCAAGAAGTCCGGAATTCAAGACCGAAGAAGGTATGAAAAAGGCAATTGAAATATGCAAAGAGCATAATATGGAGGGCGTAGTTGTTATAGGCGGAGACGGTTCTTTCCGCGGCGCTCGTGACCTTTCGCTCAGAGGCATCCCTTGTGTGGGTATTCCCGGAACGATTGACAATGATATTGCTTGCTGTGATTACACAATAGGTTATGATACCGCAATGAACACGGCTATGGAAATGGTTGACAGACTTCGTGACACGACAGAGTCTCATGATCGTTGCTCGGTTGTTGAAGTTATGGGAAGACGTGCGGGTTATATAGCACTCAACGCCGGTATAGCTTGCGGTGCAACAACAATTCTTATTCCGGAAGTTGATTTCGATTTTGAGCGTGACGTTATCGACAGAATGAAGAAAACTCAAAAAACAGGAAAAAGACACTTTATAATCATTGTTGCCGAAGGCGTCGGCGGCGTAGAAGAAATGGCGAAAAAAATCGAAGCGGAAATGGGCGTAGAATCCCGTGCAACTGTTTTAGGCCATGTGCAGCGCGGTGGCTCGCCGACAGTTCGCGACAGAGTTGTTGCAAGCCAAATGGGTTATAAAGCGGTTGAGCTTTTAAAGCAGGGGATAGGTAATCGTGTGGTAGCTATGCAAAAGGATGAAATTGTTGACTTTGACATATTCGAAGCTCTCAATATGAAAAAATCGATTGATCTTGACCTTTATAAGATGGCTCATGAGATATCTATTTGATGAAAAATATTGTTTTAATCGGAATGCCGGCTTCGGGCAAAAGCACAGTCGGCGTTATTCTTGCAAAGACTCTTGGTATTGGCTTTGTAGATACTGATCTTGTAATACAGCAACGTGAAAATGCACTTTTGCAGGACATTATAAACGAAAAAGGGCTTCAATGCTTTCTTGATAAAGAAAGAGACGCAATATTGTCGCTTGAGTGTGAAAATTGTGTTGTTGCGACCGGCGGAAGCGTTGTTTTTCGCGATGAAGCTATGCAAAAGCTTAAGCGTAATTCCGTGATTGTCTTTATAGATGTTCCGCTTAAAAATGTAAAGGCAAGGCTTAAAAATATCAAAACGCGAGGCGTTGCTGCGCCTAAAAATCAGACAATAGACGATATTTTTTTTGAGAGACTTCCTCTTTATAAAAAGTATGCCGATATTACCGTTGATACAGCGGATTTATCTCCGGAAGAAACGGTTTCTAGGATTATTTTTTCATTAAAAAATTAAATATATTATATGCAGGCTTTACGGTTTATTCGGAAATAATATTTCCGTGTAAATTAACCGTAAAGCCTTATTTTTTCATAACATAAAATCCGCAAAAAAGTAAAAATTATAAATGCAGTGATCACTGTATATACGGAGGTGAAAAATGAAAAAATTTTTTAAAGTTCTCAGCATTTTCGGATTGTTAGCTGCCTCTGTTATATTTGCATTTGTAATTTACGGTATAAAAAGCATTCCGGACAGTATTCACCTGGTGAGTGACGAAAAGCTGAAATTTAACGAGATATATTCATACCGGATATCAAGCGGTGACGTTTCGGTTTCCGTTAATTCCGAGAATGCGGCAAAGGGCACTCTGCTTAGTGAATACACTGTGGATATTTCCGCTCTGAAGGTTATTCCGGTAAAATCCGCCGATGTTATTGTTTCTGAGAGAAAATATGTAATTCCCTCAGGTGATGTATTTGGCATACGCATGTTTACAAAAGGCGTTGTGGTTGTCGGTTCTGATGATGTCTATACTGAAGAAGGAATTTCAAATCCCTCTAAAACAGCGGGCCTTAATGCCGGGGATATAATATTGACTGTAAACGGAAACAATGTGAACTCAACATTGGAAATTGAAAAAGCGGTGCAAGAAAACGGCGGTAATGAATTGAAGCTGTCGGTAAAGCGCGGAAAAAAAGTTCTAAATCTGAAATTGACGCCTGCTTTGTCAAAAAATGATAATTGTTATAAAGCCGGTATATGGGTCAGGGACAGTATGGCGGGGGTAGGCACGATAACTTTTATTGACTCCGCCAGCAAAGTGTTCGGCGGACTCGGACATGCGGTATGTGATGTTGATACAGGTATAGTTATGCCGCTTGCCGACGGCGATGCCGTCAAAACAAAGATAACCGGTTGCTATAAAGGTTCTTGCGGTTCAACAGGTGAGCTTTGCGGCGTATTTCAGGATACTAATATAGGAACACTTTCGTTGAATACAGCTTGCGGGGTATACGGTTTTTTGAATAATATCGTTTCAACAAATGAGGCCGTACCCATTGCAACAAAGCAAGAGGTTAAAACCGGTTCGGCAAAAATAATATCCACTGTCGATGAAAAAGGCCCGCAGTACTATGATGTAAGAATCGTGAGAATTTGTAATAACGACAGCAGCTCATCTAAAAATATGATAATTGAAATTACAGACAGCTCTTTAATAGAAAAAACAGGCGGTATAATTCAAGGTATGAGCGGCAGTCCCATTATTCAAGACGGTATGCTTATCGGTGCTGTAACGCATGTGTTTGTTAATGATCCGATTCGCGGATATGCTGTTTTTGCCGATAATATGCTAAAAGTATCCGAAGCCTTAAATGCTGAGAGGCTGCTTGAAAAAGCATCGTGAAAGGTACCGGAACGGTATTTGCCGTTCCGGTACCTTTAATAACGGTATGATATTGCGTAAAAAATAACAGCTGCCTTTATTGCACTTTTTCTGTTGTTGTGGCGATAATAGAATTAATTTGAAAAAAATATAAACTATTTATAAAAAAGCTCTTGTCAAGATATAACTAATATGGTAAAATATGTCAGAAATAAAAAATTTGGAGGTATACAAAATGAAAAGCGGTTTAAAAGTAATGATGGTGTCGGAGGGCAATGATTTCGGGCAGACTTGTGCGGGAGTTCTGCGCTCTTACGGTTGCGATGTGAAAATGGTGCCGAAAAACGGTGCTGAAATATTACATAAAACCGAGACCGAAAAGCCTGATGTCGTTGTTATGGACGCATTTATGACAGCAATCGATGCTTTAGGTGTGCTGAAAGAAATGCCGAAGATGAAACTCGAAAAGAAGCCTTTAATGATGGTTATGTCAAGCGTCGACAATCAAAGATTTGAGCAGGAATTATTATCTGCCGGGGCAGATTACTATTTTCTGAAACCTTTTGATATGAATATGATGGCTGAAAGAATAACTCAGTTGACAGGCTGGAGAGACAATTCGAAGTTCGGGAAACTTCACCCTGCTGACAGCTCTGCTGATTTGGAAGTCGTTGTCAGCGATATTATGCATCAAATTGGTGTTCCGGCTCATATAAAAGGTTATCAGTATTTGCGAGAGGCAATTATTTTATCAATAAACGACAGCGAAATGATGAACTCTGTAACAAAAGTTTTGTATCCAACTGTTGCTAAAACTTTTTCAACAACTTCTTCAAGAGTTGAACGTGCCATACGCCACGCAATAGAAGTTGCATGGGATAGAGGCGACGTTGACGTTCTTAGTTCTTACTTCGGCTATACAATACAAAACTCTCGCGGAAAGCCCACTAACTCTGAGTTTATTGCCATGATAAGCGATAAATTAAGACTCAGTATGAAAATATCATAAACAGTTAATTAAAATGACCGCCCGGATTAATTTGCCGAGCGGTCATTTTTTTATAAATATTTGATTAAACCTTTGCTTTTTTCCACACGCCTGAGAGATACAGCGCAAGAGAAGCTAAGCTTGCGACTATCCAACCTATCGGCCATGACCACCAAATTCCGAGTTGCCCGATACGCGGTGTGAGAATAAATGCGAATATCACGCGAAGTATGAGGTCGGTGAAGGTTGAAACCATAAAGCTTAGCATAGCTCCGGATCCACGTAATATGCCGTCAACAATTATTTTAACTGTTGCTAAGAAATAGAACGGTGATACGATTTTTAAAAACTGGACGCCGGCTGTTATAACATCGGTATTATTGTGTGTGACAAATATCATCATCATATATTTCGGAAAAATGAAAAATGCTATAAAAAACGGAATAGCAACCAATAATGCGATTTTCAGTCCCGATCCGAACCCTTTCTTTACTCTTTCGGTATTATGTGCTCCGATATTTTGCGCTGTGTAGCTTGAAATGCCGTTGCTTAATGTGACAAGTGTTGTTATTGTAAATGTATTCAGCTTCATTGCTGCAGCAAAACCTGCAACAACGGCAGCACCGAAACTATTAATAAGGCCTTGTATGAATACATTGCCTACCGAGACGAAGCTTTGCTGCAATATGCTGGGTACGGCAACCTTTGTAATTCTCAGCAACATTCTTCCCGAAAAAAATTTAGGCTTTTCACTTTCGATATTACGTATCTTTTTCAGTAATGCAATAAAAGCTAAAATGCCGGACACTCCTTGTGCAATGAACGTTGCCCAAGCAACTCCGGCAACTCCCATTTTCATAGGACCGGCTAATATTAAATCGAGCGCAATATTAGTAAGAGAAGAAAAAATTAAAAAGTACAATGGTGTTTTTGAATCACCGAGAGCCGTAAAAACAGCTGTACTTATATTGTATATAAACAGAAACGCCATTCCGGCGGCGTAAATATTAAGATAAGTAACCGAATCAGCCATTATATTATCCGGTGTTCCCATTGCATTTAAAAGCACTTTTGATGATGAAAGACCGACTGCAGTCAGTATAAGAGATAAAATAAGAGATGAGATAATAGAGGTATTGACAGCCGTTTTCATATGCGTAATGCGTTTCCCACCGAACAACTGTGAGATTACAACAGAGCATCCGATATTTGAGCCGTTTGCGACAGCGATAAAAAGCATTGTGATGGGATATGACGCGCCGACAGCGGCAAGTGCGTTAACGCCGGCAAACTGACCTGCCACTATACTGTCAACAGTGCTGTAAAGCTGCTGAAACATAACGCTGATTATCATTGGTAATGTAAATTTCCAAAGTGTTTTATCAGGATTTCCCTTAGTCAGATCTGTGACCATTTTTTTCCTCCATTGCTTTTGTATTAGTAATTATACCTAAAAGAAAGCGATTTGTGAACATAAAATGATAAATTCAGACAGATTTACAGTTTTCTCGAGTTTTAGTTGAAATGTTTGTAAAGTTAATGTATAATGATAATATATTTTTACGTGGGGCGATTTTATTGAAACTGCTTGAAGACAGAATTGTAAAAGACGGTATTGTTAAGCCCGGCAATGTACTCAAAGTTGATTCTTTTTTGAATCATCAGATGGACATTTCTCTGTTTAATGATATGGGCAAGGAATTTAAACGTCTTTTCAATGATACCCCTATAAATAAAATACTGACCATTGAAGCCTCTGGCATCGGTATAGCTTGTGTTGCGGCGCAGTATTTTGATAATGTTCCTGTGGTTTTTGCAAAAAAATCTCAGACTGTTAATATTGACGGAGAGGTTTATTCCACTAAAATTGAATCATTTACTCATAAAAGGGTGTATGATGTTATACTTTCAAAGAAATATCTTTCTTCAAAAGATCACGTCCTTATTATTGATGACTTTTTAGCTAACGGGTGCGCTTTGAACGGCCTTTTGGATATTGCACAAAAAGCCGGTGCTACTGTTGAAGGCGTCGGTATTGCGGTTGAAAAGGGTTTTCAACGCGGCGGCGAACTTATTAGGCAAAAAGGTATACGTGTCGAGTCTCTTGCCATTATTGAGAGCATGGATGCGGATAGTGGAAACATCGTATTTAAGGAACAGTGACCTTTTATTTTGTATGATACAGGGGGAGAGCTTCTGTTCATAATATTATGTCAAAAAACTGGAGGAAACACAAATGAAAAAGGTTCTCAGCATTCTTTTGTCAGTTGCTATGATCGTTCTTTGTTTTGCAGCGTGCGGCAAGACTGACGGCGATAAAAGCTCGACTGGCAAAGCAGCAAATGTCAAAGTAGGATTCATATTCCTGCATGACGAAAACTCAACCTATGACAAGAACTTTATTACTGCAGCTGAAGAGGCTTGCAAAAAAGCCGGTGTTGAAATTCTTAAAAAGACCAACATCAGCGAAACACAGGCTTGCTATGATGCAGCAGCAGAGCTTGTTGACGAAGGATGCAATGTCATCTTCGCGGACAGCTTCGGCCATGAGCCTTATGTAATTCAGGCAGCTAAAAAGTTCCCGGAGGTTCAGTTCTTACATGCAACAGGAACTAAAGCTCATACCGAAGGCCTTTCTAATTATCATAATGCTTTTGCTTCAATATATGAAGGCAGATACCTTGCGGGTGTTGCTGCCGGAATGAAGCTTAACGAAATGATTTCTTCCGGTAAGATTACAGCTGACAAAGCCAAGATGGGTTATGTCGGTGCTTATACTTACGCAGAAGTTATTTCGGGCTACACTTCTTTCTATCTCGGTGCTAAGAGCGTTTGCCCGTCAGTTACCATGGAGGTTACCTTTACCGGTTCTTGGTATGATGAGACTGCCGAGAAAGAAGCCGCTCAGAAGCTTATAAACAATGGTTGCGTACTTATCAGCCAGCATGCTGACTCAATGGGTGCTCCGACTGCTTGCGAAGCTGCAGGTGTTCCCAATGTTTCATACAATGGTTCAACAGTAAGTGCTTGCCCCAACACATTTATTGTATCTTCAAGAATAGATTGGGCTCCTTATCTTGAGTATGCTATTGATTGCGTTAAAAACGGCAAAGCAATTGACACCGATTGGACAGGTACTCTCAGCACAGGATCTGTTGTTCTTACCGATGTTAACACTAAGGCAGCTGCCGAAGGTACACAGGCTAAGATTGATGAAGTTAAGGCAGAGCTTGAAAGCGGTAAGCTTCACGTATTTGATACCTCTGCATTCACTGTAACCGTATCTGACAGCAAAAACAAGAATGCTACTGTTGATGCTGACGGTCATCTTACCGGATACAAGGCTGATATTGACTCCGATGCAGATAACACCGGTGATACCGAGGTCGTTTCTGACGGTTACTTCCATGAGTCAGAAAAGCGTTCTGCTCCTTGCTTCGATGTACAGATAGACGGTATCACTCTTCTTGATACAAAGTTCTAAGATTAAATACACAGATTTATACTGTATCCGTGGCCGATGAAAATCGGCCACGGTATAGTTATTTATTGGGAAATAGTTTTTCAACTGTTTTCAATTATTTTTCAGGACCTTATTCTCGAATGAGCATGGTTTTGAATTTTAAATTTGCGTGAGAAAGGCTGTGTGGATATTTATGGGTTCTCCTTTTGCCTTGGAGTTGAAAGGGATAACTAAGACATTCGGCAGTACAATAGCTAACAAAGACGTTGACTTACAAGTAAAAAACGGTGAAATACTATCTATACTCGGAGAAAACGGCTCCGGTAAGACAACACTTATGAATATGGTTTCGGGAATATATTACCCGGATTCCGGCGAGATTTATGTAGGCGGTAAGGAAGTTGTTATTAAATCTCCGAAAGATGCTTTTGATTTAAAGATTGGAATGATACATCAACATTTTAAGCTTGTTGATGTTTTTAACGCTGTCCAAAATATTGTTTTGGGTGTAAAAGACGGAAACAAATATAATCTGAAAGAGGCCGAAAAGAGAGTTAAGGCTATATGTGATAAATACGGTTTCGTCATTGACTTCGATAAGAAAATTTATGAAATGTCTGTTTCGGAAAAGCAGACAGTGGAAATAATTAAGGTGCTTTACAGAGGTGCTGATATACTAATTCTTGATGAACCGACCGCTGTTTTAACACCGCAGGAAACTGAAAAATTATTCGACGTTCTCAGAAGAATGCGTGAGGATAATAAGTCGATTATAATAATTACACACAAGCTGCATGAGGTGCTTGAAATATCCGATAGGGTAACAATTCTCAGAAAAGGTATGTATGTCGGAACGGTTGAGACGAAAGATGCAACGGAACAATCCCTTACGGAAATGATGATGGGTGAAAAAGTCACTCTCAATATAAAGAGAACTGAGCCTAAGAATACCGAGCTACGTATTGATGTTAAGAATCTTTCCGTTAAAAATCACGAGGGCAAGCTTGTGCTTGATAACATCAACTTTACTGCTAACAGCGGCGAAATACTCGGTATTGCCGGTATTTCCGGATGCGGGCAAAAAGAATTACTTGAGTCAATAGCGGGATTACAGCAGACTGTAAAAGGCTCAAGCATATTGTACAAGTCTAAAGACGGAGAAGAAAGTCAGTTAGTCGGGAAATCTCCCAAAGAAATCAGAAAGCTTGGTGTTGCTCTTTCTTTTGTTCCGGAGGATAGGCTCGGAATGGGTCTTGTCGGCAATATGGATATTATTGATAATATGATGTTGAGATCTTATAAGGGCGGTCATACGGCTTTTCTTGAACGCAAAGCCCCTAAGGATCTCGCGAATGCGATTATCAAAGATCTTGAAGTTGTTACGCCGAGTGCAGAAACTCCGGTTCGTCGGCTTTCCGGCGGTAATGTTCAAAAGGTTCTTGTTGGTAGAGAAATTGCGTCAAATCCGACAGTTTTAATGGTTGCATATCCCGTCCGCGGACTTGACGTAAATTCTTCATATCTGATATATGACCTTCTCAACAAACAAAAAGAGCACGGGACATCCGTTATATTTGTAGGAGAGGACCTTGATGTTCTTATTGAGCTCTGCGACAGAATAATGGTTATGAACAGCGGAAAAGTAACAGGTATAGTTGACGGCAGAACTGCGAAAAAAGATGAAATTGGCATTCTTATGACGAAAAATACTGACGTGGAGGGAAAAGCATGAGTAATAAAAGTGTTCGTGAACCTCTTTTTCACGTTGCAAAAAGAGGCTATGTTCCCAAATATAAATCATGGGCTATACGCCTCGGTTCAATTGTTGCTGCTCTTTTGGTATGTGCTGTTGTTACTATGATTTTAACCGGCGAAAATCCGATAAGCGTTTACAAAACTATGTTTGAGGGTGCATTCGGAACCGAAAGAAAAATTTGGAAGCTTTTACAAAGTCTTGCAATGCTTCTGTGTGTTTCGCTTGCAATTACGCCGGCGTTTAAAATGCGATTTTGGAATATCGGCGGTGAAGGGCAAGTGCTTATCGGAGGTCTTGCTACCGCGGCATGTATGATTTTGCTCGGCGGCAAAGTCCCCAATGCACTTTTGATTATTATAATGCTTGTTGCAAGTATTATTGCAGGTGCCGTTTGGGCTTTGATTCCCGCTGTATTTAAAGCTAAGTTTAATACAAATGAAACTTTATTTACCTTAATGATGAACTATGTTGCAATTCAGATTGTTTCGTATTTCTGTATGTATTGGGAAAATCCCAAGGGCTCTGGCAAGATCGGCGTTATTAACAGCAATACCATGGACGGTTGGCTTCCCACAATCGGAAAGTATGATTATCTTCTGAATATAATAATTGTTTTGATAATAACGATTGCTATGTATGTATATCTCAAGTACAGTAAGCACGGCTATGAGATTTCGGTTGTAGGTGAATCTGAAAATACGGCAAGATACATAGGTATCAATGTAAAAAAGGTTATTATGAGAACTTTATTTCTTTCGGGTGCTATTTGCGGTATAGCCGGATTTTTACTTGTTGGCGGAACCGATCATACCATTTCGTCGACAACGGCAGACGGTAGGGGATTTACTGCAATAATGGTATCCTGGCTTGCAAAGTTTAATCCGATTTATATGATTTTGACATCATTCCTACTTGTTTTCCTCGATGCGGGTGCCAGTCAGATTTCAATGGTGTTTAATCTAAACGAATCATTTTCTGATATATTGACCGGTATAATTCTGTTCTTTATCATAGGTAGTGAATTCTTTATTAACTACGAATTGAAGTTCAGAAAAACGAAAAAGGAGGTAAAGTAAAATGTTTTCATTGATTACTTTTCTCCATAGAGCTATAATGCAGGGTATACCGCTCCTTTTTGGTTCGACGGGCGAAATTATGACTGAAAAGTCCGGAAACCTTAATCTCGGTATCCCGGGTGTTATGTACATCGGCGGTATGAGCGGTGTTATAGGTGCGTTTCTTTATGAAAATTCGCTCTCGTCTCCATCCGATGCAGTCGGATTTCTTGCGGTTATGATTCCGCTTTTGTGCTGCGCTTTGGGTTCTTTACTCGCAGGTTTGATTTATTGTTTCCTCACAGTTACTTTACGAGCCAATCAGAATGTAACGGGTCTTGCACTTACTACTTTTGGTACGGGCTTCGGTAACTTTTTCGGAGGATCTCTTATTAAACTTGTAGGTTCAGACGTTCCGTCGGTAGCACTTACAACAACAAGCAATTACTTCAGAACAACATTACCGGGAGCAGAAACCACCGGATGGTTCGGTAAGCTGTTTTTATCGTACGGATTTTTGGCATATGCAGCTGTAATAATAGCAATTATCTGTTCATATTTCCTGAATCATACCCGTCACGGATTAAATCTTCGTGCGGTAGGCGAAAATCCTGCAACAGCAGATGCTGCAGGAATAAACGTAAACAGAGCCAAATATCTCTCTACCTGCATAGGAAGTGTTATTGCGGGCTTCGGAGGTCTTTATTATGTAATGGATTACGCCAACGGCGTTTGGTCAAATGACGGCTTCGGCGACAGAGGCTGGCTTGCAATTGCGCTTGTTATATTCGCTATTTGGCGTCCGAATCTCAGCATACTCGGTTCTATAGTATTCGGCGGACTCTATATTGTTTATCTTTATGTTCCGGGTGCACTCCGCACACAAGAACTTTATAAGATGATACCATATGTAGTCACAATAATTGTTCTTATCCTTGTAAGTGTAAGAGATAAGAAAGAAAACCAGGGACCGGCATCACTCGGACTTTCATATTTCAGAGAGGACCGATAATTCAAGTAATTATACTTTCTAAACCGTCTGTTGTTTTAAAAAGACGGATTACAGCAAAATATTAATCAAAAAAGACAGCATAAAGAGTAATTTTTACTCTCTGTGCTGTCTTTTGCTATCTGAAAAAATATTTTATTTGCATCTTTTAATTTAAGTCTGTTTACGGTCGGGGAAAAACAAAAAAATTAAGTTGCATCAACATTGTTTTTACCAAATCTTTACTATTTTGTTATTAAAAAGTAATACGAAAGACCTATAATCAATGTATGTAAAATAATAAATACCGGTAAACCTATCATAAATTTTTTGTGAAGAGTTTTATGCCTTATTGCCTTCATAGTTACATACATTGCGGCAGCTCCTCCGAGGGCGGCAAAAGTCATAAGAGTCCTTTCGGGAATTCTCACGGCTTTTTTTATTGCAGCTATTTTGTCGTAAACGGTTATAATTACCGACGGGATTGAAATAGAAATGTAGTAGACAAGTATGTATTGCCAAGCGTCCATAATATCACCGTTACTATAATATAATTTAATCATTTGCTTGTCAATGCGAAAAGGAAGGCTTTAAATGTTTAAAAAAGTTACTGTTATTTTATTTGTGTTGCTGCTTCTATCGTCATGCAGCCTGAAGAACATAAATCTTACTGAACCTGAAAGCGCATCATTTGACAGCGGTAACGACAACTGCCCTAACACCGATGATATTATCGCTGATGAATATCGCGGCGTGTGGATAAACTACAACGAATTGTCAATGAAATCAGTCGGTGGCGGAACTGCCGAAGACTTTAAAAATAAGATTGATACAATGTTTGAAAATATCAAAGCATTCGGGCTTAATACTGTTATTTTTCAGGTCAGACCCTTTTCTGACAGCTTCTGCTCCTCCGAAATTTTTCCATGGTCATCATATATAACAGGCGAGCAGGGAAAGAATCCCGGATATGATCCGTTTCTTATAGCAACAAATGAAGCTGAAAAATACGGATTGAAAATTGAGGCGTGGATAAATCCGTACCGCGTAAGCTATAAAGATAATTTTGACGACTTAAGCGAATCAAACCCGGCTAAACAATGGTACACAGATAATCCTTTGACAGATGATCTGATAATAACGGGCAGCGGAATTTATTATAATCCATCATCAAAAAGAGCACAGAAAATAATCATCGACGGCGTTCGCGAAATAGTGAAAAATTACAATATATCGGCTATACATATGGATGATTATTTTTATCCGACCGTCGATGAAGGAATTGATGTTGATTTATATACAAATTATCGCAATGAAGGGGGAGAACTGTCTCTTGATGATTGGCGCAGGGAAAATGTTAATACTTTTATAAGCGGGCTGTATTCCTCCGTTAAGTCAATAAAACAAGACGTGAAAGTTGTGATAAGTCCTGCAGGGGATATAGAAAAAAATTACTCAATGTTGTACGCGGACGTTTTAAAGTGGTGCTCACAAGGGGGATACGCGGACATTATTATGCCACAGCTTTATTATGGTTTTAAAAACAGCAGTAAGCCGTTTTTAAAAATGTTAAATCTATGGTCGGAGGCGGTTAAAAGCTGTAATGTTAAGCTGTGTGTAGGTCTGGCGTATTATAAAAGCGGAAAAACGGACGACAATGCGGGGGACGGAATAAATGAATGGTGTGAAAACGGCAATATATGTTCCGAAGAAATAATATATTCAAGAAGGAAGGATAATTACTGCGGTTTTTCCGTGTACTCCTATTCTTATTTATTTGCGGAAAACAAGTCGGAAAATGCCGAAAAGGAATACCTAAACATGAAAAATGTGTTATAATAATTAAAATTGATGTGGGATGTTAAGATGCAAGGATTAAAAGAATTGTTTAATAAACAACGTGTAATACTCATATTGTGTCTCGTTATTTTAACGGCGGCAATTGCACTGTTTGCTGTCAGTTCAAATAGTGCTGAGTCATTACCTGTTTTTCGTTATACCGATAATAATTCCTCTGCGAAAAATATTTCTTATACTGATAATTATGGATTGGGACAGGCAAAGCTGTGTATAATAAACGTTCCTTATTCCGAAACTATACCTGCTGACAGCGTGAGTGATAAATCGGATCCGCATTGTTCACCGCTTCCGGACGGTACGATTGATTACTACGTTGATGAAAAAATCATTGATAATAAAGAATATGTGTTTCTCGGTTCAGGCAAAATAATAAAAAAAGATGAGTGCAATGTTGTTGACGGCTTTGTTTTGCCTGAAAATTCAATAAGCGTTGCCTCCGTAAACACAGAAAATCAGACAGTTTTATTGCTTAATACTGATTGGAAAGTACCGTTTAATACAGATTTTCCCGATCAACAATACTATACCGGTTATCTTGAACGTGCATATAATGTTAAATTTTTTAATGCATCGTATTTGGATTTTACTTTTTACTATACTGACAGTGCTGTCGGAAAACTCAATTTTAACGGCAGTAAAATAATAGATCGCGGCGAATGGCTAAAATGTGATAACGGAACTTGTGTATTGCGTCTGTATCTTAAAACACCGGGTGTGTTTTACGGTTACACCGTTTCCTATACAGCAGACGGCAAGCTGTCAATTGTTTTCAAGGATGCGCTGGACAAACTGTCAGATGCAATCGTAGCACTTGATGCCGGCCATGGAGGTAAGGACTGCGGAACTATCGGTGTGAACGGTATATATGAGTCGGAGGTTAACCTCAATATAACTCTTTCGGTTAAGGAAAAATTGGAAAAAGCAGGAGTAAATGTTATATTGACACGTTCCGATAATACTTTTTTGTCTGTTGATAAAAGACAGTCTATGGCTCGTTACAGCGGCGCTGATTTGTTTGTTTCGGTACATAATAATTTTTCCGAGAGTGTTTCGTCTCTTTCGGGTCCCGAAGTGTATTATTACAGAGCAAATTCTGAATTGCCTGCACGTCTTATTTTAAGCGGACTTGAAGAGAGTTGGAAAAATATTTATGCAGATAACCCCGGTATGAGAGCTAAAATTATACAGCCGGACGGCAGCAAACGCTTCTTTCCGTATAAGGTTACAAGAATTGAGGAATGTCCGTCGGTTCTTGTGGAGTGCGGCTATTTTTCAAATCCTACAGAGTGTACCGTACTCAGTAACCGTAATTCACAAGAAGTTATAGCTGACGGTATAGCAAAAGGTATAATTTACTATTTGAATGATATGATATCTGAAAATAAGACTTGATTATTTGTCGATATTTTGTTATTTTATTGTTATAAACAATAAAAGGACAGTATTATGAAAAGCCGCAGAATTTTTAAAATAATATTAATTACAGCCGTATTGGTGATTGTTCTGTCTATTCCGGCTTTTGCGACTGCAAAAAACGGTGTAGTTAAAAGTAAAGCAAACGTCAGAAGCGGGCCCGGAACTTCATATTCTTTGGTTTACAAAGATCTTCCGGCGAACACTCAGATAATTATTATCGATAGGGTCAAGTGCAACGACGGAACAACTTCTAAAGATTGGTACAGAGTTGAATTTAATTACGGCGGTAAGTTTTACGAAAACTGTTATGTTTCAACAGGACTTGTTACCGTTACAAGCGACAGCGGTATCTCGGACGAAGTCCCCGAACTCTATAACAGCTATATAGATAAGCTTAAAAAAGCACATCCGAATTGGAATTTTAAGTTTTTATACACCGGTCTTTCGTGGGATGAGGTGCTTGAAAATGAAAACGTTAGCGGCAGAAGTGCTCTTCAAGTCCCTCCGTACGATAAAAAATACTTATCCACGACAGATAAAACATATAATCCGTCAACAGGCACTTGGACACCGATTGACGGCAAGACTTGGTTTCAAGCGTCAAGCGATGTTGTCTCATATTATCTTGATCCGAGAAACTTTTTGACAAAAGAAAGCGACATTTTCCAATTCGAAACATTGTCCTATGATAAAAATGCACAAACGCTTTCCGGCGTCGAATCAATGTTAAAAGGTACTTTTATGGAAAATTCCAAAATCAGTACCGGAGAAAAAGAGAATGTCGGAGGCTCTTGTGATTTAAATTCGGACAATAAAACCGACATAGCGGACGCCATGATGCTGTTTCAGTATTCTGCAGGCAACCTTGCTGACTTAGGCAGCGGCAAAGACATTGCCGACCTTAACGGAGACGGTGAGATTGATGTTGCCGATGCTATGATATTATTTCAATATGTAGGCGGTTCAAGAAAAACGATCGGTAATAATACAGAGACTGATGTTACGGTAACATATGCGCAGGCGTTTATGAACGCCGCTGAATCGTATGACGTCAGCCCATATCATTTGGTATCGCGAGTTATTCAGGAAGTCGGATCTAACGGCAGTCGCTCCGTAAGCGGTACAGAGCCTGGGTATGAGGGTATATATAATTATTATAATATCGGTGCTTATCAAAGCAGCGATCCGGTAATAAATGCGCTTAAATGGGCTTCAACGCCCTCATCCAATGAAAAATACTTGCGTCCTTGGAACAGCAGATATAAAGCGATACTCGGTGGGGCTAAATACATAGCTACGGGCTATATCAGTGTCGGTCAAAATACTCTGTATCTTCAAAAGTTTGATGTAGTTGCAAACGGCGGTCTGTATTCACATCAGTACATGTCAAACATAATGGCCGCAAGCTCAGAAGGAATAAGAACATATAATAAGTACAGTAATATGGGGCAGCTTTCAAACTCATTTACTTTTCTTATTCCGGTTTACGATAATATGCCGAATCTTCCTGCCGGAGTTAAGCCGACAAGATAATATTAAAAAGCTCTGAGAGATATCTCAGAGCTTTTTTTCGTAAAGCGTATAATCTTGATTTGCCAAAGTGTCTAAAAGTATTTTATTCGAAGTAATTTCACGTCTGCTGATAATTCCGGCAAGTCCCTCATTTCCTTTTTGATGGTGGTCTGATCCGGCTGTTTTTTTCAGCCCGAATTTTTTCGCCCAAAGAGCAGCAATATCGTTGTGTGAGTCATGTTCAATATTTCTGTTGCACACTTCAATACCGTCAAGATATTTGACATTTGTTATTTTCATTCCGAATCTGAACGGATGAGCCTGATATATCATTAAGCCGTTTTTTCGCGCAAGCGCGGAAAAGCTTGAAATATTCATATTTAAAAGATCTTTATTATCTCTCAAAAAACTCTCTTCTACGCCGTAAACAAGATAATCATTCGGGTCACTATCGGAATCAAAACGAAGCTCCATGCCCAGTAATATGTTTATTCGTCCGTTTGCCGCTTCTTTGGCTGAATTAAAGCCCTTCAAAAAAATGTCAACTTTATCCTGCCAATTAAGACTGTCATAATTATATTTGTAATAAGTGTGTGTGCTGAAATGATCGGTTACGACTATTGTATTATATCCGAGAGATATATAGCTTTCAACTGTTTCCGCCGCCGGCATTTTACCGCAATTACTGGTTTCTTTTGTGTGCAAATGCATTTCAGTTAAATATTTATTTATCATATATACACCTCTGAAAAAACTTATTTTATTTTACAACTTTTTCGTCTGTGTGTCGATAGTTAACAGATTTTTCTGCTAAAGTTACAATATTTTTAAATTGCTTTTTTTGTGATTGTATATTATTATATTTTTAAGTTTAACTGACCTTGGAGGAAGAAATCATGAGTCCATGTAATTGCGATAAGAATAAAATCAATCTTTCGCTGATTGACGATGTGTTGGATGAATATGCAGCCGTTCCCGGCAGCCTTATTACAATACTGCAAAAAGCACAGGATATTTACGGCTATCTGCCGACCGACGTAATAAAATACATTTCAGATAAAACAGGTATAAAACCCGCTAAGATAATGGGCGTTGCGACTTTTTATACTCAATTCAGATTAAAACCCGTCGGCAAATACCTTATTATGTTGTGTAAGGGTACTGCGTGTCACGTAAACAATTCCGATCTAATTGAAAAAACTATTATAGAAACCCTCGGCATACACGACGGTGAAACAACCGACGACGGTCTGTTTTCGCTTAAAAATGTTGCGTGCCTCGGCTGCTGCAGTCTTTCTCCGGTTATGATGATTAACAGTGAAACATACGGTTCGCTTACCCCGGATAAGACAAAAAAAATAATCAACGATATCAGAGATAAGGAGTGCACCTTATGAAAATTGTAGTTGGAGAAGGCAGCTGCGGTATAGCTGCAGGAGCAGCTAAGGTCTATGACAAGCTTGCGTCTGCTTTGGACAAGAGTAACGAACTTACCATAACAGGATGTATAGGTATGTGCTTCTTGGAGCCGATTGTTGACATTTACGATAACGGTACTCTTACGCGGCTTGTAAAGGTTTCGGAAAACGACTGCGAGAGAATAGCAAAGGCAGTTAACTCCGATGATTTGTCAACGGTAGAGGACCTTAAAATATCCGAGGACGACGAGCTCTTTTTAAAAAAGCAGACTCGAATTGCTTTGAGGCATTGCGGCATTATAAATCCTGAAAAGATCAGCGACTACGAAAATACAGACGGATATAAGGCTGTAAGAAAAGTCCTTTCCGAAATGACGCCTGAGCAGGTCATTGAGGAAATCAAAATTTCCGGCCTTGCCGGTCGTGGCGGTGCCGGGTTCCCGACGTGGTTTAAATGGAATGCCGCGCGTTCTTCGGACGGCACGGAAAAATATTTGATTTGTAATGCGGATGAGGGCGACCCGGGCGCATTTATGGACAGGGCTGTTATCGAGGGCGATCCGCATAACCTGATAGAGGGTATGCTTATAGGCGCATATGCCATAGGTGCGAAAGAAGCAATTGTTTATGTAAGGGCGGAATATCCGCTTGCTATAAAACGACTCGAAAAAGCCATAAAACAAGCAACCGAAAAAGGTTATCTCGGCAACAATATTTTCGGCAGCGGATTTTCTTGTAAAATGCGAATTAAGGCGGGAGCCGGTGCTTTTGTGTGCGGAGAAGAAACCGCGCTTATTGAGTCTCTTGAAGGTTCACGCGGTATGCCGCGCCTCAAGCCTCCTTTTCCGGCACAGGCCGGTTACTGGCATAAGCCGTCTAATATAAATAATGTTGAAACCTTTGCCAATGTTTCGTGGATAATATTAAACGGCGGAGCCGCTTTTGCCTCTATGGGAACCGCCGACAGTAAGGGTACAAAGGTATTTGCGCTTACAGGTAAAATCAAAAAAGGCGGTCTTGTTGAGATTCCGATGGGAAAAACCTTACGTGATGTTATCTTTGACATCGGCGGAGGAATTAAATCAGATAAAAAATTTAAAGCCGTTCAGATGGGCGGTCCTTCCGGCGGATGTATTCCGAATGACTTACTTGATACCGTTATTGATTATAAAGCACTCGGTGCTACAGGGGCAATTATGGGCTCGGGCGGTATGGTTGTTATGGATGAGAGCACGTGTATGGTCGGTATGGCAAAATTCTTCCTTGATTTTACCGCTAAAGAGTCATGCGGTAAATGTGTGCACTGCCGTCTCGGAACAAAGCGTATGCTTGAAATTCTTACGCGAATAGTTGACGGTAAAGGGGAGAAAGGCGATATAGAGCTACTTGAGGAGCTTTGCTATGCCGTTAAAGATGGTGCGCTTTGCGGCCTTGGGCAAACTGCGCCTAACCCGGTGCTTACGACGCTTAAATATTTCAGGAATGAATATGAAGCGCATATTAAAGATAAAAAATGCCCTGCCGGCGAATGCACAGCGTTGGTTACTTATAAAATAGATAAAAATAAATGTGTCGGATGTACATTATGTGCAAGGAACTGTCCTGTATCTGCAATAAGCGGTACTGTGAAAAAACCGCACGAAATAGATTCGCTTAAATGCATTAAGTGTGGTAAATGTAAAGAAAACTGTCGTTTCGGTGCGATAGAGGTGTTATGATGAAAGAAATCAGTGTTATTATTGACGGTAAAAAAATAAAAGTACCCGAAGGCACTACCGTGTTACGGGCTGCTGCCGACAACGGCATAGAAATACCGAATCTCTGTTTTGACGGAAGAGTTGAGCTGTACGGTGCCTGCGGACTTTGTGTTGTTGAGGCTGAGGGAATACCGAAGCTTTTACGTGCTTGCTCAACAAAGCTTAATGACGGTATGATTATACATACTGAAAGTGAGCGAATACTGCGTGCCCGTAAAACGGCTTTAGAGCTTCTTTTATCGGATCATGATGGAGACTGTAAAGCACCGTGTACACTCGCTTGCCCGGCTAATACGGACTGTCAAGGGTATGTGGGGCTTATTGCAAACGGGGAATATAAAGAAGCGGTTAAGCTAATAAAAGATAAAATTCCTCTGCCGTCATCCATAGGTAGAATCTGTCCGCATCCTTGTGAAAAAAAGTGCAGAAGACAATTTGTTGACGAACCTATTTCAATAGCCGGTCTCAAAGCTTTTGCTTCGGATATGGATATGGCAAGCAACGACAAGTATGTGCCTTACGTTGAGCCTGACACAGGCAAACGTGTTGCAATTGTCGGCGGCGGGCCGGGAGGACTGACAGCCGCCTATTTTCTCAGGAGGCTGGGGCACAGCGTCAATGTGTTTGATATGATGCCTAAAATGGGCGGAATGCTCCGATACGGTATACCTGAGTACAGACTGCCTAAAAAGCTTCTTGACAGAGAAATTTCGCAGATAGAAGCCCTCGGAGTTAATTTAAAAAATAATGTTAAGCTCGGCCGCGACATTGAACTTGAAGAATTACAACACGATTTTGATGCCGTAGTTATAGCTGCCGGAGCTTGGAAAAGCAGCTCAATGAGAATTCCCGGTGAAGAATTGAACGGTGTTTTTGGTGGTATTGATTTCTTGCGAGAAGTGTCGCTTGGGAATGCTCCGGTAATAGGCAAAACTGTTGCCGTTATAGGCGGTGGAAACACCGCAATGGATGCGTGTCGCACCGCAGTTCGTCTCGGGGCTGAAAAGGTTTATGTTATTTATCGCCGTACAAGAAATGAAATGCCTGCCGAAGAGCTTGAGATAACTGAAGCAACTGAAGAGGGTGTTGAGTTTAAATTTCTTAATAACCCCATTGAATTTATTGGCGAAAACGGAAAGCTAAAAGCTGTGAATCTGCAAAAAATGAAGCTCGGCGAGCCGGATTCGGGCGGAAGGCGCAGGCCTGAACCGATTGTCGGTGACACGGAAATGTTATATCTAGACTCTGCCGTTATGGCTATCGGTCAACATCCGGATTTATCAGGTCTTGACGGTTTGGATACGACAAAACGTAATACTATATTTGCCGATGAGGGAACATTCAGAACGTCGCTTGACGGAGTTTTTGCAGTAGGTGACATTACAAATAAAGGCGCCGATATTGCAATTTCGGCTATCGGAGAAGCACAAAAAGCAGCCGTGGTCATTGACAGATTTTTAAATGGCGAAAGCGTAAAATACAAAAAGCCTTTCCGAGTTGAAAGAGAATTGCCATCGGATTATTTTGCCCGATTTGAAAAAGCAAAACGCCAGACTGCAGATGTTTTACCTGCACTCGAGAGGAAAAACAGCTTTAAGGAAGTCTCTAGAGGATTTACCGAGGAGCAGGCCAAAGCCGAGGCGATGCGCTGCCTTGAATGCGGTTGCCATGATTTCTTTGATTGTAAGCTTATAAAGTATGCAAATAAATACAATGTTAAGCCGGAAAAATTTAATGGAGCGAAGCACAGCAGAAACAATGAAAACAAACCTTCGCTTATAATAAGAAATGTTGACAAGTGCATTCTTTGCGGACTTTGCGTCAGAGTCTGTGACGAAGCAATGGGCAATACAGCATTAGGCCTTATCGGTCGCGGATTTGATACTGTTGTTTCGCCTGAGTTTGGACTGCCACTCGAAAAAACGGATTGCTCTTTTTGCGGTCAGTGCGCGGTTGTTTGTCCGACGGGTGCAATTATCGAAAAGCAGCCGTGTGTCAAAAACCTTACCGTTAAGGAAGAAATCGTAAATTCTGTGTGTAATCTTTGCTCCGCACTTTGCAAAACCGAAATCCACAAAATCGGAAATACTGTAATTCGAATTAAACCGTCAGGGGAGAACGGTCTGCTGTGCAAAGCTGGTAAGTTCTCTGTGTTTGCCCTTAATGACTTAAAAGCCCAGGCGTTAACCAACCAAAGCAAAATGCTGCAAGCGGTCAAAAAGATTGTTTCGGAGGCTGACAGAAGTAATATTTCGGTTGTTCTCGGTCCATCTGTCACCGTGGAAGAAACCAAGTCCGCGTTTAATATTACCGATAATGTTTTTGCAGAGCTTAATCCGTCTGCCGCTGCATTCAGAGCTTTTGAAAAATACGGGGTAAAATCAGTTGAGGATATGCCTTATAATGATGTATGTATTCTTGTAAAGAGCACATTCGGCAATGTTAAAAAAGGCACTTTAATTGCAATTGACTTTAAACAAAATACAAAAGCCGATATTTCAATAGTGTGCGCGCCTTTTGTCTCCGACAGCGGAACATATATTGATACTGATGGTGTTAAGCATTTGAATTGTGCGGTAAACAGTGCTCTGCCGACGGCTTTGTCGGTTATGAAGGCACTCATAATCAAAAACTTTGATGAAAAATCCGAAGATGTTGATGAAAGCTCAGCGATTCACAAAGAAATAATCAGGAATGGCGGAGCGTACAGGCAGAACCTAAGCGATTCGTTTGTAAAGACTTTTACAGATATTTACTAAAATATTTATCTGTGAGATATATAAAGGAGTTTTCACTATGAAAAGAAAAACAAGTAAATTTTTTGCAGCGTTAATATCGGTAATTGTTGCCGTTTCTGTATTGACTGTTACTGTTTTTGCTGCGGACACAAAGGGCCTTTCGTCGGGTCTTAAAAAATATCTTTCAAATCCCGAAAACACACAATTTGATTTTTCGGATACCTCGGTTGTTGACAATGACGCCGATTGGACTGTTTTTGTACTATCAAGATGCGGCGAAAAAGATGTATATCCGGAATATTCGGAATACATAAATAACGCAGTCAAAGAAAATTATGCGTCATTAAAGCCGAGTGATTTAGCAAGAATTACGCTTTCGGTTAAAGCGTATGGATTGGATCCTGAAAATATCGGAGGAAAAGACCTCATTTCCGCACTGAAGTCAGTTGATTATTCTTCGCAAATCTATATGAGCAGCATTACTTATCCTCTTACGGCTCTTAACTTTGCAGAAGAAAATATAAGTGCCGAGATGCTTGATACAATGCTTAAAACAATAATAGCCGGTCAGCAAAGCGACGGTGGATTCCCTTATTGCACCGTAGATATGGGATACGGAATATCATCGGACGTTGATACAACCGCTATGACCGTTCAGGCCTTGGCTAAATACTATAATACCGATGAAAGAGTTAAAGACTCTGTTGACAAAGCCCTCGCTTATATCAAAACCCAACAGTTTGATGACGGTTCTTTTGGATATGTGGCTTGGAACTCTAAAAGCGGCGAGAGCACCTCTCAGGTGATAATCGCACTTTGCATGCTTGGAATTGATCCCACGGGAAGCGAATATTCTAAAGCCGACGGCAACCCCGTGTCTGCATTGGCTCAGTTCGTCGATTCTTCTACGGGTGCGGCGCTTGACTACAGCAATCAGCCGAATACACTCTCTTCTTATCAAATGCTTATGGCTCTTAATTCCTACGAGAGATTTAAAAACGGCGAGGTCAACATTTACACATTTGAGCATGCTTCGACTCCGGAATCCGGCTCTGATAAGACGTCAGGTACCACATCGGCTACCAAAACCGAAACGGCTGAAGCAACAACCGTTAAGACTGTCGACATTCCGAGAACAGGCAGTTCAAACATAATTTTAATGTCTTCTGCCGCTTTAATGGTACTTTCGGGTGTCATTATTGCTTCAAAAAAGAATAATGAAGAGCAGTAATCTCAAAAGGCTCTGCTATGTTGTTTTAGCCTTTATATTAGCATTTTCAATGTCTTCATGTAAACGTGAAGACATTGTTTCAAATACAGTTGTTGACAGCACAGAAAGTACGTCGCTGTGTGAAACAGAATCCGCAACCGAAAATGTCGATGAAAGCTTTAGTGCTGATTCGGAACCGGCGAGTGAATTATGTTCTATCGAAAAAAATTCTGCCAAACAGAAGCACATAAAAAATGATAATGGTACTGTTAAGGAAACTGACAACAACGATAACGTCGGCAACGATGCGGAACAAATTGAAAACAATACAGCTAACACTTATACATTATCAATAACCTGTATTAATGCGGTTAACTATGCAAACAGCCATAATATGTCTTTGCCTGCCGCAATTCCGTCTGACGGTGTAATACTAAAATCTGTTACAGACGAATTTAACGCCGGAGATTCTGTTATGAAAGTGTTAAAAAGCACATTAAAGGCTAACGGCATTTCTTATCAGATTACATCAGGAGGATATGTAAGAAGTATAAGCGGTCTTGCAGAATTTGATTGCGGTCAGGGAAGCGGATGGATGTATAAGGTTAACGGTGTGCTGCCAAATGTTTCATGCAAAAGCTACAAGCTGACGAACGGTGACAAAATAGAGTTCGTTTTTACATGTAACCTCGGTAATGATGTTTGATTTTTACTATAAAAAGCTTCGGGTGACATTCTTTTCACCCGAGGTTTTTCTTTTTTATCCATTGTTTTGTTAACAAAGTGTAAATTTCGTTGATAAATCAGTGTTTTTACTTGTCTATTATTTTTTGCTATGCTATTATATTAAAATATAAAAGTAAATTTGGAGTGACCGTTTTTGTTAATAACCGAGACATTTAAGGATAACGGATTGTCAACGTCATTTGAAGTTTTTCCGCCTAAAAATAATGCACCTTATAAGCCGGTAGAGGACGCCGTTGATAAGCTTGCCGTTTATCATCCCGACTTCATCAGCGTTACATACGGGGCAGGCGGGGGTACATCTGTTAATACTCCGAAAATAGCCGCTCATATACAAAATGACCTCTCTATTCCTGCACTTGCTCACCTTACGTGTGCTTCTTCTACCAAAAAAGAGCTTGACAAAATTATAAACGATCTCGGTGCTGCCGGCGTTAATAATATACTTGCTCTTCGCGGAGATCTCCCGGACGGATATGACCCTGATAATCCCGATTATTATCATTACGCATATGAATTGATTGAAGCTATTAAATCAAAAGGTGACTTTTGCATAGGTGCTGCATGCTATCCGGAATGTCACCCGGAAGCCGAAAGTCTGCAAAAGGATATTGAAAATTTAAAAATAAAAGTTGACAGCGGCGTCGATTTTTTAGTTACACAAATGTTTTTTGACAACAATGTAATGTACAGCTTTCTTTACAGAGCATTGAAAGCGGGCATAGATGTTCCGGTTATAGCAGGTGTTATGCCTGTAATTAACGCTAAACAAATTAAGCGTTCCTGCGCTCTTTCTCAGACCTCATTACCGCCGCGATTCAGACGTATGATGGACAGATTCATTGATGATCCGGAAGCTTTAAAGCAAGCCGGTATAGCATACGCCACGGAGCAAATAATAGATTTGATATCTAACGGCGTAAGCGGCATACACATATATACAATGAATAAACCGGAGGTTGCCGGAAAGATAATGGAGAACTTGTCCTCGGTACTTTCTGCGAGGTGATTTGCATGTTCGGCTACGTAAGGATTTATAAGCCTGAGCTTAAGATTAAAGATTACGAAATCTATAAAGCCGCTTATTGCTCGGTATGCCGTGCGCTCGGAAGACATTACGGCGTTATTGCAAGAGGTCTTTTGAGCTATGATGCAACTTTTCTTTATTTGTACAGAGCTGCAATTTCCGAAGTTGCGGATTGTAAATACGAAAAAGGTGTGTGTCCGTTTAATCCTCTCAAGAAATGCGGCTATATATGCGGGCAAGACAAAGCGTTTGAGTTTGTTGCGTCGGTTACAGTAATTTTATCGTATTTTAAATTGATTGACAGTATTAACGACAGCGGCTTTTTCAAAAGATCTTTTTGTCGACTCGCATTACCGTATATGAAAAGAAAATATAAAAAAGCAAAAGCTCTTTATCCGGATTTGTGTGCCGTTATAGAAAAAACTATGAATGAACAAGCTCAAATTGAAAATGAAAAGACTTTATCAACAGATCTTGCGGCCGATCCAAGTGCAAAGGCTTTGGCTGCTATAATGACTTACGGCATACAAAACGAAGAAAAGAGACTCATATCGAAAAGAGTCGGTTATTGCCTCGGCAGATGGGTATATCTGACCGATGCATACGATGATATTACAAAAGATTTAAAGAGTCATAATTACAATCCGTTCATTGAGAAATATAAGATTGAAAGCAAAGCGTTTGATCGTGAACCTATAATCAAATCATTGCGGCTTACCGCAAATGAAGCTGCGCTTGCTTTTAATTTGCTCGATATAAAATGCTATAAAGAAATTCTTGAAAACATTATTTTTGATGGTCTTGAGAATCAACAAAAAATGATTACTGAAAAAGATAAAGAGGTGAGCAGATAAATGAATACAGATCCGTACAGAGTTCTTGGTGTCGGCAGAAATGCCTCAAATGATGAAATAAAAGAAGCATACCGAACGTTATCCAGAAAGTATCAGTCGGATAATTATTCGAGCAGTCCGCTCTCCGATATTGCCGAGAAAAAAATGGATGAACTTGACAGAGCATACGATGCCATCATGGCCGAACGCTATGGAGACAACGCTGCATCTTATGGTCCTTCTTACAACACTTCCGCTCAACACAACGGTTATTACGGTGCTGATAACGGCTATGGAAATTCACAGTATCCGGATGTAAGAGCGCAAATTCGGTCCGGAAGAATTGATGATGCTGAAACGATTCTCGACGGTATTCCGAAGGATATCAGAAATGCCGAGTGGTATTTTTTAAAAGGTCAGGTTCAGCAGAGGCGCGGTTGGTTTGATGAAGCATATAAAAATTACTCCACCGCTTGCAGTATGGAACCTCAGAATCGAGAATACACAGATGCTTTTAACAATTTGAATAATAACGCATCAGGCGGATACCGTACTTCTCATGAAAAAGGAACAGGGTGTAGTGCTTGTGACATTTGTTCGGGACTTATGTGTGCCGATTGCTGTTGCGAATGTATGGGCGGCGATTTAATCCCATGGTGCTGAGCTATGAATAAGAGCTTTTATAAAAATTCGACGAAAACCGCAATCGGCGGTATTATTGCCGCTTTGTCAATTGTTCTTATGCTTTTGACTTCGGCGATACCGACACTTACGTATGCCATACCTGCTATTGCCGGCCTTTTGCTTGTTATAATAGTTATTGAAGTTAACAAAAAATGGGCTTTCGGTGTTTATTTCGTAGTCGGTGTGCTCTCGATGCTGCTTGTTGCCGATAAAGAGGCAGCCGTTATGTATGTGATGTTTTTCGGCTACTATCCGATTATTAAGGCTATGGTTGAGAAAAAACTCAACAAAGCACTGTCTTGGACCGTTAAATTTGTAATATTTAATATCTCAATGATATTATCGTTTTTAATTGTCACCTATGTATTCAAGGTACCGTTTGAAGAGATGAAAAAGTATGGTGCCGCAGCCGCTTGGATTTTGTTGGCTCTCGGCAATGTTGTGTTTTTAATCTATGATATAGCTCTTACGCGTCTCATTACTTTATATATGCTGAAGTGGCGTAAAAGCTTTAAAAGGATATTTAAATCATAAACGGAACTTTTTTTACGCTTGTTTCTCTTTTCAAAAGAGAAAATATGAGTTATAATATAAAAAAACATTTCGGAGGTTAATTATGCTTTCTAAAGAAAGAGTACTTGAGGTATTAAAAGAAGCAGGTGTTTTACAGGAAGGACATTTCCTTTTAACATCAGGCAGACACTCAAATAAATATCTTCAGTGTGCAAAGATTTTCTGTAATACAAAGTACAGCGAAGAGCTCTGCGCAGATCTTGCTAATAAGTTCAAAAATGACGATGTGGAAGTAGTAATCGGCCCCGCCATGGGAGCAGTCCAAATGGCGTATGAAGTCAGCCGCGCTCTCAAATGTAAAAACTTTTTTACCGAGCGTGATGAAAACGGCAAGATGACTCTCAGACGAGGCTTTGTTATTGAGAAGGGTCAGCGTGTTCTTGTTGTAGAGGATGTTGTGACCACAGGCGGCTCTGTTCGAGAAGTAATAAATCTTGTCAAAGAAGCAGGCGGTGTTGTTGTCGGTGTTGGTTCTATTGTAGACAGAACCGACGGAAAAATTGATTTCGGCGTTCCGTATAAGGCTGTATATTCGGCTGATGTTGTTTCGTGGGAAGCTGATAATTGTCCGCTTTGCCGTGAAAGCGGATTACCGCTTGTCAAGCCCGGCAGCAGAAAGATAAAATAAAATGTCCGACTCAAGCCGTAATTTGCACGAAAACCATCGAGCAAGAGTAAGAAAAAGATTTGAACACGAAGGTTTGAAAACTTTTGCCGACCATAATGTGCTTGAACTTTTACTTTTTTATTCCATTCCGCAAAAGGATACAAATGATATTGCTCACAGATTGCTTGACGAATTCGGCTCTCTTTCGGCTGTGTTTGATGCACCTAAAGATGTGCTTATGAATGTTGTCGGTGTAGGAGAGAATACAGCTACCTTAATTAAGCTTATGCCGGAACTGTTTTCTCGTTATGAGCAGGATAAAATCAAAAACGAAAGTATTGTTCTTGATTCTGCTGAGGCTGCCGGTAAATATTTTATGTCGCGGTTCATCGGGGCTAATACCGAAAAGCTTTATGCTGTTTGTCTTGATAATAATTGCAAAGTGAAAAAGTTTGTTGAAGTTTCGGAAGGTAATCCTGATTACACCGATCTTAATATGCGAAAGCTTGTAAGTGAGGCTATCAACACAAATTCCTCTTCGGTAATTATATCGCATAATCATCCGTCTGGAGTTGCGGCTCCTTCTGCTGCCGACGTTGATGCGACGCGAGCCCTTATTTTGATGCTGAAAAAGCTTGGAATTAGGGTAAATGACCATATAATAGTTGCAGGAAAAAATTACTTTTCAATGGCAACCAGCCGAAAATTCGAGTATTTGTTTATGTAATAAAAAACGCTCTCAAATGAGAGCGTTTTTTAATTATTGGTTAGAATCGATATTAAATATATTTTTTTATTTCCTGATTTATTTTTTCGCGATTTTCAAGCAGCCAAGAATTATTGTGCGGATATTCGGAAAAGGTTATAGGCTTGTCTGTAGAATCCTCCATAAGCTTAACAACGGCTTCTTTTCCGATTTTTGTTTCTAAAAGCTGCAACGCCATCATATCCTGCAGTCCGTCATAAAACACATTTAGCCTTAGTGAATTTAATGGCGTAAAGTTATCTCCCGGATAAACTACGAAAGAATCTCCCGAAGCAAAAGCTTTTCCGGCATCGGTCACCTTGTATGGGTCAATAGGCTTTCTGGAATACTGACTGAAGTAAAAATTGTAGCCCCAGTGAAGAAATCCTTTGACTGAGTATTTGTACATTTGGTAACCGAGAATTCTGTTCCTGACAGACGGCATTGAAAAAAATCTGTTAGAAACATTTTTTGACGATTGTGCGCTGCAATAATATGTCCAAAGCTCTTCGGTTTTTCCTATAAAGCTATCAATATAGTCGTTAGCAGGTATCGGGTAGCGAACATTGCAAATTTTAGCAAGCGGATAAGAAGACATCGCATCTATTATTTTGTATTCCGGGAAAAGATGATGGATTATTCTGCTTGCTTTTTTATATGACATAAGACAACTGAAAGGGGGCTCATCAGATACATGAACCAATACATTGTCTTCAAGATTTTCTTTTCGCAAAAAACTTTTTAACGCAAAGGCAAATTGACGTAAAAAGTGTTTGTATTCAATTCCGGTTGCTTTTGTGTTCCACCCGAAGATTTTCTCCTCTTTCCCATTTACGCAAGCTTCTATTTTAGGCGCGTGTTTCGCTCCCCATTGTGTGAAGAAGTGTGACAACTCAAAGTATTCGATTCCACACTCTTTAGAGATGCTTATCCACTTTTTCAATAGCGAAAAATCAAAAGAGTAAGCACCGTTTCCGGCAGTATTTATCTTAACAAGTTGAACGGTAGGACGTTCCTTGCCGATTTCGGTATCAAGCGGCGGTGTGAAAATCGGTGTTAAAACGCAGTTCATACCGTATTTTACGGCTTTATTCAAATAATTACGCAATGCTTCCCAATATTCATCGGTAAATGCTTTGAAGCCGTAATACGTCATAAGGCAGTCGGTGTGAATCCAATTCGTGTAAATAAGAGTTTGCTTTGGCAAAAGCGCATCAATTACTTCAACTGATAACTCTGTTTTATATGTGGTGCTCTTTGCTCTTGCTGTTACTACTATATTGTGGTTGCCGCTCGGTAAAAGTTTTTCCCCGCTAGGTGAAATTTCAATCCAAAAGGCGAAGGTTCCGGAAGAGTCAAAAGAACAGCCTTCGGAAACAGGAAGTAAAAGATCGGGATATAGTCCCGGTACTTTTTTTATGTAAAAGTTATCGGTTCTTTTCGGTGCCGCCAAGTCGCTAGGCACGTTTTTGACAACAGAGATGTTAAGAAAATCATTTAGCGAGGAGGCTATATCAATATTTATAAATTCACTATCAGTTATATCTAAAGCTATTTGAAAAGACTTTTTTTCATTTTTCAGCATTGAAAAATGCTTTAACTCCGTGAGGTCCGATACATCTGAATCGATAAAAATTTTTTCAAGTGATGAGACTGCTTTAATTGATTTTAACAAAATTAACACATCCGGATACTTTTTTGTCTATTTTACAAAAAATTGAGTCGTTTGTAAAGCCGCAATTGTGTTATAATTTGCTTGCACATATTAAACAGTAATGGTAAAATATATGTCTGTGAAAAAATTTGTGAGGGTGAATAGTTTGAAATACAGAGAAAATCTCAGAAACGTAGCCATTATAGCTCACGTTGACCACGGTAAAACTACACTTGTGGATCAGCTCTTAAGACAGAGCGGTACATTTAGGGATAATGAGGTGGTTCAGGAGCGCGTTATGGATTCAAATGATATTGAACGCGAGCGCGGAATTACAATTCTTTCCAAAAATACATCTGTTCATTATAAAGGAATAAAAATTAATATTGTCGATACTCCCGGTCATGCCGATTTCGGCGGTGAGGTTGAACGTATACTCACAATGGTTGACGGTGTTCTTTTGCTTGTTGATGCCTTTGAGGGCTGTATGCCGCAGACAAGGTTTGTTTTAAAAAAGGCACTTGCACTTAATAAAAAAGTAGTAGTTGTTGTCAACAAGATTGACAGGCCGGGGGCTCGTCCTGCCGAAGTTATAGACGAGGTTCTTGATTTGTTTATTGAACTCGGCGCGAATGACGATCAGCTTGAGTTCCCGGTTATATATGCTTCCGCTAAAGACGGATATGCATCGCATAATCCCGATGACAGAAGCGGTGATATGCGACCGCTTTTTGAAGAAATTATCAGTGAAATTCAGCCGCCTGAGGGCGATGTTGACGATCCGCTTCAGTGTCTTTTCTCAAGCTTGGATTATGATGATTATATCGGACGTATAGGTGTCGGCAGAGTCCAGCGCGGCAGAATAACGGTTAATGATAAAGTCGTGCTTTGCAGAACCGACGGTACGCAGGAAAACGTCAAAATCTCTCGCCTTTATCAGTTTGAAGGCCTTAAAAGAGTTGAAGTTAATGAGGCTGCTGCAGGAGATATTATTTGTGTTTCCGGTATAGCGGACCTCAATATCGGGGAAACTATATGTGACCCCGAATGTGTAGAACCATTGCCTTTTGTTAAAATAGACGAGCCTACTCTTTCAATGAACTTTATGGTAAATGACAGTCCGTTTGCAGGAAGAGAAGGAAAATTTGTCACTTCTCGCAATCTTCGTGACAGATTGTTTAAAGAAGTTGAAACTAATGTCAGCATGAAGGTTGAGGAGACTGATTCCACAGACTGCTTTAAGGTTTCCGGCAGAGGCGAACTACATCTTTCTATTCTTATTGAGACAATGAGACGTCAGGGATATGAGTTTCAGGTTTCTCGTCCGCAGGTTATCACAAAGGTTGAAAACGGGCAGCTTTTAGAGCCTATTGAACTTTTGATAATTGAGGTACCCGAGGAATATGTAGGGACTGTAATGCAGAAAATAGGCTCCAGAAGAGGCGAACTCGAGAATATGGGAACGCGCGACGGCGGTTCAACACATTTGGAATTTAAAATACCTGCAAGAGGTCTTATCGGTTATCGTTCTGAGTTTATGACAGATACCAACGGTAACGGCATTATGAATAACGTGTTTTCGGGATATGAGCCTTACAAGGGCGATATTGAAACCCGTGAGCGTGGTTCGATAATCGCTCATGAAACAGGCGAGAGCACAGGCTACAGTCTGTTTAATACACAGGACAGAGGTCGACTTTTCATAGGTCCCGGTGTTGAAGTTTACGAGGGTATGATTGTCGGCGAAAGCTCACGAAACGAGGATATTGTTTGTAATGTTTGCAAAAAGAAGCAAATGACAAATACCCGTGCGGCAGGCTCTGACGATGCACTTCGTCTTGTTCCTCATACCGTGCTCAGCCTTGAACAGTGTATGGAGTTTATCAAAGATGATGAACTTTTGGAGGTCACTCCCGAATCTTTAAGGCTCCGTAAACGTATACTCGCAAAGGATCAGCGACTTAAACAGCAATTCAGAAAGAAGTGATTGTTTGATTATAGATTTCCATACTCATGTTTTTCCCGACAAAGTTGCGGCTAAGGCACTTCCTAAGCTTGCTGCGGGGTCAGGTGGTATGGAGCCTGTTTATGATGCAACCGTTGACGGTCTTGAATCGTTTCTTAGCAAAAACGGTATAGACAAAGCGGTTGCCCTCAACATTTCTACTAATACGCATCAGCAAAAAAGTGTTAACGACTTTGCTGTTTCGCTTCTTAAAAGTGACAGAATAATTCCCTTCGGAAGCGTCCATCCCGACAGCCCCGATGTTTTCGACGAATTGGAAAGGTTAAAAGCGGCCGGTATAAAAGGAATTAAACTTCATCCCGACTATCAAGGCTTTTTCGTGGACGAAAAACGTATGCTGCCGATTTATAAAAAGATTTCGGAGCTGGGCTTTATTACCGTATTTCACGCCGGTGTTGACATAGGATTTCCGGAGCCGGTGCATTGCACACCTACGATGCTTTTGAGAGTCTTAGACGCTTTCGGTGACGCACCGGTTGTTGCCGCACATTTCGGCGGATATCTTCTGTGGAAAGAAGTTTATGATGTTCTCTGCGGCACCGATATTTATCTTGATACCGCGTTTTCATCGGGCAAAATGCCTCCGCGATACGCAAAAGAAATTATCGACAAACATTCTCCCGATAGGATTTTGTTCGGCAGTGATATGCCTTGGAGTTCTTATGTTAATGAAGTTAACTTTATTAAAAGTCTTGGATTAAATGCTCGGGATGAAGAGAAAATATTGTCGGGTAACGCTGAAAGGCTGTTAAATTTATAATAAATAAAATAACCTCTTGACTTATTTTGGTTAAGAGGTTACAATTATGCCATTACGCTTTAACAGATAAAAGCTTTAAAGCACAAAATCATTAAAGAGGAATGAAGAGATGGAAAATAACACCGTTTTATGGATTACCATTGCAGCATACATAATTTGTCTTGTTGTAATAGGTATTGTGGAAGGCAGAAAGGCAAAAAGCATTGCCGATTTGACGGTAGGCGGCAGAAATGCAGGCGCGTGGCTTTCGGCATTGTCTTACGGAACAGCTTATTTTTCGGCTGTAATGTTTGTAGGATATGCAGGCAAAACAGGTCTCAGCTTTGGACTTTGGGGTATTCTTGCAGGTCTCGGAAATGCTGTTTTCGGCTCATTACTCGCATGGCTCGTATTAGCGAGAAGAACGCGCGAGATTTCCGGAAGACTTAAAATACATACAATGCCCGATTACTTTGAAAAAAGATATAACAGCAGAGCCATGAGAATTTTTTCGGCTGTGGTTATCTTTGTATTTCTTATTCCGTATTCGGCATCAGTTTACAGCGGTCTTGCCAGCGTTGCTGATGTTTTACTCGGAATAGACGATACGATTTTCCTTATAATAATTGCCGTTCTTGCAATACTTTTGGTAACTCTCGGCGGCTATCTTGTACAGGCACGTGCCGATTTTGTGCAGGGAATTGTTATGATGTTCGGTGTTGTTTTCCTGATAGTTGCAATTGTAAGATGTGATAAGGTAGGCGGAATTGACGGCCTAATTGAATATGCGCATACAGACGCAGGTCTGCCGAAATTAAACGGTTCGCAATGGGTTTCGCTTATGGCAACGGTTCTTATGACGAGCTTCGGTACATGGGGTCTTCCGCAAATGATACAGAAATACTTTGGTATAAAGGATGACAAACAGGCGAAAAGGGGAGTTGTTATATCAACCTTTTTTGCATTGCTTGTTGCGGGCGGCGGATACTTTATCGGTTCGCTTTGCCATCGCTTCTTCACGGTAGGTGTAGATATGCCGTCAGCCGATTACATTGTACCTAATATGCTTAAAGCCGCTAATCTTTCTTCGATACTTCTCGGAATAATAGTTGTGCTTTTACTGTCGGCTTCGGTTTCGACGCTTTGTTCCATAACTCTTTCGGCAAGCTCTACGCTTACCATTGATCTTGTTGCGACGAAAATAAAGCCTGATATTGACGATAAAGGAAAAAGCAGGCTTACAAAAATTTTCTGTGTGCTGTTTATTATTCTTTCTTATGTGGTCGCAAATACAAAGACCCCGATACTTGATATGATGAGCTATTCTTGGGGCATAATCTCCGGCTCGTTTCTTGCTCCGTATGTACTCGCTTTGTACAGTAAAAAGCTTAATAAACAGGGCGCGTGGGCAGGCATTATAGCCGGATTTGTAATTGCGATAATTCCTGCCGGATGCAAAATACTTAACCTCTGCGGTGTAAATAGCAGTCTTGTTTTAAAATTACTTGCACAAGGGCCGCTTTATGCGTGCATAGCTATGATAGCTTCAATAATTATGTGCCTTGTTGTAAGCCTTGTCACAAAAAACAAAACAGATAAAGAAAATGTCGAATTCTTTTATAATGGTGTTGTAGACAACGAATAATTATGCTATAATTAATTAAATTTATATATTCTGCCGCAGCTGATAACTGCGGCTTGTTGTCTGTATAAATTCAGAAGATTGGAAATGGTAAAATGTTTTTTCAAAAAGATGTCGAAACAATGAAAAGAAAGGATATTGAGGCTCTTCAGCTCGAAAAGCTTCGTCATATGGTAGATTATTGTTATCGTAATGTTCCTTTCTACACAAAAAAGCTTGATGAAGCTCATGTTACGGCTGATAAAATCAAGTCTCTTTCTGACATTAAGTACATACCTCCTACAACCAAGGCAGATTTGCGAGACAATTATCCGTTTGGGATGTTTGCAGTGCCCATGAGCGATATTGTCAGAATCCATGCTTCATCCGGCACTACCGGTAAACCGACCGTTGTAGGGTATACAAAAAAAGACCTTGATATGTGGTCGGATTGTGTTGCTCGTATCGCCGTAGCGGCAGGGGCAACAAAAGAAGATATAGTTCAGATTTCTTTCGGTTATGGTATGTTTACCGGTGCTCTTGGGCTTCATTTCGGTCTTGAAAAAATAGGATGTGCCGTTGTTCCGAATTCGAGCGGCAATACGGAAAAAGCTCTAATGTTTATGCGCGATTTTAAGACCACCGCGCTTGTAGCTACACCTTCGTATGCCCTTTATATGGCAGAAACCGCAAAAAAACTCGAATATCCAATGAGTGATTATCATCTGCGTCTCGGTCTTTTCGGTTCCGAAGGATGCACACCGGAAATGAGAACACAAATCGAAAAAGGCTGGGGACTTTTTGCAACCGATAACTACGGAATGAGTGAGCTTATAGGTCCGGGTGTTTCGGGTGAATGTACCGAGAGATGCGGCCTTCACATTAACGAGGACCATTTCCTTGTTGAGGTTGTTGATCCGGAAACTCTTGAGCCCGTTGACGAGGGTGAGGACGGTGAACTTATTGTAACGCCGCTTTCCAAGGAAGCTTTCCCGTTATTGAGGTACAGAACTAGGGACATTTCCAATGTTATATATGAACCTTGCAAATGCGGAAGAACATTTGCGAGGATGGAAAAAATTAAGGGCAGAAGCGACGATATGCTTAAAATACGCGGAGTTAACGTATTCCCGTCACAAATTGAGAGCGTACTTGTCGGAATGAAGAATGTCAGTCCGCATTATCAGCTTATCGTCAGAAGAGAAGGCTTTGCTGATACTCTTGAAGTTCAGGTTGAGCTTTCCGATAATTCTCTTCTTGAAAGTTTCGGCATGATTCAGGATCTCCAGAATTCCATAAAACATAATCTTCATACGGTTCTCGGCATTCAGTGTAAGGTCAGCATTGTAGAGCCGATGACAATTGAGAGATTTGTCGGAAAAGCAAAAAGAGTGATAGATTTAAGACACGAAAAAGACTAATTTGGGGTGAAATAATGAGTAAAAAACTTTTAATCGGTAATGAGGCTGTTGCCCGCGGACTTTACGAGGGCGGCCTTAGGGTGGCTTCAAGTTATCCCGGTACGCCAAGCACAGAAATAACGGAATGCATCGCAAAATATGATGATGTTTACAGTGAATGGGCTCCTAATGAAAAAGTAGCCATGGAGGTTGCTATCGGTTCATCTATCGCTGGTGCGCGTTCTTTCTGCGGTATGAAACACGTTGGGTTAAATGTTGCTGCCGATCCGCTGTTTACCGCTTCTTATACAGGTGTTAATGCAGGTATGGTTATAGCTGTTGCCGATGATCCGGGGATGCATTCCTCACAGAATGAACAGGACAGCCGCCACTATGCTAAGGCAGCTAAGTTATTGATGCTTGAGCCGTCGGACTCCGAGGAATGTCTCGAGTATGCCAAAGCGGCTTATGAGCTTTCGGAAAAGTTTGATACTCCCGTCATATTAAGATTGACAACAAGAGTCGCCCATTCAAGAAGTATAGTTAATATCGGTGAAAGAAACGATATAGGCGTTAAGGATTATGTTAAAAATCCGGGTAAATATGTTATGATGCCTGCCATGGCAAAGAAAAGACATATTGTTGTAGAGGACAGAATGGTTGCAGAGCGCGAATGGGCTGAAACCGCCTCTATAAATACCGTTGAATATAACGATAAGAAAATCGGTGTTATCTCTTCCGGTATTTGCTATCAATATGCAAAAGAGGCATTGGGCGACCGCGTTTCGTATCTTAAACTCGGCTGTGTAAATCCGCTTCCGATTGAACTTATTAAGAACTTTGCCGCTAACTGTGACAAGGTCTATGTTCTTGAAGAGCTTGACCCGTTTATTGAGGAGCATTGCAAGCAGATAGGAATAGATGTTATAGGTAAAGACGCTTTCACATTACAGGGCGAATACTCACAGAACCTTATAGCAAAAGTCATTTTCGGCGAAACAAAGCCGACTATGAAAGCGGATATTGATATTCCCGCACGTCCGCCCGTGCTTTGCGCCGGTTGTCCTCATAGAGGTCTTTATTATGCGCTGAAAAAATTAAAATTGACAGTAAGCGGCGATATAGGCTGCTATACTCTCGGTGCACTTCCGCCTATCGGTATGATGGATACCTGTGTTTGTATGGGTGCTTCGGTATCTGCACTTCACGGCAGGAATAAGGCTGATGAAAACAACTGCAAGAACTCTGTAGCGGTTATCGGCGATTCAACATTTATTCATTCCGGTATTACAGGACTTATTGATATTGCTTATAATCAAAGTAACTCAACCGTTATCATACTTGATAACAGCATTACGGGTATGACCGGTCACCAGGACAATCCGACTACAGGAAAGACAATTAAGGGCGATCCAACTACCGCAGTCAGCTTAGAGCTTCTTGCAAAGGCTGTCGGTATCGACAGAGTCAGAGTAGTAGACCCGTATAACCTTAAAGAATGTGAAGATGTAATCCGTGAAGAAGTTGCTGCAGACGAACCGTCGGTTGTAATTTCGAGAAGGCCTTGTGCTCTTTTAAAATATGTTAAACACAATCCTCCGCTTAAGATAAACAAAGATAAATGCGTCGGTTGTAAAATGTGTATGAAGATAGGCTGTCCGGCTATCAGCATGAGAGACGGAAAGTCGGAGATTGATTTTACACAATGCGTCGGCTGTAATGTATGCAGTCAGCTCTGCAAATTTGACGCAATAGAGGAGGGCAAATAACATGGAAACAAAAAGTATTATGATTGTCGGAGTCGGCGGACAGGGCACTCTTCTTGCCAGCAGAATACTTGGCGCAGCGCTTATAAGTAACGGCTTCGACGTTAAGGTCTCAGAAGTACACGGTATGAGTCAGCGCGGCGGATCGGTTGTTACTTATGTAAAATACGGTTCAAAAGTTAATTCACCCATAGTTAATGAGGGCGAAGCCGATTTGATTCTTGCATTTGAGCAGCTTGAAGCTGCAAGATGGCTTCAGTATCTTAAAAAAGACGGAACACTTATAATAAACACGCAAAAAATCGACCCGATGTCGGTAATAATCGGCAATTCGATTTATCCTGACGGTGTACTTGATGCTATTAATAAAGCAGGAGCAAAAACTACAAATCTTGATGCACTTTCTCTGGGTGTCTCGGCAGGCTCTGCCAAAGCCGTAAATGTCGTTCTTATCGGTGTTATGGCCTCACATATGGATTTGAATCGTGATGTTTGGATTAACGCTATTAAGAATACTGTACCTGAGAAATTCCTTGAGATGAATCTCAAAGCATTTGACCTCGGTTACAATTATAATAAGTAAGAAAGAACGGAGATATTCAAATGCAAAACTATTTCACCCCGGACATTGAAACCGCTTCAAGAGATTATCTTACTGCTATACAGTCTGCAAGACTGATTAAAATGGTTGAAAACTGCTACAAGCACGTGCCTTTTTATAAACAGAAGTTTGATGAGATCGGCCTTCTGCCCGGTGATATTAAATCAATAGCGGATATAACTAAGCTGCCTTTTACGATTAAACAGGACCTTCGCGATAATTATCCTTTCGGCCTTTTTGCCGTTCCAAAAGAAAAGCTTGTGCGAGTTCACGCTTCTTCGGGAACGACAGGCAAACAGACTGTTGTAGGTTATACCAAGCATGACATTTCCATTTGGAGCGAAAGTGCTGCACGGGCTTTATCTGCAGCAGGTGCTACAAAAGGAGATTATATACATATATCTTATGGCTACGGCCTTTTTACGGGCGGCCTCGGACTGCATTATGCCGCTGAAAAACTCGGAGCAACCGCCATTCCCGTGTCATCCGGCAATACCAACAGACAAATGCAAATTTTGCAGGATTTCGGTTCAGACATTATTTGCTGTACTCCGTCGTATGCCATGTATATCGGCGAATCACTGAAAGCTGCCGGTGTCGATTCCGCGAAGCTGCCTTTAAGAGTGGGAATTTTCGGTGCGGAAGCATGGAGTGAAAATATGCGCAAGGAAATCGAAAGGTCACTTAATATCAAAGCTTATGATATTTACGGCCTTTCAGAAATTGCAGGACCCGGCGTTGCTTTTGAATGCTCTGAGCAAAACGGTATGCATATTAACGAAGATTATTTTTATCCCGAGATTGTTGATCCTGATACGCTTGAAGTTTTGCCGGACGGAGTATTCGGCGAGCTTGTGTTTACGTGCATTGGGAAAGAAGCCCTTCCTTTAGTGAGGTACAGAACACATGATATTTCCGCCCTTACTCACGAAAAATGTGAGTGCGGAAGAACGCTTGTAAAAATGCTTAAACCCAAGGGCAGATGTGATGATATGCTCATAATCAGAGGTGTTAATGTTTTCCCGTCACAAATTGAGCATGTAATTCTGTCTCTCGGCATGGAGCCGAATTATCAAATAGTTGTTGATCGAAAGAATAATCTTGATATAATGACGGTCAAAATTGAAATGTCGGATTCTCTTTTCTCTGACTCGGTTCGTGTGATTGAAGAACAGGAGAAAAGGATTAAAGACGCAATGCATGCAACTCTCGGTCTCTCTGCAATTATTAAGCTTGTTGAACCTCGCTCTCTTCCTCGTTCGGAGGGCAAGGCAGCAAGAGTAATAGATAATAGACACATTTAAGGAGGCAAATGTTATGGCAATTAAGCAGATTTCAGTTTTTGTTGAAAACAAACCCGGCAGGCTTGCCGATATTACGGGCTTTTTGGCTGACGGCGGAATAAGCATACGTGCTTTTTCAATTGCCGATACAACGGATTTCGGCATTTTGAGACTTATTGTGTCGGATACCGATAAGGCTGCAAAAGTATTGAAGGAACACGGTGTTGCCGTTTCCATAACAGAGGTTGTCGGGATTTCTATTCCGGATGTTACCGGTGCTTTTGCCAAAGTTGTCAAGCTTCTTTCCGATGCAGGAGAAAATGTTGAATATGCTTATGCTTTCTTAACTCCGGAAGAAGGGCATGCCTATGTTATTTTCAGAGTTGATAATAACGAAAAAGCTTGTGAGCACCTTAAGGAAAACGGCGTTGATGTTGTCGAAGAAAACTCTCTGCTGTAATTCAATCAGTTTAAAGCCCGGTGCTGTTGCATCGGGCTTTTTCTGCGAATTTGCGGACGTTTTTAATTTACTTTTTTAATTCGCTGTGATAAAATATTTAATAATAAAATTGTAGGTAGGTGATTAAGAATGATAGGAACAAATATAGCAATTGACTTTGGTTCTTCCTCAACGGAATTATATGTTCAGGGGAAAGGTGTCATTCTTGATGAGCCTACTATGATTGCTGTTGATGTTGAAACCGGTATGCCGATAGCAATAGGCAATGCGGCATACACTATAAATGGTAGAACAGATGATAGTATTGAGGTTATAAGTCCGATTGTAGGAGGTATTATCTCTAATTATACTATGGCGGAGCATATACTGAAGTATTATTTGCAAAAGATTTTAAAAAACAGCGTTATAAAGCCGAATGTCGTAATATCGATACCGAGCGGAGCTACGGGGCTTGAAAGACGTACTTTCCTGGATGTTGTTACGGCAGCCGGTGCTGGGCGTGCTTGCCTGATTGAAGAGTCACTTGCTTCTGCCGTCGGCATCGGGATCAAAAATGACTCTCTTTCCGGCAGATTGCTTGTAAATATGGGCGGCGGCTCAATCGATGTTTCGGTTGTAACCATGGGCAGTATTGCCGTGGCTAAGTCGCTGAAAATAGGCGGAATTTCAATTGATGAGGCAATAATGCGTTATTTAAAGAAAAATCGTGATATTTTAATCGGTCCTCAAACTGCTGAAAGACTGAAAATATGCTTGGGCAGTGCTGTTCCGCGTGAAGAGGAGCTTGCGGTTATAGCCTCTGGCAAAAGCTGCCTTGACAATATGCCTATATCCTTTGAAGTTACTTCCACTGAGATTTTTGACTCAATAAGCGAGCAAATAAATATGATGATACAAGGTATAAAAGATGTGTTGGAAAAAACACCTCCTGAGCTTGTTGGAGACATTTCGGATAACGGAGTTACTTTGACAGGCGGCACTTCTCTTTTGTGGGGAATGGATAAGCTTGTTGAAAACGAAACCGGTATAGAAACAAAAATTGCCGAGGACGCCATGTACTCAACAGTTAACGGCGCCGCTGCGGCAATCAATGATATTGAATATTTAACCAATAACGGTTATACATTTCAAACGGTACGCGAAGTATAATCAGATTTTGATGCCTTCGCTTGCATTTTTGAGAAGCTCACAGGATTCTTTGAGCTTCTTTTCTTCTTCAGCTGTTATGTCAAGAGTAACTATTTCTCTGACTCCGTCTCTGCCTATAATGCTCGGTATACCGGCATATACTCCGTTGATGTCATATTCTCCGCGGAACATTGAAGAAACGGTTAATACGCTTTTTTCATCGCCGAATATAGCTTTTACGATTCTTACCAAAGCCATTCCTATTCCGTAATAGGTGGCTTTTTTTGCTTCTATTATTTTTTGTGCAGCTCCTGTAACATCTTTTGCTATTTCATCAAGGTCGGTAAGCTTGAATCTATCTGGATTGTTTTCAACAATGCTCATTATGCTTTTTGTGCCGACGAAAGCTTGCGACCAAGGTACCATCTCGCTGTCTCCGTGCTCGCCGATAACGTATGCGTGAACATTTTTCGGGTCGACGTTAAAATAATCACCGAGAAGATAACGAAGTCTTGCCGTATCAAGCGTAGTACCGGTGCCTATAACTTTTTTGCAGTCGAATCCGGAAAGCTGCCATGTAATCTTAGTCATAATGTCAACGGGATTGGTTGCTACAAGGAAAATTCCGTTAAAACCCGAATATATTATAGGAGAAATTATTGTTTTGAAAACCTCTGTGTTTCGTTGAAGCAACGACAGCCTGTCTTCTCCGGGCTTTTGACCTACGCCGGCGCATATAACTACTATGTCCGCATCTCTGCAGTCGGTATAAGAGCCTGCATATATCTTCATATTTGTTTTAGCAAAGGACAAACCGTGATTAAGGTCCATGGCCTCTCCTTCAGCTTTTTGTTTGTTTACATCAATCAACACAAGCTCATCGCAAACACTTTCGCAAAGCATAGCGTATGCAAAACTCATTCCTACAAAACCGGTGCCAACCAAGGCTATTTTCTTTGTAAATCCGTATGTGTTCATTTGTTTCATCCTTTCTTTGATTGCTGTTGTACGTATTTTGTACGCGTTGCATTTTTAGTATATCATTAAGCCTGTAAAAAATAAACAAAATTCACTTGTTTAGGAAAAGTTTCAGCATATTATTCATATGCAAGAGAAAAAAACAATTTATACTATTGAATATTATGAATAAATGATGCAAAATCCGCGGATTTTTTATCGCCGCTATTCTTTTATATTGAAATCCGGCATCGCTTGTGATATAATTAACAAAATGTTGATGCTGAGCAAGTGTAATTTATATAATTTGCTGCAATTAACGCAAAAATATAAAAAGGGGTTGTTATTTATGGTCTTAACAAAAGAGCAACAAGCACTTTTGGACGGCGAAAAAGGCGAAACCATGGCAAAGGTTATGAAAACTCTTGTTATGTACGGTGAAGCCTTCGGCGCAGAGCGTATGGTTCCCGTTACAAGCAAGTATGGGCATACAGTTATCAGCTTCGGAATAGGGGTTATGAAGCCGATATATGAGCTGTATGATACTCTTCTTGAAGCCGGTGCTGTCAGTAAGCAGCCATTTTCAGCTGACCCGAGACCGCTTGATAAAAACGTGCCGTCATCATTTTTGCAGGACATTGTATTTAAGTTTATGTACAGTCAGCAAGAGAGGTATGAGTCACAGCTCAAACACTTCGGACTGATGGGTGATAAGGCGTATACGTGCGCCTGTTATCTTCCGGAGGTTGGTAATACTCCTAAACGCGGCGAAATTCTGTCCTGGGCTGAGTCCTCGGCTGTTGTATATGCCAACAGCGTTCTCGGAGCGAGGTGCAACAGAAATTCAGGTATTATTGAGTTGATGGGTTCAATAGCAGGATTTGTTCCTGAATTTGGATTGCTTACCGATGAAGGCAGAAAAGCAGATTGGATAATAGAAATCAAAACAACCAAAAAGCCTGAGGCCCAGATACTCGGTTCTGCCATAGGAATGAAGGTAATGGAAAAAGTACCTTATATAAGGGGCCTTGATAAATGGATAGGAACCGAATTGAATGACGAGGCTTGTGCCTATCTCAAGGATTTCGGTGCCGCAACAGCATCCAACGGCTCTGTCGGTCTGTATCATATAGAAAACCTGACGCCGGAAGCCGTTGACTACGATAAAAAGCTTTTAAGGGATAACGCGCCTACATACATTATTGATGACGCGGAGCTCGAGCGAGTTAAAAACAGTTATCCTTGTATTTGGAAAGACCCGAATGCAACGCCTAAGCTTTGCTTTATGGGCTGTCCGCATATGACATTGAAACAACTTGAAATTTGGACGGAACGCGTTGAAAACGGCTTAAAGGAGTCAGGAAATAAAAAGGTTCTTGTTCCGACGGTATTTACGTCCGCTCCGGATATAATAGAAGAGTTTAACAAAACCGAGTATGCCGAGCGACTTAAAAATACCGGCGTTATATTGAGCTATATTTGCCCGCTTATGTATATGAATAATCCGTTATCAAAGAAGATGCCTGTTATTACTTCATCAAATAAGCTTCGTACATATACAAGCGCAAAGTTTTATTCTGATGACGAAATTGTACGTATTATAACAAAGGAGGGCAAATAAGATGAGTAAATCATTTAAAGGTCGCGTTGTTACTCCCGGCAGAGTTAAAGCCGAAGCCCTCGTTTCACACGGCGGTTTTAATACGCTTGCAAGCTTTCAAATGGCTTTAATGTTCGGAGATAAGCAGGTTAAGTGCGGTGACCAAAATAACAGTGATATTTACAAAAAGTCTATGATAGACAAAGCACTTTGCTTACCGGAGACCATCGGCTCAACAACCGGCGGAATGGTACTTTATGCGGCTTGTTCTCTCTCTAAGCAGCCCGCTTGTATGTTGTTCTCTAAGCCGATTGATTCGCTTGCTGCCTCCGGTGCGATACTTGCGGCAAATTGGACAAATGCGTCTATGCCGGTAGTTGATATGCTCGGTGATGAATTTCTTGACTATGTTAAGGACGGTATGACGGTCTCAATCGGGGATGACGGACTCGTCACGGTTGAATAACGATTGCAAAATTTTATAGGACGGTGATAATATGAAACAAGAATATGAGGCGTTGTTTACGCCGTGGCACATAGGTAATGTAGAAATTAAAAACCGTATTGTTCAATGCTCAATGGGCGGTACTTCTATATTCGGCTGGATGGAGCCTAACCATTTTGACAAAGAGGCCGCAAATTTTTTACTTGAAAGAGCTAAAAACAATGTCGGTTTGATTTTGCCCGGAATAGCACCTATACGCGACACCTTCGGCGGTAAATGGTTATATCAGAATACAGGAAAATTTAAGCAGCTTAAAGCTTTTATGGAAGAGTACCATAAAACCGGCGCAAAGCTTTTTATACAGTTGACGGCAGGCTTTGGTCGTTCTATGGCAGTAAATGACCTTATGGAAAAGGTATATTGCAACAAAGCTTTACGTGTGCTTGCAAAGCCCATTCTTGATGTTGAGTACCTTTGTGCAAGCGCATCTCCAAATCCGAACAGATGGAGCGATAAGGTCCCGTCGAGAGCCTTAACAATCAAAGAAATCGACGAAATGATTGACGCTTTTGCGAAAACCGCTAAATTATGTAAGGAAGCAGGAGTGGATGGCATTGAAATTCACGCTGTACATGAGGGCTATTTGCTTGACCAGTTCACAATGAAATACACCAATCAGCGTACAGACGAATACGGCGGTTCTTTTGAAAACCGTTACCGTTTCCCCGTTGAAATAGTAAAAGCCGTAAAAAAGGCGTGCGGAAAAGAATTCCCGGTTTCCCTCAGATATTCGGTTGTTTCAAAGACCAAGGGCTTCCGCCAAGGGGCATTGCCCGGCGAAGAGTATACGGAAGTCGGCAGAGATATGGAAGAATCTGAGCGCGCCGCAAAATACTTGCAGGACGCAGGTTATGATATGCTTAACTGCGACAACGGTACATATGATGCTTGGTATTGGGCTCATCCTCCCGGATATATGCCGGAGAACTGTAATTTGGAAGATGTAGAACATATAAAAAAGTTTGTCGACATACCTGTTGTTTGTGCCGGCAGAATGACTCCTCAAGAGGGAGCGAGCGCTGTTAAAGAAAATAAAATTGACGCTGTCGGATTTGCAAGACAGTTTCTTACCGATCCCGCATGGGTTACAAAACTGATGGAAGACAGAGAAGAAGATATCAAGCCGTGTATTTGCTGTCATAACGCCTGCTTTAATATGGCACATTATGAGGGTGTGCCGAATATTCAAGATATGGATGACACTTCGAATATGTCTCGCTGCGCGCTTAATCCGATGACAATGCAGTCAAAGAAGTATAAGATTGTCCCGGCAAGAGTTTCAAAATCCGTTGCTGTTATCGGTGGCGGTATCGGAGGTATGGAGACTGCTTTAGTTGCCGCTGCACGCGGTCATGCCGTTACTCTTTATGAAAAGACCGATAGACTCGGAGGTATATTTATTGAAGCTGCCGCTCCTTCATTTAAGGAGAAAGACCGTGATTTAATTGAATGGTACAGGCGAGCAATAAATAATTCGTCCGTAACAGTTAAGCTTAACAGTGAGATTAAAAGATTTTCGGATATTTCTGCAGACGAGATTATTGTTGCTACCGGCTCGGCAGCTAATAAACCTCCGATTCCGGGAATTGAGTATGCAATGGACGCAACAACATATCTTGACGGCATAGATGTAGGGGAGAATGTTGCAATTATCGGCGGCGGCTTAACCGGCTGCGAAATTGCTTACGACTTAATCCTCAAAGGCAAAAAGCCGACTGTTATCGAAATGAAAAATGACCTTATAGCAGTTAAGGGCGTTTGCCTTGCCAATTCATCGTTTCTCAGAGAAATGTTAAAATACAAAAAAGCTCCTGTTTATCTTAATACAAAGGTTAAAGAGATATTAAAGGACGGAGTAATTGTTGAAACAAGCGACGGTAAAACACAAAAAATATCTGCCGATTCAGTTATTTTGTCTGTAGGTTATCATTCAATGCCTTTATTTCCCGAGAGCAAAAATGTCCATTTGGTTGGCGACGCGGATCACGTCGGTAACCTACGTACCGTTATATGGCGTGCTTGGGACGTAGCTATGAAGCTTTGATTTTATAATAAAATAAACATTAAATCCCGACAGAACTTTTATCTGTCGGGATTTTTATCGATATGTTATTGATTTATTTGCGCTTTTATTATAAAATGTACAAAGATTTTTTATGGGGTTCCGAACGATGAAAAAAAGTTATAAATCAACAATGTGTGCTTGCTTTACAGGGTATATTGTGCAAGCAATTATTAATAATTTTGCGCCGCTTTTATTTGTAACATTTCAAAAAACATTTGATATACCGTTATCGCAGATAACCGCTCTGATTACGGTTAACTTTGTCATACAGCTGCTGATTGACCTCTTATCGGCAGGATTTATCGATAAAATAGGTTATCGGGCATCGGCTGTATTATCGCACGTATTTGCCGCGGTCGGTCTGATTTTGTTAACGGTACTTCCCGAGGTATTTGCATCGCCTTTTGTCGGGCTTTTAATAGCTGTTATCATATATGCTGTCGGCGGCGGTTTACTTGAGGTGTTGGTAAGCCCGATTATGGAGGCGTGCCCTACCGAAAACAAAGAAAAAGCTATGAGCTTACTTCATTCATTTTACTGTTGGGGACATATGGCGGTAGTTTTGTTCTCAACGCTGTTTTTTACGGCTTTCGGCATATCAAATTGGAGAATATTAGCGATAATATGGGCTTTAATCCCAATAGTAAACGCCATATTTTTTACACAGGTGCCTATATATTCTTTGCAGGAGGAAGGGGAAAAAGGATTAACGCTAAAGGAACTTTGCCGCAACAAGGTTTTTTGGCTAATGATGATAATGATGGTGTGTTCCGGAGCCAGCGAACAGGCAGTAAGTCAATGGGCGTCAACATTTGCGGAGCAAGGTCTCGGAGTCAGCAAAACTGTCGGTGATCTCGCAGGACCGCTTGCTTTCGCCGCTTTTATGGGAACTTCACGTTTGTTATACGGCAAATTTGGTGATAAATTAAATCTCAATAAGTGTATGTTTTTTTCAGCATGTCTTTGCGTTATTTCATATCTATGTATTGCGTTGATTCCCGTTCCTGCAATAGGTCTTATAGGCTGCGCTTTATGCGGATTTTCTGTCGGCGTATTATGGCCGGGCACGTTCAGCAAATCTTCTGCAGCAATCAAAAGAGGCGGAACTGTTATGTTTGCAATGTTGGCTCTTGCGGGAGATCTCGGATGCTCCGGCGGTCCTACTCTTGCCGGTTTGGTTTCGGGAAACTTTAACAATAATCTCCATATTGGTATTTTGTCGGCAATTATCTTCCCGGCGATTATGCTTTTATGCTTATTGATAAGCAAGTATAAATTATCAAAATCATAATATTTTTCTATACAGTAGTTGAATAACGTGTAAATCCTGTCACAATGAGATTCCGTAAATAGAGAAATAGAGAATATCAAAAAGGAGTAATGTTCATAATATAAAGGAACGACAATCTTACGTTGAAGATTGTCGTTCCTTTTTTGGTAGAGACAGGGGGATTTGAACCCTCGACCTCACGGATGTGAACCGTGCGCTCTAACCAACTGAGCTATGCCTCCGAATAATATATAATTATAGCACGAAAATAAAAAAGTGCAAGAAAAAAATCAACTGTTAAAGAGAGCACAATTAACTAAAATATTGAACATAATGTAATTTTATGTTATCTTATTTATTAGAAAATCCAAGCAGGATAAAATGAAAACTTTGCGGATTATATCGACGGATTTATGACCGGTGCAGTAAAATATAAGCCGTATGTTTTGCTTTCGGCAACCTCTCTTAACGGTGAGCTTACCTTATCAATGTGTGTCAGAGGAAATGAAAAAGACAAAACTGTAGTTGAAAAGTTCTTTGATCTTATGGAAAAGAACATAAAAGTGATTGCTGAAGAAAAAATATAAACAATTTTTTGCTAAATGATTAAAATAAGCGGTTGTTTTGTCATACAATCGCTTGTTTTTTATAATCAGCAATTGTGTGTTGCATTTTTTTGTGTTATAATACAAAAGAGGTTTTGAAAATGATTTTAATTTTATATGGTTTTGTTGTTTTTTTGGCGACACTTTTAGGGTCGTTTGTAGGACTCGGCGGCGGAGTTATAATCAAGCCGGTCCTCGATGTTATCAATGCACACTCTCTAACCGAAATTTCTTTCTTTTCGTCTTGTGCCGTTTTTGCGATGTCGATAACATCAACTACGCGTCATATCATTAAAAAAACGCCGATAAAGCCGTCTATTGTGTTGTTGGTTGCTTTGGGCTCGGTCGGCGGCGGTCTGCTCGGAAATTATCTTTTTAATTATGCGTTAAGTGTTTCTTCAACTCCGAATACCGTAAGAGGCATACAGTCTGCAATATTGGCTGTTTTTTTAGTGTGCGTTATTATTTTTGTATCCGGTAATTTCAAAACATTTAATGTTAAAAATCCCATAGCAATTTTGCTGTCCGGATTACTGCTCGGTACCGCGGCGGCATTTTTGGGTATTGGCGGCGGACCGATAAATGTTGCTTTTTTAACTCTTATGTTTTCGTTTACGATGAGAGATGCAGCGGTGTATTCGGTGGCTGTTATTTTCTTTTCCCAATGCGCAAACATTATATCCACATATATAAAAACGGGCTTTTCCGGATTCGATATGAAGGTGCTGCTTGTGATTATCCCTGTTGCGGTTATCGGAGGGTTCATAGGTTCGATTTTAAATAGGAAATGCAATGAAAAAGCAATTAAAGTCACGTTTACAATTGCCGTATCTTCGGTTGCGGCACTATCTTTATACAATGCTGTAATGTCATTTATATAATATAACGGAGGAACATAATGAGGCCAAATATTATTTTTTATTTCAGCGATCAACAGAGATGGGACACTGTTAATGAAACCGTTACTCCAAATCTTATGAAGCTTGCCGAAAACGGTGTGAATTTTACAAATTCATATACGTGCCAACCGGTTTGCGGACCGGCTCGTGCTTGCCTTCAAACCGGTCTTTATGCGACGCAAAACCAATGCTATTGGAATGGAATTCCGCTTCCGCAAAACATTAAGCCGTTAGCGGAATACTTCAACGAAGCAGGATACGAAACAGCTTATGTCGGGAAGTGGCACTTAGCCTCCGACAGACTGCCGAACGTAGGCTTCCACTGCGAAAAAAGCGCAATTCCGGAGAACCTGCGCGGCGGTTATAAAGATTGGTGGCGTGCATCCGATGTGCTTGAGTTTACATCACACGGATATGATGGATATGTCTTTGACAATGAAAACAGAAAAGTTGATTTCAAGGGCTACCGCGCTGATTGCATAAACGATTTCGCCCTTCAATATCTTGAGCAAAAGACATCTGATAAGCCGTTTTTTATGTTTGTATCTCATATTGAACCACATCATCAAAATGATCATCATTGTTATGAAGGCCCTAAGGATACTGTAGATAAATTTAAAGACTATCCTATACCACCCGACTTGTCGTTTTTACCCGGCGATTATAATAAAATGTATCCGGATTACATAGCTGCAATAAACAGACTTGATGATAATGTCGGTAAGCTCGTTAAAAAGCTGAAGGAAAAGGGACTCTACGATAACACAATTATTATTTATACAAGCGATCACGGCTCTCATTTTAAGACCCGCAATCTTGAGTATAAGAGAAGTTGCCACGACAGCGCAACGCATACGCCGCTGATTATCAGCGGAGGGATGTTCAAAGGCGGTGTAGTTGATGACAGGCTTGTTAGTCTTATAGATCTTCCTCCGACATTGCTTGATATGGCAGGAATACCGATACCGAAAAGCTATTCGGGCATATCGCTGCTCAAGGAAATGCGTGAAAATAAGGAACGCGACTGCGTATTTATTCAAATAAGCGAAAGTCAGTGTGGAAGAGCTATACGCACCAAAAACTACAAGTATTCCGTAAGGACTCTTGCTCCTACCGGATATGTAACTCACAACTCAGATGTATATTTTGAAGATTATTTATATGATCTATCAGTTGATCCGATTGAGAAAAACAACTTAATAAAATCTCCGGAGTATGCTTCCGTAAGGGCTGAACTCAAAGATATGCTGATAAGCGAAATGGTCAAAGCAGGGGAGCGTAAGCCAAAAATTTTACCGGCTTTATTTGTAAGAAAAAAATAACAGGAGTTAAGGGAATGGAAAAGAAATATTTAACTTTAAAAGAAAAAATATGTTTTCCGCTTTCTGCTTTCGGCAGAAGCGGAATATATACTATAATGACAATGTTCTATCTTGTCTTTTTGGTTGACGTTGCTAAACTAAACGCTGTTACAGCAAGTGCTATTATACTCGGCGGTCGTATTTTTGATGCGCTTAACGACCCAATAATGGGAATGATAGTGGATAAGACGAGAAGTAAATGGGGAAAAATGCGTCCGTATTTGCTTTTCTCTCCGATACCTGTTTGTGTGTCGACCATCCTTTTGTTTATTGCTCCTTTCCAAAGCAGCGCGGCGGCTACTGTATATGCTGCGTGTACATATGTGCTTTGGGGTGTTTGCTTTACGATACAAGACGTTCCTTTTTGGGGACTGACTTCGGTTATAACACCAAACGAAAAAGAACGTACACAGTTTATTTCAAACGGACGTTTGGGTTCTACATTCGGTGGTATTCTTCCGGCACTTCTTATTCCTATTTTACGTCAGTCTTCTCTCGGCTTGCGCGGCGGTTATCTTTTCGGCGCAATTCTCTTTGGTGTCATGGGCGCGCTTCTTTCAAGTCTTGCGTTCTTTACTACTAAAGAGCGAATAGAGCCGTCAACAACGACACCTACTTTTAAAGAGACTGTTCATGTTGTCGGTCAAAATAAACTACTTTTACTTGTAATCGCAGCAGCGATACTCGGTTCTACAATGGTTATTGCCAATATATCTGCCGACTATATAGCTAACTATTTAATAATTCAAGGTTACACGGACTTTGATGTTCTTGCTTCTACAAACGATGTTGTAGCCGCTTATAAAGCGGGCGGATTTTGGATACCGCGCGGAACTATTCTCACGACTTTAACTGTTGCCATTGGTGCCGGTATGGTGCCGGCCATGGTCGTATTCCCGATGCTTCGCAAGAAATTTGATTTGAAGCAGATTTACATCGGCTCATCTATTTTCGGAGTCATTGCACACTGTGTTTGCTATTTGCTCTTTATGAATGATCCGGGGCATATTAATATTTATATTCTTTGGGTATGTCTGTTCTTAATGGGATTCCCTCTCGGAATTTATAATGTAATTACATATGCTTTCATAGCTGACTCGGTTGATTATATGCAATGGAAAACAGGTAAACGATCTGAGGGTGTGTGTTTTGCTTTCCAGACCTTCCTTTCAAAGGTTACAGCGGGTATAGCCGGAGTTGTAACGGGTTGGGTTCTCGAAATAGGCAAGTATCAAAAGCCGATTGACGGTAATCTTGACATAAACGGCAAACAGATTTTGGCTCAACAAACACCTTACACTCAAAAATGGCTTCTGATTATGGTAACTCTTCTTCCTGCTCTTGGGTTCCTTTTAACTATGATACCGATGTTTTTCAATGATTATACCGGAAAGAAGAAAGAAAAAATACAAAATGAACTTGAAGAGATACGTAAAAAAGAGCATGAGTTGAGTTCTGCTGTAAAAGACTGAACTATTATTTATTTAAAATAGACAAAAAGACAGGCTGTATTTTTAGCAGCTTGTCTTTTTTTATAATTATTGCAAGAATTAAAAACAAATATTGCAAAATCGAGTAAAATATTATAAAATCTATAAGGTTAAAAAAGTATTTTTAAATCTTGGAGGCAAGAATAATGCAATACAGCAAAATGAATAGGGAAGAACTTGAGGATTTAAAAAGCGAGCTTAAGAAACAATACGATGACGTTAAGTCACAAAATCTTAAACTCAATATGGCGAGAGGTAAGCCGTCGCCCGAGCAGTTGGGGCTTTCCATGGATATGCTTAATTCATCGCTTTCGGCTTCCGATTGGATATCCGAAGACGGTACGGACGTGCGCAATTACGGCGGTCTTGACGGTATTCCGGAATGCAAAAAGCTTTTTGCGGATGAACTCGGAGTCGCTCCCGAAAACATCATTGTCGGCGGCGCATCAAGCTTGAATCTTATGTATGACTATATTTCACAGTGTTATACGCACGGTGCAGGTGCCGAGCCCTGGTGCCGTCAGGGCGACGTTAAATTCATATGTAATGTTCCCGGATATGACAGACATTTCGGTATATGCGAGCATTTCGGCATTAAAATGATAAATGTCAGAATGACAGAAACAGGACCTGATGTTGCAAAAATTGCCGAGCTTGTTAAAGATCCTTCTGTAAAAGGTATGTTCTGCGTACCGAAGTATTCCAATCCCGACGGAATAACGTATTCGGATGAAACAGTTCGTGCGTTGGCCGCTTTAAAACCGGCTGCGCCCGATTTCCGTGTAATATGGGACAACGCTTATATTGTGCACGACCTTTGCGATGATGCTGATACTTTGCTCAATATTTTTGACGCCTGCAAGAAATTCGGAACAGAGGATAATTTCATTGAATTTACTTCAACATCAAAAATAACTTTCCCCGGAGCAGGTATTTCGGCAATAGCTGCTTCACCGAAGAACATTGCGATGATTAAAGACAGATTAAAGTCGCAGACAATAAGCTATGATAAGATGAATCAGTTAAGACACGTTAAATACTTCAAAAATGCCGATGGTATTAAGGCACATATGAAGAAACACGCTAAACTTCTTGCACCTAAATTCAATATAGTGCTTGAAACGCTTGAAAAAGAGCTTAAAGACAATGATCTTGCATCCTGGTCATCTCCTAAAGGCGGATATTTTATAAGTCTTGACGTTAACCATTGCAGCGCAAAACGCGTGGGCGAAATTTGTAAAGAACTCGGTGTCGTTCTTACTACCGTAGGTGCAACATTCCCGTACGGAATAGATCCCGATGACAGAAATATCAGAATTGCACCTTCTTATCCTTCAACTGATGAGCTTCAAAAAGCAGCCGATATTCTTTGCCTTGCAGTTAAGCTTGCAACTATAGAGGCTTTGGTGTAAAATATACTCATAAAATCTATTTGTTTGCCCTAAGTATTACAAAGGGGTTATGAGTATGTTTAAAACAAAAAAATATAATAATGAGGCAGCTTCTTATCCGTATGTTTCCGCGATTATTGTAGCTGCCGGAAATTCAACAAGAATGGGCGGCGTCAATAAGCAGTTTTTGCTAATTGACGGCGTCCCTGTGCTTATCAGGACTTTGAAGGCATTTGAAAATTCGGATCTTATTAAGGAAATAATCATATCGGCACGTGAAGAGGACATCCCTCAAATATTTGCTATGGTAAAAGATTATTCGGTTAATAAGGTCAGTAATATCGTTAAAGGCGGCTGTACGCGCCAGGAAAGCGTTTTTAATGCTGTTAGGTGTTGCATGACAGAGTCCGATTATATTGCCATACACGACGGTGCAAGACCTCTTGTGGACAGAGAAACAATTGAAAAAACGATTTTTGCGGCTTTTGATTTTGATGCCGCTGCGCCCGGTATCCCGGTTAAAGATACAATAAAAACCGTTAGTGATGAAGGAATAGTAACTTCAACGCCGGCGAGGGATTCGCTAAGGGCAATTCAAACACCGCAGGTATTTAATAAAAAAATGTACTTAAGCGCTATGCAGGGCGTTCCGAACAGTGAACTTTTTACGGATGATTGCGGCTTAATTGAAGCATACGGTAAACTTGTCAAAATTGTTGATGGAGATAATAAAAACATCAAAATTACGACTCCTGAGGATTTAATCATTGCCGAAGCAATTATCAACAAAGGAGAAAAAGATGAATTATAGAATCGGGCATGGATATGATGTTCATAAGCTTCAAAAGGGTAGAGAATTAATATTAGGCGGAGTTCATATTGAAAATGATGGAATTGGCCTTTTGGGCCATTCAGACGCAGATGTACTTGCCCATGCTGTTAGTGACGCTTTACTCGGTGCAGCTGCGCTCGGTGATATCGGAAAGCATTTTCCCGATACAGACGATGCCTATAAAAATGCCGACAGTATGGTTCTTTTATCTAAAGTGTGTGATTTACTTAAGAAGAACAGTTATTCTGTCGGAAATATAGATGCCACGGTTTTGGCTCAAAGCCCGAAGCTTGCGCCGTATATTGCGGCGATGCGCACAAACATTGCAAAAGCATGTAAAATACCGTTGTCTGATGTCAGCGTAAAAGCGACAACAGAAGAGGGACTTGGCTTTACAGGAGCAAAGGAAGGAATTGCGGCGCACAGTGTGTGTATTATAATCAAAGAGAAGGAGATAAAATTTATATAATATGCAGACTCAAAAAACAATGATGTTGATATTGAACTTTACCATAATATGTTGTGTTTTATTCAGCGCTGTTTTATTAAAAAATCTTTATAAAAAAACCAAAAGAGAAAATGCAACAGCTCCAGACGATAAAACCGCAAAAAAATATCTGCGTTTTCTTATGGTAATTTTGATAATTTTGATTGTTTTAAGTGTTATCACAATGATGTTAGGCATATTCAGTAAAATTCACATTTAAAGCTAAAACCACTCTTTTCCGAGATTATCATTTGTCTTATTTTACCTCTATTTCAAGCTATTTTAGTGCTGTTTTAGAGGTGGTTTTTTGCTGTGTTATTTCCTTTATCATCACTCGTGTTGCAAAATATGTTGCAAATATGGTAAATGAATAGTTCCAAACGGCTTGCAGGTCATTTTAATATATCAATCCATTGACCGTGATTTTTCAGTTGTATATGCTCTTGAACATCGTCATCAGTAAATACGTTGAGTATTTTATCAAAGTTTTCTGCAAGTTTCATAGACTCAAGTTCATCTAACTTTGCCCAAAACACTTTTCCCTCATCGGAGGATTGCAATGCGCCACAATATTCATTTGTTTTGAAAAGCAAAACTACATATCTTTTATTCTTGCTTACTTCCCACCATTTTATTCCGCAAATTTTAGGATACTTTACATCAAGACCTGTTTCTTCTTTTACTTCTCTGATTACTGAGTCGACAAATGATTCTCCGGTTTCAACATGCCCTCCGGGAAAAGTTATTCCACCCCAATTTTTATTCAGCTTTTCCTGCACAACAACATTCCCGTCATTGTCATATATCATACACATATTTGTTAGTTCGATTTTTTCGTATTTATGCATTGTTCGTATCCTTTTCTATTTCATAGTTCATTGAAATTACAGGAATTCCGTTATTTATTACTCTTTATATCGTCAAATATCATATTAACGACATCACTAATCGACATATCTTTCGATATTATTTTAACATTCCCTTTTCAATAAACCAATTCTTCTATTCGACATTGTCATTAGGTTCAACTAAATATAATTTCACATAATTAAATTTCAACTCCGCTTTCTTTAAAAGCAATGGCCTTATTATCTAAATCAATTTGATACTCAATTCCTAATGGTAATAATCCTGTTGGAGATGCATGACCAATATTCACATTGTAGATTATTCCTAAATGTTCGCAATCAAATTCTTTAATGATTTTTTTGAAAACACCCTTGTATTCTTCATAATACATCTCATCTTGAGGCTTGCCGACAATAATCCCCTTAATTGATTTCAATATACCTTGCGCCCCTAAATTTCTTAAATAGTACAGAACATAATCAGGCTTTGGCTTTTCTTCACTTGTTTCAATCAGTAAAATCTTGTCTTTCCATTCATCCGATTTAGGCCATATTTCAGTTCCGACAATCATTGGGAACACATCAAGGCAACCGCCGATTAACTCTCCGGTAATAACACCCGAACCGTTTATAATTTCATATCCGTGCTTTTCTTTACGCAATTTTTTAGAACGGTTTATGTTTTTCTCTTTCCAATCCACAAAATCATCCGACCAATAATTGCTAAACTTTACTTCGTAATTTGTTGTGTCTTTGAATAAAATGTTTTCCACAGCCTCTTTGGTATAATCAAACATTTTGACATATTCGCCAAATTCACACATAACAGACGGCCCATAATAAGAGACTAATCCCGCCTTTCTCATCATAAAATGACTTACTGTTGTGTCTGAATATCCCATAAAGATTTTAGGATTATTGTATATTACACCATAATCTATGTAAGGTAATAATCTTATTGAGTCGCTTCCACCGATAGCACAAAAGATACCTTTAATCGTCTCGTCTCTAAAAGCATTCATTAAATCTTTCGCTCTAAGTTCAGGATGGTTATATACAAAATCGCTACCCTTAAGCGCATTTGGCATAGTGACAACACTTAGCCCGAAATCTTTTTCCAATCTTTCTTTTGCGATATAGTACTTATGGATTAGCTTTTCATCACCTAATCCTCCCCAAGACAAACTTACTATTGCAATTTTATCTCCCTTTTTCAGTGCGTTCGGTTTTATCATCCCAATATCCCCTTAATGTCAATTACAAAAAGTATCTTCAAACAAATAATATCATAAAACGGTTAAATATAAAAGATATTTATATATATATGAAAAGCTACCGCCTCAAAACGAAGCAGTAGCCTTAAAAATTATACGATTTTTAGGTTTAGTTGCAAGCCAAGTGTCACTATTTCATCTGCCCGAAAACACGTTTTTGAAAAAAGGGTTGCAAAAGTGTTGCAAAAACGGTTGCTCGAAAACTGCCAAGTCCCGAAACCCTTGATATTACTTAGGTTTAAGCCACATCTAAACCAAAGGTCACTGTTCCCACTCGTTTATGACGAGTGGTTTTGTATTTTATTGACAAATATTTGCTCTTTTGTTAATATGTTTATAAAGAATTTATTGGGGAGAATTATATGGATAAAATCATTGAAATATCTCATTTGAGCAAGTCGTATGGAGACATAAAGGCTGTTAATGATTTATCCTTTAGTGTTTATCGCGGTGAATTGTTTGCATTTCTCGGCGTAAACGGCGCAGGAAAGTCCACAACCATTTCAATTATGTGTGGGCAGATAAAAAAGGACAGCGGAAAAATAGTAATCTGCGGCAAAGATACTGAGAAAAATTTCAACAGTATTTCATCGGATATCGGTGTAGTTTTTCAAAACTCCGTACTTGATAAAGCGTTGTCGGTAAAAGATAATCTGCGCAGTCGTGCCGCTCTGTATGGCATAACGGGCAAAGAATTTAAAAATCGTCTTGATGAGTTATCGGAACTTCTCGGTTTTGAAGATATTCTTAACAGAACCGTCGGAAAACTGTCCGGAGGGCAAAGACGACGTATTGATATAGCAAGAGCTTTGCTTCACAATCCCAAAATACTGATCCTTGATGAGCCGACAACAGGACTTGACCCTCAAACAAGACAGCTTTTATGGTCGGTTATAACAATGCTTCGCAATACTCAAGGGCTTACCGTCTTTCTCACAACACATTACATGGAAGAGTCGGCGGACTCCGATTATGTAGTGATACTTGATGCCGGGCAAATTTCGGCAGAGGGGACTCCGTTAGAACTGAAAAATAAATATACAGGTGACTTTATTACTCTGTATGGGGAATCAGCCGCTCTTGCCGAGAGTCTTGATCTGCCGTCGGAAAAATTGAACGGCGCCGTTCGCATTGCTGTTCCGAATTCCGAAAAAGCAACCGAACTGATAATTAAAAATCCTGATATATTTAAAGACTATGAGGTAATTAAAGGAAAAATGGATGATGTTTTTATGGCGGTTACAGGCAAAAACCTGAGCGGAGGTGACGTAAAATGATGGGTCTCGGCAATCTTATCAGAAGAAACAGCAAACTGTTTTTCAAAGATAAGGCAATGTTTTTTACTTCACTTATAACTCCGATTATATTGCTCGTCTTATATACAACTTTTCTCGGAAATGTTTACAAGCAAAGCTTTTTATCCGCAATACCTACAGGCTTTGAGTTGTCGGAAAAACTCATAAATGCGGTCGTTGCAGGCCAGCTTGTGTCATCACTTCTTGCCGTATGCTGCGTAACTGTTTCATTTTGTTCAAATATGCTAATGGTTCAGGATAAGGTCAGCGGCGCGCGTGCAGATTTAACCGTAACTCCTGTAAAAAAATCAATGCTTGCCGTAAGTTATTATATCTCGACGCTTATTTCTACACTTGCAATATGTGTTGCGGCTTCAGTTATTTGTTTTATTTATTTGTCAAATTTTGGCTGGTATCTTTCATTTAAAGAGACGGTTTTATTCTTACTCGATGTGATATTACTTGTAATGTTCGGAACAGCGCTTAGCTCTATAATCAACTTCTTTTTAAACTCACAAGGTCAGATTTCCGCAGTAGGGACCATCGTCAGCGCAGGATATGGATTTATCTGTGGCGCATATATGCCCGTCTCAAGCTTTTCTGCCGGACTGCAAAAAGTTATTTCTTTTTTGCCGGGTACATACGGCACGGGACTTTTACGCAATCACGCTTTAAACGGTGTTTTCAGTGAACTGTCCGAAATGGGTATGCCGAAGGAATTTGTCACCGCATTTAAAGACAGTATTGACTGTAACTTGTACTTTTTCGATAAATGCGTCAGTATAGAAGCGATGTATGCTGTACTGTGTTGTTCGGTGGTTGTGCTGGTGTTAGCATATATTATATTAAATGTTGCAGTCAAGAAAAGATAAATAAGTTTTCAATTGTTATATCAGAATATATAAAAAGGTCACGGTAACTAAATTTGTTGCCGTGACCTTTTCTATAACTTAATAATTATTTACCAAAAGTAAGAAGTAAATATCCGGCTGCAACAGCAGAACCGATAACTCCTGCAACATTCGGACCCATAGCGTGCATTAAAAGGAAGTTAGAGGGATTGTATTTTCTTCCCTCAACCTGTGATACACGAGCCGCCATAGGAACAGCCGAAACACCTGCGGAACCTATAAGTGGATTAACTTTACCATGAGTTACGAGGTTCATAAGTTTGCCGAACAATACGCCGCCTGCGGTTGAGAAAGCAAATGCGACAAGACCGATTACTATTACAAGTATAGTTTTGGTAGCGAGGAATGTTTTGCCTTCTGCTGTGGCGCCTACGGTGGTACCGAGCATTATTGTTACGATATTGCAAAGAGAATTCTGAGCAGTATCACTGAGGCGTTCGGTTACGCCACATTCTTTGAAAAGATTGCCGAGCATAAACATACCGATAAGCGGAGCGACCGACGGAAGAACAAGTACGCAAAGAACAGTAACAACAATCGGGAAAATGATTTTTTCTGTTTTGCTTACGGTTCTAAGCTGATCCATCTTGATTTCGCGCTCTTTTTTGGTAGTTAAAAGCTTCATAATAGGTGGCTGAATCAGCGGTATAAGAGCCATATAAGAGTATGCCGCTACAGCAATGGGTCCTAATAGCTGCGGAGCAAGCTTACTCGTTAAATAAATAGCTGTCGGTCCGTCTGCACCACCGATGATAGCTATTGAAGCTGCCTCCTGAGGCGTAAAGCCCTCAAAACCGGGGATAAGGTTGGTTGCGATTGAAATAAGAAAAGCAACATAAATACCAAGCTGAGCAGCAGCGCCGAGAAGAAGACTTGAAGGATTCGCAAGAAGCGGTCCGAAGTCGGTCATAGCGCCTACACCCATAAAGATAAGGCAGGGGAATATACTCGATTTAACACCCGCGTAAATCAGTCGCAAGACGCCGGTATCATACCAATGGGCACCTTCAACAACTTGGCCGCTGTATGACGACATCATAAGCGGATCATACATAATATCAGGATATATGTTAACAAGTAACATACCGAAAGCAATTGGAACTAAGAGAAGCGGTTCAAATTTTTTGACAATAGCCAAATATAAAAGAACAAAGGAGACTAAAATCATAACCCAGTTTTGCCATGATAACGATACAAAACCGGAGCTTTGAAATATCTCCACCAAAGCATTTACAACAGACATTTATTGACCTCCTCAGTTCAAATAAGCAAGGACGTCATCAGTTGCAACCGAGCTGCCTTTTGCGGCTACAACCTGTGAAACTGTACCATCCGAGGGAGCTACAATTTCGTTTTCCATCTTCATTGCTTCAAGAATAAACATAATGTCGCCGGCCTTAACGCTCTGACCTGCAGTAACATTTACTTTAAGTATTGTTCCGGGCATGGGAGCCTTAACAGCGGTTCCGCTTCCTGAAACAGGAGCAGGTGCGGGAGTAGCAGGTGCCGAGGGCTGTGTAGCCACAGGTGCTGCCGGAGCAGAAGCTGCGGTAGGCGCAACGCTTGTTACTATTGCCTCACTTAACTCGTCAACTTCGACTTCATAGTCTTTTCCGTTTAAAGTAACTACATATTTCATATTGTTAACCCCTTACTTGTTTTCTATAAGCTTAATTGAATTGAATTTTAATCTGTTCAAAGGAACTCCGCTTTCTTTGCTGACTATTGCCATAATTACAGCCGCAGTCTTTTCATCGGTTTTATAAAGATTCAATGTTCCCAATGTTTGATTTTCCGGAAGAGCAACACCGCCTTGGGGTTTTACAACCTCTTTAACGGCATCGGATTTTTTTGCGTTCTTTGCATTCGGCTCCTTTACAAACAATCTGATGAGTTTAGAAAGAAGCTGAACAAGAACTGCCAAAACAACAAGGACAATGAACACAACTACAATGCCGGTTATTGAAACATTAAGAGCTTCACCTATGGACATAACACTGTCTAATAAATACATCTTAACACCCCTTAGTCAATTCTTTTTATTGAATATTTAAAAGTATTTTTTTCTTTTTCTTCGCGTTTATCAAAAAATGCTTCAGCTTGAGTCGGGAATGCAATATAAGAAAGAACATCTTCGTCGCTCTTTGCCTTTTCTCCGATTTCTTTTTTAGCCTTTTCAAAACCGGGTTCGAGAGAATCGGCAAATCTGCCCTTAATAGGTTCTTCGTCGCCGAGAACCTTTTTCATAAGGTCCTTATCGATTTCGCCGGGGGCACGACCGTATTCACCCTTAATATAAGCTTTTACTTCTTTGGAAATATTCTTATATCTCTCTCCGACAAGAACGTTAACAGTTGCCTGAACGCCGACCATCTGACTCATAGGTGTTACAAGCGGGGGATAACCGAGATCCTTTCTAACCTTGGGAGTTTCAAGGAGAACATCATTAAACTTATCCATTTTGTTCTGTGCGGTAAGCTGTGCAACAAGGTTAGAGAGCATTCCACCGGGAATCTGATAATTGAGTGCATTTGTGTCGGTTGAAAGCACAAGAGGATTTAAAGAGCCTTTTTTTAAATATTCATCTTTTATAGGCTTAAAGAAGTCGTTGATATCTTTAAGGACAGAAAGGTCAAGGTCAATATCATAACCTTCCTGCTTTAAAGCATAAGCCATAGTTTCCGTAGGAGCCTGTGAAGTGCCGCCGGAGAATGAGGATATAGCGGTATCTATTACATCACATCCCGCTTCAACGGCTTTCTGAAGAGTAAGCATACCGAGTCCTGTGGTACAGTGTGTATGAAGAATAATGGGAGTTTTTACATTTTCCTTAAGAGCCTTTACCATATCATAAGCTTCTTTTGGACCTAAAATGCCTGCCATATCCTTAATGCATATAGTCTGGCAACCGAGCTCTTCCATCTGCTTGGCAAGCTTGATGTATGATTCAAGATTGTGTATTGGGCTTTGAGTATAGCAAATTGCGCCGGATGCAATGGCTCCATTCTTTAAAGTCTCGTCAACTGCAACTTCAATATTTCTAACGTCGTTAAGAGCATCGAATATTCTTATGATATCAATGCCGTTTTCAATTGATTTTTTAACGAACATTCTTACTACATCATCGGGATAATGGTGGTATCCGAGCAAATTTTGACCTCTTAAAAGCATTTGAAGTTTTGTATTAGGGCATTTTGCTCTGATTTTACGGAGTCTTTCCCACGGATCTTCGTCGAGGTAGCGAAGGCAGGAGTCAAATGTTGCACCGCCCCAGCATTCAAGTGAATAATAACCCGCTTTGTCCATTGTTTCAAGAATGCCGTCAAATTCGGAGTAAGGCAATCTTGTTGCAATAAGAGACTGATTTGCGTCTCTTAAAACGGTTTCAGTAAACTGTACTTTCATATATATTACCTCCAAAAAAGTAACAAAATAATATCAAACACAATATAAAATCCAAATTGCTCCAATTTAAAATTAATTATACAATATATAGTTTTGTTTATCAACATAAAAAATACATCAAAAATAAATTTGGTCAAAAAGAAAAAAAGAGAGACTTTACGGCCTCCCTTTTTTGTTAATTTTATAACGATATGTTTTTGGTTAAATATTTTTGCAAAGCTCATACGCCTGAGAGGTTGCATCTGCAATTCGGCCTGTTTTTTCTGCATCGCCAATGAGATAAACATTTTTAAGTTTACCGTTTATATCATCGTAAAGCTTATTTTCGGGTCTTACGCCGAGAGACAGAACAACATAGTCCGCATCGACCAAAAGTATGTTCTCCGTATCCACCTTATTAAGCTCTATTCCTCTGTCGGTAATTTCCGTAAGCTTATAACCTACAATAAACTTAACGCCGTGTGCTTTAAGTCTCGGCATACAATCATCAATGTGCTGCATCCAAGTGCCGGGAGCTATCGAATCAGCCATTTCAACCACGGTAATATCATTGCCGTTTTCAGCCAACATTTCAGATGTTTCAAGGCCCGTCATGCCGGAGCCTATGACCGCAACCTTCTTATTTTTTAGCACTACCGAACCATCAAGAATATCGGTTGTCGTGAAAACGTTATCTTTATCGGAGCCCTTAATTGATTTAGGCTTAATTGCTTTACCGCCTGTAGCTATTATAACAGCATATGGATTGTATGACTTTATAATACTTTCGTCGGCAATTACATTATATTTAATTTCGGCACCGTAATGTGTTGCGTTTGTAACCAAGTCCTCAATGCACCAATTGATTTTTTCCTTAAGAGGCGGCTTATTAGCAAGTTGTAGTTGCCCACCGGGGAAAGCGTTCTTTTCAAGAACTATCGGTTTAAATCCTCGCTTAGCTAAAACTTCCGCGCTCATTAGACCGGCAGGTCCGGCTCCGACAATTACAACAGTTCTGCCGTTGCCGTTGGCAATTGGATGCTCCGATTCCTTTCCCAATTTAGGATTCACAGAACAATGGGCATGTGTTCCTTTGTATGCGTTTTTCTGCATACTTTCCATACAATACAGGCAACAGATGCATCTTTTGATTTCATCCTCTTTGCCTGCCTTAACCTTGTTTACCCAGTGCGGATCGGCTATGTGAGTTCTGCCGAGGCTGACAAAATCTTGAATACCTTCCTCGAGCTGTTCTTCCGCTTGTTTAGGAGAGCGAATTAGGTTAGCAGCCAATACCGGGATTTTTACTTCCTTTTTTACTGCTGCGGCCATATATTTTCTCCAGCCGGGCTCAAAAGAGGTAGGCTCCAACCAATAATTATATGTATCATAACCGGCACAGGAGACATCAATGGCATCAATCCCTTCTTTTTCAAGAACTTTCGCCATCCTAACTCCGTCTTCAAGCTTATAGCCGATTTCGGGTTTGCCAATCATAGAATAACATTCATCAACAGATAAACGAACAACAATCGGGAAATCATTGCCGCATGCAGCTTTAATTCCATTGATAATATCGATTAAGAATTTCATTCTTTTTTCAAAGCTTCCGCCGTATTCGTCATTCCGCGTATTCGTGTAAGGACTCAAAAATTGCTGAATCAAATAGCCGTGTGCCGCATGTAATTCTACACCGTCCGCACCGGCCTTCTGCGCACGAACCGCACCGTTTATAAACTCTGAAATTATCTTTTTGATTTCCTTAACGGACATTTCCCTGTTTAAACTCTCAGCAGAGTATGCTCTGTCACATTTTGACGGAGAAAATGTACGAAGCACAAGGTCTTTCTGCATGAGCATTTTGCCGGCAGGAGCAACCTTATAAAACATTTTATCATATAGCTTACCCATTATTCTTTCGGCACCTATCGATACCGGTACGGTACCCATAAGTAAGCCCAGATTTTGTCTGCCGGGGTGGTGAAGCTGAATGAACATTTTGCAACCATGTGAGTGAACTCTGCTTATCATTTCCGCAAGAGGTTTAATATGATAGTCGTGGCTGATTGCAAGTTGGGCGAAAGCCGATGCTCCACTGAAATCATCAACTCTCGTTATCTCGGTAATAATAAGCCCGGCTCCTCCGATAGCACGTTCCTCGTAATAATCCATCATTTCCTTTGTCGGACAACCGTTAAACTGACCGAAACCAAGCATCATAGGGGGCATAACAACACGGTTTTTAATTTGAACCGTACCGATATTCATAGGGGTGAATAGCATCTTATATTCCATTTTGGCACTCTCCTAATCTTTTTTCGGGAAATGTTTTTCCTTTATTTTAACATAAAACCGGACACTTAACAATGATTTATTCTTTTTTTACAGACTTTATGAGGGAAAAGATGCCGGACAGCAATAAAAATGCTGCAAACATCTTTCTAACAATCGCGCTGCTAATATGAGATAATGCTGTGTAGCCGACAATAACCCCAGCAATTCCGCCTAAAACAATCGGCCAAATATATTTAAAGCTGATAATTTTCTTTCCGGCATAAACTAACACAGATATAACAGCGCATGGAAGAAAAATCAATAAATTATAGCCTTGAGCAGTAAATTGCTCAGTGTCAGTAAAAAATGTTAGATATAAAATGTAAAAACTACCGCCGCCGAGACCCATCGAAGTTATTATCGAAGATACGAAAATGGCAAGCAAATTCACAAAATCGTTCATTTAAATAATAACCTTATTCCGGCATAGATCATAAAAAAAGAAAATGCTACCGACAAGAATCTGTTTGAAAGCTTAGAGAAAACAACCGTACCTATAATCGCTCCCAAAGCCGAAGCGGGAAGAATTGTAATTATACTGTTAAAGCTTGTAAATCCCTTTTTAATATACATATAAAATGATATTACGGAGAGAGGCAGAATAATAGCGATCGTATTTGCCTGAGCCTGTTTTTGTGACATACCGGCAGCTTTAAGAATCGGAACCGATATGATTCCTCCGCCTGCGCCGAGAGTGACGTTTATGATACCTATCGGAATGCCGATCAGGAATTTCTTTATCGTACTAATATTTATCACCGATGTTATGTTTTACCGCAAAAAATATTATATTCATAAAAAACAGCGAAGTGAAAAATCACTTCGCTGAAAAATTATTATTTTGCTATTTATCTTTTTTACTGAACAAGGCCTCCCTGATAACACTATTCGGGTCCTTTATCAGCAATATAATTATCCAAACAATGAGACCCAATGCAATAATCGAAAAACCTAAAAACGCATCGTTCAGCATATCCTCCGGAGCAGGAGTAAAATATGCTGCCTTCAACTCGGAGTACTCAAAAACCGCATCAACGAACCACATAACGGAAGCACCCCAAAAGATATAGCACGGAACGTTAAGCAAATATTTTTTTCGTTCAGCACAAAAGTACCAAACAGCAGTAGAAATAATTGCTGCAAATACGCTGATAAGTAATGTCATTATTCCATTAATTCCTTTTCTTTGGAAATTTTTGTTTCTTTAATCTTAACGACCAAAAGCATAATTCCCCAAACGGCAGTAACCAAAAGAGACATTGCAACACCGACGGTTGCCATTTCATGAAGCATTGTAGCTGTATCCTCGGCGTTTGATGCACCTGTAAGGAAGGGGAAATAAGGGGTTAACTCTCCGTGCCAAAGGTGTTCAAAGGCAAGAAGTAAAACACCGCCCCAAAGTAAATTGCGAAGCCAAGAAAGTTTTCTTGAAACCGAAATTTTATACTCAGGAGCCTGGACAGCACCCTCAGGCAGCTTACATTCAAGCTTCTCCTGTGAAATTTCATGCTTTTTTGCGATTTGCACAGCTGCGGTTGCAATAACAGCTTCTGCAGCCGGTACTACGAAACAAGCCATAATTTACCTCCGGTAAAGTAAAATTTGAATGATAAAAGTTTATCAATACTAATAATATAATAATTCTTTAATAGAAGATTGTCAATTGAAAATTGTCTAAAATTTCATAAATAAACAGATTTTTTGTTTTTGACTTATTTTCTTATGATTATTGACAATTGTATGAATAAAAGCGTAAAATATATCCAAATAAATTTTATCGGGTGAATATTATGGATAAAGTAAGAGTAATTGAAATAAAACAAAGTGTTTTTAAAAATAATGACGAACAAGCCGAAAAGCTGAGAGGCGAGCTTAAATCCAAAGGGGTATTTTTATTAAACCTTATGTCCTCTCCCGGTTCAGGTAAAACCACCACACTGAAAGCTACAATAAATGCGCTTAAAGATAAGCTGAAAATCGGTGTTATGGAAGCAGATATTGACAGCGATGTTGATGCAATAAAAATTGCCGAAACAGGTGTAAAATCAATTCAGCTACACACAGGAGGGATGTGCCACCTTGATGCAGCCATGACTAAGCAAGGTGTTGAGGCTCTCGGCACCGATGGGGTTGAACTTGCAATTCTCGAAAATGTCGGAAATCTTGTTTGTCCTGCAGAATTTGACACAGGTGCCGTTAAAAATGTAATGATATTATCTGTTCCCGAGGGTGACGATAAACCGCTTAAATATCCTCTTATGTTTAAGGTAAGCGATGTTGTGCTTATCAACAAAATCGATGTTTTACCTTATTTTGATTTTGATGTTGAAAAGTGCAAGGAATATATCAAGCACAGAAACCCAAACGCAAAAATCTTTCTTATCTGCGCCAAAACAGGCGAGGGGATTGAAGAATGGGCTACTTGGCTTAATGATGAAGTCAGAGAATGGATTGACAAATAAAATAAATGATAATAAAAAACGCTTGATGAAAATCAAGCGTTTTTTATGTCTGTAACAATTTAATTGTTAAAAGCGCCTTTAATTGACTCTAACGTTGCTGTAAGGTCACTCTGAGGAACAAGCATTGATATGTCTACTTCCGAAGTAGTTATCATTATTATATCTGTATTTGCTTTTGCGGCAGCCGCAAACACCTTGGCGGCTACACCGGGTTGACCTTTCATAGCTTCTCCGAAGACAGATATTTTGCAGTTTCCGTTGCTTACCGAAAGTTTAATATCGGGATACAATTCTCTTATTTTAGCGGAAAGCTCCAAAATTTTTCCCAAATCGTCACCGCTGACGGTAAATGACAAATGCGGCTTGTTGCTGTGCGGCGGTGTTTGAGAAATCATATCAACATCAATATTATTTGTTGAAATCATATCGAAAATTTTTGATATGGTATTCATATCGGCAGGTGAATCGTTGAGTGAAACAAGCGTCACATCTTCGACTACTGATATATTTTGAATGGTTTTCATACAAACGACCTCCTTATTTAGCATCAACAAGCTGACGCATATTGTATAGTCCTGCAGGTTTTCCCTCTAAGAAGAGAGCGGCATTTATTGCACCTGTTGCAAAAAGCTCCTTGGAACGCGCTGAATGAGAAATTGTAATTATCTCATCATGACCCGCAAAAATTATTTCATGCTCACCGACTATTGTTCCGCCGCGAATCGAATGAATGCCGATTTCATTTTTGCTGCGCTTTGCTCTTTTCGAGTGTCTGTCAAACTCATATTTCGGTTTAACAGACAATGCATCGGATATACTGTCTGCAAGCATAAGAGCTGTTCCTGAGGGCGCGTCAATCTTTTGATTATGGTGCGCTTCGACAATTTCAATATCAAAAGAGCCTTCAAGTACACGTGCAGCCTTGGCGGCAAGCTCCGATATTAAATTTACGCCGATAGACATGTTCGCCGAGAAAAACATAGGGACTGTTTTTGAGCACTCATTTATATCGGCAATTTGTTCTTCGCTGAGGCCTGTGGTAGCTACAACCGCAGGGCACTTTTTTTCAGAAGCATATTCCAAAAGTCCGCTCAAAACAGACGGGTGAGAGAAATCAATTATCACATCGGCATCAACACCGCTGATTGAGTCAAAAGATTTAAACACCGGGAATTCCGCTTTTCCGTCACCTATATCTACGCCGGCAACTATTTCGCAGTCGTTTCTTGAGGAAACACAGTCTCGTATAACATGACCCATTTTGCCGAAGCAACCGCTTAAGATTATTCTTATCATTTTTTCACATCCGTAAATCTTAATAATTACTTAATAAGTCCGTACTTTGCCAAAACTTTTCTCAAGTGTTCGGTCTTTTCCTCGGACATATCGCATAACGGCAGTCTGAGAGGACCGACGTCAAAGCCCATCATACGCATTGCAACCTTGACGGGGATGGGATTAACATCCATAAACAGAGCGTTGCAAAGCTCGAGATACTTAAGCTGAAGCTCGGCACTCTTTTTAAAGTCACCGTTAAGTGCGGCAGCGGCAATATCATGAGCCTCCTGCGGCATAACATTTGAAAGAACCGAGATAACGCCCTTGCCGCCGAGAGACATAATCGGAGTTATTTGATCATCATTACCTGAATAAACGGCAAAATCATCGCTGCAAAGGGAAATGGTTTTTGCTATTGAAGACAAATTTCCTGTAGCCTCTTTAGCGGCATAAATGTTTTTATGCTTTGAAAGTTCGGCATAAGTTTCCGGTTTAATTTCACACCCGGTTCTACTCGGTACATTGTACAAAATAATCGGTGTGGAGACACGGTCGGCTACATAAGTAAAGTGTTTAATAAGACCTTCCTGAGAAGCCTTGTTATAGTAAGGAGTTACCATAAGCAGACCGTCAACGCCGGCTTTTTCGGCCTCATTTGACAAATTCAAAGCATATGCTGTGTCATTGCTTCCGGTTCCTGCTACTACGGGAATTCTTCCGGCAACAACATCAACTGTGTACTTGATTACTTCTGTGTGCTCCTCATGAGAAAGTGTGGCACTTTCACCTGTGGTACCGCATATAACGATACAATCGGTTGAATTAGCTATTTGGTATTCAAGAATTTCTTTAAGTGCCGGATAGTTCACCTTACCGTCAGAAGTAAACGGGGTAATTATCGCAACACCTGCACCTGTAAAAATGGGCTTTTTCATTGTTATCCCTCCGAATAAAATCAGTCCATGTAGCCTTCGGCACAAAGAAGTTCCGCAAGGAGAACAGCTCCGCCTGCAGCGCCTCTCAGCGTGTTATGAGAAAGGCATACAAATTTATAGTCGTACTGGGTATCTTCACGAAGTCTGCCAATTGATATAGCCATACCGTGTTCAAGCCCTCTCTGCAGTTTCGTCTGAGGAAGATTATCCTCGGTAAAATAGTTAAGGAACTGTTTGGGAGCACTGGGGAGTTCGAGCTCCTGAGGTCTGCCTTTGAAATTCTTCCAAATTTCAAGCATTTGCTCCTTAGTGGGCTTATCTTCAAATCTTACGAAAACCGCGCCCATATGACCGTTTGAAACGGGAACGCGAAGACACTGAGCAGTAAAATTGGGGGAGGTGGCGTCAACAATTTTGTCGCCCTCAATATGACCCCAAATTTTAAGCGGTTCTTTTTCGGATTTTTCTTCCTCGCCGCCGATAAAAGGTATTACGTTATCGACCATCTCGGGCCACGTATCAAACGTTTTTCCTGCTCCGGAAATCGCCTGATAAGTGCAAACCAAAACATCTTTTACACCGAATTTCGAGAGTGGGAACAAGGCGGGAACATAACCCTGAAGCGAGCAGTTAGGCTTAACGGCAATAAAACCGCGCTTTGTACCGAGACGCTTTCTCTGTGACGGTATAATTTCTATGTGTTCGGGATTAAGCTCGGGAAGAACCATAGGAACATCGGGGGTGTGTCTGTGAGCACTGTTGTTTGAGACAACGGGGCACTCGGCCTTTGCATATCTCTCTTCCAATGCTTTTATTTCATCTTTTTTCATATCTACGGCACAGAAAACAAAATCAACCATAGAAGCGATTTTTTCAACATCTTCCGTAGCATTCATTACTACCATATCTTTAACGGCGTCGGGAATATCCTCATCCATGCACCATTTGGCTCCTACAGCCTCTTTATACGGTTTGCCGGCTGATCTTGAACTTGCGGCAAGTACCTTTATGTTGAACCAAGGATGTTCGCTCAGCAATGTGATAAATCTTTGTCCTACCATGCCGGTCGCACCGATAATACCAACATTATAATTTTTTCCCACTTGTATTTACCTCCAAAAAATGTTATTCTATTGTCTGCAAAAAAAGACCGGTTAAAAAACCGGTCATCATTTGTCAAAATAAGGCTTGCATTATCAGGAAAGATAATGTCGATAGCTCTCCATCACAACAAAATGATGACAGTCGCATTGCTGTTAACAATGTGCCCAAAAAGCATTGCCCGGAGCAATTGCTTTTTTCGGCAAAAATCCCTTTCACACATCGGTTATCAACGTCCGGCGTCTGTCAAAATGCTACTGATGATTTCTGCACCTCTATCGCAGTTTTATTTATAATATCATTTTTATTATATATAGTCAAATATTTTTGAAAAATTTATATACATATCGGAGATAAGCCATGAAAAAGCATGATTTTTATTATGATTTACCAAACGAACTTATTGCGCAGACTCCTATTGAGCCTCGTGATGCGTCAAGAATGATGGTTGTCAATAGGCAAACAGGGGAAATTGAGCACAAGCATTTTTATGATGTTGTAGACTATTTAAATCCCGGCGACTGCCTTATTTTAAATGACACCAAGGTTTTGCCGGCACGACTTTACGGTATTAAAGATGAAACCGGCGCAAAGGTTGAATTTCTGCTTTTAATGCAAAAAGAAAAAGACGTATGGGAAGTAATTACCGGCCCCGGAAAGAAAGCAAAGACCGGCTCCAAATTTACATTTAACGACGGTATATTATATGCCGAAATAACCGCTGTGCTTGACAACGGAGACAGAATCGCTAAATTTACGTACGATACCGACAAATTCGGTAATTTCTTTGAGGTACTTGACAAAATCGGTGAAATGCCGCTTCCGCATTACATCACGCACAAGCTCGAGAACGCAGACCGTTATCAAACGGTATATGCTAAGGAGCTCGGATCTGCCGCAGCTCCTACGGCGGGTCTTCATTTTACGCCGGAGGTTTTACAAAAGATAAAGGATAAAGGCGTAAAAATCGGCTATGTAACCTTACACGTAGGCATAGGCACTTTCAGACCGGTTAAAACCGAAAATATCGAAGAGCATAAAATGCATTCGGAGCACTATCATCTTCCAAAAGAGACGGCAGATCTCATAAACGAAACACACAATAACGGCGGAAGAGTGGTAGCGGTCGGAACTACCTGCTGCCGTACTCTCGAAAGCGTGGCAACATACTGCGGTGAAATATGTGAAAAGGATGATTGGACAAGCATTTTCATATATCCGGGTTATAAATTCAAATGCATTGATGCGCTTATTACAAATTTTCATCTACCGGAAAGCACGCTTATAATGCTTGTATCGGCTTTTTATAACAGAGAAGACGTTTTGAAGGCATACGAAGAAGCAGTAAAAGAGAAATACAGATTTTTCAGTTTTGGCGACTGTATGCTCATTGTTTGATTTAAGGAGATTTTATGCTAAAAGTTATTAAAAAGGTCGGCAATGCAAGGCTTTGCGATTTTGAAACCGTACACGGAACCATACACACCCCGGCATTTATGAACGTAGCAACGGCGGGCGCAATAAAAGGCGGTCTTTCTGCCGTTGATCTTGAAAATATCGAAACACAGGTTATGCTGTGCAACACATACCACCTTCACGTAAGACCGGGGGATGATTTAATTCACGACCTCGGCGGTCTTCACAAATTCACAGGGTGGAGTGGTCCTATTCTTACAGACAGCGGCGGATTTCAGGTCTTTTCGCTTGCTAAACTCCGCAAAATAAAAGAAGAGGGCGTCAGCTTTAATTCTCATGTAGACGGTCGTCGTATTTTTATGGGACCGGAAGAAAGCATGCAAATACAATCTCATTTAGGCTCTACCATTGCCATGGCTTTTGACGAGTGTGTTGAAAATCCTGCCGAATATTCATACTCCAAACAGTCATGCGCACGAACTGTAAGATGGCTTAAAAGATGTAAGGCTGAAATGGAAAGACTAAATTCTCTGCCTGACACCATAAATAAAAACCAACTCTTATTCGGAATCAATCAAGGGTGCACTTTTGATGATTTGCGCATAGAAAATATGAAAGAGATTGCCGATTTGGATCTTGACGGATATGCCATAGGCGGGCTTGCCGTCGGCGAACCCAAGGAAGATATGTATCGTATCATTTCGGCTGTGGAGCCGTATATGCCTGCGCAAAAACCGCGGTATCTTATGGGTGTAGGCACGCCCGGCAATATAATCGAAGGTGTAAGCAGAGGTGTTGACCTTTTTGACTGCGTAATGCCGAGCCGCAATGCAAGGCACGGTCATCTTTTTACTCATGCCGGTATTATAAATCTCAATAATGAAAAATATAAAAGAGATGATACCCCGATTGAGCCGGGCTGTAACTGTCCGACCTGTCGGAATCACTCAAAGGCCTATATAAGACATTTGTTTAAAGCAGGGGAAATGCTTGCATTCAGACTTGCCGTAACACACAATCTTTATTTCTATAATAAATTGATGGCCGACATCAGATTATCTTTAGAAAATGATACATTCCCCGAGTTTAAGAAGCAATATGTTGATATACTTGACACAAGAATATAATTCGTCTTATTTTATATCTATGTTGTATTTATCTATAATATAAACACAAAAAATAATTCGTATCTGCTGTTCGTTTTGAATGGCAGATTTTTTCTTTAGAACCAAAACCGAGCATTAAAAAAATATTTAACGCTTAATATAATCAGTAAAGCACCCTCCACTTTCATTAAAAAGTAGAGAGTGCTTTAGTTGTTGCGTTAAGAGTTAAGTATATTAACGATTAAATTATTTCAACTTCTTTTCTTGTTAATATATCCTGTGATACATACTATAACAAACCATATGCCACCGATTGTTAAAGTTACATCAGCGCTGACGTTATGTAAATGAGTATCTGGTGCGTATTCCCTTATAACTCTGTTTATGGCTATAGCAATCAATGTAACCGGTTGTAAATATGCTGCCACTTTCCAAGGAGCCTTTACTTTCCTGTACTTTATAAGAGAGTAAACATCCAATCCGAAAATTACCAACAACATAATCATGTATGTTGGCATATCCATAGAATTTATTATATGAAACAATATATAATCCTCCTTTTGATAGCCAATCCATGATTTTTTCCACAGAGGTACTTGCTTGAATAGCACAAATCAATAAAAACAAACCTTATGCCAATCTCCAAGATGCAATAACGGTCTTGATTTTTGGTTGTAAGGCATAATAATTTGATTGCCCTTGGCACTTGCCCCTTTGCAAACTGCAGCAAGACCGCTGCCGTTTCGATAAGGGGAAAACTCCTGATTAGATAATACTATGAAGTCAGCTCTTGAATATACTCCTTCAATCAGCGGCACAATTTGATAGTAAATAGGTTCATCAGAATTAACGGCACGTTTCCGCTTTCCGCTAAATGAATACTGAGTAAATTGATTATTGCTTACTTCAACATAATCAAGGATGCATATTGTTTTTGATTGCACATAGCTAACACTACCAATATAAACTAATGAACCGATTATCATAATAATGTCAGCATCTCTATATTCAATACAAAATACAACAGTTGCAACGACAACAGCCACCTCCACACATACCAAACTTATATGGTCCGCTATCCAGTATTTTGACAAATATATTTTCATGCAACCACCTCCGATTAAAACAAGTCAATAATAGATTGCAGTATGGAAATGTTGCCACCCATCGCAAAATTAGCCGCAAACACTTTTACCGTCACCATTATACATTTTATAATACAAGCGGTCAAGATTATCGTATAAAACGTATAAAATCCGAGTTGTCGTTTAGCAAAGAAGCTGCTTACCGGTAGGCAATTTAAGAAAGCATAAGGATATTGCGAAAATATTTAATAAACAGTTTATTAATTTTAATGTTAATAGTTGCAAATTTTTATATTTATATGTATAATAATTTGGAATTATAAATTGGAGGAACTCAAATGAACAATTATTTAATGTTATTAGAGGCCAGTACTTCAGCCTCGGGCAAAGGCTCTTTTCAAATGATTATTTTGATGGTCTTGCTTTTTGTCGGTATGTATTTTCTGATGATTCGTCCTCAGAAAAAACAGCAAAAAAAAGAGCAGGAGATTCGTGAGAATACTCAGGTTGGCGACGAAATAACAACCATCGGCGGTATAGTCGGCAAGGTTGTTACCGTTAAAGAGGATTCTCTTATAATCGAAACGGGCGCAGACAAAAACAAGATGAAAATAACCCGTTGGGCTATTCAAACAAATGTTACTGCAAATGAGAAGATTAAAGCCGAAAGGGAAGCCGCAAAAGCTGCCGCTCTTAAAGCTAAAGAAGAAAAGGCAAAAGAAAAGGCAGATAAAAAGAACAAAGACTGAGAATAAGCGTTATAAAAGAATTCACCCTCTCATAGTAATCTATGAGGGGGTGTTTTTATGCGTAAACAAAAAAATTATGTTTTACCGTTTTGGCTCAAAAGCATTATAGCGGGATTTATATCGTTCATTTTTGAAACCCTAATGTTTTTGGGCGCATCAGCCTTTATACTGAAATCAGAATCATTTTCGGCCAATCGTTATCAATTAATATCCTATGCTGTTTTTGCCGTTTCGGTTATAGTTTGTTCGTTATTAACTATGAATAGAACTAAAATCAAGGCGGCACTCTGCTGTTTTATATCGGAACTCTGCTTATTGTTGCTGAATTTTCTGACAATAGCAATTATAAATGATTTAACGCTGAATATTAAAAGCTTATTGCTTATTCCAATCTGTTTTGTCTTGTCGGCTGTGATTGTTGTTATAGTCAAAGTAAAAAAATAATAGGCATTAACCGTAAGCTTCAGTCATAAAATGTACAAGTTTAAACAGGAGGAATTGAAATGGAAATCAAAGCTTTAAGAACAAAAAAGATAAAAGCCGCAAAGATTGGAATATTGAGCCAAAAAATGTTTTTGCTTATGACGGTTTTTATTATAGGACTTGTTTTTGGCACTATGAGCTTAAGAAATCCGGGAGATGATTATACACTAAAAATTCAATCTTTCATTAAGAATTATTTTCTTGCCAAATCGTCACAGTCGTTATTCACTATTTTTGCCACGACGCTACTTCGCGACTGTGTGTTTTTATTAATACCGTTTATATTCGGATTATGTCTTATAGGCGAACCTATAGCGTGGCTTGAGCCGGTTTTTCGCGGACTCGGAATAGGCTTGATATCCGGATATTTATACAGAACATATAATATTGACGGTATGAAATTTTACGGCATTGTTATGTTAATTCCGTTTGTACTGTCTTCATCAATAATGCTGGCGGCGTGCCATGAAAGCATACTTATGTGCAGAGACATTAACAGAAAAATTAAGGATAATACCGTGATACCGAACAAATTTATAAAGCTGTATTTGATTAGATATGCGGTTTTGCTTGTATCCGAAATACTGATTTCAATAATTTCGACAATAAATATAAGATTTTTAGCCGAAAAACTCACTCTTCCTTTTTAGAAGGATTTATATTCGTTTTACTTGCTTTAACCTCAGCCAACGGATTAGCTTCGGAGGCTTTTCTTAGTTGTTCATCAACAATATGAGTATAAATCTCCGTTGTGCCGAGATTTTCATGACCCAATATATCCTTTAATACCAATACATCAACATGTCCGTGCTGGTACATAAGAGTTGCGGCGGTATGGCGAAGCTTATGTGCCGAAAAACCTCTGTCGCCGAGACCCGCTTTGTCCAAATACTCATAAACAATATGCTGTACGGTTTTAGGACTTATGCGTTGAAGCCGTGAGCTTAAAAACAACGCGTCTTTGTCCTTTTCTTTTAAACCGTCTTTGGGCCGAACCGCCATATAGTTTTTAATAGCATCCATACAAGCGTTATTTAAATATATTGTACGTTGTTTGTTGCCTTTACCTGTTATCGTAATTGTGTTATTGTCTCTTATATCATTATAGTTGATTGAAACAAGCTCTGACAAACGCAGTCCGCAATTTAAAAACAAAACAAGTATGCAATAATCCCGCTCTTTATATTTTCCGTCAACGCTGCCGAGCAATTTAAGGCTCTCATCAAGAGTCAGATATTTCGGCTGTGATTTTTTGAGCTTAGGCGTTTCGAGCTCAAGCATCGGGTTTTCCTTAAAAAACATTCTCTGTACAGTCAGATATTTATAGAACATTCTGATTGAAGTAACTTTACGTGCTCTTGCCGCCGAATCATTATTGCGCTCATTTTTGCAATATGATAAAAAGGCATATGCATCCATTAAAGTCACATTTTTTAAAAAGTCTATATCAACATCTGTTATGTCAATTTTGTCAAACTCCTCGGAGGAGGGGACAAGCGTCTTTTGCCTCTTCAAAAAGCGCAAAAACATTTTTAAATCCAACGCATATTCATCGATGGTAAGCGATGATTTATTTTTAACAACATAAATGTGGTTTAAAAATTCTTTAAGTATAATAGGCAGATCGTCAGCAGTACTGTATTTCATTATTAAAGAGCACCTCCGTGTGAAACCGTTTCACATATGCTGATTGAATATATGAATTTGCCATAACACCGAACCGGAGTTCGCAAATTATGCCCAGGCAAATAAAGTAAGGATAATACGTTATTAAATTATCACTGTATCAATTATACAATAAACTGCAAGAATTGTCTATTTATAGAATAATTTAGCTTCTGCTAATTATGCAAATCCAAACAAAAATAATCATTAAGACAATGCAATGAATTAACATAGAGAAAACTAATTAAGGAAATAATTATTAAAATAATTTATAATATTTTTTATAAAGTAAATAATGCCGTAATTTAAGTAAAATGTAGATAACATTGCAGATAAAGTTAACAACGCCGACTTAAGCCATATATTACTTTTAAAGGCAATAAACACCATCAATAACCCTAAAACCACCGAAAATGAGCGAAAGCGATTATACGGTAATTTCAAAGTAATTTAAGGACTTTTCCTGTTTTAGCTCCCCCTAATTATACAAAACATTTATTTTGTATAATTATCAATTTCAAAAAAGCCTGAGACCTTTAGCACCTGCTCCGGTTGAAGCAACTAAAAGCAACTGCTATAAATCGAAAAATGGGATTAAGTCAAACACTGCGATTTAATCCCATTTACTTCATCTTTTTAATTATAATTACAGCTTCAGCTTATATCCGCTGCATTTCTGTTCTAACATGGCTTTGATCACATCTACAGCATAAGCCGCAGCTTCTACCGGCGGCATACCGAATCTGCTTATATTTGAAATTACCGTATAATCGCTTTCGCTCATTTCCGGATGAGGTTTGTATGCAATATACGCGCTCATACTTTCATCTGTAAGAAGTCCCGGTCTTTCTCCTATAAGCACGCAAACAACTTTTGCGTTTAGCAAAGGGCCTATTTCACGGGCTGTATTTACTCTGCAATACCGTACAAAGAACGGCTTTCCAACACTTATGCCTTCTTCTTCAAGCCCGAGATGCAGTATCGGTAACATATTTGGAACGTTTGCTTTTATTGACGGTGCAGACAACCCATCACCGCAATAAATTTGAACATCAGCACCGTATGTCGCGTTTTTTAGCAGAAAGTCTTTAGTTTCTTCGTCAAACAATCTTCCGTAATCTGGACGTGTTAACATCTCATATTTGTCGTGACATTTTGTCCTTACTTCAAAAACACCGAGATCATCTAAGGTTTCTTTGCTGACTTCACTCATAACTGCATCGTTTGCCGCAGCATGTGCCGCCCTGAAGTCAAGATATGCTTTTGTTTTATATCTGCTGCCTGCCCTGCCTATTTCCAATCGCGCAGGCGTTGCACTTCTTAGACTGTCAAAATAATCGCCCATACCTTACACCGTCCGTTTACAGAAATATTCGCGGATTCCCCGCGTTTTTGCCAAGATGGCCGTTTTCCCAAATGCCATACCTCTCAAGCCATTGCTTGAACTCTTCTATCGGCGATAGACCAAGCATTTCCCGTATCGCCGCGATATCATGGTAAGAGGTGGATTGGTACATAAGCATTACATCATCGCTCTGCGGAATCGACATAACATAATGACATCCCGCAGAAGCCAACATAACCAATAGTGAATCGCTGTCATTTTGATCAGCCTTCATATGATTAGTGTAGCAAATATCACAGCCCATAGGCAAGCCGTGCATGTGTCCGCAAAAATTATCCTCAAGAGCGGCGCGTATCAGTTCCTTAGTATCATAAATATATTCGGGTCCTATAAAGCCTACGACTGTGTTGACAAGAAAAGGATTGTAATGACGAGCAAGGCCATAGCACCTACTCTCCATAACAAGCTGGTCTGCGCCGTTATGAGAATTAGATGACAACTCACTTCCCTGCCCTGTCTCAAAATACATATAATTAGGACCGATTGACGTAGCCTTACTTGCCATTAATTCGTTCGCTTCTGCGAGCATGTCAACATCTGTTCCGAAAGAAGCGAGAGCTTTTTCACTCCCGGCGATTGACTGAAAACAGAGATCCATGGGAGCTCCGCTTTTTAAAGCCTTTAATTGTGTCGTGATATGGCTCAAGACGCATATTTGAGTGGGTATTTTTAAACGGCTCTTTACATCGTTAAACAGATTGAGAATATCAGTTGTGCTCTTGACATTATCAATGGCAGGGTTAAGGCCTAAAACCGCATCACCTGCGCCGTATGATAAACCCTCAAGCAGCGAAGCCGTTACGCCTTTTACATTATCGGTAGGATGATTAGGTTGTAAACGTACTGCAAATGTTCCTTTTTTGCCTATCGTCGTATTACAGGTAGCCTCGATATGCAATTTGCGTGAAACGTACATTAGATCGAGATTCCCCATAAGTTTAGCCAAAGCGGCTATAACTTCGGAGGTCATACCACGGGCTTTTTTTAGAATTTCATCTCCGCTAATCATATTGTCGAGTATAGCTTCACGTAATTCACCTATTGTAAGTGATTTGATTTTATCATATTCTTTTGTGTCAAGATCACCGAGAATTATTCTTGTTACCGCATCTTCATTTGCAGGAACAGCAGGCTCTGCCGTAATTTCTTCGACTGTTAAATCGCTCAAAACTTCTTTTGCGGCTATTCGTTCTTTGGCGTTAGCGGCAGCAATCCCTGCGAGCGAATCACCGCTTTTTTGCTCATTGGCTTTAGCCAAAACCTCTTTAATTGAAGAGAATTTATACCTGTTGCCCAAAAGTACAGTTTCTAACTTCATTTCTTTTTTCCTCCGAAAACAAGGGTTTTAACAACTACCGGTACGGCCTTATTGCCTGCAATAGGTTCACCGATATCTATATAATCGTCTGACTTACACTCGATACCGTCAAGACAAATAAAGGGATACTTTGGAGGCAACCGTCTGCGAAGACATTGCCCCAAGGCTTTTGAAAAATCTTCTTTAAGAATAACAACCAATGTTGTATTGTTATTAATCAATTCTTTACAAGCAGTTACTATCTTTTCAGAAAGAGTATCGACATCTTTGAATGACGGGGATTTCTCTCCTCTTATGCATATGGCGCACGCCTTATCGGATACACGCTCAAGCGATTCGATACACGGCAGATTTTTAATCGGTAATGCAACATCGGCATACTGTATGGTGCTTCCCGAAATATCCATACTGAATTGGCCTGCTCCGATAACTGTCGCCCGTATAGGATTATCAAGCTCAGTTATAACCTTGCACGGATAAGTTTCGGTGTCGTTTCTAATTTCATCGGCAAGAATAACGCCGATATCACCGTATTTAAATAAATTATCCGTTTTTTCCTGCATACATTCAGAAACACCGCCTGAAAAAGTAATGATTTCGGGGATGTATTTCCCGGATAGCAAACTATCGGTTATTAACTCGGTTTCAATAGTTTTTTCTTTACAAAAACCCAAAGCCTCTTTGATTTTTGTGGCAAGTATAGAGCAAAGCTTATGAATCGAATTTATGCTATCCACATCATCAAAACTTTTTATGTTTATGTCATTTGCGCGGCACAAATTTAATAACGACGATGATACAAAAACGCCATCGTCGTTACTTTTTCTTACGAGTCTGCCGCCGATATTTAAGCAACAGGTTTCCACACAACTTCCGTTTACAAATACCGATATGTTGGTAGTGCCGCCGCCTATGTCAACATTAGCGGTACATTTTCCCTCGTTTTCGCTGATAACGTCTGCCCCGGCGCCTTTGCCGGAAAGATAAGATTCAAGCTCGCTGCCTGCCTGGGCTGCAATAAAATCGCCTGCAAATTCAGATACGGAAGAAATAACCTCCGAGGCGTTTTCCCTGCAGGCACTCTCGCCTGTAACTATAACAGCCCCGCATTTCAGCTCATCCGGTGTTACGCCGGCTTTTTTATATTGTTCTTTAATAATTTCTGTAACGGCACGGGCGTCAATTTTACCGTCGGGTAAAAGCGGTGTAAAAACAACATCACTTTTAAATAAAACCTTTTTTGATGTTATATGCACGCTCGGAACTGTACCGAAGCCCTCCGTCACACCTATGCCAATGCGGCTTATAACAAGATGAGTGGTTGTAGTGCCGATGTCTATTCCGGCACTCAGCATACTTTCCGTTTTCATATTAAGCCTCTTCGACCGCAGATAATGATTCTGCCGCCATTTCTGCTTCTATTGTTGATTTTTTTCTGCGATGAATAATAAATCTGTTGCACGGATAAGTCCATAATGTCGGAATCGTCATTCCGATAAGCTTTATAACCAGATCCCAAAGGTTGCCGGTAAGGTTGTGAGATTGTGCAAAGGTTGTCATTGCAGACCCTATCCAACCGTTGGCAAAAATTGTAAACACAACCATAATTGCATATAAAATCATACTAAGCGTCGGATTCACATCAGCTTTAAATGTAATTTTTCGATTGAGAATAAATGCAATTGCATATCCGATTGTTGTAGAAATGAGATAAGTATAAAGATAGCCTTTTGAGGTTATACCGATCATATTAAGTGCATCATTTACAACAGGCACTGAAGTAAGAACTTTAAATGCTGTATTCAGTAAAACCATATGTACAATCAACTCAACAGCAGATGAACTGCCCCCGGCAATCGAGTATTTAATAAACTTCCAAAGCTCAGCGTGTTTTTTTGACCAACGCGTAAATCCGTTATCTTTTTTAGTTTCGCTCATTTTTATCCTCCGGTAATTATAAGAATTTTGCAAGTAAAATGATTAGAATTATAATTGCAGCAATAATACCGATTGTTTTAACAATCATGGGTATGGCGGCATCGACCGTAGTCGGAGCTTTACTGGAAAGATAATCAAAAACAGGTCTTGACACTTTTTTGCCGACTAAATCTTCATATGTTCTCGAGTATGTCTTATAGCTGTCAGGTTCCTTTTCGTCAAGTATAAAACATCTGACACCACGCTTGGTTCTGTTACCGTAAGCATTAAATCCGGATGACGGGGTAAAACCGAGATCGACGTTTTTATAAGTACCGATAAAATTATTTTTATGGTCGTGACCTACATAGACTGCCATTATATCACCGCATTCTGAAAGGGCGTCGAATTCGCCGCTGTTGATATCCGGAATTGACGGCGGCTCTTTAAAAGTTCCGCCAACTCTGCATGTTTTTCCGAGTCTGTAATACTCGTGTTTATGCGTCCTGTATGCTTGAACAGCTTTTCTTTCATTCTTTTTAACTCTTCTTAGAATACAATAGTATTCCGGAAGCGGTATATGCTGGAAAACTATCGAAGGCACATATTTTCCGTTTTTCTCTTTAAGCTCATCACGTTTTGCTTTATACCAAGAAATTATTTTTTTATCAAATGCTTCATATCCGCCACCTTTTGCATCGGTGCCGCTGTCAAAAAGATACAGATTGAAAGCATCTCTGTCGGAACCGTCCGAAGCTTTAATAGGTATATTATATGTACCGCCGCCGTCTATGCCTTCGGCTTGAGTTCCTATGCAATTTGGCAGGGCTTTATATATATCGTTGAACTGGTCTTTATTGGAGATACCAACCTGCCTATCGTGATTACCGAAGGTTACGGCAAAAGGTATGTTGCGTTTTGTAACAGGTTCAAGCAAGGTGTTGATCGTTTTTGCAACGGCATTCTCTAGTTCTTTCCCCTTTCCCTTGTACGACACTCCATATCCTTTGATTTGGTCGCCGGTATACACAACAAGATCCGGTTTTTCGTCTTCAATTGCCGCATCGAGCAAAGCCATAGTGTCAGGTGATACTTTAGGTATCTCCTGCATATCGGTAATCTGCATAATTTTAAATAGCCCGTCTTTGTTCATTCTCATAAGACATTTCTCCTACAAACACAAAAAAATAAAGGGACACGATGAGTATAAGCAATACTCATTGCGTCCCCTTTGACGTTGTATATTCAAGTACTATAAGATAGTAACACGTTAAAAGCTGATTTGTCAACCTAATTTACGTTAAAATATTGTAAAATGTCTGTATGAAGTGTTTTTTAAGTAATTCACGATTCAGCCGCAGGACCGTTTTCGGAGTCTTTTTTATTTTTGCTGAGAAGCGCAAGCAGCTTTTCCTGAGCCTTTGCCCCATCACCGAAAATTCTGCCTGCCGCATAGTCAAGAAGATATAATCCGTTAATGCTGATACCCTTATATTTCTGACCGTATTTCTTTGCAACGTGCTTTGCTGAAAGTGCGACGGTAGAGACGGTACCTATTGCCAAAATATCACCGAAAAGATTTGACCATCTGTTTTTTCTCATTATATCACGTAGTCCTTTCTTTTTTATAACTGCTGTTCCGATAGAGGTATTATACTACCTATATCTGTTAGGACATCGCCGTTTAACGACTGCGGCGTTATTCCATAGTTTTGCAAAAATGCTTTTATTCGGTCTTTATCGCTGTGCATTTCAAAATTGCCCAAAAAAAGCAAAATATCTCGCGAAATCATCGCGGAACACCCGCCTATAAATCCGTAATCAAACCCATTCAGCCTAACACTGCCTTTGCTGACTTTTAAAACATCGTATCCGTTATTGAGTAGGACTTTTTCTATGCCCGAGTCATCGGTTATTACGGCGTTTTCTCTTACAGGACACAGCGAACACTTTGTATAACCCTGTTTAACATCGATTATACGCAAATTTTGTGATATGGCAACACCTAATATTTGCGGCGAAACTGTTTTACTGTTGCATATAAAATCGGTCCCGATGATAACGCAGTTAAAAGGCACGTCTAATGGGTATTCGTAATCTAAATTTTCATCGGCGATAACAGCTTTACCTCCGACGGAATCAATCCACTCCCCTATCCTGCGCTGTGTCTTGCTTAAATAATACAAGCCACTGCCAAACGACATAACTGACATATCAATATGCCCTCTCACGGGAGCTTGTAAAGCTTTTTCGGAGTCTCCAACAATAGTTTTAATACCCAAAGCGTTAAAATCGTTTATAAAGGGCTCTGCGGCGGCACCTACTATTATTTCTTTTAAATCAGAGTCGGGCAAAAACGGATTTTTTAAAAAATGCTTCATGTTAATTTATTATTGCTTCAAACGCCTGTCTTATGTTGCTTACACCGATTACTTCAATATCGGCTTTTAAGTTTCCGGCAATTTTCTTTAGATTGTATTTTGGAACTATGCATTTTCCAAATCCCAATTTTGCCGCCTCTTTAATGCGCTGTTCGCAGGAGTTTACCGCTCTTATTTCGCCGCCGAGTCCGATTTCTCCGAATGCGAGAACATCCTCCGGCACAGGCTTGTCCTTAAGACTTGAAACAATCGCCAACGCAATAGAGAGATCCGACGCAGGTTCATCAACTTTAAGTCCGCCTATAATATTTATATAGCAATCCATATTGCCGAGAAAATAGCCGGCACGCTTTTCAAGAACGGCTATCAGCATTGACATTCTGTTATAGTCGACTCCGTTTGCCATTCTTCTCGGAGTGCCGAAGCCGGTAGGCGTTACAAGACTTTGCACCTCAGCCATTATCGGTCTTGAACCCTCCATAATGCAAGCGACGCACGAGCCGGAAGTGTTTTTCGGTCGCCCAGAAATGAGCATCATCGACGGATTTTCCACCTCGTTAAGTCCGCTGTCAAGCATTTCAAAAACACCTATTTCGTTTGTGGAACCGTATCTGTTTTTCACGGCACGCAAAATACGGTATGAAAAGTTTCGGTCGCCCTCAAAATATAAAACCGCGTCTACTATATGTTCCAAAACCTTGGGTCCTGCAATATTGCCGTCCTTATTCACATGACCAACTATTATTATGGGAATATTCAAAGTCTTTGCGGTACGCATAAACATATTTGTGGTTTCTCTTACCTGAGTTATGCTTCCCGAAGAAGAGCTGAGTTCCGCAATATTCATTGTCTGTATTGAATCTATCATAACAATATCAGGTTTTTCCGCGGAAATAAGTTCACATATATACTGTGCGTCCGTCTCGCAAAGAAGTGAAAGGTTATCGGCGGTTACCCCAAGTCTTGAGGCGCGAAGCTTTAACTGGTGTGCTGATTCCTCTCCCGATACATATAAGATTTTAAGATTACTGTCTAAATACTGACATATCTGCAAAAGCATTGTGGATTTGCCGATACCGGGGTCGCCGCTTAAAAGGACAAGCGAGCCTTTAACCAAACCGCCGCCGAGAACGCGATTAAGTTCGTGCAGTCCCGTGTCGTATCTATGCTCGGTATCAGTAACAATATCGTTTAATTTATATACTTTTCCATGAAAATTGTCCGAATAGGCTCTTTTTGCCGTAACGGTTTGCGGAGCTCTCACTTCCTCGTTCATTGTGTCCCACTCATGGCATCCGGGGCACTGTCCGAACCATTTTGCAGACTCATACCCGCATTTTGAACACACAAAAACCGTTTTTAACTTTGATGCCACTATTACACATCCTTTGTATTTATATATTCCATTATTCCGAAAGCAATGGAAAATGCCATTTTTCTTTGATAATCCGAGTTTTCAAGCAATTTGTTTTCTTGAGGATTGGAAACAAATCCGCACTCAACAAGCACAGCAGTTCTTTTTGCGTAATACAGCAAATAAATATTACTTCCTGATTTCTTAATAACACGCTTATTATCATTTTGCAAAAGACTGCAAACAGAATTTTGTATGCAATTCGCCAAAACTGCACTATCGGTAGTGTTAGGCGAATAAAAAACCTGAGTACCCCAAAGCGAACTGTTGGAAAATTTATTTTGATGGATACTGACGAAGATATTGTTTTCGTCTGATTCCATTATCGACATACGCTTATGTATATCGGAAACTTTCTGCTCACGCAGGGTCTTTGCGCTGCTGTCATGTATCGACTCGTCGTCTGTTCTTGTCATAACGGTATTAAGCCCGTATGCTCTGAGGATATAATTCAGCTTATATGCGATTTCCAAATTGATTACCTTTTCCGATATGCCGTCACTCGCAACTGCTCCGCCGTCGGCACCGCCGTGCCCGGCGTCAATCACGATTGTGTATTCACATTTTCCCGGTAATTTTCCGGTCGAAACATTACTTGTAGCACGCAGAAATTCTAAAACATAAAAGCCTACACAAAAAAAGCATAAAATAAATATACATATGGGAAACACCCTTTTGCTCATAAAACATCACCCGTTAAATTTTATGAGCTTTTAGTGCTGATTATTATATCTATCAGTATATCATATTTTTTACCGTTTTCAATTAAAACGTCCTATATATGCGATTGTTTTGTTTTACATACAAAGGTGTTTATCCACGCCAAAATTATCTTTTAAATTGTATCATAATACCCTTTGGTTTTCAACAAAAAAGAGCAAGCCTCTTAGCTTGCTCTTTTTCTTTAATATCAGAAAATATTAGCCCTTAACCATATTGGCAATTTCATCGGCAAAGTTTTCTTCTTTCTTCTCAAGGCCTTCGCCTTTAGCATAGCGGATGAAAGCGGTAACCTTGATGTCTGCGCCGAGCTTCTTAGCTACGGAGTCAACATACTTCTGAACATTCATGCTACCGTCCTTAACGAACTCCTGTTCAAGAAGGCAGTTTTCTTTATAATACTTGCCGACTTTACCCTCGGCAATCTTAGCAAGAACCTGATCGGGCTTGCCTGCCATCTTAGGATCCTCAGCGAGCTGAGCCTTGATTATCTCGCTCTCATGCTCAATAACGCTTGCGGGAACGCTTGCTCTGTCAAGATAAGCGGGAGACATTGCGGCAATCTGCATTGCAACGTCCTTGCCCATCTCCTTAAATTCAGCAGCCGCGGCAGTCTTTTCATCGGTATCAAAAGATACAAGAACGCCTACTGCACCGCCCGCATGAATGTAAGTTGCGGCAATACCGGTAACTCTTTCAAAACGGCGAATCTTCATATTCTCACCGATAGCAAGAACCATATCCTGAAGATTTTCCTGAACTGTTCTGTCGCTTCCGTCAAGCTTCTTTGTAAGAAGATCGTCAACATCTTTGGGATCTTCATTTATAACAGTCTTAGCAACGCTGAGAACAAAGTTCTGGAACTTATCGTTCTTTGCAACGAAATCGGTCTCTGAATTGACCTCGATAATAACGCTTGTCTGCTTTGCTTCATCGGTGTAAGCCATAACTACGCCCTCGGCAGCAATTCTGCTTGCCTTCTTGGTAGCTGCGGCAAGACCTTTTTCTCTGAGAAAATCTATTGCCTTATCCATATCGCCGTCAGACTCAACGAGTGCTTTTTTGCAATCCATCATGCCAACGCCGGTTTTCTCGCGAAGAGCTTTTACATCACTTGCAGTAAATGCCATAATTTATTCCTCCAGTTAATTAAACTTAAACAGAGCCCGCACTAAAGCACGGGCTTTGCTTCCTTCAAAATTATTCCGCAGCAGCTTCGGTTTCTGCATCAGCGTTGTCTTCAGCTTCTGCAGCTGCAGCGCCCTGCATACCCTGCTTGCCCTCGATAACCGCGTCAGCCATAGCACCGGCGATAAGTTTTACGGCACGGATAGCGTCATCGTTACCGGGGATAACATAATCGATTTCATCGGGATCGCAGTTTGTGTCAACAATAGCGATAATCGGAATGTGAAGCTTCTTAGCCTCTGCAACAGCTATTCTCTCTTTTCTCGGGTCTACTATAAACATAGCAGCCGGCTGTTTCTTCATTTCGGTTATACCGCCCATAAACTTTTCAAGCTTTTCGATTTCAAGCTCGAGCTTAGCAACTTCTTTCTTGGGAAGCATATCGAATGTGCCGTCCTCTTTCATTGCCTCAAGCTGACCGAGTCTCTTAATTCTCTGCTTAATTGTAGTGAAGTTGGTAAGCATACCGCCGAGCCAACGAGCGTTAACATAAGGCATTTCGCAACGAGCGGCTTCTTCTTTAATAGAATCCTGAGCCTGCTTTTTGGTACCTACGAAAAGGATTTCCTCACCGTTGGCTGCAAGATCACGAACAAACATATAAGCTTCTTCAAGCTTTTTGACCGTTTTCTGAAGGTCGATGATATAAATTCCGTTTCTTTCTGTGAAAATGTACTCAGCCATTTTCGGGTTCCATCTTCTTGTCTGGTGACCGAAATGTACACCGGCTTCAAGAAGCTGTTTCATTGATACTACTGACATTGTTTTGTCCTCCTTATTTTATCCTCCGCACAGATCACTTTAACGCAAGACATAAAAATGCAATTTTGCGATAATCACCATGCGTGCGAATTGCGGAAGCATTATACCATTATTTAAATGTAAATGCAAGTCTTTTTCACCTATTACCGAAAATTTTTTCCTGAAGAGAATAGGCTTGGGCTTTTCTTTTTTCCTCTTCGTCATTTGACAACGTAAATGTACCGTCCGATTGTTTTAATAAAACATTGCCCTCTCTGACTTTAAAAGGCAATGAATCAACCTCAACATTTAAGAACTTACCGTCGGGACACTCTAAAACCGCAATATTGTTTTCAACCCTGTCTACAACAAAAAACTCATCCATAGCTATTTCTCCGTTGATACATAAATGTGTTCACCGTCGCTGCCAACAACAATCGTACCGCTCACATCGGTACGCTTATACTGAATACCGAGCTTGTCGAGCATATCGAGAGTTTTTTCAGACGGCAGATTATATTGATTATTCACGCCGCAAGATATAATTGCAAGCGTAGGGTTAACAGATTTCAGAAAAACTTCCGAAGAAGATGTCTTACTGCCGTGATGCCCGAGCTTTATCACATTCGCCGAAACATCAAATCCGGCATTTAAAATATCTTTTTCGGATTTTTTCTCGGCATCGCCCATAAATAAAAATGAATTTTTACCGTAAGTCGCCTTAATAACCACCGAAGAATTATTCAGCTCCTCATAATCGGCATTAGGTGCCAAAACAGAAAAACAAAATCCGTTTAAATCATATCTGTCTCCGGGAGTTGCGGCATAAGCCGTTGCACCGCTCTCGGATATAGCCTGAAGCAAATTTGTATAAATGTTTGTATCGGGCATATTCTGCTCTGTATAACGCGGCATAATTATATTGGTGATTTCAAAATTTTGAATAATTTTTGCGGCACTGCCGATATGGTCGGAATGTGCGTGTGTCAAAATAAAATAGTCTATTTTTTTAATGTCAAGAGCATTAAGATAAGCGGCAACTTTATCGTATGCGTCTATATCTCCGGAATCAATCAGGACAGCTTGACCGCCGCAGGTTATAAGCTCACAATCAGCTTGACCGACGTCCAAATAGCTCACCATAAACGGATATGTGTCTGTACTCGCAGTCTCATTCACCCCGGCATAACGGTAAATCGAACTCCAAGTAGGAAACACCTTTCCCGGGAAATATGTAATTACAACGGAAACCATAAACAAAACAGCGATAATTGCGAATATCAATATCTGCTTTTTATTTGTTTTTCTTCTTTTTGCCATATCTGTTGTTACCATTTTTACCGTAAGATTGTTTTGCTTTGGTTTGTTTTGTTCCGGGACGCGGCTTTATAAGACAATTGCTTCCGAGGCCGATTAAATCCTGTCTCCCGGCGCGTTTAAGTGCCTCTTCAACAAGATCATAATTTTTCGGATTAAAATACTGCATTAGTGCTCTTTGCATGGCCTTATCATGCGGATTTTTCGCCACATACACAGGCTCAAGTGTATACGGGTCAAGTTCCGTATAAAACATTGCAGTTGAAATTGTTCCCGGAGTGGGATAATAATCCTGCACTTGCTCCGGGTGCAAATGTTCTTTTTTTATAAATTCCGCAAGCTTAACCGCATCCTTTAGAGTGGCTCCCGGATGTGAAGACATTAGATATGGGACAAGATACTGTTCCTTCCCAATACGCTTAGTATAATCAAAATACTTTTTTGAAAATTCTATGTAAGCGTCTATATGCGGTTTACCCATTTTGTCGAGAACTGCGGCGGAGCAATGCTCCGGTGCAACCTTTAGCTGCCCGCTTATATGATATTTTACAAGTTCTTTGAAAAAATCATTATTTTTATCCTTTAGCATAAAATCATATCTTATACCGGAGCGAATAAAAACTTTTTTGATGCCCGGAATCCTTCTCAGTTCTCTTAAAATATCTAAATATTCAGTTTCATCCGCTTTAAGAGCGGGACAAGCACTCGGAGCCAAGCATTTTTTACCTTTACACAAGCCGTTTTTTAACTGTTTTTCACACGAAGGATACCTAAAGTTTGCAGTTGGGCCTCCTACATCATGTATATACCCTTTAAAATCAGGTAATTGTTTCAGTTTTTCAGCCTCGGCGAGAACGGACTTTTTGCTTCTTGATGTAACAAACCGCCCCTGGTGAAATGCTAACGAGCAAAAGTTACACGCGCCGAAACAGCCGCGGTTGTGTGTTATCGAAAACTTTACTTCTTCAAGCCCCGGAACTCCGCCAAATTCTTCATACATAGGGTGATACTCACGAGTATAAGGAAGAGAATAAACGAAGTCAAGCTCATCTCTTGTTAACGGAGACATCGGCGGATTCTGCACAAGCATCATATTACCGTGACGCTGCTTCAGAAGCTTTCCGCGAATATGATCCTGCTCATCCTGCTCAATTCTCACTGAAACAGCATATTCCTTTTTGGATTTCAATACATTCTCGTAAGATGGACATTCTTTACCGTACAGCGGAGTTTCGGAAACAGGAACAGCATAGCATGTTCCGTTAATGTCATGCATCAAATGTATATCTTCACCGTTTTTCAGCCTGTTCGCCACTTCAAGCGTTTGCTTTTCTCCCATTCCGTAAATAAGCAAATCAGCCCCCGAGTCAAAAAGAATCGAGGGTCGTAGCTTATCTTCCCAATAATCGTAATGAGCAAATCTGCGAAGCGAAGCCTCAAGCCCGCCTATTATTATAGGAATGTTATTATAAGCTTCTCTGATTTTTTTACAATAAACGATTACGGCTCTATCAGGTCTTTTTCCCATTTTTCCGCCGGGAGAATACGCGTCCTTACTTCGAGGCTTTTTAGCTACGGTGTAATGAGCAACCATAGAATCAATATTGCCGGAAGAGAGCAAAAAGCCATACTTCGGCCTGCCGAAACGCATAAAATCGCATGTGTTTTTCCAATTAGGCTGCGACAGCATACACACCCGAAATCCTTGAGATGCCAGCACACGGGTAATTATAGCTGCACCAAAGCTGGGATGATCCACATAAGCGTCACCGGAAACATAAACAAAATCAGGGCTATCCCATCCGAGCGCAATCATTTCTTCTTTTGTTACAGGTAAGAAACCATTCATAATTTACTCCGGAATTTCCGTATCATCGTTTTTTTCATCGGAGGCAGTGTAATCTTTTGCAGCTCCACCCTGTGCCAAAGCATTCATCTCATACCACTGTTGCTTTGTTACGAGGACTTTTCTCGGTTTACTGCCTTCATACGGACCTATAATATTTCGCTCTTCAAGAGTATCTATAATTCTTGCGGCTCTTGCATAACCGAGCTTAAGTTTTCTTTGAAGCAGGGTTGTAGAAGCCATCTGCGCATCAACGACAACCTCTATTGCTTTCGGAACCATTTCGTCTGTTTCACCGTCGGAATCATCACCGTCCGAAACAGCTCCGCCGTTTTTCTTCTTTTCCATTGCAGCCTGTCGCTCGATTTCATTCATTACTTCATCGTCATAAGAAGATTTCTCCTGCTTTTTAATGAAGTCAACAACAGTTTCTACTTCTTTATCCGAAAGGAAACATCCCTGTATACGTTGAGGCTTTGCAATTCCTACCGGATAGAACAAAAGGTCTCCGTTACCGAGAAGTTTTTCGGCTCCTGCCGTATCAATTATGGTGCGCGAATCGATTTGGGATGAAACCTTTAAAGAAATACGACTGGGAATATTAGCTTTAATAAGACCTGTAATTACGTCAACAGACGGTCTTTGAGTGGCAATAACAAGGTGCATTCCCGCAGCACGTGCCATTTGAGCAAGACGACAAATAGAATCTTCTACCTCGTGCGGTGCTGCCATCATAAGGTCCGAAAGTTCATCTATAAAAATAACGATTTGCGGCATTTTTTTCTGACCGATACTCTCGCATATGCTGTTATAACCGCTGATATCGCGCACATTGTTATCCGAAAAAGTTTTGTATCTTGACAACATTTCGGTAACCGCCCACGCAAGAGCACCCGAAGCTTTACGCGGGTCCGATACAACAGGAACTATAAGATGCGGAATTCCGTTATAGACCGTAAATTCAACCTGCTTCGGGTCTATCATAAGAAGCTTAACTTCATCGGGTTTTGCATTATAAAGTATGCTGACAATCATCGAGTTAAGGCATACAGATTTACCTGAACCGGTAGTGCCGGCAACCAAAAGGTGCGGCATTTTGGCAAGGTCTGCATATGTGCAATTTCCTGCAATATCTTTGCCCAACGCGACAAAGAGCTTCGATTTCGCATTTCTGTATTGATCTGTATCTATAATTTCGCGCAGGGTAACCGTAGAACGGTTTTTATTCGGCACTTCTATTCCGACAGCCGCCTTATTAGGTATCGGAGCTTCAATTCTGACACCCGAAGCTGCAAGGTTTAATGCTATATCGTCCGAGAGATTGGTTATTCGGCTGATTTTAACACCTGCGGCAGGCTGGATTTCATAGCGTGTTACCGACGGTCCCCTGCTTATATCAACAATTCTTGTTTCAACCCCAAAACTCTTAAGAGTATCAACAAGCTTAGTGGCATTCGCCTTGAGTTCGTCCTCATATTTAACATTTCGGCCGTTTTTAGGCTCGGCCAGACAATCTAACGAAGGCAATTGATATTCGGCTTTCGGTTTGTCATTTTCATCATCGGATAAGGTACCTTTTACCGATTTTAACGCAGAAGCAGACGCAGAGCTTTTTGCAGCTTCTTCTATCGGTTTTGAAATTTGTGAATTTGCTTCGTCACCGTTCATCTTTTTAATTATATCATCAAGAAGCACCGGTTTTGATTCCGTAAGTTCATTTGTTTCAGCTTCGTCGGGTTCTTTTTTATCCACATTATCAAATTTGACAATATCGGCTGTTTTCTTTGATTTCTTTGCTGATTTTTCCGTAACCGGCTCCGGGCCTAAATCAACATCGGGATTAAACGACTCTCGATTTCGCTCTTCCGCACTCGCGAGCTGCTCAAGCTTTTCCTCACGATACTCACTGACTTTCTTGACAGGACTGTAAACACCCTTCATCAATTTTTTTAAGGTTGTCCCGGTCATCAGCATTAAAAACAAGAACATTAATATCAAAATAATAGCTATCGCAGCCGGCTTGCTGCTACCGGTAGCAAGCAATATCGCTCCGCCTATTATTGCGCCGACAGCGCCGCTGCCGACAAGTGAACCATCAAATCTATAAGCATTGTAGGCATCTATAACATTTTCCGAAAAGTCAACAACCCCGTGAAAGCCGAAAATATGTATAGCAGCGGATAAAAGTATTATCAGCATTGCGGCCTCAAAAATCTTAACTCCGATTTTTTGGTCGGTCTTATCAAGCGTAGCCATAACTGCAACATATATTAAAACCAACGGCCATATAAATGCCGAGAAGCCGAAAAGGCCAAAACTGAGAGTCCGTAAACCACCCCACAAGCCTCCTCCGTTAATAAACGAAAGACATATAAAAAAGACCGAAACGGCAAAAAGAATTATTGCGGCAAGCTGCCTGTTAGCCGCCGCTTTTTCTTCATTTTGTTTTGTGCTTTTTGCAGGAGAAGGTCTTTTGCCTCTTTTCGGCGGAGAAACTTTCTTATTTTTTGTTGCCGGCATTTAATTCAGCTCCATTAAAATCATTAAAAGTGAATTTTGAATATCTGGCACGCAAGCGTAAATATACCGATTGCTATGCAATAATATCCGAAATATTTAAACATATCTTTTTTCAGTATCCATTGAAGTAATTTTATGCAAAGAACACCTACTACCATTGCAGTAATTATGCCTATCACGGTAGGCAACACTTCGATGCTTTGATGAATTTCAATTGCATCTTTAGTCTGAGATATATTAGCGGCAATTATTGCAGGAATCCCAAGAATGAACGAATACTGAACCATATACTCCTTGTTTACGCCGCACATCATACCGGTTGATATCGTCGATCCGGAACGTGAAAGCCCGGGAAAAGCAGCAGCAAACGCCTGAGCTACACCTACGGCAAACGCATCTATTGTATTGACCTCTCTCACAAGTTTCTTTTTCTTTGATATATATGTAGAAGTGAGAAGTAATACAGCTGTTAACAGGAAACTGAATCCCTCGACCCAAAGGTTATCATCCTCAGCAAAACTGCCGCAAACGTCCATAAGTTTTTGACCGCCGCCCACAGGTATAAGCAAGAAAAGCAACGGAATACACGAAAATACAAACATGATCAGCATTTTTCTTGTTCCGGTAATTTCCTTAAATTTAAATTTACCGGTAAAAATGTCCTTAATTAGTTTAAAGAACTCAATAACAAGAGCCCAAATAGTTTTGTAATAAACAATAAAGACTGCGATTAAAGTTCCCAAGTGAAGCATTACATCAAACAAAAGGGATGTATCGCTTGTGGTTCCCAACAGATAATGAAAGAGTGATAAATGTCCACTGCTCGAAACCGGTAGAAATTCGGTAACGCCCTGCACTATGCCCAAAATAATAGCTTTTAAAACACTCATAATATCCTCCGATAATGAATTTTTGGATTAAAATATTTTGAAGATATATAATCATACGGATTTGTAGAACGCAAAGAAACTGCTGTACATTCTCCGTTAATATTCCTATATTCCACATAGCCACCGTCAATAGACTTTACTGAATTTTCCGGCGCCGTAAAAGGAAAAATCTCATATGGCGAAATCACAGAATAAAGAACCACTACCTATTCTCCTTTGTTATCATACCGTAAAGGCAATCAAGCGCATCGGATAAACCGCCGAGACTGTCAATGAGGCCTTCTTTTACAGCACTTTCTCCGTCAAGAACCGTACCGACATCCATAACGAGTTCTCCGGTTGCAGTCATAAGTTCTCTGAATCTTTCTGATTTCATCGAAGAATTATCTGCAACAAATCTTACTATTCTTTCCTGCATCTTATCAAAATAAGACAATGTTTGAGGAACGCCGAGTACAAGCCCGTTCATTCGCACCGGATGCACAGTCATTGTTGCCGACGGCACAATAAAAGACTTTTTTGCGGAAACCGCCAACGGCACGCCGATTGAATGCCCGCCGCCGAGAACAAGCGATACAGTAGGTTTTCTCATACCGCTTAAAAGTTCCGCAAGCGCAAGCCCGGCTTCAATGTCTCCGCCGACGGTATTCAAAATTATAATCAGACCTTCTATATCTTTGCTTTCTTCTATAGCAACAAGCTGAGGTATAACGTGCTCATATTTTGTTGTTTTGTTTTGCGGCGGCAATATGAAATGCCCTTCAATCTGCCCTATCACAGTAAGGCAATGAATATAATGACCGTCTTTGGAAACAGTAACCGAACCCGTCTCAACAATCTGTTTTATATCGCCGTCCGTATTGTCATCTCCGTCTACCGAAGCATCCGGAAATTCCGTGGGAGATTCTTTTGGAGAAATAGGTTCAATCAAATTACTATAAGTCATAACAATACCCCCATATAAAGTCAAATATCATTATGCCCATAATAACTCATTTTATAACTGTAGTTATTTTAGCACAAATGTTTTTTTATAGCAATAGCTGTTCCAGGTTGATATTTAACATACTGTTATTGCCATTAGTGTAAAAAAGCACTTATTTTTTTACTTTTTCTCAAATTCGAATCAAAAATTCATTTAATTTATAAAAGAATTTAAACTTTTTTTAAAATTTTTATTGACTTTTTCCATTATGACGTATATAATTTAGTTTATTGAGAGGATCAAATATTTTCTGGGCAAAAAAATATTGTTTACCGCCTTTTTAAGCGGTAAGCTTTATTTTTTTGCTTTTTTTAGGTTATTTCGTTTTCAAGCGCAAAGCGGTACACATAAACCTCTTATTTTTATGCAGACTTGCTATGATATAATCTCTGTTTCCCTATTATTAAAGAAAATCATGTTATATGATGAAAATTCACTTGATAATTCATTGACAAAGTATTTTATATGGATTAAAATAAGATTGTTAAAAATGTGAAAAAGTTAGGAGCGATCTATATGGGTTACACAGTAGCTCAAAAGCTTATTAAGTCACATCTTGTCAGCGGAGAAATGAAAGTCGGCAGTGAGGTCGGTCTCAAAATAGACCAGACTCTTACTCAGGATGCAACCGGCACTATGGCATATCTTGAATTTGAAGCCATGGGCATTAAAAGAGTTAAAACAGAGCTTTCGGTTGCTTATGTTGACCATAATACCTTGCAGACAGGATTTGAGAATGCAGATGACCATCGTTTTATAGGCAGTGTTGCAAAGAAACGCGGAATTAGATTTTCTCGTCCGGGAAACGGTATTTGCCATCAAGTACACTTAGAACGTTTCGGCAAACCCGGAAAAACGCTTATTGGCTCTGACAGCCACACACCCACAGGCGGCGGTATAGGTATGCTCGCTATGGGTGCAGGTGGACTTGACGTAGCTGTTGCAATGGGCGGCGGCACATACTATATCACCATGCCGAAAATCGTCAATGTACATCTTACCGGGAAACTCAGCCCTTATGTTACGGCCAAAGACGTAATCCTTGAAGTCCTCAGAAGAATGACTGTTAAGGGCGGTGTAGGCAAAATAATCGAGTATACAGGCGAAGGCGTTAAAACTTTATCCGTTCCGGAGAGAGCAACTATAACTAATATGGGTGCTGAACTTGGAGCAACAACGTCGGTTTTCCCGTCAGATGAAATAACCAAGGCGTTTCTTGAAGCACAAGGCAGAGTTGATGATTGGACAGAGCTTTCTGCCGACAGCGATGCGGTATACGACGAATTTATTGAAATAGACCTTTCTTCTCTTGAGCCTCTTGCAGCTATGCCGCATATGCCCGATAAAGTAAAAAAGGTTTCTGAAATAGGCAAAATAAAAATTGATCAGGTATGCATAGGCTCATGCACAAATTCCTCTTTAATGGATATGCTGAAAGTCGCGGCTATATTAAAGGGACATACCGTTGCCGAAAACGTCAGCCTGAGCATCGCTCCGGGTTCAAAGCAGGTGCTTAATATGCTTGCACTCAACGGAGCACTCTCGGATATGATAAATGCGGGTGCCAGAATTCTCGAAAGCGCTTGCGGACCATGTATAGGTATGGGTCAGTCGCCTAATTCAAAAGGCATTTCTCTCAGAACGTTCAACAGAAACTTTGAGGGACGTTCCGGAACCGCAGACGCAGGAATATACCTTGTAAGCCCCGAGACTGCCGCGGTATCGGCAATCGCCGGTGTATTGACCGATCCGAGAGAAAACGGAGAACCGCTCCACATCCTTATGCCCGACAAATTTATTGTTAATGACAATATGATAGAAATGCCCGCTTCAGAAGAAGACGCAGACAAGGTTGAGGTTATTTACGGTCCAAACATCAAACCGTTCCCAAAAACCGAAAAATTACCGGAGAGCATTGAAGCTAAAGCACTTCTCAAAGTCGGAGATGATATAACCACCGATCATATTATGCCGGCAGGTGCCAAGATACTGCCATATCGCTCAAATATACCTTACCTTTCACAGTTCTGCTTCGGAGTGTGCGACAAGGAATTCCCCGACAGATGTAAAAAAGAAGGCAAAGGAATTATAATCGGCGGCGCCAACTACGGTCAGGGCTCTTCTCGTGAACATGCGGCTTTGGTTCCGCTTTATCTCGGTATAAAGGCGGTTATCACAAAATCATTTGCAAGAATTCACTGTGCAAATCTTATTAATGCCGGTATATTGCCTCTCAACTTTAAAAACCCCGATGATTACGACAAGATTTCCGAGGGCGACCTTCTCAGCCTTGAAAAAGTAAAAGACGAGATACTCTCAGACAAACCTGTGATGTTGCTTAACGAAACAACCGGCGAAAAGTTCGAGCTTAAATATGATTTGTCAACACGCCAAAAGGATATTATCCTTGCAGGCGGTCTTCTCAACTACACAAGAGAATCATTATAATAGGAGGATAAAAATGACTGAAGAAAATTTGCAGGAAGCTTTAAAAAAGTTTGAAGCACTCGTTCGCGAGCAATCGGAACGTTCAGACAGAATTAAAGCTCAAAAGGACAGTATTGACTATGATAAACTTGATAAAATAGTTATCGGCGTTTGCGGCGGAGACGGCATTGGACCGATTATAACAAAAGAATCGGCACGAGTTCTTGAGTATATGCTTGAAGACGATGTTAAGGCCGGAAAAGTTGAGTTTAAAGTCATTGACGGACTTACAATCGAGAACAGAATTGCCCATATGCAGGCTATTCCGGACGATGTTCTGGAAGAGCTTAAATCATGTCACGTTATTTTGAAAGGTCCAACAACGACACCGCAAGCAGGCAGCGGTATGCCAAACATTGAAAGTGCCAATGTTGCCATGAGAAAAGCTCTTGATTTATTTGCAAATGTTCGCCCTGTAAAAGTTCCTGAAAAAGGAATAGATTGGACATTTTTCCGTGAAAATACCGAGGGTGCTTATGCCGTAGGTTCAAAGGGCATAAATGTTGACGACGATCTTGCATTTGATTTTGTTGTAGCAACAAGTGAAGGTTCGGAAAGAATTGCCAAAATGGCGTATGAGTATGCTCGTAAGAATCACAAAGATCGCGTATCAATTATCAACAAAGCTAATGTTATTAAAACGACAGACGGTAAATTCCTCAACATATGCAAAAATATCGGCAAGGAGTACCCTGAAATCACTACTGATGAATGGTATATCGACATAACCACAGCAAAGCTTATTGATGAAAAGCGCCGCAAAGACTTTAAAGTTTTTGTTCTCCCGAATCTATACGGCGATATTATAACCGACGAAGCTGCCGAATTCCAAGGCGGCGTCGGCACGGCAGGAAGTGCTAATCTCGGGAAAAGATATGCAATGTTCGAAGCTATACACGGTTCTGCTCCGCGTATGATTTCCGAAGGAAGAGGTCAATATGCCGATCCTTGCTCCATGCTTCGTGCTACAGTTATGCTTCTGTCGCACATCGGTAAACAAGACAAAGCAGATCTTCTTGAAAAGGCTCTGGATTACTGTATGTTCACCGATAAAAAATATGTAATTACCGGACGAGAAGACGGTGCAACGTGCAGCGAATTCGGCGATTATGTAATGGAAACCGTTCAAAAGCTTTCAAAGTGAGGTGAACTGAGTAATGGCAAAAAATGATTCGGTATCGTTATCTGTTGTTAAAAGACTTCCGAGATATTATCGCTTTTTAGGTGAAATAAAAAAGAACGGAACAGTTCGTATATCATCCGGTGAGTTATCAAAAAGAATGGGTTTTACCGCTTCACAAATTCGCCAGGATCTTAATTGCTTCGGTGGCTTCGGTCAGCAAGGATACGGATATAATGTTGAACAGCTGTACAAAGAAATAGGTTCTATACTCGGTGTCAACAATCATCTTAAGACTATACTAATAGGTGCAGGAAATCTCGGTCACGCCATAGCTTCTCATATGTCTTTTGAAGCACGCGGGTTTAACCTCATCGGTATTTTTGATAAAAACGAAGCACTTGCAGGCAAGCTTGTACGTAACATACCCATAAGACATATTAACGGTCTGTATGATTTTTGTCGCGACAACTCCCCTGCCGTTGCAGTACTTTGTATACCAAGCGATAATGCAAAAGAAATTGTTGATGAGCTTGTTAAACTCGGTGTAAAAGGTTTTTGGAATTTCAGTCATTATGATATTGCTTCGGATTACCCAAATGTTGCAGTTGAAAATGTACATCTTTCCGACAGCCTTATGACTCTCAGTTATCATGTAAGTAACCTTTAATTACAATCAATACAAAAAAACGATATCGAAGTTAAATCTTCGATATCGTTTTTTATTTATTCTCAATTAAACTTTTAAGAGACCTTAAAAAATCTTCATTTTGAAAATCTTTTCGTTTATGCGGTCCTTTCGTTCTGCCGCCAGACATACGAATTTCACGAGAAATATGCCTTGACTGCAAAAGAAAGTCAATGTTATTGTCAGTATAAATCAAACCGTTTTGATTTATAGCCCTTGCATTCTTTGCAAGGCACATAGCTGCAAGACCATAATCCTGCGTTACCACAATATCGCCGGGTGATATAAGATTGACTATTTTGTAATCTGCACTGTCTTTGCCTTTTGAAACTGTAATAACACTTGCATAATTAAACGAAAATTCATGAGAAGTATCACATACAACATAGCACTCTATATTGTGTTGTTTGGCAAAATTAATGGCTGATTCAGTGACAGGACATCCGTCGGCATCAATAAAAATACGCATTTTATTCTTCTGCAAGTGCATTTAGTTTTTCAATACACTGCTTACAAATTTTATTTCCTTTATACTCTACAATATCATCTACACTATCGCAAAAAATACACGCCGGAACATATTTTTTTAAAACGATGGAGTCGTCATCAGTATATATCTCTACGGCACTTTTACCTGCTACGAGGTTCAAAAGCTTACGGGTCTCGGTCGGCAGTACCACCCTGCCCATTTTATCAATTCCACGGACCATGCCCGTAGATTTCATAATATTCACTCCTAACATTCAACAAAAAGCAACATTCGGAACTTCCTTTTGACATAATATAGCATTTTAAAATTATTATGTCAACGAAAATGCAATATCTATTTATCATTTCATATGAATATACATGGTATCGGTGATAGAAGTGATGAATTATATATGGTGTGCCATAATTCTTCTAAGCGTAATATTTTCATTTATTTGTGGCAGCACAGAGGGCTTATCAAGTGCTATTATTGCATCCGGCAAACAATCGGTTGAATTTTTGCTATCTGTATTAGGGGTATTTTGCTTTTGGGGTGGCATTATGAATATTATAGAAAAATCAGGCTTAAATAAATTATTTTCAAAGGCCCTGTCCCCTATTATTAAGCTTTTATTTAAAGATGTAAAACCAAAAAGCAAACTTTTTGACGCAATAAGTCTCAGCATGGCAGCAGGACTGTTAGGACTTGGAAACGCCTCGACTCCGCTTGGTATATTGGTTATGAAAGAGTTTGCAAAAGACAGACCTAACGGATATACAGCCACAAACAATATGGTTATGTTTGTTGTCTTAAACTCAACAGCTTTAAAGGTGTTTCCGTCTACAATAGCAGCTGTAAGGCAAAATAACGGTGCCGCAAATCCCTTGGACTTTGTGGCGGCTTCGCTCGTAGCCTCATTTGCATCGGTCGCAACAGGTATTATTTTGACAAAGATGCTCGGTGGTAAAAAATATGAATAAAATAGGTGCTTACATATTCATTATTTTCATTGCAGGGACAGTATGTTATTCGCTCTTGAAAAAGAGAAACGTCTTTCAGGATTTTACCGATGGCGTGCCGTCAGGACTCAAAACCGGATTGGCCATCTTCCCGGCGATTACGGCAATGATGCTGGCAGTAAATATGTTTACAAAATCGGGTCTCTGCGATTACTTCACAAAACTTATAACGCCTTTTTTTACAAATATCGGTATCCCTGCCGAACTGATACCTCTGATAACACTAACTCCGCTGTCGGGCAGCGGGTCCCTAAGCATATTTGAAAATCTGCTCAAAGACTATGGCTGCGACTCATTTATAGGCAGATGTGCTTCCGCTGTAATGGCGTCAACTGAAACCACTTTTTATGTAATAACAGTTTATTACGGAGCAATAGGTATAAAAAAGATAAGGCACACAGCTTTTGCTTCGCTGTGTGCCAATATGGTTAGTGTAATTACAGCAACCCTAATGGTGAAGCTTATTACTTTTCAATAAGAGAAACACCTGTCATCTCAGCAGGTTTTGCAAGTCCCATAATGTCAAGCATTGTAGGCGCAAGGTCGCAGAGTCTGCCGCCATTTTGTTTGAGCTTGCAATCATAACCTACTACAATCAACGGAACGGGATTGGTTGTGTGGGCAGTAAACGGTGTTCCGTCTTCGGCATACATTTTATCTGCATTACCGTGGTCCGCGGTTATAAGTGTAACGCCGCCCATCTTATTGACTGCATCAACAAGCTTACCGACGCATTCATCAACAGTTTCAACAGCTTTTACCGCCGCAGGGAAAACACCCGTGTGCCCCACCATATCACAGTTAGCGTAGTTAAGAATTACAACATCGTATTTTCCGCTGAGTATTCTCTCACAAGCGGCGTCGCAAACCTCATAAGCACTCATCTCAGGCTTCAAGTCAAATGTTGAAATTTTGGGTGAGTCGATAAGGACTCTGTCTTCGCCCGGATATACTTTTTCTTCTCCGCCGTTAAAGAAAAATGTAACGTGCGCATATTTTTGTGTCTCAGCTATACGAAGCTGTGTTTTGCCGAGAGAAGAAAGATATTCTCCCATAGTATTTTTAAGAGCCTCAGGTGCAAAAGCGACCTTAACATTCGGCATAGTCTCATCATACTGAGTCATGCAAACATAATAAAGCGGGAAATACTTCCTTTCGAATCCCTTAAATTCAGGATCCACAAAAGCTCTTGTTATTTCTCTTGCACGGTCCGGACGGAAATTAAAGAATACCACAGAATCATTTTCCTTAATTTTGCCGTCTTCGGAGCATACTGTGGGCATAACAAATTCGTCTGTAAGATGCTTACCGTCACCATCGATTGTCTCATAAGACTTTTCGACTGCATCAACGGCGTTTGAATTGTGTACGCCTTCACCGTTGACCATAGCCCTGTATGCCATTCCGACTCTATCCCACATATTGTCACGGTCCATAGCATAAAATCTGCCCATTAAGGTAGCAATTTTGCCAACACCGATTTCGCTCATTTTATCTTCAAGCTCTTTTATATACTCAACGCCGGATGCCGGAGGTACGTCACGACCGTCAAGAAGACAATGAACATAAACGTCCTTAATGCCGTTGCGTTTAGCGAGTTCCAGTAAGGCATAAAGATGAGTATTGTGGCTGTGTACGCCGCCGTCGGATAAAAGGCCTATCAAGTGGAGAGCCGTACCGTATTTTTTGCAATTTTCAACCGCACCCATAAATGCCGGATTCTTAAAGAAATCACCGTCGGTTATTGCCTTAGTAATTCTTGTGAGTTCCTGATAAACAACTCTGCCGGCACCGATATTTGTATGACCTACCTCGCTGTTACCCATTTGACCGTCCGGAAGGCCTACATCCATTCCTGAAGCCCCAATATATGTCATGGGATCATTCTTCATAAATTCATCTAACCGCGGAGTATTAGCAGCTTTTATCGCATTGCCGTAATCGGACGGGTTGTGGCCGAAGCCGTCCATTATACATAAAACAACAGGTTTTTTCATTCAAATCACCTTATCTAACTATTCAATCATTATTTAGAAGCAGCGGCAACTATTACGGAGAAATCCTGGGCTTTAAGAGACGCACCACCGATAAGTCCGCCGTCAACATTTACTTTAGAAAGAAGTTCTTCGGCATTTTTCGCATTCATTGAACCGCCGTACTGAACTGTTACGCTCTCTGCAGCATCTTTACCGTAGGCTTCCTCGATAGCAGCTCTTACAAAGCCGTTACCCTCATCAGCCTGATCGGATGTGGCTGTTACGCCGGTACCGATTGCCCAAACAGGCTCATAAGCGATTATGACATTTGCAAGCTGTTCCTTTGTTACATTTGTAAGTGCCATCTTAGTCTGGAATTTCAAAAGAGTTTCAGTATAACCAAGTTCTCTCTGCTCAAGTGTTTCACCGACACAAATTATAGTCTTAAAGCCTGCGTTCAAAGCAGCAAGAGCACGAAGGTTAACGGTCTGGTCGGTTTCACCGAAGTATGTTCTTCTCTCCGAGTGACCGACAATAACGTATTCAACTCCAGCTTCCTTGAGCATGTCTGCCGAAACCTCGCCGGTAAATGCACCCGAAGCCTTAAAGTGAATATTTTCCGCACCGATTTTTATATTGGAACCTTTAGCGGCCTCAACAGCGGCGGGGATATCAATATAAGGTACGCAGAGAACCACATCACAATCTGCATCCTTTACAAGCGGCTTCATCTCCTCAATAAGAGCCTTAGCTTCACTCGGAGTCTTGTTCATTTTCCAGTTACCTGCGATAACAGCTTTACGAAGTGCTTTATTCATAATTATTACTCCTTTATCATAATTAACAGGTGAGTAAAATACTCACCTGTATTTTATTATTTCTTGTCGTTAAGAGCTGCAATACCGGGAAGTTCTTTGCCTTCAAGATATTCAAGTGAAGCACCGCCGCCGGTCGATATATGAGACATCTTATCAGCAAAGCCAAGCTTCTGTATGGCTGCCGCAGAGTCTCCGCCGCCTATAATCGAAATGGCGTTACTATCAGCAATGGCGGTAGCAACCGCTATTGTTCCGGCTGCAAAGTTATCCCACTCGGAAACGCCCATAGGCCCGTTCCAAATTACGGTACCGGCATCTTTAACAGCATCGGCAAAAAGCTGCTGAGTCTTAGGTCCTATGTCAAGTCCCATCCAACCGTCGGGAATTTCGTCGGAATTAACAACCATTGCTTCGGTATCGGGTTTATACTCTTTACCCACCTTATTATCAACGGGAATAAGGAATTTAATACCTTTAGCTTTAGCCTTATCCATCATTTCCTTAGCAAGGTCAACTTTATCAGCCTCGAGAAGAGAATCACCTATATTGTGGCCGAGAGCCTTCATAAATGTATAAGCCATACCGCCGCCGATGATAAGAGTATCACACTTGTCAATTAAATTTGTGATTACGCCGATTTTATCAGAAACCTTTGCTCCGCCGAGAATTGCAACAAGCGGTCTCTTCGGATTTTCCAAAGCTCCGCCGATAAACTTAATTTCTTTCTGAATAAGATATCCGCATGCTGCGGGAAGATATGCGGCAACGCCGGCAGTTGAAGAATGAGCTCTGTGCGCTGAACCGAAAGCATCATTTACATAAAGATCTGCAAGAGATGCAAATGCCTTTGAAAGCTCGGGATCATTTTTAGTCTCGCCGGGTTCAAAACGAACATTTTCAAGAAGCATTACTTCGCCGTCTTTAAGCGAGGCGGCAAGAGCTTGAGCGCTCGGGCCGACAACATCGTCAGCCATTTTAACTTTCAGACCGAGAAGCTCAGAGAGACGAGCTGCAACGGGCTTCATAGAAAACTCGGGATTTACCTGTCCTTTCGGTCTGCCGAGATGAGAGCAAAGGATAACCTTGGCTCCGTTCTTTATAAGATACTGAATTGTGGGAAGAGAAGCTACTATTCTCTTGTCGCTTGTTATAACGCCGTTTTCCATTTTAACGTTAAAGTCGCAACGAACGAGAACTCTCTTACCTTTGACATCGAAATCTTCGACTGTCATTTTGTTTAAAGCACTACTCATTTTTTACATCCTTTCGGTTGTTAATTAACATTTTTCATCTTGTTTATTTTATAACAAACTTAGATTTTTTTCAAGTATCGCTATGGATAATGGACAGAAAATATTGATTATTTTTTGTAAATTTTGCACAACAATCAAATTGTATATGCAGACTTGATTTCTTCCGCCCTTTTAAGCACCATATTTTTCAGCTCATTTGGAGAGGTTACTTGAATTTTTCCTCCGAATTGAATAATCCATGAAACTAATCCGTCATTTACGGCTGAATTGGCATTTAAAACAAATTTTGACGGACCGTTTTTGTGTATATTAGCATCCTCTCCGAATCTGTCAAGCACATTTTCGACAATTTCATTACTGCACAATAAAGAAATCGGCTTAGGTTCGCCGGAAAACATACCGAAGTGCTTGCTTGCATAATCGGCGGAATCAAAGCTGAATTTGTAAGGAGACACTTCCGAAAACGGTCGGGAAAAAGAATCGTCAATAATCTCTGTATGTTTGATTCTGTCAATTCTCATAATCATAAGATTATCGTATTTTTCTTTGTTACCGACAAGATAATAGTGGTCACTTGACCAAATTAAAGAATAAGGACTTATTATATGCTCTTTTTCCTCATAAGCTTGGTCAGGATTATCCGATAATATACGCCTGCGATATATTATTTTTACTTTACGGTTATCGTTTATAGCACGGTCAAGCTTATCAATTGTATAATACAGCTCTTCATTTTTACATTTCGGCCTATTATCAACATAAACCTGAGATTTGATTTTTTTTGCTTGTTCTGCACTTGTAAGAGTAAATATCTTATTCAGAAGCTGTTTTGTTTTTTTAGCCGAAATAAAATTTGCAGCTTGAACCGCATCACTTAACAGTCTCAGCTCGGCAAGCTCAAAGTCACGACTTGCAAGGAAGTAGCCGCCGCCGGAACCGTTACTCTTAATTATATCATATCCAAAATCAATAAGGATTGAAATATCGCTGTATATTGATTTCCGCTCTGCGGCAATACCGTGATTTAACAAGTAAAGCTTTATATCCTCGGCATGCGCAATGTGGTTCTCATCGGTATTCTCCTGCAAAAACTTCAGTATATAAAGAAGCTTAAGTTTTTGATTGTTTGTCGCCGCCATATATATCCTCTCAATATCTTAACTGACTGTTAATGTCCTTCAAAACATTCTCATCAATTTTTAAAACTGCTCTGTCATATGTATAAATTCCGTTAACTTCATTTTCAACATCGCTTACCTGAGTATAAACGGTACCGGATAAGCCCTTATCTATTATTGGGATAATTTGCTTATCCAGCAGCTTTTTATAGGCCTTCGTAAGACTTTCTTTAGATTTAAACATAAGATACCCGAATGCTTTTTTCTCGTTCCAAGTATGACCCCGAACTATATTCGAATAGCCGCCGAATTCAGTAACAACAAAAGCACGCTTTTTTGATTTTCTCAGATGAATCGGGAGGATATATTTATGCATACTGTCAATATCTCCGCCTCCCTGATCATACCAACCGCTTGCGTGGTCAATAACACGATGGCTGTCAAGGCTTCTGACAAAATCGCAGACTTTCAAAGCATCAAACTGCCCCCATGCCTCATTAAACGGAACCCAGCAGTAAATTGACGTGACGCTGTAAAGCTGTTTTATCATTTCTTCAAGCTCTTCATAGTAGTTGCGACGCCATTTTTTATCGCCGCGGCTGAATCTGTTGTATTTGTTATCCTTGAGTTTATAAATACCTACATTAGGTAAAACTCCTGCGTAGAAATCTCCGATGTACGCTCCGCCGCTTACCATATCCTGCCAAACAAGCATGCCGAGTCTGTCGCAATGATAATACCAACGCATCGGCTCAACCTTAATATGTTTTCTCAACATATTAAATCCGAGACGTTTCATTTCAGAAATATCAAATATCATAGCCTCATCCGTAGGCGCCGTAAGTCCTCCGTCGCACCAATAGCCCTGATCCAAAAGTCCCTTTTGGAAATACGGTTCATTGTTAAGGAAAAGACGTGTTATTCCCTTTTTGTCGCGCCCTATTGAGAACTTTCTCATGCCGAAATAGCTTTTAACAGAATCTACCGCTTTATCTCCAACGGAAACGGTAATAAACAAATCATAAAGTTTGGGATTTTCGGGCGACCAATATTCGTACTTTTTAAGCTTGATTTCGTCATGCTGCTTAACTGTTTTCTCGGCTATAACGCTGTCGCCGTCCATTATCCGGGCTTTAATTTTAACGCCTTTCATTTCGGCGGATAAGTCTATATCAATTGATATAAGATTGTTATCAATATCGGGAACAACATCAAGCTTTCTGATATAACAGCTGTCAACCGCCTCCAGCCAAACTGTCTGCCAAATGCCGGATGTAGCCGTATACCAAAAGCCGTGCGTTTTGTTAACCTGTTTTCCTCGTTGCTGCCAGCCAGAATCCGTTGGGTCAAATACACAAACGGAAAGTTCATTTTCACCGTCACGTAAAAAGTCGGTAATATCAAAAGTAAATGCGCAATAACCGCCGATATGTGAACCTACAAAGGTGTCGTTAATATATACTTTGCATTCCCAATCAACTGCTCCGAAATGTAAAAGAATACTCTTTCCTTTCAAATTGTCGTTTAATGAAAATTTTTTAAAATACCAAAGTCTTTCGGTGGGCTTTAATCCCTTTTCGACCTTTGACAAAAAACACTCGGGAGCAAATGGAACTAAAATCTTTCCGTCAATATCATTCGGCTTTTTCTCACTGCTGTCTGATATTTTATAATCATAAAGGCCGTTAAGATTTTGCCATCCGTCGCGCACAAGCTGAGGCCGCGGATATTCCGGCAGCGGCATCGTATCTGAAACCTTGTCGGTGAAAATGCTTCTCATTGCTACAACTCCCTTTTGTACAATAATTGATAATTATTATATAACAAAATGTCTAATTTGTCTATTGATATTGAAAAAAACATTTGGTATAATAACGGAAATTTGCGGATATGGTGAAATTGGCAGACACGCAAGATTTAGGATCTTGTGCCGAAAAGCGTGCAGGTTCAAGTCCTGTTATCCGCACCATCGCTTCGCGGCTGCAACCGTGAACTACGAAGAACAAGCGTGAATATAGGCGTATCAAGGGTTTTTAGATAATTTCACCCTTTCTATCCCTCACATTCACTCTTGTTCACTCCATAATTACAGTAAATCAGGGATATTACAGTAAAAATTATACCTGACTTATACAATTTTAAATGAGAAATTAGAAATAAAATCGGCTCGTATGTCGGTTTTATTTTTTTAATTTTTTTCGGTTAAGTGGTTATGATAAACTGTTTTCATTTAAATATGTATTCTATCAGCTTAATAGCACTATATTTGTACCAATATGTAACACTATTAGTTATAGCATAAAAGCGCTCCTCCTGATGTGCAACCTACATCAAGATGGGTATATTATATTACGAACGACAAAAATATTACGTATCAGCACACTTTAGATATTTGTTAACTACATTTGTGCTGATACGTAACATTTTAATAGCGTTTACAACATCTTGCGTGTCTATTTTTGATATATCAAATGACATTCTTTACACCTCTTCTTTCTCTCATCAATCCTTTACCTCCTCAACCGCGAATAATGCAGATTTCAGGTTAACCCAAATCTTACACGTACCCTTGTATTTTATAGGGCAAAAGTTTTCGCATGAACAAATACAACACGGATTGCTTTTCACGAAAAAAACGTCTTATTTGCCCTTAAATGCAAAAAAACACCCCTACTTTCGTTTTGAAAGCAGGGGGTGCTTTACATGGTTAAAAACAATTCGCTTGGACGCAAAGGCCGCAAGTATCAGCTATATTTTGTTATTGGCAGCTTTATATCTTCGCCATTAAGGGTAATAACATATTCGCTATCCATATTATTTATGCAAGCATAGTAATGATAAACCGGTTCAATATCTGCTGACTGATTCTGTATTACGGAGATGAAGTTGGAACCACGATTGTCAGTTATATTGATTTGACCGCCATCAGTATCAAACAATGCGATATAATAATCCGAAGAGTTCTTATATCTGTATATATGAATAGATATTCCGTTGCAAAAATACTGAAACATATCTTTTGTTGCCAATGCACTGCTAATTTTCCAGCCTTTTTGCGTTTTAGGGACAATTTTATAAGTATTCACATTGTTTTTGCTTGCAATCACAAAGCTTGTTTCCGTTCCGCTGACTATATTGTCTATATCCCAAGAGTTTGTATAACGAAATGCTTTCTCAGGAGTAGAAAAGGTAATAAATGCGTTTTCAAACGGAATCAGGTACAACAAGCTGACAGTTATTGAAACAGCTATAAATGCTGCAATACAACATTTACGCTTATATATTGTTTTAGTATATTTAATAAGGACAAAGAGAACAATAGCAATTATGAACCCAATGCCTAATCTGAACATTCCATACAACATTTTTTCTCCTTTCATACTGTGCCGGCACCGGTTGTGGAATCGTTTCCGGAGCTTGGGCTGGCTCACCTGAGGTTAGAAAATAGGCAATGGCTAAAAGCGCATATCCACTAAAACCTACATCGGTATATATTGTTTTCGTGGTTTTATCATCCCACTTAATTTCTGTAGTTCCAGTATATACAATAGCATATTCTATTGGTCATTCGATAACATCCGAAACAATTCTTTCATGTCGTTTTCAATATCATCAGTGTCTGAATATAGTGATGCTTTTGCTTGTAAAAAGCTCCTTTCTATTGATGACACCATCCATGTAGCTGATAATGAATAATAATCTGCTTCGCCATCAGCACTTTTTACTTGTACCTCTTTGCCGTCTCTCTGAACTTCACAACATACATAACACGCATAACCAATACGAAACGGCAAACGACAGTTAGAACGCCTCTCGGTAGAAAAATCAATCCAAAAAAGTCTAACTTTAAGAGAACAATCGTATTGTTCAAACAATGATGTATAGGTACTAATAATCTTAGAATATGTTTTAAGCATTATATCTTCATGATTTATGATACGCTGTGCCTTACTTTTATCATATGCAAATTTCATCAAAATCTCCTTCCAAATAGTGTCCAGTGAATTGAACGTCCTGTAATTCCACCTGTTTTTGGATTCCATGTGTTCCGCTGCCAGTGCCATTGCTGGTGAGGACCACTTTTATGAGGAGAGTGGAATGGAAGTATGCGATATAACATCTCATAAAGTGTCATAAAGATTTTGTAATCTCAAAACACACTCTCCTAAAGCGGTATGAGACAAATCATTTAGTGAATCTGTTATCAAATATGATGATTCCAAAAGTCTTTGTTTCTTTCCATACTTGAAATAAATTTTACCTTTATTTGCATACGATAGCAATTCGCTTATTTCAGGAACGATGACTTTTTGTATTTGTTCTAAATTCCACAATGACTCTTTCCCATCAAGTATTGCATTTTTTCTTTTTCCGCGCAATCCAATATGTCAACCAACGAGTAAATAAATAAGTTATTTTTCTTCATCACATTATCCTCCTATCCTAATACAGATATCCACCACTGTACACCACCGCCGGATTGCCCGAATAATGGTGCGGCTGCTCCACCCGTAGCAACAGTCGCAGCGCCTCCAATTCCAATTGCAAGTGCGCCAATACCAACTTTAACCAAATTTGTAGCCCATTTGGGCCAGTGCCCAGTATCATCTGTCATATTGGACTGGGTTGCTAAAGCAATAAGTAAATAGATTGTTTTCGATAATGTGATAATTACCGCCGTCAATTATTTCGGAACCGTCCGCATTCAAGAACCTGCCGACTTCGGGAGAATAATAGCGTGATTTGAGGTGGTAATAACCCGTCTCGCCGTCGTAATAGTAGCTTCTGTACCGCAGAGGGTTCGTTTGAGCCAAGGCGGTGTATTATAAAATAAATATACACACTTCAACTGTTTCGCACGGCTTTCAACACCCAGAACCGTTCTCTGTATTATTATCTGCCAACAATTTAACGTCTTGCTCGTAATCGGTGTCAACGGAAATGGTTTCAACCATTTCCAAATCAATTACGGTAACACCGCTGTATTTACCGTATTCATTTACGGTTTCAAGCTCAATTTGGGTGTCGGAAAAGCTTTTCAAAAAACCGGTTACGCTGTTCTCTTCATCCTCCAACGAAACCAAAAGTTTGCTGTTTTCAGCAAATTTCAGCAATGAGAAGAGAATATTTCCTTCATCAGGTTCAAATTGCGGGTGACTTTGATGTTTTAATTTATACAGCGTTCCGATTTTATTTTCATACTCTCCGTCATAATCGACACGATAAACATTGCTTGCATATTCATATACAAATCCGTCGTATTCGCCACGTGTGTTAATGTGGGCTATCAGCACCTCGTCATCATTACAGGCGGTAATATATCCCGTCAGATGATGGCATGTGTCCTCTTTATCGAGGTATACGTTTGCAACCTTTCGCTTGTCTCGACAAAATTTTATGCTGTTTATAATATCCATATTATTTTACCTCCTTCTTTTCCAAGACGGTTTCATCTTTTTCTTTTCACTTTGACGCCCCGGTCTTGGTCTTGTATGTTTGTCATTAGTTTTTCTCTTTGAACCATTTCTAGTAGTCCTGTGTCCGGCAGACTGTGAACCATTTTTAGTAGTTTTTTTCCCAGATGTTTTATCGTAAACTATTTTTATTGCTAATACAATAGTTACAACAGCCATTCCAACAAGTACTACTTGACCAATAATATTCCATGCATTTGCCCCGGCAAACGCCCATACATATAAACCATAACCTCCTGCTATAGCTATTGCGCTATTTCCATCATAATCAACCATATTTACAGGATTATTAAGGCAATATGCAAATAAATTATTCTCAAGAACATTATTTTGGTCTTCATCAAGTACATCAACACTATCAGCATTTATAAACCTGCACAATTGTGGCTGTGTCTTTCCGGACGGTTACCTGCTGAAACAAAATGCCGTCTACCGGCAAGCAGCGCCGCTCGGATACCACGGCATTTGTCAGGACTATTCCTGAAACCTTTAAGGGTTTGGGATTCTCCCAACAATTTGCCTTTTGTCCCCAAAAGGTGATGCTTGTCCAGATGGAATAGGCTTTAACAGTAGACTAAAAATTAGTCGTTGTCATTTAAAACCACTTCTATCCCTAATAATTCTCGCTTAAGTGTTGGAAGTTTTTGGCAAAATTTTTCCAGTAATCCTATCTCCGTATTGAGATAAAAGCAACAGTTGTGACTACTGTAATTCCCACCATCATCCAATTCCATATATACTTCTATCAAAATATGTCCCAACTTATCTTTGTGTATAAATTCAAATGTTATGCATGCGGTGGAATCATCTCCTTTTTTACCATTTTCCCAAAAAAATTCTTTTGTTTTACCTTTAATAAAATCATTTAAGCCATTAAATAATGTATCAATGCTATCATCTGATATATATATATCATTTGTAGCTACAACATGACTAGACGCACAGGTGATTTTAACCTGATAGCAAAAAATATCCTGCCAAATCTTTTCTATTAAAATATAATCCGTCATTTGCTCCTCCATATTTATTTAAATTTAAAATCATCAAATATTTTTAATGTCTGGTTATAAACATAATGAATATTGATATTGCCTTGTGATGTAGGAACAATTTGCTGCATCTTAACCCACCCTTCAGAAGCTGGCCAACGGGAATCGTTCATAGCTATATCCAGTCGATGACCCGCTGACGGATTTGACTTTACTTGTTCCATTGCAAGTTGTTCTCTTAAATTAACCGGTTGTGTTCTACCTGTTGAACCTCGTGATATTGGTTGATTTGTTTTGGGCGAAGTTGAAGAACCCTTTGTAGATACATACGCACTTCCCCCACCTAAAATAGCACCGCCTGCGGTTGCCGCAACAGTTCCCCAATTGCCCTTTGAATTAAACTCTTTTACTGATCTGGATGTAGAAGCAGCCGTTGCTACCGCCATTCCGTAAACTGTTGCTGATCCAATAAATGCTCCGGCGGCTATAGTAGACGCTGTTGTTGCAGCGGCCATTCCGCTTCCAACGGCTGCAACTGCACCTGCTGCTGCCGCAAATTCTCCCGCAGTGACAACTGTTGCTACCGCACATGCCGCAACAATTGCCGCGCCAAGCGCCCAATGCCACCACGCTTCGCCGGTAGGGTCAATTCTGTTCACAGGGTTGTTTCCACAATAGGCAAACAGGTTTAGTCCAATTAAATCACTGCCCGTAGTAAGCTGTCCGTCCGCATTCAAGAACCTGCCGACTTCGGGAGAATAATAGCGTGATTTGAGGTGGTAATAACCCGTCTCGGATGGATTCTGCTATGTACCCCAGAGGGATGATTTTTCGGAATGTTACTAGGCCGAAAAGAGCGCTATGTACCGGCAAGCAGCGCCGCTCGAATACCACGGCACTTGTCAGGAATTCCTTGAAACCTTTAAGGGCTTGTGATTATCCCAGTAGAATGTTAAAAATTTGTCGTTAATATTTCAATGAAATACTTATCCACATCCTGACTTTCGTCAAAATATTCTGATATATGTTCTCTGACTCTTTTCCGTTTCCTTTCAATTTCTTTATCAGAACGGTTATCCAACGCAAATAGTAGTTGTGCAAACATGTTCCCATTTTTGCTTGCTTTTTCAATTTGAATTTTCCCTTGTTGTTCTATTGCAGTATACTCCACTCCGGAATTGAGAAACAAATCCGGTCTAACTTCCATCATATATCCAAATAGCCATTGGCAGTTCTCATTAGCAGAAAATGCAGAATTGAAATACTTGAAACAATGACACAACATATCGGTCAATGTGTCATATTCGCCTTTTTTCAATGAAAGTACCGGTCCATCTAAAGTCAAGGTATACCAAGTGTTAACCGATAGTTTCAAAAACAGCGAAACATTTTTTCTATCTGCTGTCAGCTTTTCGTGCGAATACCGGACACAATCAATCCATTTTCCCTCAAGCTCAAGCTTTCGAGTATATTCATCGCTGTATAAAATCATATTATCACCTTGTTTTCACCCATGCATCAGATATTTTAATTACACCGTCAATAATAGCATACCGGACGACAACATTATTTCTAACTGCTTTGTAAATTAAAGCTCTACCTTGTCTGTTAATCAGCGTCGTTGCACCTTTTTTATAGTAGTGTTAATTAAACCTTTAACATTTTTCCAAGTAGCATTTCTAAAGACTCGTCCCCATGCATGTTTGCTTTGCATAATATGATGTATTGTGTTTCTACTTACAGATGAAAGCGACCTTGAAACAGATTTTATAACTAATCCACTTGAGGTTTTTGCCCCCAGAGCAACACCTACGCCATAGCGTACAAATCCCCCTATTGCACCTCCAATAACTGCACCAACCAATGTAGATATTACAAACTCTCCTGTGGGGTCAAAATTGTTAGCGGGATTGTTGAAACAATAAGCATACACATCGTATCCAAGAATTTCAGAACCTTCGTCAAATTCACCATAATCAACATTAGGTTCAGGGCTAATCCACCTGCCGACTTCAGGAGAATAATAGCGTGATTTGAGGTGGTAATAGCCCGTCTCGGCTGGATTCTGCTATGTACCCCGGAGGGGGTGTCACCCCTCCGTGGCTGTGTCTTTTCGGACGGTTACCTGCTGAAACAAAATGCCGTCTACCGGCAAGCTGCGCCGCTCGAATACCACGGCACTTGTCAGGAGTACTGCCGAAATCTTTAGAAACTTGGAATTATCCCAGCGGTTGCCTTTTGCCCCAAAAGGCGATGCTTGCTGGTATAAGTTATTTAAGAACAGTTTAACAGAATTTCATATCCAACCGGATTTTTCTTTAACTGAATTAAACATTGCCATTATAGTAATTCCATTCAATACTCTATTCGTTGTGATAACCACCTCTCCACCGCAAAATACACCGCTTTTTGCGAACCTTTGTACGGTGTTATCTTAATATTACTGTCAACAATACAGTATAATCTTTAAAGCCATGCTTTAAAATTGTCTATCATATATGTCTCGAAACGTTTCCAATTTACATTGTATGAATTTAAATCTTCATTATCTACTCGCTTGATATTACCTACATTCCCCAAAAATGTCAGTTGATTTTTAGGTATTGCTCTTGATGATGTGTTAAGTAGTGTTAATAAATATTGCTTTTTCATACTAGGATTATTTTTATATGCTATTGGCTTATAAAATTGGGGTATAAAGTCAATATTGCTTAACGAAGTTATGTCCGATAAAACATTATCAACTTTTTTGTAAAAATACACAACAGGTACTACGTGACCTGGATACCACGTGTTTTCGGCTACTTTCACAAAATAAACATACTTCTGATAAAAATCATTTTCTTTGGCATATTCGCTATTGAATTGATAGGCAAAAACATCCCCTATTTTCCAGTCACACTTATAAAGACGGTGCTGTGAAATTTTCTTTTCAGGAGGTTGAGGGGATTTTAGCTTTTGTTGCAATTCCATCAATACCTTTTCTCTTGTGACCGCAAGTTCAGGATTTTCTTCTTGCCAAACCGCTAAATCTCCACCTTTGTCAAGCCATGCAAGAGCCTGTTCTTTTACCTCTGGTAATAACCGCCCTAAATTCCATTGCGTGTCTGCTAAGGCAAACCAGAAAACTGGTGCACAAAAGACATCATCTAACTCGCAAGTGTACTCTTCAATCAACTCATTTGTGATTTGCTGGACAGTTTTCCCTTTTCGCAAATCAGCAAATCGGTCTTTAATATCAAGTGCTGTATCATTTTCATATAATCTTGCTCCCCAAGCTCCCATTTTCTCATCTCCTTAATTTTCAGTCCAATAGCAGCATCCGCGTTAATAAATCTACCGATCTCAGGATCGTAATAACGGCTGGATACATAGTAGAACCCCGTCTCGCTGTCATAATAGTAGCTTCTGTACCGCAGAGGGTTCGTTTGAGCCAAGGCGGTGTTGCCGGTTATTCGGGTTACGTTACCCAAGCGTCGTAGTAATAGTTTGCAAATACGGTGTCATTTTTATCGGCTATTGCGACTATATCGTTTTGTACATTCTACATATCAGCACAAATGTTGTTAAATATCTCCGTTAGTTGGCATCGGCGGTTACGTGCTAACTTTGTACTACTTTTAACTTGCCGACGGAATGATATAGGCTTCTGAAGCCGGACTATACGTGTAAATGGATGTTACATACAACCATTTGTTTTGCTGTAAATCATATTCCAAAAGAACAGCATATGCACCGCCTAAATCATCTGTGCATTCACCGAACGCATAGATTTTTCCGTTAATATACTGAATGGCATTGTCAACGAAAAAATCGTTTATGAAGTTACAACCGGTAACACGGATTTTTCTGTCTTTAAAAGAATAAACGGTTGAAACTCCGGTGCTTTCTTGGCTTATGTCATAAAATGAAAACGTCTTTTCCCATTGCGGAGTATGAATCTTTATGGCATTATCGCCGGCATACTCGCCGTATATTTCCTGTACGGGAAATTCAAAATCGTCATAACCGTATTCTTTTGCCGAACCCGATTTTAAATCGTATTCCCAAACAGAAGCATAGTCGTTGAGTACAATTTTACCGTCAAAATAATATCCGTTTCGCTTGCTGTATTCTGCTAAATTCATAAAATCGTCATACGCTGCGGCAGGATTTTCAAACACAAAATGAGTCTGAATAATATGCGTCTTTAAATCTGCGGAAGATATACACCACTGCTTATTTGTTTTATCCGACTCGGAACATATAAAATAAGCTCTGTTATCGTAAATACAAAGTGTATCATAATAAGTTTTATGCTTCTTTTCACACAAATCAAAAAGCGAAATTACTTTTTTGCCCTTATATATATTGCCGTATGCTTCAACATAAGGAATATCCTCGCTTTCGCAAGATATAGCGGTAATTTCCTTGTTAAAAGACTTAACGGGACGCGTTGCCGCGTTTGCAATATACGGAATGGATACATAGAATAATACGGCGAGAACCAAAACACCCAATATAATCAGCAGTGTATAAACTCTTTTCTTGTTCATAATTACTCACTTCCTAAAATTTCCAATACTTTTGTTGGAATATACACATAAGGTCTACAATCACCTGTATATTAAATGTCAGCATCTGCTGTTGATTTGCGTTTAAGATGTAATTCATAGGCAATGTTATGAAATAGCCATTCTGATGACATATTGAACATTCTTTATGTAGTAATATTCTTCGCCGTTATAGTTGAAACCGAAAGCGTCGCCTTTGTGATACCGCAAAGGCAAAACTTGTCAGGAGTGCTCCTGAAACCTTTCAGGCTCGGAATTATCCCAGCAGTTGCCTTTTGCCCCCAAAAGGTGCTATTTGCCGGCGCTGTGCATAATGTTAGTCAAAACATAGTTTCTTTAATCTCTTGAACACCTCCTGAGGTATGACTAAAGATTTATTCATACAAATCAGCAAGGCATTTTCATCTAAAGCAATGGATATAAACACATCGGTAATTCCAGCAATTACCAATTCTTCAAAAGGTTGCTGTAAACATATGTTACCTGCAGGTTCAAGTAAATTGAGCATAAATATATTTTCTGGATTTTCTTTAATTGCTTTATCCAAAAAAACTTCAAATAAAGGGCATGGCACAACCACAGACATCTCTATATTACCACTTGAATGGTGACGTATAAAGTATTTCAATCCTTGAACCTTTACAAATTCTAATAACGAACTTCCTTCTTTTACAGAATCAATCGTCACTTCAGTCCATTTGAAGTCAAATATAGTTGAGATTTTTGCTATATTATTGAAGTTACATCTAATACCTGAAATACATATTTCCGCTGGATTAAATAAAAGGTTTTTTGTAAATTTAATCACGCATAACACCTCCCCACAAGCCTGCGCCAAACACGCCGATTGGTAGATGATAATTTGCAGTCTTTGTCAGCTGGATATTCATATTGAACAGGCTCTGAAATTGTCTTTTCATGTTTTTATGCTTGATTGTTTCCGCATTATATACCGCCCAATAACGCTTTGTTCTGTTTGACTGTGCTAAAAACTTCGCTATTTGTTGTTAGAACAAGCAAGATACATATCAATCACGTAATGCTCAATTTTTTCGTTGTATTTACTTGCTTCCCACCCAACCGGGATATAATTCAGCCAATAATCATGACCACGGAAAGGAATTAAATCGTTTCCGGGAAGATTTCCGAGGAACATAAGATTGTCTTTCGGAATAGCCTTGTCAGATTCCGAAATCAGTAAAATTCCATCAGGCGATTCTTCGGGGGATAAATCCAAGTCGTATGAGGTTGGAAGTATACCAAAGCTTGACAATTTATCTAAAGACGGAACATTGTCGCCAACCCATTTATAAACCTGAACAACAGGAACAAGGTGTCCGGGCCACCAAGAATACTCTGATACTTTCCTGAAAACGGTATATTTCTCATAGAAGCCTTTTTCTTTGCTGTAATTGCCGGAAAAACGGTATGCATAAACATCTCCAAGATGCCATTTGCACCGGTAAAGTCTATATTTGTACACCTTTTTTTCAGGGGGTTGAGGGGACTCAAGTTTTTCTTTCAGCGTATCAAGAGTTTTTATCCACGAAGTCAGCTGCCTTTCATCGGATTCTTTCCATCGCTGCAATTCTTTGTCTTGTGAAAGAAAATACAACGCTTTTTCTTTTACCTTTGGAAGCAGTCTTCCGTAATTCCATTGCGTGTCTGCTAAGGCAAACCAAAATAACGGTTCTTCCTCAACATCTCCCATAATATCACGGTTGCTGTTAATCAGTTCTTGTGTTGCCTCATCATTTGTTTTTCCGCGCTTTAGTTTGTCTATATAATCGCCGCGAATATCGCAAGCAGAATCATTTGAATACAGACCGGTGCCCCAAGTACCCATTTTATCACCGTCCCATCAAATTTAATAACTCATCTTCTGCAACACCTTCAAAGATGCTAATAACATTATCAATTCTACCTGTAAAACCAGCAACATTTCCCACTGCAATTTCTCTTCCAGCATTGAGTAAATTATCAAGTGTATATGCAGAAATTAGAATCTGCTCCATTGCACGAGCTTCCGTTATAGAAATATTCGGTCTTTACGCCGTATCAGCACAAATATAGTTAATATATATATCTAAAATGTCCAGACACGTAACAATGTTGAAAAACGTTGTCAAACTATGGCTTTTGCAATACTATTTCAGTACCGTTTACAGTTAAGCTGTATGACGAATCAAAGTTGGGAATATGAGCATAGTAAGTAGTATACGTCTGTCCGAGAGAATCTTCGCCACTTTTTAGAGGTTCAAATTCGCTATTGTACTTATCGGAAATAATCAAGTCTTTGTCGGTTTTATTAAGGATAGTTATAAAATAATCATTTGTGCCTTTGCTTTGGTAAACATCTAAAAAACCGAAATCATAATTTTGTACAATTATTCTTTTGACATTGATATTTTTACTTACTTTCCATCCGTCGGCGGTTTTGGGCATAAATGCATACGTTACCTTGTCCTTGTCTTTTTGGCTGCCGACAACAAAATCGCAATCGTCTCCTTCTACAACAAGTTCAATGTCGGATTTGCCGTAAACATAATGATAAGCCGAGTCGAGAGATTTAAATGTTATAAAACTGTTTTCAAACGGTATAAACGATAAAACCGTCGGCAATAATCCCGACAAACATAAAAAAACAATATACAGAGTTTTATTATGAGAGTATTTAGATCTTTTTATCAATATGTAAGAACATATAAAAAATATACATCCGATTAGCAGTCTGATAAAGCTATACATTTTATAATACCTCTCGATTAGTATATATGCGAATTGGTGTTTTTGCGCCTGTATCAGGTTTTAGTTGACTGTTTCCTCAATATTTTACCGTCAAACAATTCTTCAAACTGCTCGATTGTGCCGATATAGTTTATAAATTATTAAACTTGCTTTCTGCCGTTTTAAATACATAGTTGCTTTTAAGGAAAATACATATAAGCAATAATTCTATAAAAACAGACACGACAAATAATAATTTAACTGTAAATTCTTTGGCAGAGGTTTAATATAAAACATTTTTGTTTTTATCAATAATTTTATATCGCCCGAAATTATTTTTTAAAAAATATTCATTGTCAGATGTCACGAAATGTTTTTTTGACTTCTCTATATCGGTATATGTTTTTGAATTAACATCTTCACTTTTTTTAATTACATTACCTTTCAAATCAATTTCATACACGAATTCTGCCGTAGATAATACAATGGTATCATCGGTTACAGTAAAAGCATATGACCGCGAAGTTTGAGGATTTATCTCAAAAATCTTCTCTGTTCCGCTATAAACCTCTATTGCATTATCTCTTCCTACGTATAATAATTTTTGACTGTCAAGGGCAAATCCGCAAAAAGAAAAAGTGTGAAAAGCGCCAAGAAAAACTGAAAGAACAGTTAGGAAACCAAATAATACGAAGCAAAAAATAAGTTTAGTATTCTTCACATTCATCACCATTCCATTATCCTATTGTAAATATTATTCATTTCATCGTAAATATTAAATCCATACACCCACGAATAACCTATTTCTCCATGTATTTCTGCCGGAATGCATGAAACGCCAAAACCGGTAGAAATAGTTGTCCCTTGATAAACATCATTAGTTGTTGAATCTGGAAAGACTACATATTCCAGTCCTAAAGATGTTCCTATATCTATACTACCACCTATTTGTGCCTAAGTCCCTTTTTGATGATAAATTGTCGGGGCGTTAGTTTTGCTTTTATATTTAGAAAGTGAGGCAGATGGTGTTCCTCCTCCGGTATTAGCCGATACAATAATGCCAACATTTCCTTTCCTATCTCTCATCACACAGAACCGCCCCCCGTGTTAATTTTTCTGTTATTTTATTCGTTAAGGGTGATCAACGACATTAGCATAATCGCTATAAACAATAACATTTGCGTAATATAATGCTTGGCGTTCGTAATAATTATTCAAAATATCATCCGCATAACACCATTCATCATGATGTTTTATCCATTGAAAATAATGAGTTAATTCATGAGTTATTGATACAAGAATTACAGCTAATGCATCATCTTTGTCACTCTTATTTAGCAAATCATAATAGTCGCCAACAGCAACTTTGATAAAAGGTTCGTTATTTATATCAAATGGGCCAAAAAAAGAAGCACTGGCTTTCTCTCCGGCACAGCTTATAATTTCACAACTGGATTTTAAATATATTGGCACTCGAATTGGGAAGTAGTATTGCGTACGTAGCCAATTAACATATTGCTTACATGCACGTTTCACTTCAGGGTCTACATTCTTATCAAATTTCAGTCGAATTCCGGGTCTTGATTTTTCGCTAATATATTCATTCCAATTGTTTGACGTCCATAATTTTCTCATTATTTATTAAACTTCTTTCTATGACATTTTTTACTAGGGCTGTGTGGTCTTGGTTGTTTTCTTTGCTTTTTGCCGAACCTTTTTTCCAACCTGTTCCTTCTTGTTCCTTTTTTTCAAGTCCCTCTCGTCCTTGTTTTTTTAATTCAGGTCTACCATTTCATCTTTTTGCTTTTAGCATACACAACTAAAATTTGTACAACCACAATGGTAGCAATCGCTATGATAATAGCCACAGATACTTGCCATCCAAAAAGCAATCCAGTTGTCAACATTCCTAAAGTGGCAGTGCTACGTATAGCATTTGACATTTTTCCATCATCAACCATATTTACAGGATTATTAAGGCAATATGCAAATAAATTATTCTCAAGAACATTATTTTGGTCTTCATCAAGTACATCAACACTATCAGCATTTATAAACCTGTACAATTCAGGGTTGTAGTACCTTGATTTGAGGTGGTAATAACCCGTCTCGCTGTCGTAATAGTAGCTTCTGTACCGC